>Ga0268299_1000043_pt1 | contig 488264 bp, 432 predicted proteins | sample NOBtaG_FD_193484 | JGI IMG/M metagenome (GOLD analysis project Ga0268299, IMG submission 193484) | Activated sludge microbial communities from bioreactor in Nijmegen, Gelderland, Netherland - NOB reactor | ecosystem: Engineered > Bioreactor > Aerobic > Activated sludge | place: Netherlands...
CCCCTCATCAGCCGACGGCGCTCCAGAGAATGGTCCACGTGCCATTTCGATCGCCCTCCCTGAGCGATCGCGGCATCCTGATCCCGCCTCGGCTCCCGCACAAGCCCTGCTAACTGATCGGCATTGCCGCTAGAGCGCCCGCTCGATCTCTCGGGGGTCGAAGCCCTGTATCAGCTTCCCGCGCACGTCGAGCACCGGCACGCCGCTCGGCGTGAAGCCCGCCGCCTCGGCCTTCTTCGCGAGCTCGCGCACGGCGTCTTCGTCGGTCTCGACGTCGCGCTCGGTGAACGTCACGCCCTTGCGCGTCAGCCACTCGCGCGCCTTCTTGCAGAACCCGCACCACGCCGTGCCGTAGAGAACGACGTCGGTCGAGCGCGCCTGTGCCATCGGCCGCGTCTCGGCGCCCTTCGGGGGCTTTTGCTTCCGAGCCTCCTCCAGCGCCTTCTCGAAGCTCTTGAGCTGCGTGACGGCCTCGGCGCGCTGCGACCTCTCGCGCTCGGCCCGCGCGCGCAGCGCCATGGCCCCCGGCGTGTCGAGGCCACCCGTGTGCGCGAGGACCGTGTCCCACTCGCCGGCCTCGGCCGCGAGCTCGGCGCGCAGCTGGCGCGCGGCGGCGGAGCCCGGCTCGACGGCGAGCCACGCGTCGGCGCGCCGCTCGGCGGTCTCGAACTCCTGCTGGGCGAACGCGGCGCGGGCCGCGGCCTCGAGCGCGAGCGGTGACTTCGCGTCGAGCTTCAGCGCCATCTGAGCGGTCATCAGCGCGAGGTTGTCGTCCTTCTTCGCGAGCGCGGCCTTCGAGGTCTCGGCCAGCACCTTCACGGCCTCGGGCTGCTCGGCGGCCTTCAGCGTCTTGCCCTCGAGATCGAACGGTACCTCGTCGAGCTCGCCTCGCTGAAGGTGCGCCTTCGCCGCCTCGACCGGGCTCACGGCGAGCGCGATGAGCAGCAGCGACGTCACGCCGGCTCGGGGACGCTCGCGTCGCTCACGTCTTCGGGCTTCACCCAGTCGCGGTCGGGCTCGAGCGGCGGCAGCACGACGGGCTTGCCGTCGAACGTCACGCGGCGCGCGGGCCAGATGAACGCCTTGAAGCAGTAGACCGCGACGTTCGGCTGCTCGAGCGCGGGGTGCAGGTTCGGCCGCACGCGCTCGGCGTGCGCCTGGGGCGTGAGGCTCCAGTGGAGGCCGGGCTCGTCGTGGTGGATGCCGTGGTAGCCGTTGTTGAACGCGAGCCAGTTCACGATCGCGCCGGTGAAGTTGCGCGAGTGGTTGGCGACGTGCTTCTCGTCGCAGCCGTCGTGCTGCAGGAAGTTGATGCTGACGATGCCCCAGTTCGCCCAGAGATGCGGGATCCACACGAACATCAGCGCGCTCCGCCAGTCGAGCACGGTGAGGCCGAGCTTCACCGACCAGACGATGACCGCCTCGATGAGCAGCTGCTTGTTCCACTCCTTCGCGAGCGGGCCTTTCAGCTTCTTGTAGCGCGCGTTGCCGCGGAGGATGGCCGGCGTCACCGCGAGCATGAAGAAGGCGATGTTGAGCAGGTTCCACTTGAAGCGCACCTTGGTGGTGCGCATCACGTCTTCGGCCAGCTGCGTGAAGCGGTGGTGCGAGAGGTTGTGGCCGGGGATGTAGTCGCTGATCGGAAAGCCGTACGAGAGCGAGACCCAGACCTGCATGGCCTTGTTCATCCACCGCTTCGTGAACACGGGGCAGTGAACGACGTTGTGCGCGATGACGGCGCAGAACCACGAGACCGACGCGGTGACCGCGACCCACGCGACCGCGAGCCAGCCCGTGGGCTTCACGATGAAGCCGCCCGCGCAGAGCACCGCGTAGGCGGTGAGCATCCCCAGGGTACGAACGTCGGCGCGGTACCGCAGCATCTGTTGCCACGTGCTTAGGCGCATCGGGATAGCGTTGGCAAATGGTGCGACGTCTTCCCGAGGCGCTGCTGGTGCTGGTCCTCGGCGTGTTCGCGTACACGTTTCTACTGACTCCGGAGAGCCGGCTGAATTGGCTGCTCGAGGTGGGGCCGGGGCTCATCGGCGTGGCGGTGCTCGTGGGCACCTACCGAACTTTTCGGTTCTCGCACTTCGTCTACTTTTGCGTCGCGATCCACGTCGTCATCCTCGCGTACGGCGGCTTCTACACGTACGCGAAGGCGCCGCTCGGCGAGTGGATGAAGGTGGTGCTCGGCGGCACGCGGAACAACTACGACAAGATCGGCCACTTCGCGTTCGGCTTCTTCCCGGTCTTCACCATTCGCGAGGTGTACTTGAAGAAGGCGCTGATGCGCGACGGCGGGTGGCTGAGCTTCACCGCCGTCGCGATCGTGGGTTGCTTCGCGGCGGTCTGGGAGCTGATCGAGTGGGGCGCCGCCGCCGTGCTCGACCCGGCGGGCGGCGACGCCTTCCTCGGCACGCAGGGCGACATCTGGGACGCGCAGAAGGACATGGCGTGGGCGATCGCCGGAGCGAGCATCGGGCTGCTCCTGCTCAAGCGCATGCACGACGCATCGATGCGCTCAGCTGCCGCTCTTCCGTAGAGAGGGCTCGGCGACGATGCGCCGACGCACTACGCTGCGGCGCCCGGACATGAGCCGCACCCGCCTCGCCGTCGTCCTCCTCTTCTTCGCCGCCTCCGCGCTCATGGGGCTCATCGGCGCGACCGACCGCGCGCTCACCGAGCTGCTGCCGTTCTCGCCGGCGCCCGCCGTCGTCGCCGTCGTCGTCATGCTCGGGGGCCGCCGGCCGGCGCCGCAGCCGCAGCACGCCGTCGGCGATTGGAAGGGCGCGAACCCCTCGGCGCTGCACACGCTCGCCGCCCATCACCGGTTCACGCCCGAGCAGCTCGAGGCGAACCGGGCCGGCCGCCTGCACCCGAAGCAGCAGGAAGAGGGCATCGCGCTCGGCAAGACCGACGTGAAGTTCGGCGGCGTCATGCTCGGCATCGGCCAGCTCGCGCTGCTCGCGGGCCTCGCGCTGCCGTTCTTTCCGCGCGCGCTGAAGGACGTCGACTTCACGCCCGCGTGGCCCGAGAAGCTCGGCGTCGCGCTCTTCGTGGGCCTCTTCCTCGGCGGCCTCGTCGGCTCGGTGCCGCTCGCGCTCGGCTTCGTCTCGTTCCGTCACGGCCGCCGCGTCGTGCAGGCGCACGAGCGCGGCACCGTCGCATCGGTTCAGGGCCCGCTGCAGAAGCTCGTCGTCACGCGCTCGCGCACCGGCAGCTCGTACTTCTTCGTCATCCAGAACGTGCGGCTGGCGGTGAGCCGCGGGGCCTGGGAGGCCACCCACGACGGCGACTACCACGCGTACTACGTGCCCGGCCCGTTCCGGCTGCTCAGCATCGAGCCCGTCATCACCTCTCGTGAACCGACACCTCGATGATGATCGGCTCCTGCCCGGGATACTGCACCTTCACCTTCGCGTTCCCGCCGTCGTCGGCGAGCAGGAACAGTGACGACTGAACGGTGTTGATCTCCTTGCCTTCCCGGTAGTCCTCGAGCGTCTTCGGCGTCGTCCAGTAGGGGCGCACCGCGCTGCCCGCCACGAACACCTCGGCGTCCTTCTTCGGCTCCTCGATCAGAATCTCGCGCACCTCGCCGATCATGAGCTCGATCGGCTCCTTGATGTCGCTCGCCTTCTTCGGCACCTGCCCGAGCTTCGCCGCCACGCTGCGCCGCTTGCCCTCGGCGACCTCGGAGTCGTAGCGCTCCTTCGGGATGATCTCCTGCTTGGCCCCGGGCGTCGGCTTCACGATCTCGATCGGCGTGCCGTTCACCACCTCGGTCCGCACCGTCTCGTCGCTCCACACCAGCACCCACTCGCTGCGGTCGAGCGGCTTGAACCCGGCGCAACTGCACAGCGCCAGCAGGGCTCCTACTGTCAGTCGTCGCATGGCCCGCGACGTTGCCACAAACTCCAGCCCGCGGCATTACGTTCTCGGACGTGACGGAGGCCTATTTTGCCCGCGGGCAGATGGCGTACTCGCTCGCGTTTCACATCGTGTTCGCCGCCGTCGGCATCGCGATGCCGTTGATGATGGTGCTCGCCGAGGTGCAGTGGCTGCGCACGAAAGACGACGGCTGGCTGCTCCTCGCGAAGCGGTGGATGAAGGGCACCGCCGTCTTCTTCGCCGTCGGCGCGGTCTCGGGCACCGTGCTCTCGTTCGAGCTCGGGCTCCTCTTCCCGAAGTTCATGCAAGAGGCCGGCGCCGTCATCGGCATGCCGTTCTCGCTCGAGGGCTTCGCGTTCTTCACCGAGGCCATCTTCCTCGGGCTCTACTTCTACGGCTGGAAGCAGCTGAAGCCGTGGGTCCACGTCGCCTGCGGAGCCGTCGTGGCCTTGAGCGGCGCGCTCTCGGCGCTCTTCGTCACGCTCGTCAACGCGTGGATGAACACGCCCTGCTGCCTCGAGCCCATCGACCCGCTCGGCGCGCTGGCGACTCCGTTCGCGTTTCACGAGGTCGTGCACGGCACGCTCGCCGCGTACATGGCCACCGCGTTCGCCGTCGCCGCGATTCACGCGTGGCAGCTCTTGAAGGCGCCGGGCTCCGGCTTTCACGCCAAGGCACTCACCGTCGCGCTGCTCGTCGCGGTGCCGGCCGCGCTCGTGCAGCCGATCGCCGGCCACCACGCCGGGCAGGTCGTCGCGGTGCACCAGCCGATGAAGCTCGCCTCGCTCGAGGGTCACGAGAAGACCGGCCCGCGCGCGCCGATTCATCTCGGCCCCCTCGAGGTCCCGGGCGCGCTCTCGCTGCTCGCGTTCAACGACCCGAACGCGGTGGTGCAGGGCCTCGAAGAGATTCCGCGCGAAGACTGGCCGCACCCCATCGTGCGCCTGTCGTGGCTCGCGATGGTGGGCCTGGGCACGCTCGCCGCGCTGTACGCCGGGCTCACCGCGCTGCTCGTGGTGCGCAGGCGCAGGCTGCCCGAAGACCGCCGCTGGCTCTGGGCCACCGTGCTCCTCGGCCCCGCGGGCCTCGTCGCGCTCGAGGCGGGGTGGGTGGTCACCGAGGTCGGCCGCCAGCCGTGGGTCATCTACAAGGTGCTGCGCACGCACGACGCGGTGACGCCGGTCACCGGGCTGTGGGCGCCGTTCACCGCGTTCGCGGTCATCTACCTCGGCCTCGCGGCGGTGGTCGCGAAGGTGCTCTGGGACCAGGTGAGAGAGACGTGATTCCCGCGCTCGCCCTCGTGATGCTCGCGGCGCTCGTGCTCTACGCCGTGCTCGGCGGCGCCGACTTCGGCGGAGGCGCCTGGGACCTGCTCGCCAGCGGCCCCCGCGCGAAGGCGCAGCGCGAGCTGGTGAGCCACGCGCTCGCTCCGGTGTGGGAGGCGAACCACGTCTGGCTCATCCTCATCGTCGTCGTTCTCTTCACCGCGTTTCCGCCGGCGTTCGCGGCGCTGATGACGGCGCTGCACGCGCCGCTGATGCTGACGCTGGTGGGCATCGTGCTGCGCGGCAGCGCGTTCGTGTTCCGTCAGTACGGCAAGGGCGGCGGCGAGGCGTGGGGCCGCGTGTTCGCGATCGCGAGCACGGTGACGCCCGTGTTCCTCGGCATGGCGCTCGGCGCGATGGGCACCGGCGGCGCGTGGTACGGCGTGTTCCCGCTGTGCGTCGGGCTGTTCTCGCTCGCGCTGTTCGCGATGCTCGCGGCGACGTACCTGACGCTCGAGACCGCCGAGCCGGGGCTGCAGGGCGACTTCCGTGCCCGGGCGCTCGCCGCGGCGCTCGTCGCGGCGCTGCTGGCGCTGCTCACGGCCGTGGTGGCGCCGAAGCCCTTCGTGCCCTGGCCGGCGGCGCTCGCGTCGATGGTGCTCGGCGCCGGCCTGCTCGCCGCGCTGTGGCTCAGGCGTTACCGGCTCGCCCGTCCGCTCGCGGTAGCGCTCGTCACGCTGGTCGTGGCCGGCTGGGGGGCAGGGCAGTACCCGTACCTGCTGGCGCCGTCGCTGACGTTCGAGGCGGCCGCGGCGCCGCAGGCCACGCTGCGCCTGCTACTGCCGACGCTCGCGGCGGGTGCGGTCGTTCTATTCCCGTCACTGTTCTGGCTCATGCGGGTCTTCAAGTCGCGGCCCACCGCGTGACGCGTTACCGGTGATCAATGGAGACGCGGGTCACCGTCACCCTCGAGCGGCTGCTCGCCATTCCGGTCGAGAGCATCGAGGTCGCCCTCATCCACGCGTGCGACGTCGTCGCCGGCGAGCTGAAGGCCGACAAGGTCGACGCGTTCATGTACCGGGCCGAGACCGACACCCTCGTCGCGCTCGGCACGAGCCAGCAGCCGCTCTCGCTCCTGCAGCGCCAGCACGGGCTCGACCGCCTCCCGCTCGCGAACGGAGGCCGCGCCGTCGAGGTCTTCCGCACCGGCAAGCCGTACGCCTCGGCCGACGTGTCGCTCGACACCGGCGAGCTGCGCGGCATTCGCGAGACGCTCGCCGTGCGCTCGCACATCGCCGTGCCGCTCGAGTCCGCCGGGCGCCGCCTCGGCGTCATCCTCGTCGCGTCGCTGCGGCCGAACGCCTGGGGCGACGGCGACGTGCGCTTCGCGAGCATGGTCGCGCGGTGGGTCGGTATGCTGCTGCAGCGGGCCGAGCTCGTCGAGCGGCTCACCTCCGACGCCGCCGCCCGGGCGCGCCGGGTCGCCGCCGAAGAGCTCGTGACCCTCGTCGCGCACGACCTGCGCAACCACGTGGCGCCGCTCGACCTGAGGCTCAAGCTGCTGCTGCGCGGCGCCGAGCGCGAGCAGCGGCTCCCCGACGTCGCCGACGTGACGCTGGCGCTCCGGTCGGTCGCGCGCCTCGGCGGGCTGATCGGCGACATTCTCGACACCGCGCGGCTCGACCGCGGGGTCTTCGCGCTGCAGCTCGCGCCGCTCGACGTCGTCGCGCTCGTGAAGGAGGTCTGCAAGACGCTCTCATCGCCGGAGCACCCGGTCGAGGCGAAGCCGTCGTTGCCCGAGCTGCAGGTGCTCGCCGACGCGATGCGCGTGAGGGGCGCTCTCGAGAACCTCGTCTCGAACGCGCGCCAGCACAGCCCCGAGGGAGCCCCGGTCACCGTGCTCGTCGGCACCGAGCGGCACTCCGACCGCGAGCTCGCGCTGATCGACGTGCTCGACGACGGAGCGGGAATTCCCGCCGAGCTATTGCCCCACATCTTCGAGCGCTACGTCACCTCGAAGGCGCGCGGCGGCGGCCTCGGCCTCGGCCTCTACGTCGCGAAGCGCATCGCCGAGCTGCACGGCGGCGACCTGCGCGTCGAGCGGCGCAACCCCATCGGCACCCGCTTCTCGCTGCTGCTCCCGCTCACGGGGCCACGTCGAACGGGCTGACCTACAGCTTCGAGCAGGCGCCGATGTCCTTCGTGCTCGCGACCTTGATGAGGCAATCGGCGCGCGCGTCGGAGTACGTCTGCGCGCAGCTGGCGGCCTCTTTCTTCTTCTTGTCCTGCAGCGCGGGGTCGTTCGCCTTCGCCTTGAACATGACGCTGTAGACGTTGCCGACCGCCTGCTCGCACTTCTTCGCGTCGGCCGCGAAGGCGCTGAAACCGAGGGTCGTGACTGCGATGAGAATGGCCTGCTTCATGTGTGCGCTCCCTTGTGAAGGCACAGGAGCAGGCGAGCGGAAGAAAGTCGCAGCGCGCTCACATCGCGACGTTGAACGGGCTGTTCGGGTAGGGGTTCGCCGCGCGGGCCTCGTCGCGCGCCGCCGGGTCGGCCTTCTTCTCGATCGCCTCCCACATCTCGAGGAAGCGGGAGCCCATGCGGTCGATCGCATCGCGGGGGATGCCGTGCTTCACCAGCCCGTCGTAGAGCGTGTTCAGGTCGCCGGTGTTGCGGATGCCGTCGGGGCAGGAGCCACCGGGCCTCGGGCGAGAGATCATGCCGTTGAAGTCGGAGCCCAGCGTCAGCCGCTCGGGCGTCGTCACGCTCGCGAGGTGCGTCCAGTGCGCGATGGTGTCGTCGCACGTGCCGGGCACGTAGCCCTCCCACTTCGCGCTGTCGGGCACCCGCGCGACCTGGTGGTCGGAGCACGTCACGCCCACCATGCCGCCGCCCTTCGCGATGCGCGCCGCCAGCTCGTCGGGGACGTTGCGCTCGATGTCGAGGTACGCGCGCGCTCCGCCGTGCGAGTTGATGACGGGCACGCCGCGCGCCTCGGCGAGCTCGAGCACCGCGCGGCTCGTCGCGTCGGAGGCGTGCGCCAGGTCGACCACCATGCCGAGCTGGAACATGCGCTCGACGACCTCGTGGCCGGTCTCGGTGAGACCGTCGGGGTTCAGCGCTCCGGTCACCTTGTTGAAGACGTTGTACGTGTGCTGATCGGCCGCGGCGCCGCCGAGGTGCGTCGTCGCGAAGTGCACCAGCGTCACGCTGCGCGCCCCCGCCGCGTACACGCGGTCGACGTCGGCCGCCGAGTCGATGCCCTCGCCGCCCTCGAGCGACGGCAAGAGCGCGATGCGGCCCAGGCGGATCTGCTCGCGCGCCTCGGCCGCCGAGCCCACGCACGCGAACTGCGGCCGCTCGACGCAGAAGCGCCGCACCTTCCACAGCTGGCTCAGGGCCTCGTCGTGCGAGGTGCGCCCGGGTCGCAGCCGCACCGGCGGAAAAATCGTCGCGAGCGCGAGCTGCTGACCGCTCTGCAGCATCTGGTTCGAGTCGATCTGGTTCGTCGTCTTCGGCCGCGTCGACCACGTCAGCACGCCGTCGCCGGGCTCCCCCGAGAAGAAGAACACCTGCCTCGCCATCGTGACGTGCAGGTGCGTGTCGACCGTCAATCGCCGGCCGTTCGAGCCGTCGGGAGCCGCGTTTGGCTCGCCGCCAAGCGCTACCCACAACGCGATGCTCAGCCCGGTCACAGCAGCTCTTCTGTATCATCCAACCCTCAGTCACAACTGAGGAAATGCCTTCTCCGGAATGTAGCCTGGGGTGGTTGGAGGTAACCCCTCTTTTGGTGTATAGCGCGCGACCCCTTCTCTCTCACTTCGAAGAACGGAGTCGGTCCTGTTGGTCCTCGCACTGCTGCTCTCGCTGACCTCGATCACCTTGAAAGCGAGTGACGTGTCGATGCCGGGCGCCGCCGAGCAGGAGCGCTTCAAGGCGTACTTCACGCAGGGCGAGACGCTGTACCAGCAGGGCGAGTACGGCGCCGCCATCTGGAACTTCCGCCAGGCCGACGGCATTCGCGTCACGCCCGAGGTCGCGTTCGATCTCGCGAAGTGCCACGAGAAGCTGGGCGACGTCGCGTTCGCCACCTTCTGGTACCGCCAGTACCTGAAGCGCGCGCCCAACGCGAACGACGCGCTCGACGTCGCCGAGCGGGTCGGCACCGTGCTCGCGCGCGCCGAGGGCGAGGGCCGCGGCCTGCTCGAGGTCGTGAGCCCCGGCGCCACCGACCTGAGCATCAACAAGGCGAGCTTCGCCGAAGACCCGGTCGCGCTGTTTCTCCCGCCCGGCGAGTACGAGCTGTCGGCGAAGTTCCCCTCCGGCACGAAGACGATGGTGACGCAGATCCGCACCGGCAAGACCACGCCCATCACGTTCGAGCCGATGCCCCCGCCGCTCATCGACTCCTCGAACGCCGAGCCCATCGTCGCGGGCAGGGCGCCGTCGCGCCCCATCAACAAGGTGCGCCTGCTCTCCATCGCGGCCATCGGCCTCGGCGTCGCGCTCGGCGCCACCGGCATCGCGTTCGGCGTCATGTCGACCGGCGAGGCCTCGCGCTGCTGCGGCCCGAACGCCGACAAGACCTTGAGCGTCAGCGCCGCCAACGAGCTCGCGCAGTCGGCCAACACGAAGGCCTACATCGCCAACGGCACGCTGTGGCCCGGCATCGGCTTCCTCGTGGTCGGCCTCGCGCTGCTCACCGTCACCCTCATCACCGGATTGGGGAATTGAAGCGTCTGGGGGCTCAGCACGCCGCCCTGGCGGCGTTTTCGTTGTCGTTCGCATCGTGCACCTGCGGGCTCGCCGTCGACCCCGAGGGCCACCAGTGCGACGTCGGCAACGTCTGCCCCGCCGGCTACGTCTGCATCCAGAACGCTTGCCGGAGCATCGACGGCGGCAAGGCGGGCGGCTCGGGCAGCGCGGGCTCCGGCGGCACCGCGGGCGGCGACGGCACCGCGGGTGGCACCAGCGGCGAGGGCGGCGGCTCGGGCGTTGCGGGCGGCGCCGGCACCAGCGGCGGTACGGCCAACGCCGGCGGCTCCGGCACCGCGGGCGGCTCTTCGCTGTGCGACGGCGTCACCTGCACCATGCCTCCGGCGCCGGTGTGCATGGGCAGCTCGCTGCGCACGTTCAGCGGCAGCTGCAACCCGGGCACCGGCGCCTGCGTCTACGCGCCCACCGACACGCCGTGCGCGAACGGCTGCATGAACGGCATGTGCCTCGGCGACCCGTGCGCGGGCGTGATGTGCGTGACGCCGCCGCCGCCCGCGTGCAACGGCAACAACGTCGTCACCTTCGCGCCGCCGGGCACCTGCAACAACGGAGCGTGCCGGTGGGTCGAGGCGACCCTCTCGTGCGCGAACGGCTGCGCGAACGGCGCGTGCGTGCCGCCTTCGGCCGCGTTCACGCAGGTGCTGCCGCGCGTGCGCCACGCCATCACCGCCGTCGACCAGGAGCCGAACTCCGGCGGCGACGACGTCGTCGTGGTCGGGCCGCAGGGCAACGCGTCGCGGTGGAACGGCACACAGTGGGCCGCGATGCCGCAGGGCGCGATGGCGGGCAACCTGAAGTCGGTGTGGTTCTCGGCCGCGAACACCGGCTACGTCGTCGCCGAGACCGGGCTCTACCGGTTCTCGAACGCGGGCATCCAGCGCGTGAACCTCCCGATGACCGGCGGCGCCGGCTCGCTCGTCGACGTGCACGGCATCAGCGACACCAACTGGGCCGCCGTCGACGACGTCGGCGTCATCTACCGCCGCGAGACCGACGGCGGCATCACCGTCAGCGCGGGCAACGACGGCGTCAACCGCGACAAGCCGCCGTACCGCATGCGCGGCGTCTACATGGAGGCCGCTCCGCTCGCGAACTACGGCGCCCGCCTGCGCTACTACGGCGCGTGCGGCTCCTCGACGGCGCTCGGCGGCTGCATCGTCTACCAGTCGGCCGCGAACGGCACGTACTACGACGACCGCGACCTCTCGACCTCGAACATCCGCGCGGTCGCCTCCAACCTCGACACGAACGGCGACGCGTGGGCCGGCCTCGACATCGCCCGCCTGCGCCGCCACACCATCAACGGCGCGTTCGACTCGGTGCAGGTGCCCGGCGGGCTCGACGGCGGCGCGGTCGTCGCGATGACGTCGACGACGGGCAGCGCCGTCACGCGCGCGACGTTCGTGCTCACGCAGCCGGTGATGCCGACCCGCCTCGGCAACCTCTACCGCATCACCGGCACCGCCTCGGCGCCCCAGGTCGACCCGCTGATGAACGTGTTCTACGGCTACCAGGCGATGTCGAAGACCGAGAGCTCGGGCGTCATCGTCGTCGACATGAACACCTCGACGGGCACGAGCACCATCGTGCGCCGCGGAGCCATCGTCAACGAGGCGCTCGACCTCGGCGCCGAAGACTGGGTCGGCGGCGACGCGACGCCCACCGGCTCGGTGCTGCTGAACGCGTACGGCGACGTCGCCCTCCGCAACAACGCCTCGAGCACGTTCGTGCTCCGCCGCTTCCCCTACAACCTCAGCGCCACCGACATCGCCGCGGGCTCGACGTACGCGGTGCTCACCGCGAAAGACGGCACCGCGTGGCGGCTGCCGTACGGGTCGAGCACGTACACCGAGCTCATGTTCCCCGTGAAGCCCGCCTCGCTCGAGTCCGTGTGTCACGCCTCCGACCTCGAGTGGTACCTGGTGGGGAGCGCGGGCGCGCTGTTCGCCTACGACGGCTCCACCGTGCGCTCGCCGGCCGTGACGACCACGGCGTCGTTCACCGCGGTCGACTGCGCGGGCCCCGGCTCGGTCGTCGCGTGCGGCCCCGGCGCGGTCTACCGCCTCGCGGCCGGTACGTGGACGGCGATTCCCGGCGCGCCGGCGGGCCCCATCACCTCGTGCCGCCTCGTCGCAGGCGCCATCTACGTCGCGGGCAACGGCGTCTTCGCGCGCTACGCGAACAACGCGTGGGTGACGCTGCCCTCGCGCCCCAGCTTGAGCGGCCTCGTCGTGAGGTCGGTGAACGAGGCGTACGCAGGCTCGGGCAACGCAGTCGTGCGCTTCGACGGCTCCGCGTGGCAGGTGGTGCCCGTCACCGTTTCACAGGCTTTGCTGACCGGATTTCTCATGGGCCCCCGGGTGGTGCTAGCAGGCACGGGCGGCGTCGTGATGGAGGGACAATGAAGAACGAAGAGCTGAACCCGAGCATCCGCATTCGCTCCCCGTTGCGCTGTGACGGCATCGGCCGCCTCGACTGCGCCGAAGACACCGAGTCGGGCGCGCGCCTCGCCGTGCGCTGGCTGCCGCTCGACGCGAACGGCGCCGCCGCCGTCGGCGCGTGCGCGAAGCTGCCCGAGCACCCGACGCTCCCGCGCGTCCGCCAGACCGGCCAGGTCGGCGACAAGGCGTTCCTCGCCATGGAGTTCCCCGACGGCGAGCTGCTCTCGGCCCGCATCGGCGAGCCCTTGAGCCCCGACCACCTGCTCGAGATGGGCGCGCAGCTCGCCGACGCGCTCGCGACGATTCACTCGCAGTGCGTCGTTCACGGCGAGCTGTCGGCCGAGTCGGTGCTGCTCGCGAAGGGCAAGGCGTTTCTGTGGGACATGCCGCTCGTCATCGCGAACCGGCTCACCGACCGGCGCGGTGAAGAGCGCCTGATGCACCAGCTCGTGCGCACGGCGCCGTACCTGTCGCCCGAGCGCGCGCGCGGCGCGGCGCCCTCGACCGAGGGTGACGTCTACGGGCTCGCCGCCGCCATCTGCCTCGCGGGCGGCGCGCCGATGCCGCCGCAGACCACCACGCTCGCGCTCGTGCACTCCATCGTGAGCGGCAGCTGGGCGCCGGTGGTGCCCGCCGTGTTCCGCGAGCCGTACAAGTCGCTGCTGGCGCGCATGCTCGACAGGGAGCCTTCGAAGCGCCCGAGCGCGCGCGAGGTCGCCGACCTGCTCGGCCGGCCGCCCGCCGCGGTGCCGACGATTCCCGAGATGCCGGCGGTCGTGCTGCCGAAGGGCGCCGTGCCGGTGCTGTCGGCGAGGCCCGCTCCGAAGTTCGCGGCGGCGCCCGGCTCGCTCGAGCCGATGCTGCCTCCGAAGGCGGTCGCCGAGGCCGCGGTGAAGGCCGCGGCGGCGAACCACAAGCCGCTGCCCGTGACGGTGCCGACGAAGGTCGAGCCGACGGTGAAGGTGAGCGTGCCGGTGGGCGTGCTGGTGGCGATGTCGCAGCCGATCGCGGTCGACGACGAGCTGAAGGCGGTCGTCGACAGCCTGCGCCCCGTGCTGGCCTCCGAGCCGATCGCCACGATTCCGTCGCTCATCGTGCCGCCGCCCATCGTCGAGCGGCCGGTCGCGACGACGCTCGAGTTCGGCCTGCCTCCCGCGGCGCTGAAGAAAGAGAAGACGCCCGCGCCCGCGGTGGCTCCGACCGTCGCCGAGGTGAAGGCCGCGCTCACCGAGGCCGGCGAGGAGCAGAAGGCCGCCGCCATCACCGCGCCGAACCCTCCGCCGATTCCGAAGCGGCAGAGCCGCGAGATGCCGGCGCCGCCCGTGCTCGACGCTGCGCCTGTCGCGGCCGCTGACGCTGCGGCTCCGGTTCCGGAGCGGGTCCCCGCGGCCGCCGAGGCCGCCGAGCCGACGACGGCTCCGCTCACCACCGAGGCGAAGCCCGAGGCGGTGCAGGTGCAGGAGAACGTGTGCGTGTCGGGCGAGACGTTCGCCGCGGGCACGTCGGTGCTCGAGGGCGACGGCCTCATGACGTCCGCGTCGTGGAAGCCGACGCTGCTCATCGCGGCGGCGGTGCTCGCGGTGCTGACGACCGCGCTGGCGGCCGGCGTGCGCGCGTCGGTGAAGCACGAGAGCCGGCCCGAGGCGAAGTTCGTGGCGCCGGTCATTTCGATTCCGATGCCGGCGGCGAAGCCCGCGGTGCAGGCGGTGCTGGTGGACGCGGAGGACGAGCTGATGCCGCTCCCGGCGTCGCAGCCGAAGGCGAAGAGCAAGCCGGTGCCCGCTCCGGCGCGCAAGCCGGTCTCGAAGCTCGACGGCAAGTACGACTCGAAGAGCGACACCGCGGCGGCCCCGGCGGACGACTTCGGGTTCCTCGGCACGGGCTACGAGGCTCCGAAGGAAGAGCTGAAGCGCCCGTCGTTCTGACGCTACGCCGCAGGGGAACCTCAGGTTAGGTTCCTGGCCCTCTTGCGCGCCCCCCTGACCGAGGCCGAGCTCGACGCCCGATTGAAGGTGCTGGGGCTGGAGCGCGACCACTCCGAGAAGGCGCCGCCTCCGTCGAAGAACCGCACCGTCGTCTGCCGCAAGGGCCGGCGCCGCATGCTCGTGAAGGTGGCCGAGGGGCCCGGCAACGTCGGCGTGCTCCGCGAGGGCTCGGTGCTCGAGCGCGTGCAGCAGCTCGCCGAGGCCCGCGGCTCGCCGCTGCTGGTGCCGCACGTCTACGCGTTCGACCCCGCCGGCGGCCTGCTCGCGCTCGAGTGGCTGTCGCAGGCCGAGACGCTGCACCACTTCCACCGGCGCTCGGGCGAGTACCCGAAGCCGGTCGCGCGGCAGGTGGGCCTGGGGCTCGGCTACCTGCACCGCATGAGCCGCGACTCGCCGAGCCGCTACGCGCTCGCCGAGGCGTTCCGCGACGAGTCGGACCTGCTCGAGTGCTTCCTGCGCATGCGGCCCGACTTCTACGCGCGGCTGTCGTCGGTCGGCATCGACCTGTTCGCGCAGGTGCAGCAGGACGCCGCGGCGATGGCGGGGCTGCAGGCGCTTTCCGAGGCGCAGGCGCAGCACACCGCCGCCGGCTCGCTGCTGCACGGCGACCTGCGGCAGGCGAACCTGGTGCGCGTCGGCCGCGCGAAGCTCGCGCCCGTCGTGTTCCTCGACTGGGAGCTCTCGCTGTGGGGCGACCCCGCGCGCGACCTGGGGAGCCTTATCTGCGACTACGTCTTGTGCTGGCTCGCGCCCGAGCACCGCACCGAGGTGCTCTCGCGCGTGCAGCTGTCGGGGTTCTGCCGCGCGCTCCTGCTCGGCTACCGCGAGGCGCGCGAGCCCGCCTTCCAGCTCGACGGCCCCTTCCAGGAGCGCGTCGTGCGCTGGGTCGGCGCCGCGATGCTCATCTCGGTGTACGGCATCTCGCACTACGAGCAGGTGCTCGACGCCCGCGCGCTGTCGGTGGCGCGGCACGCGCTCGACATGCTCGGAGCGCCGCAGCGCTGGCCGCAGAGCCTGTGGGGGACGGGATGAGGTGCGGGGTGAGTCAACGCGCGAGGGGCGATCGGCTTCGATGTGCGCTCGACGGCCCCCTCACCCCGGCCCTCTCCCCTACGAGGGGAGAGGGAGGCTTGGTATGAGCCCTGGCGTCGACGAAGCGCTCGCTGAATTGTCCCGCCGCGTGCACCTCACGCCGGGCGGCCTGCGCTTCGACGGCGAGGAGCTGCCGCAAGACAAGGCCGTGCCCACGCTCTCCGAGCGGGTACACTCGGCGTTCTTCTGCCGGCGCCTCTCGGCGGTGCCGCCGCACCTGCCGCGCGCCTCGGGCGACGGCGGCCTCGTCGCGCACCTCGCCTCGGCGACGCGCGGCGCCGCCGGCTGGGAGCCCGGCTGGCGCGTGGTGAAGGCGGGCCCCGGCTGGGCGTTCGTGTCCGACGGCCGGCTGTGCCTGTTCCTCGACGAGCCCGGCTACTTCTCGCCGCCCGAGGCCCGCGTCGGCGACCCGGTGGTGGTGCGGGTGCCGCGCGCGCGGGAGAACCTCACGCCGTACCGCTTCACCCAGTACGGCGGCGCGGGGCCGGCGGCCACGAACGAGCAGTACGTGAAGCTGTTCCTGCCGCTGACGCTCGAGGGCGCGGCGCCGCTGATCGAGCTGCTCTCGTCGCGGCACTGCGACCGGCTGCAGTTCACGCTCTACGTGCCGAACAGCCCCGACGACTTCGAGCGCGTCGACGCCGCGGTCATCGATCTCGTGCGCCGCGACGAAGAGGCGCTGCAGCGGCTGATCATCGACTTCGTGCGCGTGCACCGCGGGGTCGCGCGCACGGGGGCTCCGCTGTTCGCGCGCGCGGTGCAGGCCGGGCTCGCGCGCGCCGACGCGTCGGGGCCGCACGATGCCGGCGACGGCTTCGGGAAGCGGCGGTGCCGGTGGCTCGCGGAAGAGGTGTGGGCGGCCCTGCAGGCCGGAGAGAAGTCGCCGCAGGCGTGGAAGGCGAGGCTGACGGTGTCGCTGAGTCCGTAGTTGGTGGTTGGTGGTTGGTGGTCGGTAGTAACCACCGACTACCGACTACCGACTACCGACCGTCGTGTTATGCGCCTCGCCGTGACCTCGCTTCTGCCCGCGCTGCTCGGCCTCACCTTCGGCGTGCGCCACGCGTTCGAGCCTGATCACCTCGCCGCCGTCAGCGCGCTGAGCGCCGATCAGCGCTCCTGGCGCGCCGCGGGAGGCATCGGCCTCTCGTGGGGCCTCGGCCACGCCCTCACGCTGCTCTTCTTCGGCGGCGCTCTCGCGCTGTTCGACGTCACGCTCCCGCCCCGGGTCTCGGCCGCGCTCGAGCTCTGCGTCGCCGCCGTCATCGTCGGCCTGGGCGTCCGCGCCGTGCTGCGCGCTCTCGCCGAGGGCCGCTCTGGCCCCGTCGCGCTCCACGCGCACGGCGGGCATGCGCACTCGCACCCGGCCGGCTCCGAGCACCTGCACCTCTTCGGCCTCACGCTCGCCACCCGCCCGCTGCTCGTCGGAGCGCTCCACGGCCTCGCCGGCAGCGGCGCGCTCGTCACGCTCGTGCTGATGGAGCTCGACGGCTTCGGCGCTCGCCTGCTCTACCTCGTGCTGTTCGGCCTCGGCGCCGCCGCCGCCATGGCCGCGCTCACCGCGCTCGCCGGCTGGCCCTTGAGCCGCGTCATGAAGGCGCGCCGCGCCGTGCTCGCCGGCTCGGGCCTCGTCAGCATCGCGGTCGGCCTCGCCTGGGGCCTGTCCGCGGTCAGCTGAACACGAGCACGCCTGCGGCGATCGCTCCGCCGAGCTCGAGCCCGAAGAAGATTCGAACGAACCGGTTCGGCGTGCCGTCGAGGGCCCAGCTCACCGCGCGCCCCGCGCACAGCCCCGCGGTGAACGTGAACAGGAGCACGAGGGCGGCGGAGCGCAGCTCGGGCTTCAGCGCGCCGAGCGCCATCAGCACCGCGATGCCCGCGTGCATGCCGCCGTAGTTGGCGCGGATCTCGTTCGCGAAGCTCGGCGTGTCGAGCCGGTGCCCGAGCGGCTCGACGATGCGCCTCGGCAGGAACAGCCCCTGAACGCCCACCGCCGTGAACACGAGGGCGGCCACCCACAGCAGCACGGTCGCGAAAACCATGTCACCAGACTGAAACACTTCGCGAATGAATGAAAAAGATGATCCGCCGTTGAGTGGGCCGCCTGATACAAGGCGCCATCCTCAACTCAAGGAGGCAGTCCATGAAGATGCGTTTTGCAGCTCTGCTCTCGCTCGCCGCTTTCGTCTTCGTCGCTTGCGGTGCTTCGTTCTTCGTCGCACCCGAGAAGAAAGACGCGGTGAAGAAGGTCGCTCTCGTTCAGTACGCCATCAACCCGCACATCTTGATGGGCGTGGCCGCTGAAGAGAACGCCAAGCTCGAGGTCGCGAAGACCAACGTCGAGACGTTCGGCAAGGAGCTCGGCAACACGTATCAGATCGTGCCCGCGGGCGAGCTGCTCGCGAACCCGGCGTACACCGGCGCCGGCGGCAAGCCGACCTGGGAGGGCTACTACTCCGGCCAGGGCATGCACTACTTCTCGCCCGACGAGGAGTCGCTCACCAACGCGACGCTCCCGCCCGACGTGGCGAAGAAGCTCTGCGAGGCGCTCGGCGTCGACGGCGTCGTCGCGGTCTACGACAGCTGGATCATCCAGCAGTTCGGCTTCATGAACCTCAAGGCGCACACGCTGCCGCGCTACACCATCAACCTCTTCGACAAAGACGGCAACCGCGTCTGGGGCGGCACCGTCAGCGGCGAGTCGCAGACCGAGCTCGACACGCCTCCCGGCGGCGCGGTCGCGGCCGGCGTCGACATGTGGGCCAAGGCCAACGGCGAGTCGTTCACCGTCGCGATGCAGCAGGTGAAGGCCAACATCGGCGCGAAGTAGCTGTTTCCAAGCAACTGAGAATCCGCAACCGCGGCATGCACAGATCGACAACTGTGCATGCTGCGTGGCGTCATCGACGAGTAGGAGTAAAAAGCCGTGCCCATGAAATGGGCCGCGCTGCTCGTCCTGGTTTCCACCGTCGCGTTCGCTGCAGACCCGCCGCCTCCATCGACCGGCAACGAGCTGCCGAAGCCGGCGGCGAAGCGCCTGCCCACGCAGCTCGAAGCGAGGGCCGAGCTCGAGCGCATCCTCTCCGACGCGAAGTCTCCGAAGCGCGACTGCAAGGCGCTCATCTCGCCGTGGACGCGGCTCGTGCTCGCGCTCGCGCGGCCGCAGACCGCGGACATCGAAGGCAGCATGGACGCGTACCTCCAGCTCGCGCGCTGCGCCGAGAAGCAGAAGTACTTCGTGCTGCTCGGCGACATCGGCGACCTGATGTTCAAGGCGAACTTCATCAAGGGCCACCCCGAGCTGCTCGCGCGCGCGATGATCGGCTTGAACAGCCCGCAGCTCGCCCTCAAGGTGCTCGAGAAGGCAGAAGAGAACCTGCCGAAGGACCCCGAGATTTCGCTCACCACCGCGAAGGTCCGCTGCCGCATGCGCGAGTGGGACAAGTGCCTCGCCGCCGCCGACAAGACGGTGAAGCTCGTGAAGAAGCCCGGCTCGCCCGAGGGCAAAGAGACGCTCAACCGCGCGCACAAGTACCGCGCGCGGGCGCTGCTCCACACCGGCAAGCTCGACGTGGCCGCGAAGGCCATCACGCAGAGCGAGAAGCTCGGCGGCGACAAGGAGGACCTCGCCGAGGTGAAGAAGGCGCTCGTGCCGGCGAAGCAGTTCAAGGCCGTCATCGAGACCGAGCACCAGCCGATCGTCGCGCTCGGCATCTACCACCTGATGGGCAAGAGGGGCGGCGCGAAGGGCCTCGTGCGCTTCTACGTCGCGAACATCGGGCCCGACCGGCAGTTCCGCGTCGAAGCGAACGTCGAGGGAGTCACCGCTCCCATCACGAAGACCGAGACCATCTTGAAGGGCCAGCCGGCGGCGATCGAGCTGACGCCGCAGCTCGCTCCGGGGTTCGACCTCGCGGCGATGGGCACGCCGCGGCCCGCGCAGCTCGACCTCAAGGTCGTCGCCATCGACGACAAGGGCGAGAAGGTGGTGTTCCAGAGCTCCGAGACGATCGAGCTCGAGCCGCGCGACTTCCTGCCGACCGCGACGTTCGTCGACGAAGAGAAGGCGCTCTCCGAGAGCCACTCGATGTACATGGCCGCGTGGGTGACGCCGAACGCGAAGGCGATCGAGACGTTTCTCACCGAGGCGAAGTCGCGCGCGCCGCGCAACACGTTCTCGGGCGAGCAGTCGGCGACGATTCCGCAGGTGAAGGCGCTGTTCGACACCCTGAAGGCGCGCGGCATGTCGTACGTGATGAACCCCGAGATGCTGTCGGGCACGGGCTACGGCCAGCGCGCGCGGCTGCCCGGCGACGTGCTGACGTCGACGAACGCGCAGTGCCTCGAGGGCGCGATTCTCTACGCGACGCTGATGGAGGCGATCGGCCTGCAGCCCGCGATCGTGCTCGTGCCGGGTCACGCGTTCGTCGGGTGGAAGGCGTCGCCCGGCGACGTCGAGGTCGCGAACGCGTGGCAGCCGCCGGCGCCCGACGCAGGGACGGCCGACCGCGTCGGGCCCGCCGAGGTGGTGCTCCCCGACGCCGGAGCGGACCTCGACGCGGGCCTCGCGGTGGCGCAGGTGGCGCCCGCGAAGCCGGATGCGGGCACGCCGCGGCCGCCGCCGAACCCGTTCGCGCGCGCGAAGACGACGAAGTGGCTGTTCCTCGAGACGACGATGACGCACGACGCGGCGTACGACACCGCGGTGCTGGTCGGAGGGCGCGAGTTCGACGGAGCCGCGCTCTTCGGGCGCGCGAAGCTGCTCGTGCTGCCCGAGCTGCGCAAGATCGGCATCGCGCCCCAGCCGTATCCCTGACTTCCGCTGACCGAGCTTTTACGAACTGCCCGCCAGCGGACATCGCCGCGCGGCCAACCACCCGCGGAATCACCCTGGCGCCCCGGTTGCACGACCAACGCCGATGCTCCTCCTGCTGATCGCAGCAGCGACCTCCTACCCCTCCGTCAACATCGACGTCCCGCACGTCGAGCAGCGCCCCGACTTCTGTGGCGAGGCCTGCGCGCAGATGGGGCTCGCCCACTTCGGCATCAAAGTCACGCAGGAGCAGGTCTTCACGCTCAGCGGCGTCGACCCGCAGAAGGGCCGCGGCGTGTGGACCGACGAGCTCGCGCACACCCTGCGCCTGCTCGGCTTCGAGCCCGGCCGCGTCTGGAACCGCATCGACCCGAAGAACGCGACGGCAGAGCGCGAGGCGCAGTGGGCGGCGCTGCACCAGGACCTCCAGCGCGGCGTCCCCAGCATCATCTGCGGCTGGAGCTCCTTCGGCCCGGGCCGCACCGAGCACATGCGCCTCGTCACCGGCTACGACTCGAAGAGCGACGAGGTGCTGTACCACGACCCCGGTGAGAGCGACTCCCGGGTGCTGCGGATGAAGCGCTCCGAGTTCATCGAGCTGTGGACGTTCAAGCCCAGCGACACGCGGTGGACGATGATCCGCATGGCGCTCGCGAAGCGCGACGGCGCGAAGGCCGCCGCGCTCCCGAAGGACACGCGCGCCGCCGAGCTCGCGCAGCACATCTACGCCCTGAAGGAGACCGCTCCCAAGGGCATGACGTACGTCGACACCGGCGCGTTCGTCGTCATCGGCGACGAGGCCCCCGCCGTCGTGAAGAAGCGCGCGAAGGAGCAGGTGCAGTGGACCACCGATCTCTTGAAGAAGGACTTCTTCGACTCCGACCCCGACGGGTTCACCGACGTCTGGGTGTTCAAGGACAAGGCGAGCTACGAGAAGAACGCGAAGGCGCTCTTCGGCGAGACGCCCGAGACTCCGTACGGGTTCTACCTGCCGTCGAAGCGGGCGATGGTGATGAACATCAAGCCCGGCTACGGCACCCTCGTGCACGAGCTCGTGCACCCGTACGTCGCGAAGAACTGCGCGACGTGCCCCGCCTGGCTCAACGAAGGGCTCGCGTCGCTGTTCGAGCGCCCCCGCGAGAAGGACGGCCACCTCACAGGGCTCCCGAACTGGCGCCTGCCCGGGCTGAAGGCCGCGCTGAAGGCCGGCGCGGTACCGCCGTTCGAGAAGCTGATGGCGACCACCGACGAGCAGTTCTACGACGACGACCAGGGCACGAACTACGCGCAGGCCCGCTACCTCTGCTACTGGCTCCAGGAGCGCGGCCTGCTGGTGAAGCTCGTGCGCGGCATGCAGGAGCGCGGCGAAGACGACCCGACCGGCTACAAGCTGCTCACGTCACTCGTCGGCCCCGACATGGCGAAGTTCGAGAGGCAGTGGGCGAAGGACACGCTGGCGATCAGCTGGTAGCGCGAACCACCAACCACCGACCACCAACCACCAACTCAGTCGGGCGGCCGGCCCGACCAGTCGCACTTGAACGACAGGCAGCGGCACGAGTGGCGCGGCGGCGCGTACTGGTCCTTCGGGTCGCAGGTCGTGACCGGCGTTCTGAAGCTCGAGTCTTTGTGCACGCAGTACGCGAACGGGTCGCAGAGGTTCGAGAGCAGCACGCAGTCGTTGTCGTGCGTGCACATCGGGCACTGACCGAGCGCGCCGGTCATCGGCATGTCCACGCAGGGCGACTGCACCGCCTGCGGTGTCGTGCAGCTCAGCGCCGAAGCGGCCAAAAGCAGGGCACAACCGACCCAGAAGTAACGCACGCAAGCCCACGTAACAAAAACCTTGGCGTCCGAACAGTGGGCAGCTAGAGGCGGGGCACACTCCTATGCAAATTCGTGCCGACGAAATCAGCCGCATCATCCGCGATCAGATCCAGGACTTCGGGAAGAAGGTCACCGTCGCCGAGACCGGCACGGTGCTCAGCGTCGGCGACGGTATCGCGCGTGTCTACGGCCTCGACGGCGCCGAGTCGGGCGAGCTCGTCGAGTTCAACAACGGTGTCCGCGGCCTCGTGCTGAACCTCGAGGAGGACAACGTCGGCGTCGCGATCATGGGCGAGTACAGGGACATTCGCGAAGGCGACACCGTGAAGCGCACGCGGCAGATCGCCAGCGTCCCCGTCGGCAAGGCGCTGCTCGGCCGCGTCGTCGACGCCCTCGGCAACCCCATCGACGGCAAGGGCCCGATTCAGGCCACCGAGTCGCGCCGCGTCGAGCTGAAGGCGCCCGGCATCGTCAAGCGCAAGAGCGTGCACGAGCCGATGCAGACCGGCCTCAAGGCGCTCGACGCGCTCGTGCCCATCGGCCGCGGCCAGCGCGAGCTGATCATCGGCGACCGCCAGACCGGCAAGACCGCCGTCGCCGTCGACACGATCATCAACCAGCGCGGGCAGAACATGTTCTGCATCTACGTCGCGGTCGGCCAGAAGCAGTCGACCGTCGCGCAGGTCGTCGACAAGCTCCAGCAGTACGGCGCGATGGAGTACACCATCGTCGTCGCCGCGAACGCTTCCGACCCGGCGCCGATGCAGTTCTTCGCGCCGTACACCGGCTGCGCGATGGGCGAGTACTTCCGCGACAACAAGATGCACGCGGTCATCGTGTACGACGACCTCTCGAAGCAGGCCGTCGCGTACCGCCAGCTCTCGCTGCTGCTGCGCCGCCCGCCGGGCCGCGAGGCGTACCCCGGCGACGTCTTCTATCTCCACTCGCGCCTGCTCGAGCGCGCCGCGAAGCTCTCTGACGACGAGGGCGCGGGGTCGCTCACCGCGCTGCCGATCATCGAGACGCAGGCCGGTGACGTGTCGGCGTACATCCCGACGAACGTGATCAGCATCACCGACGGGCAGATCTTCCTCGAGACCGACCTGTTCTTCGCCGGCGTTCGTCCCGCCATCAACGTCGGCATCTCGGTGTCGCGCGTCGGCTCGGCGGCGCAGATCAAGGCGATGAAGCAGGTCGCCGGCTCGCTGAAGCTCGACCTCGCGCAGTACCGCGAGCTGGCCGCGTTCGCGCAGTTCGGCTCCGACCTCGACAAGGCGACCCAAGAGACGCTCGCCCGCGGCGCCCGCCTCACCGACCTGCTCAAGCAGGGGCAGTACGAGCCGATGAGCGTCGGCAAGCAGGTCATGCAGCTGTACGCCGGCACGAACAAGGACGACGCGGGCAAGAAGGGCTGGCTCCGCGACATCCCGGTGAGCGACGTCACCCGCTGGGCGAAGGAGTTCTCGGCGTTCTGCGACGCCCGCTACCCGCAGATTCAGAAGGACATCGAGGACAAGAAGGAGCTCACCGCGGAGATCAAGACCGCGCTGAACAAGGCCCTGACCGAGTTCAACGAGACCTTCCAGAAGACGCCGGGCGCGAAAATCTGAGAGTCGGGGTGGTTGGTGGTCGGTGGTCGGTGGTCGGTGGTCTCACCGACTGAACCTTTTCGCCGCTCGTGCGTTGTATGGGCATGCGCGCTCTCATCCTCATCGCACTCGCTCTCTTCGCGGCCAGCGCCGAAGCCGCCGGTCGCCAGCACTCCTTCCGCCCCCGCGGCCTCCGCGTCGACCTGAGGGTCCTCGACCAGGCCTGCCGCAAGGCGATGTACTACGCCTCCGACGCCCAGCAGTGCGTGTTCCTCACCGCGCGCGCCCCCTTCGACGCCACCGCCGTCATCGCCGCCTGCGACCGCGCCATGTACTACGACTCCGATGCGCTCAAGTGCATCGAGGCCGCGACGCAGGCCCGCAACGACACCTCGGCGACCGTCGCCGCCTGCGACAGGGCCATGTACTACGACTCCGACGCGCTCGAGTGCATCGGCACGGTCGCCCAGGCCCGAGGCGACGTCTCGGCCGCCGTCGCCGCCTGCGACAAGGCCATGTACTACGACTCCGACGTGAAGAAGTGTCTCCAGGCCGCGCTGCCGCTCGGCTTCCGCGCCGCCGACGTCATCGGCTACTGCGACGGCTCGCGCTACTACGACTCCGACGCGCTCGCGTGCATCGCGCAGCTCGGTTACTCGGGCGCCCAGTAGCGCGAAGTCGCCCACAGCCCCTCGAGCTTCTTGTCGCTGACCTTCAGCAGCTCGATGTTCTGCCCCTCGAAGCCGTCCCACAGGAAGAACAGCTCGGTGCCCGCCTTTCCCTTCAGCAGGAAGGGCACCTTGAACGCGGCCGGCTCGAACGCGCACCCGTCGTCGGCGCGCCAGCAGCTCGGCTGATTCGGCTCCGTCTGCTTCGCGTCGAACGTCTTCACCGCGACCTTCGCGCCCTCCGCCAGCGCGAGCACCGCGGTGCGCGTCTCGCCGTCGCGCCGCTCGGCCACCACGAGCCGCACGCTCGGCCCGAGCGTGCCGCGCTGCACGCAGCGCTCGAGCTTCCGCGCCCCGAGCGCCTTCGCCACCGCCGCCGACGTCTTCCCGTCGCACGGCGCCTCGCCCCGGCTCTCGAACTTCACGACCTTCCGCGCCGCGAAGAAGGCCTCGCTGGCGACCAGGCACGAGCTCACGTCGGGCTTCGCGGGAGCGCCGGTCACCTCGAACAGCTCGCCCTCTGATTGATCGAAGTTGCGCTCCGTCAGCCGGCCCGAGTCCTTCTCGCCCTTCGGCTGGTGCTTCACCCAGCGAACCTCGAACGGCTTGCCGTCGCCGCACACGGCCCGCGTGTACTGCTCGGGAGCCTCGAGCGCGTTGACGGCGAGCAGCTGCTTGCCCGAGCCGTCGAGGAACGCGGCGGCGGCGGCGGCGGCGAGTGCTGGATTCATGGAGCGATGCTTACTAAGTGCGCGCCCATGTCCGCTCGCGTCGCGTGTTTTCTTCTCGTGCTCTCCGCCTGCGCGCTGAGGCCGCGCTACCAGGACATCGCGAAGGACGCCGAGCCCCCCGAGCTCGTCATGCAGGTCGTCGACAGGAACAACGCGCCGGTGCCCGGCGCCCGCATCGAGCTCGGCGACCGCGCCCGCTTCAAGGCGACCACCGACGAGAACGGGATGTTCAAGCTCCCCATCGACAAGAAGTACACCGACGAGAACGCGCTCGTCGTCGTCGTGCTGCCGAAGGGCGTGAAGGGCTACAAGCTGGTCGCGAAGAGCCCGCGCGCGCCCGAGCCTCCGCCCGACGAGAGCATCGACGCGAACGTCGATGCCGGTGTCACCACGATGTAACGGGCGCGGGCTGAAGAAAAGCCGTGCCGCCCCCGTCGCGATTGTGGCTACAGTCACTTTCCGATGCATCGCTTCCTGGCAAGGCCGACGTCCAGTTCCGGGTCACTCGCCCGCTGTGACGCTCACGCGTCACCGCTGGCCCTCGGCCGTGCGGCCCTCACCGTCGCGCTCGTCTCGGCCTCCTCCGCCTTCGCAACCGACTCGGACACCTTTCACGGCTGGTCGAAAGACGGCACGTGGTTCGCGCACCAGACCGTCTCGGGCCCGAACGAGGTGAACGAGCTGTTCTTCTGCGCCACCGACAAAGAGGTGCAGCCCTCGTGGCCGAAAGACGTCGACGAGCTCGAGCGCCTCGATGGCCGCATCTCGTGCGTGCGCTACGCCGACCCCAACCGCGCGCCGTACAAGTGGAAGACGATGCTCTCGGTTCCGAAGCCTTCGATGACCGGCCCCAACGGCATGAAGGTCGAGAAGGAGTACAGCTTCGACGCCGAGCGCGCCGGCTACGTCGTCGACACCGGCGGCGGCAAGAAGCTGACCTGCTACGTGTCGGGCATCCGCGACGACAGCAAGCTGGGCAACGTCTACTGGCACCCCAACGGCCGCTGGGTCGGCGCGTACATCGACGGCCAGTTCGTGCACTGCGACGTTCCGCTGAAGGCCGGCGCTCCGCCCGGCAAGACGGCCAAGAACGGCAAGAAGAGGTAGCTCTCAAGGCGCGGCGGGCGGTTCGGCTGGAGCAGCCGGCGGCGCCTCGGCGGGAGCGGGCTTCGGAGCCGGCGCAGGCGCAGGCGCTTCACCTGCCGGCACCGCCTCGCCGCGCATCTTCGCCTCGGCGGCGGCCTCGGCCTCGGTGCCGCCGACGGCCTCGATCGACGACTTCGGCATGCGGTGCGGCACGAAGCTGCCGGGGATGTCGCGGTCGAACGCCTTCGCGGCGTCGCCGATCGCGGTCGGAGTCGAGGTGCGCAGCTGCCGGCGCGCCACCGCGATGACGCTCTGCACGGCCTGCGGCTCGGGGTGGCGCTTGAGACACGCGATCCACACCTCGATGGCCTTCTCGGTGTCGCCGCCGTCGGACGTCAGCTTGCCGATCTCGAACAGCGCGTGCGGCTGCAGCTCGGAGTCGGGGAACTTGTCGACGAGCTCCTGGTACATGCGAATGGCGTCGGCGCGGCGGCCCTCCATCATCGCGACGGCCTGGGCCTTCAGCATCATCGCGTCGTCGACGTAGTTGCTGGTCTCGTACTTCGTGGCGACGCGCTGGGCCTCGAGCTCGCATTGCCGGTAGTCGCCGAGCTCGAAGTAGATCTTGGCGACGCGGTAGGCGAGCTCGGCGCTCTGCGGCGGGTTGCGCGCGAGGGCGTCGTTGAGCGCCGCGATCGCGCCGCGGAGGTCGTGGAACTCTCGCTCGAGCAGGTCGGCGAGGTGGAGCCGGGCTCCGAGCGTCTCGGGCGCTTCGGGGCACAGCTGCACGAGCTCGCGGTACGCCTCGACGGCGCGGCGGTAGTCCTTCAGCTCGAGGTAGTAGACGTCTCCGGCGCCGCGCAGCGCCCGGGCGCGGAAGACCTGGGCCTCGGGGCTGTCGTCGCGCTCGAGGCCCTCGAGCGCCGTGTGGTACCAGCGCAGCGCCTCGTTCGGCTTGTGCGCGTAGACGGCGTCGCGCCCCTTCTCGAGGCTCGAGCGCACGTCGTTCTTTCTGCAGGCACACGCCAACAGGGCGAGTACGAGGAGCCAGCGGGTCACCACAGCCCTCGTGTTAGCGCTGGCGGTAGTGAGAGTCCACGGCAGGCTGCCCGGTGTAGTTCGGGCCGGCTCCATCGTCAGCGCCGAGGTACTCGAAGGGCAGCGGCCGGGCCGCTCCAGCGGCCGTCACGAGCCGCCGCCGCGCGTTCCACCCGAAGCCCGCGAGAGCGAGCGCCCTCGCCACCGCGGCCCGCGCGAGCCCCTCGACCTTCACGTTCGTAAGATCCAGGTTCGCCACGAGCAGCCCCCGCGGAGAGAGCCACGCGGCCGCGCGCGCCAGCGCTCCGAGCTTGTCGCCCACGTAGTGCAGCCCGTGCACGCAGGTGATGAGCCCGTACGTTCCGTCGGGCTTCCACGTCTCGAGCGACGCCTCGACGAGCTTCACGTTCGGCGGGGCGTCGACGAACAGCCCGGCGAGGTCGACGCCGGTGATGTCGAGCGTGGGCGCGGCGGCTCCAGCTTCAGCGAGCGCGCGGCCGGCGCCGCAGCACAGGTCGAGCCAGCGCGTGTGACGGTGTCCGGCGAGCCAGTCGAGGGGGTTGAAGCCCAACTCCTTCGCGTACCCGTTGCCCCCGGTCAGCACCCGGTCGCGGTTCATGCGCGAGTTGGCGACGACGCTCGATCTCGCGAGGCGCTCGCCGTCGAGCAGCTTCACTTTTCGAGCATCGCCGCGAGCTTCGTCGTCGTGTTCCAGTTCCGAATGGTCATCGACTGGTACACCTTCGTGCCGACGATGCGGCTGAGCCGGCTCGACGTCGCCTTCGCGACGAGCCGCGACGCGTAGAGCACGCCGTCGCCGGGCCACACCCGATCGACGCCCTCCTTCTGCGGCACCTGCGGCAGCGCCTCCTTCGACGTCATCGGCGCGAACAGGAAGATGCAGTCGTAGCGGTACTTCGCCGGGTCCTTGCCGAAGCCCTTCGGTGCGTCTTTCACGATGCCCTGCAGCTCTTCCGGAGAGCGCAGGGTGAGCCGCGCCTCGTAGCCGAACTGCTTCGAGAGCCCCGCCTCGAGCGCCGCGGCGAGCTTCGCTTCGGGCTGCTTCTTCGGCGCCTCGAACAGCACGTTGCCGCTCGCGATGTACGTCGAGACGCCGCTCATGCCGAGCTGCTCGATGCACTCTCTGAGCGCGGCCATCTTGATGAGGTTGTTGCCGCCGACGTTGATGCCGCGCAGCAGGGCCACGTAGCGCGTGCTCACTTCTTGACCTTCAGCTGCTTCGCGAGCCCGGCCACGACTCCCTTCGGCAGCGGCCCGAGCTCGGCGTCGAGCTCGCCGAGCGCCCCGAGGGCGTCGTCGTCCTCGGGGTCGAGGAGCACCTCGCTCTGGTATTCGATCTGCGCCTCTTCGAGCTGGCCGCCGCGCACCAGCGCGCGCGCGAGGAACTTGTGGGCCCCCTCGAAGTCCGGCGTGTCCTTCAGAATCGCGCGGTACTCGGCGATGCCCTCGTCGACGAGGCCGTTCTGCACCAGCCACTCGGCGTGCCCCGCGCGGTACTCGGGCTCGGGGTGCAGCTCGAGGAACTTCGCGTAGCGCTCCTTCGCCTCGGGGAAGCGCTGGCGCTCTTCGAGGTCGCCGAGCACCTCGATGAGCAGGGTCTCGTCACCCGGGTTCTTGTCGAGCGCCGCCAGCCGGCTCGCGAGCAGCTTGTCCTTCGCCGCGCGGCGGGCCTCCTCGTGCTGCGCCCAGATGCGCGACGCGGACTCGGAGTCGCCGGCCGCCCGGTACGCGGTGAAGAGCTCGCGGGCGAGCTGTGCGCTGTCGGGGCGCTCCTTGAACTGCAGCTCGAGCCGCTGGCGCAAGAGCCGGGCGGCGCGCTGCTCGGTGCTCTCGGTGCGGCGGGTGAGCAGCCACGGCGCGCCGAGACCGACGCCGAGGATGACGAGCTCGACCAGAACCACGTTGCGAATCGAGCGCGCCCGCGCCGTCTTGAGCTCGAGCAGCTCGTCGCGATCGTCCGGCAGCGGCTGCGTCTGCTGCGGCACCACGAAGCTGCGCGCCATCATGTCGGCGATGGAGCGCCGGTCTTTCACGCCCAGCACGAGCAGGTGACCGAGCACCGCGACGAACAGCGCGAGCAGCGACGCGAGCGAGAACACCGCCTGCATGCCGCCGGGCATCGCGAAGCGCGCGTAGCCCATCAACATCGCGACGTACGCGAAGACGAGGTTGAAGAGGAAGGCGGCCGGGAACCAGCCGCGCCCGAGCAGCTCGCGAAAGAGCAGGTTGCCGAGATCGACCGCGTGGCCGCTCTTCGTGACGAGCTCGATGCCGAAGAGCTTCATCCCGATCGTCTGCTTGAATACCGCGAGCGGTACGACCGAATAACCGATGATGGCTGCAAGCACTCCCCACATCGGAAGCGTCACGCCGAGCGTCACCACCGGCACGAGGAAGTACGCGGCGCAGAGGGCAAGGAGCACGACGCCGTCGAAGACGCCGGCCATGACGCGGCGCTCGAGCTGCGCGGGGGAGAGATCGACGCTCACGACGGTCACGACAGTACTTCAGTCCCGTGTTAACAGTTCAGTCGCATTGGCCACCGACGACCTCACGTTGGTTCAACGCGTGCGCAGCGGAGACCAGCGCGCCTACAAGACCCTCGTCGAGCGCTACCAGCGCAAGGTTTATTCGGTCGCGCTCGGCATGCTGAAAGACCGTGAGGAGGCCCGCGACGTCGCGCAGGAGGCCTTCGTGAAGGTCTACCGCTACCTCGATCACTTCAAGGGCGACGCGAGCTTCTACACGTGGCTGTACCGCATCACCGTGAACATCTGCATCGACGTGATGCGGCGGAAGGGCACGAGCAAGAGCGAGAACGTCGAGTTCGACGAGACGGTGCAGCACGACGTCAGCGAGGCGAACCTCGGCGCGCTCGGCTCGCGGCTCGGCACGAACCCGCAGAAGAGCGCGCTGCGCAAGGAGCTCGCCGAGAAGATTCAGGCGGCCCTCGAGCAGGTGCCCGAGAAGCACCGGGCCATCTTGCTGCTGCGCGAGATCGAAGGCATGTCGTACGAAGACCTTGCCCGTACCCTGGACATCCCGAAGGGCACCGTGATGTCCCGCCTGTTCCACGCGCGCCTGAAAGTGCAGAAGGTCCTCAATGAATACCTGGAGTTGGACGAAGCCAAGAGCGGAGTGGGGACGGAATGAATATCTGTGGAATTTCTCCGCAGCGCGTCCCGTCAGCCACTTGAGGGCCGATAGCCATGAGCAACAACGACAATCCCGCACGCAAGAAGTTCGAGCCGATGCTCTCGCCGTTCGTCGATGGGGAGCTGAGCCCCGAGGAGCGGCAGCAGGTCGAGCAGCACCTCGCGGCGAACAAGGAGAGCGCGATGCAGGTGGCGGACTTTCGAGCGGCCTCGGGGCTGATGCGGCTGACGTTCGAGCAGCAGGCGGATGCGGAAGACTGGAAGGACTTCTCGAACCAGGTGCTCGCGAAGCTGACGCCGGACAAGCCGCCGCTCTTCGAGCGGATGAAGGCGGCGCTGTCGGAGATGTTCACGTACCAGCGCGGCATGATGGTCGGAGCGATGGTGACCGCGGCGCTGATGGTCACGGTGGGCTCGCTGGCGTTCCTGCTCGGCTCGACGACGGGCGGTGCGGGCTACGGCAACGAGCAGCTGAAGCTGCAGACGGTGAAGGTGGACCAGGGCGCGCACGTGGCCCCGGTCGTGATGGAGACCGACAGCGGCGATGCCATCATCTGGATGGTGAAGGACCAGCCGGAGCCCGAGCTGCCCAACGTGAAGAACGACGACTCGAAGAAAGACGAGGAGTCGGATCCGGATCCGGCGGCGACGGCCGGCGGGCCCGGGAAGAAGGCGGGCGATCTCTGAAGTACGCGGCCGCCCTCGCGGTCGCCATCATCGCGCTGCCGGCGTTCGCCGACGAGCCGAAGGTCGCCGTGCAGGCCGAGGTCGTTCACGCGCTCTTGACCGGCAACACCATCGACCCGCCGACGCTGAAGGCCATGCAGGACGCGCTCGGCAAGAAGGTGAAGTACGGGTCGCTCAAGCGGCTGTCGCTCGAGAAGCTGAGTGTCGAGAAGAAGCCGACCACGCTGAAGCTGCCGAACGGCACCGAGGCGACGCTCTCTCTGGACTCCATCAAGGACGACGTCGCGACGGTTCGAGTGAAGGTCGGGCCGGCCGAGGCGACCTACACGACCGGCAAGAAGGGCTCGCTCTACCAGCAGGCCGGAGCGCACGACGGCGGCGACCTCTGGCTCGTGCTGTCGCCCGCGAAGTAGCGATGCGCGGCCTCGCCCTCCTCGCGGCGGTGGCGTTCGGAGCGGCGTGCAAAGAGAAGCCTCCGCCGCGGCCGCCGGCGTCCCTGACCGCGGCGCTGGCGGCCGTCGACGACGCCGTTCGGCACGGAGGTGACGTGACGGGCACCTGCGAGGTGCTGGCCCGGGAGCTGGGCACGCACGCGCAGTCGCCGCTGCCCCCGGCGATGAAGGCCGACCTCACGGTGCTGTCGCGCGAGGTGATGGTGCTCGGAGCGACGACGGAGCCCGTGCCTGGCGTGCCGATGCCGGTGGGTCCGTGGGAGACGTTGAAGTCGAAGATCGATCGCGTGCTGGCCGGCAAGAACCCCACCGAGGGCCCGCGGTATCAGCTCGCGATGCCCGAGAACGTCCGCTCGGGCATGGAGAACGTCGACGCGGCGCTCGCGCGCGGCGACGCCGAAGAGGCCGTGAGGGCGATCTCCGCGCTGCACGGCCCGCTGGCGATGTGGGTGGAGAAGCTGCCCGGCCGTCGCGGGCAGACGATCAACGAGGTGATCGAGCTCGACCTGCTGAACTTCGGTATGACCGGCAAGAAGGACCTCGCCTCGGTGCAGGCGTTCTGGACGACGACGCGGAAGAAGCTTCTGTTCGAGGAGGAGTGACTAGAGCGCGTCCTCGTCGACTTCTTCTTCGACCTCTTCGTCGACCTCACGGAACGAGGCCACCACGTCGGTCGCCGCGAGCAGCGTTCCCTCGAGGTCCTTCGAGTTTTCGGCAGTGTCTTCCTTCACGATCGGGATGTCTTCGATCGCGGTCGTCTTCGAGTCGACCACGATGATGACGTCCGGCTTCATCTCGTGAACCACGACGACGCGGTTGTCGACCGCGAGCTCCCAGCCGACCGCGAGCGCCACCGGCACGACGAGAGCGCGGCGGGCTCCGAGCGTGCGCCACACGACGCGCCGGCGCCAGCGCCTGCGGATGCGGCGGCGCACGCGGCGCCTGACGCGCCTGCGGCGGCGAGGCCCTGCGAGAGCGTCGCCTGCGGCGAGCCCCAATGTCGAAGCGAGCAACCCCAGCATCGTTCGTCGGTCCATGACGGGCCTCATTCTTCCACCCTTCGAACCCGCTGGGGTCCCCGAAGTTGCGGGCTAAGGTGGCTCCGGCATGACGGCGCTGCTCCTCATCGTCGTCGCCGGGCAGCTCGACGCCGGCGAGGCCATTCCGCTGCCGATGACGCCGGAGCCGGAGCCGCAGCCGGTCGACGCCGGCGCTCCCGTCGAGGTGCACAGGGCGGTGCCGGTGCCGGTGGCTTCGGAGCCCGAGCCGCCGCGCGCGCCGGCTTTCGCGATGCGCGCCGGCCTCGAGACCGGCGTGCTGCTGTGGCCCGAGGGCAACCCGTTCGACGGCCTCGCGGTTGCGAGACCGCTGCTCTCGTTCGAGGCCGGCGAGCTGTTCGCGGCCGAGCTGGGCGCGACGTTCAACCTGCTCATCCTCGACGCGGCTCCGTACAACAGCGGCGTGGAGCTCGGCGGCATCTTGCGCCGCGCCGACTGGGACGAGCTGTCGGACTTCGGCCAGATTCTGCGGCACCTGCGCATCGGGAAGGACGGTGGCCCCGGCTGGCTGCGCGCCGGCGCGGTGCGGCTCAAGACGCTCGGCAACGGCCACGTCATCAACCGCTACTCGAACCAGGACGGCCCGAACTACCACCCGGCCTCGGCGAACGGCGGCGTCTTCGTGGGGCCGGTGCGGGCCGAGGCCTTCGCGAGCGACGTGCTCGGAGCGCGCCTGTTCGCGGGGCTGGTGGGCGTCGAGCTGGGGCGGCTGCTCGCGAGCAACGCCGTCTGGCACGACCGCTTCTGGGCGACCGCGGAGCTCGCGCACGACTTCGGTCAGGCGAGCGGCGGCGGCCCGCGGACTTTGGGCATCACGGTGCTCGAGCTCGACTTCAGCGCGATGACGGTGCGGACCGCGGGCGCGAAGCTGCAGCTGCTCGCCGGGGTGGGGTGGCGGTTCGCGCAGCGGGCGGACTTCGGGGCGCTCGCGGGGCTGACGGGAGAGGTCGACGTGGGCGCCGTGTCGCTCGGCGCGAAGCTCGAGGTGCGCAAGCAGGCGGGCGGCTTCCGGCACGGCATCTTCGGGCCGGGCTACGAGCTGTCGCGGTTCGCGGGCGCCGGCTTCAGCGGAGTGCCGCTCGGCGAGCAGGTGCTGCCCGACAGCGGGTCGGTCTACGGTGAGCTGCGCGTGGGCAGCCGCGGCCTGCTGGTCGCCGAGGTGGCGATCGAGCACTTCTTCTGGAACCGCACGGACCTCGACGTGTCGCTGCAGTCGGAGCTGCTGGGCTCGCGCGTCGTCGCGTTCCTGCGCTTCACGGCGATCGCGGTCGGGGTCTTCCCGCGCTACCAGGCGGCGGCCGAGGCGCGGGTGCGCATCATCCCCGCGCTGTACGTGGTGGCGAGCGGCGGCACGGTGTTCTTACCGCAGCCGGACGCGTCGCTGACGCGCGGGCTCTTCTTCATGGGCGGGGCAGGCATCGACCTCGAGGTGGTGACGAAGAAGTGAGAGTACGCTTGGCCTCGTGCGCCGTCAGAGCATGGTTGGGGTTCTGGTCGCTGGTCTGTGCGGGTGCACACCGGCGCCGGGCGCCGACGCTGGGGAAGCCGGGGACGGAGGTGCTGCAGGGGGCGGAGCGGCTGGAGGCGCATCTTCCGACTCTGGTTTCGACGCCGGGCCGCCGGATGCCGGGTGTGCCGTGTTTGCCGCCTGCTACACGTACGCGCACGGAACGCCTGGCGTCGGCCGCTGCCGGTCAGGGCTGCAATGCTCCCGCGATGTAGACGCGGGCTGCAGCGGGGACGTCGGTCCCATCGCCGAGGCATGCAACGGCATCGATGACGACTGCAACGGAGCGATCGACGACGCCTGCGGGTGCGCGTACGTGGCTCCGGGCGGAACGGACTCGAACCCTGGCACTGCCGGGCTCCCGAAGCGCCGGATCAGCGCAGGAATCGAGGCAGCAGCGGATGCGGGCATCGCGCGCGTCTGCGTCGCCGCGGGCTCCCAGTGTCCGTCGCGGGCCATCTACGGCCCGCTCTATTCGGACGCCGGCGAAGCACTGGTGATGCGAGACGGCGTCTCCGTCTACGGACAGTACGAGACCACGGGTTGGAGTCGAGACCGCCGCTGCAGCACCGTCTACTTCAGCCAGGCCGACGCTGGAGTCCGGTTCGATTCGAGCGTCGTTTCGCCGACCGTCTTGGATGGCCTGGAGATCTGGGGTTCGAACCTGGAGCCGGTTTCGGTCGCGGTGCGCATCGATGGAAGCCGCGGAGCCGTGCTGAGCGATGTGACGATCGAAAGCTTGCATCTTCCCGACGCCAGCATCGGCGTCGAGGTCACGGGGGGTGCCACGCCGACGATTCGCAATTGTACGATTCATCCCGGCACGGGAAGCAGGACGTCGATCGGGATTCTGAGCCGCGGCTCGGCCCCGCGCATCGTCGACAACTGCGGCACCTTCGATGATGGCGGGCGTTGTCTCGACACGGCTCAGTCAGCGCGGATTCGCGGCGGGTCGGCGGTCGGAGGCGTCATCACTCCCGAGGTCATGGGCGTCCTCCTCGAGAGCTCTCCGGGTGCTGTCATCGAAAGCAGCAGCGTCGTCGGCATGCTGTATGGCTCTGGGGCTCCCGTTGCCGTCGCAGTTCGTGGTGACGCGGGCGGCGTCGAGATTCGGCGAAGCAGCGTCTACGGATCGGCCAACTCGCAAGGCTTCTCGGTGGGAGTCGACATGACAAGCTGTGCCCTGTCGTCCCCGGTCATCGAGGACAACGCGCACATCACCGGGGCCAGCAACTCTATCTTCGGCGGCGTCGCGATTCGCTCGAGATCCGGCTGCGGACCCCGCATCGTGAGGAACGCTGAGGTTCGGGGATGTACATCGCCGCTTCAAAGTGGGCAGCCATGTGTCGGCATCGAGTGCGTGGGAGGCCTGTGCGAAATCGCCGAGAACGCGAAGGTCGTGGCGGGCCCGGGTACCGCGGGGATCCGCCTGGATCACGCAACGGCGCGGGTTCGACGCAACACGATGGTGGATCAGGGGTACGCGTGTGAGGTCGGAATCGAGAGCATCGAGTCCACTGCCCGAATCGAGAACAACCTGATTCGGGTCTTCCACCCGGCGCCGGTCGGAGTGCGAATCGTGAACGGTTCGTCCGGCGCCGAGGTCGATCTTCACTCCAACACCATCGTTGCCATCGCTTCGAACAGTCCGCCGTGTTTCGGCGCCGCAGTCGCGTTCGAGACCCTCGACGCCGGAGTCGACGCCGGCGCCGCCGGCGTCCTACGCAACAACGTCTTCGCCATCTCGGGAGCCTGCTCGTCGAACGCCCCGGTCATCGAGCGAAGCGTGGATGCGGACCCGCGCATCTTCGAACACAACGTCCTTTCCCCGGCGGCGCCATCGAACGTTCTCTACCGCGATGAAGACGCATTCGATCTGACCGACGCGGGAGCTCTTGGCGCGGGCAATCTGGGTGGCGACCCGGGACTGACGAATGCGCTTCACCTCTCCGCCGGCTCCATCTGCCGCAACGCGGGAACCGATGCCGGCGCGCCGCCCCTCGACGTCGATGGCGACTCGCGCCCCGCCGAGGGCGTCTTCGACATCGGTGCCGACGAGTATGTGCCCTGAGCAGGGCTCAGTTCGCGCGCGCCACCACGACGGCCTTCACGTGCTTCTCGACGGCAACCAGCTCCGCGGCCTGCTGCTTCGCGTACGCCTTCTTCAGCTCCGCCTCGAGCTTCGCGCGCGCCTGGTCGATCTTGTTCACGTTGCAGCGCTTCTCGGCGTCGGGCCAGTCGGGGTGACGCTCGACGCAGCCGCGGATCTTCTTCGTCAGCTTCTCCAGCTTCTTCATCCGCGGGTCGGCCGCGTCGACGAGGTCGGCCAGCGTCAGCTTCTCGACCAGCTCCGACCGCGCCGGGCGAATCAGCACCGCCTTCGGGCTCACCGACAGCTCGCTCGCCCTCATCGAGAACGTCGCGCCGTCCGCCGCGATCACGCTCAGCTCCCCGTCTGCCTCGACGGCCAGCGGCAGCAGCACCTCGCCGTCCGCCGCCGCGAACACGAAGAACTCTCCCGGCAGCTCCGTGAACGCGCGCTTCCTCAAGCTCTGCGCCTGCCGCGACCAGCCCTTCAGCGACTCCACGTTCAGCGCCGGCAGATGCCCCGCGAGCGCGCGCTGCTCCACCGGAGCGTCCGCCGCCGGCTTCGTCACCGGCACGAGCGCGTCGTCGCTCTGCGCCACCACCGGCTCTGCAGCAGCAGCCCCCGTCGAAGCCGTCACCTGGTACGCCCCCTTCGCCCACCCGCGAATCCACACCGCGTACCGCCCCGCCTTCAAGACCTCGCCCGCCCTCACCGCCGGCTGGTTGTTCTCCAGCTCCAGCGACGACAGCCACACCTCGTCCGCCGCCCCGGTCAGCTTCCACTTCACGCCCTTCACGTCCGCCGTCACCTCGAGCTGGGCGTCCGGCGTCATGCCGTCGCCGACCTCGCCCTCGAGCGTGACAGGCAGCCGCACCGTCTTCACCGCGTCCGGCAGAATGCGCGGGCGGTCGGCGTCGAACACGCGCACGCGCCCCGGCCCCTCGGGCGCCGCGGTCACCACGAAGACCTCGAGCGCGCCCGGCTTCACGTCCACCACCAGCGAGCGCTCGCCGCAGCGGAGGCTGCCGTCCGCTCCGCGCGCGACCACGCGGTCGCCGTTCGACGCCGTCAGGTTCAGCCGCGCGATGCCCTCGGCGACGTTCAGCACGAGCGCCGCCGACTTCGTGACGCGCGCCCCGGCCGGCGCGTCCTTGCACGTCACGAAGCCGTCGAGCGGCTGAAGCTCGTCCCGCGGCACGCTCACCAGCAGCGGGTTCGGCGTGAAGCCCTTCGCGAGAGCGACCCGCGGCGTCTCGGCCGACGCAGCGACAGCACACACGATGATGCCCAGACCGAGGAGCCGCATGACGACGGGTACACCCCTGCTCGTCCCCAACTGTGCAAAGCTCACGGCCGTAAGATGGTGAGCGCCCTCCTCGCGTTGCTCGCGGCTGCGCCCAAGCTCCTGAACGTCGAGGGGGAACCTGCGGCCCGCATGGCGTACGGCCTCGAAGTCGCTCTCGACGGCACGCGCGAACAGACCGCACGCGCCTGGCTGCAGCTCCACGGCGGCGAGCTCGGGCTCATGCCCGAAGACGAGCTCGTCTTGATCAGCGACCGCCCCGGAGTCGTCACCTTCGACCGCCGCCGTGCCGGCATCAGCGTCATGGGCGCCGAGGTGAAGGCGACGTTCGACGACGCGCAGCGCCTGATCATGGTCTACGCCGGGCCGCCGCTGCCGCGCGCCGAGGGCGGGTTCTGGGCCGACGTCGTGAAGGCCGAGCTCTCTGCCACGCACGGCCTCGACGTCACCCGCGTCGACGCGTCACGAAAGTACTGGAAGAGCGACGGCGCGGCGCTGCGGCCCGTGTGGCTCGTGCGCTTCGAAGCCCGCTCCGAGCCGTTCCGCGCCCTCGTCGACGGAGCGACGGGCCGGCTCCTCGAGCGCCTCAGCGAGAAGCTCAGCATCAACCAGGGCACGGTCTACGACATCTCGCCCGCGAAGGGCGGCGTGGTGACCCGCACGCTGGGCGGGCTCACGGCGACCTCCACCACGCTCAACGGCTCACGCGCCACCATGCGCAACTGCAACGGCTCGTCAGTCGGCGGCGGCTGCATCCCGCGCGCGACCGCGAACGCGAGCTTCGACTTCGTCGAGACGCCGAGCTTCGGCACGAGCAACACCGACCGCTTCGGCGAGGTGAACGCGTACTACGCGATCGACCGCTTCAGCCGCTGGCTCTCGTCGCTCGACGCCGGCGTGAACCTGCCGCTCATCACGGCGTACACGAACATCGGCGGCACCAACCAGGGCTTCTTCCGCGGAGGAGATCCGCAGACCGGCTACTCCATCGAGCTGGGCCAGGGCCCGCAGGCCGACTGGGCCTACGAGGGCGACGTGACCTGGCACGAGCTCGGCCACGGCGTCGTGCAGAGCACCGCGAACTTCGGCTTCTACACGCGCGACTCGCAGGGCATCTACGGCGAGGGAGGCGCGCTGAACGAGGGCACCGCCGACTGCCTCGCGCTGGCGCTCTCGGGCGACGCCGTGCTCGCCGAGTTCCTCGGGCCCTACCTGCAGGACGCGGGGACCCAGTTGAACCCGTACCTGCGCCGCATGGACTCGGTCTTCACCTGCCACGGCTACGACGGCAACCTCGACGGCGGCAACCCCGGCCGCTTCGGCACGATTCACGACGACGGGCGCATCCTCGGCTCGTTCTTCTGGGCGCTGCACCAGCGCACGCAGGCCGTCGGCCAGTACGCCGCGTCGGTCGCGCTCGTACGCGCGCTCGACAGCGTCAACGGCAACGCCGGCTTTCACGAGCTGACCATCGCGATGCAGCAGCACATGGCGAGCCGCTACGGCGCGCAGGCCGGCGAGCTCGTCGCGTGCCTGCAGTGCGAGCGAGAGATCCCCGCCTGCAGCAGCCGCACCCGCCGCATGTACGCGGGCGAGACGCACGAGGCGCGCCTGCTCGGAGACGACATCCCCGGTGCCCCGGGCGGCAACAAGCCGGCGACGTTTCAGTACGAGCTCGCCGTGCCCGCGAACACGGTCGTGAACTTCGACCGCTTCGCCATCACGCTCGGCATGCTGCCGGTCGTCTACGCGCGCTTCAACCAGAAGGTCGCGTGGTCGGGCGCCACGCCGACGTTCGACGAGAGCTTCACGTCGCTGCCGGCGTCGCTCCCCGCGCAGCCCACGGCGGGCACCTGGTACCTGCAGGGCATGCTGCGCGACCCCGGCATGGGCACGCGGCGCTACGGCATGCGCGCGCAGTTCTCCGGAGGGCCCGCGCGGCCGGCGATCCCCGCGGTGACGTGCTCGCTCGGCGGCGGCGTCGGCCCGTGCACCTGCATGCCGAGCTGCTCCCCCGGAGCCTGCGGCCCCGACGGCTGCGGCGGCTCGTGCGGCACCTGCGACGCCGGCACGATGTGCACGAACGGCAGGTGCGCGTGCGTTCCCCAGTGCACCGGCAAGGGCTGCGGCCCCGACGGCTGCGGCGGCACCTGCGGCACCTGCGCGAGCGGCACGTGCAACGCGACGACGGGCATGTGCCTGGGCTGCACGCCGATGTGCTCCGGGAAGCAGTGCGGCCCGAACGGCTGCGGCCAGGCGTGCGGCCAGTGCATGGGCGCGAACATCGTCTGCGATCTGCCGACGGGCCAGTGCGTCGACGCGGGAGAGCTGCCGGTGGAAGACGCCGGCACGGGCGGCGGGGCGGGCGGCGGCGGCGAAGCGGGCGGGGGAGAAGACGTGATGGGCGGGTGCGGCTGCGGGGCGGCTCCGTCGTTCGTGGTGCTCGGCCTCGCGGCATTGCTGATGCTGCGGCGGCGCCGGGTTATGAAGGGCTGAACCCATGCTGACCGCCGCCGTCCTCTCGCTCTTCGGAACCATCGATGCCTCGCACTTCGCGGGAGCGCTCACCGGTGAGGCGCCGCCGCCGGCCGCCGCGCCGGCCGATCTCTCGGGCGTCCCCGTCGCCGAGCTGACGCCCGAGCAGCTGCTCACCGAGCGCAACCGGCTCGACGGCTTCCGCACCATCTTCGTCGGGCCGACCGTGATGACGGCGGTCGGCGGGGTCGTCGTCATCTTCGCGGCCGTGTTCGGGGTGGCGGGCATCATCATGGCCGTCATTCCGGCGGTCGCGATGCCCAGCATGGCGCTCACCACGCTGCAGATCGCGGGCTACGTGCTCATCGGCTTGAGCGGCGCCGCGCTGGTCGCCGGAGGCATCGTGCTCGCCATCGGGCTCACGACGCTCTTCCCCGCGCTGGCTCGCCGCCGCGAGGCGATGGAGCGCCGCGACGAGATTCAGCGCCGCCTCGACGCGCTCGACCCGGCCAAGGCGCCCGAGCCGCCCGCGAAGACGAAGCCGTCGCCGAACGACGTGCTGTGGCGCGGGCCCGAGAGCGGGCTGCTGCTCGCCACGTTCTGAAGCTACCCGTAGCGCAGGTCCCAGCGCAGCGTGCCCGGTGACACCGGCCCGGCCTCGACGAGCCTCGGGTTCTTGCCGCGGCTCTTCTCGAGGTACGCGAGGAACGAGCCGCCCAGCTCGTTCACCGTCACCTCGTCGTCGTACGGCCACTGCGAGAGCTCGCCCACCACGCGGCCCGGCTCGTTCACCACGACCTCGAGCCTGCCGACGTCGTAGTAGCTCTTCCAGAAGCGCCCGCTCATCGAGATGACCATCGCGGGCGACGTGAACGCGAGCACCGCCTTGAAGAACGAGCCGATGTTTCCGGAGGCCGCCCAGCGGCCGAGCTCCACCGCCGCCTTCGCGTCGCCGCCGTGGAAGCGGTCGACGAGGTACTGCACGACCGCGAAGTAGAGCTCCATCGGCACCCACGACGCCGGCAGCAGCAGCCGGCTCTCGATCGGACCGCGGTGCTCTTCGGGCAGCGTCTGCGCGAAGTCGGTGACGACCTGCGGCCCGTACTTCGCCGAGACCTGGTCGAGCAGCCCGGTGACGGTGAAGCCCTTCGCCTTGCCGCCGCACGGCGCTCCGAGGTCCGGGCGGCGGCGCGCGGTCACGGGTCGGGCACCACGCGCACGATCTGATCGCGATCGGTGGCTGGACACTGCCCGCGCCCATCGCAGTTGCTCGTGGTCACGTACAGCTCTCCGTCCGGCCCCATGATGACGTCGCGCAGCCGGCCCAGCGTACCGTCGAAGTACACCTCGTGCGACTCGGCCTTCGTGTGGTCGGCCGACAGCACCACGCGGTGCAGGTGCGTGCTGCCGAGCACCCCGATCACGAGCGAGCCCTTCCACCCGGGGATGCGGTCGCCCGTGTAGATGGCCGCTCCGCCCGGAGGAGCCGCCCCCGACCACGTCAGCCTCGGCGTCACCAGCCCGCTCTTCGCCTCGCAGCCGTAGATGCTGGGCCACCCGAGGTTGTCGCCGGCCTTCGCCACGTTCACCTCGTCGTGGCCCGTGCGCGACAGGTCTCCCGACGGGCCGTGGTCGGTCACCACGAGCTCGGCCGCCGAGAGCCAGTCGAACCCCTGCGTGTTGCGGATGCCGGTGATGAACGCGCGCTTGCCCGGAAACGGGTTGCCCGCCGCGGGCTCGCCCTCGGTGTTCACGCGGAGGATTTTTCCCGCGAGGTCGTCGACGTCCTGCGAGCGGTCGGGCGAGCGCGCGTCGCCGGTGCCGATGTACAGCATGCCGTCTGGCCCGAAGCGCAGCCGGCCGCCGTCGTGGAACTGCGCGCCGGGAATGCCGTTCACGATCACCTTGTCGAGCGCCGCCGAGTGGAAGTCGGCCGCCACCGTCCACCGCTCGACCCGGTTCGTCGCTCCGCCCGCGCCGTCGTCGCCGGTCAGGTACAGGTACAGGCGGCGGTTCACGTCGAACTGCGGGTCGGGCGCGATGCCGAGCAGCCCGCTCTCGCCGCGCACCAGCGCCGAGACCGTCGCGACGGGCGTGGCGACGAGCGCGCCGTTCTCGACGAGCCGCAGCCGGCCCGGCCGCTCGGTGACGAAGATGCGCCCGCCCGGCAGGAACGCGAGGCTCCACGGCACGTCGAGGCCCTTCACCACGGTCTCGGCCTTCACGCGCGTCGCGCCGGCGGGGCCCTTGGTGCCGTTCTGCTCGATGCACGTGGCATCCATGGGGCCTCTGGGGCCCGACGCGGCGCAGCGGCTGCAGGCAGCGAGAAGAAGCAGCGGAACGACGAGGCTCGAACGCATGGCCCTGTGGTATCGCTCCGGCGGGCCGTGCGCATCCAGAACCTCGCCATCGTCTTCACCGACGTGAAGGGCTTCTCCGAGTCGGCGGCCCGCTCGAGCCTCGAGCAGAACCAGGCCCTGCTCGAGAAGCTGCACGCGCTGCTCGAGCCCGTGTTCGAGGCGTTTCACGGCCGCATCGTGAAGGCGGTCTCCGACGCCTACCTCGTCGCGTTCGACTCGCCGACGCTGGCCGTGCTCGCGGCCGAGGCCGCGCAGGACGAGCTGTGGAAGCACAACGCCTCTGCTCCCCCGGAAGCGCGGCTCGCGCTGCGCACGGCGGTGAGCGCGGGCGAGGTGACGGTCGAAGGCAGCGACGTGCTGGGCGAGCCGGTCGCGGCGGCGGCCTCGGTACGCGACGCCATCGCGCCCGGCGACGTCGCGCTGACCGAGGCGGTCTGGCTCGTGGTGAGCCGCGCCGAGGTGAAGGCCGAGCTCGCGGGCAAGCACGGCGAGCAGGGCGTCTACCGCGTGCCGCGCGCCGCCGAAGGGCCGCCGTTCGGAGGGCAGCTGATGCAGCGGGCCCCGCCGGTGCCGACGGGCGAGCTGGCGTCGCCGCTGACGGCGTCGGCGCTGCAGGCCGTCAGGTCACCGCGCACCGTGAAGCGCGTGCTCGCGGCCGCGGCCGCGGTGGCCGGCATCGGCATGGCGGTGGTGCTCGTGAAGGCGGCGTCGGGGCCTCCGCCGCTGGACGCCGCGATCGAAGAGGTGCGCAAGGCGCCGGCGGCCGAGCGCTCTCAGAAGGTGGTGGCGGCGCAGGGCCTCATCGCGCTGGAGAAAGAGGCCCCCGTGCGCGACTACTGGTACGGCCGGCTGCAGGCGGCGCAGGACGAAGAGAACGCGCCCCAGTACTTCCGCTCGGCGGTGCGGCAGGGCTACGCGCCGGCGCAGGACGGGCTCATCGAGCTGCTCAAGCACCGCAGGTGCGGCATGCGGGTCGCCGCGGTCGACGCGATTCGGGAGCTGAAGCTCGTGAAGGCGAAGCCGGCGCTCGAGGCGCTCGCCGAGAAGGGCGGGCCCGACGACCAGCAGCAGGTGCTGTTCTTCGGGTGCAACTCGCGCAGCGCGGCGTCGCAGGCGCTGGACGCGCTGCAGGACTGAGCGCGCCACGGCCCTGTCGTGAAATGATCGGAGCCTCTCGTGTTAGAGGGCCGAATCATGAGCGCAGCCATCGCCATTCCCGCGTCCACGCCGTTCCCCAAGCTCGATGAGATGGTCGAGCGCGTGAAGAAGGGCTCGAAGGAGTTCGCCCGCCTCAGCATCGACGAGCGCATCGCGATGCTCGAGGCGTTCCGCGACGGCTACCGCCGCGTCGCGCTCGAGAGCGCGAAGGCCGCCTGCGTCGCGAAGGGCATCGACCCCGAGTCGCCGATGGCCGGGGAAGAGCTGCTCGCGGGGCCGATGATCACCATTCGCATCTTGCGGCTCACCGCCGAGGCGCTGCGCGAGGTGAAGCAGCACGGCGCTCCGAAGCTCGACCGGAAGGCGTTCCGCCAGCTCGACGACGGCCGCTGGGCCGTGCAGATCTTCCCGAACAGCACCATCGACGGCACGCTGCTCGCGAAGCACACCGGCGAGGTCTACCTGAAGGCCGGCATCGGCCCGGACAACCTCGAGGAGCACCAGGCCGCGTTCTACCGCAAGCCGCACGACGGCCGGCTGTGCCTCGTGCTCGGCGCGGGCAACGTCAACGCGATCGCTCCGACGGACGTCGTCTACAAGATGTTCGTCGAGGGCACGGCGTGCATCTTGAAGATGAACCCGGTGAACGCGTACCTGGGGCCGTTCATCGAGGCCGCGTTCGCCCCGGCGATCTCGCGCGGCTTCCTCGCGGTGGTGTACGGCGGCGCGGAGGAGGGCTCGCACCTCGTGAACCACCCGCTCGTCGACGAGGTGCACATCACCGGCAGCGACAAGACGCACGACGCGATGGTGTGGGGCCCGCCGGGCTCGGAGGCCGCGGCGCGCCGGGCGCGCAACGAGCCGCTGCTCAAGAAAGAGATCAGCTCGGAGCTCGGCTGCATCACGCCGGTCATCGTGGTGCCCGGCCCGTACAGCGAAGGCGAGCTCTCGTTTCAGGGGCGCAACGTCGCGGGCATGATCGCGAACAACGCGTCGTTCAACTGCAACTCGGCGAAGCTGCTCGTGACGTCGAAGGCGTGGGGCGGCCGGCAGCCGCTGCTCGACAAGATCGAGGCGGGGCTGAAGCTGACGACGCTGCGCAAGGCGTACTACCCGGGCGCGGAGCAGCGGTGGAAGTCGTTCGTCGACGGCCGCCAGAACGTGAAGCTGATCGGCGCGCCGGGGCCCGACCAGCTCGCGTGGGCGATGATCACCGACGTCGACAAGGCGCAGCGCGACGACCGCGTGTACTCGGTGGAGCCGTGGTGCGGCCTCGTGTCCGAGGTGAACTTCGACACCCCGGACGCCGCGCCGTTCCTCGACGAGGCGGTGAAGTTCGTCAACGAGCGGGTCTGGGGCACGCTCTCGACGATGATGGTGGTGCACCCGAAGACGCTCGCAGACCCGGCCGGCCGCGCCGCGGTCGAGAAGGCGATTCGCGAGCTGCGCTACGGCACGGTCGCGGTGAACACCTGGGCGGGCGCGGTGTTCGCCCTCGGCGTGGCGCCGTGGGGCGCGCACCCGTCGTCGACGCTGCAGGACATCCAGTCGGGGCGCGGCTGGGTGCACAACACGTTCTTGTTCGATCACGATGTGATCGAGAAGTTCGTGCTGCGGGCGCCGGTGAAGGCGTCGCCCATTCACCCCTGGTTCCCCGGGCACAAGACGGCGAACGTGCTCGCGAAGCGGCTCATCGACTTCGAGATGGGGCCGTCGTGGCTGAAGGTGCCCGGCATCGCCGCCGCGGCGCTGCGCGGCTGATTACGGGCACTGCAGTCGAACCCAGCCGCACCGCCCGTTCACGCGCGCGCACGGCCCGCGGCCCGAGCGGTGCACGCCGTCGGGGCACATCGCCGTCGGGTACAGCGGCGCCGGGCCGCACTCGGCGGCCGTGCACGCGGTCTGGGGCGCCGGCTCGAGGCGCGTCACGCAGCGGCTCTGCACGCACGCCACCGCCACCTGGCCGCCGCGCTCGAGCACGCTGCCGTCGTCGAGCCGCGTCGGGCCGGGCGCGCAGCCGCAGCGGCGCCCCGGAGAGCAGCGGCGCTCCAGCGCCTCGAAGCGGGCCGCGTCCGAGCGGTTGACCCCCACGTAGCCCACGGTGCCGCAGCAGCTCACCGTGCGCACCGCCGTGCAGTCGGCGTCGACGGAGCACGTCGCGTCGGGGCGGCGGCCTTCGCAGCGGTCCGCGGGAGGCGGAGGCCTCGGCGGCGGCGACGACACGCTCCCCTGGCTCAGGCCGAACTTCGGGTCCGCCAGAACCGCGAGCAGCACGAGGAGCTTCCCCATGCTCCCCCGAGACGGCTGGCGGCCAAGATGATTCAGCGGGCCAGCAGCTTCTTCACGCGCTCTTTGTCGTTCGAGTACGTGAAGTGCGAGTACAGCTGGAACCCGTTCTGCCGGTCGACGATCTGGTTGTTGAGAAGCTCGACCACCTTCACCTTGTCGTTGCCGTAGGTCATCTGATCCACCAGCCGGCCGACCTGATCCACCGTGAAGTAGCCCGACGACGCCGTCTGCACGACGCCCAGCTTCTGCTGCCCGAACGTCTCGGCGTTCACCGCCTGCACCAGCGCGTTGAAGTCGCGCTCGCCCATCGGCTCCAGCCGCTGCGGCCGCCGCGAGCGGCGGTCGTCGTCGCGGTCACCGCGGTCGTCACGGTCGTCGCGGTCGTCACGGTCGCGGCGGCGCGAGTAGCGGTCGTCGTCGTCGTCGTAGCGGTCGCGCTCGCGGTCGCGCCGGCGGCGGTCTTCGCGGTCGCGCTCCTCGTCGCGCTCGGCGGCGAGGCCCTTCGCGCGCGTCAGCGAGTCCTGCGCCACGTTCAGCGACTGCATCACGCGGTCCGTGCAGCCCGCGATGCCGCCCGCGAGCGCCATGCCCGCGATGAACATCTGAACGGACTGGAGCCGGTCCTGGCTGGCTCCGCCGCGCAGGTCTTCGACGTCGCGCGTGGCGGTCTGGAAGTTCGAGCCCATCGCGTCGCGGCAGTCGGGCGACGCCTTCTTCAGCGCCGCCCTCCCATCGTCGAGCGCGTCGAGCGCGTCGAGGATGCGCGACTTGTACGGGCCGGCGGAGGCGGCGAGCGGGAACAGGACGGCGAGTGAGAGGAGGCGCATATGCCTCCCCTACACCCACCTACCCCGGCGAGCGCAAGCCCCCGGGTCCAGACTGCCACCGTCAGAACTCGAAGCCGAGGTTGCCGTTCACGCCCCAGGTCGTGCCGGCTCCGGTGTTGTTGGAGATGGTGTCGATGACGGGCCGGCTGACGGGGATGCCGACCTGGAAGCGCGTGTCGAGGATGAAGCCGCGCGCGCGCAGGGCGATGCCGGTGGTCGCGGGGACCTCGGCGACGTCTTTGCGGTCGGTCACGTCGGAGGTCGGCCCCACGGTCGCTCCGTAGACCTGGAAGCGCCGGTAGCCGATGCCCGCGCCGACGTACGGCTGAATCATGCGCGTGGGGAAGAAGTTGAGCCGCGCGAGGCCGCGCACGCCGTTCGAGACGAGCTGGCCCTGCTCCGACACGCCGAGACCGCTGACGGTCTGGGTGCTGCCGACGTACGACGCCTCGGCTCCGATGAACGAGCGGGTGCCGATGACGACGCGCGCCGCCCACTCGGGGCCGGGGTCGACCGTGTCCTGCACCTCGTCGGCGAAGAAGTTCGTCACGCCGCCGCCGAGCTCGACGCCGATGCCGAGCTTCGAAGGAGGCACGTACTTCGGCCGCTCGCGGCGATCCATGTCGCGCGGGTCGCGGTCGTCGTAGCCGTCGCGGTTCGCGTCGAGGTAGTCGCCCGCCGCCATGTCATCGGGCGGAGGAGGCGGTACCGGAGCGAGCTCCGTGTCGCTCGGTGGCAGCGGCGCCGCCGGTAGCGGCGGCGTGGAGCTCGAGGGGTAGTCCTGCGCGAGTGCCGCTCCCGCTGTGGCGGAAATGAGCAGCGCAATCAGTCTTGGGGTTTTCATGTGCGTACTTCCTTGGCTGTGAAGGCGTGCGATCCGCCTCGAGCCAGGGGTACTGCAGCGATCAGGCCAGCTCGGAGCGCCAGCGCGTCCACGTCACCAGCGTGAGCAGCAGCGCGAACACCACCGCCACGGAATAAAACGTGCGCTCCTGGCCCGGGAACGCGAGCGCGAGCGGCAGCGCGATGCAGCCGACCAGCGTCTGCAGGAAAAACCCCGAGTGCAGGAGGAGGCCGAGCATCGCGCCGGTCGCGGCGAGCGTCACGACCTCCATGAGGTGCGTCTGCGCGTAAGTGAGCCCGAGCGCCGCGCCGACGGTGCGGTTCGCCACCACCGCCGCGAGGTTGACGGCGATGGCGCCCATGAAGCGCCGGTTGAGCCGCGTGGCGAGCAGGCTCTTGCGGAACACGACCGCGACCACGCCATACGTGATGACCGAGAGCGCGGCGCGGCTCAAGAGGCTCCAGCGGCCGAGCGCCTGGTCGAGCGCTCCCCACGCCGGCACGACCTGCGGCCCGAACGTGTTGATGACGACGGCGACGACGATGGAGAGGATGACCGCGACCCGCTGCCGCATCGCCACCGCCGGGTCGAAGTCGCGCGCGACGCGGGCGAAGCGCTTCGCCGCACGCGACGCCTCTTCGTCTTCGGCCTCGAGCTTCTCGGCCTCGGCGACGAGCTGGGGCGGCGGGGGCTTCAGCTCGGCGAGCAGCGCGCGCGCCGCGGCCGCGTTCTTCGCGTCGAGCTCGTAGCGGGCGCACAGCCTCAGCGTCTCGTCGAGGCCCTTGCGCGCGTCGGCGTTGCCGTCCCACTCCGCCAGCGCGTGCATGAACCCGAAGCGGCACGCGCTGGCGAGCGGCGCGAGCTGTTCGCGCGACACCCTGCCGGCGACCGCGCGCTCGAGCTCGTGGAGGCCGGGCCGCACCTTCGCCACGAGGCGGTGCGACGCCGCGTGCCGCAGGTACGTCGCCACCGCGTCGCGCAGCTCGAGCACCGACTGAAAGCGCTGCGCCTTGTCGTACGCCATCGCCTTCGTGACGACGGCGTCGAGCTCCTCCGGGGTCTCTTCGGGCAGCGGAGGGATGACGCCGTGCCACGCGGCGGCCACGGCCTCGGGCACCCCGGCGGCGCGGTAGTAGGGCGGGTTGCCCTCGATGACCTCGAACAGCGTCGCGCCGAGCAGGAAGACGTCGGTGCGCTCGTCCATGTTGGCGTCGTCGCCCGTGCACATCTCGGGAGCGAGGTACGCCGGCGTCCCCTTCAGCCCCACCGGGCCGAGGGGCGAGTCTTTCCGGCGCGCGACACCCCAGTCGGCCACGTAGACCTCGCCGAGCTCGCCGATGAGCACGTTCGCCGGCTTGAGGTCGCGGTGCAGCACGCCGTGCGCGTGCGCGAACGCGATGGCGTTGCAGACCTGGAGGAAGACGTGGAGGTGCGCCTCGAGCCGGTTCGGCGCCGAGCGGCCGAGCCGCTCCTCGAGGATGCGGTCGGGGACGAGCAGGAGCGTGCTCCACGAGACCCCCCCGACCAGCCGCATGACGAGCGCGGGAGCACCGTGGCCGTCGAACGCGATGGCGTGCACCGGCACGATGCCCGGGTGCTCGAGCGAGCCGGCGAGGCGGGCCTCTTCGACGAGCGAGCGGGCTCCGGCGCCGGCGACGCGCGGCACCTTCACCGCGACGTCGCGCCCGAGCGAGGGCTGGCGCGCCTGCAGCACCGTGCCCATGCCGCCCTCGCCGAGCCGGCCGACGACGACGAGGTCCGCGGCGCTCAGCAGCGCGCCGTCGGCCGAGCCGGACAGCTGCGGCGGAGCGAGCGAGAGCCTCACGTCGCCGCTCACCGGGCTCACCGGCGCGGCCTCGGGAGACCGCAGCGTCGACTCGGCCCCGAACGTCTCGGTGTGCGCGGCCGCAGTCGCGCCGAGTGAATCGAGACCCAGCCGCGCCCAGAGCTCTTCGACGTTCACGCGAGGTGCCGCGACGCTAGCACGGCGCCGTGGGTTGACTGGCCAATCAGTTGCGGCCCTCTCGGCTTCTATGGTCTTAAGCCCGGGCCTTCGTTCAAAGGGGCTCTTCCGCTCGGGAGGGCACGCGCTTGAAAAAGATATTCGTGACTCTGTTCGCGGCTGCGTCGCTGACCGGCACGGCTGCGTCCGCCGGCACGTTCGCCGTCGGCGACGTCGTCGTCGTCGAAGACACCTCGGGCGCGATTCACGCGAACGTCGACATCATGAACGGCCCGCCGCCGATCGGGCTCCTGGCTCCGGGCGGAGCGTTCTGCCGCGACGCCGCGAAGCAGGTCATCCCCGTGATGGGCGACAACTACGACGGCCTGTTCACGTTCACTCCGAAGCTGCTCGACGACCTCTCGAACGTGCAGCAGGGGCAGCCGGTGCGCTGGAGCACGCGCGGCATCGGCGAGAACACCTTCGACTGGGGCTCGCAGTTCGGGAGCCCGGCGAAGCTGTCGCAGTGCGTGTTCATGGGCTCGCTGCCGAAGCTGCCGGCGAACCCCGACGGGCCGGCGATCGCGCTCCTCGGGCTGCCGCTCGGCATCACCGGCACCGAGCTGATGGGCCACGAGTACGGCCACCACTGGATGACGTGGGTGCACTACGACAAGAACGACGGCCGGGGCCCGCGCGACATGCTGCGCGGCTTCGAGCCGAGCCAGGACGACCCGATGATGGGCACGCTGAACGGGCACTACGGGTTCCACGTGAACTCGCAGTCGGTGATGTACGGGAACTTCATCACCGACAACATGGACGGCACGTTCACGCTGCGCGGCGGGCAGCGGAAGTACGGCCCGCTCGATCAGTACCTGATGGGTCTGCGCGGCGCGAGCGAGACGCCGCCGACGATGCTGCTCGACGACGGCACCGGCCACTCGAGCCCGGCCGGAGCGCACGGGCCGAGCGGCTCGATGAACGTGACGGGCATGACGCGCATCGACGTGACGGTCGACGACATCATCCGCGCCGAGGGGCCGCGCATTCCGGCGTACCCGAACGCGCAGAGCTGCTGGCGGGTGGCGTTCGTGCTCGTGGTGCCGCCGGGGCAGACGCACAGCGCGGCCGACGTCGCGAAGGTCGAGGCGTACCGGGCCCGGTGGCAGCAGTGGTTCACGTGGGCGACCGACGGCCGCGGCACGATGGATGCGCGCCTGACCGGCAACGGGTGCCTGAGGGTTCCGCCGCCGGGCGACGGGGGCACGGTGACGCCGGAGCCCGATGCGGGCACGCCGGTCGAGCCGCCGGCGATGGGCGAGGTGCCGTACATGACGGTGCCGATTCCGGACGACACGCCGCTGACGACGGTGCCGCCGCCGGCGCAGCCGCCGCGGATGCCGACGAAGGAAGACACGCGCATCGATCTCGGGAACGGGAAGCTGAAGCCCGGCTGCGCGTGCGGTGCGGGCGGAGAGCTCGTGTTCGCGCTCGGGGCGCTGGCGCTGGCGCTCCGCCGCCGCCGCGTGTGACCGGCCCGGTCACAGGTCTCTTCGCATGCCCCCGTAGCGACTGAGCGGCGGGCGCACGGGGCACCGCGTGGCCCGGCGGGGCCGATGACCCGGCATGTCCCTCAACGTGTACGTCTCGAAGGTCGCCGGCGAGAAGCAGGGCAAGTTCGGGCCGGTGCGGTCCCCGGCGGTGGGCGCCAACGAGAGCATCACGATCGGCTCGGCCCGCACCGAGAGCGCCGTCGCGGTGAAGCCGGCGCCGGTGGATTCGTTCGAGGCGGCGGGTTCGCAGAGCCCGGCCTCGGGTCAGGCGACCGGCAAGCGGCAGCACAAGCCGTTCTGCCTCTCGGGCTACTACTGAAGCGCCGCGATCGAGCGCGGCCAGAAACGACTGAGTCGCGTCACGCGGCGAGCCGCTGCACGCGGTCGACCTCTTCGCGGTCTCGCTTCAGCTCGCGCTTCAGCTCGGCCTCGCTGGGCAGGAACATCTGGTAGCGCGACGCGCGGATGCGGCCGCCCTCTTCGGGCAGCGAGATCTTCACCATCGCGTCGTTTTTGTCGGAGCAGAGCACGATGCCGATGGTCTTCGCCTCGTCGGCCTCGCGCTGGTAGCGGTCGAAGAAGTTCGCGTACATCTGCATCTGGCCGAGGTCCTGGTGCGTGAGCTTGCCGAGCTTGATGTCGACGAGCACGAAGCAGCGGAGCAGGCGGTTGTAGAAGACGAGGTCGACGTAATAGTGGTCGCCCTCGACGCTGATGCGCTTCTGGCGAGCGACGAAGCAGAAGCCCTTGCCCATCTCGAGCAGGAAGTGGTGGATGCGGTCGATGATGGCCTGCTCGACGTCGCGCTCCAGCGCGAGCGGCTTGTCTTTCAGGTCGAGGAACTCGAGGACGAACGGGTCCTTCAAGACGTCGGCGGGCGAGTCGACGCGCTGGCCCCTCCGTGCGAGCTCTCGCACGCGCTTGCCGTCGCGGCTGGCGGCGAGGCGCTCGAAGAGGAGGGCGCCGACCTGGCGCTCGAGCTCGCGCACCGACCAGCACTCGCGCGAGGCCTCGATCTCGTAGAACGAGCGCGCGAGCGGGTTCTCGACGCGCATCAGCACGATGTAGTGTGACCACGAGAGCGTTGGAGGGAACGCAGAAGAAATTATCAACGCTGTTGATAATTTCTGCGCACCGGAAGATTCGCTCGACGCTGTTGAGCGTTTCTTCCGAGGGGCCAGCGCCGAGCCAGATGGGAACACCGCGTAGAACTGCCGCATCCGGTGCAGGCTCGGAGCGCTGAACCCGCTGCCGTACTTCCGTGTGAGCCGCGCCGCGAGTCGCTGGACGAGCTCATCTCCGTACTCCGCACGGCGCGCTCCGCGCTGCTCGACCTGCACGATCTCGCGGCCGATGAGCCAGTAGGTCTGCACCATCGCCGTGTTGACGGTGCGGGCGACGCGGCCGCGGGCCTGCTCGAGGATCTCGGCGACGCGGCGGTAGAGCTGATCATCGGGCTTCGTGAGGTTCCCCATCACCGCAGTCGTACCGCAGGGGGCTGACACGGATCAGAACGCGAACCCGATGCGGAACAGGTCGGTGTTCACGCTGAACGCGAAGCCTTCGTCACCTTCGGGGGGCACGTTCGGACACGCGTTGGCGCCTCGCTGATACCCGAACGCATCCACGAACGGGCCGTGGTTGTCGTAGGCGTAGCCGAAGCTCCCGCCGAGCATCACGGCAATGTGACGGGTGCCCCATGTCCACTGGTAGCCGAATTGAAGACCCGTGAGAAAGGCGGGGCTCCACTGCGCGCCGCGCTCGACCGGGCCGGCGCACTTCGCCGTCCCGAGCTGCGTGCGCGCGCTCGTCAGCTGGAACGTGAACATCGGAGCCAGGAAGAAGCCCTGCAGCGCCGTCGGCCCGAAAGAGAACAACGGCCCCATCGACGCCGAGAGCGTGACGCCCGTCCACCCCCACTTCGCGTCGACGAACGTGAGCGACAGCTGCGAGTGCACCGCGGTCGACGGCCCCACGGTCCACGTGACGCTCACCGGAACGTGCAGCACGAGCGCATCCGTCACCGCGCCGGCGAGCAGCGCACCGCTCATCGAGTGGGGGTAGAGGTCGATGACGGCCACCGGCATGTGCTCCGCCTCGGCCGGAGCGGCTGCCAGCTGCAGCACGAGCGCGGCGGCGAGCAGCATCAGCGCAGGTCGATCTTCAGCGTCTGCTGCTGGCCCGCCGAGACCGTCACCTTCTTCGTCTCGCTCTTCTTCGTCTCGGGGTTCACGAACCGGAACTCGTACTTCCCGGGGTCGAGCTCCTGCGGCTTGAGCGGCGTGACGCCCAGGCTCGTGCCGTCGCGGAAGACCTCGGCGTACGGCAGCACGCGCAGCGTCACGGTGCCCTTGCCGGTCGCCGCGACAGCGGGCTTCGGCGTCTCGGCCACGGGCGCCGGCGCCGGCTTCTCGGGCTTCTCTTTCACCGGCTTCGGCTTCGTCTTCGCCGCCACCGGCTTCGGCTTCTCGGGCTTCTCCTCGACCACCGGAGGCGGCGCGGGCGTCTCTTCCACGGGCGGCGGAGCCACGGGCGGCGGCGGCACCACCTCGGGCGCCTTCACGGCCAGCGTCTTCTCGGGCGGCGGCGGCACCACCAGCGAGTCGTTCGCCGGCCTCTCGACCGCCGCCGAGGGCCGCAGCAGCGCGAACACCGTCGCGCCGCTCGCCGCCAGCACCAGCGTCACCGCGGCCAGCACCGGCGCCATCTTCCTCGGCGGCGCCTCGAGCATCACCGGCGCCTCGGGCGCCGTCACCGCGGCCGGCTTCGGCGGCTGCGTCTTCCGTGCCGGCGGAGCGGCGGGGGCCTCGGCCTTCGTCGCATCGTCGACGTTCGTCGCATCGCCTGGCGCCGGCGGAGACGGCGTCGCCAGCACCGGCCCCACGCCCGTCGTGGCCGTGCTGGCCGTCATCAGCGCCGCGAGGTCGCTCTGCTTCACGCGCACGCCCTGCTTCGTGAGCCAGTCTTCGAGCTCGTCGGCCATCTGCGCGGCGCTGTCGTAGCGGCCGGTGAGCTCCTTCGCGAGGGCGCGCTCGAGCACCGCGCGCACTTCGGGCGGCACGTCGGAGCGCACCGTCTCGATCGCCTGGAACTCGCGCCGCGCCGCAGCGCCCATCAGCGACGCCTCGCTGTCGCCGATGATGGCGGGCCGGTTCGCGAGCAGCTCCCAGAGCACGAGCCCCATCGCGTAGATGTCGGTGCGCCGGTCGAGTGGCTTGCCCATCACCTGCTCGGGCGCCATGTACGCGTACTTGCCCTTGAGCGTGCCGGCCTTCGTGAGGTGCAGGCCGGTCGACGCCTTCGCGATGCCGAAGTCGATCAGCTTCACGTCGCCGGTCTTCGACAACATGATGTTGTGCGGGCTGATGTCGCGGTGGATGATCTGGAGCGGCTTGCCGGCTTCGTCGGTCGCGTTGTGCGCGAAGTCGAGCCCCTGGCACGCAAGCGCGACGACCTTCAGCACGGCGGGCAGCGGCATCTTCGCGCCGCGCCGCGCGTGATCGTCGACGACCCAGTGCAGGTTCGAGCCGGCGACGTACTCCATGGCGAGGTAGTAGGCGTCTTCGTTGCGGCCGAAGTCGAAGATCTGGGCGATGTTCGGGTGCGTCAGCCGCGCGGCGAGCCGGGCCTCGTCGAGGAACATGCTGACGAACACCTCGTCGTCGGTGAGGTGCGGGAGCATGCGCTTCACCACGCACACCTTCTCGAAGCCCTCGGGGCCGCTCTGCCGCGCGAGGAACACCTCGGCCATTCCGCCGGCCGCGAGCCGCCGTTCCAGGATGTAGCGCCCGAGCTTCTGAGGGTAGGTCGCCAAGCCGGCCCGCTTTGAGTCTAGAGTCTTCTCCGACCACCTGCCATGTGCCGCTCCCTCTTCACCGTGGTGCTGGTGCTGTGTCCGTTCGCCCAGGCCGCCGCGGCGAAGCCGAAGCCGGACCCGGCGAAGAAGTACCTCGACGCCGCCATCCGCCTGTACAACGCGTTCGAGTTCGAGCGCGCGCTCGAGCAGCTCGCGAAGGCCCGTGCCAGCACCACCGGCCCCGACCTCGACGTCTCCATCGCGCTGTACGAGGGCGTGCTGCAGCTCGAGCTCGGCCGCGACGAGCTCGGCGAGACCGCGTTCAAGACGGCGCTCTCGCTCGAGCCGAACGCCGTGCTGCCCGCGCGCGTGTCGCCGAAGGTGCAGCAGCTGTTCGAGAAGCTGAAGACCGAGATGTCGAAGCCGATTCCGCCTGCGCCTCCTCCGACGCCGCCTCCGGCGCTGACCCCGGCCTCGACCGACCCCGCGCCTCCGCTCGTGCCGGCGGTGCAGCAGCAGCGGCGCGGGCCGCAGCCTCCCGGGTGGTGGTGGGCGCCGGCGGCGGCCGGCGTGGTGTTCGCGGGCTCGGGCACGGCGCTGTTGTTCCTGGCGAAGACGCGGTCGGATCAGCTGCGCGGCGTGGGCAGCGGCGGCGACTTCGACCTCGCGACGGCCGAGCGCTACCGGTCGGACGGCAAGCTCTACCAGGCGCTCGGGTTCACGGCGCTGTCGGTCGGCATCGCGTGCGTGGTCGCGAGCGCCGTCGTCTATTTCTTCATGAGGAGCTGAATGCGGCGCGTCGGCCTCGTCTTCCTCATCGCCGGCTGCTTCAACTTCGACTCCGACTTCGAGTCGTACTGCCAGCGGCACCCCGGCGTGTGCGACGGCGGCAGCGCGACCGCAGGCGGTGGAGACGCACGGGCGGGAGGCTCCGCAACGGCGGGCGGCTCGGCTCAGGGCGGCGGCGCCGCGACCGCGGGCGGTAGCGCGGTGGGCGGAGGCTCGGGGTTCGCGGGTGGCAGCGGCGGCGGCACGGCGACCGCCGGCGGAGGCACCGCGGGCGGCATGGTCGTTCTTCCCGACGGCGGCTGCCCGATGGCGTGCCCGAACGTCTCGCTGGGCACCGGCTTCTGCGACGCCGGGGTCTGCGACATCCGCTGCTCCATCTCGAGCTACCACTACTGCGGCGGCGCCGCGTGCGTGCCGAACAACCAGAGCTCGTGCGGCCCGTCGTGCATCACCTGCATGCCTCCGCCGAACTCGACCGCGTTCTGCGACGGGGGCCAGAGCTGCGACTTCAACTGCCAGAGCGGCTTCGCGCGCGACGGCGGCGGGTGCGTCGCGCCGCCGCTGATGAGCTTCCCGAACATCGGCGACATCACCGACCCGAACACGTTCATCGACGCGCGCATCGACCCGAACGCGGCGGGCAGCATCTTGTGGGCGCTGACGTTCGGCGGGCAGGTCGTCACGTCGAACGACCTCGGCATGAGCTTCTCGCCGGTGTGCCGCCTGCCGAACACCGGGCTCGACTCGGTGTGGAGCGGCTTCGCCCTGCGCACGAGCACCCGCCTGCACCTGTCGCCGGCGGCCGACGCGACCGCGTACGTCACGACGCCGTCGTCGAAGATCTACCGGGCGGAAGCGGCGAGCGGGACGGGCTTCTGCACCGACGTCACCCCGACGAACCCGAGCCCGGGCACGATCGCGATGAACGGCGTCGGCGCGGGCTTCACCATCGACCCCGGCGGCACGCTGTACGCGCTCGACGGCGACTCCAGCACGCAGAGCGGCCGGCTGCGCCGCTCGACCGACCGCGGCGGCACGTGGCTGTCGCTCGCCGACGCCGGCGGCTTCGTGGCGGGCGGCGGCAGCACGCCGAGCGGGAACCTCAGCGCGGGGCCCGACGGCCTCTTGCTGGCGGTGAACAACGGCACGACCGCGGCGACGGGGCTCTACGTCGTCTTCGACGGCGGCACGGTGGTGCAGAAGGTGTCGGGCGGAATCTGGTCGAGCAGCGGCGAGACGATGCCGCGGTTCTCGCGGGCGCACGCGGGGTACGCGTACGCGACGCGGGGCCAAGCGTCGAACGAAGGCTACTACTCGATGAACGGCGGCCAGTCGTGGGTGCAGAGCCCATCGCACTACGCGGTGGGCGACTGGGCGCTCGACGCGGTGACCGGCGCGGGCTACCGCTTCAGCATCTACGACGGCGGGCTGAACCTCGAGCGGGCGGCGGACATGCGCACGCCGGCGTGGGGCAGGGTGCCGGGTGGCTTCTTCGTGGGGCAGGGCGCGCAGCAGCAGTACGACCGCGTCGACGCGGTGGGCACGACGGTGGTGGCGGTGGTGGGCACGCGGCTGTTCGTGAGCACCGACACGGGGCAGACGTTTCGCCGGGCCGGTGCGCTGCCGCCGATCGTGACGGTGGGCGCGACGCTCGACGGCGTCGACTCGCGGGTGTTCCTGGTGACGGCGCAGGGCAACACGTTTCAGGCGTACGAGTCGCTGAACGGCGGGGTGACGTTCGCGCTGAAGACGGCGACGACGCTGCCGGGGCTGACGTACGTGGGAGGGAACCCGCTGTTCGTGGTCAAAGCGAACCCGTCGCTGCCGGCGAACGCGATCGCGTACCACCACAACCCGAACGGGAGCGTCTACAACAACACGATGTTCTACACGCTCGATGCGTTCACTTCGGCGACGCAGACGAGCAGCATGCTGAGCAGCAACTGGTCGCAGACGTTCTCGTTCGCGCCGGCGCAGGCGTCGAACTCGTACTTCTACGCGCAGAGCGGCTCGAGCTCGCAGAGCATCAACTTCGGAGCGTCGTACTCGACGTACGCGTACACGAGCCTCGACGGCGGGAACCTCGCGTTCGTCTGGTACCCGTCGTCGGTGACGATGGGCAACGGGACGTACGGGCTCGTCATGGAGTGCAACTTCACGAACCGGTCGTTCAAGACGGTGAACACCGGAACGACGAAGTACTCGTTCGAGGTGACGGCGCTGATGTCGAATGCGCTGGGCAACGAGACGGCGTGCGCGGCCGAGACGTACCTCAACGCCGGGGTCTGGAGGGTGCGGGCGATCAGCCGGGGAGGGTGGCTGGCGGTCTCGGATGACGAGGCGACGACGTTCACGCCGGTGCCGGGGGCGACGGGGGGCCTGTCGTCGTGCGACCGGAAGATCACGTCGCCGGCCTCCGACCGGAACACGGTGATTACCTGGTGCGGGGGGCAGATCTGGTTCTCGCGCACCGGCGGGACGTCGTGGACGCCGGTGGGGCTGAACTGGACGCGGTATGGGTGCAACCAGATCACGAGCCTCTACGCGGTGGACTCGAAGCTGCTCGTGACCTGCAGCGACCGGCCCCCGGTCATCATCGAGATTTAGGCCAAGATTCGCTTGAATTAGGTCAGGAAGTGCGTCACTAAGGCTTCGGTTTGAGTCGTTAACCCTTACCGGAGCCTCAATGAACCACGATCGTAGCGGTTCCCGCAGCGACGCCGATCTCGACACCCCCTCGCTCTCTGCCTCGACGAACCCCGCGCTGAGAGACTTCCTCGAGATCCCCTACGACGAGATGGAGGAGCTGAACCTCGAGGCCAAGAAGCAGCGCCTCAACCGCGAGAAGCCCGACAAGATCCGCGAGCAGCGCATGAAGTACCTGACCGACGAGAAGCGCATCAAGGCGGTCACCGTGTGCTTCACCGACCTCGAAGGCCGGCTGCACATGCTCGACTACGACAAGAAGTTCCTCCTCGGGTCGGCCGACAACCTCACCTTCGACGGCAGCTCCATTCGCGGCTTCTCGGCCCAGCAAGAGAGCGACCTCCGCCTCGGCATCGACTGGCCCGCGTTCTACTGGCTGCCCTCCGACGTCTTCGGCCCCGGCAAGGTGCTCGTGTTCGGCGAGGTGCTCGAGAAAGACGGCTCGCCCTACATCGCAGACCTGCGCGGCCGGCTGAAGGCCTACACGGAAGGCATGTTCAAGAAGGACGGCACCGTGTGCAACGTCGCGCACGAGATCGAGGGCTTTCTGTTCAAGGGCCGCGACGCCGAGCGCCGCTTCCACGAGACCGGCCACTTCGACTTCGTCTCGACCGGCGGCTACTACCACTCGCTGCCCGGCGACTCGCTCCGCCAGTTCATCGACGGCGCCGCCGAGGTGCAGCGCGCGATGGGCTTCGAGAACGAGAAAGACCACCCCGAGGTGGCGCCGTCTCAGTTCGAGATGAACTTCAAGTACGCCGACGCGGTCATCGGCGCCGACCAGGTGCAGCTGTACAAGCTGCTCTCGCGGCAGGTGGCGGCGCAGCTGAACCTGACGGCGTCGTTCTTGCCGAAGCCGGCGACCGGCATCAACGGCAACGGCATGCACACGAACCTGTCGCTCGCGAAGAAGGGCACGAACCTGTTCTTCGACAAGAAGGGCAAGGACGGGCTGTCGAAGGCGGGCTGGGACTTCATCTCGCGCATCCTGTCGAACGCGCAGGACATCTGCCTCGTGCTGAACTCGTCGGTGAACGCGTACCGCCGGCTCGACCCGCACTTCGAGGCGCCGAATCAGATCAAGGCGTCGGCGATCGATCGCGGCTCGATGGTTCGCATTCCGCTCGGCAACGAGAAGAGCGCGCGCATCGAGGTGCGCAGCGTGGCGCCGGACTCGAACCCGTACATGAGCGTGTACACGATTCTGCGCACGGGCCTCGAGGGCAAGGTCGAGAAGCGCGATGGCGAGAAGTCGCGCACGCGCTTCCTGCCGGACAACATCTACGACGCCATCCGCCTGTTCAAGGGCAGCGCGTTCTCGAAGGAGCTCTTCGGCGACGTCGTGCACGAGAAGTTCGCGGAGCTGAAGACCGCGAGCGCCGAGCGCTGCCCGAAGGCGCTGGGCACGCGCGTCAAGGTGGCCGAGGTGCAGTTCCACCACGAGGTCACGAACCAGTACCTGTGGAACCAGTTCTGACGGCGCCGGCTCGCATGGCGTAGGTGCAGGTGCTAGGAGGGCTCCCCTCTTCTTCGGGAGCCCTCCATGCCCGGTCTCAGGCTCGCAGTGTGTCTCACCGCGCTCGCCGGCTGCGGGGCGCCAGAGGTGTCCACTCAGGACGAGGCCACCGAGACCGCCGGCGGCATCGTGCGCGGCACCACGCAGCCGACGGTGCTCGCGCTGACGGCGCGGCAGAAGCTCGCGGTCGGAGCGCTGCTCGACCGCTGGGAGGGTTGGTCGAACCAGTGCACCGGCACGCTCATCACCCCGACGCTGGTGGCCACCGCCGCCCACTGCGTCGAAGACCTGCGTGTGGGCGACGTCGCGTTCGCCGTCGGTGACGACGCCGAGGCTCCGCGCCAGTCGGCCGTCGCAGCGGCTATCTACGAGCACCCGGACTACGACACGTACGGCGACGCCGAGAACGACTTCGCCGTGCTCAGGTTCACGTCGCCGTTCACCTCGGCGGACCCCATCGCGGTGAACTGCGACGCTCTGCCCTCGACGCTCGCCGGCAAGCGGCTGCAGACCGCCGGCTTCGGCGAGACGCTGACCGACGACGAGAACACGCGGCGCTACTGGGCCGCCGTCACCGTGCAGTACGTCACTGCGTACGACATCACGACGTACGGCGCCGGCAGCGGCGGCTGCTACGGCGACTCCGGCGGGCCGCTGCTGGCCTCGCTCGGCGGCCAGGTGCGCCTCGTCGGCACGCTCTCGTGGGGCGACAGCTGCGGCTACACGGACCACTACGCGCGCGTGGACTCGGTCTGCGCGTTTCTGCGGACGGTGCCCGGGTTCAGCGCGACTCCGGCTCCGGCTCCGGGCGGGTCGTCTCAGACGGTCGAGGGCGTGACGTTCAGCGCGGCGCAGGTGACGTCGGCGCTGGCGCTCGCGAACACGGCGACCGAGGCGAAGCTCGATGTCGACGTGGGCCTCGACTCGCGTGCGGCGCGCGCCCTCGTCGCGGGGCGGCCGTTCGCGTCGCTCGCTGCGGTGGCGGCGGCTCCGTACGTCGGCGCTTCGGCGCTGGCGCGGCTGCGCGACTTCTAGCCCCGGGCGACTGACGCGCCCGGGCGACGGACGTCGGGCGTGCCGACGACCGGCGGCGGCGCAACGCGCGGTATACGAGCCGCATGCTGCACCTGTGCCTCAGCCTCCTCGCCGTCGCTCCCACGCTCGACGGTTCTCCGCGCCTGCGCATGGATCAGATCAGCGGCACCTTCTCCGACCTCGGCGGCCGCTTCGCCATCAAGCCCGTGCTCACCGGCCCCGACGAAGACCGCCTCGGCGCCTTCGCGTTCATCGACACCCGCTCGGGCCGCACCCGCGACCGCTCGCAGGGCACGTTCCTCATCTCCGTCTTCGACGGCCCCACCGAGAAGCTGCGCACCGGCCGCCGCGTCACCTTCGACGCCCGCGGCTGGACCGAGACGGCCACCGACGGCGCGCTGAGCTCCACGCTGCGCGTCACGACGCTCAGCAGAAACGTCTACCTCGCCCGCCTCACGCTCTCTGCTCCGCTCACCGTCACCGCCCGCGTCGAGGGGACCGTGGCGACCACCGCCACCTACGACCAGGGGCTGCTCACCCTCGACGACGCCGACCGGCCGCCCTTCGGGCTCATGCTCGATGCGCGCGGCGCGACGCCGGTGCGCTCCGGCGCGGGCGGCGCGACGTACAGCGCTTCGGTCTCCGTGAGCGCGAGCTCCAGCGTCGACTTCCTCGTCGCCTTCGACGAGACGCCGGCGCACGCGAGAGACGTGCTCACCGCCGCGCCGATGCAGCCCGTCGTCCTCGACTGGACGGTGGGCCTCTCGAAGCCGCACTCCACCGACGCGAAGTACCTCGCCACCGAGCAGCGCGCGCTCTCCGTCCTCCGCATGGGCGAAGTGACGAGCCCCGACGGCACCGTGCTCGGCGGCGCCGCCGCCAAGTCGCACTACAACGAGATCTGGGTGTGGGACTCCGCGTTCCAGGTGCTCGCCGTCAGCGAGTGGGACGCCCCGCGCGCCTTCGCGCACCTCGAGGGCGTCTACCGCGGCCAGGTCAAAGACGGCCCCGAGGCCGGCTTGCTCTACAACCACGTCGACGAGGCCGGAAAGCCGGTGCGCCTCGAGCTGCCCGGCTACACCGACGAGTTCTCGCAGGCGCCGGCCATCGGCTTCGTGATGAACACGCTCTACGAGCGCAGCGCGAAGGACGACGCCGCGAAGGCGCTGCTGCAGCGCTCGTTCGACGTCGCCGTCCCCTACCTCGACTGGTGGGCGCGCCGCCGCGACGCCGACCAGGACGGCCTCGCCGAGTTCAACGGAGGCTGGGAGAGCGGCTGGGACAACTCCCCGCGCTTCACCGAGGTCTGGGGCGACGGCCTCACCGCGCGGCTGCCGGCCGACGACGCCGACCCGCGCCCGCGCCTGAACAGCGTCGACTTGAACGCCTGGCTGTACCTCTACCTCGTCGAGCTCTCGCGCAGCGCGACGCTGCTCGGCCGCGACGACGCGAAGACGTACGAAGACCGCGCCGCCGCGCTCGCCGCCAAGATCGACGACGCCGCCAACGGCTTCTGGGACGACGCCTCCGGCCGCTACGCCGACTTCACCAAGGGCGGAGGCCGCCGCCGCTTCACGAAGACCCGTACCCCGGTGACGCTCTGGCCGCTGTTCGCCGGCCTCGTGCGCGACGAGGCGCGGGCGAAGCGCGTCATCGAGAACGACCTGCTCGACCCCGCGAAGCTGTGGGGCGCCTACGGCATTCCCACCGTCGCGTTCGACGACCCCGCGTTCGACTCCAACGAGTACTGGCGCGGGCCCGTGTGGCTGAACGTCAGCTACCTCGCGATGATCGCGCTGTTCCGCTACGGCTACGAGACGGAGGCCGAGGAGCTGAAAGTGAAGACGCTCGAGCTCGCCTCGAGCGACCACGGCTTGTGGGAGTACTACGACTCGAAGACCGGCGCGGGTCTCAACGTGTACCAGTTCGGCTGGTCGGCGGCGCTGTTCATGGAGGCGCTGCGCGACCGCCACCAGGCCGAGGCGTTCGCCGTCGGGACGAAGCGCGAGGGCTCCATTCGCCGCCTGCAGCGGCTCGAAGACGGCGCCGTGCTCGCCGAGGTCTCGGTCGAGGGCACGGCCGAGGTGCCGGTGACGACGTTCGCGGCGGCGGCGGGCTCGAAGCTGTTCGACGGCTCCGAGGTGTCGATGACGTTCGCGGACCCGCACGGCGTCGCCGGCGCAGGCGTGGTGACGGTGCGCTTCCCCGCGTACCCCCAGGTCGAGCCGCTGACCGGCCGCGTGGGCGACACCGTGACGGTGCGTGGCTACGAGCGGCGAGGCTGCGGCTGTTCGGCGGCGAGCGGCCCCTTGCTCCTGGTGCTGCTCTTTGGTTGTTTGCGCGTGTGCCGACGGCGCTGAGGCGAGCACAGGGTCTTCGCGGTCCGCACCGCTCGCATCACGCGGCGTCGGTCGAGCCGACTCCGCAGACGCACCCGCGGCTGTTCACGGCCGACGGGAAGCGGAAGTGGAAGGTGCCTCCGCACGGCGCGAAGGTCGAGAAGAACACGAACGGCAACGGCACGTGGATCGAGCGGTGGCCCGCGCCCGCGAAGCCCGGCGCGCCTTTGAAGTGGGTCTACAACTACACGCTCGAAGAGGTGCAGCGGCGCGCGGGCATCAAGTTCGCCGAGAACCGCGAGCTGGCGCGGCACATCCCCGAGATTCGCGCGAAGGTCGCGAAGGACCTCGACGGCACCGGCAAGACCCGCGAGGTCGCGATGGTGGTGATGCTCATCGACCGGCTGTGCCTGCGCGTCGGTGGCCAGGAGAGCGCCGACGAGCGCGACCACTTCGGCGCGACCACGCTCGAGAAGCAGCACGTCACCGTCGACGGCGACACCGTGCGGCTGAAGTTCACCGGCAAGTCCGGAGTCCCCTGGGACGTGAGCCTGAAGGACGCGAAGCTCGCGCAAGAGATGAAGGAGCAGGTCGGGCCGCTGCGCAACCGCCACTCGGACGTCTTCAGCGTCGACGCCGACGACGTGAACCGGTACCTCGCCCCGTTCGGAGCGACCGCGAAGAAGTTCCGCACCTTTCACGCGACCCGGCTCGCGCGCGAGGACCTCAAGCAGCACGCTCAGGCGCCCCTGCGGCAGCGCGAGCAGATCGTGAAAGAGATGTTCGAGCGCGTCGCCGAGAAGCTCGGGCACACGCCCGCGGTCTGCCGCTCGAGCTACGTCGACCCGATGGTGATCGCGGCGTTCATGAAAGGGAAGCTCGCGTGACTCCGGCGCTGACGAAGGAGGAGCAGGAGTTCGTTCAGTGGATGGACGAGCTCGATCTCGACGAGGTCAACCTGCTCGACGAGTCGGCGCTCGAGGAGCCCGCGCCGGACGTGAAGCCGCTCAGCGGTGAGCGCCGCGACGCCGAGCTGCCTCCGTCGCGCGGAGTCGGCTGGGACGAGACCTGAATCAGCGACCCACCCAGCGGCCCGTGAGCCGGCACAGCGCGTCGCCCCCGACGGCGCACAGCGCGTGCAGCGGGCTCGTCGTCACCGACAGCGAGAACACGAACGGCACCATCTTCGCGGCGTTCTCGAGCGCGGCGGCCTGCGCGGCCTCCTTCGTCTCTCCGCGGCCGGCGGCGTCGACCGTCTCTTTCATGCGCACGTCGCCGCGGCCCTCGCACAGCACGTCGCCGTCGCGCAGCTTGATGACGCGCGCCGAGAACGCGCCCGCGCCACGCGTGTAGCCGTCGGTGCCCTCGTTCACGGGCGGAGTCAGCGTGAAGTACTTCGCCACCACGAGGTAGCGCGTCGCCGACAGCTCGGGGGCCCCGGACCTCGCGAGCGGCAAGAGGCGCGTCCACTCGAGCGGGTTCGCCGTGCGCACCACGGCCTGCAGCAGCTCCACCGGCACGAAGCGCTCGCCGCGCTCGCGGGCGACGTCGTTGAGCCGCGTGCTGTCGATGCCGACGAGCACCTCGTCGTACGTGTTCGCGTCGGCGGGCTTCACCGCGGTCTTCGCGATGTACGCGGCGATGCCCTGCGGGTCGCCGGGCACGAGCTTGCCGTCGCACGCCTGGGCGAGCTCGGGCAGCCCTTCGGGCCTCGCCAGCAGCGCGGCCTGCTGCTCGCCGAGCGCCATCGCGTGCCGGCCGCGCTCGGCGGCGGCGTTCGTCCAGTCGAACCAGAGGAAGCCGACGGTGGCCCAGGCGAGCAGGTACGTGCCGGCGAGCGCCAACAGCTTCTTCATCGGGCCGGGAGACTACCGGGCGCGGCGGCGGCGCGCAGGTGCTACAGCCGACCGGCAGACGCCCGCTCGCACGCTGGAGGCATGGCAGCGGGCTACGGGAAGCGCAGCCCCATCACCCACCGCCGCCACGTGGCGTCCAGCGTGCGCCACCGCTTCTCGCCGAGCGTGTCCTTAAGCGCCGCCGCCGCGTCTTGCGTCTTCAGCGCGCGGTGCACGAACTCCTGCAGCAGCCCCTCTTCCTGCAGGTACTGCATCAGGTACCGCGCCTGCGCGTAGTGCAGCCCCTCGTCGTCGTCGCGGAACTGCGCGTCGCTCGTCTGCACCAGCTTCGCGAACGGCATGATCGGCCCGCGCGCGAGCGCCCGCTGCAGCCCCTCGAGCCGCCAGTTCGGCAGCCCGATGATCCGCCCGTCCCGCTCGCTGCTCTGCTCGTACAGCGACGCGAGCCCCTCGTTCAGCCACGTCGGCGCGTCGTCGAAGTTCGCCGCCACGTACGGGTGTACGATCTCGTGCACGAGCGTGCCTCCGCCCGTCGCGATGTTCATCACCAGCGCCTTGTGCACCGACGACGCGTACCCGTACGGAGTCCCCGGCTCCTCGCCGAACATCGCCTTCGCGTGCCGCGTGTAGCTCTCGGCTCCGTCGAACAGGAAGATGTCGTACGTGCCCTTCGGGCGCTCGCTGAAGTACTGCGCCTCGAGCTGCTTCACCGTCCACCGCACGGTGCGCGTGTCGGGCTTGCCGCCGCCGTCGCCCCACACCACGAACGGAGGCTCGATCGCGTACTCGAGATCCGCAATCGCCCGGCCGTACTTCGCGCGCGTCTGCGCCACGTGCTGCGCCCACGGGTCGACCGGCTTCGCGGGCTTCAGCCGCAGCCGGATCAGCGTCCACTGCTTCGCGTCGTACTTCAGCGGCCACAGCTCGAAGAGCTTCGCACGCGTGAACCGCGACGGGCCCGACTCCAGCGCCGGGTCCTCGAACACCAGCGTGTCGCCGCCGTCTTCGTAGCCGACGAGCAGCCGGAAGTGCTCGGTCGTCTGGGGCGACGACGAGTAGTGCATGCAGAAGATCGACGGCCACCCGGCGCGCAGGTCGGCGAGCGCCTCGTCGAGCAGCGCGGCCATGCGCGGCTCGGGGTCACGCGACGGCGCCGTGTACCACACGGGCCCCGGCTCGAAGCCGCCGCGCTCGACGGCCACCTTCAGCTCTCGTGTCCACGCGCCGCGGTTCAGCTCGGGCGGCACGCCGGACCAGCGGAAGACGTCGTCCTGGTCGCCCTCCCTCCCGAAGTGCTTCAGCGCCATCTCGACGCACGCCTCGCCGCAGTAGTCGGGCTTCTGCTTCACGTGCGGCACGTTCGGCAGCCTGAACGACGCCGGCGCCGCCGCGGTGCTGATCAGGGCGAGGAGCAGGACCATGAGAGACGAAGACGCGCGAGCGCCGCGTCCTGTTCCCTCAGCTCTTCTGGTACCGGCCCATCAGCTGGGCCTTGGCGAGCACGTGGCCCTCCAGCGCCTTCTCGAGCTGCGGCTTCGTCAGCGCTCCCTGGTCGCCGAGCAGCACGTCGACCGCGTAGAGCTTGAAGAAGTAGCGGTGCTCTCCGATGGGAGGACACGGCCCGCCCCAGCCGGTGCGCTTCCAGTCGTTCGTGCCGTCGCGCGCGCCGTGCGGCTTCGGGCCCGCGCTCTCGGGAAGGCCGCTCGCGCCCGCCGGCAGGTCGTAGAGCACCCAGTGCACCCACGTCATCTTCGGCGCCTTCGGGTCGGGCGCGTCAGGGTCGTCGACGACGAGCGCGAAGGAGCGGGTGCCGGCCGGAGCTCCGCTCCACGCGAGCGCGGGCGACACGTCTTTCCCCTGGCAGGTGAACTGCGACGGGATGCTGCCGCCGTCGGCGAAGGCGGGAGAGGTGAGCGTGAGTGTCATGGGCCGGCAGTTTGCCGTACGGTGCGCTCCATGCAGAAGCGCCGCCTCGCGCTCGGAGCCTTCACCGCCGTCTCGTGCACCCCGGTCGCGTCGATGACGGACGCAGGAACCGATGCGGGCTACGACGCCGGCTCGCACGACGCGGGCCGCGACGCCGGCATCGCCGACGCCGGGCGTGACGCCGGTGCGCCCGACGCGGGCTCCACCGATGCGGGCTCCACCGATGCGGGCTCCACCGATGCCGGCTGCCGCTGTGCGCGCGACTCCGGCGTCTGCAAGGTGCCTCCGGACTTCCCCGAGAACCTCAAGGGCACCTTCTACGAAGAGGTGCTCTGCTACTGCGACCCGAACCCGACCGTCTGGTGCCTCGACGAGACGAGCGCGCGCTGCGCGATCTCGTGGGGCTGCAACCCGGCGAAGGAGGTCGACGGCGGCGTCCGCTACGAGCCCGACGGCGGCGTCTACTGTTACTGTTGATGAGCCTCTCCTGGCCGGTCGGCCAGCCAGGCGCATCGCGAGGAGCGCCACGTGATTCTGCTGCTCAGCCTCATGCTCTCTGCCGAGCCGCCGTCGTTCGCGAGCCGCGCGGCGCAGGTGAAGCCCGGTGTGACGCAGGCCCGCGTCCGCGCGCTGCTGGGCGAGCCCGAGAAGCCGAACGAGAAGACGGTGTGGTCGTACAAAGATCCACCGAACCAGCCCGACGGGCCGTACACCTGGTACCGCATCACCTTCGCGAAGGGGAAGGTGACGAAGGTCGAGTCGGGTGGAGTCGCCTGCATCATCCGCGAGTAGCTCTGGTATGCAGCGGCCGTGACGCCCGTCCTCATCGCCGGCTCCGCGCACCCCGCACTCGCGGCGGCGCTCGCGAAGGAGCTGGGCCAGCCGCTCGGCCCCTGCGCCATCACGCGCTTCCCCGACGGCGAGCTCGAGATCCAGGTACAGGCCGACGTCCGCGGCCGCGACGTCTGGCTCGTTCAGCCCACGCGCCCGCCCGTCGGCGAGCACCTGCTCGAGCTCACGCTGCTCAGCGACGCCTGCCGCCGCGCCGGCGCCACCAGCGTCACCGCCATCGCCTCGTACCTCGGCTACGCCCGGCAAGACCGCCGCGAGACCGGCAGGGAGCCGCTCGGCGCCCGCGTCGTCGCCGAGCTGCTCGCGGCCGGCCGCATCGACCGCATGGTGTGCCTCGACCTGCACTCGCGCGCCGTCGAGGGCTGCTTCCTCCAGCCGGTCGAGCACGCGTCGGCGGTCTCGGCGCTCGTGCAGCGCCTCGCCGACGTGCCGCGCCCCGCCGTCGTCGTCAGCCCCGACCTCGGAGCCGTGAAGCGCGCCGAGGCCTTCGCGAAGCTGCTCGGGGTCAGCGTCGCGGTGGTGCACAAGCAGCGGCTCTCGGGCTCCGACGTCAGCACGAGCGGAGTCGTCGGCGAGGTGAACGGCCTCAACGCCGTCGTCGTCGACGACATGATCTCGACCGCCGGCACCGTCTGCGCGGCCATCGCCGCGGTCACCGCGGCGGGAGCGAAGCCGGGCGTCACGGTGGCGGCGACGCACGGGCTGTTCGTGGGCCCCGCGCTCGAGCGCCTGAAGGCCGCGGCGCCGAAGCGCGTGGTGGTGACGGACTCGCTGCCGCCGCCGGTGGACGCTCCCTTTCCGCTCGACGTGGTGCCGTGCGCGCCGGTGCTCGCCGAGGTGCTGAAGCGCCTGTGAAGTTCACGAAAGAAGAGCTCGCGGTGCTGAAGCGCTGCTCGACGCCCGAGCGGACGCAGAAGTGGCTCGACGGCCTGAAGTACAACTGGGAGCGCGACGGCAAGTCGACGCTCAAGTCCTTCCGCCGCGTCGTGCGCGAGGGTAACGCGCACTGCCTCGAGGGCGCGCTCGCGGCCGCCGCGATCTGCTCGTACCACGGCGACCCTCCGCTGCTCCTCTGCATGGAGGCGCGCGACATCGACCACAACCTGTTCGTCTACCGCCGCCGCGGCCGGTGGGGCGCGCTGGCGCAGTCGCGCGACGAGAACCTGCGCTCGCGGCCTCCGGTGCACAAGACGCTGCGCGACCTCGTGCTCGCGTACCACCCGTACTACTGGAACTACTGGTCGGGCGACCGCACCGACCTCACGCTGCGCGGCTTCGCGCTCGTCGACCTGCGCCGCTTCAAGCAGGACTGGGTGACGAGCGAGAAGGACCCCACGTACATCGAGGACCACCTCTGGAGCATCACGTACGACGCGATCTGGCCGATTCCGAAGCGGCGGCGCTTCGTCAGCCCGCGGCGGGGAAAACTCCGCTGGGTGGGGTAGGGTCTGAAGGCATGTGGCGGCGCCTGCTGCTCCTGTTGGCCGCGTGTGGCTCGACGATGTCGTGTGGTCCGACTTCGTCGATGCCGCCGCCCGAGCCGCCGGTCACGTACGAGGCCGACCTCAAGCCCATCGTCGACGCCCGCTGCGCCATCTGCCACGACGGCAAGGGCATCGCTCCGTTCGCGCTGACGACCTACGACGAGGTTCAGGTCATGCGGGTCGCGGTGCGCTCGGCGGTCGAGGCGCGCCGCATGCCTCCGTACCGCGCCGCGCGCGGCTGCGCCGACTACCAGTACGACCTGAGCCTCACCGACGAGCAGATCGCGCTGTTCGGGAAGTGGGTCGACCAGGGCGCGCTCCGCGGCGAGCCGGGCACCGCGACGCAGCAGCTCGAGGTGCCTCCCACCGGAGGCCTGCCGCGCGTCGACCGCACGCTCGGGCTGCCGGCGCCGTACACGGTGCAGAACAGCCCCGACGACTACCGCTGCTTCGTCATCGACTGGCCGGAGAGCTCCGACAAGTTCGTCACGGGGTTCAGGGTGAAGCCGGGCAACGACAAGGTCGTGCACCACGTCATCGCGTACCTCGCGGCGCCCGAGCGCGTCGCCGACGTCACGGCGCTCGACGCGGCCGACCCGGGCGACGGCTACGCGTGCTTCGGCGGCCCCGGCGGCGGGGTGCGGGAGTGGATCGGCGCGTGGGCTCCCGGCGGAGTCGGCGCGATGTACCCCGCCGGCACCGGCCTGCTCGTGCCCACCGGCAGCAAGGTCGTGCTGCAGGTGCACTACAACCTGCAGCCCGGCGCCACCGGCGAGACCGACGACACGCGCATCGAGCTCGCGCTCGAAGACAGCGTGCAGAAGCGCGCGGTGCTGTTCTTGTGGACGAACCCCGAGTGGGTCCAGGGCCGCGGCATGAACATCATGGCGCACGACGCCGACGCCACCTACGGGTTCGCCGCCGACCCGACGCCCGTCATGACGTCGCTCACGCGCGGCGCGATTCGCAGCGGCCTCGGCATGCGGCTGTACTCGGCGTCGCTGCACATGCACCTGCTCGGCTCGAGCGCGAAGCTCGAGATTCAGCGCGGCGACGGCAGGAACCGCGAGTGCCTGCTCGACATCCCCCAGTGGAACTTCCACTGGCAGCGCGGCTACGGCTTCAAAGAGAGCAAGGTCTACCGGCCCGGCGACCGCCTCGCCATCACCTGCCACTGGAACAACTCGGCCGAGGCGCAGCCGCTCATCGGCGGCGTGCGGTCGCAGCCTCGCGACGTGCAGTGGGGCGAGGGCACCGGCGACGAGATGTGCCTCGGCGTGATGTACGCCACCGAGCCCTGAGAGCCATGCTCGCCCTCGCGCTCGCGCTGGTGGTCGCCGTGGACGAGCCGTCGGCGCCGCCGCTGCTCCCCGCCGATGCGCCTCCTCCCGCCGACCCGATGCTCGAGCCCGCGCTGCCGCGCCCGCCCACCGAGACCGAGCTCGTCGAGAGCGATGACCCGAGCCGCACGGGCTTCTACACCCCGCGCGTGCTGGTGGTCGGCGCGACCTCGGCCGGCATCGGCGCGACGCTCGTCGGCAGCGCGCTCGCGTTCGCGCTGGCCTGCCCGCGCTGCGGCAGCGAGACCGCCATTCTCGGAGTGCTCAGCCTGCCGGCGAGCCTCTTTTTGGGCACCGGCGTCGCCGCCGCGGTTCACCGCGCGATGGGCGGGCAGGGCAGCTACGGCGCGCACCTCGGCGGCGGCGCGATGGGCGGAGCGGCCGGGCTCCTCGTGGCCGCGTTCGTCTTCTTCGCCGACAACGGCCGGGCGACGCCCGCGGCGGTGATCGGCGGCATGTTCGCGCTCTCTGGCTTCTTCGGCGCCGGCACCGCGCTGATGGCCGAGCTGTCGAACTGGCGCACGCTGCGCGAGAACCGCGTCTCGTACTCGCTGGTGCCCGTGCGAGGCGGGGCCGTCGCGCTTGCGGGGTTCTCCTTCTAGCCAGGTGTCGGCTCGAGCCTGCAGGCCCCGGCCGACGCGACAGCCGGTCGCATGACACGGGCCCACCTGCGCGCCGCAAGGACGCAGACCTGCGCTGATCCGCCCGAGGCGCGCGCGTTGCTCTGTACGGGCGCATGGCCCCTCCCGTCACGCTGCAGAAGACTCCGCCGCTCAAGCCCACCCCGCCGCTCTCGGACAACGTGCCCGAGCTCGGCCGCGAAGCGCAGCGCGTCGCGAAGCTCGAGGCCGTCACCGAGCAGGCGAAGACCGAGCGCTCGGCCGCGGGAAGGGAGCTCGCCGCCGCCAAGACGCCGGCCGCGCAGAAGAAGGTCGACGCGGCGCAGAAGAAGCTCGAGACGGCGTACGACGCGTCGACGAAGGCGCGCGCGCACCTCGACGCGTCGCTCAGGGCGCTGGCTCCGGGCAAGGGCGCCGAGCGCATCGAGGGCCTGCAGCGCTGGTCGAAGGCCGCCGAGGCGGGGCGCGACCGCTTCGCGGCGCAGGTGAAGTCGCTGACCGAACAGAAAGCGCGGGCGAAGACGCCGAACGAGCGCACGGTCATCGACCGCAAGCTGCAGAAGGCCACCGTCTCGCTGAAGGAGTACGAGGCCGGCCTCGCCGCCGTGCAGCAGCACCTCGCCGGACGCCAGCTCGCCGCGGGCGGGAACGTGGTGTCCGACGACCTCGTCGATCTCGCGAGCAAGTCGAAGGACGCGCAGCGCAAGCTGCTGGGGGCGCCGATCACGAACGTGTCGCCCGACCAGGCGGCGGCGTACGACGCGAAGAAGATCTCGCAGTCGATGCAGCAGTCGCCGGCCTCCGGAGCGCAGATGCTCGCGCACCAGCTCGCCGACTCCGACGAGGCGCAGCAGCTGAAGCTCGTGCGCGCGGTGAAGGCCGACATCGGCCGCATGGGCGCCGCGGCGAACGGCTACGAGGGCGAGCGCGCGACCGAGGCGCTGATGGAGGCCGCGAAGCATGCGAAGGGGCAGGCGCGCGCCGAGCTGATGAACCTGGTCGCCGCGTCGGTGAAGCCGCCGCACCCCGCGCACCCGCTGATGACGACGATGAAGTCGCAGCTGAAGAACGGCGACGGCTTCGAGTTCATGAACGAGCTCTCGGCCGCGTACGTGCGCGCGAAGGACCCGGCCTCGGCCGAGCTCGTGAACATGGTGCAGGCGGGCGGGCTGAGAGAGCTGCGCAACGAGTTCCTGCAGACGAAGGCGGCGGTCGACACGCACAACGGCGAGTTCGCGCGCATCACCGCGGGCTTCGGCGAGGCGTTCGACCCGAAGGTGCTCGAGGCGTACCGCAAGAAGTTCATGGCGAAGCACGAGGGCGCCTACGCGCGCTTCGACGGCGCGTCGGCGAGGGTCCTCAAGGCGCTCGAGTCGACGAGCGGCATTCCGGCGGACGTGAAGGGCCCGCTGTCGGTCGAGCTGAAGCTGACCGAGCCGCACGTGAAGAGCGCGCTGGAGTCGCCGAAGGGGCAGGAGCTGCTCGCGAAGGCGATCAAGGACCAGGCGGAGGGGAAGGAGTCGTGGCTCGACAGCCTCAACACGGCGAAGGGCTACCTCGGCCAGGCGGCGGGCGCAGCCGAGGTCGTGTCGCGAACGGCGGTGACGGTGCTGGCGGGCGGCCCGAAGGGGCTCGACGCGGTGGCGGGCTTCATCAAGCGGAACGGCGTGGCGCTGGGCGTCCGGTCGCCCGACGAGTTCGCCGACCTGGTGAAGCGCTTCAACTCGGGCGGGCTGTCGGACGCCGAGAAGCGCAAGGCGATCGACTCGGTCGCGCACGGCGACTGGGGCCCGGCGCAGAAGGTGGTCGGCACGCTGCTCGCCGCGCCGGGCGTCGTCGACGGGCTGATCAACTTCGACAAGCAGGGCGCCGACGGCAAGGTGAAGACCGTCATCGACACCGCGAAGTACGCGGTCGACACGCTGCAGCTCGGCAACGACTTCGTCAAAATCGTTTCGAGCCCGAAGGTGCTCGCGGGCATGGGCGCGGCGAGCAAGGCGCTCGGCCTCGCGGGAATTCCGCTCGAGCTCATCGGCGGCATCAAGGACCTCGCCGAGGGCAACACGGTGAACGGGTCGGCGGGCATCGCGTCGGCGGTGGGCTCGGGGCTGATGCTGGTGCCGGGGGGGCAGCTGCCGGGCGCGATCATCATCGCGGCGTCGCAGGTGGTGCGCGCGGTATGGGGCGAGAACCCGGCGAAGGACGCCGAGAAGGCGCAGGAGGCCGAGGTGAAGGCGTTTCTGAAGTTCGCCGGCGTCCCCGAGAAGCACGCCGAGGAGCTGTCGGACGTGCTGCAGGACGGTCACCGCAACATGGGTACGTTCCTGCCGCAGGCCGCGAAGCGCATGGGCATCTCGACGCCCGAGCTGATGAAGTTCCTCGTCCAGAACAAGACGCCGAACGAGGTGCGGCAGTTCATCAACATGGTGAAGGAGATGCCCGTCGACGGGAAGTGGACCTACAAGGAGGGCTCGCACAACCCCGAGCCTGGCGCCGGGTCGCGCGCTCCCGACAGCGCCGACCGCACGCAGCCCGAGGGGCGCGACGAGCTGAGCTCGCCGAAGACGATGCGCACCGCGATGCGGTGGATGATCAAGCACGGCTTCGTGCCCGAGGGCGTCGACCCGAAGAGCATCGACGTGACGACGCATCGGTGAAGGCCACGCGGGGGGGCGTTCGCTGGGGGTGAGCGGGCGCGGCGGGTGACGTGCACGTGGAGCTGAAGAAGCCGTGGCTCAGTCCCTCCCGGAAACGGGACCCGTCAGGGGCGTCGCCACTCCGGCATCGAAGCGCTCCAGGATTCGAAGGTAGTCTGCGCTCGTCAGAGGCTCGCACTTCTCGCCGAACGCTCCATCGCTCTTGCACTCGACCGTCGCTCCGCAACCCGACACCCGCCTACGCGACTCCACGGGCCCCATCGGACGCCAGGTGCTGGACGAGCCGTTCTCGGTGAGCCGCTCCTCGGGGCAGATGAGCGCGCGCGCCGGCAGCGCGAGCCTGGAGACGCACCCCGCTGCGACCAGCAGCGCTGCAACGCAGAGCCGCTTGAAGGCGGTGAAGCTCACCGGGGGCCTCCGCCGCCGCCGAGCGCGACCAGCGCCAGCAGAGCGAACAGGGGCAGCAGGCTCAGCAGGCCGAGGGCCACGTGGGGCGACACGCCCCCGCTCGATGACGCGTCTGCGTCGCCGGCCGTCACGCTCAGACCGCGCCGCTGGAGCTCGTCATCCAGCGCCGTCAGCTCGCGGTCGGCCTCCAGCCGTGCGAGGCCGCGCTGGATCCACCAGGCGATGCCGGCGGTGAGGGTCGCTGCTCCCAGCACCAGGGCAGCGGTCGAGAGGCCGCGGGTCTCGTCGATTCCCGACTCCGCGTTCAAGAACCGCTGAGCGAACACGAGGCCCGCGACGCCCGCACCCGTGGAGGCCAGGCCGCCGAGCGTGAGACCGATCGGCCCTCCCAGCCCGGGCTTGTCGCGCAGCACCGTGCTGTAGCGCCCGAGCAGCGCCAGGTCGTCGAGCTGCTCGGGCACCAGCGAGGAGGCGGGCTCCTCGGCCAGACCGACGGAAGGAATCAACGCGGCCACCAGCAAGGGTCGGAAGCACATGGGTCACCTCGAGTGCAGGACGCCCGCGCGGCCCACGCATGCTTCATGCCGCGCGCGAAGTGCGTCGGTGTGAAGCCGTGGTCTCGGGCGCTGCGCAAGCCGTCGCGCAATGCGCCGCGGCGCGCTCAGGCCCGCGTGGCCCGTTGCGTCAAAGGCGCAAACCGGGCTAGGTGCGCGGCTCCACCGCGCGCATGAACACCCAAGTTGACCCCGGCTCGACCGCATGGATGCTGGCGAGCTCCGCGCTGGTGCTGCTCATGGTGCCCGGGCTCGCGCTCTTCTACGGCGGCATGGTGCGCAAGAAGAACGTGCTCACCACCATGATGATGAGCTTCGTCGCGATGGCCGTCATCGGCGTGCAGTGGGTGCTGGTGGGCTACGCCATCGCGTTCGGCAAGTCGGTCGGCGGCGTCTTCGGCTGGGACTGGGACCTCGTCGGCCTGCGCAACGTCGCCCACACGAAGCTCTTCGCCGACAAGGCGGTGCCCGAGCTCGTCTTCGTGATGTTCCAGGGCAAGTTCGCCATCATCACGCCCGCGCTCATCTCGGGAGCCATCGCCGAGCGCATGCGCTTTCGCAGCTACCTCGTCTTCACCCTCGTCTGGGCCACCTTCATCTACTGCCCGCTCGCGCACTGGGTCTGGGCCGAGGGCGGCTGGCTGTTCAAGCTCGGCGTGCTCGACTTCGCCGGCGGCACCGTCGTGCACATCTCGGCCGGCGTGTCGGCGCTCGTCCTCGCGCTGATGCTCGGCCCGCGCCGCGACCTGCAGAAGGGCATTCTGCCGAACAACCTCGTGCTGACGCTCACCGGCGCCGGCCTGCTGTGGTTCGGCTGGTTCGGCTTCAACGCAGGCTCCGCGGTCGCGGCCGACCACCCGGTCGCGGGCTACGTCGCCGGCCTCGCGTTCGCGACCACGCAGTCGGCGGCGGCGGCGGCGGGCCTGTCGTGGATGCTGCTCGAGCGGTGGCACCACGGGAAGACGACGTCGCTCGGCCTCGCCTCGGGCATCGTCGCGGGGCTGGTCGCCGTCACTCCCGCGGCAGGTCACATTCGCCCGGCCTCGGCGCTGCTGCTCGGCGCGCTGGCGTCGCTGCTCTGCTACGCGGCGGTGCAGCTGAAAGGCCGGCTCGGCTACGACGACTCGCTCGACGCGTTCGGCGTGCACGGCGTCGGCGGCATCTTCGGAGCGCTCGCCGTCGGCCTGTTCGCGTTCACCCCCGTCGAGGGAGGGCTGGCCCAGCTCGGCAAGCAGGCGCTCGGCGTCGTCGTCGCCATCGCGTTCGCGGCGCTGGGCACCTTCGTCATCGCGAGGGCGATCAAGGCCGTCTACGGCCTGCGCATCGACGAGGGGCAGGAGCGCGAAGGCCTCGACTTGCATGTGCATGGCGAGCGCGGGTACCACTTCGACCAGGTTTGAGGGGCTTTGGACTTCCCATGAAGATGATCACTGCGCTCATCCGCCCTGAACGGCTCGAAGCCGTCGAGGAGGCGCTCGCCGCCGTCCTCGACGAGGGCGACAACTACCGCATCACCGTCGACACGGTTGAAGGTCGCGGGAGACAGGAAGGTGAGGTTGAATACGTGCGCGGGAGGGCCGTGAAGGTGCGCATGGTGCAGAAGACGCGTGTCACCATCGCGGTGAACGACGCGTACGTCGAGAAGACCATCGAGGCCATCGTGAAGGGCGCCCGGGAGGGTCAAGTGGGAGACGGCAAGATCTTCGTCGTTCCTCTCGAAGAGGTGGTTCGCATCCGCACCGGCGAGCGCGGCGGTCAGGCCATCTGATGCCGCTCGCACTCGCCCCCCACCCGCTGGCGCTTCGCCCGCACGAGCAGGCGCTCCAGCCCGGCACCGTCGTTCGCCGCCTCGCCGGCACCGAGCGCCTCACCGCCATCGGCAACGCGGTTCACGACGGCAACTTCAACGTCGTCGCGGCGATGGCCGTCGAGGGCCCCATCACGCACGCGCTCTTGATGCGCGCGCTCGAAGAGGTGCAGCGCCACAACGAGTGCCTGCGCGTCGAGGTGGTGCGCGAGCTCGGCACGCGCGACCACTACGTGTTTCGCCACACCGACCAGAAGCCCCGGCTCGAGGTCACCCACGATGACTGGCGCACGGTGTGGGACCGGCTGGCCGACGAGGTCATCGACGGCATCGCGTGGCGCGTCGTCTGGGCGCCGGGGCACATCGTCGTGCTGTTCCACCACGCGGTCACCGACGCGGTGTCGCTGTCGTTCTTCTTCGACCGCCTGCTCGAGACGATGTCGCGCACGGCGCAGGGCGTGTTCGAGATCGGGCCGTCGAGGGCGATGGCTCCGCCGATGCACGTGCTGGCGGGCTCGCGCTGGCCGGTGCGGGCGCTCGCGCGCATCGGGGCGCAGCGCATGTTCGGGAACCTGGTGACCGGCCCGTTCGTGCAGGCCGAGCCGCGCGCCCGCCGCTGGTACTCGGCGTTCCGCACCTACGAGGGCCCGACCGTTCAGAGGCTGCTGACGAAGTGCCGCGAGAAGGGGCTGACCCTGACGCACGCGCTGTCGGCGTCGGCCACGCTCGAGCTCGCGGGCCGCGTGCAGTCGCGCTCGCCGTTCACGGTGGCGCTGTGCACGTCGGTCGACCTGCGGCGGCTGATGCCCGGCATCGACCCGCACCAGATGGGGCTCTTGTCGTCGGCGGTGCACTCGTTCTTCCCCATCGAGGGCGGCGAGAAGCTGTGGTCGCTCGCGGAGCACGCGAAGGCGCAGCTGCAGCGCGCGCTCAAGCGCAACGAGCACCGCGACATGGCCATCATGCACACGCTGCTCGGCGCTCGCACCGCCGCGTGGCTCGAGAGCGAGAACGAAGGTCGCGTGCGCGACGCCGCGGTGCTGGTCTCGAACGTCGGGCGGCTCGACAACCTCGACCACGACATCTTCCGCGCGAAGACGATGTTCGTGACCGGCTCGATGCCGGCGTTCGGGAACTCCTACATCCTGGTGGCGGCGACGGTGCGCGGGCGGCTGTGCGTGCACCTCGGGTTCCCCACGCCGACCATCAGCGCGGAAGAGGGCGAAGGCGCGCTCGACCGCATCGTCGGGGCGTTGCTCTAAGCGCAAACCGTTGCGCTTCGTGCGCAAACGGCCGTCACTGCTGCAACTTTTCATTCTCAGGTTTCGAGAATGGGCACATGGAGATCTCGAGCCGGGTTTCGCTGGTGCGGCCGCCGCTGATCAGGGGCCCGAACGCGCAGCAGTGCCCGCCGGATCAGTCGATTCGCTTCGAGCGCTCGCCCGACACGTTCGAGAAGCCCACCGTCCTGACCCGCGAGGGTCGCACCGACCGCACGCTCGAGCGGCTGAGGAAGAAGGTCAGCAGCGGCGAGGCGCTCACCGACGACGAGCGGGCGCGGCTGGAGCAGATCAAGGGCACCACCGAGTGGAAGGGCGGCGAGCTGAAGGTGTCGGGGTACGTCGCGCACAAGACGACGAACGGCGTCACGACGCGAACGCAGCGCGCCGAGTACGGCTACAGCACGCGCGACGGCTTCCAGGCGCGGCGCACCGACACGACGGGCGTCGAGAAGAAGCTCGAGGTCGGCGGCATCGGCATCAAGGTCGAGTCGAGCTTGAAGAACAAGTCCGACCCGGGCAGCAGCACGTCCCACAAGGTCCGCATCCAGGGTCCGCTCGGGTTCGGGCAGCTCGAGATCAACCAGAAGGGCCAGACGACGGTGAGCGGCGGCGTCGAGGTCTCGACGAAGACGAAGACCGGCAGCGCCGCGGCGGGGCTGCAGGTCGACGCCACCCTGCCGAAGGGCAATGCGCCGCAGCGCGACCTCGCGAGCAGAATTCTCGATCGCGACGCGCAGAACGCTCAGCGCCGCCGCCGCGGGTACACGACCGAGGAGCTGGGCCGGCGCCCCGAGATCTCGAGCTAGGCCTGAGCCCGCGCGGGCGACCTCGAGCTTCTTCTCGATGTCCCAGGCCGTGGGTGAGCGGCCGTCTCAAGGAGCGCGCCAGGGCGGAAACGGCCCCGTGGAGGCAGGGTTACGCGGCCGCCCGTCACCCGGGGGTTTCCCTGCAATGGAAGGGGCGGCTCTGCGTAGTCATGGCATGTCACGTCCCGGAGTTGCAGCGCTGCTGTCGTTCGTCATTCCCGGCGTCGGGCAGATCTACAACGGCGAGATTCTGCGCGGCCTGTTCTGGCTGATCATCACCCCCGGCCTGTGGATCGGCACGGGCGGCATGCTCGGCTGGGTCTGCCACCTGGTGTCGGCGTACACGGCGCACAGCCGCGCCGACCTCATCGAGCAGCGGTACCTGCGCGCCGGGCTCGTTCGCTCCTGAGGGAAGTGAGCGTCATCCACGCGAGCGCCAGCCCGAAGTCGATGCGCTGAAGCGGCGCGAGGCCCGGCGACGACTCGACGCCGATCGCCATCTGCCGCACGAAGATGGCGAGCGTGGCGATCATCGTTACCACCAGCGCCGCCGCGAGAGCGCGCAGCGCCGGCACGCGCCAGGTGCCCACCATCACGCAGACGAGCGCGGCGATCGCGGGGAGGCCGCACAGCAGCAGCATGATGCCGTGCACGGTCTGCCCGAAGCGCCACGAGGGCATGAACACGACGCCGACCCCGGCGACGCACGCGACGGCGCCGAGCACGCGGACAGCTCGGCCGAGCCGTCGGCCGCTGGTCAGCGGTGACGCGATGGCGTCACGGCGGGCCGAAGGACCCGGACCTGACAGCGGCCGACCAGAAATCGGCCGCATCTCGAAGATGGCAGGCGCGACGAAGAAGAAGGGCCCGAGCGCGAGCGCGAACACGAGCTGGCCGAGCTCGGCCAGCCGGGCGCCCAGCGGGTTCGGCTGCCCGTTGAGCGCCGTCGGGCGCATCAGGTCGCAGTAGTAGTTGAAGAAGAAGCTGTGGCCGACGGTCGAGGGGTCCTCCCAGGTGCCGCCGGGGTAGGCGAGCGCGGCGGCGGCGTAGAGGCAGACGAAGGCGCCCAGGAGGGCGGGAACGGCGAAGGCGGCGGCTCGGAACATCGGGCTGCTCCAGTATATGAGGGCTCTTCGTGTCCTCACCCCTCCATGGTCAGGCCCTGCTCGAGGCGCTGGCCGAGGTCGCGCTCGCGCTCCAGGCGCAAGAGACGGTCGACGCCGTGATCGGCGCCGCGGGCGCGGGGCTGCGCAAGCACGGGCTGTCGTTCGCGGTGCTCGAGCGCGACGGCGAGCTGACGCGCATCCGCCACGCGAACGTCCCTCCCGAGGTGAGGCTCAAGAGCCCGTCGTTCGAAGGCATGGCGGTGCCGATGTCGCAGCTCCAGCGGGTGGCCGCCGCGGGGCGCGGTGCGCTGATGATCGGCGACGTCACGCAGGAGACCGAGAAGTTCTACGAGAAGTACCGGCCCGAGAACGTCGGCGAGGTTCCGAAGCTGATCGACGCGGCGTCGTTCCAGAAGGTGGCGATGCAGACGCTGTTCGCCGGCGGCGAGCTGTGGGGCGCTTTCACGCTCGGCTCGGCGGACCTGGTGCAGGGCGACATTCCCGCCGTCACGATGTTCGGCGTTCAGCTCAACGCCGCGCTGGAGCGGGCGCTCGCGAGGCAGCAGCTCGAGCAGCGGCGGCGCGAGCTCGAGGCGGTGAACGAGATCGCGACGATGCGGCTCGATCGCGCCGCCGATACGCTCGCGCTGCTCCAGCACGTCGCTGAAGCGACGGGGAGCGACGCCGCGGCGCTGTACCTCTACGACGCCGCCAGCGGCGACTTCGTGATGGTCGACGAGGGCTACGGAAGCCCGGCCGAGCTGCAGCGCCTCTTCCGCCGCTTCAAGCCGCCGAACGAAGACGTCGGCATGTTCCACGTGAGCGAGATCGCGTACGGCCGCGAGGCGCTCGAGGCGGCCGGGTTCACGTGGCTGGGTCACGTGCCGCTGAAGGCCGAGGGCCGGGCGAACGCGTGGCTCGGGCTCGCGCGCAAGCGGCCGAGCGGCTACACGAAAGACGAGCTGCGGACGGCGACGCTGCTCGGCGTGCAGGTCAACGCGCTGATCGAGCGCTCGCGCCTGTACGACCAGCTCTCGCAGCGCGTGCGCCAGCTCACGCTGCTGTTCGAGCTCGCGCGCTCGGGCACCTCGGCGCGCGAGGTGCAGCCGCTGATCGACCGGCTGCTCGCGCTGCTCGTCGACAGCCTGCCGTGCGACGCGGCGTCGATTCTGTACGCGCGCGGCAACGAGCTGACGCTGGGCGGGTGGAAGCCGCGGCCGGGCAGCGGCCTGCCTCAGACCGTGGCGCTGTCGGGGCTGCCGTTCGACGACAGCACGCTGACCGGGCGCACGCTGCGGTACCAGAAGGCGATGAAGGTGTCGCTCGCCGACGCGCACGGGCGCACGCGGCTCGAGATGGAGGCGTTCGGCGCGCAGCACCTGATGGCGGCCCCGCTGGTGGTGGGCGACCGGCACTTCGGCGCGCTGCTGGTGGGCCGGCTCACCGACGCGCCGTTCACCGACTCGGACCTCGAGCTGATGGACAGCTGCGCCGCGCAGGTGTCGGTGCTGGTCGAGCACGTGAAGCTGTTCGACGACCTGCGGCACAGCTACTCGAGCCTCGAGAAGGCGCAGGCCGAGGTGGTGCGGCACGAGCGGCTCGCGGCGCTCGGCGAGCTGGCGGCGGTGATGGCGCACGAGGTGAGGAACCCGCTCGGCGTCATCTTCAACTCGCTGACGAGCTTGAAGCGCAGGGCCGCGGCGGACCCCGAGGCGTCGCTGCTGCTCGGCATCGTGAGCGAAGAGGCCGACCGGCTGAACCGCATCGTCGGCGACCTGCTCGACTTCGCGCGGCCGTACGAGGCCGAGCGCGCACCCATGGAGCTGGAGCCCATCGTGGCGTCGGCCGTCGAGGCCGCGGCGTCGGCGACGAGCGCGCAGGTCAAGGTGGTGACCGAGTTCGCGCAGGAGCTGCCGCGGTTCGTGATCGACGGGCACCTCGTGCGGCAGGCCATCGTGAACCTGGTGATGAACGCGATTCAGGCGATGCCGAAGGGGGGGACGGTGACGGTGCGGGTGTCGGCGCTGCAGAAGAACGGGGCGAGCGCCGCGCGCATCGAGGTGGCGGACGAGGGCGTCGGCATTTCACCGGCGACCGAGAAGCACATCTTTCAGCCGTTCTTCACCACGAAGGCGACGGGCACGGGGCTCGGCCTCGCGGTGGTGAAGCGCATCGTCGATGCGCACCACGGTGAGATCTCGGTGCGCAGCGCCATGGGCGGCGGCACCACGTTCACCGTCACGCTGCCGTCGGGTTAACCCGTGTTCCGCATTCCCGCCGCGATGCCGTGCAGCGACATCAGCAGCGCGCGTTCCAGCTGCGGCGGCAGGTCTTCGCCGTCCGGTAGCGTTCGCGCTTTCCTGAGCAGCTCCACCTGCAGCCGGTGAATCGGCTCGATGTACGGGTTTCGCAGCGCGATGCTCCGCTGCAGCCTCGGCTCGTTTGCGAGCAGCTCGCCCTCGACGACCTCGCAGACGCGCTCCACGCACCGGCGGAACCGCTCCTCGAGCTGCCGGCCCAGCGCGTCGTCTTCCGCGAGCTGCCGGTACGCCCGGAACACCAGCAGGTCGCTCTTCGCCAGCGCCATCTGCGCGTTGTCGAGCATCGACCGGAAGAACGGCCAGTCGCGGTACAGCGCTCGCGCGAGCTCCGGCCCGATCGCGTCGAGACCGGCGTCGAGGCCGTACCAGCCGGGCAGCACCGCGCGGCACTGGGTCCACGACATCACCCACGGTATGGCGCGCAGGTTCGACAGCTTCGACGGCCCCGGCCGGCGCACCGGGCGCGACGCGATGCGCAGCCGCGAGATCTCTCGAATCGGCGTCACCGCCTCGAAGAACGGCAGGAACCGCGGGTCGTGCACCAGCGCCCGGTACTCGCTCGACGACGCCTTCGCCGCGCGGGCCATCGCGTCGACCCACGTCGCGTCGAGCTCCCTCGCCGGCCGGCCCGCCGCGGCGATGAGGCCGTACAGCGCCTGCTCGAGGTTGCGGTATGCGAGCGCCGGGTGGCTGTACTTGTCCTGCAGCGCCTCGCCCTGCTCGGTGATGCGCATGCCGGCGCCGACGGTGCCCGCGGGCTGGCCGAGCAGCGCGCGCGCCATCGGCCCGCCGCCGCGCCCGACGCTCGTGCCGCGGCCGTGGAAGAAGCGGTACCGGACCTTCGCGTCGGCGAACACCTTCGCGAGCCGCCGCTGCGCCTCGTGCAGCGCCCAGTTCGCGGCGACGAAGCCCCCGTCCTTGTTCGAGTCGGAGTAGCCGATCATCACCTCCTGCGTGCGCTCGCCGAGCCGCGCGCGGTACTCGGGGAGCTCGAGCACCGCGCGCATCACCTGCGGCGCCCGGTCGAGGTCTTCGAGCGTCTCGAACAGCGGCACCGGCTGCGCGTCGACGCCGGCCTCGCGCGCGAGCACCAGCACCTCGAGCAGGTCCGACGGCTGCTCGCTCATCGACACGACGTAGCGGCCGAACGCGCGCGGGCCCGCGGCGCGCGCGGCCCTCAGCGGCGCGACCACCTTCTCGACGCTCTCGGGCGCTTCTTCACCGACCGCGAGCAGCGGGCGCTTCGTCGCGAGCTCGTTGCGGAGCACCTCGACCTTCTTCGCCTCGGGCAGCTCCGCGTAGCCCTCGACGCCCGCGCGCGTCAGCAGCTCGGCCACCGCGGCGCCCGTGAGCGACGAGTGCTCGCGGAGGTCGAGCGACGCGAGGTGCAGCCCGAAGATGCGCGCCTGAACCGACAGCGGCCGCGCGAGGACGTCGGCCGTGCGCGCCTGGCCCTTTTCGCGGATGAGCGGGAGCAGCGCCTCGACGCCTCGCTCGACGTCCTCGGCGCGCCGCTCGTTCACCGCGGCCTCGAGCTCTCGCAGCCTGCCGCGGAACGGCTCGCTTTCCTGGCGCGGCTGCGCCGGGACGTGCAGCTTCGCGGCAGCAGGCCGTGCCGGGGTCTCGAGTGAAGCGCCGCTCGCCGCATCGCCCGGCTCCGCCCCGTCAGCCTGGCTCAGCCGCGCGTAGGCCTCGTCGAGCCTCGCGCGCAGCGCCTGCGTCGCGCGCTCGAGGTGCAGCGCGAACGTCTCTTCCGTCGCCTTCGGCGTCACGTTCGGGTTGCCGTCGCGGTCGCCGCCCATCCACGAGTGGAGCGAGAGCGGCAGGCGCAGCGCCGCCTTCGCGCCGAACACCTGCTCGAAGCGGGCCTCGAGGTCGCGCTCGAGCCGGGGCAGCACCGAGGCGATGACGTCGAGGTACGCGAGGCCCGAGTTGACCTCGTCGCGCACGGTGGGGTGCCGCGCCTTCAGCCACGGCGTCGACCACAGCGCCTCGACGTGCGCGGTGATGGGCTCGGAGGGCTCGGCCGACTCCAGCAGCTCCGAGATCTGCTCCAGGTGCGCACGCACCGAGCGGCGCCGCATCTCGGTGGGGTGCGCGGTGAACGTGAGGCCCAGGTCGAGGCCGCTGATGAGCTGCCGCGCGCTCCCGGCGTCGTGCCCTTCCGCCTTCAGCGCGGTCAGCGCCTGCTCGAACCCCTCGCGCCGCTGGCCCGTGCCGGGCTCGAGAACGCGGTGAACGCGCGCGTGCTCCTCGGCGAGGTTGATGAGCAGGAAGTACGTCGAGAACGCGCGCACCAGCTTCTCGGCGTCGTCGACCGAGACGGCGGCGAGCTCGCGCTGCATCGGCGAGGTGTCGGCCTGCGCCTCACGCAGGCGCTTGGTCTCGAGGCGGATGCGCTCTTCGAGGTCGAAGAACTTCCGGCCCTCCTGCTCGAGCAGCACCGTGCCGAGGCAGCGCCCGAGCAGGTCGACCGTTTCGTTGAGAGTGGCCACGGGCGTGTTGTAACGCCCGGGTCGCTCGACTCCTGGCTACTGCCCGAAGCCGGGAGGCAGCAGGTCGCACGGCAGCGCGCTGCCCGGCGCCGCCTCCGGCTCACCGGGTCGGTCGAGGCACGGCTGCCGGCCGGTCGAGCCACCGGCGCCTCCGGCCATGCCACCGTCGGGAGGCGCCGGAGGAGGCGGGCAGGCCGTCAGCGCGAGCAGCGCGACGATGGACGCCAGACGACGCATCAGTACTTCACCCAGATCTCGTCGTTCGCCGACAGCGACGTCAGCGTGCTCACGCCGGAGGTCATCGTGATCTGCTCCGCCGTCGCCGGGTTCGCCGAGTACGCCGCCGTGCCCTTCCACACGATGACCGCGTCGCCGAAGAACTGCGACAGGGTGGGGATCGCGACCGGCACCGTGTACTTGTTCCAGCCCGGCCGGCGCGCGGGCAAGAGCCGCACCGCGGGCGCCTCTTCGATGCCGGCGTCGAGGTCGACCTCGGCCGGAGTCGTCGCGAACCACTTGTACGTCGTCGTCCCGCCGTCGAGGAACTTCGCCGTCTGCGTGGTGAGGAAGTGGAGCGTCGTGAACGGCGCGTTCGGCATCCGGGCGCGCAAGGTGAGCTTGTAGTACCCGTAGTCGGAGTCGAGCAGGTCGCCGTCGGGCTTCGTCCAGGTCACCGCGCTGACCTCGCCGGTCAGGTCGCGCTCGATGGTCGGCTTGCCGAAGTCGCTGCGCAGCGCGCGCACCGCCGTCACGCCGGCGGGAACCTGAACCCGAACGGTCGACGTGTCCGCATTGTCCTTCCCGTGGCCGACCGTGAAGACGACCTCCTGGGTGCTGTTCGCAAAGACCGGGGCATTCGTGCCAATGTGCGCCACTGCCAGGGCCGCGCTAGAGAACGCCGCAACGAGGATGAGACGGTTCATAGCCACGGTCATTAGCGTGCTCGCGGCCTGCAGTCCAAGGCCGCCGCCGTCCCCGCCGCCTCTGCCCGACGGAGGCATGTTCGTCTGCGACACCGTCGCGCCGACCGTCTGCATGATGAACCCGCCGACCTACGCCGAGGTCCGGCCGCTGTTCGAGCAGCACTGCGTGCCCTGCCACAACGGCACCGGCAGCGAGTGGCCGATGACGCAGTACCAGCACATCTTCGACTGGAAGAACGAGATTCGCGGAGACGTGCTGAACTGCGTGATGCCTCCGTATGACGGCGGCGTGCCGATGCCGACGGCCGATCGCCAGAAGATGCTCGAGTGGATCCGCTGCGACCTGCCCATGTAGGCCTGGAGCTTGCGGTACACGTGTCAACGGCAGACGACAGGTTCTCCCACAGTGTGACCGTCGCGAATTCCAGCGCCTGACGCGCAGCGCCGCTGGATCAGCGAATGCTCAGTGGGTGCCGCATGAAAGTGCTCACCCACCGCGTTCTCCCCAAGGAAGCCAAGAAGGTCCGCGCCGAGCTGGCGGCCATCACGAAGCAGGTGAAGTCGGGCGACGCCCTGAACCTCGGCGACAAGAGCAAGGCGGTGGCCGCGCTCGAGAAGCAGCTCAAGGCCGCCGGCCTGCTCCAAGGCCCCATCGACGACACGTTCGACGCCGCCACGGCCGCCGCCGTGCAGCAGCTGCAGCGCGCGAACAAGCTCGAGACCTCGGGCATCGTCGGAGGCCGCACCCTCGCCGCCCTGAAGAAGACGAACCTCTTCGTGAAGGACGGCTTCGACACCTCGGCGAAGATCGGCCAGAGCGGCAGCGATGTCCTTCGCGCCGAGCGCATGCTCGAGAAGCTCGGCTTCCGCCCGGGCAAGGCCGACGGCGTGTTCGACGCCGCGACCGCGAAGGCCGTCGAGCGCTACCGCGACGCCGACCCCCAGCTGCCCGACAACAAGAAGCTCATCTCGGAGGGGATGTTCAAGGAGCTGAAGAAGGCCTCGCGCGGCTACGACCACGGCGCGTACTCGAAGCGCGAGATCGGCTCCTTGAAGAAGCACAAGCGCCTCGACGACCTCACGGCGCGCCTCGCCGCTCGCGGCGAGGGCATCGGCCCCGGCTCGAAGGGCCGCGCGATGCTGAACGTCGAGCGCCACCTCGAGGCGGCCGGCTACGAGCTCGGCAAGCCGAACGCGAAGTGGGGCCCGCGCAGCGAGGCCGCCATCAAGGCCTTCCAGAAGGCCGAGGGCATGGAGCAGACCGGCATCGTCGACGAGCGCACCTGGTCGAAGCTGCGCGGCAAGCTGTTCGCGGCGAAGACCGGCACGAGCCCGGCGCAGCGCCTCGGCGAGAAGGACGCCGCGGTGAAGCGCACCGAGAAGAAGCTGAAGCAGCTCGGCTTCGACACCGGGCCCGCCGACGGCCTGTTCAGCAAGAACACGGCGGCCGCGGTTCGCCGCTTCCAGAAGAAGCACAAGCTCGAGGTGACCGGCCAGGTCGGCACGGGCACCATGAAGGCGATCGACAAGGCGCTCGAGAAGAAGCTCGGCGGCGCCGCGGTGCAGAAGATGCTGAAGACCGCGCGCAAGTGGCTCGGCTTCCACGAGCGGGGCAACAACGGCAACCCGTTCTCGTCGCACTTCGGCCGGCCGGCCGAGGCGTGGTGCGCGGACTTCGTGAGCTACCTCGCCGACAAGGCGGGCCTGAAGCTGAACACGGCGTCGGCGCAGGGCGTCGCGAACTACCTGCAGGATCGCGGCAGCTGGAAGGGTCGCAAGAACCCGCAGCCCGGCGACGCGGTGACGTTCCGGTGGGACGGCAGCCACGGCTGGGCCGATCACGTGGGCATCGTCGAGAAGGTGTTCCGCCGCGGCGGCAAGCTGTTCGTGCAGACCATCGAGGGCAACTCGAGCGATCAGGTGCGCCGCAAGGTGTACCCGGCGTTCGACAGCGTCATCAACGGCTACGGCCGCATCAAGTAGACCGCGACGCCCGCCCGCGCGAGCTGCACGGCGGTGCGCGCCCACTGGCTGCTCATCAGCGCGCCCAGGTCGCCCGCGGCGCCCGCGGCGAGCGGCCGGTGCGCGGGCAGGTGCCACGCGAAGGTGATGACGAAGTACGCGACGCCGAGCGCCGTCAGCGCGTGCACCGCCGCGAGCGGCTGCGGGCGCACCGCGTAGAGCGCCAGCGGCACGACGAACGCGAGGAGCTCGAACGGCACGACCGCGAGCCCGATGGTGCGGGTGAAGCTCGCGTAGCCGGCGAGCGAGCGGCCGAACGCCGGGTAGCTGTGCAGCGCGAACACGAGCATGGCGCCCAGCACGTAGACCTGGAGCGCCAGCACCGCCCACAGCACAGCGGCCCTCACCGGCCCTGCACCCACGCGATGAAGCGCAGCCAGTCGTCGCGGTGGATCTCGTGACCTCCCGGCCGCGTCTGCCAGGCGGTGAGCCCTTCCGGCGAGGCCGAGAGCAGCGTCCACGCCGGCCTCGCGAGCTCGAGCGACCGCTTCGAGCCCTGCGGGTCGGCCCAGCCGTCGTCGTCCCCTTCGCTGAGCAGCACCCGCCGCGGAGCCACCAGCGCCACCAGCGCGTGCTGGTCGACGGGCAGCCGCGCCTCCTTCCCGGCGAACGTGGGGAACACGTCGTCGAACCAGTGCGGGAAGGCGCCGTTGATGAGCTCCACCGTCTCGCCCTGCGAGCTGCGCGTCAGCGGCGCGCCGCCCCGGCCCGACTGGTGCGCGACGACGCCGGCGATGCGCTCGTCGAGCGCCGCCGCCCACAGCGCCGCCTTGCCGCGCCGCGAGTGGCCGACGACCGTGATGCCGGCGGCGTCGACCTCGAGCGTCTGGAGCGCGTCGACCGCCCGGTGCAGCGCGTACGCCCACGCCGAGAGGGCGCCCCAGCGGGCCGCGGCCGGGCCGCCGACGTCGAGCGCGCCGATGAGCCCGTCGCGGACCCGGGCGGCGTCGTCGGGCGCGGCGTCGCTCTCGTGAAACGTCGCGAGCGCGAACCCCGCGGCCACGACGTCGGCGACCGGCCAGAGCGCCGCTTGCGAGCCCCGGGCCGGGTCGCACGCCGCGATGACGTGCGACGTCGTCGGGCGGATGCGCGGGTCGGGCAGCAGGCTCTGGTTGCCGCACTTGTTGAGGCCGAGGAAGACGGGCGGCCGGGTGGCTCCTGCGGGCGAGAACACGGCGAGGAACAGCGAGCGCTCGCCCAGCTCGAGCTCGTACTCGCGGTAGTCGACGCCGGGCAGCAGGGCCGCGACGTCTTCGACCTTCGTGACCCCCGGCGCCACCGCCGGCGGCAGCGCGCCGTAGACGTAGTGCCCGAGCAGCGCGGTGAGCTCGCCGCGGCGGAAGTCGCGCCACTGCGCCGCGCTCGTCACCGGCACCGTGCCGTCGAACGAGACCATCAGCTCGGGCGGCTCGACGCGCTCGGGCAGCGCGTCGGCGCCGGCGAACGTCACCGGACCCGGTGGCCGGGGGCCGCACGCGCACAGCGCCAGCACGCACACGCCGAGCAGCTTCGAGCGCGTCAACGCGTGCCCGCGAGCAGCGCGTCGACGACCTGCTTCAGCTCGGGGCCTCTCAGGCTCCGCCCGGCGGCTGCGGTGAGCACGGGCTGCAGCGCGGCGGCGTTCATGCCCGCGTCACCCTACCTCAGCCTGGGGTCGAACGTGTCCAGCGACAGCCGCTCGAGGCGGCGCACCCAGGGCGCTGCCGCGAACAGCTCGACCTCGCGCGCGTCGAGCGGCACTCCGCGGATGACGAGCTCGCGAAGCGCCGGCGCCCGCAGCCCCGCCAGCGCGCGCACCGGCAGCTTCCCGCGCGCCGGCCCGGTGACGGTGAGCGTCTGCAGAACCGGCAGCTCGGCGGCCGCCACGGCCTGGGCGGTGCTCGGCGCGTCCGAGCGCAGGAACAGGTCGAGCCGCTCGAGCTGCCTGAACGGCGCGCCCGAGCCCTTCACGCCGTCGACGTGCAGCTGGAACATCTCGAGCCGCGGGAACGCGCGGGCGACGGCCGCCAGGTCGGCGACCTCGCCGTAGCTCGTCACGTGGAGCTTTCGCAGCGACTCCGCGCCCAGGCGGCAGAGCGCCGAGAGCGTGCTCTGAATCTGCAGCCGCTCGAGGAACCGGGCGCCCGGGTCGCGGAGCAGCGAGCCCGCCACCGCGGCGCTCACGCGCGACGCCTCGCTCACGAAGCCCCACCGCCACTCGCAGCGCGCGTCGCCGAGCGAAGGAAGCAGCAAGGAGGTGAGCTCCTCGACTCGCGCCGAGCCGACGCCCCGCGCCATCAGCGCGATGAGCTCGCCGCGCGGGTGGCCGCCCTGCAGCAGCGCGTCGGCGAGCACCAGGTAGGCCTCGAGGTTGCCGGGCTCCTCGCGGATCGCGGCCTCCAGCTCGCGGTATGTCGGCTCGGCGGAGCTCGTGCCCATGACCCGGGCACACGCGCTTCGGGCGCGGCAGCTGACGTCTCAGCCCCTCGCCGCGAGCTCGAGCGCCGGCCGGTACTTCTGCTGCGCCCCGCCGAGCACGGGAGTCCCGTGTGCGGGGAAGACGTTCTCGAACGGTGCCGCCGTGAGCCGCCGGTTTGCGCCAGCTCGGCCCGGAGTGCTAGGTGCGCGCCTCCCTCGTCGTCGAAGAGGCCGGTCCAACATGAACGAGCTGAACCGCTATCTGCACTCGCTGTGTGACATCGGAGGGCTCGAAGCCATCGCCCTCGCGACCGACGACGGCACGCTCGTCGCGGGCGCCGGCAAGGGCGACGTCGAGTACATGGGCATGGTGGGCGCGACCTCGCGCCTCTCGCGCCTGCAGCGAGACGGGCGCGAGCTCCAGGTGAAGCGCATCGAGGTCAACGGCATCACCATGTGCGTCACCATGGCCGGCACGCCGCGCGTCGACGCCGTCGCCGGCATCACGCGGCTGCTGCAGAACTGATTCGCTTCAGCCGCTTCTCGATGACGCCGAGCATCTCGGCCACCGCCGCCCGCCCGTCGTCTTCGCTCACGCCGTAGCGCTTCGCCAGCCACGCGAAGTCGAAGTCCTCGAACGCCTCGCGCAGCCGCTCGCGCCACAGCCCCATGCCGCCGACGAACACCATCGCGCCCTCTGCGTCGGCGCTGGCCTCGCCGCTCAAGAGCGGCAGCGACAGCAGCACCAGCGTGCACACGCAGGCGTGGCGGAAGTCGTCGTCGAGCGTCTTCGCCGCCGCCGGCAGCGCCTTGCGGTAGCGCTCGAGGCAGCGCGCCTGCACCGCGCGCCGCTGCTCCGGCGACAGCGACAGCAGAAGAAAGTACGCGAGGTCGTACGCGCCGCGGCCGAGCCGCACCGCCTGCCAGTCGATGAGCACGAACCGCGAGCCGAACAGCATGTTGCCTACGCGCGCGTCGCCGTGAATCACCGTCTGCGGCTCGTTCATGCGGTTCCAGCTCTGAACGAGCAGCGCTCGCGCCGCGCGGCTCCAGCCGCTCACCGCCGCGAGCGACTCGAACCAGCTCACGATGCCCGGCGTGATCGGCATCACGAGCTTCGTCTTCGTACCCCAGCACCGCTGGTGCAGCGCCGCCAGGCCGTCGATCGCCGCGTCGATGTGCTTCTGCGACACCTTCTCCGCGTCCTCGCGGTACTCGGTCGCGCCCGTCATGCGCTCGGTGATGAGGCAGAGGTTGCCGGTCACCTTCTCGACCTTCGCGACGTAGGCCTTCGGCGCGGGGATGCCGTCGTGCTCGGCGAGGAACTGGCCGTTGAACTGCACCTCCTTCACGGCGTTCTGCTGCACGTTGAAGATGGCGCGGTTCCACACCGAGCCCACCTTCGGCGCGTGCTTCACGAAGAACTCGCGGTCGCCGACGCGCAGGAAGCCCGACTCCGAGCGGAACGCGACGGTCTTCGAGAGCGGAATCACCTCGACCTTGCCCTCGAGCTTCAGCTGGCGCCGCACCCAGGCCTCGCTCCGCTGCAGCGCCTCGAGGTCGCGCGGGAAGGGCATCGGCGGCTGCAGGAACCGGTCGAGGAACGCGACCAGCCAGCCGAGCACCGCCATCGGAATGACGAGCAGCCAGCCGAGCACGTCAGTGGAGCTGCGCGATCATGAGGTGAGCGACGCTGAAGTAGATGAACAGCCCCGAGGCATCGACCACCGTCGTGATGAGCGGGGCCGACACCACCGTCGGGTCGATGCGCAGCTTCTGCGCCACGAGCGGCACCATCGAGCCGACCGCGTTCGCCCAGACGCACACGACGAGAATCGTCACCGCCACGCAGCCCGCGAGGTCCGTGCCGACGCCCCACATCAGCGCGCGGCCGAACGCGATGCCGCCGAGCAAGAGCCCGAGCGCGAGCCCGGCCGACACCTCGCGCCCCAACACCCGCGGCGCGTCTGAGGTGCGCACCTCGCCCAGCGCGAGCGCCCGGATGATGGTCGACACCGTCTGCGAGCCCGCGTTGCCGCCCGTGCCGATGAGCAGCGGCACGAAGAACGACAGCGCCACCACCTTCGCGAGCTCGTCTTCGAACGAGCGCAGCACCGTGCCGGTCAGCGTCTCGGCCACGAACAGCAGCACGAGCCACGTGAGCCGGCTGCGCACCACCCGCGCGAGCGGCGTCTGGAAGTACGGCAGGGCGGCGGCGATGTGGCTCTGCACCGCGCCCTGGTTGAGGCCGCCCTTGCCGACCTTCTCGAGCGCGGCGTCGAGCAGGTCGTCGACGCGCACGGCTCCGACGAGGTCGCCGTTCTTGTCGACGATCGGCAGCGAGAGGAAGTCGTGCGTCTGGATGATCTCGGCCGCCGCGCCGCGCTCGGTCTCTTCGCCCACCGAGATGGGGTCGCGCGTCATCAGCGCCTCGACCAGCGCGTCGGCGGGCGCCACCGCGAGCTCGCGCAGCGGCACGACGCCGACGAGCTTGCGCCCATCGAGCACGTAGCAGTTCACCGCGACCTCGATCTCCGCGCTGCGCGTGCGCAGCACCTCGAGCGCCGCGCCCGCCGTCGCCGTCCGCTCGACGCGCCAGATCTTCGGCGTCATCAGCCGGCCGACGCACGCATCGCCGTGCGCGAGCAGCCGGTCGAGCACCGCCTTGTCGGCCTCGGGCAGCGCCTTCTCGATGCGCTCGCGGTCGATCGGGCGGAGCTGCGCGAGAATCGCCGTGCGGTGATCGGTCGCGAGGAAGGTGAGCAGCCGGGCCGCGCGCTCGGCGTCGAGGTCGGCCAGCGTGCGCGCTGCGATGGCGGGGTGCGCGGCGCGCAGGATGGTGGCGGCCCGCCGGTCGTCGGCGGCCTCGACGATCTGCTTCGCCTGACTCGCGCGCCGCCGCGACAGATCGCGCCCGACGTCGACCGGCCGCACCTTGCCGAGCGCCGCCTTCAGGCCGTCCTTCTTCTTCAGGGCGAGGTCGATGGCCGACAGGTCCGCCAGCGGTACCGCGCTCGCGGGGATGTCTTCTTCTGCGCCGGGCGCCGCTCCACTCATGGCGCCTTCTTCTCACGTTTCGTTCACTTCATCAGCGCCGGATCGACGCGGCTCGCCTTCAGCGACACGAGCTCCATCACCAGGTCCACCTCGCCCTTCGCGGTGTGCATCATCTTCACCACCAGGCCCGTCGCGCCCGCAGCGCTCAGCGCCGCGACCGTCGCGTCGTCGAGCCGCTGCGCCTTCGTCACCAGCCGGTCGCTCTTCGCGTCCTTCAGCGCGTCTTTCGCGACGCAGTAGTCGGTGAAGCCCTGCTGATCGTCGTGCAGCCGCACCCGCTTGCACGCGATGCCCGCGACCGCCGCGTCGCCGAGCGGCTCGGAGCGCACGACCTTCAGCTGCTGCGGCTGCGGAGCCTGCGGCACGAACTCCTTCTTCTCGGCGCTCCAGACGCGCGACACGTTCGGCTCCGACGCCTTCACCAGCACGGTGACGTCGTTCTTCGCCGAGCCGAACGGCAGCGACGCCTCGCTGCGCACGCCGGCCGCCGACACGTACGTCTTCACCGAGCCCTGCGCGTTGCGCACGCGCAGGTCGTACTCGAGCACGCCCTCGAACGGGCCCGCCGCCGCGGCGGCGCACACCAGCATCGAAATCGCAGTCATCAGTCGCACCCCGCCAGTGGAGTCGAGCCGCGCGACCGGTGCCACTGCTCCTGCATCCGGCAGCTCTTCTCCCACGTGTCGATGAAGTCACCGGCCGCGTTGAACATCGGCTCGAGCTGCTCCCATGCCACGCCGACGTTGCGCATGTCCTGCCAGACGTCGGGCATCAGGCCCTCGTTCGCCAGCCCGTCGAGGTTCACGTCCCACCCCGTGTTCTGCGCCGCGGGCACCGCGACGCCGTCGTTCTTGAACTTCCGCATCGGGCGCAGCTGCCTCAGCTCGCCGCCTCCGCCGAACGCCACCACCTGGTCGACGGCCGGCAGCTGCGCCGCGTCGTCGCGCCTCTCGGCCGAGCTGCGGGCGTTGACGAGCCTCAAGTCGGTGCGGCCCGCCGGCCTCCACGGCGCCGCCACCGCGGGCCGCGTCGCGTAGTCGGTGTACTCGACGCCGTTCCACTCGTTGAGCTGCGCGCGCGGGTTCTCGGTCGACGCGCAGCCCGGAAGCTGCACGCTCGGGTCGGCCACCGAGTTGAACCGGCAGCCGCGCGCCACGGCCGCGCCGTCCCAGTCGCGCGGCCACGACGCCACCGTCGGCAGCCCATCGCCGCCGAGGTCGCCGCGCACGCGCTCGGGCGAGTCGTTCGAGAAGCACGCCGTGCCGGTGCCGAACCGGCTCTGCAGCCGGGGCGCGGGGCTGTTGTTGTCGGTCGACGTCGTCACGCCCTTGCCGCCCATCAGCCTCACCAGCTGCAGGTACTTCACCGAGAGCGACTTCGTCGAGTAGTCGCAGTTGTTGCGCACCTGGTTGCCGACGAGCCGGTCGGGGTCGTCGATCACCCCGCCGTTGATGCCGGGAGACACCGAGCCGCCGTTCTGGCGAATGACGTCGAGCTCGGCGACGGTCTTGTCGACCTCGGCGTGCCAGCCGTGCGCATCGGCCTCGGGCGTGCCGACGATGACGGGGCCCTTCTTCTGCATGCGGCGCACGTCGGTGTGAATGCCGATGACCGGGTACTGCGCGGTCGGCCACGTGGGGCTCGCCTCGGTGCGGAAGGCGCCGAGCTGGCGGTGAAGGTCGAGGCGCGACTGCTGGCCGAGGTGATCGGTGTCGAGGATCATGCCGCGCTTCATCATCTCGCGGGCGAACGCCTCGCCGTCGGCGCTCAGCCCCACCGCGTTGAGGTTGTGGTCGGGGTGCGCGTCGTAGTTGCCCTTCACGCCGTCGGACAGCCCGCCGAGCAGCGGGAAGAACATGCCGTCGAGCGAGCAGCGCCGCGACACTCCGCCGATGCCGCCCGGGCCGCGCCCGAGCAGCCACTCCAGCGAGTCGAGCTTGTTCGCCCACTGGAACTCGCGCTCGACGAACGGGTCGTGCTCGGCGCGCGTGCGGCCCTTCTTCGCGCCGTCGATGCCGACCTTGAACGTGATGTCGTTCGTCTCGCCGATGAAGTCGGCGCCGGTCGTCGCCGACGCGACCTCGAACCAGGCGTCGTTGCGGAGGTTCCACGGGCACATCGTGCCGGCGCACGGCACGCGCGGCTTGAGCGACGACATCACGTGGTACTCGCCGAGCGGCATCGACGACAGCGGCGGCGGCATCACCGGCGGCAGGAACACCGGAATCGGCAGCAGCGGCCGCCAGACGCCGTCGGCGGGCGAGCTCGTGCCGTTCGCGGTCAGGTTGTTGAACACGCCGCCCGCGTTGTAGACGTCGTTGAAGAAACCGGTGCCGCCGAGCGGGTTGTTGGCGCCGTGAATCGGCGTGATCTTGCGGATGCCCAGGGCGAAGAGGTCGGCGACCTGGCGCTCCATGGAGTCACCCGGAACGCCAGGCCGCAGCTTGCCGAGCTCCTGCGTCTCGGTGCCGAGGATGATGGCCATCTTCTTGCGGCGGATGATGTCGCGCGCCTGGCCGGGCGTGAGCGCGATCTCGGCGATGTCGAACAGCGGGCCGACCGGGTAGTCGGGGTGGCCGGGGCCGGCGGTGAGGCGCTGCACCGCGTCGACGGTGACGGCGATGGCGTCCCAGTCGGTCATGTCGTCGCGGCCGTCGAGCACGTACTGCATGGCGCGCGAGTGCAGCGCGTCGATGACCATCAGGCGCAGGCCGCCCTGGAAGGCGCGGCGGATCATCGACGCGTGGTAGCGCTGGTGCAGGTACGAGCCGCCGAAGCCCGAGTGCGTTCCGTCGGGCGAGTCCCAGTCCTGCAGCTCGATGACGCCGTGCACGGCCATGCTCCGGTTCTCGATGAGCGTGATGATGAAGTCGAGCAGCGGCCCGGGCTTGATGCCGCCCGACGTCGGCATCGCGGCGCCGTGCAGCGTGGTCGTGGTGACCGACGGAATCGTGAGCAGCGCGGTGGTCGCGGCGGCGAGCGCGAACGAGCACGCTCCGAGCGTCGCGGCGGCGATGAACGGGCCGACGAACGGAATCAGGCCGACGGTGGCGGCGGCGAGCGCGCAGGCGGAGCCGCCGACGACGTTGATGAGCGCGATGACGCCGGCCGAGACGAAGCACTGCTCGGTGACGTTGGGCACCGCGATCGCCTCGCGCTTCACGTTGCCGCGCCGGTCGGTGATGCGCGGCAGCGGCCGGTTGCAGTCGTAGACGTTCTCGAGCGGGTCGGCCGGGTCGCCCCAGACGTAGTGGCCGCCGAGCGTGAGGTTCGAGACGACGTGCGCGTGCGTGTCGGTGCCGCCCCAGATGGGAATCTCGTTGAGCTCCTCGCCGATGACCGGGCTGCCGGCGTCGGTCGCGAGCCACGCGGTGCGCGGCGGAGCGGCGGCCTCGCAGCGGAAGTCGTCGACGTTGATGTGCAGCTTCTCTCCGGTCGTGTCGACGACGCGGAAGCGCGCGTTCATGTTCTGGTACTTCGTGACGTCCCAGACCACGCGGCGGCGCAGGTAGTCGTTGTCCTCGAGCGCGGTCGAGGCGCGCACCACGACCCAGTCGGTGAACGGCTCGGGCGTGACGGTCGCGGGGCCCGGCGCGAGCTCTTCTCTGCCCAGGCCCGCGTAGCTCGCGAGGAGCATCGCCTTGTTGTTGGGGTTCGACTGCACGAGCAGCTCGACGCGCTGGCCCATGCTGCGGTTGCCGCCGACGAGGAACGACAGGTACGGCGTCGAGATGGCGAACTGCGGCGAGATGAGCTCGCCGGGGAAGCCCTCTTCGAGGCGGCGGCCCGGCATCGCCTGCCAGCCGGAGCGGAAGTCCGACGAGCCCGCCCACCAGTTGCCGTGGTAGCCGATGCCGCGGCTGAACTCCCAGTAGTCGCCGCCGACGGTGCTCAAGGGGTCGAGGCCCGAGTCCGGCGAGCCGATGAAGCCCGGCGGCTGGATGCGGAAGATGGAGACCGTGTTCCCGTAGACGGCGAAGTTCTGGTTGAAGACGCCGGTCGCGACCCAGGGGAAGTAGTGGCCCGACTCGAAGCTCCAGCTCTTGCCCGCCAGACAGGTGCCGCCGGCCGGCTCGCTGCCGGCGTCGTAGGTGAAGCCGCTCGGGTTGAACGGCGGCGTATAGCCGGGCTGGTTGAACGGTTGATCGTCGCTGCCGCCGTCGGCGCGCGGGCAGGCCGCGGGCGAGGTGGCGCAGCCCTGGAAGCCCTTGCTCGGCAGCGGCGCCGGCGACTGCGGCCGGGGGAGGATGACCGACGTCGTCTCGAAGCAGGCGAGGGCCGGCGCGGCGGTGAACGGGCCCGGGTCGACCGGGTTGCCCATGGCGTCGACGAACGCGAGGCCTCCGTCGGGGAGCCGGCCGTTGTCGAAGAGGGCGCGCAGGCCGGCGTCGGTCTCGAACACGAGGCAGCCGGCGTCGCGGTAGGCGTCGGCGCTGCCCGGGCCGGCGGGCCCCGAGTCGGGGGGCCCGGCGTCGAAGCCGGCATCACCGCCGTTGGGAAGAGGACAGCCTGCGAGGAGCAGCAGCAGCAGATGGTGTCGGCGCACGAGAGTCCTTCGGGGTGAACAGCGCGGCCCTGCGAGAGGAGCGCGTCGAGCAAGCGCTGCGCCATGCGCCCGCGCGAGTCGTCGCGGGCACCTGCGCGCGCGCGCAGTGAACGGGCGGTTCACTTGTGGCCCTCACGTTCACAGCTCAAAGGTCGACCTGGATGCCGATCTCGATCGCCTGCCCCGGCGGAATCTTGAACGCCTGATCCGCCGCGACCGCGTTGCGCTGCAGGAACCCGAAGAACGTCTCCGCGAGGCGGCCCATCGCGCCGGTCTCGTGCGCCAGCACCGCCTCGCGGCCGAGCACGTACGTCACGTCGGCCGCGTCGAGCGGCGGCTCGAGCGTCGGCGCCACCCGCTTCACGATCTCGGGCACGTCGGGCTCGTCCATGAAGCCGTAGCGCACCACCACGCGCGTGAAGCCCGCCCTCAGCGGCGTCACCTCGACCCGCTTGTCGTCCGGGACGTGCGGCACCGGCTCCGTCACCACCGTCGTGAGCAGCACGCGCTCGTGCAGCGAGCGCACGCGATCGATGACGTGCATCAGCACCGGCGGCGTGTGCGAGACGCTCGACGCCATGAACACCGCCGTGCCCTTCACGCGCTGCACGCCGTCTTCGATCTTCGCGAGCGTCGCGTCGAGCGGCGCCGAGCGCTGCGCGTACCGCTCGCTCAAGAGCGTGCGCCCGCGGCTCCACACCAGCATCGCCGCGATGAAGCCCAGGCCGATCGTCACCGGCACCCAGCCGCCGTCGGCGATCTTCGCCGTGTTCGCGGCGAAGAACGGCACGTCGACCGCGAGGAACAACAGCAGCAGCGCGATGCTGCCGCCGAGGGACCACTTCCAGGTGAAGCGCATCACCACCCAGAACACGATCGACGTCAGCATCATCGTGCCGGTCACCGCGATGCCGTACGCCGACGCCAGCCGCTCGGACTTGCCGAAGCCGATCACGAGCAGCAGGCACCCGATCGCGAGCAGCCAGTTCACCTGGGGGATGTAGATCTGCCCTTCCACGTTCGCCGCCGTGTGCTGCACCGTCACGCGCGGGAAGAGCCCGAGCTGCATCGCCTGCCGCGTCAGCGAGAACGCCCCCGAGATGAGCGCCTGCGACGCGATGACCGTGGCCGCGCTCGACAGGACGATGAGCGCCGCGGTCGCCTTGCCCTGCGGCACCATCGAGAAGAACGGGTTCGCCAGCGTTGCCGGGTTCTGCAGCACCATCGCGCCCTGCCCGAAGTAGCTCAGCAGCAGCGCCGGCATCGCGACCGCCAGCCACGCGAAGCGAATCGGCTTCACGCCGAAGTGCCCCATGTCCGCGTACAGCGCCTCGCCGCCGGTCACCGCGAGCACCACCGAGCCGAGCACCAGGAAGCCGGGCATGCCGTGCGCGAGGAAGAAGCGCACGGCGTGATGCGGGAGCAGCGCCTCGAGCACCTCGGGCTTCTGCGCGACGTGCCAGGCGCCGAGGCCGCCGATGGTGACGAACCACAGCACCATGATGGGCCCGAAGAACGCGCCGACCGAGCCGGTGCCGCGCTTCTGCGCCGCGAAGAGCCCGAGCAGCACGAGGCACGTGGCGGGCACGACGGCCCACGACCAGCCCGGCTCGAGCACCGTGATGCCCTCGAGCGCGCTCAGCACCGAGATGGCCGGAGTGATGGCGCCGTCGCCGTAGAGCAGCGCCGCCCCCACGACGACGAGCACGGCGACGAACGAGATGCGCGAGCGCCCGCCGTGCGCGAGCCGCAGCCGGTCGGGCACGAGGGCCAGCAGCGCGAAGATGCCGCCCTCACCGTCGTTGTCGGCGCGCATGATGAACGTGAGGTACTTCAGCGTGACGACGAGCGTCAGCGCCCAGAAGATGAGCGAGAGCACGCCGAGCACGTCTTCGTGCGAGATGCCGGTCGCGACGGTGCCGCCGGCCTCGCGCAGGCACTCGCGCAGCGTGTAGAGCGGGCTCGTGCCGATGTCACCGAAGACGACGCCGAGGGCGCCGAGCGTCAGGGCGGGGAACGACGCCTTCGAGTGCGAGGCGGAGCTCAGGCCGCGCAGCTTAGCCGCGGCGGCCGATTACATCCTCGGGAACTCGAGCCGGCTGACCTCGCCGTTCGAGTACAACAGCTCGCCGTCGTCCGAGCGGCGGACCTCGACCGAGAGCTTGTAGCTCTTCTCGACGTCGGTCGCGGGCAGGAAGCCGTTCTGCAGGTTCCACGGCGAGTCGGGCATGAACTTCACGTCTTCCCACCTCTGCCGGTAGATCTCTTCGCCGGTGTCGCTGACGACGCTCAAGATGACGTCGCACTCGACGGGCACGTTGCCGGTGCTGCGGACCTCGACCACGAAGTCGACGCGCCGGCCCGGAGTCGGCTTCACGGTCGCGACCTCGACGCTCGCCTTGAACCCGTACGTGATCTCGTCAGTCGGGAGCGGCTGCCCTCCGCACGCCGGCAACATCGCGGCGGCGACAACGACAATGGCGAGCGACCCCTTTCCCATTCGTGAGGGGGCCCACTGCGAAATGTGGGCCGCACCTCTGGGACGACGATTGCCTGGGGAACGTGATCGGGTCTTACACCGGTGGATAAGGGGCGCCTAACAGCTCCCAGAGACACTGATCACTGGAGTGGTCAGTTGCGCAGCTGCACAACGAGTTGGTGGTCGGTAGCTGGACCACGGACCCCAACCACCGACTTCCTCACTGCGGTCTGGGCGCCTGCGCCTCGATGACCGGCAGCTTCTCGACGGTCTTGTTGCCCGCGGAGTCGTAGGTCTCGAGCCAGATCTTGTACGCGCGCCCGTCGTCGAACGTGAACGAGCCCGAGCAGGCGTCTTGGCCCAGCACCGCGTCGCCGCCGTTGATGACGACCGGGTAGACCTGCTTCGCCGGGTTGCCGCGCGCGCGCTGCACGGTGGCGAGGAAGTAGGCGGGCCCTTCTTCTTCGAGCGTCGTGCGGATCTTCAGGAGCCGCGTCACGCCGTCGCCTTCCTTCGAGTACAGGCCCTCGGCGACCGCCGGCTTCACCAGGTACCGCGGCGGCTGGCTGTCGGCGATCGCGCCCGTGCGCCATTGCAGCTTCTCGGCCGCGCTCGGGTTCAGCACCTTGTAGCCGGGCAGCAGGCCGTCGATCGCCAGCGTGTAGATCTTGTTCGGCATCAGCTCGGTGTTCGGCTTGAGCAGCACCGCGACCCGCTTCGCCGAGCTCGACCAGCCGCGCAGCACCGTCACCGCGACCTCGTCGCCGCCCGACTTCAGCACCAGGTCGCCGCCGCCGACGAGCTTGCTGACGCGCGCCGCCTCGGTGCCCGCGCCTTCGAGAATGAACTTCGCGTTGAGCGGAATGACCGCGCCCGGTGCGGGAAAGACGTACAGCCCGTTCGTGTCGCACTTCGCGTGCGCGCTCAGCCCGGCGAGCGTGCAGCACAGCGCGGCGGCGAGACCCAGCGTTCGCATCGATTCGTTTCAGTGTACCGGGTTGTCGGGATCGCTGATCTCGATGGTGCCGAACCGCGCTTCGAACTTCGCCAGGTTGTCCTGCATCGCGAGGAACAGCCGCTTCATGTGCTTGGGGTTCGTGATGATCCGGCTGCGCACCTTCGCCCTCGGCTGCTGCGGCTGCACGTAGATGAAGTCCAGCGTGAATTCGGTCTCGGTGTGATTCACCAGCGCCATGTTCACGTACTGGCCGCTCGCCACGTCGTCGTCGAGCTGTATCTGCAGCTGAATCTCGGGGGGCTTGCCGGGGGCATCTGCCATAGTGAACGTCGTGCATAGCATGGACGCCTCGGAGACGGCGCCATTCAGGCTGGAGCCCATTTCCGCTTCCGCCCGGTCTTCCGCGGTGTTGTTGCTGCACGGCTTCACCGGCAGCCCGTGGGAAGTGCGGCCCCTCGGCGAGTCGCTCGCCGCCCGCGGCTACCACGTCCTCGCGCCGCGCCTGCCCGGCCACGGCACCACGCCCGAGGCCATGCTGTTCGTCACCTCGGCCGACTGGGAGCGCGAGGCGGAAGCCGCGCTGCACGCGCTGCGCGGCTTCGAGCGCGTGTTCGTCGGGGGCTTGTCGATGGGCGCGCTGCTCGCGCTGCTGCTCGCCGCGCGGTTTCCCCGCCGCGTCGCCGCGCTCGCGCTGATGGCGCCGGCGATTCGGCTCGCGTCGCGGGCGTCGCGCGTGCTCGAGGCGCTGCGCGTGTTCCAGCGGCACCCGCTCGACGACCTCTGGGTGCCGAAGTACGGCAGCGACCTCGAGGACGCCGAGGTGAAGGCGAGCGCGCCGCGGCTGCCGAGGTACCCCGCGGCGCGCCTGCGCGACGTGTTCACGCTGCAGGGGCTCGCCGCGCGCGCGGCGCCGCAGGTGCAGTGCCCGTCGATCGTGCTGGTCGCCGAGAACGATCACGTCATCGACGTGCCGGCGGCGTCGCAGCTCCCGCGCCGGCTGCGCAACTCGCGGCTCGTGCTCTTCCAGCGGGGCTTCCACCTCATGCCCCGCGACGTCGACCGCGCGCGCGTCGCCGCCGAGGTCGGAGCGTTCTTCGACGCACAGTGAGAGCTCCTCCCGGAGGGGGGTGTGGCAAGCCACACGGGAATGACGTCGACCGCGCGCGCGTGGCCGCCGAGGTCGGAGCGTTCTTCGACGCACAGTGAGAGCTCCTCCCGGAGGGGGACAAGCCACCCGGGAAGCGACGTCACCGCATCGCGGCTCCAGTCGAATCGCACCAGCGAACCATTCGAGGCCGAGACGCAAGCGATGCGAGGCGGACGCGAAGCGCGCGCGGAGCGGCCGCTGTTTGGCCGTGAGCACGCACTGGAGCGTCCAACGAAGCAGCGCGCCGCGTATCGGCCTCGGACTAGTCGAGCTCGATGCCCGCCGCGCCGAACGCCGCCACGGCCCCGCCGAGCCACCACTCGAGCTGCACGTCCGCGCGCGCGGTGAACGCGTAGCCGCCCGTCGCTCCGATGCGCACCGTGAGCCGCGCCGAGCCCACCGCGCCGTGCTCGAGGCTCGCCCCGGCCGTCGTGAGCTTCAGCCGCTCGCGCCACGCGCCCTCGAGCCGCAGGCAGTTCGCGAACGAGCCCGGCAGCTGCAAGCGCATCGCGAGCCCCGCGCGGGGGTAGAGGACCCCGGCCGCCGAGGGCTCGAGGCGCAGCCCGCCGCGCAGCGCCGCCGTCAGGTAGACGAAGCTCGTGAGCCGCTGCGGCGTCCAGAGGACCAGCATCAGCCCCTCGAGCGTGCCCGCCACCTCGTGCGCCTGCTCGGCGTAGCTGTAGCCGAAGCCTCCGCCCCAGCCCCACGGCCGCCCCAGCAGCCGCAACGACAAGAGCGTCAGGTCGGCGCGCTCCACCGGAGCCCCCGGACGCGGCACCAGATCGACGAACCCGTCGAGCAGGTGCCACTCGTTGTCGGCGCCGAAGCCGCGCAGCCGCTGGTCGCCGAGCTCCTCGACCAGCGCCGCCGCGCGCAGCCGCAGCATCGCCCAGCCGGTCGACGAGTAGCCGGCGCCCACTCCGGCGTGGCCGTGGCCGCTCTCGGGCACCGAGCGCTCCAGCGTCTCGCGCGTGAACGCGTCTTCCTCGGCGCGCTCGCGCTCGCGCGCCTGCTCCAGCACGGCGTCGGGCAGGTTCGCGACCGCCTGCGCGACCTCGGTGAACCGCTCGCGCGCCGCGCGCTCGGCGTCGACGATCGCCTGCTCCTGCGCGCTGAACGGCCGCCGCGGAGCGTCGCGCAGCAGCGCATCGAGCGCGAGCCACTGCGCGAGCTCGGCTTCGAGCGCCACCGCGGCGTCGGCCGCGCGCGCCTGAGACCGCTTCTGGCGCGCGGCGATGAGCTCCTCGCTCGACGGCCCCTTCCACCCCGGGAGAATCGCCTCGCGCTCGGTGCGCAGCCGCGCCACCGTGGCAGCGTCGAGCTGCGCGCGCTCGACCCGCATCGACGCCAGCAGCACGTCGGCGCGCCAGCCCTCGAGCTCTGCCGGCAGGCTGCGGTCGAGCGCGCGGTAGGCCTCGACGTCGAGCTTCTCGACCGTGGGCGCCCCGGCCGGTGGCCTCGCGAGCAGATCGCCCAGCCGGTGCCACGCGCGCCGCGCGACGGCGCCGCCCGGGGCCTCGACGTCGACGGCCTCGAGAATCGGCGCGAGCACCTCGAGCACCTGGGTCGGCGCCTCGAACGGCGTCTGCGGCTTCAGCGAGCGATCGAGCGCGGGCTCGAGCAGGAAGCGGAGCATCGTGGCGCAGTTCGCGGTGAAGAAGCGGTAGTCGATGTAGCCGGTGCGCTGCAGCTCCCACGCGCGCTCGAGCAGGCGCACGCGCTGCTCGGCGGTCAGCTTGAGCGCGAACCGGCGCAGCGCGCGCTGCTCCAGGCCGAGCGACTCGTGCTCGACGTCGCCCCAGCGGGTGAGCGTGTAGATGCCCTGAAAGCCGCCGGTCACGCCGCGCCAGAGGTACGAGCGAATGGGCTCGAACGGCGAGATGAGCGCGGCGAGCTGCACGGCGTCGCCGGCGCTCGGGTCGTCGTCGTCGTCGCGCACGAGGTGCAGCAGCAGGTGGCCGAACATCGCCTGGCCCACCGAGCCCGACGGAACCGAGAAGACGACCTCGACGCGCGAGAGGTGCTCGAGCCGCGCCCAGGCGTCGAACGCGGGGCACTCGCGCGGCGGGCTCCACGACGGGTCGACCGACGCGAGCCGCTCGTCGAGGAAGCGCGACCGCAACGGCTGCAGGCAGCGCGGGTGCTCGTCGCCTTCCGCCGCGGGCACGAGCACCTCTTCGGCGAGCGTGGCGAGGTCGAGCGCGGGCGACTCCATGCCGGCGCGGCGGCTGAACGCCCAGGGGTAGACGATGAGCCGGTCGCTGCCGCCGTCGCTCCAGCCGGCGAGGGCGCGCCAGCGCAGGAACGCGCTCCACTGCTGCGCCTCGTCCCACCGGCGCACGACGGCGTGCACGACGGCGCGGCGTCGCCACAGCCGGCGGCGCTCGCCGGGGCTCAGGTCGCTCAGCGGCGCCGCCGCGCGCTCGTCGTCGTCGTCGCGGTACGCGTAGAGGTGCAGGCGGTCGGGGTCGCTGAAGTCTCCCAGCCCCCACGGTGCCTCCTCGGGGTGCAGCTCGACCTCGAGCGGCCCGCCGGGAAACGCGCGCGCCTTCTCGGGCAGCGCGTCGAGGCCGAGCGAGAGGTCTTCCAGGAGCTCGTCGCTCCAGCCTGCCGAGGGGAGCAGCTTCAGGCCGCGCTGCGCGAGCTCGGCGGGGCTCGCGGCCGTCAGGAGAAGGGCGATCGCGCCGAGCTCAGGTGTCACGCTGGCGCGAATGGAGCACGACCACGCGCTTCAGGAAACGTTCCGGCCACTCCGTGTCGCCGGGGTCGCCGATGAGCGCCAGCAGCTCCGTGTGGTTCGCGCGCAAGAGCTTCCCCAGGCGCGCCGGCGGCAGCACCTGCATCGCCGCGAGCGCCGAGACGACCGGGCCGTCGCCGAGCGCGACGTCCTGCTTCAGCTGCGAGGCGTGCTCGCGCAGGTACAGCTCGGTGCTCTTGCGCCACAGCATCATCGGGCGCTCTTCGCTCGCGGCCGGCGGGGCCGCGGGCTGCGGCTCTCGACCGCGCGGCCGCAGCGGCTCCCGCTTCGGCTCCGGCCCGGGCTCCGAGGGGCTCTGCTCGGGAGCTGGAGGAGGAGGCGGCGGGTCGTCGTCTCTCGGCTCGCCGGGGCGGCCAGGCGCGGCCGCGGCCTGCTCCTCGGTGGGCTCGCTGCGGCCGCCGTGCGTCGAGCCGTCGGTGGAGGCCTTGCTGCTCGCCCCCAGCGCGTAGACCGAGGTCTCGGCGAACATGCGGATGCTCACCTGGGCGACGACCTCCCAGGCGTGCGCCGCAGGAGCGGCCAGCAACGTCGCTGCAAACATTGCGCGGAACATGCGCGGCACCGAAGCAGTTGATGTGCCATGGCCGAACGCGCCGCGATCAGGCGTGTACGCGCGCGGCCAGTGCGTCTGCCTGCGCGAGCGCCGCGACGCGCGTGTCGGATGAGGCCTAGGGTTTTTCTATGAGCCTCATTGAGAAAACTTGCGGTGGCGTTATAGCCTCCGGCCGCTGTGCTGCTCTCACGTCTCGCCGTTCTTTCCGTCGCGCTCGTTTCGTTTCCCCTCTTCGCCGACTCGGGCTGGAGGCAAGACAAGCCCGTCGGCAACGTGAAGGTCGAGTGGCGCGAGGTGCCGAGCTCGCCGTTTCACGAGTACCGGCTCACGACGCACAGCGCGCTGCCGCTCGAGAAGCTGTGCAACGCGGTCTGGGGCAAGGACGCGAAGGTCACCGGCGACTTCAAGAAGCGCGTCATCATCAGAGAGACCGAGACCGAGCGGTGGACGTACGAGCAGGTGAAGGTCCCGCTGGTCACCGACCGCGACTGCCTGATGCACGTGAAGCTCGTGACGCCGGCGAGCGAGGGCCGCTGCGTGGTGCGCTTCGGCACCGTGACGCACCCCGACTACCCCGAGGACCCGCAATTCGTGCGCGTGCCCAACGTGCGCGGCTACTGGCTGCTCGAGCCTGTGCAGTCGGGTCACGTGTCGGTTACCTACGTCATATACAGCGAGCCGGGCGGTGCGGTGCCAGCCGTCTTCGCCCGGGGTGGCCAGCGGGACTCCGCGGTCAACTTCATGCAGGCGATCCTGGCGAGGGCCGAAACGCCGTGAACGAAGAACAGCTCCGAACCGCGCTGGGCATCCCGACGGATGCCAGGCGCGTGCTCCTCTTCGCCGAGTCCTCTCACTGGGACACGAACTGGCTCGAGACCTCGGAGGGCTACTTCAAGAAGCGGGTCGAGCCGATCCTCGACGCCGTCATGCACGCTCTGCGCGAGGACGACGAGCGCGTCTACTGCATCGAGAGCCTGTTCTTCTTGAAGCTCTACTGGGAGCGCCGCGAAGACGTGCGCGACGAGATTCGCGCGCGCTTCGGCAGCCGCCAGCTGCGCCTGCTCGCGACGTCGTTCACGACGCCCGACACGCTGCTGCCGCACTCCGAGGCGATCCTCCGCGACTTCCAGCTCGGCCACGCCTGGCTGAAGGAGGTCGGCCTGCCCGACGCTCCCGGCACCGCCTACTTCCCCGACAACTTCGGCCACTCACCTCACCTGCCGTCGCTGATGAACGCGGTCGGCGTGACGGCGGTGGGCCTGACGCGCATCGACGGCATGTACTTCGTGGGTGCCGACTGGGCGCGGCGCTCGTCGTTTCCGAAGGCCGAGTCGACCGCGGCGCTGCTCGAGAACGTGCACCGCACGCACGACTTCGTGTGGAAGGACGACAGCGGCGCCGAGGTGCTCTGCCACTGGAACGCGCACACGTACTTCCTCGGCGACATGCTGGCGCACAAGGGCGTCATTCGCTGGGCGGGCAACACGTTCGCGCTGCCGTGGCGCACGCGGCGGCACGTCGCCGGGCGCATCCAGGGCTACGTGAAGCAGCTCGAGCCGTACGCGCGCACTCCGTACCTGTTCTGCCCGATCGGCATGGACTTCAACGACCCGATCTCCGGGCTGCGCGAGCTGCTCGATCGCTACAACGACGAGCACTACGAGAAGACCGGCACGTGGACGGTGCTCGCCGGAATGGACGACTACTTCGCGCTGGTCAACACGCACCGGGCTGCGCTGCCCGTGCTCGAGGCCGACCCGAACCCCTACTGGATGGGCTTCCTCGCCACGCGGCCCGAGGTGAAGCAGCGCCCGACGCGCATCGCGCGCAAGCTGCTGCTCGCCGAGAAGCTCTCGGCGCACCACGCGCACGACCACGCGCTGCACGTGTCGATTCAGCAGGCGTGGAAGACGCTCGTGCTGTCGAACCACCACGACTACATCCCGGGCACCTCGCCGGACCACGTGTGGCACTCGGAGCAGAAGCCGTGGCTCGACGAGGCCGAGGCCGCCGCCGAGAAGGCGCTCGAGCTCGCGCGCGACGGCCGCTGGAGCGAGGCGCGCGCAGCCGGCTCGCGCGGCGCCGTGAACGTCCGCCCCGAAGGCCAGCGCCTGGTGTTCGAGACGCCGCACTACAAGGCGACGCTCTCCCGCGTCGACGGGGGCTGCCTCACGTCGTTCGTCACGGCGCAGGGCGAGCTGCTCCGCGGCCCGTCGTTCGACCTCGTCGCGTACCACGACGAGGGCGGCCTCTGGCGGCTCGGCCACGAGTTCAACGGCGGCAAGTTCCACGAGGTCGAGCGGGCGTCGAAGAAGCCGGCGGTGATCGACCTGCAGACCTCGCAGGGCGAGGTGGTGGTGACGATGACCACGGAGCTCGGCGGCGAGAAGTTCGTTCGCACGCTGACGTGCCGCGCCGACGAGCCGTTCATCCGCCTTCGCGTCGAGGGCGTGGCGCGGCCCCGCTACACGGTGACGTGCCGGTTCGACACCGGCCTCGCTCCGCCGGAGCTCGAGATGGACACCGTCGGCGGCGTCATCAAGCGGCCGCGCGAGCGGCTCTACAGCCCGACGTTCTGGGCGGTGCCGTCGCGGCTCACGCTCGACGACGGCCGGGTGCTGAACGCGCTGTTCGAGACGCCGACGGCGGCGTCGCTGTCGCCGAACGGCGGGCTGGAGTGGATCGTGGCCCGCAACGCTCCGAAGGAGCGCGCGTGGGGCTGGCTGCCGGTGCTCGCGCACCCGATCGGCGGCACGAACGAAGAGGTGCAGCACCACGAGGCGGCGCTGATGGGGCAGGGTGACGTCGACGCCGCGAAGCGGCAGCTCGAGCTGCACTGGCTGCCCGAGGAGCACCGCCACGCGTCGACCTTCTGCGACGAGCTCGTGTGCTGCGACTCGCCGAACGTGAAGGTGAGCGCGGTGAAGCGCGCGCACGACGGCGACGGCGTGACGGTGCGGCTGTTCTGCGAGAAGCCGCCGGGGGCTCCGGTGCGCGTGTGGCTGAAGGGGCACGCGGTGAAGCACGCGCGGACCTGCGACGCGCTGGAGCGCGAGCTCGTGGAGCTGACGGTGGAGCCCGAAGGCTCGGTGCTGGTGCCGATGTCGTCGCGCATGACGTCGTTGCGCTTGAGCTAGGGGCTAGTCGGTCAGGCCCAGACGGCGGCGGAGGTCGGCGTCGTAGGTCGAGAACGCCGAGAGTCGATCTTCCTCGCTGTCCGGCACGATGAGCCACCCGGTGAGCAGGGCGCCGAGTGGAACCGCGATCGCGAAGACCACTCCGGTGACTGCGAGGCCGTTCTGCGCGCCCGGCGAGAGCGAGCGCGTGAGGCCCGCGATCACGGTGGTGAGCAGGCCTGCACCGATCGCGCCGCTCGCGAGGGCGACCCAGCCGATGATCGGCCACGGCTCGTTCTTGTCTGCGTAGGAGTCGATGAACCTGGCGGTCTCGGAGTCCGGCAGCACGACCGGGCGCAGGTCGACGGGATCCAGCACCTCTCTGCCGTCGTTGAGCACGAGCGACCGGGTCCACTTCATGCGGCGCGCCTCGACGATGTAGTAGTCCTCGGTCTGCCGGGGCTTGAGCTCCTGGTACGCCTTCTGACGCTCCTCGAGCGGAGCCGAGAGCGCCGGGGCCGTGAGCTTCACGTGCTCGCACCCCGCCAGCACGGCCATCGCCGAGAGCCACGCGACCCGACCCCTCATGGGGGAGGTCGTACCACCCCTTGCGGCTCCGGCCGAAGGTCCGTACGAATGCCGCGATGGTGCTGGCGCTCATCCTCGCGGCGGCGAGCTACTGCGGCGAGACGCCCACGAGGGCGCCGAGCCATTCGGTCGGCCGAGCGAACAGGGGCTCGCTCGAGGGCGGCGTACCCATCACCGAGTCCGCCACGCTGCGCGTGCTGCCGCGGCGCCACAAGGCGCGGTGCCTGAACTACGGCACCGGGCGCCTGGTGCATGCGCTCGAGCACGCGGCGGCGAAGGTCGGCGGACCGCCGCTCGGCGTGGGGGACATCGCGCGGGCGCGCGGCGGCTCGATCGCGCCGCTGTCGCGCTCGCACCAGTCGGGGCGCGACGCGGACCTCGCGTTCTACGCGGTGAAGGGCGCGCTCGACGATCTCGAGAAGCTCGCGCCCGCGGAGCTCGACGTGAAGCGGCAGTGGCAGCTCGTGGCGGCGCTGCTCGAAGACCCGAGCATCCAGGTGAAGTGGATGTTCGTCAGCGACGAGATACGAGGGGCGCTGCTCGCCGAAGGCGCCCGCGTGAAGGCGGCGCCGGCGACGCTCGCGCGCGCGACGGCGGTGCTGCACCAGCCGTCCGATGCTCCGCCGCACGACGACCACCTGCACCTGCGCATCGCCTGCACGGCCGAAGAGCAGGCAGCGGGCTGCCGGTAGCCGCTCAGCAACTCATGGAAACACGCTGAGCTCGCCCTGCGCCGCCGGCACGGGCCCCGCGTTCGCGAAGGTCGAGCGCACCCAGCGGCCGACGTCCCACTGGTGCTGCATGCCGTGGCACTCCTTCTCGAGCGGCGAGTCGAAGATGCGGTACCACGAGCCGGGCAGGCCGTTCGCGTCGTTGCGCGTGTGGTCGAAGAACAGCGGCGTCGTCGTGCCGAGGCTGAAGCCGACCGCCGACTCGAAGCCGACCACGCCGTCGTCGTCGATCTCGTCGTCCGACGCAGGGACGTTCGAGAACTCCCACTTCGGCGCGGGGAAGTAGTCTTCCACGCTGCCGATCTTCCAGTTCGGCAGGTTCACGACCGCGAGCACGCTGCTGATCGAGACGTCGCTCGGCAGCTTGCACTTGCCCTCGGCAACCTGCAGCGCGGTGTACTTGCCCAGGAACCAGTCGAGGATGTCGTCGACGCTCTCGTTGATCAGCGACAGCGCCTCGAGCACGCCGTTCAGATCGAGCGTCAGCAGCGCCTCGAGCCCCTGCGACAGCGAGCCGTACCGGTTCTTCATGAGGGTGAGCAGCCGGCCGAAGTCGAGGCGGATCGCGTACCGGTTGCCGTCGTCGTCGGTGCACCGGAACTCGGGGACCCGAACCGGCAGCGTGCCGTTCATCGTGAACCCGCCCTTGCGAGACAGGTAGATCGGCAGCGCCGCGGAGCGCGCCGGCCCCATCAGCGGCTCCACGATGGCCTCGACCACGTTCGCTCCCAGCTCCTCCTCGACGAACGGGTTCAGGTCCTGCGCGATGTCCTGCGCGAGGTCGCGGACGAACGCCGAGCCGTCGACCAGGCGCTGGCGCCGATCGAGCTTGTCCGCGAAGCCGGCATAGATGCCCTGGTCCGCCCGCCCGAAGCCGTTCTGGTTCGCCCGCAGCGCGTGAATGAGGATGTCCGTCGCCACCGTCGACGCCATCCACTCCTGCTCCTTCGCCCCCTCGCGCGCATACCGCCGGAACACCGCCATCTCGGGGGCCGTGAACGCGCGGCCGCCCGGCGTGCGCGCGCCCGCGGCGTAGACGGGAATCAACCGCCCGCCCGCGTTGGGAATCGGCGAGGCCGGCGTGCGCCGCGCCCGCGACGGATGGAGAATGGTGCCGTTCACGCGGGCCCAGTAGTCGTGCCTCAAGTCTCTCAGCGCGCGCCCATCGAGCCTGCGGTTCACCTCGGCGAGCCCGGCGCGCACGTTGGCGGCGGTCTGCGCCGCGCTCTGCACGGTCGTCGTCTGCCCCTGCAGCGCGAGCGCGGTGAGATCGTCGAGCTCTCTCATGAACCCGGCCAGCGAGAGCAGCTCGCCCTGCAGCCCCGCGGTGCCGCTCTCGAGCGACAGCGTCAGCGCGCGGAGGTTCTGCTGCAGGTCGACGAACAGGTCGGCCATGAAGCTGCCCTCGTGCGGCGTGCCCATCGTCACGAGGTACATGATGCGATCGCGCACGTAGTCCATGCGGCGGCGGTCTTCCGCGTCGATGGTGATGTGGTCGGCGTTCATCGCCGGCAGCCCCGGCGCGTCGATCATCGCCTGCGTGGGGTTCGAGAGGACGAAGCGCGCCGTGACGCCGCCGAAGCTCTGCGTGACGAACACCACCTTCGGAGTGCGATCGAAGTGCTCCTCGTACCAGCGCACGGCGACGTAAGCCTCGTTCGCGATGCGGCGGCCCGACTCGACGAGGCCGCCCGAGGCGTCGCGGTACGTCACGAACACGCTCTGCATCGGGTACCTCTGCACCGGCAGCGGCTGCTGGTCGTTCGCACGCACGTCGCCGAGGCTGACGTCGTCGGTGAAGAAGTGGCTCGCGAGCTCGTCCATCGCGGGGATCTCGCCTTCGCTCGCGAAGGCGTCGAACATCGTCGGCGTCCCGGCATCGGCGTACGCGTCCTGCGTGACCATCGCTCCGCTGAAGTCGAAGATCGGCATGTGCCCCGTTCTGCCTTCGTGCTCCGGCCCGCCGAGCAGGCCCTGGAAGAAGTCGAGGTGCCACTCGGTGCGCGACTGCTTCGGCGTATCGACCAGCGCTGCCTCGGTCTGAACCGGGTGATTCATGCCGTGCACGAGGATGTAGAGCGTCGGGCTCGTGCGCAGCACGACGGTCTTCGCGACGTCGATGACCTTCAGCGTGCGGTCGCCCAGCACCGGCACCGTGACGGCGATGCCGCCCGTGCCGGTCGTGCCGGCGCCGACGGGCTGATTCACGGTGATGGCGCCGGTGACGGGCGGCGCGTCGGTGCCGGTCGGCAGCTTCACGGCCCCGGCGGCGCGCCCGTCGTTCGTGACGATGAGCCCTGCCTGGCCCTCGCTCGCGTGCGACTCGTAGAGCCCCGCGCTCGTGCGCGGGTCGGCCTTCGGCGCGGTGAAGCGGTGCTCGGTGCCGTCGGCGAAGCGGATGCGCCCCGTCGCCTGCTCGCCCTCGATGACGACGCCCTCGAGCGTGTGGCCCGTGGCGCTCGCCGCGGGCCGGAGCGCGCCGTTCTCGAGCTCCATCAGGAACCAGCCCGTGTGCTGCTCCCACGTCTGCTCCGCGCAGACGTACGCGACCGCGCCGTCGCCTTGCGTTGCGATCGCGATCAACGCGTCGCTGTCTTCGACGGCGCCGACGTAGACGGGGGGCCCGCCCGCCGCAGGCTGGCACGCGGCGATGGCGAGAAAGGTGAGAGAGAACAGTCGAGATGAGGGCATCCCGGGCGGTGTCGCAACCTTTGCGCCACCCCCGCTCCCAGGGAGCCGTGCATCGGTCTGCCGGCCCGCGGCGACAGGTGTCGGCTGTGGCCTGCAGGTTCACACACGAAACCTGCGACTCTCAGCATGCGAGAATCCTCCACTCCGCACACGCTTGCCCTGGGGTTCCCAAACATGACCGTGAAGAACGTCCGCAGCGCACCTGCGCCGGTGAAGCTCGACCCTCCGAAGCCGAGCGCACCGCCTCAACCGAAGCCGAGCATGCCGAGCCCGGCGAGCGGCGACGCCTTCATCGGCAAAGTCGAGAGCTCGGCCGAGTTCAAGAAGCTCGACCCGGCGACGCAGAAGTCGGCCGACGCGGCGATGCGCGGGGCGACGACTCCGGAGGCGCGCAAGAACATCGCCGAGCTCGTGTGCAGCCCGGGCTTCGGCAAGCTGCCGGCGGCGACCCAGGGCGAGGCGCTGAAGGCGCTGATGAAGGACCCGGGCAACGCCGAGTATGCGGGCAGCATCAAGCAGCTCGTGAACAACGGCGGCCCGTACAAGGAGCTGCAGGTGGGCAGCAAGGGCCCCGCCGTGAAAGAGATGCAGCAGAAGCTCAAGGACGCGGGCTTCGACCCGGGCCCCATCGACGGCGACTTCGGCAAGAAGACGAAGGCGGCGGTCGAGGCGTACCAGAAGGCGAACGGGCTGAAGGTCGACGCGATCGCGGGGCCCGAGACGCTCGGCGAGCTGAACCACAAGCGCTTCTCGGGGCTGTCGGAGGACGCGCAGAAGCTGGTGCTCGAGAAGGTGGCGAACCACCCGACCGACCCGACGGCGCGCGAGGTCATCACGAACACGGCGCTGTCGCCGGGCTTCCGCCAGCTCGACGCGAAAGACCAGACGAAGCTGCTCAACCTGCTCGGCGGCACGAACGTCGAGCTCTCGCGGCCGGCGCGCGACGCGATGACGGGCGTCCTCCACGACCCGAAGTTCGAGAAGGGCACGCCCGCGGAGCAGAAGGCGATGCTCGAGAAGTTCCTCAAAGACGAGCCGCACCTGGCGAGCGTGCTGGGCGCGCAGCCGGGTCAGCTCGACGGCGTGCGGCTGAAGCACACGCTGCACGGCCCGACCGAGGTGAAGGACTACCAGTTCAAGGACAAGAAGATCGACGCGCTGAAGTACGAGGTGGAGATCGACGGCAAGAAGGTGCCGGTCTACGTCCCCAAGAACCCCGACCCGAACCTCACGTACCACTCGATCGACGAGGTCGCGAAGGGGCTCGCGGCGATCCCCAAGGCGAGCCGCGACCTGATCAAGCAGGTCAACGTCGAGCCGATTCAGAACTCCGAAGACGCGTACTGGGCGACGCAGTACAACACCCCCGGCTTCCACTCGTACATGACGGCGGGCGCGGCGGGCACGGTGCACATCTACCCGGACCTGAAGACAGCGCCGAAGATGTCGCAGGACTACCTCGACGTCTCGCTCATCCACGAGACCGGCCACATTCTCTCGCAGCAGAAGTGGGGCGCCGACGACGACCCGCGCTGGAAGGACTGGCAGAACGCGATGGCCTCCGACGGTACGCACGCCTCGCAGTACGCGAAAAAGGCGCAGGGCGAAGACTTCAGTGAGACGCTGAAGCTCTACCAGATGGTAAAGGGCACTCCGAAGGAGGCCGAGATCCGGGCTCTGATGCCGGAGCGCTTCAAGATCATCGACGAGATCCTCGCGGGGAAACGGTGAACACATGGTGAAGAAGACTGGCAAGACGGGAACGACTCCGGCGCTCAAGCCGAAGACCGGCAAGACCGGCGCGAACCCGGCGTTCAAGCCGAAGACCGGCAAGACCGGCGCGAACGCGGCGCTGAAGCCGGGCAAGCCGGTTCACCCCGGCAGCATCACCTTCGTCGACGAGCGGGGCGAGAGCGTCGAGCCCGCGGCCAAGGTGCCCGAGTCGATCCGCTTCGCGAAGAACCGGGACGGCCAGCTCGAGCCCGTCGTGCGCGTCGTCGCGACCACCATGGGCGACCAGCGCACCATTCGCGAGTACGGCGAAGACGGCGGGCTGCTCCGCTCGACGGTCCAGATTCGCCACTGAGCTGGTGCATCGCTGCTCCACGGGTGATCCGGGCGCTGTCGTCACGCCCGGGCAGCTGGAGCACGCGCGCAAGTCTGCGAGCTCGCACGCCGGCACCCGGTATGCTTACGGGCGGCGCCATGCGCACTCACCACTTCGCAGCCTTGCTGCTCGCCGCTGCCTGCCGCACCGAGAGCATCAGCGAGTACTCGACCAGTGAAATCACCGCGAACATCAGCGCCACCGCCACGGGCACCGGCAGCACCAACGTCGCCGCGACCTTCCGCAAGGGCAGCTCGCTCACGTTCCTCCAGCTCACCGCCGACGACTCGGTGAAGGTGACGCAGGGCGGGACGACGACGCCGCTGAAAGAGACGAGCCTGCTCGGCGTGGTGACGTACTCGGCGTCGGTGCCCGTCGATGCCCAGGGCACGCAGTTCACCGTCGCGCTCGAGCGCAAGAAGGACTCGGGCGCTCCGGCGTCGGTCGCGACGCTGCCCGACGCGTTCACCGTCGACCCGCTCACCGGCCAGTTCCCGCGCTCGGCCGCGGGCCCGACGATTCGCTGGGCGCCCGGCGGCAGCGACCCGATGAAGCTCAGCATCACCGGCCCGTGCATCGACAACTTCAGCGCCGAGCTCACTGCCGGAGCGACCGACTACACCGTCGCCGCGAACGCGCTGAAGAAGCGCTCGACGACGACCGCCGACGGCGGCACGGTCGTCGACAGCTGCACGGCGACGGCGCAGCTCGAGCGCGAGCGCGCCGGCGTGCGCGACCCGGCCTACGCGGCGGGCAGCGTGACCGGCGTGCAGCGCCGCACGGTGCAGTTCACCACCGCGCCATGAAAACGCGCTCCCGCTCCCCTCGTAGGGGAGAGGGCGACTCACCACAGCGCCGTCGGCTCGTCCGCAGAACCGTTCTCGGCCCCGCTCAGCAGGTTGAACTGCTGCGCCGCCGTCGGCTCCTTCTTGCGGAGCTGCCGGCGCACCCACGCCGCCGGGAACACCATCTGGCTCTTCTCGGGCGACGCCAGCACCAGCGCCCGCTCTTCGGCGCGCACCCACCGCGCCCAGCTCCAGCGGTGCCCCTGCATCAGGCAGTGCGCCCAGACCGCGGCGAGCCCCTGCACGGCGGCGTCGTCGGGCGACGTCCCCAGGTCGCGCTGCCGCTCGAACCAGGTCTGCAGCCCGTCGGCGAGATCGGCCGGCCGCGCGGTCAGCGAGCGGCCGAGCAGGCTCAGGCCGTGATTCAGGTCGGCGTCGATCGACGGAGCGTCGTCCGCCGGCTCCAGCCGCCCCGGCTCGGGCTTCTCTTCATCTGCGGGGAAGTCGGGGAAGTCGGGGTGCTCGTCGCGCGGCGCTTCGGCGGCCGCAGCGGGCGGCGGCGGCGCCTGCAGCGCCTTCCGCGCGGCGTCGAGCGCCGCCTTCGGGTTCGACCCGCGCTCCAGCTCATCGACCAGCTTCTGCACCGCCTGCGGCCGGAACGGAGCGAGCACCGCCAGCGCCCGGTGCGCTCCCTGCCGCTTCTGCTTCGAGAAGCTGAACGCGCGCAGGCGCAGCTGCGCGGCGGCCGCGTCGACCGGCCCGCCGTTCGCGAGCGCCGCCGCCGCGACGGCTCTCAGCGCGTCGTCTTCGCCGAACACCGCCTCGACGAGCCGCGCCTCGACGCTCGGCGCGTTCGGAGCGATCGCCGCCATCGCCCTGAGCACCACCGGCCCGTACGGCAGCGCCTCGAGCACCTGCAGCGCGGGCCAGCCCTCGGCGCCGGTGGCCGCGAGCGCCTCGATCGCGAGGCGCGGAATCGGCTCGGGGTCCGACAGCATCGACGCGATGTGCGCGGCCAGCGGCCCGGCGTTCTTGCCGTGGCCCTTCGCGTGGGCGAGCGCGGCGGCGCGCGCCTCGTTGGAACGTGAGCGCAGCTTCTCGGAGACGACACCAATCGGGGCGAGGCGCATCGAAGGCCCGCGCTTATACTGCACCGCATGTCGACTGCGCGCGCGTGTCCGGGGTGCTCGTGTCCGATGAAGCCGTTCGTCGTCAGCGGCGTCGAGCTCGACCGCTGCACGTTCTGCAAGGGCCTGTGGTTCGACGGCGGCGAGCTCGAGCAGGTCTTGAAGAAGCCCGCGAACCCGCAGCTCGACGCCGGCGAGACGTCGCGCCGCTGCGCGAGAGAACAGACGCCGATGCGGCCCGCGGTGCTGGGGCGCCTGCGCGTCGAGACGTGCACGGCCTGCCACGGCGTCTTCCTCGACGAGGGCGAGCTCGTCGCGCTCAACGACGGCAAGCCCGTGCGCGTGACGATGGAGGCGCCGCCGAAGCGCGAGGCGGCTCCGGCGGCGAGCGACCAGAAGGTCGGGCAGGCGGTCGACGACTGGCTGAAAGAGCTGGGGATGTAGCGCGGAGCTACGGCTCGATCTCGACCACGAAGAACGTGACCGTGGTGAGGCCGTCTTGATCGCCGCGGTTGATGCGCACGTTCGTCGACGACGTGAGCTCGAGGCGCAGGCCCGCCTCGCCGACCTCTTCCTGGTCGATCTCGGCGGCGCCCTGGCCGCCGAGCACCTGCGAGCTCGAGAAGACGACCGCGCGCGTCGTGTCGACGGGCGAGACGGCGACGTTCAGCTGGGCCACACCGGCCGCGAACGACGCCGTCAGCTTCTGCACGTTGGCCTTGGTGCCGAAGTCGATGCGCTCGACGACGATCTGATCGATGGGGTCGGCGACGCAGACCCCCGCGACGCCCGCTCCGCGCGACAGCGTCACCGAGCTGTTCGACGGCAGGTCCGCGCGCAGCAGCATCGAGCACTCGCCGTCGATGAGGCTGCCGAGCGACGTGCGCGCCTGCACCAGCACGGCGGTGTTCGCCGAGCTCGCCGGCAGGTTCTGGAGCGTCAGGCTCGCGGTGCCGACGGGGAAGCCCGCGTCGATGACGTCTCGCGTGACGGTGACGCCGGCGAAGTCGACGATCTGCACCGTGTAGTCGTCGCAGCCGTCGGCCTCGAAGCGCGCGGTGGTGGGGCTCGTGAGCCGCACCGTGAACGACTCGTCGTCGTCGAACGAGGAGCCCGTGTTCTCGCTCGACGCGAGCACGAACGTGCTCGCCGGGTTCACGGGCGTCGCCCACGTGATGTTGGCGCCCGCGCTGCCCGGGCACGCGTTGCTCACGTGATTCACCGTCAGCCCCTGCGGGAGCTCGACCGACTGCCAGTGCACGTCGGGCGAGCTCGTGCCGCGCCCGCGGTGACAGCGCACCGTGCCGGTGTCGAGGAAGAAGCAGCGCGACATGAGCACGCCGCTCGTCGAGGAGTTCGCCGTCGTCGTGGTGAACAGCATCGTCCGCCCCAGGTTGGTCTGGTTCGGCGTGATGGAGCAGTCCTGCTGGTAGTCGGGGATGACGCCGCCGTCCGACAGGTTCACCGGGTCGTAGTCGCAGGTGCCGCGGCGCACGATCGGCCTCGGCGTGAAGCTCTGCGTCGCCATGCCGAACGGCGCCGTCGCCGTCACGGTCTGGAACAGGCCCGTCAGCGGCTTCACGTAGAACGTGCCGTTCGCGGTGCCGCCCGGGATCGTCGCCGTCGCCGCCGTCATCGTGCACGCCGCGTCGCTGTAGAAGCGCGAGCCGTTCGTGAGCGAGACGCTCAGGCCGACCGTGGTGTCGGAGGCCACCGGCGTCGCCGCCGCGCCGATGCGCGCCTCCACCGTCGCGACGAAGCACGCGCCTGCCAAGAGCGGAGCCGGCGGGCTCGTGATGAAGACGAGGCTCGTGGGCGGGTTGACGGCGCCGCCTGCGGTGGCGCCGCCTGCCGTCGCGCCGCCCGCCGTGGCGCCGCCTGCCGTCGCGCCGCCTGCCGTCGCGCCTCCCGCCGTGGCGCCGCCTGCCGTCGCGCCTCCCGCCGTCGCGCCACCGGAGGTGCCGCCTCCCGCGGTGCTGCCTCCGGCGGTCGAGCCGCCCGCTTCGCCTCCGCCCGCTTCGGCGCCACCGGCTTCGGCGCCACCGGCTTCGGCGCCACCGGCTTCCGAGCCTCCGCCCTGAGCCGCCCCGCCGCCCGCGACGCCTCCGCCGTGGCCACCTGCCGCGCCGCCGGTCGAGCACACACCGCTGATGCAGCGGAAACCCTCGGCGCACTCGCCGTCGCTGGTGCAGACGAAGGTCTTGCTTCCCGCGCGGGGCGAGCAGTCGCAGGCGCCCAGCAGGAGGAAGCCGATGGCCAGGGCGATGCGCACACCCTGATGTTACGTGCCCGGCCTAGGTCGAGCCAGCCGCGTGCTCCTGATCGCGGGCGAGGCGGGAGGTCTGGTCGAGGGCGTAGCTGCGGCCGCGCCAGTCGATCTTGGGGTCGATGCGCGTGGAGGCGGTCACCAGGCCTCCGGCGAGGGGCAGGGCGGCGGGCACCCAGGCGTGCCGCTTCTTCAGGCGCTGGCCGCTGAACTTCTCGTGCAGCTCGAGCTGGCTCCAGGTGAAGAGGAGCAGCGCGGCGGCCGAAGGCAGCGCGGCCCACAGCGGAGCGGCCACCAGGGCGCCGGCGGTCAGCACCAGCGACGCCGCGGCGATCATCCCGCGGATCCAGTTCTGGCGGACGAAGCCCGCCGGCAGGCCCGACTGCGAGCACGCGATCCACCGGCGGAAGAGCTTGAAGAACTCCTTCAGGCTGAGGCGGTCGGTGACGATCGGCAGCGGCCAGCGGACCATGACGTTCTTGAGCCCCGCCTTCTGGATGCAATGGCCGAGGTACATGTCGTCGACGAGCTGGCCTTCGCAGCACTCGAGGCCGCCGATGGCCTCGATCGCCGAGCGCTTCAGCAGCATCAGCTCGCCCATGATGAACGGGAGCTCGCCGCGCGGGCCGCCGGCCGCGGTGACCGACGGGCCGTACCAGGCGTTGACGAGCAGCGCGTAGCCGGCCTCGCCGGCGGTGACGGGCGCGCGGTGCGTGACGACCGGGGTGAACGTGCAGCCGATGTTCGGCCGGCTCATCAGCTCGTCGGCGAGCAGGCGGAGCAGATAGGGAGTCGGCCGCGTGTCGGAGTCGTTGAACGCGATCAGCTCGCCGCGCGCGTGCGCGAGGCCGCAGATCATGGCGTTGAGCTTGCCGGTGCGATGCGGCGGCGGCGGGCCGGCGATGAGCACCTGCGCGTTCTTGCCGCACGGCGCGGTGCGCACGAACTCCGACACGAGCGGCAGCGCCGGGTCGCCGACGTGGTCGAACACGAACAGGGTCTGCACTTCACCCGGGTAGACCTGCTCGAGCAGCGCGAGCGTGTTGTCGCGGCAGCCCGGGTCGAGCCCGCGAATCGGGCGGATGACCGTGATGGAGGGGTAACGCTCGAGCTTGCGGGGCGGAACCGGAGGCCGGAAGACCGCGCGAGAGAGGCGTACGTGCTCGAGCCAGATGGCGATGAGCAGGGTCGTGCCGGCCGCAGCGAGGATGAAGTACGTCATTGCTTCGGTGGTTCACTAACTGGCCGCACTCGAGCACGCCCGTTGTGGCACCGGGTCGCTACACGCTCTACAACTGCGGGCCGAATGGATCCAACCGGCGAGCCGAGCGGAGAATTCGACGACCCGGCGCAGTCGCCGGCGCGGGGGCCGCTCGTCGCGGTCGCCGCCGCCGCGCTGCTCGGCTGCATCTTCGCGGCCGTCAGCACCAGCGACTTCATGCAGCACCTCGATCGCCAGGTGCACGCGATTCACTGCTCCTTCATCCCCGGCGCGGGGAAGGAGATCGGCGAGAGCGGCTGCAAGGCCGTCATGATGAGCCCGTACAGCTCGTACCTGCGCGAGAGCGTGTGGGGCGGCGTGCCGGTCTCGCTGTGGGCGCTCGCGACCTTCGCGTTTCTCTTCGCGCGCGCCGTGGGCCTCGTGTGGCGCGGCGGCCGGCCCACCAACGCCGAGACGAAGTTCCTGCTCGTCGCCACGCTGCTGCCGGTGCTGATGAGCATCATCTACGGCTTCCTCTCGGTCTCGAAGGTCGGCCAGACCTGCAAGGTCTGCGTCGGCATCTACTTCTCGAGCGCCGCGGTGTTCGTCGCGGCGGCGCTCGCGCACCGGAACAACGACAGCGGGTACGAGACCGTGCCGCCGGCGCGCTACCTCGGCTGGTTCGGGCAGGGCGTCGCGTTCGTGGCGGTGCTGACGGGCGCGTACCTGATGTTCGCTCCGGGTGGAGACCCGAAGAAGACGCTCAGCGGCTGCGGCGCGCTGGTGTCGGCCGACGACCCCGCGGGCGTGATGGTGACGCTGCACGAGGGCGGCGAGCCGGCGATCGAGGTGCTCGACCCGCTGTGCCCGTCGTGCAAGGCGTTCGACACGCGGCTCGCGGCGAGCTCGTTTCGCGAGAAGCTGAGCTTGAAGGCCGTGCTGTTCCCGCTCGACTCGTCGTGCAACTGGATGGTGACCGAGGCGCTGCACCCCGGAGCGTGCGCCATGAGCGAGGCGCTCTTGTGCGCGGCCGGTCTCGACGGCTCGAAGGACGACGCGTTCGCGCGCGAGGTCTTGCGCTGGGCGTTCAAGCAGCAGGACTCGCTGCGCGAGCTGGCCGCGAAGGACGAGGGCGCGATGCGCGCCAAGATCGAGAGCCAGTTCCCGAAGGTGAAGGGCTGCCTCGGCTCGGCGCAGGTGAAGAGCAAGCTCACGAAGAGCCTGCGCTGGGCGGTCGCGAACGCGATTCCGGTGCTGACGCCGCAGCTGTTCGTCGGCAACGCGCGGATGTGCGACGAAGATACCGACCTCGGCCTCGAGTACACGCTCGCGAAGATGCTCTCGCCGAAGGGGAAGACGGCGCGGGCCGCGGTGAAGGCGCCGCCGCCGCCGAAGCCGACCATCGTGCCGGTGGCGCCGCCGCCGGTGCCGGCTGCGCCGAAGCCGAAGCCGGTGGAGGAACCGGCGGACTCGCCTCCGCCCGCGGAAGAGGAGGCGGCGCCCGAATGAACGACGAATCGAAGACCTGGGCGGCGCTCGTCGTCGCGCTGCTCATCCCCGTCATCCTCGTCGCGGTCTGGGCGAGCTCGGCAGGCCGGCGCTACCGCCAGTCGCAGAAGGAGCTCGACCCGTCGAAGCAGGCGGCCATCGCCTCGGTCAGCGACGACTCGTACTGCACGCCGGCGCTGAAGGCGATCATCCGCCGCGTCGCCGGCGCGTGCGGCCTGCTGGAAGGCGGCGGAGGCCGCGGCTGCCAGCCGATGCAGGCGCAGAAGGTGGCCGCGCTCTCGGGCGACGACTTCAACGCGATGTTCCGCCCGCTCTCGAAGCGCGCGTCGATCATCCAGTTCGACTCGCAGAAGGTCGACCTCGACGACGACGCGAAGAAGCTCGTCGAGAAGGCCTGGAGCGACCAGCGCGGCGCCTCGTTCTTCTTCGTGGTCTCCCGCGCTTCGCCGGACGGCGCCGCCGACTACAACCAGGGCCTGAGCCGCGACCGCGCGCAGGCCGTGCTCGAGCACCTGCAGAAGAAGTTCAAGGACGACGACCTGAAGAACCAGGTGGGGCTCTTGTGGCTCGGCGAAGAGTACGCGCAGCTCGGCGAGGAGTTCTGCGGCTGGAGCCGCTCGCGCACCGGCTCGTGTACCCCGACCGAGATCAACCGCAGCGCCTTCGTCGCTTGGATCGACTGTGCGATCTGAAGCTCTCCTCCTGGTGCTGCTGATGGCGGGCTGCGACGAGAAGCCGCAGGGCCCCGCGCCCGAGCGGTTCGCGTCGGTGAAGAAGAAGGTCGACGCGAAGGCGAGCACGTTCTGCGAGAAGACCTGGGCGCCGAAAGAGAAGAAGTTCGCCGCGGCCGCGACGCGAGCGTGGGGCGGCAAGTGGGACCGGCCGTCGGGCTGGCACTGGGTGAACCTCTGGGCGACGTGGTGCAAGCCGTGCGTCGAAGAGATGGGCCTGCTGAACCGCTGGAGCGAGGCGTTCGAGCGCGAGCAGCTGCCGGTGGTGTTCGAGCTGCTCAGCATCGACGAAGACGGCGCCGACCTCGACGCGTGGACGAAGAAGAACGTGCCGGGCCACATCAGCTGGATCACCTCGCAGGAGGAGTTCGCGAAGTTCCTCGAGGGCATCGGCGTCGACAAGAACGCCGCGATTCCGATTCACGTGCTGGTCGACCCCGACGGCTGGCTGCGCTGCGTGCGCGTCGGCTCGATTCACCAGGAAAACTACGGGGCGGTGCGCGCTCTCATCGCGGGTGGGTGATTTCCTCGCTTTTGGCGCGCGTCGCTGTCATGCACGCCGCTCACTTTCACCCAGGAGCGCACATGGCAGAGAGCGTCTACAAGGTCATCGAGCTGATCGGCACGAGCACGACGTCGTGGGAGAAGGCGGCCACCGCGGCGGTGGAGCGGGCCTCGAAGTCGCTGCGCGACCTGCGCGTCGCCGAGGTGACGCAGACGGACATGATCATCGAGGACGGCAAGGTCACCGCGTACCGCGCGAAGGTGAAGGTGTCGTTCAAGTTCGAGGCCGACAAGTAACGTCACCGCCTTGTCAGCCCCGCTCACGAGGGACCTTGTCTGGCGGGGCAGCCGGCGTGAAGGTGGTCTTGCAATGGCCGCGCAGCGCGCAGACGAAGCCCTCGTTCTGGAGCTTCACCAGGTTCTCAGCGAGATCGACCCGGTGCGGTGGCGCGACGACGCGGCCGCGGCGCTGCGGGCTCGGCTGGTGACGCTGCAGCAGCAGCTGCGGCAGCGCGAGCGGCTCGCGGCGCTGGCCGGCGAGCTCGAGCAGCGGCTGCCGGGCGCCGACGCCACCGCCGACGCGCGGTCGCGCTGGCTCGCGTTCAAGAAGGCGGTGCTGCCGGCGTACGAGACGATCGCGGCGTCGCTGCGCGCCGAGAAGATCCACGTGCCGTCGCTGCGGCCGACGAACTGGGCGCGCTCGCTGTTCCACGTGGCGGCGGCGGCGTTCTCGATTCTGCTGATCGAAATTCTGGGGCCGACCCAGCTGATGTTCGCGGCGATGGCGTACGCGGGCACGTTCTGGTTCCTGGAGTTCGGCCGGCGGCGCAGCGAGAAGATGAACCAGGCGCTGGTGAAGTTCTTCCGGCACGTGGTGCACACGCACGAGGCGCGCCGCGTGAACTCGGCGACGTGGTTCGCGACCGGCCTCGTGCTGCTGACGCTGACGCGGTCTGAGACCATCTGCCTGGCGGCCGTCGGGGTGCTCGGCATCGGCGACCCGCTGGCCGCGTTCATCGGGCGGCGCTTCGGGCGGGTGCGCCTGGTGCACGGGCGGTCGCTGGAGGGCTCGCTCGCGTTCTTCTTCGGAGGGACGGCGGTGGCGTTCACGCTGCTGCGGCTGTTCCAGGCGGAGCTGGGGCTCGGCGCCTCGCTCGCGGTGGCGGCGGGCGCGGCGCTGCTCGGTGCGCTCGCCGAGCTGTTCAGCCTGCGCGTCGATGACAACGTGGCGGTGCCGGTCGGGGCGGCTCTCGGCGCGGCGCTGATGCTGCTCGTGGTCTGAGTCGGGAAGCGCGGCGTCGCCCGTCACGGCACGCATGCGCGAGCAGCTGATGTACGTCGAGCGGCGGGAGAGCGGTCACCGCGGAGAGGCGTGGATCGGTCTCGTCTCGTTCTCGCGGTCGGGACGTACCGTCTACTTCAACGGCGACTGCTTCAATCGGTACGGCGGGCTCTTCTGGGTCTCGGGCGTGAAGCGGTGCGGAACGAACCGGCACGTGCACGGCGCCGGCCCGATCAAGGTCGACCGCCGGGCGGTCGGCGCGCTGCTCGAGCATCTCGGCGTGCGAGCTCTCGACCCGAGTCGCTTCATCGTGGCGGACGCGATCGAGCTGACGGAGCGACGCCGCGCCGAGCTGCACGCTGAGGCCAACGCCGAGCTCGAACGCTAGGCGCCGTTGAACGCCGCCAGGATCTTTTGCACCGTTTCGTCGGGCGTCGTCGACTTCTTGATGAGGTGCAGCACCGACTTCTTGTGCGCCCGGGACACGTGACCGGCCACCTTCGCGCCCAGAAGGTTGGCCTCGCGCTCACCATTCACGGCCGCCTCAGTGCTCGGGTACTCGCACACGCTGAGGACGACTCCGTCCGGCCCCTCGGCCGTGCCGCAGTAGATCGCCAGCTGCTTCCTCGCCATGACCTGACGAACGGTGCCGAACGCGATGCCTCCGTCGCCCAGCGAGCCGATGACGTCCTCGATCCGGATGGTGTCGGCATCGTTCCTCCGGGCCGCTGCCTCGGCGGCCAGCTGGCCGTCGAGCGTCGGCGCCTGTGCCGGCAGCCCCGCCGTGAAGTCCTTCGTTGCTGCCGGAGGCTCCGGCGGCGGCGAGGGCTCCGACTTCTTGCAGGAAAATCCGGCCGAAATGGCGAATAAAACCGCGACGCCGGGGGCTCCGAAGTAGGTTCGCGCGCCGCCCATCACTTGAAGGAGTGTCATGCGTACCCTCTTCGCAGCAACCTTCGTTTTGGTTTTCTCCAGCACGGCATTCGCCTCGAGCCACCGCGAGGCGCCGTTCATTACCAAGAACCCGAAGGTCGACAACACCGACTTCTACCTGTTCAACAGCTACGAGACCGGTCGCACCGGCTACGTGACGGTCATCTCGAACTTCCAGCCGCTGCAGGCCAAGTACGGCGGCCCGAACTACTTCTCGATGGATCCCGAGGCCCTCTACGAGATCCACTTCGACAACACCGGCGATGCGGTCGAGGACATCACGTTCCAGTTCCGCTTCCAGAACGCGCTGGTCGGGGGACAGGGCATCGCGCTCCCCATCGCGCTGCCTGACGGCGGCAGCTTCTTCCCCAGCGCCGACGGTGGCGTGACGCTGATCCCGATTCCGCTGATCAACGCCGCGTCGCTTGGCGTCGACGACGGCGGCACCGCGTTCACCAAGCCCGGCCCGCTGCAAGGCCAGCTCGAGTCGTACAGCGTCGGCATCGTGCGTGGACCTCGCCGCGCGACCTCGGCACAGCCCGTGACGAACGCCGCCGGCGGTGCGACCACCTTCGCGAAGCCGCTCGACAACATCGGCCCGAAGACCTTCCCGGGCCCCACGTACGAGGCCTACGCGCGCTCGCACATCTACGACGTGAACATCCCGAATTGCGGCATGCCGGCAAAGCTCTTCGTGGGCCAGCGCAAGGAAGGCTTCGCCGTCAATCTCGGTACCATCTTCGACCTCGTCAACGCTCCGCTGTCGTTCATCGCGAACCCCGCGAACCGCAATGCGGTGCCGTACGACGCGCCCGGCGGCGTCAACCAGACCAACGTCACCACGATCGCGATGGAGATCCACAGCAGCTGCCTGACCAGCAGCGCCGCCGAGCCAGTCATCGGCGGGTGGTCGACCGCCAGCCTTCGTCAGGCTCGCGTCCTCAACTCGGCCGCGCGTTACGACGCGCCGTCGCGCGAGGGCGGCCCGTGGGTTCAGGTGTCCCGCCTGGGAATGCCGCTGGTCAACGAGGTCGTCATCGGTCTGCCCGACAAAGATCGGTTCAACTCGAGCGAGCCGAAGGACGACGCGGCGAACTTCGCCAAGTACGTCTTCAACCCGACGCTCCCGACGCTGATCGAGATTCTTTTTGGCCCCCCGGCACTCGCGCCCCGGCTGTACCCGCGCACGGACCTCGTCGTCGCCTTCCTCACCGGCTACAAGGACGCGACGAGCATGGTGAACGTGAACCAGTTCAGTGCTCCGAACGCCGCGGTCGCTGAGATGGTTCGCCTGAACACGACCACCGCTAGTGTCTTCGCGCCGCGCCCCGCCAACATGCAGAACAACCTCGGCGCGCTCGCCTGTTTCGATCGCAGCGCGACGATGCCGGCGGTTCTCGACCCGAGTAATACCGGCTGCGATCCGACCGGCTTCCCGAACGGCCGCCGGCCCGGTGACGACACGGTCGACATCGCCCTGCGCGTCGCGATGGGCGTGCTGCTGAGCGACAACGATGCGCCCGCCGGCGGTGTCGAGCTGCACGACGGCGTCGAGCAGTCCGCGACCCAGTTCGACTCCGTCTTCCCGTACTTGAAGACTCCGAACGCGGGGACCTACCCGTGAGCTCCTTTCGCAAGATGATCGCCATCGCGACGCTTGCGATGGCCTGGCAGGGGTGCAGCTGTGATCCACTCATCGCTCCGCCCGACGGCGGCACGGGCGGAGGCCGCGCAGGCGGCTCTACCGCCGGTGGCTCAGCCAACGCAGGCGGCAGCACGGCAGGCGGCTCCGCAGGCGGCGGCGAGGCGGGTGGCGCAGCGGGCGGCATGGCCGGCGGCGCAGCGGGCGGCATGGGAGGCGGCATGGCCGGCGGCGCCGCAGGCGGCACCGCGGGCGGCATGGCGACCCAGTTCACCGAGTACGTTCGCAACCTCATCGTCACCGGCACCAGCGGCACGGCCGCGCCGCGTCCCGAGTCCGAGTACGCTGCGCTCCCCGACGACGCCCCCATCACCTTCACCCCGGCGTTCTTCGACGGAGGCACGAACTAAATGCGCGCCCTGCTCTTCGCCGTCACGCTCACCGGCGCCGCCGTCGCGACCGCGGGTGAAGCCCCCAAGAACGCCGAGCTCGAGAAGGCCCAGAAGGCCCTCGCCGCCAAGAAGTACCCCGAGGCGCTCAAGCAGATCGACGCCGCCGAGAAGAAGGGCGGCCTCGACCTCGAGAGCTACTCGACGCTGCTCGAGAGCAAGGCGCTCGCGCTCGCGTCCACCAAGAGGCTCGACGCGGCGGCCGAGGAGTTCAAGAAGCTCCTCGCGCTCGACCCGCGGCGCGACCTCGCCGGCAAGTACAAGGGCGAGGTCGTGAAGGCGCTCGAGACCGCGCTCGCGTGGGTGAACCAGAGCGGCGGCAACCAGCTCGTCGCGCTTGAGCCCGAGACCGCCGGCGGCAAGGTGAAGAAGGTCTCGGTGCAGGTGAAGAACGACCCGCTCAAGATGGTGAAGGCCGTGCGCATTCACCTCAAAGACGGCAAGTCCGTCGACGCCGCGCTCGCGAACGGCGTGGCGTCGGCCGACACCGACTCCGAGTCGGTCGAGTTCTGGGCCGAGGCGTTCGACGACAAGAAGAACCAGGTCGAGCTGCTCGGCTCTTCCATCCGCCCCATCTCCCAGACCGCGCCGGCGCCCGCGCCGGTCGTCGCCGAGAAGCCGAAGACCGCCGAGAGCGCGCCCGTCGCGGAGGCTCCGAAGGAGCAGCCGAAGCTGACTCCGAAAGAGACCGAGCCCGAGCCGACCCTCACCGAGGAGCCGAAGAAGGGCTCGGGGCTGCGCGCGGTCAGCTACGCGCTGCTCGGCGCGAGCGTCATCACCGCCGGCGTGGGCGCCTACTTCGGCGTCAGCGCCCAGAGCTCGCGCGCGCAGATTCTCATGGACCAGATGGCCGGCACGTTCTCGCAGCAGGTGCTCTACGACCGCGACCAGGCCGCCATCGGCCAGGCGAAGATCGCGAACGGCCTGTTCATCGCCGCCGCCGCCGTCGCCGTCATCGGCGTCATCTTGTTCGTCATCAGCGGGTAGCCGCGAGGAGCCATGACCATGAAGACCCTGCTCACCGTATGGGTGCTGTGCTCGGCCGTGTCCTTCGGCGCCGAGCCGAAGACTGCGAAGACCGAGGCACCTCCTCCGAAGAAGGCCCTGTTCGAGCGGCTCGGCGGCAAGCCCGCGATCGAAGCGGTCATCGACGACTTCCTCGGCCGCGTCGCGAAGGACGAGCGCATCAACGCCGGCTTCGCGGTCGGCGACGTGCCGCGCCTGCGCCAGCGCCTCGTCGAGCTCGTCTGCGCCGGCACCGGAGGCCCCTGCGTCTACTCCGGCCGCGACATGAAGTCGGCGCACGCCGGCATGAAGATCACGAACGCGCAGTTCGACGCCCTCGTCGGCCACCTCGTGGCCACGCTCGACAAGTTCAAGGTCCCCGCGCAAGAGAAGGGCGAGCTGCTCGGCATCCTCGGCCCCATGCGCGGCGCCATCGTGGAGGAATGAGATGAGACTCGCCGCGCTCTGCCTCGTGGTGTCGTCGGTGGCCTCGGCCGCCGAGGTTCAGTGGGTCAAGTCGAAGGGCATCGTCCACTTCATCATCGAAGGGCCGTTCGACGACGTGCACGGCGAGTCGAGACAGCTCCAGGGCTCGCTCAACCTCGACACCGACAACTGGTCGAAGGGCACCGGCGCCGTCGCCGTCGACATCGACACGATTCGCACCGGCATCGATCAGCGCGACGAAGACATGCGGGTCGAGTTCATCCAGTCGAGCCGCTTCCCGAAGGCGATGCTGACCATCGAGAAGATCGAGCGGCCGTCGGCCGACGTGATTCCCGCGAACGGCAGCGTGAAGGGCGACGTGCACGGCACGTTCGAGATCCACGGCGTGCGGCGCAAGATCTCGTTCCCCGTCAACCTCACGCGCGAGGGCGTCAGCTCGCTGCGCGCGGCCGGCACGTTCGTGGTGCCGTTCGCGGACTACAGCATCCCGCGGCCGTCGCGGCTGTTCCTCAAGCTCGGCGACCAGGCGAAGATCATCTTCGACGTCACGTTCGACCGGAAGAACGAGCAGACGCCCGCGGTCGCGCTCGTGGTGCCGCAGCCGACCGTGCAGCAGGTGCTGCCCGAGGCGCCGAAGCCGAAACCCCCGCCGAAGAAGAAGCCGCAGAAGAAGCTCGAGCTGAAGTACCTGTTCACGAGCGGCGACGCGAAGTCGCGCGGCGAGAAGCTGTTCCACTCCGAGAAGCTCGGCGGCGAGGGCAACAAGCTGACGTGCTTCCACTGCCACGCGAAGGGCGAGGACAAGGACCTGAAAGACGGCCACCTGCGCGCCGGCCGCACCGTGCTGAACACCGCGGGCCGCAAGGTGTTCTGGAACGGGTTCGCGACCGACCCGGCGAAGGCGTCGGCCATCTGCCAGAAGGCGTTCATGCTCGGCGACGGCCTCACGCCGGAGCAGGAGGAGGACTTGAACGCCTTTCTCGAGGCCATCACGCCGCAGCCGAGCAGCGCGCAGCTCGACTACACGGTGAACTACCACTCGATGGAGGTGCTGCTGCAGGACCCGACCGGCGGCAACGCGGCGAACGGCAAGAAGCTCGCCGACAAGTACTGCATGACGTGCCACCTCGACGGGCGCGTCGGGCCGGTGTGGGCGCCGGGCCTGTACGAGCCCGACTGGGTGGTGCGCCGCGTGCGGCGGCTCGAGGGGCACCAGAACCGGCAGATGCCGAACTTCAGCCAGGCGCGGCTGCCCGACAACGACCTGCGCGACATCGTGACGTACCTGACGTCTCCGGCCTCGGCGCCGCCCATCTTCAAGCGGAAGAAGAGCGCGGGCGCTCCGGCGACGACGACGGGCCGGCGCTGACGCGGCATATTCGCTGGCGATCGGCCGCGAGGCGGAGCACGCTGCCGGGCGTCATGCCCCACGTGAGACGCGCCGCCGCCATCGCCGTCGCCGTGCTCGCCGCCTGCACCGGTGACCCGGGCGGCGGCACCGGCGGAGGCAGCGATACCGCCGGAGGAGGAGGCCGCGCCGGCGGCCGCGCAGGTGGAGCTGCCGGCGCGACTGCGGGCGGCACCGCCACCGCTGGAGGCATGGGCGGCTCCGGCGGCTCGTGCGGCGACACCATGACCGACCGCGACAACTGCGGCGCCTGCGGCCACTCGTGCCTCGGCGGCCAGTGCGCGGCGGGCAAGTGCCAGCCGGTGCGGCTCGCGAACGTCTTCGGCTACCCGCACCAGCTCGTGGTCGACGCGACGCACGTCTACTTCACCGAGCGGCGCGGCATGCAGATGAGCCACGTCTACCGCGCGCCGATCGCCGGAGGCGCCACGATGGACCTCGCGACGATTCCCACGCTCGCGAACGGGCTGCAGCTCTCGGGCGGCAACGTCTACGTCGCGGTCGGCGAGATTCCCCAGCTGTACCGCATCCCCCAGGCCGGCGGCGCTCCGGTGCCGCTGGTGACCGGCGCCGACGGGGGCGCTCCGACGAGCCTGGTCATCGACGGCAACCGCATCATCTACGCGACCACGCGGCCGATGCTGTCGGTGGTCCCGCTCGCGGGCGGCGCGGTCGCCGACTTCGCGAACGTCGGCGACGTGCAGGCGCTGCCGCAGAACCTGGCCATCGCGGGCGGGTACCTCTACTACGCGAACTTCGGAGCGACCGGGAACGTCGGCCGCGTGCCGCTCTCGGGCGGAGCTCCGACGCCGCTCGCGTCGCAGCCGAACGCGTTCGACATCGTCTCGGACGGCACGAACGCGTGGTTCACCGCGTACGCCGACGGGCAGGTGAAGCGGGTCCCGGTCTCGGGTGGCACCGCAGAGCCGATCGCCACGGGGCAGGACCACCCGACCGGCATCGCGTTCGACGGCCAGTACGTGTACTGGACGAACTTCGTGCCGCAGTCGCTGAACGGCGGCTCGCCCGACGGCTCGGTGGTGCGGGCTCCGATCGACGGCGGAGCGGTCGAGGTGCTCGCGGCGGGGCTGAACGGCCCGTACGACATCGCGGTCGACGCGCGCGCTGTGTACTGGGTGAATCGCTGGGGCCTGAGCGTTCACATGCTGGCGAAGCCCTGAGCGGGCCGCTAAGCCTGCCCGATGGACTGGGTGCTTCCGCTGCTCTCGCTGACGGCGATGGAAGTCGTTCTCGGCATCGACAACATCGTCTTCATCAGCATCCTGGTGGGGAACCTGCCGGAGGAGAAGCGCCGCCTCGCGCGCTACCTCGGCCTGGGGCTCGCGCTCGTCGCGCGCCTGGGCCTGCTCTTCGGCATCCGCTTCATCATGGGGCTCACGACGCCGCTGTTTCACTGGTCGAGCATCGGCTGGGTGCCCGACGGCTGGGTCGAGAGCCACCACGTCGACGCGGTGACCGGAAAAGACCTCGTGCTGCTCGGCGGCGGCGCCTTCCTCATCGCGAAGGCGGTCGTCGAGATTCACAAGAAGGTCGAAGGCGACGAGGAGGCCGAGCTGCAGCAGAAGGCGAAGAGCGCCTCGTTCGGCGGCGTCATCTTTCAGATCATCGTGCTCGACCTGGTGTTCTCGCTCGACTCGGTCATCTCGGCGATCGGCATGGTGAAGCAGGTGTGGATCATGGTGGTCGCGATGCTGGTCGCGGTGGCGTTCATGGTCGTCTTTGCCGGCCGCATCTCACGCTTCATCGACGAGAACCCGACGTTCAAGATGCTGGCGCTCGCGTTCCTCGTGATGATCGGCGTCGTGCTGGTCGCCGATGGCCTCGGCCAGGAGATCAGCAAGGGCTACATCTACGCGGCCATGGTGTTCGCGCTCGCCGTCGAGGTGCTGAACATGCGGGCGCGGAAGAAGAAGAAGAAGCCGGTGCCCGCCGCCGCCTGAGCCGCTACCTCTTACTTCTTCTTCGCCGGCGGCTTGCCCGTGGCCTTCACGCCGAGCTCCGGCACGTCGCTGAGCAGCAGCGCCTCGAACTTCTCGGAGAGCGCGACCTGCTGCGTGTTGCCGCCCTCGCCGGCGAGCTGCGCGTTGAAGCCCATCGGCACCACGTTTCCGCCGGCTGCGTTCATGCCGCCGCGCCAGCAGCGGCTCGGGTCGAACGGCTTCTTCACGATGTAGCGGCCCTGGAAGCGGTTCGCCTTGGCGGGCCCGGTCTTGGGCGACTCCGGGGTGCCGCCGCCGAGCGGCTCGGCGGCCTTCAGCACGAGGTCGTCGGTGAGGCTCTCTTTCCCGTAGCGCAGGTGCAGGCGCGTCATCGTCGCGGCCGCGGCGAACTCGGCGATGGCCTTGTCGTCCTTCAGGCCGGGCAGCACGTCGGCGCCGAGGTACTTCGCCATCGGGTCGTCCATCGGGTGAGGAGGCGGGCAGGGGTCGCAGGTGACTCCGTAGATGCCGGCTTGAGTCATCACCTGCGGCGGAGGCAGCGCGCCCTGCCACGCGAACTCCGTGACCGCCGCGTTCGGCGACGCCTTGAACGTGCGCGCCATCAGCTCGCTGTAGAAGCCGCCGAACTGGCTCTGCGCGCTCGGGGTGAGCTGCAGGTTCGTGGGCACGGTGACGTTCTTCAGGTTCGCGACCTCGTAGCGCGACCTCGCGATGACGGTGACGATGAGGTCCTGCGTGCCGCTCGAGTTCATCAGGCCGAGCCGCACCGGCAGCGTGAACGACTCGGAGTCGTAGTGGAAGCGCAGCGGCGACAGCACGGCCTGGCCGTCCTTGAACGTCACCTTCTGCGCGTTCACCTTCGCGACGAAGAACTTCCAGTTGCCCTCGACGTACGGCTTGAGCAGCGGCGCGGCGCCGTTGGGGATCTTGTACTTGTTCTCCTTCAGCCAGATGTCGAGGCCGAGCGCGTCCTTCGCCGAGAGGATGACGACCTCGTATTCGCCGACCTCGAACTTCGCCTCGACCTTGACGCCCAGGTCGCGCGGCGGCCGGCCTCCGCCTTCTTCGGCCCTCTCGGTCCTGCGCGCCATCGGCGGCGGAGGAGGGCAGTGCCCTTCTTCGAACAGCTCGACGAGCCGCGGCGAGGCCAACGTGTCGATGCGGTTGAAGACGTCTTTCGGCAGCGTCTTCACCATCTCCTTCTTCAGCACCACCGGCACGGGGACCACGAGCGCGAAGTTCTCGGTCGGGCCCCGGTAGTTGTTCTGCATCGAGAGCACCGTGCGGGTGCCGTCACGCATCAGGACGACGAGCGAGGCGTCGTTGAAGAGGTCGGCGCCCGCGCTCGAGACGTAGAAGCCGCAGAACGCCGACGCCGGAACGGAAGCCAGGAGGAAGAGCGCAGCGACGAGAGGTCTCATGGTGCGGCGGCCATATCAGTTAACGGCCGGGCGCCTCGCGGAACCTCTTCGCGCCCATGCCCGCTCTCGTGCTCGCGCTGTTGGTGGCTGCCGCTCCGCTGAAGGTTCCCCGCGCGAAGCAGCCCGGGCGCAACCGGGGCAGCTGCGTCATTCGAATCATCCGAGGATCATCTCCCTCTTCCCTCGTAGGGGAGAGGGTCGGGGTGAGCGGGCCGTCGAGCGGCGCGCCGGTATCTCTGCGGCGGTAGGCCGCTCGGCCGCCGCACGTCGCCGATGCCGATCTCACCGCCGGTGTGAATGGCGAATCGGCCTGCAATACGCTGGCGGCATGGCTCCGGTCTCAGGACGATGCGCGCTCCTCCTGCTGCTCGGGTGCGTGGCGCTCACAGCGTGCAAGCGCAGCGAAGCGAGGGCGGCCACGCGCGCGATCGCAGGGCCGCTGCTGGAGGGCCGCGGGCTCGCGGAGCTGCAGATCGGAGTGACGACTCCCGAGGCGGTCGCCGCGCAGTTCGGTGAGGCGGCCGGCGTGCCCCGACGCAACGGAGGCCGGGTCGAGCTGCTCGTGCGGCCCCTCAAGCTGGAGTTCGTGACGCCGACCGAGCCTCCGGGGGCGCAGCCGCGGCTCTACGCGGTCAAGACGTCGCTGCAGAAGGGCGGCTACCGGGGAAAGACGGGACGAGGCCTGGGCTTCCTGGATCCGATCGAGACGATGCTGGAGCTGTACGGGGAGCCGCAGGCCGAGTGGATCCGGATGGACGACCGGCTTCACTACTACATCGACGGGCTCGTCGTGACGACCCAGCATCCGAACCTCGTGCGCGACTTCGCCGAGCTTTCCAAGGAGCTGGAGAAGGCGCCGCCCGCCATCACCCCGCAGTCACGGGTCGTCACCGGGCTGACGATCGTGCCGCCGTTCGAGATCCTGGAGCCGGCGAAACCCGCTCGAGCCGGCCAGCAGGTCATCTCGTCCCAGCCGAAAACGACGCTCGAGGTGAGCGCCTACTAGCGCCGGGGGAGGCGAGGTCGGCGGGGCGCTGGTGGCGGCACGCTGGCGTCGCGCGCTCGCAGCGGAGCTGCTTTCGTGCGAGGGTTCTGAGCGTGCCCAACGGAACGCAAGAGTCTTCGAAGCCGATCGCAGGTTCGGTGAGGACCGAGGCGACCGAGGCGAAGGTGCGCGAGCTCCCCATCGCCGCGGTGGGCATCGCGTTCGGCGAGGGCGTGATCGGAGGCGCCGTCGGGTACGCGCTCTTGCGCCGCGAGCCGACCTGGCGCGATCGCATCGAGGACGCCGACGTGGGCCGCCGGCTGTCGAAGCTGCTGAACCGGTTCATCTGAGCATGCGCCGCTCCGTCGCGCTGCTCGTGCTCGCCGCCGCGTGCTCCGGAGCGGGTGGCGGCGGCTCCGCGGGTGGAAGCACCGCGGGCGGAAGCACCGCGGGTGGAAGCACCGCGGGCGGAAGCACCGCGGGCGGAAGCACGGCGGGCGGAAGCACCGCGGGCGGAAGCACCGCGGGCGGAAGCACCGCGGGCGGCGGCACTGCGGGCGGCGGCACTGCGGGCGCAAGCGCCGCCGGCGGAGCACCCGATGCCGGCTTCGCCTACGCCGAGTCGTTCTCGCTGCCCGACGGCGGACCCTGGCCCGCTCCGTGGACGGTGGCCGGCGGCGTCGCGACCGCCGACGTTCAGGCCGGCCGCGCGAGGCTCGTTCCGACGCTGAGCGGCTACTCGCTCGCGCGCATGAAGATGCCGGCGACGCTCGTGAACGTCGAAGTGGTCTTCGACTTCCAGCTGCCGGGCACTCCGCAGAACCAGGGTGTCGGCTTCTACGTGCGACAGAACGGCGGCCACCTGACGCAGACGATGCCGGCCGGCGCGGGCTACGCGATCTTCATCGAGGCGTTCCGCAGCCCGCCGGGCATCGGCGCGTGGCGCGAAGTGAACGGCCAGGAGCAGGAGATTCAGCCGCACGCCAACGTCGCGCTGGCCGCGGGGACCACGTACCGCGCGCGGCTCCGCTGCACGCAGCAGAACGCGACCACCACGCGGCTCCAGGGCCGCTTCTGGGCCGTGACGGTCGCCGAGCCGGCGGCCTGGCAGGTCGACGTGACCGACACCACCGCGAGCCTGCAGAACGTCGCGGGGGGCTTCGCGATCGACTCGTGGAGCTCGCTCACCACGGGCGGCGGTACGGCCGCGCCGCTGCTCGTCGATGACGTCATCATCACCGGGTTGTAGCGAAGGTAGCGCGCCTCGATCGCCGGATCGCGGATCAGCGAACGCTCTCCCGGTCGCCGCCCGCGCGTCGGCGGCGATGGGCCGCCGCAATGACTGCGGCCACGTCGCCGGAGCAGTCGCGGCCGGACCCGGACGGCGCTGGATTTTCGTGGGCGCCCGGGACACCGAAGGCACTGCGGTCGTGGCGCGCGCGATGCATTGGCCTTCGGCGGAGGTGCGTCATGTGGCGATGGCTGATCTCAACGCTGGCAGTGTCGCTGCTGTGGAGCTGCGGGGGCGTGTCGGGCGCGGGGAGCTGCTTCAACCTGCCCGACCTCTGCACCGACTACGGCCCCGGCTACACCGCGACCCAGGTGCAGAGCTCGTGCAAGGGCCCGTATTCGTCGGGCGCCTGCCCCAGCGCGAACCGCGTGGGCCGCTGCCTGAAGTGGAGCGGGCTGCCCACCGAGGTGACGTTCAGCTACTACAGCCCGGGCTGGACGGCGCAGAGCGCGCAGAACGAGTGCGGCCAGGGTCAGTGGCTGGGCCTCTGAGCGCTCAGCCTGCAGCCCAGCCGGTCGCGCGGCGCACGTTCTCGGCGAGGCCCTTCGCGGCCTCTGCGTTGAACGTGAACGTGAGCAGCCTCCGCGCCTTGCCCACCGCGACGACGCGGTACTGCGCGCCGCGCTTCATCGGCACGAAGTCGACCACGACCTTCTCGAACTCGCTGAACGGGTAGCGCCGCCGCAGCACCGCCCACGGCTTGCCGAACCGCACCTCGACGGCCCGGGTCTCGGTGTCGACGACCGTCAGCCTCCGCGCGTTCAGCGTCGCCCAACCGCAGAAGAGGCCGAGCAGGAACAGGCCCGTGACGGCCGCGAAGTCGCCCGGCTTGAAGCTCCGCGCGAGGCTCACCCCGGGCAGCGCCACGAAGCACTCCATGGCGAGCAGGAGGCAGAGCGCCCCGATCACCGGCGCTCCCGGAACGTGCGGCTCGTTGATGAAGTGCAGCGCCTTCAGGCCGCTGGCCGGGTCGCGCGCCCGCAGGGTGGCGATGCCCGCGGCACCGAGCGCTGCGGCGGCGACCAGGCAGGCGGGCGCCTCGTACCCCGGCGCGGACATGGCCCCCGCGCCCTGGTACAGCGCGAGGCCGCCCACGGCCAGCCAAGGCACCGCTCGAGGCCATCGTGAGCTGGCGGCGTGGGCCTGGGTCATTTTCGTCCGCGATGGTCGCCCAGGTGACGAGCCGTGCCAAGCTCCGCCCGACCCGGCCAGGAGGGGACTCATGCTCGACTGGCGAGCCAGCGCTTCCCGATGGAGGTCTCGGTGGGCTCTGAACGCCTCTACGGCGAGACGCGCCTCACGAGCGCCACCAGCCGCGGCTCCTGCATCCCCGACGCCGTGACGTGCGCCGCGGCATCCTTCGCCTCTGCCGGCTTGCCGGCCGCCAGCGCCGCCTCGAGCAGCACGCGCGCGTCGGCCGGCTCTTTCTGCACCGCCCAGTTCTTCAGCGCGAGCTCGAGCGCCCTCGCGGCGTCTCTCTCGACCTCGAGCTGAAAGCGCGCCTGCTCGCGCTGGTGCACGGTGTCGCCGCGCTCGGCCGCGGCCTGGTACCGCCAGCGCAGCATCTGCGCGTACGAGCCCGGCTTGCCGAGCTTCCTCGCCTCGGCGATCGCGAGGCGCAGGAGCGCGTTGTCGTCCGAGAAGCGCGACGCGAGCAGCGGCTCGACCTCGCTCCCGCGGTTCAGCGCGAGCAGCAGGTCGGCGAGGGCCGTCAGCGTGTAGCCGTCGTTCGGCTCGAGCTTCAGCGCGGCGCGGTACGCCGCCTCGGCCGCCGCGTCGTCGCCCGCGCGCTCGCTGACCTCGCCGAGCACCGAGAGCGCCCACGCACGCTGCGGGTGCGACGGGGCTGACGCCAGCAGGGCCTCGAGCGCGGCCCGCGCCTCGGGGGCGCGACCCGTCAGGCTGTCGACCTGCGCCGAGCACACCGCTGCGACCAGCGCGTCGGCGCGGCCCTGCAGCTTCTCGCACGCGGCCTTCGCCGCGGCGTACCGCCCGGTCACGAGCTCGACGGTCGCCAGCGTCAGCGCAGCCTGCGGGTCGTTCTCGAGGCGCTGGAGATCGGCGCGCGCTCCGTCGAAGTCGTGCAGCGCCTGGCGGATGGTCGCGCGCAGCAGCACCACCTCGGGCGGAGCAGCCGCCTGCGACCACCACGGCTGCAGCGCCGCTTGAGCGCGGCCCCAGTAGCGCGGGTCGGCCTCGCTGCGCGCGAGCGAGATCGCCTTCATCGCCGCCGCCGTCGCCGTCGGCACGCTCGACGGCTCTTCCCGTGCGGCGAGCTCCAGCGCCTTCAGCTCCCGCCCGCTGGCGCTCGAAGACGCCACGCGCTCGAGCACCTCGCCGCCATCGGTGGGAACCCGCACCGCGCCGTCGGTCTTCCGCCCGAACACGAGCGCGAGCGCGATGATCAGGGCGCCGGCGAGCAGCCAGGGCACGGCCGATGCAGCCGGGCTACTCGAGCGAAAGAGAGACATCATGGGCTGGGTACTCCTCATCGGGCGCGTCGTCTTCGGCGGCTACTTTTTCTACAGCGGCCTCAATCACTTCCTGCAGATGAAGCAGATGGCGGCCTACGCCGCAACGCACGGCGTGCCGGCGGTGATGATTCCGCTGACCGGGGCGTTGTTGCTGATCGGCGGCCTGCACGTCCTGCTCGGCGTCATGCCGCGCTTCGGGCTCTCGCTGCTGGTCGCGTTCCTGATTCCGGTGACCCTCATCATGCACGCGTTCTGGCTGGTGCCCGACCCGCAGCAGCGCATGAGCGAGGTCGTCAACTTCACCAAGAACGCGGCGCTCATCGGCGCCTGCTTCGGAATCATGGCGGTGCCGGTGCCGTGGCCGTACAGCGTCGACGCCTGGCTGAGGCGGCGCACGGGCCGACGCCCGTCGACGCCGCTGGGCCGGCCGCTGCCTCACTGACGCGTGGCGCGGGGCGCGAGCCGTCGTCTAGGGTGGCCGCGCGATGGCGCGCAGCCGCTCCGCTCCCTTCTCCATCACCATCGGCCCGCGCTGGGCGCCGCCGTACGCGCTGCCCACCGCCGGCGGGAAGCTCGAGCTCGCCGTCACCGGTGAGCGCCGCTTCCTCGACGACGTGAGGCCTGCGCGGTACGACACCAGCGCGTGGCGCTACGCCGTGCTGACCGCGTTCGGCGGCGGAGCGTTCACCTCCGAGCTCACCGCCGGCGGCGCGTACGTCGGCGCGGGCCACGGCGGCCACGACGCGCCGCAGGCCCCCGGGCTGGTGACGTTCGACTTCACCACCGGCCGGTGGGCGCCCTACGTGCACTCGAAGGACGCGAGCGGCGCAGCCTTCGTCGAGCAGGTCGGCGACTTCCCGCTCTCGCAGATCAAGAGCGACCCGGGCTACGGCAGCGACGACATGGAGGTCGCCGGTTACGACCAGCACCCGGCTCCCGACCACACGTACCAGCTGCTCCACGTGCCGCCGCGCGCCAAGACGGGCGGCGTGCTGCGCCTGTTGAAGACGAGCGCCACGGCCGCCACGCAGGCGGCCTGGAGCGGCAGCCGCGCCCACCAGCTGACCCTCGAGGGCCCTCAGCTCGCGCGCTGGTCGCGTGCCTCGGTGAACCGCTTCCGCGAGCTCTTCTCCGAGGCGACGCTGACCGAGAGCGTGTCGGCGTACGACGCGGCCGACAACCGCCTCTACTACCCGCTGCGCGTGCCGTACGAGGGGAGCCTGCCGTACCTCGACCTCGGCGACGCCACGTGGCGCACGCTCTCCTACCAGACGGCGTTCGGGGTCGCGCGCGACCCGCGGGCGGCCTTCGTCGACGCCGAGCGGCGATTGCTGGTGCTGGTGTTCGCGGCCGAGGTGTTCTTCGTGCGCCTCGACGAGGTGCCGAAGGTGATGCGCCGGGCGACGGTGACGGGCACGCCTCCCTCGGGCGGGAACACCGGCCAGTCGTTCAAGGCGCGCTTTCACCGGTACCCGGTGTCCGACGGAGGAGACGACCGCTGGTACACGTTCTGGGGCCGGGGACTGCGCAACAACGACCAGGACGGCGCCATCAAAGAGAAGGCCGAGGACCAGGCGCTCTACCGCCTCGAGATTCCCGCCGAGCCCGTCGCCGGCACGTGGGCGTGGAGCACCGTCACGCCGGCCGCGCAGGACGGGACGGGCGGCCTGACCGCCGCTGTCGAGGCCGATTGGGCCAACGGCGGTGGGGTGCACTACACGCGCTTCTTCTACGTGCCCGCCCTCAGGTGCTTCGCGTGGATTCCGCGGCACGACAGCAACGTCGAGCTCATCAAACCGTGAGAGAACGAGCCGTGCAGCTGACCCGCAGAGCGCTGCTCGTGGCCGCGAGCGCGGCCAGCTGTGCCCGGCGAGACTCCGAGCCCGACGGCGGAACGCCCTCGGACGCAGGCACCGACGCCGGCACCGACGCCGGCACCAACGCGGCGCCGGTGTGGTCGGCCCTTCCTCCCCTCACGTTCACGCTCGGCGTCCCCGCCCGCATCCCGGTGGCCTCCTTCGTCACCGACCCCGACGGCGACGCGCTGGCGCTCTCGCTCGAGGGCACGGCGCTGCCCGCCGGGGTGACGTTCGACGCCGTCGGCCGGGCCTTCGTGTACGACGGCTCGGGCAGCGAGCAGACCACCACCGGCCACGTGTTGGTCGCCGACGACGGCAGGCCGTGAGCCTTGGGCGGCGGTGACCTGCCGAGGTCAGCGCGGCTTCTTCGCCTTCGCCGCCGCCTCGACTGCGGCTGTGCAGAGGCGCACCGGGCTCCGTCAAAGCACGTAGGCCTCGAGTGAGGCTCGACAGTGACGGACGCCCGGCGGCCCTGCTCACGACCCCCACCACATCAGCTCTTCAGCGCCAGCCTCCGCCCAGCGCCCGGTACAGGTTGACGACGGCGTTCAGCTGCTGCTGCTTCGTCTCGATCAGCTCGAGCTGCGCCTCGAGCGCCTCGCGGCGCACCAGCAGCACCTCGACGTAGTCGGCGCGGGCCGACGAGAAGAGCGTCGACGAGATCGCGATCGACTCGTTCAGCTTCTCGACCGTCTGCGCGCGCAGCGCGTAGCTCTTCCCGTAGTTCTCGATCGCGGCCAGCTGAATCGCGGCCTCGCCGTACCCCTTCAGAATCGCGCGCTCGTAGTTGAAGACGGCCTGCAGCTGCCGCGAGCTCGCCGAGAAGTAGTTCGCGGTGATGACCTTGCGGTTGAGCAGCGGCGCCACCACGTCGCCGGCGATGCCGTAGAACAGCGACGCCGGCGTCGTGACGAGCTTCAGCAGGTCGAACGACTGCACGCCCAGCCCCGCCCGGATGCCGAGCGACGGGTAGAAGCTCGCGCGCGCCACGCTCACGTCGAGCTCAGAGGCGGCGAGCTCGAGCTCGGCCTGCTTGATGTCGGGCCGGTTCTCGAGCAGCTGCGAGGGCAGGCCCGCCTGAATCGCCGGCGGCGTCAGCGCCGCGAACGTCGTCGAGTCGCGGTCGACGTGCTGCGGAAAGCGCCCGACCAGGAAGTTGAGCCGGTTCTCGGTCTCCACGATGCGCTGCTGAACGCCGAACTGGCGGCTCTCGTTCTTGAGCACCTCGGCCTCGAAGCGCTTCACCGCGAGCTCGGTGATCCGCGCGGCCTCTTTCTGCAGGCGCACGCTCTCGAGCGCGCTCTTCTGGAGCGCGAGGTTCTCCTTCAGCACCACCAGCTCGGCGTCGAGCGCGAGCAGCTCGTAGTACGTGCTCGCGATCTCGGCGACGAGCGTGGTGACGGTGAAGTTCCGCCCCTCGATGCTCGACAGGTAGCGGAACGTCGCCGCCTTCGTCGCGTTGCGGAGCTTCCCCCAGATGTCGACCTCCCACGACGCGAAGAACCCGAGCCTGAAGTCGGGCAGGTGCTCGGGGACGCCGGCCGACTCGTCGCCGATTCCCTGGCTCGTGTAGCGGCCAACCTTCTCGAGGCCGAGCCCGGCGCGCGCGTCGAGCTTCGGCAGGAACTCGCCCTCGCGCGCCATCACCTCGCTGCGGGCGATGTCGATCTCGAGCGCGGTGATGTTCAGCTCCTGGTTGTTCTTCAGCGCCTCGTCGACCAGCGCCGCGAGCTTCGGGTCCTTGAAGAAGTCGTTCGCCCTCGCGGTCGCCGAGGTCGTCTTGTCGGCCTCGCGCCCGGCGAACGCCGCGGGCACCTCGGTGTTCGCGCGCCGCGGCTCCTGCTTGAGCGCCGGCACGCAGCCGGTGAAGGCGAGCAGCACGAGGGCGCTACGCATCGGGCTCCTCGTGTGTCTCGGGCTCGGTGAGCGGCACCTCGTCTTCGTCGCGGATGAGCGCCTTGCCCTCGGCGAGCTTGCCGAACACGTAGTAGAGCCCGGGGATGACGAGCACGCCGAAGACGGTGCCCACGAGCATGCCGCCGAGCGCCGACGCTCCGATGGTGCGGTTGCCGACAGCGCCCGGGCCCGTCGCGAAGACGAGGGGAACCAGGCCGGCGATGAACGCGAACGACGTCATCAGAATCGGCCGGAAGCGGACCTTCGCGCCCTGCACCGCGGCCTCGGCGACCGGCATGCCCTGCTGGTGCTTCTGCGCGGCGAACTCGACGATGAGCACGGCGTTCTTGCCGAGCAGGCCGACGAGCATGACGAGGCCGACCTGCGCGTAGATGTCGTTCGCGAGGCCCATCAGCTTCAGCAGCTGGTACGAGCCGTAGACGCCGGCGGGCAGCGACAGGATCACCGCGAGCGGAATGACGAAGCTCTCGTACTGCGCCGCGAGCACCAGGTACACGAACGCCAGCACGACGAGGAAGACGTAGAGCGCTTCGTTGCCGCGGCGCGACTCGTCGTACGAGAGGCCCTCCCACGCGATGTCGTAGCCGCGGGGCAGCGTCTCTCTCGCGACCTCGCGCACCGCCGCGATGGCGTCGCTCGAGGTGTAGCCGTCGCCGGGCACTCCGGCGATGGAGGCCGACGGGTAGAGGTTGTACCGGGTGATCTCGTTCGGCCCCTGGGTCTTCTTCAGCGTCATGAACGCCGAGTACGGCACCATCTGGTCGTGGTCGTTCTTCACGTACATGCCGAGCAGGTCCGACGGCATGCGGCGGTACTCGGGCGCCGCCTGCGTGTAGACCTTGAAGAACTGCCCGAAGCGGATGAAGCCCTGCTCGTAGGTGCTGCCGACGAGCACGTTCAGGTTCTCGAACGCCTTGCCGATCGACACGCCCTTTTGCATCGCCGCGGCGTTGTCGATGACCAGCTCGTACTGCGGGTAGTTGACCGCGAAGAAGCTGAACAGGCCCGTGATCTCTTTCCGCTTCTTCAGCGCGGCGGAGAACTTCTCGTTCACGTCGGCGAGCGCGCGGTAGTCGGAGGTCCCCGTCTTGTCGAGCAACCGCAGCGCGAACCCGCTCGCGGCGCCGTAGCCCGGCACGGCCGGCGGCTCGAAGAACTCGATGTTCGCGGGCACGCTCTTCGCGCGCTCCTCGAGCTCCTCGAGGATCTCGTGCATCGAGTGCTTCCGCTTCGACCAGTCCTCCAGGTTGATGAGGCACGTGCCGGCGTTCGAGCCGCGGCCCTCGGTCAGCACCTCGTAGCCGGCGAGCGACGTGACCGACGCGACCCCTTCGATTCCCTTGATGCGCTCCTGGAACTGCTTCGCGACGTCGTTCGTCACCTCGAGCGTCGTCCCCGGCGGCGTCTGGATGACCGCGTAGATCATCCCCTGATCCTCGACGGGGATGAAGCCGGGCGGCAGCTTCGCGCTGATCGTCATCACCGCCCCGCTGAACGCCACCAGCATCGCGAACGTCACCGTCCGCCGCGTCACGATTTTCTCGAGGAGCGCGGTGTACCGGTACGAGAGCTTGCCGAAGACGTGGTCGAACGCCGCGATCGCGACCGCGATCGGGGTCTTCTTCTTCGGCTTGCCGTACTCGTTCTTCAGCAGCATCGCGCAGAGCACCGGCGTCAGCGTCAGCGCGACGACACCCGAGAGGATGATCGCGGTCGCCATCGTGATCGAGAACTGCCGGTAGAAGACGCCGACCGGGCCCGTCATGAAGCTGACCGGCACGAACACCGCCGTCATCATCAGCGTGATGGCGATGATCGCGCCGCTGATCTCGCGCAGCACCTTCTGCACCGCCTTGTACGGCGACACGTTCTCGTCGTGCATCTTCGCGTGTACGGCCTCGACCACGACGATCGCGTTGTCGACGACGATGCCTATCGCCAGCACCAGCGCGAACAGCGTGATGAGGTTGATGGTGAGCCCGAACAGCTGCATCACGAAGAACGTGCCGACGAGCGAGACGGGCACCGCGAGCGTGGGGATCAACGTCGAGCGCCAGTCGCCGAGAAAGACGAACACCACCAGCGCCACCAGGATGAACGCCTCAGCCAGCGTGTGCAGCACCTTCTCGATCGATGCGTCGAGGAAGGCCGAGACGTCGTAGCTGATCTGGTAGTCCATGCCCGGCGGGAAGTCTTTCTTGAGCTCGTCGAGCTTCGCCTTCACGCCCGCGATCACCTCGCTCGCGTTCGTGCCGAAGTTCTGCTTCAGCACCACCGCCGCCGACGGGTGCCCGTCGAGCGTCGAGTAGATGTCGTAGAACTCGGGGCCGAGCTCGACGTCGGCGATGTCTTTCAGCTTGAGCAGCTCGCCCTCGGGCGTCGCGCGCACGATGATCTCGCCGTACTGCTCGGGCTTGTTGAAGCGCCCCTGGTACACGAGCGTCGCCTGCGTCGACTGCGACTGCTTGCCCGACGCGCCGCCCACGAAGCCGGGCCGCCCGATGATGCTCTGCTCGCCGAGCGCCTTCATCACCTCCTCGGTCGAGATGTTGTAGGCGCGCATGCGGTCGAGGTTCAGCCACACGCGCATCGCGTAGTTGCGGCTGCCCAAGATGTTCGCGCGCCCGACGCCCGGGATGCGGCGCACCTCGGGCAGCACGTGAACGCCGGCGTAGTTGTAGATGAACTTCTCGTCGGCGCTCGGGTCCGTGCTGTAGAAGTTGACGAACATCAGCATGCTCGGCGCGACGCGCGAGATGATCACGCCCTCGCGCCGCACGAGCTCGGGCAGCAGGTTGTCGGCCTGGTCGACGGCGTTCTTCACGTTGACGACGGCGGCGTTCAGATCGGTGCCGAGCTCGAAGACGACCTGAATCGTCGCCTCGCCGGCGCTCGTCGCGTCCGAGATGATGTACTGCATGCCCGGCACGCCGTTGATGGCCTGCTCGAGCGGAATCAGCGTCGACTGCACGAGCACGTCGGCGCTGGCGCCCGGGTACTCGATGAAGATGTAGACGCGTGGCGGAGAGACCTCGGGGAACTGCGACACGGGCAGCGAGCGGATCGCGAGCACCCCGAGGAACACGAGGGCCACCGAGGTCACGATGGCCAGAACCGGCCGGTGAATGAAGCGCTCGAACATGGCTATTGCGCCGGCACTTCGAGGCGGGCCAGCGCTTCGTTCGCAGCGACGAAGTGCGGGTTCACGACGTCACCGTCGCGCACGCGGTTCGTGCCCTCGAGCAGGAGCCGGTCGGCGTACGTGAGGCCGCTGGAGACGACGAAGATGTGCGGCAGCTCCTCGGAGACCGTGATCTGCCGCGCCCTCAGCGTGTCGTCGTGGTCGACGACGAAGACGTAGCGCTTGTCGAGGATCTCGAACGTCGACTTCTGCGGGATGACGAGCGCGTCTTTCAACGTGTTCGTCAGCAGCACGGTGCCCGTCTCGCCGTGCCGCAGCAGCGCCGTGGGGTTCGGGAACGTGGCGCGAAACGCGATCGTGCCGGTCTCGTTGTTGAAGTCCGCCTCGATCGTCTGAATCTTGCCCGTCTGGTCGAACGTCTTGCCGTTCGCCATCTGCAGCTTCACCGCCACCTCGTGGCCCTCGTCGACCGTCTGCCGGTAGTCGAGGTACTCGGCCTCGGCGACGTTGAAGTAGACCCACATCTGGCTGTTGTCCGAGAGCGTCGTGAGCAGCTCGCCTTCGTCGACCAGGCTCCCGAGCCGAACGCTCAGGCGCCCCATGATTCCGTCGAAGGGCGCCTTCACCTCGGTGAAGTCGCGGTGCACCTTCGCGAGCGACAGCTCGGCCTTCGCCTTGTCGAGCTTCGCCTGAATCAGCGCGAGCTCGTTCGCCGACACGACCTTCTTGTCCGCCAGCGTCTTCGTGTTCTGGTACTCGATGTTCGCGAACTCGGCCTCGGCGGCCGCCTTCTGCAGCTCGGCCTGGTAGAGCAGCGGCAGAATCTGGAACATTCGCTCGCCCTTCTTCACGGCCTTGCCCTCGTCGACGAACGAGCCCTGGAGGTAGCCGCGCTCCAGCGCGCGCACCTCGATGTGCTGATAGGCGCGGATCTGCGCGACGTAGCGGCGGACGATCTCGACGTCCTGCCGGGCGGGGTTGGTCACCGAGACGGGGAGCTTCTCTGCCTCCTTCTTCTCGTGGTGGCAGGCGGCGAGCGCGAGTGTGGACAGCAAGGCAAGGCGTAGAGACATGGGTGGGTGCCGCAGCACGCGCCGCGGTGCGAGAGGGTGTTGGGGAATGAAACGGGGACCTGGCTCTCAGGCGCGGGGAGGCCCGCACTCTTGAATCGCCAGAGACCACAACACGCCTGCACGCGTGCTCGTCGGCCTCGCCACCGCCGACCGCGGCGTCTCGGGCGCCAGCTGCGCCGCGAGCACCGCACCTGCGCTCACCGCATCGTCGTCGTCGCCGTCGTCGCCGTCGTCGCCCAGCTCGACCGGCTCGGCCGCTCCGCGCTGCACCGGAGCACTGCCGTCAGACGTCCGCTGCGAGACGCCCGCCAGCGACTGCGCGCGCACGGCCTTGACCATCGTGCCCTGGGGCAGAGCCAGGAGGACCGAGAGTGCGACCCAGGCGACGACGCGCAGCATTGCCGCGCAATCTAACGCCGGCGGCGCCGCGGCGACAATGTTGCGACAGGGCTGGCTCTCAACCTCGCGCGATCTCATGCGGGCGCCGCGGCACCGCCGATGCAGCACCCAGGGTCGAACAACGGCTGGATGCCCCGAAGCTGAAGTGACTGCGAGAGCACTCACGACGGAAAAACCGAGGCGACCAACCGTTGTTCGTTTTTCCTCGGGCTCGCTGCACCGGGCTCCGGCCGAGCGAGCGATTCTGCATACGCACTGCAACCCCGAAGCACGGCCGCTACGCATTGCTCGTGAGCCTCTACCGAGATCGCCGGCACGCCGGGCGCGAGCTCGCCGTTCCGCTGCGGCAGTTCGCGGGCCGCAGCGACGTCGTGGTGCTCGCGCTGCCGCGCGGAGGCGTGCCGGTCGGCTACGAGATCGCGCGCGCGCTCGGCGCTCCGCTCGACGTCTTCGTCGTCCGCAAGCTCGGCCTGCCGTTCCACCGCGAGCTCGCCATCGGCGCCATCGCCTCGGGCGGCATTCGCGTGCTGAACCAGGAGCTGATCGAGGGCCTGCGCATTTCCCCATCCGCCATCGACGCCGCCGCAGAGGCCGAGCAGTGGGAGCTCGAGCGCCGCGAGGCCCTCTACCGCGGAGGCCGCACGCCCGCGACGCTCTTCGGCCGCACCGTCATTCTCGTCGACGACGGGCTCGCCACCGGCGCCAGCATGCGCGCCGCGATCGAAGGCGTGAGAGACCATCGCCCCGCCCGCATCGTCGTCGCCGCTCCCGTCGCCTCGGCCGACACGTGCCGCGAGCTGCAGGCGCTCGCCGACGACGTCGTGTGCGCCGCGACGCCCGAGCCGTTTCAAGCCGTCGGCCTCTGGTACGACGACTTCAGCCAGACGCCGGACCTCGAGGTGCGCGAGCTGCTCGCGCTCGCCGCCGACGAGCGCCGCGCGCCGTCACACGAGGGAGCAGGGCCATGAGAGTCTCGGAGCGCGAAGTCATCATTCCCACCGACGGCGTGCGGCTGTACGGCACGCTCGCCGAGATTGCGGGCTCGCCCGCCGCCGTCGTGTTCGCGCACGGCAGCGGCAGCGGCCGCCACAGCGCGCGCAACCGCTTCGTCGCCACCGAGCTGCAGCTGTCGGGCATCACCACGCTCCTGTTCGACATGCTCACCGAAGACGAGGAGGAGTCCGAGCGCTTCGATCAGCACCTCCGCTTCGACATCGACCTGCTCGCGATGCGCCTCACCACGGCGTCGCAGTGGCTCGCTCGCCGGCTCGGCGGCGCTCTCTCCATCGGCTACTTCGGCGCCAGCACCGGAGCGGCCGCGGCCCTCGTCGCCGCCGCCCGCGCGCCCGAGCACATCGACGCGATCGTGTCGCGCGGAGGCCGGCCTGATCTCGCCGGCCCCGAGCTCGAGAGGGTCCAGGCGCCGACGCTGCTCATCGTCGGCGGCGCCGACTACGCCGTGCGCCAGATGAACGACGCCGCGCTCGAGCACCTGCACTGTCGCAAGCACCTCGAGGTCGTCACCGGCGCCACGCACCTGTTCGAGGAGCCCGGCGCGCTCGAAGAGGTGGCCGGCCTCGCGCGCCACTGGTTCAGCGGTCACCTGCGCCTCGATCCGCGCGACACCGCGCCCGCCGCCATCCCCTGAAGGAGCCGTCATGAAGAAGAAGCCAGGCTGGTTCGTGCTCGGCGCCGCCGCCGCGGCCGGAGCGTTCGTCGTACGCATGCTGCGCGGCCGGCACCTGCTGCGCGGCAAGCAGGTGCTCATCACCGGCGGCTCGCGCGGCCTCGGCCTCGAGCTCGCGCGCGTGTGCCTCGCGAAGGGCGCGCGCGTCGCGCTGCTCGGCCGCGACGCCGACACGCTCGCGAGCGCCCGCGAAGAGCTCGGCGACGGAGCGCTGACGTTCGCGTGTGACGTCGCCGACCGAGGCGCGGTGCGGGCGACGGTGGACTCGATCGTCGAGCGCGCCGGCGACATCGACGTCGTCATTCACTGCGCCGGGCAGATCCAGGTCGGGCCGTACAAGTCGATGACGCCGGGCGACTTCAAGAGCGAGCTCGATACGCACCTGTTCGGCGCGATCCACGTCGTCGACGCGGTGCTGCCCTCGATGCGCGAGCGCGAGAAGGGCCACATCGTGCTGATCAGCTCGGTGGGCGGCCTCGTCGCGGTGCCGCACCTGCTCCCGTACTCGGCGAGCAAGTTCGCGCTCGCGGGCTACGGCGAGGGGCTGCGCGCCGAGCTCGCGAACGACGGCATCAGCGTGACCACGGTGTACCCGGGCCTGATGCGCACCGGCAGCCCGCGCCACGCCGACTTCAAGGGCCGCCACGAGCGCGAGTACGCGTGGTTCAAGGTGATGGACTCGCTGCCCTTCGTGTCGATGAGCGTGAGCCGGGCTGCGCGCTGCATCGTGCGGGCGCTCGAGCGCGGGCAGGCGACGCTCGTGATGGTTCCGTTCGGCAGGCTGCTGCTGAGCCTGAAGGCGTGGTTCCCGGGCGCCACCGCGGCGCTGCTCTCGGGCTTCAACCGGGCGCTGCCGCGCGGCTCAGACACCGGCACCGCGTCGCACAAAGGCATGGAAAGCGAGTCGGCCGCGACGCGCTCGCCGCTGACGCTGCTCACCCGCCGCGCAGAGCTGTCACAGAACCAGCGCTGATCGGCAAGAGCGCCACACCCGGAGCGGCGATTTTCCGGGAACGGCGCGCGGCACCCCTGATGCACCGCTGAGCATCGTGACCCGCCGCGCTTCCGCGAAGCCTGATCACCGGGTGCCGCTGTTCTGCCTCGTCGTCTTCGTCGTGGCGGTCGCGGTGTCCGGAATCTCACCGTACTCGCGGACGACCTGGTTCTTCGAGAACGTCTGCGGGGCCGTCATCATCGCGCTCGCGGTCGCGACGTACCGGAAGTTCCGCTTCAGCGACCGCGCGTACCTGCAGGGCCTCGCGTTCCTCCTGCTCCACACGGTCGCGACCTATTACACGTACCCGCGCGTGCCGATCGGCCTGTGGCTGCAAGACGTGTTCGACATGTCCCGCAACCACTACGACCGCATCATCCACTTCGCGTTCGGCGCGCTGATACTGCTGCCCATTCGCGAGGTGTTCTTCCGCCGCGAGCCGCGCAAGAGCCTGCTGATGGAGATGTTCCTCAGCATCGCGGTGATGTGGTGGTTCGCGACCGGCTACGAGATTCTGGAGTGGTGGGGGGCGGTGCTCACCAACGCCAGGGACGCGAAGCAGTTCCTGGGTATCCAGGGCGACCGGTGGGACGCGCAGAAGGACCTCCTGGTCGCGCTCATCGGCGCGACCCTGGCCTGCGCCGTCGACTGGGTGCTCGTAAGGGTGCGCCACCACGCTCCGAGCGCACGCGCCGGGCACGCCCACGCTTGAGCGAGATTCCGCTGCGCCGCTGCTACCGGGCCGTTACACCCCGATAGCAACAGGTGCGGGGAAGTCCCACCCCCGCGGAGCGGTTGCAGAGCGTAAACACCCGCATCGACCACACCATGGAATCGTTCGACAGAAACATCGAGGCCGCCGACCTCGGTCTCGAGGGCCACGAGGGCCAGCTCGGAGACGAAGACACCGGCGAGCTGCTCTCTTCCGAGGCGCTCAGCGGAACTCGCGACCGCGAGCGGAAGCTCTCGGTTCAAATCGAGCAGCGCCTCGGCGCGCTCTACGCCGCCATCGTCGACTTCGACCTGGCGTTCGTTCACCTCGAGTCGCTGGTGAAGCGGCTCGACACCGGCGACGTCCGCCTGCGGTCGGTCGTCGACGTCAGCGGCGATTTCGAGTCGCAGGACGAAGGCGAAGACCACCCGGGCCTGCGCCGCATCGCGGGCGCGCTCCACAAGATCAGCGTGAAGCGCCGCGCGTGGAAGCGCATGGCCGAGAGCGACAAGAAGCAGGCGCGCCGCGCCGAGCTCATTCGCGCGGTCGAAGAGGTGTCGCTGCACCCGCAGCAGCTGCGCGCCATTCACGAGCACGTCGGCGAGAGCCTGAGCGCGCTCTCGGCCGCCGAGCGGTCGCTGCGCCAGGCGCTGCGGCTGCGCTCGGGCCAGAGCCACGAGTCGGTGAAGGCGTGGAGGAAGGCGCTGCGCGGCACCCGCGCGGCGAACAGCGAGCGCGCGAAGGAGGCCCTCGACGCGCTGGTGAAGCTCGAGGCCGAGGCCGGAGAGCCGATCGGCTCGCTGCGGCAGCACGGCTACGCGCTGCGCGAGGCGCACCATGCGCTCGAGGCCGCGAAGAGCGAGATGGTCCAGGCGCACCTCTACCTCGTGCACCGCATGGCGAAGCGCTACGCGGGCCGCGGCATCGACCTCACCGACCTCATGCAGGAGGGCGCGGTCGGGCTCATGCGCGCCGTCGACCGGTTCGACTGGCGGCGGGGCCTGCGGTTCGCGACGTACGCGAACTGGTGGATCCGCGCCTCGTTCACGCGCACGCTCGCCGAGCAGTCACGAACGATTCGCCTGCCGGTGAACGTGGGCGAGCACCTCCTGCGCATGTGGCAGGTCTCGAGCGCGCTGGCGCAGAAGCTCGGCCGCGAGCCGAAGCTCGAAGAGACCGCAGAGGCCGCGGGCATCACGCGCGAGAAGGCCGAGCGCCTGCTCGCGAGCCAGCGCCCGGTGGTGTCGCTCGACGAGCCGCTGGATGACGAGGGCGAGCAGACGATCATGGATCGCATCGCCGATCAGAGCGCCGCCGACCCGGCGCGGCCGACCGAGCGCACCGAGCTCGAGCAGCTGCTCGGCCGCGCGCTGGCGCAGCTCCCCGACAAGGAGCGCACCGTGCTGCAGCGCCGCTTCGGCTTCGGCGACGACGTCCCCGAGACGCTGGAGGAGATCGGCCGCTCGTTCGGGCTCTCGCGCGAGCGGGTGCGGCAGATCGAGGCACGCGCGCTGCAGAAGCTGCGGCGGCTCGGCGCTCCGCTCGAGCTCCAGTCGTACCTGAGCGAGCCCGACGAGTCGTCGGCGGACGTGGTGCACTGAGTTGGTGGTCGGTGGTCGGTGGTCGGTGGTTCAGCGCGGCAGTGCTTTCAGCCTCGCCACCCGCTCCGGCTCCAGGGCGCCGAGCTCCGCGAGCGTGAGCTGACCGCGGACCCACGCGCCCAGCGGCGTGCTCTCGGGCGGCAGCCTCTTCAGCCGCCGCGCCAGCTTCGCCACCTGGGCGAACGAGCGCTCCCAGACGATCGCGCTCTCGTCGAACGGAAAGCTCAACGCCCGCAGCTGCCGCTCGAGCCCCTTCGGCAGCTCGCCGTCACGCCACCGCTCGCGTACGTGCTCCAACCACACGTTCAGGGCCCGCGCGGGGCCAAACGGGGGAACGAGGCAATGACCCCGAGCTCGCTGAAAGGCACGCAACTGCTCCAGCCCGTCTTCGTCGGACAACGCTCCATGGCGCACTGTCGATCCAGACGCGGAAGCTGCTTTTTCTGGATCACCGCGCAGTCACTACCGACCACCGACCACCGACCACCGACTGACTCATCGACTCGGCGGCGGCCTCTTCCCCGCGCGCCGCGGCGCCGGGGGCGGAATCGTCCCCGGCTTCGGCCGCTCGCCGGGCTTCGGCTTCACCACCACCGGCGGAGCTGCCGGCGGCGGCGGCGGCATCGGCGGCATCGTCGCGGGGCCCACGCGCTGCTCGGCGGCGACGTCGCCGCGCCTCAGCGTGCGCGGCCGCGCCGCCTGCGCGTGTCTGCCGATGTCTCCGCCGGCTCGGCGCACGAGCTCGACGCTGGGCCCCCGGCCCGGCGCTCCGCGGCGAAACGGAATCGCGGTCGCCGCGTGGTACGCCGCGTACTCGCGGTGCGGCTCGAGGCGCGAGCGGTGGAAGTCGGTGCGCCCGAACTGCGAGAGCGGCACGAAGCACCAGCGCGGCTGGTAGCCGGGGAACGCCGTCGAGACGCCCTGCGGGCCGAGCGGCACCCAGCCGACGAGCCCTCCGCCGACGCGCCACTCGACCCACGCCGGAGCCCACGCGTCGCCCGGCACCCAGACCCACCCCTGCTCGGGGCTCTGCACCCAGCGGCCGTGGTGAAACGGGATCCACCCCCACGCCCACTCCGAGTGCCACGACCAGCCCTCGTCGCTCGGCTCCCAGTGGCCGTTCGTGAAGTACGGGTAGAAGTCGTTGCCGACGACGACCGGCGACGGGCGCCAGACGCGGCCGTACGGAGCCAGCGCGACCCAGTCACCGTAGAGCGCGAGCTCCCCGTAGAAGTCGGTGGGGTCGGTTGCGGCGACGCGGTGGGTGCAGGCCGTCACCGCGCAGAGTGCGGCGACCGCTGCGAGGCGTTTCATGAGCGGAAAAGTAATCGTCGAACGCAGAGCACGCTTGGGCTACGCCCCGCAGCACCATGGCGAAACGATCTCGATACGTCCTGGCGATCGATCAAGGCACCACCGGTACACACATCTCCATCGTCGACGAGAACGTGAAGGTCGTCGGCAAGTCGTACCAGGAGTTCAAGCAGCACTTCCCCAAGCCCGGCTGGGTGGAGCACGACCTCGGAGAAATCTGGCGCACCGTCGAGGCCTGCATCGCGAAGGCGCTGAAGGCGGCGAAGCTCAAAGGGCACGACATCGCCGCCATCGGCATCACCAACCAGCGCGAGACCACCGGCGCGTGGACGAAAGACGGCAAGCCGCTCCACCGCGCGATCGTGTGGCAAGACCGGCGCACCTCCGACCGCTGCGCCGAGCTGAAGGCCCGCGGCGAAGAGCCGCGCGTGCGCGAGACCACCGGCCTCGTGCTCGACCCGTACTTCTCGGGCACCAAGATGCAGTGGCTGCTCGAGAACGCGCCCGCCGTGAGAGAGGCGCGCGACGCGAAGAACCTGCTCTTCGGCACCATCGACACCTGGCTCGTCTTCAAGCTCACCGCCGGGGCCGCGCACGTCAGCGACGTCTCGAACGCGAGCCGCACGCTGCTGATGAACCTGCACCGCCTCGAGTGGGACGACGCGATGACGTCGCTGCTCGCGGTGCCGCCCGAGCTGCTGCCGCGCATCGTTTCGAACGCCGAGGTGTACGGGCAGACGAAGGGCATGAAGTCGCTGCCCGACGGCATTCCCGTGAGCGGCATGGCCGGCGACCAGCAGGCCGCGCTGTTCGGGCAGGCGTGCTTCCAGCCCGGTGAGTCGAAGTGCACGTACGGCACCGGCGCCTTCCTGCTCATGAACGTGGGCTCGCAGCCGGTGGCGTCGAAGGCGGGGCTGCTCTCGACGGTGGCGTGGAAGCTCGGGTCGCAGACCACGTACGCGCTCGAGGGCAGCGCGTTCATCGCCGGCGCGGCGGTGCAGTGGCTGCGCGACGGCCTCGGGCTCATCAAGAAGGCCTCCGACATCGAGGCGCTCGCGAAGAAGGTGAAGGACACGGGCTCGGTGGTGTTCGTGCCGGCGCTGGCGGGGCTGGGCGCTCCGCACTGGAGGCCCGAGGCGCGCGGGCTGTTCGCGGGAATCTCGCGCGACACGAGCGCGGGGCACCTCGCGCGCGCGGTGCTCGAGGGCATGGGCCTGCAGATCTACGAGCTCGCCGACGCGATGCGCAGAGACTCGGGCCGCGACATCCCCGCGTTCAAGGTCGACGGCGGAGCCGTCGCGAACAACCTGCTCATGCAGTTCCAGGCCGACGTGCTCGGCACGCAGGTCGTGCGGCCGAAGAACGCCGAGACCACCTCGCTCGGCGCCGCGTTCCTCGGCGGCCTCGGCGCCGGCATCTGGGCCAGCCCCGACGCCATCAAGCAGGCGTGGAAGGCCGACAAGGTGTTCTTCCCGAAGATGGGCGAAGAAGAGCGCGCCGCGCACCTGAAGAAGTGGGCCGCGGCGGTGCAGCGCGCGTGACGACTGGCCGGCGAACAGCGGTATCGTTCGGCGGTTGATGAACAGCGGAGCCCGAGCAGGAAAGCCGGTGTGGGTCGCTCTTCCGGTCATCGCGCTGGTGCTGCCCGGGCTCGGGTACCTGGCGCTGCGCTCCCGGGCGCGCGACGCCGGCGAGCGGCTCGTCGCGAAGGCGAACGAGGTCGAAGGGAGGAAGTACCCGCGCACGCTCCACCGCTCGGAGCCGGGCGCGTTCGGAGCGCGCGTCGTGGCTGCGCTGAAGGGTCACACCCCCGACAAGGAGTGGACCGACGCGTGCACCAAGGTCGCGCGCGGCGATGAGCCGCTCGACACGCTCACCGAGGCCTGTGACGCCGTGCGCCTGCGCGATCGCGCCTGGGCGCTCGAGGCGATGAGGGCAGGGCGCTCAGAGCAGTGGAGCCGCGTGCCTCCCGACTTCTCGCTGCTGCCGTTCATGTACGCAGTGCGGGTCACGGCGCTCGAGGTGCGCAAGCTCCCGCCCGACGAGGGCGTCGAGCTGTGCGCCGACGTGCTGGCCGTCGGCCGCGATACCGCGCTCGGCGGCGGCGCGCTCGGAGCGATGGTCGGCGCGGGCATCGTCGAGCTCGTGCACCTGCCGTGCACCGCGGCGCTCGCCGGCGCTTCGGACGAGAAGCGAGCCTGGGGCAGGCAGGCGCTGCGCGGCATCTACGACGCCTGGCCGCAGTCGGGCGACTGGGTGCCGGCCGAGGCGCTCTTCATCACCTCGGTCTTCCAGTACGTCATGACCGACGAGCAGGTCGCGCGGCTGCCGGCCGAGACGCGCGGCGCCCGTCTGGCCATGGAGGAGCCGACGTTCTTCGAGCGCCTCTTCCTGATGCAGGCGTTCCCCGGGGCCGTGACGATGTTCGACCGCCTGGAGCAGGCCGGGAAGCTGGAGCCCGCGAAGCGCGACGCCGAGGTCGCCGCCATCGAGGCCGCGGAGGCCGCGTCGTGGAACCCGCTCACGCGCGTCGCGGCGCCGAGCTACCAGAAGTTCTTCACCCGCGCCGACGCCGCCCGCGCCGAGCTGCTCGAGCTCGCGAGGCCGTGACCCTCACCGGCTCAGGCAGGCGGAACGAAGCCCGCTACCTCGAGCTCGCGCGAGACGGCCGCGGCCGCATCGACGCTGCTGGTCGTCCAGAAGCGCAAGTGCGCGGTCTCGGCGCGCACGACCTGGGCCGTGGCGACATGCAGCGCGGTGCGCAGCGAGACGTCGAGCGCGAAAGGCTGGCTCGCATGCTCCAGAACTTCGTCCGAGACCGGGAAGAGATGAAGGGCCCCCAGCAGCCGGTCGCAGTCGCGCCGCAGCGCAGCAGCGGTCACCGAGTCGAAGTCCCTCGCCCGGCGACGACGGTCCAGCGCGAGCGCGAGCTCGATCCGAACGAGCTCCGACGAGGTCAGCACGGGGTCACGGAGCTCGAAGGGTGTCGCTCCCGGTATGCGGTAGAGCACGCTGAGCAGCGCGGAGGCATCGAGGTAATGCGCTTCATTCGCCATCGAGCGCCTCGAGATCGTCCTTCACCGCCTGAGGGCTCATTCGCTTGAGCCCCTTCAACGGCTTGAGCGATCTCCACGCGGCCGCGGGCTCGCTCGCCGGAGCGCGGCAGCGACCGGTGGCCACCAGCCGAGCGAGCGCGTCGGCGGGGGTCGGGCGGGTCGGCCCGAGCTCCGCGACCGGCTCGTTTCGATGGAGCACTCGAATGGTCTCTCCCGCGCGAACCAGGCGCAGGTAGTGGCTCAGGTTGTTCTTGAGGTCGCCAATCTTCACGGCCTTCATGGACAAGACGATAGAGCCAACTTGGCCAAGTTTCAACGCGCTGGCTGCTCAAGCTCGCCACGCCGTGACCATTAGCTGGGCTTGTCGGGCGCGCTCACGTGGCACCCCACGAGGCCCCGAAGCGGTGCTATCTCGCGGCTCGTGACGACCACGGTTCAGCAGAACGCTCCGCTCGGCAGCACCAAGCGCATCGACACCTGGTGGGTGGCTCCGCTGCTCACCGCGGCCGGCCTCATCACCTTCTTCGGCTACCTGACGCTGCGCGCGTTCAACGCGACGTACGTCTGGGCCGACCCGTACATCAGCCCGACGGTGGCGCCGCCGCTGTTCTCGCCGGTGGCCGGCTACCCGGGCGCGGTGCCGGTCGACCACGCGTGGCTCGGCGCCTTCCCGTCGTGGTGGCCGTCGTTCTTGCCGCAGTCGCCGGCGTTCTTCATCCCCGCCGCCGCCATCGCGTTTCGCTTCACCTGCTATTACTACCGCGGCGCCTACTACAAGTCGCCGGTGCTCTCGCCGCCCTCGTGCACCGTTCGCGGCGCCTCGCGCTCGTACCGCGGCGAGACCGCGCTGCTCGTCTTCCAGAACCTGCACCGCTACACGCTGTACGCCGCGCTGTTCCTGCTCGTGTGCCTGTGGTGGGAGGGCCTGGCCGCGTTCTTCAAGGGCGGCAAGTTCGGCATGGGCGTCGGCACGTTCGTGATGGTGATGAACGCGTCGCTGCTCACCGGCTACACGTTCGGCTGCCACTCGTGGCGCCACCTCATCGGCGGCAAGCTCGACTGCTTCTCGTGCGACGCCCCGAGCCGCGGCCGCTTCAAGCTGTGGAAGCTGTCGTCGTGGTTCAACGGGCGCCACATGCTCTTCGCGTGGATGAGCCTCGTCTGGGTCGCGTTCACCGACGTGTACATCTACCTGGTGAGCAGCGGCGCGATTCGTGACCTGAACACGTGGGACTGATCGGCCGCGCGCGCGAGCTGTACAGGTCGCGCCGCGCCGTGCGCTGGGCTGTCGACATCGCTCTCGTCCTCGTCGCCGTCGCCGTCATCGGCCTCTGGCAGACGCGCAGCCACGTGCGTGGCGTGGCGCCTCCGGCGGTGACGCTGCCGACGCTCGACGGCCGCACCGTCTCGCTCACCGAGCTCGGCGGCAAGCCGACGCTGCTCGCGTTCTGGGCGCCGTGGTGCGGCGTCTGCAAGGCGTCGAGCGACAACCTCTCGCGCGTGGCGCGGCTGATGGGCTCGCGGGCGCAGGTGCTCTCGGTGGCGCTCGAGTACGAGAGCCTCGACTCGGTGCAGCGCTACGTGACCGAGGGCGGCGTCGACTACCCGGTGCTGCTCGGCACGCCGTCGCTCGGGCAGGAGCTGCGCGTGACGAGCTTTCCGACCGTCTACTTCGTCGGCGCCGACGGCCGCATCTCGGGCTCGGCGGTCGGGTACACGACCACGATCGGGCTCTTGTGGCGCCTGCTCTGGAGCTAGGCTCCAGCCTCCCGTGATCGAGCTCCTGATCAGCGCTCCGGCGCAGAAGTGCTTCGAGGCGTTCTGTGACCTGCAGTCGGCGCGCCTCTGGCTGCCGGGGCTCAAGAAGCTCCGCGTGGTGCGCAGCGACGCGCGCGGCCGCCCGCTCGAGGTCACGTACGAGTTCGGCGACGACCTCACCTACGCGCTCGTCTACGCGTACGACGACGCGAAGCGGCAGGTGCGCTGGGTGCCGTCGGCCGGCGTGCGCGACGGCGTCTCGGGGTTCGCCTCGTTCGAGCCGTACGAAGAGGGCTGCCGCTTCCGCTACTCGCTCGACAGCGTGAGGGGCCGCCCCGAGGAGCACCCGCTCGCAGTCGCGCACGCGTTCATGAACTGGGTGACGAAAGCGGCCTAGTACGACAGCCCGGAAGTTCGTGCCGTGCTGGGCGGCCGATCCATCCCGCTGGCTGCGTTGCGCTCCCTGCAACGCACCTTAGTCGTTGTCTGGGTGAATGTCGTCGCGGCTCTCGGGCGCGCCGTCGGGCCCCGAAGACGAGAGCTGCGCGACGCCGGCCGAGAGCCGGTAGACGATCAGGTTGCCCCACTGATCCTTCGTAGACTCGGCGGGGAGCAGCTTCTTCTCGACGAGCGCGTCGAGGCTGTCGGGGTACGAGCCGTTCTGGGCCTTGTACTGATCGAGCGCCTGGCGCGTGGCTTCGAGGTTGTGCCGCGTCGGCTGCACGCGCTTGAGCGCGATGAAGTGCAGCACGATGGCGCCGGTGATCGCGAGGATCGACGCGATCACCATGAACTCGATGAGGGTGAAGCCCCGTTTCATGCACCCATCGTCCACGGTGCACGGCCGGAGTCAACGACCGTTTGATTAGAGGCTCTCGCGGAAGTACCGCTCGGCCGTGTGGCCGCGCTGCGGGTCGATGTACGCCGGCCGCTCGAACATGCGGCAGAACGACATGCCCGCGTCGTACGCGCTCGTCGTCGAGCGCAGGTGCGTCAGCGCGCGGCTCTCGCTGGTGTTCAGCTCGTGCCAGAGGAACTCGAGCTGGCCGCGGAAAGATTCGGGGTGGTAGCCGTGAGCGGCCGTCCACGCCTTCATGTTGTCGCCGCGGCCGGCGTGCCATTGAGCGATGCCGAACGACGTGCCGCTGTCGCCGATCGCCGTGGTGCGGAAGCCCGACTCGTGCTGCAGGTTGCCGGCGATGCCCGCCGCCTGCTCGCGCGTGAGGCCCTTCGCCATGAAGAACGCGATCGCCTGCTGCGCGTTGCCCGGCATGCCGGGGCGGTTCTCGATGCCGTCGATGTTCACCGGGCCGGGCGCCGGGTTGTTGTTCGGGCCGGGCGCAGGGCCGGGCTCGAACGTGTCGGCGCGGCCGGGGATCTTCAGGTTCGCGCCCGCGTAGATGAGGTTCGGGTTCGCGATGTTGTTCGCGCGCACCAGCGCGTCGATGGTCGTGTTGAACCGACGGGAGAGAGCCCACAACGTGTCGCCGCGCTGGATGGTGTAGTTGCTCATACAGCGAAGTTCTCGCCGCACCGCCGGCCCTCGTATTCGCTGCACTCGATCAGCCGCGTTTACGATCCCGAGGAATTACGCCAATGTATGCGTTGGGCTCACCACCACCCACCTCTAGAACCCCGTGGATTTCGGGGCCGGCACGCTGCTCTTCACGTAGCCCTTCGAGAGGATGAACGCCTCGAGCTGGGCCGACTCCGCCTGCAGCGTGTCGATGAGCGCGACGACCGCGTTCACCGCCGCGTCGCCGCGGCCCGGGTTCTTCAGCACCGCGGTGCGCCCGCGCGAGTCGTACAGCTGCGCGCAGATGTAGTGGAAGATGTCGGCGCGCGCGCGGTAGTCGAGCTCGGCCGCCGGCACGATGCCCGCGAACGCGGCCTCGACCGCCGCGATCTGCTCCGGGTGGTACTGGCGCAGGTACTGCGTGGTGAGCTGCTTCAGCTTCGCCATGTCGCTGTACTCCTGCATGTCGTTGCCGTGGTTCAGCACGTCGGCGTACGAGGCCTCGCCGGGCCGCAGCTCGGCGCCCACGATCACCTGGCGCAGCACCCGGGACACCAGCCCGTAGAACTGCACGTTCGTCATGTTGTAGCCCCAGCCCAGCGTCGGCCAGCCGAACGTGATGCCGCGGTAGTCTTCGATCGCCATCACCGCGTACCAGTCGGTCAACGCCGAGCGGCCGACGCCCGAGAGCGCGCCCGCGCGGGCCGTCGACGACTTCGCCATCAGGTCCATCAGCGCGACCGCGTAGTCGTGCACGTCGTCGTCGGGGATCTCGCCGAGGTCGAGCAGCTGCCGCCCGAACGTGCTCGCGAGCGGGTCGTGCGTCGGCGTGTCCATCACCACCAGGCCGATGCGCTCGGCGCGAACCGGCCGGTCGGTGATGAAGTACGCGATCGAGTCGGGAGTGATCGGCATGCGCAGCGAGCGGCCCGCGGCCGTCGGCCAGTACATGCTCCAGCTGCTGATCATGAGGCCGGCCTGCGACTGATCGACGAGGTTGTCGACGATCGCGCTCGTGAACTTGTACTGCTTCGTCGCGCGGCGCGGCTGCGCCTTCACGTAGTTCGACGCGTAGAGAATGTTCTGGAACGAGGCCGCCTGCTCCGACCACGTCGCGCCCTTCAGCTTCCGCAGCCAGTTGCCGGTCTTGTACAGCGTGCACGAGCGCAGCCACGGGCCGGTCTTGCTCTGGCTCCACGTGACGTACGACTCGCGGTCGCGCTGCGCCGCCGGCGAGATGACCTCGGTGAGGTACGAGCGGAAGGGCCGGTCGCCCGGGAAGTCGAGCACGATCGGCGGCTTCACGTACGTGTCGCGCTTCAGCGTGATGGCCTGGCCGTTCAGCATGCCCGTCATCGTGTCGTCGTTCGGGCTGGTGCTGTTGCCGCCGTTGACCGTGAAGGTCGCTCCGGTGCCGGTGAGCGCGTCGCCCGAGCGCGTGAGCTGAACCGTCTGGCCGCCCATCGTGAAGCGGATGCCGACGGCGGGCCACGACTCGATGACTGCTCCGCCGGTGACGGCGAGGCCGTCGGCGGTGGCGATGTACAGGCCGTTGAGGTCGTCGTCGCCGACGGTCGCCAGGCCCGCGACGTCCTGGTCGAGCTCTTCGGCCTCCGAGGGCTCGTCGTTCACGATGAGCTCCGCGTCGGGGCCGCAGGCGGAGGCGAGGAGAGACAGCAGCAGGAAGTGTCGCGTGTTCATGGTCATGTGCCTTTCAGAGAGAGGAAGCCGAGCAGGCGCCGTCGAGCGGCCACGGCGTCACGCCGTCGCCGGCGAGCGTCGAGACCACGTCGGCCAGGGTCTCGGAGCCGCCGTTCGTCACCGTCGCGTCGCGCACCAACAGGCCGCGCGCCTGGCCGCAGACGCTCACGGTGTCGAAGCCGGTGACGCCGAGCGAGCCCAGCATCGCGGTGTCGCCGTACATCGCCTGGCCCGCGATGACGGTGAGCACCACGTCCGACGGCTGCGCCTCGATGATCGCGCGCAGCGGCGCCTTGCCGTTCGGCTTCACGACGACGAGGTCCGCCGCCATGCCCGGCGCGATGCGGCCGATCTTGTCGCTCATGCCCGCGATCTCGGCCGGCACCGCCGTCGCCATCTCGAACAGCTGCGCGTCGCTGAGCAGACCGTTGAAGCGCGTCTGGTTGATGCGGTCGGCGACCTTCAGCTCGGCCAGCAGGTTCGTCGTGCCCGACGGAGTCCAGTCGGGCGACAGCGCGACCTTCAGCCCCGCGCGCAGCGCCGCCGGCACGTCCGTCGTCTGGCCGTACAGCACCTCGTTCGACTGCGGCGACCACACGAGCTTCATGCCCGCCGCGCCCATCTCGGTAAGCTGCGCCGCGGTCAGCGCGGTGCCGTGAATCGCGACGACCTCTTTGCGCAACAGGCCCAGCGTGCGCAGCGTGTCGAGCTCCGCGCGCGAGCTGTCGTCGGTGCCTTCGGCGAGGTGCACGAGGTACGCCTTCGTCGTGCCGGCGTCGAACTGCGCGATGAGCTTCTGCGCGTCGAGCGCGGTGATGCTCTTCACCGGCAGCACGTTCTGGCGGATGTGGTCGCGGCAGAAGACGTACGACTCGACGTTGCGGACCCAACCGTTCTGGCACGTGTAGCCGATGGAGCCCTGAATCGTCGTCGTGCCGCCCATCAGCGCGCGCAGCTCTCCGTACTTCTGCGCCTGGCAGAGGTGGCCCGCGCTCTTCACGGCGTTGTACGGGCCCTTCACCGCGGCGGCGTACGACGCGTCGTCGGCCCACTGGTAGCGGTTGCCGTACAGCCGCGGCGGCGCCCACGGAGCGATGAAGTTGTACGCGACGTGGTTGTGGAGATCGACGAGGCCCGGCGAGATGACTCCGCCCGTCTCGACCACGGTCGCGCCGCAGGGAACCGCGTCGCGCGTCGAGACGAGGCCCACGATGCTCTCGTCCTTCACGAGCACGTAGCCCTGCATCACGCCCCACGGAAGAATGACGGTGCCGCCGAGCGCGTACGTCGCGCGCAGCTGGCCGTACGCGCACGAGCTGCCGGTGTTCGACGTGATGCGCTGGTCCGCGTTGCCCTGCGGGGACGGGTCGTCGATGGTGAGGGCCGCCTGGTTCGTTCCGCACGCGGCGGCGACGAGCGCAGACAACACGAATGACATGGCCTTCGAGGGCGAGTTGCTTCCCGGCATTGACGAATTCCCCTTTCGGGAGTTGAGACACGGGTGTGACTTCCGGTGTGCAACGTCCACAGACCGCCTTGGGGATCAGCGCCTTGGCGCTGCTCCTCGCCTGCCAGTCGGCGCCCCAGCCGGTGAGGAAGGAGCCCGTGCGCGCCGAGCTCGGCCAGGCGTTCGCCTGCCTGCCGACCTGCTACCAGCCGGAGGCCGCGCCTCCTGAGGGCTGCGCGGGGCAGGTGTCGTGCGAGTCGCGCGGCAGCCTCGCGGCGCTCGCGATGAACGTGGTGTCGCACCGGTTCTCCGAGGCGCAGAAGGCGAGCGCGGCGAAGGACATGAAGACGTGCGAGGGCGCGGCGCGCGCGATTCTGCTCGGCGTGCGCGGCTTCGATCGCGTGCAGGGCCGCGCTCGCGGCGACTTCATCACGACCGACGGCCAGCACTGGACGGAGGCCGCCGCGAAGAACGCCCTCGCGGATCTGGCGACCGAGGCCGCGACGCTGATCGTCGCGTGCGGCGGCACGCGCGAGACGGCCCCGGCCGACGAGCTCGCGTTCTATGGCACCGGGCAGAGCAGCGCGCCGCCTGCCGAGGCGGCAGCGGAGCGCGGCGTCTCGCTCACCATCGAAGGGCCCACGCGCGTCTGCCCGGGGCAGGAGACGACCTACGTCGCGACCGTCGAGCTCGAGGGCGGCGTGAAGCGCCGCGGCAGCCGCGCCGAGATGACGTGGTCGGTCACGAGCGGAGCGATCGACGACGGCGTCTACCGCGCTCCGCTCGACGCGGCGGGCCAGCTCGGCCCGGCGCCCGTGCTCAAGGCCCAGCACGACAGCGGGCTCGAGAAGACGCTGCAGCTGCAGCTCGACTTCAGGTGCCCGCGCGTCGTCGACGCGAGCGGGCAGCCGGGAGTGCGCGGCGCCGCGGGCGAGGCCGCTACCGGCAAGGCGTTCGGTGCGGGGATGAGCGCGCCGACGTCGTACAAGCAGGCGCGGCAGATGCTGCGCGAGCACTACGGCGGCCCCGGCAAGCCCGGTGGAAACGGAGGGCCCGCGGGCGAGGTGCACGTGTACATCGCGGGCGTGACCGGCGCTTCCGGGCCGCTCGCGCTGGTGCGCGTGGTCTCGCAGAACGGCACGCAGCTGCACGTCGTCGACCCCGCGGGTCCGGGGCTCGTCATCGACGCTTCGGGAGGGAAGGGCGGTGCCGGCGGCGAGGGCGGCGAAGGAGCGCGCGGCACGACCGGAGAGGACGCTCCGATGTCCGGGCGGTCGGCGGGCGGAATGGGCGGCTGGGGCGGGCCCGGCGGCGACGGAGCGCGCGGCGGCAACGGCGGCGCGGGCGGCCGCGTGACGGTGCACTACGACCGGAAGCACCCCGAGCTGCAGTCGGTGGTGAAGGTGCTGAACGACGGAGGCGACGGCGGCGACGCCGGAGCCGGCGGGCTCGGTGGCGCCGGCGGCCACGGCGGGTTCGGCAGCATGGGCATCGACGGGCTGCGCCGGCGCCGCGGAGGTCCCACCGGCGTGGACGGCGAGCGCGGACCGGCCGGGCAGCCGGGCCGGCCCGGCGCCCGGGGACCCCGCGGACCGAAGCCCGTGTTCGTCGCCGACGACGCCGCGCGCATGTTTGCGGTGGAGGTAGGCAAAGGAGTGCTCCTTCGCTGAGCTGTTTTCGGGGCTCGTGGCACTCTTGGGCCTGGTGACCGCAGCCTCGAATCCCTCGAAGGTCGAGCTCCGCCTCGTCGACAAGCCGCCGACGCAGGGCGAGGTCTACGAGCGGTACAGCGCGTACGTGGCGTCGCTCGGCTACCGGCTGCTCGGCCGCGACGGCGACGTCGACGACCTCGTGCAAGACGTCTTTCTCGCGGCGGTCGAGGGGCTGCCGTCGCTGCGCGAGGCGGGCGCGCTGAAGGGCTGGCTCGCGACGCTGACCGTGCGGCTCGCGGGCCGCAAGCTGCGCCGCCGCCGCATCGCGAGCTTCTTCGGCTTCGACGGCAGTGAAGACGACATCGCGGCGCCGGGCGCGACGCCGGAGCAGCGCGCGCTGCTCGGCCAGGTGTACGAGGCGCTCGACCGCGTGGCCGTCGACGCGCGCGTCGCGTGGATTCTGCGGAACATCGAGGGCGAGCCGCTCGACCAGGTCGCGAAGCTGTGCGGCTGCTCGCTCGCCACCGCCAAGCGCCGCATCTCGGCGGCGCAGGAAGACATCGAGAGGAGGCTCGCATGAGCCAGTCGAACGAGCTCGCACGGCGCCTGGAGGCCGCGCGAAGCAACCTGCACGTCGAGTGGACGCCCGAGCGCGCCGCCGCCGCGCAGGGAGGCATGCAGCGGAAGAAGCGCCGCCGCGCGGTGGTGCGCGCGAGCGCGGTGGCGGTGATGCTGGCCGCGGTCGCGGGCGCGGCCTTCGTGCTGTGGCCGCGGCCCCAGCCGGTCGTAGTCGTCGAAGCGCCGCAGCTCTCGATCGAGCCCGTCGATGCGAGCGCGAAGGTCGCCGGCGACGAGCTGCAGAGCGGTCGCGTGCGCGTGAAGCTGGCGAAGGCGGCGAAGCGGAAGTTCCGCGCGGGCGTCGTCGAGATCGAAGCGACCGGCGCGCAGTTCCTGATGGAGCGCGCGGACGCCGTCTGGGTGCGGGTGGAGGAGGGCGAAGCGATCGTGCGCTGGCCGGGCGGTGAAGCGGTGCTGCACGCGGGGGGCGAGGGCTGGTACCCGCCCGCGGCCGAGCCGGAAGAGAGCGAGACGGTGCAGGCGCCGCCGCGGCCGAAGCGGCCGAGCGGGGCGAAGCCGGCGGCGTGGAAGCGGCTCGCCGAGGCAGGCGACTTCTCGGCGGCGTACGACGAGCTGCACAAGAGCCACGCGCCGGTGGGCGACGAGCCGGCCGAGCTGCTCCTGTCGGCAGACGTGGCGCGGCTGTCGCATCACCCGGCCGACGCGGTGGCGCCGCTGCAGCAGGTGCTGAAGCGGCACGGGGCAGATCCGCGGGCGCCGCTGGCGGCGTTCACGCTGGGGCGCGTGCTGCTCGACGAGCTGGGCCGGCCGGCGGAGGCGGCCGAGGCGTTCGCGAAGGCGAGGGCGAGCGCTCCGTCGGGGCCGCTGGCAGACGACGCGCTGGCGCGCGAAGTCGAGGCGCGCTCGCGGGCCGGAGACACGGCGAAGGCGAGGGCGCTGGCAGAAGACTACCTGCGGCGGCTGCCGAACGGGCCGAGAGCGAGGCTCGTGCGCCATCACGGAGGCCTCGAGTGAAAACGAGTCCCCTCTCCCCTCGTAGGGGAGAGGGACAGGGTGAGGGGAGCCGACGTCTGAGGCATCATCGACCCTCGTGACCAGCATCCTGCTGACGCTCGTGGCGGCCTCGCCGGTACAGGTGCAAGTCGAGGCCTGTCCGGGCATCGACGCCGCAGAGGTCGAGCGCATCACGGGAATCGAGCTGGGCAGCGCGCCGCCGACGCCGGAGCCGGTGAGAGCAAGAGTGAGCTGTTCTTCCACGACGGAGGTCCGAGTCGACGACCCGGTGACGAAGAAGTCGCTGGTGCGTGAAATCGATCTCGCGCCGCTGGCGCCGAAAGCGAAGGCGCGCACGCTGGCGCTCGCCATCGCCGAGCTGATCTCAGCCAGCTGGAGCGAGCTGCTCCTCAACCCGGAGCCGAAGGTGGAAGCGGTCGGCGAGAAGACGCCGCCCGAGGTGCTCGAGAGCGTGCGCGAGTCGCTGCCCGAAGAAGCTCCGCGAGGCACGCTGCGCCTGGAAGCCTACGGCGCCGGCCGCGGCCTGTTCTCGACCCCCGCGCTGCAGTGGGGCGGAGGCCTGCGCGTGCTCTGGGCTCCGCGCGAGCGCCTCGGCGGCCTGTTCGATCTGAGCGGAGAGCACGCCGAGACCCGAGATGCCGCCGGCCGGCTCTCGATGGACACCGCGAGCCTGAGCGCGAGCCTCGCGCTGCTGTTCGCGCCTGCGGAATCTCTGAGACTGCACGCCGCGCTCGGCGGCCGCCTCGGCCTCGGCCGCGTCATCGGCACTCCGGTCGACGCCGAGGCCACCCGCGGCGGCACGCTGACCGGCGGCTTCGGCGGGCCTCAGCTCTCGCTCGGCGCCGCGCTCGTGCTGGGCCACTTCGTGGTGTCGCTCGGGCTCGAGGCCGGCTGGGCGCTGCTCAAGCTGCGCGGCACCGTCGACGGCGCTCGCGGGCTCGGGCTCGACGGCGCTTGGGCTTCAGCCCAGCTCGGAGCGGGGTGGTCGCGATGAGCGGGATTTCCCCTCACCCCGGCCCTCTCCCCTACGAGGGGAGAGGGAGCGCGTTCTTGATCGCTCTTCTGCTCTCCTGCACGCAAGGCGACGTCCTCAGCACGCGCCAGCTCGACGTCTCCATCGCCGTCAGCCCGGCCTCCGCGGCCCTCGGCCCGGGCGCCAGCCGCGAGCTCACCGCCCGCGTCACCGGCACGAGCTCCACCGACGTCACCTGGACGAGCTCCGCCGGCAGCATCTCCGGCGCCGGCAACACCATCACCTTCACCGCGCCGCAGACGCCGCAGACCGTCACCGTGACCGCGACCAGCGTCGCCGAGCCCGAGAAGAGCGCGACCGCGGTCATCACCGTCACCGACTCCATCGCGTACGGCCTCGCCATCCCGGCGACCCACCCGCGCATCTGGTTCGACGCCGCGCGCCTCGCCGCCGCGCGGCAGCGCTACGCCGCCCAGCCGTTCACGCCCGGCCGCGACGCCTGGGACGAGGTCGCCCTGCGCGCGCTGCTCTCGAGCGACCCGCAGGCGTGCCGCAGCGCCATCGACCGCGCGCTCGCGCACGACGTCTCGTCGTTCTCCAGCGACATCGCGTACTGGGAGGCCCAGTCGGCCATCCTCGCGTACGACTGGTGCTTCGACGCGTGGACGGCCGCCGAGCGCGCCGACTTCATCGCGCGGTGGAACGGGTTTCTCCAGGCCGAGCTCGCGCAGGGCTGGGGCAACACCGACATGCCGCAGAGCGACGTCTTCTGGATGTACCTGCGCAACGAGCTGCTCTGGGGGCTCGCGACGTTCCACGAGAACCCGATGGCCGACGGCTTCTTGCGCCACGCGCTCGAGGTGCGGTGGACGGGTGCGTTCCTCCCCAGCCCCGCGGGCCCCGGGCGCGGCGGAGTGCTCCAGCCGGGCAGCAACCGCGGCTGCTTCATCACCGCTTCCGCGACGCTGCCGTTCGTGACCGCGCAGCTCCACGGCCGCGACCTGTGGGCCGAGACCGACTTCTTCCGCGACGCCGTCTGGTACCTCGCGTACGCCACGACGCCGGCGCCGACGCGCCTCGACGGCTCGAGCTCGCGCTACTACGAGCTGTTCCCGTCGAACGACGACGGCCAGTGGGAGTTCGGCAACTCCGCCGGCCGCTCGCAGTACGCCGACTTCATGACCGCCGCCGAGCGCCGCTACCCCGCGGCCGCGACCGGCCGCATCGCGCGCGCGTGGCTCGATCTCACCAGCGCGCCGCGCACGCAGCACGCGCGCTCCACCGAAGCGCCCATCGTTCCCGCCGCGTTCAGCGCCCTGCCTCTCGACGCATACTTCCCCGGCACGCAGTGGCTCTACGGCCGCTCGGCGTGGGGCGGGCAGGCCACCGTGTTCCACGCGCAGCTCGGCACGCTCTCGGGAACCGGCTCCGAGCACCTCGATCTCGGCAACTGGCAGCTCTGGCGCAACGGCGCGTGGCTCTCGCGCGAGAGCGCCGCGTACTACGTGATGTACGTGGGCCAGGGCGGCGTCGGCTCGGTGTTCGCGCGCGAGGCCGTCGCGCACAACGTGGTGCTCGTGAACGGCCGCGGCCTCGCGCACGAAGACGGCCGCGGAGCGCCGGTGGTGCGGCGGCTCGAGTCGAACGCGCAGTGGACGTACGCCGACGCCGACCTCACCGGCGGCTACCGCAACAGCGACGTCTACAACCCTGCGCGCGACAACCCGGCGGCGCAGCACGTCGAGCGCGAGCTGCTGTTCCTGCGCTCGCTCGAGACGCTGATCATCCTCGACCGGCTGCAGACGACCGCGCCCAGCACGTTCCTCGCGCACTTCGAGCAGCCGCCGGTCATCGAAGACGCCACGCACGTCGCCGCGGTGAATTCAGACCAGGCGGTGCGGCTCACGACGCTGCTGCCCGCGGGCGCGACCTACCGCGTGTTCGACGAGGGCTCGCTCGGCCAGCACCGGCTCGAGGTCGACACGGCCTCGACCGGGCTCGTGTACTTCCTCCACGTCGTGCAGGCGCGCGACGCGACCGCCGCGAACCTGAACGCGACGCTCACCGAGACGGCGGCGCAGCTCACCGTCGCGCTCGGCGGCACGACGGTGGTGTTCGAGAAGGGCGCGACGTCGAGCGGAGGCACCGTGAACGGCACGCCGCTGCGCGCGGACGTGCAGCCCGTGCAGCTCGGCGACAACGGGCCCGTCTGGGGGCCGTAGCGCCGGGTCGGCGGTGACCCCTGCGCAGGTGGGTTGTCCGCACCCGGTCGGGTAGAATGCCGTGGCAGGGGGTTCACGCGTTGCCGGGTACGTCGAGACAGATCGATCAGCTGCGGATTCTCGCGACCGCCATGCGCGCGTTCGTCGAGGCGACCGCCGACTACCGCTTGCTGCTCGAGACGATCGTGCGTCACTCCGCTCAGGGGCTCGGCGCGTACTGCGCCGTCGCCCTGCTCGACGACGACCCCGCCGGCGGCAAGCGCATGCGGGTCGAGGCGGCGTGGGACGACAGCCCCGAGGTGCTCGAACGGCTGCGCGACCGCGCGGCGCTCGCGGGCAGCGGCATCGATGCGAAGCACCCGCTCACCGCCATGCTGAACCAGCCGAGCGCGACGGCGCTCGAGGGCGAGGCGCTGCGGCAGCTCGCGAGCCGCCTGCCCGGGGCGGCCGAGAGCGCCGACGCCCTGGACCCGAAGGGGCTGCTCTTCGCTCCGCTGCGCTCGCAGGGTCAAGCCATCGGCATGCTCACGCTCCTGCGGCACGGTGAAGGCGCCCAGCCGTTCGCCCCTGAAGACGTGATGCTGGCCGAGAACCTCGCCGACCACGCCGCCATCGCCATCTCGAACTCGAAGCTCATCGCCGCCGAGCGCGCCGCCCGCGCCGCGGTCGAGCTCGAGCTCGAGCGCCGCAAGCGCGCCGAGGCCGCGCTGCGCAAGACCGAGGAGCTGCTCGAGGCCGCGCCCGACGCGATGGTCATCGTCGGGCAGGACGGGCGCATTCAGCTCGTCAACGGCCAGGTCGAGAAGCTGTTCGGCTACCGCCGCGAAGAGCTGCTCGGCCAGGCCGTCGAGCTGCTCGTGCCCGAGCGCTACCGGGCGCGCCACCCGAGCCACCGCCTCGCCTACGCCGCCGACCCTCGCGCGCGGCCGATGGGCGCCGGGCTCGACCTGCGCGCGGTGCGCAAAGACGGCACCGAGTTCCCCGCAGAGATCAGCCTCGCTCCGATGCACGACGAGCGCGGCATGCTCGTCACCGCGGCGATTCGCGACGTCACCGACCGCAAACACCTCGAGCTGAAGATGCTCGAGGCGAACCGGCTGAAAGGCGAGTTCCTCGCGAACATGTCGCACGAGCTGCGCACGCCGCTCAACGCCATCATCGGCTTCACCGAGCTGCTGCACAAAGGCAAGGCGGGCGCGGTCACCGAGACGCAGACCGAGTACCTGGGCGACGTGCTCGCGAGCTCGCGGCACCTCTTGCAGCTCATCAACGACGTGCTCGACCTCGCGAAGGTCGAGTCGGGCAAGATGGACTTCCGTCCCGAGCCGGTCGACGTCGCTCGCCTCGTCAACGAGGTGCGCGACGTGCTGCGCGGGCTGTTCGCGGCGAAGCGCCTGCAGGTTTCGTCGAGGGTCGAAGTGCCGCGGGTGGTCATCGACCCGGCGCGCTTCAAGCAGATTCTGTACAACTACCTCTCGAACGCCATCAAGTTCACGGGTGAGAACGGCCGCATCACCATCCGCATCGTGCCCGAGACCAGCGACACGTTCCGCCTCGACGTCGAGGACACCGGCATCGGCATCTCGCCCGAGGCGCTCGGCAGGCTCTTCGTCGAGTTCCAGCAGCTCGACGCCTCGAGCGCGAAGCGCTACCAGGGCACCGGCCTCGGCCTCGCGCTCACCCGGCGCATCGCCGAGGCGCACGGCGGCCGCGTCGAGGTGAAGAGCACTCCCGGGCTGGGCAGCACGTTCTCGGCGATTCTGCCGCGCGTCACCCTGCCGCCGGAGCCCACCCATGGCCGGTGAGCCGGTGCTCGTCGTCGACGACAACGCACAGAACCTGAAGCTCGCGCGCGTGCTCCTGCAGGCCGAGGGCTACGACGTGAAGACCGCCGTCGACGCCGCCGACACGCTGCGCGTGCTCGCGACGTTCACGCCCCGGCTGGTGCTGATGGACCTGCAGCTCCCCGACCTCGACGGCCTCGAGCTCACGCGGCGGCTGAAGGCCCAGCCGAAGTACGCGCGCCTCAAGGTCGTCGCGCTCACCGCCTACGCGATGAAGGGCGACCGCGAGAAGGCGCTCGCCGCCGGCTGCGACGGCTACGTGACCAAGCCCGTCGACAGCGAGCTGCTCCTGCGCACCGTCGCCGAGCAGCTCAAGGGCTGAAGTCCTTCGCGCGAATGCCGAGCTGCTTCAGCTTCACCCACAGCGTCTTGTAGTCGGTGCGCAGCGCGCGCGCCGCCGCGGCCTGGTTGCCGCGCGCGTCTTTGAGCGCCTCGGAGATTGCCTCGCGCTCCGCGGCCTGCGCGGCGTCGGCGGCGATCTCCTTCAGCGTGCGGCCGCCGCCCGTGCGGCTCTGCACCGCCCCGGCGCCGCTCGCTTCCCCCAGCAGCGGGCGCACGTCGTCGCGCTCGACCTCCTGCCCCTTCGCGTGCAGCACCGCCCGCCGAACGACGTTGCGCAGCTCGCGCACGTTGCCGGGCCAGCGGTGCCGCTGGAGCGCGTCGAGCGCCGCCGGTGCGAACCGCTGCACCGGGCGCCTGAGCTCGACCGCGGCCTCTTCGAGGAAGCGCAGCGCGAGGTACCTCACGTCGGAGCTGCGCTCGCGCAAGGGCGGCACCCGCACCGTGTACTGCGCGAGCCGGAAGTACAGGTCGGGGCGGAACTGGCCGGCCTCGGCCTTCGCCTGCAGCTCCTCGTTGGTCGCCGCGATGAAGCGCAGGTCGAGCGCCGCCGCCTTCTCGCCGCCGACCGCGGTCACGCTCCGCGACTCGAGCACCCGCAGGAGCTTCGCCTGCAGCTGCAGCGGCAGGTTGCCGATCTCGTCGAGGAAGACCGTGCCACCCTTCGCGAGCTCGAAGCGCCCGGCGCGCCGGCGGTCGGCGCCGGTGAACGCGCCGCGCTCGTGACCGAACAGCTCCGACTCGAGCAGCGCCTCGGGAATCGCGCCGCAGTCGACCGCGACGAACGGCGCCGCGCGCCGCCGGCTCTCGCGGTGGAGCGCCTGCGCGACGAGCTCCTTGCCCGAGCCGGTCTCGCCGAGCACGAGCACCGTGAAGTCCGAGGCGGCCACCGCCGAGACCTGGCTCGCGAGCTCGCGCACCGCGGCGCTCGGCCCCATCTGCGCCGCGAGGTCTCCGCCGGCGGCGACGCGGGCCCTGAGCTCCTTCACCTCGCGCTCGAGCGCGCGGGCCTCGAGCGCGCGCTTCACCACGAGCAGCACCTCGTCGTGATCGACGGGCTTGGTGAGGTAGTCGACCGCGCCGGCGCGAATCGCCCGCACCGCCGACTTCGGGTCGTGCTGCGCCGTCACCATCACCACCGGCACCGCCGGGTGCGAGGCCTTGAGCCGCGTGACCACCTCGACCCCGTCGAACCCGGGGAGCTGCAGGTCGCACAGCACCACGTCGGGCTCCCGGCCCTCGACCGCCTCGAGCGCCGACGGCCCGTCGCCCGCGACCTCCACCTCGAACCCCTCGGTCGTCAACAGCGCCCTCATCAGGCGCTGGCTCGGAGCGTCGTCTTCGACCACCAGCACCCGCTGCGGCCCTGGCGCGCTCACCAGGGTGACGATACCCGGACTATGGTCTCGACACCATAGCTCGCTCTAGCCGGCACGAGCGCTTGCCAGCGGCATGCGTCGCGCATCGCCGCGGGGACATGGGAGCGCTGGAGGGAGTCAAGGTCGTGCTCATCGAGTCGGACCCGCCGGGCTCGAAGCTCGCCTCGGTGGTGCTGAGGCAGGCGGGGGCCGACGTCATACCGGCCTACGACGCGGAGCAGGCGCTGCGGCTCGTGGACGCGGTTCGCCCGCGGGTGGTGGTGGTGGACCTCGAGCTGCCCGTGGTGAGCGGCCTCGTGCTGGTTCGCCACATCAGCCAGCTGTCGTGGGCGGCGAGCACGGTCATCGTCGGCATCAGCACGGGCAACGGCCGCCAGCTGGAGCAGGACGCGCGCGCCTACGGGTGCCACGGCTTTCTGGCCAAGCCGATCGATTCGCGGCTGGTGGAAATCATCACGAAGTGTCTGGGAGGAACAACTTGAGCAAGCACATTCTGGTGGTCGACGACGACGCGCTTCAGCTGAAGCTCACCGCGGCGATTCTGACCGATGCCGGCTTCGACGTGACCGCGGTGACCGGGGCGGCCGAGGCCCTCGCGAAGGCGCTCGAGTGCGTTCCCGACGCCATCGTCAGCGACGTGCTGATGCGCGACTGCGACGGCTTCCGCTTCTGCCGCCAGGTGCGCAGCGAGCCGAAGCTCAGCGCGGTGCCGGTCGTGCTCGTCAGCGCCCACTTCTCTTCGCTGCGCGACCGCGACCTCGCGATCGCGGTCGGCGCGAACGGCTACGCCGAGCGCACTCCCGACTTCTCGGCGGAGCTCGAGCAGATCCGCCGGGTGCTCGGCACGGTGGGCGCGGCGCCGGCGGGCGACCCGGGCGCGCTGTACTCGGAGCGCGTCTCGGAGCAGCTCACGCAGCTGCTCGACAAGGCGCGCGCGGCCGACATGCGGTACCGCACCCTGTTCGAGAGCGCGAACGACGGCCTCGTCGTCGTCGACGGCAACGGCATCATCGTCGAGGTCAACCGCCGCATGGAGGAGCTCGGCGGGCGGAGCCGCTCGGTCATCGTCGGCCGCCACTTCTCGGAGTTCCGCACCCAGGAAGAGACCGTGTCCGACCTGGAGCACTTCGCGGCGGGCCTCAAGGGCCCGAGCGCCGGCGTCACCGCCATCAAGCGGCCCGACGGCACGACGGTGCACGTGCAGTTCAGCACCAGCAGCATCGTCGTCGACGGGCAGACGCTCGTGCTGGCCATCGGCCGCGACGTCACGCGCGAGCTCGCCGACCGCCAGGAGCTCGCCGCGAGCGAGGCGAAGTACCGGCGCCTGCTCGACTCGCTGCTCGAGGCGGTGTGGGTCTCGGACCTCGAGTCCGACGACTTCGAGTTCATGAGCCCGAACTTCCTGCAGCTGACCGGCTTCACGGCCGAGCACCTCATCGCCAACGGCCGGTCGTGGTGGCGCGCGCGCGTTCACCCCGAAGATCGCGAGCGGGTAGAGTCGTCGACCCAGCGGCTCCGCACCGAGGGGACTCCGTTCGACGAGGAGTTCCGCTGGCAGCACCGGGACGGCAGCTGGCGCTGGTTCCGCGGCCGCGCGCGCGTTCCCAGCCGGGGCAGCTCGCTGATGGAGGGCCTGCTGTCGGACGTCACGCAGCGCCACCGCCTCGAAGACGAGTTCCGCCAGGCGCAGAAGATGGAAGCGCTCGGCACGCTGACCGGGGGCGTCGCGCACGACTTCAACAACCTGCTCTGCGTCATCCTGGCGAGCTCCGAGATGCTGCTGCGCAGCCTCGAGCCCGGCGACGAGCGCATCGAAGACCTCAAGTCGGTGCGCGAGGCCGGCGAGCGCGCCGCCGCGCTGACCCGGCAGCTCCTCGCGTTCAGCCGCAAGCAGGTGCTGCAGCCGAAGCTCGTGTCGCTTGGCGACGTGATGCAGGGCGTCGAGAAGCTGCTCCGCCGCGTCATCGGCGAAGACGTGCAGCTCGAGCTGTCGGCCGACGCCGACACGCCGCCGGTGCTGGCCGACGCGGGGCAGCTCGAGCAGGTGCTGATGAACCTCTCGGTGAACGCGCGCGACGCGATGCCCGCAGGCGGCAAGCTGAAGCTCGCGGTGACGGGCGTGACGGTGGCCGACCACCAGGTCGATCACCTGCCCGCCGGCCGCTACGTCCGGCTCGACTGCAGCGACACCGGCTGCGGCATGGACGCCGAGACGCAGCGGCGCATCTTCGAGCCGTTCTTCACCACGAAGCCCGCCGGCAAGGGCACCGGCCTCGGCCTGTCGACGTGCTACGGCATCGTGACCCAGAGCGGCGGCGCGATCACGGTGTCGAGCGCGGTCGGCCGAGGCACGACCTTCAGCATCTTCCTCCCCGAGGCGGCGGGCGGGCGCGCGGCGGCGGCCGACCCGGCCTCGCTCGCGGCTCCGCGGGGCGGCACCGAGACGGTGCTCGTGGTCGAAGACGACGTCGCGCTGGGGCGCACGCTCCAGCGGGGCCTGTGCCGGCTCGGCTACGCGGTGCTGCTCGCGAGCGACGGCGAAGAGGCCGAGCGCGTGTACCGGGAGCACCGCGACGAGGTGACGCTCGTGCTGAGCGACGTGGTGCTGCCCGGCAAGAGCGGCCTCGAGACGGTGCTGCGGCTGCAGGCCGATGCGTTCAAGGGCAAGGTGCTCTTCATGTCGGGCTACGCCGATCGCCCCGAGCTGCACGACGTGCTCGCCAAGACGAACGCCCGGCTGCTGCAGAAGCCGTTCCAGCGCGAGGTGCTCGCGCGCACGGTGCGCGAGGTGCTCGACGGGGTGCCGTCGTGAAGGCGCCCGGCTTCGGCGACGACGTGCGCAAGGCGTTCGAAGCGCCGCTGCTGCGGATGGTCGTGGCGAGCGCCTTCGTGTTCAACGTGCTGCTCGTCGCGAGCGAATGGCACCGGAGCTTCTGGGCGATGGTCGCGGCGGTGCTCGGCTACCAGGGGGTCTCGGCGGTCGCTGGCACGTTGACGACGGGCGCGCGCGCCCGGTGGGTGCGGAACCTGGCCTTCTGCCTCGTCAACACGTTCATGGTGCTGGTCGTAGGGCAGATCAGCGGCTGGTCACTGCCCGCGCTGATGATGGTGCCGTACGTCGTGGCGCAGTACGGTCTGCTCGGTGAGGGGAAGCGGCCGTTCATCGTGGCGCAGCTCGCCGTCTTCACGGGGGCCATGGCGCTGGGCGGCGTGCCCTGGGCGTCGATCGGCGCGGCGGTCGTCGTTGCGTGGACGGTGCACTGGCTCTCGGACACGCGGGCCAGAGAGCTGCGCGAGGCCGTCGAAGGCCAGCTGAAGGCGGAGCGCGAGCTGCGGCAGGCGCAGAAGCTCGAGTCGGTGGGCCGGCTGGCCGCGGGCGTCGCGCACGAGCTCAACACGCCGGTGCAGTACGCGAGCGACAGCGTCGCCTTCATCGGCAGCGGCGTCGCCGAGCTCGATCGCGCACTGCAGGCGGCGAAGCCGCCGAGCGCCGAGCCGGACGCCGACCTCGAGTATCTGCGCGAGAAGCTGCCGGCCGCGATCGGCCGCGCGCGCGACGGGCTGCAGCGAATCGCCGGCATCGTCCGCTCGATGCGCGAGCTCGCGCACCCCGAGAGCCACGAGCTGACCCCGGTCGACGTGAACCGCGGCATCGAGAGCGCGCTCGTGATCGCCGGCAACGAGTGCAGGTACGTGGCCGAGGTCGTCACCCGGCTCGAGCCGCTGCCGCCGGTGCTCGGTCACGCCGGCGAGCTCAACCAGGTGGTGCTCAACGTCATCGTGAACGCCGCGCACGCGATCGGCGAGCGGGTCGGCACGTCCGGCGAGCGCGGCCGCATCACCGTCACGTCGCGCCTCGACGGAGCGGACGTCGCCGTCTCCATCGCGGACACCGGCGGCGGCATTCCCGCGAGCATCCGCGATCGCATCTTCGAGCCGTTCTTCACCACGAAGGAGGTCGGCCGCGGCACGGGGCAGGGCCTCGCGATCGCGCGCGCCGTGGTGAAGAAGCACGGCGGCACGCTGACGTTCGAGACCCGCGAGGGGCAGGGCACCACGTTCTACATTCGCCTGCCGGCTCACGTGGCGGCGGCGAGGGAGGCAGCATGAAGCGCATTCTGTTCGTCGACGACGAGCCGATGGTCCTCGAGGCGCTGGAGACGGTGCTGTACGCGCAGCGGCGCGAGTGGCAGATGGTGTTCGTCACGAGCGCCGCGGCGGCGCTGGCCGAGCTCGGGAGCAAGCCGTTCGACGTCGTCGTCACGGACATGCGCATGCCCGGCCGCGACGGCGCAGACCTGCTCGCCGAGGTCGCCCGGAAGTGGCCCGCTTCGGGCCGCATCTTGCTGACCGGCTACGCCGACGAGGCCGCCGTCGCGCGTGCAGCCGCCACCGCCCACTTCAGGCTCGACAAGCCCTGTCCCCCCGACAGCTTGCGGGAGGCGATCGAAGACGCGATGCCGTGAAGCCTGGCGCCTGAGGTCCGGCAATTGGCGCAAGCTGAGCCGATGAAACGGGTTTCGCCCGGGCTCCGTACACCGGGTCATGTCCTCGCCCATCGGCCGCAGCTCCCGCCCCAATCGTCCCTCCCGCATCACGGTCGTGCCCGAGAGCGAGCTCTCGCCGACCATCCGCGCAGCGCGGCGCACGATTCGCCTCAGGCAGTACGCGCGGCAGAACCCGCAAGACGGCTTCGACGTGCCGGCCCGCGCGCGGCGCAACATGCCGGCGCTCCGGCCGGAGCTGGCGCCGGGAGGCTCGTACGACGCCACGGCGATCGGCGACCGCCGGCGCGGCTCGCAGACGGTGTGGAGGGCGTTCACTCCCGGAGTTCCGGTGTTCGGCACCGGCTCGCGCCACGACTACGCGGTGCTGAGCGACCCGCTGCCGGCGGGCACCACCTTCGCGCAGGCGAACGCGGCGCTGCAGCGCTTCAACGCTCCGACCGCGGACGCATGGCGGGGCCGGCCGGGCACCGGCACGGAGCGCGAGCAGGTCGTGACCACCTCGAACGGCATTCCCGCGGGCCGCGTCACCGTTCAGCGCGGTGAAGGGTGGATCCGGAACACCACCGTCGACGGCCAGCACATTCTCCGCGGCTCCATCACGCGGCGAATCATTCGCGACGACGACGGGCAGTTCCGCATTCTCACCGAGGGCGTCGGGCGCGACGGCGCGCTCGGCAACGCGCGCCACGCGGGCAACGCCCTCGGCGGCCCGGGCATCTTCGCGTCGATGGACGAGATCACGATCCGCTGGCTGCAGCAGCAGCAGCGCTGAAGGCGTCGCGCCTAGAACGTGTCCTTCGAGACGGTCAGCACGCTGAGCCCCGTCTGGCCGTTGACCTTGTAGAGAATGTTCTTGCCGTCGCGCGACACGTCGATGCCGGTCGCGGCGAACGCGTCTTCGAAAATGACCTTGTGGCCGCCGTCGATGCTCACGATCTCGATGCCGGCCTTGCTCGTCACCGCGAAGCGCCCGTTGTCGGGCAGCCAGCCGACGCTCGCGAGGTACGTGTCGGCGAGGCCGAGGTCGGTGACCGACTGGTCCGAGAACTTGTAGACGAAGAAGTGCTCCGTGTTCATGACGCCGTTCACGAACGCGATCATCGTGCCGTCGGGCGAGAAGCGCGCCGCGTTGCCCGGGTTGATCGTGCTGAGGCCGCCGTCGCCGAGCTCGAGCAGCTTCACGTCGTTGCGGCCGTTCTCGCTGTACGTGAGGCGCGTCGCGTCGGCGTTGACGTCGAGCTCCATCGCGGCGAACGGCGTGCCGAGCCGCGTGATCGCCCCGCCCGCGGCGGGCACGCGCCCGATGCCGTCGTCGTCGGTGAAGTAGACGTTCGTGCCCATCGGGCCCCACGCGGCGCTCGCGAGGTACGTGCCGGCGTCGACGAGCGCCGTGAGGTTGGCGCCGTTCGAGTCCATGGTTCCGATGAAGTCGGAGCCGTTGAGGCCGGTGCCCGTCGAGAAGTGCAGCGCGATCTTGGTGCCGTCGGGAGACCAGCGCGCGTTGCCGAACTGAACGCCGCTCGGCGGGCTGAGGTCGGTCTTCGAGATGACCTGGCCGGCGTCCATCACGCCGCCTCCACCGGAACAGCCGAACGACAGGATCGTGAGCGCTGCGAAGACGTATCGGATCATGGCGGGCACGTACCACGGGCCACGACCCCGGTTCATTCAATCTCGGGTAGTGTCACCCGCATGAGAGTGAGAACCGGCGTCACGCTCTTCCTGCTCATGCTGCTCGCAGCGTGCCGGACGTCGCGCCCCCCGCCGCGGCAGGCGCCGCTCGACGACCTCGTCGTGTTGACGAGCGGCGAGCGCATCGCGGGCAGGGTCCTCACCGACACGCCGCAGGAGGTCGCGGTCGCGCAGCGCTGGGGCACGTTCACCTTCGCGCGTGAGCAGGTTCAGTCGGTGACGCGGCAGGCGGTCGCGGCCGAGGTCGTGCAGCGGAGCGAGAGCCACCGGCTGCCGTCGTTCTCGGCCGTCATTCACGCGCTCACCTCGCGCTGGACGACGACGGTGCAGCAGGTGCCGGCGACGGTCATCGACGTCGGCGTGCTCCGCCACGTGCCGTACGTCTCGCATCGCGCGGGCAACGTCGAGCTCAACGTCTACGGCGACCCCGAGGCGCCGAGCGGCATCGAGATCGGCCTCAAGGGACCGAGCGACGCGGACAAGCAGGACCTCCGCGCGTTCATCGCGAGCGTGCTGCCGCAGCCGGCGGATCAGCAGACCGCGGCGGGCCTCGCGCTCGATGCCGCCCAGGTCGACGGCTCGGGCCTGACGTTCGAGGTGACGCCCGACACCGCCCCCGACGCATTCGGCGCCTGGTGGGTGTCGGTCTACGACGCCGCCGCGCTCGAGGCGTCGCGCGCCAGCGCCGACGAGCTGCAGCAGATCGCGGCCGAGCAGGCGAGCGCGCAGTCCGGCTGGTCGGGCTACCACTCGGGCTACCGCCCGTGGCGAAGGCCGCCCGCGCCGCGCGTGTACGTGCGCAGCTATACGCGCAACCGCGGCATCTACCTGCCCGGCCCGCCGCTGCCACGCCTCGTGCCGCGCCCGCCCCGGTTTCCGTGAACGCAAGACGCGTTGCAGAGAATGCAACAGAAGTTGCGGTGAATGGAAAGTTCCAGAACTTTGGCCAGTGATTTCAATGGTTTGTGCGGGTTTCGCGCGGCCGGAGACGTGCAGGCACGGCGTGCATGCGCCACCTCACCGCACTGACGCTGTTCGCCGCCGCCTGTGGCCCGATGGAGGCCGTCGAGGCGGACGACGAGCTCGGCAGCTCGAGCCTCGCGCTGAGCCTCAGCCCCGCCGACGCCGCCGCCGTCCTCGCGCTGGTGAACTACCCGGGCACCTCGACCGGCATCCTCGACGACGACGTGATGCTCGACGCGCGGGCCGCGAAGAACATCGTCGGCACGCGCAACGGCGCCGACGGCCTCGAGCTCACCGCCGACGACCGGCCCTTCGCCACCATCGCCGCGCTCGACGCCGTGCCGTACGTCGGCGACCTCGCGTTCGACCGGCTCCTCGCCTTCGCGCGCAAGAGCCCGCCTCCCGCCGACGTGAACGTCGAGGGGGTCGCGTTCGCCGGCTGGCAGGCGGTGACGGTCGTCTGGGCGTGCAACACGGTTCCGGTCGGCGTGCTCAACGGCCTGCTCGACAACCGCGCCGCGGCGAACGTCATCGCGGCGCGGCCGTACTCGAGCGTGCAGGCCGTCGGCAACGTGGCGCTCATCGGCCCGAACGCGCTCACCGCGATGCGCGGCCAGGCGCGCACCTGGTGGCGCGCGATGAACGGCGGGCCGGTGCCGCCTCCCCAGCCTCCGGCGACGCTCGCGGGCACGTTCGACGGCGTGGCGTTCGACGAGGCGACGGCGGCGAAGGCGCTGCAGCTCGCGAACGCGTCGGCGCGCGAGGTGATGGTGGCGAACGGAGTTCCCGCGGCGCCGGCGGCGGCGGTCGTAGGCAACCGGCCGTACGCGACGGTGGCGCAGCTCGCGGCGGTCGCCGGTGTCGGCACGGCGACGATGCAGGCCTTCCACCGGTGGGCGAGCCCGCCGGCGGCCGACGCCGTGGCGCAGCTGCAGGCGGCGCTGCAGCCGCTGACCGACGGGCTGTGGATGCCGAGCGAGACCGACGCGAAGCTGCTGTTCGTGTCGTCGAAGGGCATCGGCAGCGCGGCCATCACCGAGGCGCTCATTCGCGAGCGGCTGACGGCGCAGCACGACGCGCTGCTGCCTCAGGTGATGTGGGTCGACGCCGCCGACGTCCCGCTCGCGGGCCGCACGCAGGTCGAGGAGCGCGACGCGCTCGTCTTCTTGAACCGCATCATCGACAACGCCGACCCCGAGGACCCGGACTCCATCGCGCGGGCCCAGCGGTTCGCGGCGCTGCGCGACGCGCTGACGTCTCGGCTCACGGAGCTGAAGGTGATTCGCTTCGGCACCGTGAACATCTCGACGTTCATCGTCGGCCGCACGAGCGACGGCGCGCTCGCGGGCCTGCTCACGGGCCAGGTCGAGACCTGATGCTCAGCTCGGGTAGATGCGCGCAAACGCGTCGTCGGGCTTGATGGGCCGGCGGCCCGAGAACCCGGTGTCGAGCTCGTGCCAGTGCGTGATGCGCTCCTCGCCCCAGCGCCAGCACAGGTAGACGGTGCGGCCCTCGCGCAGCGCGCGGAAGTCGACGAGCCCGTCGAGCGCCTTCACCTCGATGCCGGAGTCGATGAGCGGCTGCAGCTCCTGCTGGATGCGGCCGGCGAGCGCGTCGCGGTCGGGGCCCTGAGCCGCGTCGAGCTTCGCGGCGAGCGGCCGCACGGCCTCGAAGGTGCGGGTGAGCAGCGGGATGAGCGAGTTCGCTTCCTCGATGCCGAAGTGGCGCATGCGGGCCGAGGCTTACTATGACTCCCGTTTCAAAGGAGCGACGCCATGAACGCAGCCCGAATCGCAGCGGTCGCCGTCATGTTCTCCTCGGTCGCGTGGGCGGCCGAGAGCGAGGCCGTGAAGGAGTCCAAAGAGACGGTCGACGCCTTCAAAGAGAAGGACAAGGAGCTCAAGAAGCACATCGACGGCGCGGCAGGCTACGCAGTGCTCCCGCGCGTGCAGAAGGGCGGCTTCCTGGTCGCCGGCGGTGGCGGCGAGGGCGTGCTCTTCGAGAAGGGCAAGGCCGTGGGCAAGGTGAAGATGAGCCAGGTCACCTTCGGCGCCCAGGTCGGCGGGCAGTCGTTCAGCGAGCTGATCATCTTCAAGACCGCCGACGCGCTGAAGGAGTTCAAGAAGGCCGAGACCGAGCTCGAGGCCGGCGGCACCAGCGCCGTCGCGGGCAACACGGGCACCACCAAGAACCTCGAGTACCACAAGGGCGTGGCGGTCGTGACGATGGTCCGCGGCGGCATGATGGCCGAGGCCTCGGTCGGCGGTCAGAAGTTCGAGTACACGCCGTTCGACTGATTCCCCGCCGGCCGACGTCACCAGGTGATGGACATGCAGGTGAGCGCCGAGTCGGCACGGCGCAGCTCCGAGTTGTCCACCCGGTGAACCTCGAGGCTCAGCCCCTCGAGGCGGGCGTCGGCTGACGCGAGCACCGCGCTGCGGCCTTCGACGACGTTCGCCGAGATCGCGTCGTCGACGAGCACGACGCCTTCGCCGAACGTGGCGGGAGGAAGCGTGCCGCGCGCGAGCAGCACCAGCCCGTTCGCCGCGCTGCACACGCTCTTCAGGTGCAGCGCGCCTTCGACCGCGACCGTGACGACGTCGTAGCCGAGCGGGCCGAACACCTCGCGCACGCGCGCCGCGCCGGCCGCGTTCGTGCGGGCCGACAGCCCCACGTACCAGCGGCGGGCGACGCGGAGGCAGTCGCCTCCGTCGAGCGTGGCGGGCTCGCTCATGCGCTCGACCCTCATGAAGCGCCCGAGCGCCTCGGCGACCGGCTCGACCTCGCCGCGCCGCGACGGAGCTCCGGGCCGCGTGACGAGCGCGACGCCCTCGGCGGTAATCGCGCAGTCCTCCACGAAGCAGCAGTCGGGGTGCGCCTCGAGCGCCGGCAGCTCGACGAGCCGGAAGCCCATCGCGCGGAGCTCCTCGCAGTACGCGCGGTGCTGGGCGCGCGCGAGCTCGACGTCGAGCGGGCGTGCGAGCGGCTCGCGCACGAGCGCCTGCGCGAAGCTCGAGGGAACGGCCCGTACGAGCGCGTACACGCTGCCAGACTACCTTCGCCCACACGGCCGTGAGCCGCTTTTTCGGGTCGCGGCACTGAGGGGCCCATGAAGCGCCTCCTGCCTGCAGTGCTCGTGAGCGCGGCGTGCACCGGCGTCATCGGCGGCTCACCCGGCACGCCGGTCGACCCGAACGACCCGGTCGAGCCGACCACCCCGATGACGCCGCCGGTCTGCGATGCGGCCTGCCAGGCCGCGGCGCGCCCGACGACCTGCTTGAGCTCGCGCCAGTACTTCGAGCAGTACGGCTGGCCGCAGGTCTTCAGCGTCTGCGTGACGTGCCACGTCGCGGGCGGCCAGGCCGACGGCACGCGCTTCATGCTGAAGGCGACCTCGCTGCCGAACCACTTCGATCAGAACTTCGCCGCGGTGAACGCGGCGGCGGCGCTCACCAGCAACGGCACTCCGCTCTTGCTCCTCAAGCCCACGATGCAGCTGCCCCACCAGGGCGGCGTGCAGGTGCAGACCGGCACGGTGCGCTACGCGGTGCTCGAAGAGACGCTGAAGCAGGCGGCGACGCCGGTGACCTGCGGCGGCCCGATGCTGCCCGAGCCGACGCCGGTGACGATGGGCGTCACGCTGATGGGCCCGTACGAGACGCTGCGCAAGGCGACGATGGTGCTGGCGAGCCGGCCGCCGACGGCGGCGGAGGTGGCGGCGGTCGACTCGGGCGGGCTGCCGGCGGTGCAGACCGCGGTGCTCGCGCTGATGAACGAGGCGGCGTTCTACGACAAGGTCCGCGAGATCTTCTCCGACGTGCTGCTCACCGACGCGGCGCTCTGGGCGAACCGCGACACGCACGGCGGCGGCCTGTTGTGGGACGACACGTTCGACGCTCCCGCGAACGACTTCGACGGCATGCCAGACTGGCAGTGGCAGTCGTCGCTGCGCGGCGTGAAGACCACCGACGCGCTCGCGCGCGAGCCGGTCGAGTTCTTCGTGCACGCGACGAAGCTCGATCGCCCGCTCACCGAGGTGCTCACCGCCGACTACCGCCTGATGAACGCCGACACCGCGCGCTTCTTCGGCGTCGCGTACAGCGGCGACGCGAACGACCCCTACGACTTCCGCGAGGTGAAGGTGCCCATCGCGAACGAGCGGCGCGGCCCGGGCGAGTACGCCGGCATCCTCACCACCACCGCGTACCTGCAGCGCTACCCGAACACGCCGACCAACTTCAACCGCAAGCGCGCGCGCTTCATCTACAAGCACTTCCTCGCGTACGACATCATGAAGGTCGCCTCGCGCATCGACGCGAGCGCCATCGACCTCGCCGCGAACCCGACGCGCAACAACGCCGCCTGCACCGGCTGCCACGCGAAGATCGACCCGTTCGCGGGCGCGATGGCGAACTGGACCGAGTGCGGCTACGCCGACCACCCGCACTACTTCACGCCCGCCGAGAAATCGAACGCGTGCGGCGACCGCGGCTGGGTGCCCGAATCGCGCGCGTACCCGCCCGGCACCGACGAGGGAACACTGCGCCCGCTCACCGACGCCGAGCGCCCGCGCGGAGCCGCCGTGCTCGCCGCCGCCATCGTCCAGAGAGACGGCTTCGCTCAAGCGATGGTGCAGCACGTCGCCGCCGGCCTGCTCAGCCGGCCGCTGCTCTCGGCGCCGCAAGACCCGACGCACCCGGCGTACGCTCACCTCGACGCCGCGTTCGAGTACGAGAAGACCGAGCTCGCCCGCCTCACCACCGCGTTCAAGATGAACGGCCAGAAGCTGAAGCCGTTGGTGCTCGCGGTCGTGATGTCGCCGCTGTTCCGCGCGGTGAGCGCCGATCGCGCCGACCGCACGGAGCTGACCGGTCAGGGCGGCGGCACGCTGAGCACTCCGGAGGACCTCGACCGCCGGCTGGTCGCGCTGCTCGGCCACCCGTGGATGGAGATCGCCCCGAACGGCACGGCGCACGACGTCGGCCCGCGCTACCTGCGCCGCGCCGCGATGTTCAAGCTGTCGTACGGCGGCACCGACCAGAGCATCGAGGGGGTGAAGGTGCGGCAGCGCCTGCCCTCGAGCATCACCGCGCGCGTCGTCGAGCGCATGGCGCTGATGATGTCGTGCATCGCGACGTCGCGCGACTTCGACAAGCCGGCGGCGCAGCGCCTGCTCTTCCCCCACGTCGAGGCCTCGCTCGCGCCGAGCGGCACGGCGGCGGCCGCCGACCAGCAGCCCATCTTGCGCAACCTGCAGCACCTGCACGAGCGGCTGCTCGGCGAGCGGCTCGCGCTCGACTCGCCCGAGCTGCTCGCGACGTACCAGCTGCTGGCCCAGGCGCGCACCGACGGCCTGGCGAGCGGCGCCGGCCCGCGCCTCGCCCGCCCGTGCGCGAACGACGTGAACGTCATCACCGGCCAGGCCGTGACACCGGCCGGGACCGTCGACGACCCGCAGTACGTGGTGCGCGCGTGGCAGACCGTCATCGCGTACCTGCTGATGGACTACCGCTTCATCACGGAGCCCTGACATGTGCCTCAACCGGCGTGACGTCATGAAGGCGGCCTTCTCGGCCTCGGTGCTCGCGGCGTTCAAGGGTCGCGACGCGCTCGCGCAGGCGGGCCAGCCGATGCTGTGGGTGCAGGTGATGGCGACCGGCGGCTGGGACCAGCTGCTCTTCACCGACCCGAAGCGCGGCCTGCGCGACTACGGCGCGTTTCAACCGCGCCTTCAGGGGAACATCACGTACGTCGATTTTCCCGAGGTCGCGCCGTTCTTCACGGCGCACGCGAGCCGCATGCTCGTGTTCAACGGCATCGACACGTTCACGAACAACCACGACGTCGGCGTGCGGCACTCGATGAGCGGCAGCATGCTCGAGGGCTTCCCCGTGTTCCCCGCGCAGGTCGCGGCCGCGCTCGGCGCCGACCGGCTGCTGCCGATGTTCACCGCGTACGACTACAACGAGGCCGGCGGGCTCATCGCGTCGAACCCCATCGACTGGCGCTCGGCCGGCGGCTTCGCGGAGCTGAAAGCGGTCGAGCGCCCGCCCAACGTCTACCGCAACGGCCCGGGCACGGTGAGCGACGCGAGCACGCCGTTCCTGCCGGCGGCGCTGCGCACGCGCCTCGAGGCGGCGCACGTCGCGCGCACGCAGCGCTTGAGCGACGCGGCCACGCTGCCGGGTCACCGGAAGGGCACGGCGCAGTACATCCGCGCGCACGCCGCCGCGCGCCGCATGCCCGAGCTCGAGCTCAACCCGTCGGTGACGCTGCCGATGGGCGTGAGCCCGGCGTCGCGCCTCGGCCAGAGCATGACGCTCGGCGCCGCGGCCATCGACGGCTTCTCGAAGGGGCTGGTGACGTCGCTGCTCGTGGGGCTCGGCAACTTCGACACGCACGGCGAGACCGACCTCGATCACCGCGCGCAGCTGTCGCTGGTGTTCCAGCTCACCGACTTCCTGCTCGCGCGCGCTGAAGGAGCGGGCGTGCCGATGGGCGTCGTGATGTGCAGCGACTTCGGCCGCACCGTTCCGCGCGAGGGGGCGACCGGCACCGGGCACTGGCCCATCGCCACCACGCTGGTGGTGCAGAACGCGCGCGCGTTCGCGCAGGGCAGGCTGCCGGGCAACCGCGTCATCGGTGGGACGACGGGCGAGGCGGCGTCGGCGAACCCGGACCCGGGCACGGTGCTGCGCGCGCGCAAGGTGAACCCGGCGACGCTGGCCTTCGACGACAACGGCGTCAAGATCACGCCGGCGCACGTGTATCGGCTCTTGCGGCGGGCGGCGGGCGTGGAGTCGGCGGCCGTGCTCCGCGACTTTCCGCTGAACATCGAAGGCGCAGACCTGGTGGTGTCGTGATTCTCGCGTTGCTTCCGGCGCTGACGCTCGCAGCGCCGGTGACCCTCACCGTCAACGACTACCCGGCGGGTGACGGCCCGGCCAACCTGGTCAGCAACGGCATCCCCTTCGCGCCGGGCGTCCTGACCAACCTCGCCAACCTGCGAGTCTTCGACGGCACGAATGAAGTGGCGATCGCCACGAAGGTGCTGGCGCGCTGGCCGGGCGATCAATCGATTCGCGTGGCGCTGGTGCAGTTCACGGGAACCCCGAAGACCTACACGTTCGACACCGCGGCCGGCATGCGCATGACGGCGGCGGTGCCGCTCACCGCCGTGACCTGGCGCTTCCCGCGGCTCATCGCGACGATGCCGGCCGTGTACCTCTCGGGCTCGTACGTCATGTGGGAGCAGAAGCCGCTCGGCACGAGCGCGTGGGACCTGCTGCAGCTCAACCGCTTCAACGTCATCAACACCGAGCCGGTGGCGACGACGCCGTGCGCGCGCACCGACCAGTATTACGACACCGCGAACTCGAGCTACGGCATCTACGTTCGCTCGGGCCAGCTCCAGCACCTGGTGAACGGGCGGCGCTGGGCGCACCACCACGGGCGCCACCAGATCTTCCTCACCGGCCCGGACATCGGCCACGGCAACTGCACCGGCGGCTACGTGCAGAACACGCGGTACACGTTCGTCGACAGCCTCGTGCGCGACTACTTCTTCTGGGGCGACGAGGAGTCGCTGCGCGTCGCCGGCCTCGTCGTCGACAACTTCTACATGCCGCACGCCTCGAGCTGGTACTACAAGGCTCCGAGTACGCGCGGCTTCTGGACGGAGCGCGAGGCCGCGTTCGCGCAGCTCGGAATCCTCGCGTACTACGAGGCCACCGGCACGCAGCTGTACCTCGATCGCGTGCGCGCGCGCGTGAGCGACCTGAGGCGCATGCAGGCCGACAACGGCAACCGCGCGTGGGTGCACAACCTGTACGACCACGACCCGAGCGAGGGCTGCGGCATGAACGACTACGGCAGCTCGTCGTTCATGTCGGGGCTGCTGTTCGAGAGCCTCATTCGGTACCACAAGCTGACGTGCGATCCAGCCGCGGCCGAGTCGCTGCGCTGGGCCGTCGACGACCTGCGCATGCGCAACACGGCGACCGGTGACCATGCAGGGCGCTCGCTCATCTACCTGGGCTGCCCGCAGACGAACACCGACTACGTGCACGGCAACCCCGACCTCGACAACCTCTGCTCGCACGGCTGGGCGTACGCGTACCGGCTGAGCGGCTTCACCCGCACCGCCGACCGCGACTTCGCGCAGGCGCTGCTGAACACCGCGGTGGCCGACGGCTACGTCGGCATGCCGAAGCAGTACAACCAGGCGTTCCGCTCGAGCGGCAACACGGTCGCGTATCTCGACCCGGCGGTGCCGCCGGCGATTCCCTGCGGCACCTTCGACGGCGGGACCGCGGGCGGCAGCGGGGGCACTGCCGGCGGCAGCGGCGGAACCGCGGGAGGCAGCGGCGGCACGGCCGGCGGCACGGGCGGCGCCGCAGGCGGAAGCAGCGGCACCGCCGGAGGCATGACCGCGAGCGCCGGCGGTGGCGAGACGACGGGCGAGCCCGGCTGCGGCTGCAGCGCGGCGTGGTCTCCGCTGCTGCTCGGAGCGCTGCTGCTCGTGCGCCGCCGCTCGCGCGAATAACAGCGGGGCGCGGGGCGTCGGCTCACGCCGTGCTGCTGCTCACCGCGCTGCTGCTCGCCGCCGAGCCCGTCGAGGCGTTCGACGAGCACGCGTTCGGCGACCCCGAGGGCGACCGCTCGGTGCTCGTGCACGTCGACGTCACCGCGGGGATCATCGGCGCCGGCCGCGGCCACCCCGCCGACTACGGCCCGCTCGTCTCCGCCGGCGTACCGCTCCACCTGGGGACCCGCCGCCCGCACCTGCAGTTCCTCGTCGACTCGATTTTCTCGGTCTCGTACGGGCTCCGCACCGATCGGCTGCTGTTCGTCGTCACTCCGACCGGCGGCCTCAACCTCTACGTCTTCGGCTGGCTCGGCCTCGAGGTCCGCGCCGGCGTCGCGCTCGGCATGCGCTGGAGCGCGCAGACCGCCACCCTGGGCCTCGGCTACGTGCTCACCGGCGCCGTCGTGCTCCGCCCGTTCGACGACGACCACGCGCGCCTCAAGCTCGTCGCCGTCGGGCAGGAGATTCTGCCGCTCTCGAACGGCAGCTCCGCCCTGCTGACCGCCACCGCGGGGCTCGGCTTCGAGGTGCACATCTAGCCGTGCCACTTTGTCGGATCGCCCCAGGCCCCACCGGCAACGAAGGGTGCATGACCCAGCGCATCGTCGTGGTGGCGGCTGTAGTTCTGGCAGCTTGCGGTGAGGAGGGCGGCGGCGGCGACGGCAGCCGCGGCAAGGTCGCGAGGGCGGCCATCACCATCGAGGGCAACGACGTCTCGTGCAGCTCGCCGGCCACCCAGGCGTTCGCCGGAGCCGGCGTGTGCATCTGCGACGACGTGAGCCTCGTCGGCTCGGGCCTCGTCGTGGTCTGCGAAGAGAAGACCCCGGTCGAGGTCGGCGTGAACGGCAAGAGCAACGTCGTCGGCGACTGGACCATCTCGGGCAACCTCACCTCGTGGGGCGGCGTCAACGACGTCGGCGAGCTCGAGGTGACCGGCGACCTGATGACCCCGGCGAGCGTGAGCGGCGTCGGCTCGCTCGAGGTGGGCAAGGACCTCATCGTCGGCGGCGACCTCAGCACCGTCGGCGAGCTGAAGGTCGGCGGCCTCATCCGCGTGCAGGGCAAGGTGACGCGCGTCGGCACCGGCGGCGCCGCGACCGGCCCGTACCTGCCGCGCTCGAACCCGCCGTGCGCGTGCAACCCCTCCCAGCTCATCGACGTGAAGGGCGCGGTCGAGGCGGCGCGCGCGAAGAACGACAACGCGTCGATCGGCCTCGAGTCGACCGTGAAGTCGGTCGGCGACCTGAAGCTCACCTTGAGCGGCGGCCGCTACTTCATCGACGGCCTCGACTCGGTCGGCACCGTGAAGCTGAAGGTCACGAAGCCCTCGGCCCTGTTCATCGCGGGCGACCTCAAGACCGTCGGCACCGACACCATCGACGTCGACGAGGGCGCGAGCCTCGACCTGTACGTCGCGGGCAGCATCGAGAACGTCGGCACCTGGAGCGTCGGTGAAGGCACGCTGGCCGGCGTGGTGCGCCTGTTCATCGGCGGCGACGGCTCGAGCCTCAAGGTCGTGGGCGAGAAGGACTTCGTGGGCTCCATCTACGCGCCGACGTCGTCGCTCGAGCTCGTCGGCGACATGTCGATTCGCGGCGCGCTGTTCGCGAAGAGCCTGCAGGGCACGGGCCGGCTGCTCGTGGACCACGCGAAGAACGCGGCGCCGCCGGCGGAAGCCTGCCGCTGACGCGGCTCACACGACGAGCTTGCCGCTCTTCGACAGGTCGGGGTCGGTGCAGGAGGCGAGGTTGAAGCAGCACGGCCGGCGCTTCCCGCTGCCCAGCTTCGAGAGGCTCACCTCGACGCGGCGGCGGCGGGTGTCGGGGTTGCGCGTCTCGTTGACCCAGCGAACCCACTCCCAGCGCGCCATCGGGGTGATGGCCTTCCACAGGTCGATGGTCTTCGGCGGCGCCGCCGACAGCGCCTTCTTCAGGTCGGGCGGCACGCGCGGCTCGGGCCAGGCTTCGGCGGGCTCGACGTCGACGGTCGCCGGCTCGCCGGGCGCAAGGCCCGCCGCCTGCTTCAGCTTCGCGTCGACCTTGAGCCAGTGGCCGAACCTTCCGTCGGGCTCGATGACGGTCTGAAACGGCCGGCCGTTGAGGGTGCCGCGCACCGCCACCTGCCCGCGCGAGGGGAGCTTCCGGCTCGCGGTCGCGGCAAGCGGAGAAGCGCGTGGCCCCGGGTGGTCTGCAGCGGGGCGTCGAAGCGAATGCGCACCAGAGGTCAGTTGATGCCTGGAGTCGGGCAGCCGTAGACGATGTCGAGCTTCATCACCTGGTTGTTCTTCAGCGCGTCGCAGTCGGCGCCGTAGAACGTGACCCGGTTCGTCGCCGCGTCGTAGTCCCAGCCGGCCGAGTGAGACGTGTCGCGCAGCACCTGCCGCGTCTTGTCGAAGAACACGAACAGCTTCGCCGGGTCGGGCGGCGTCATCGACAGGGTGTACGTGCACCCGAGCGTGCGGCTGCCGATCGCGTTGAGCGCCGCCTCGAGGCTCGCCTGGTCCTCCGCCTTGAAGAAGCGCGTCATCGGGTCTCCGCTCGGCTGCCCGCCGCGGTCCGCGAAGATGTTGAGCTGGGCCGTGTCGACGCCGCCGCCGAACCCGACCACGAACGTGTCGATGCCGGCGTCGCGCAGGCTGCTGATGGTGTTCGCGGTGCCGTTGTCGCCGCCGCCGGCGCTGCAGCCGTACTGCGCTCCGTCGGAGATGAGCAGCACGAAGCCGCGCCGCGACGGGTCGCGCAGGCCCGGGTCGGCCGCCGCCTGCTGCACGCCGGTGTCGATGTTCGTCACGCACGGCCCGTCGGGCCAGTTCGGGTCGCCCGCGTCGAGCGCGTCGTTCAGCATCGCCTGAATCTGCGGCTCCTTCATCGGCCCGATGGGAATCGGAATCGCGGCGGCCTGCGTGCAGCTCGGCATCGCCCGGTCGGGGAACATCGTGAGGCCGAAGTACGCGCGGTCTCTGAAGGTCGTCGTCAGCCGGTTCAACGCGGCGACCGCGACCGTCCACTTCATCGGCGTGCCGGCGCCGCCCACCCGCTCGGTCATCGAGCAGCTGCGGTCGAGCGTGATGATCATGCTCGGCGACACCAGCGCGCCGCCCACCGCCATCGAGCCGCACATGCTGCCCGGGATGCAGGTGCCCCCGTCGGGCTCGCACACGTTGCCCTCGGTGGTGCAGTCGGCGTTCGCGCCGCAGGTCCCGATGCTCAGGCACGTGTTCGTGGCGCTGCAGAACTGGCCGGCGGAGCACGGCGTCGGGCACACGCCGATGGGGCCCGCGCCGCCGGTGCCTGCCGCAGCGCCTCCGCCCGCTCCTGCCGCGCCGCTCCCGCCGCCGGTGCCGCCGCCCGGCCCGGCCGGGCCGCACTGGCACGAGAACACCCACACCAGCGGCAACGCAGCGAGCATCGAGCGCATGGCCCGGGATTGTACCCCTGCCGTCGCTTTCCCTCTTGCGCGAAGGCCAACCCTTTGGAACACGTGGGCGAGGCGTGATCGACTACGACCCGCACCACTGGCGAGACACCCTCTTCGCGCTCCGCGGCTCGATGCTGCAGGCGATTCTGGCGCGCTCCAGCATCGCGATGGTGTTCGCGCTGGGCATCACGGGGGTGCACTACTGGGTCACGCCGATGTCGATTCCCGAGGCGGCGACCGCGCACAGCCTGATCGGCCCGGCGCTCGGCCTGCTGCTCGTCTTCCGCACGAACTCCTCGTACGACCGCTGGTGGGAAGGGCGGAAGCTGTGGGGCTCGATCGTGAACACGTCGCGCAACCTCGCGCGCGCGGCGTCGGTGCACGTCGCCCACGACCCCGATCGGCTGCGCCGCATTCTCGCGCTGACCGCGGCGTGGCCGTACGCGGCGAAAGATCAGCTGCGCCACGCGCCGAAGCTGCCGCCCGGCATCGACCCGCGCGACGTCGCGCTCCTCGAAGGCGCTCAGCACATCCCCACCGCCATCGCGCGCCGCATCACCACCCTGCTCAACGAGGTGCGCGCCGAGGGCAAGCTCACCGACATCGTCTTCACCGACATCGACGACAACTGCCAGGCGCTCGTCGATCTGATCGGAGCGTGCGAGCGCATTCACAAGACCCCGCTGCCGTTCGCGTACGCGGTGCACCTGCGGCGCGCGATGCTTCTGTTCTGCGGCACGCTGCCGTTCGCGCTGCTCGCGCGGTTCGGCGTCTGGGCGTGCCTCATCACGCTCGTCGTGTCGTACATCATGTTCGGCATCGAAGAGATCGGCGTCGAGATCGAAGACCCCTTCGAGGGCGACGACAACGACCTGCCGCTCGACCGCATGTGCGACGGCATCGCCGCCAACGTGCTCGCGTTCAACCCGAAGGAGACCCCTTGACCTCTCTGCTCCAGGGCCACCAGGAGTTCCGCGAGAAGTTCTTCGAGGAGCGCGCCTTCATCGAGAAGCTCGCGCGCGAGGGCCAGAGCCCGAAGGCGCTCTACATCGGCTGCAGCGACTCGCGCGTGGTGCCCGAGTTCCTCACCCAGGCCGGCATCGGCGACCTCTTCGTGGTGCGCAACATCGCGAACCACGTGCCGGCGCGGCGGCACAACGACCTCTCGGTCGGCGCCGCCATCGAGTACGCGGTCGCGGTGCTCGAGGTGCCCGACATCATCGTGTGCGGGCACTACGGCTGCGGCGGCGTGAAGGCCGTCATCGACGGGCTCGACGAGCTCACGGCGCACGCCGAGCTCAAGGCCTGGCTCGACGACCTGCTCGTGCCCGTCGAGAAGGCGCGCAAGACCGGCCTGACCGGCGACGCGCTGTGGCGCCGCGCCGTCGAGGAGCACGTGCTCGACTCGCTGGATGACCTCATCTCGTTCGAGGCCGTGAAGGCGCGCCTCGAGGCCGGCAAGCTGCACATCCACGGCTGGGTCTACGACATCGCCTCGACGCAGCTCGTGGTGTTCGACGCCGCCGGCGACCGCTGGGTCGACGCGGCCACGCTGCGCGGGAAGTGATCAGCCGAGCAGGTTGCGCGGCACCGCGGCGGTCGCGCCCGCGAGCGGCTTGTGCGGGTGGTACAGCTTCCGCACGAAGCGCGTGAAGACGTGGCGCTCGTCCCACCGCTGCCGCGCCATGCCGTAGACGCCCGGCGCGTGGCCCTCGCGCTCGGTGAACGACGGCAGGAACTCGCGCTCGCTGTAGATGGCGAAGACCTCGTCGACCCACGAGCGGTGCCGGTACGTCGGGAGCATCAGCCGGTAGATGAGCTCCTGCTCGTCCTTCGTGAACGCGAGCCGCTGAAGCGCGTGCGCGAACTCGTGGATGACCAGCGCCCGCTCGCTCGCGAGCGCCGTCTGCAAGAACGCGATGCGCGCGGCCGGCCACGACGGGTGGTCCCAGAACAGGCCGGCGGCCCGCGCCGAGGCGCCCTTCGGGTAGCCGTACGCCGACATGCGCTTGTTCGCCGGAACCAGGTCGACCTCGATGGGCCGGGCGGCGCTCAGGCGCGCGATGAGCTGCGGGTTGCCGAGCAGCTGGCCGACCGCCTCGTCGCGCACGGCCTTGATGAGCGCGGCCGCCGCGCCGTGCGCGTGCACCTTCACCTTCGAGTCGAAGTACGCCTCCGCCCTCGCGCGGCCGTCGCGCGGCGGGGCACCGGCCGCGACGTCGAAGGCGTCTCCCGACTCGAGCAGGCCGAACGCGTGCAGCGGCAGCTTCTTCGCCACCTGGGCGTCGAGCGGCACCGCGTCGGGGCGGTCGCTGTCGAAGGCATCGGCCACGTCACTTTCCTTTCAGCCAGGCATCCACGCGCTTCACGCCGTCTTCCCGCTGCGCCAGCTCGAACTCGGTGCGCGCCTCGAGCGCGAGCCTCTTCGCGCGCTCCTTGTCGCTCGCCGCCAGCGCACGCGCCAGCAGCAGCCGCGCCGTGGCCGACCGGTGGTGGTTCGCCTTCTCGAGCGGCAGCAGCGCCACCGCCTTCTCGAGCCGCTCGAGCGCCTCGGGCCCGCGCCCGAGCTCGGCCAGCGCCTCGCCGCTCTCGGCCAGCGCCAGCACCGTGTCGGGCTCCCCGGAGGCGCCGAGCGCCTCCTGGAGCTGCAGGTAGTGGTCGAGCTCCGCGAGCGCCTCGCGCCACTTCTTCTGCCCGGCCAGCGCCCGGCCGAGGTCGCGATGGAACACCGCGGCGAGCGGGTGCTTCTCGCCGAACGTGATGTTCGCCTTCAACAGGCCCTCGCGCGCCCGGGCCTCGGCGGCGGTGAAGCGGCCGAGGGCCGTGTCGACCTGGCCGCGCACCCGCACCCACTCGATGTGCAGCGACGCCGGAGCGTCGGCGTGCCGCTCGAGCAGCTCGCGCGCCGACTCGACGAGGGTGTCGGCCTCTTCGACGCGGCCGGCGGGAATCAGCGCCTGCGCCAGGTTCAGCGCCATGCGCGCCACCGCGGGCGAGTTGTTGCCGAGCGACTTGCGGGCGAGCTCGAGCGAGCGCTCCTGGGCGCGAACGGCCTCGGGCACGTCGCCCATCGCGAGCGCGAGCGTCGACACCTCGTTCCACGACGACACCAGCGTCGGGTGCTCGGCGCCGAGCAGCTTCTCGCGCGTCTTCAGGCTCCGGTTCAGCTCGACGCGCGCCTCGGTGAGCATGCCCTGCTCGGTCAGCACCCAGCCGATGGCCGAGTGCAGCCGGGCGACGTTCAGCCCCTCGTCGCCCTCGAGCAGGCTCAAGCCCGCGAGCGCCTTCTTGTAGCTGTCGAGCGACGCGGCGCGGTTGCCGGCCTGCCACTCGGTGTCGCCCAGCGCCTCGGCGAGGGCGGCCTCGATGCGCGGGTTACCGCCCAGCCGCTCGAGCTTGCCCGCCGCGATGGCCGCGAGCGAGCGCCCTTCTTCGGGCCGCTCGAGGCGCCAGCCGGTGACCGTGACGAGCAGCGTGAGCGCGCGGGCGGCCAGCTCGTCGTCGGCCGCGGCCTCGGCGTTGCGCACGGCCTCCTGCAGGGCCTCGCGCGACTTCTGGAAGCGCTTCACGTACATTTCGAGCTCGCCCAGGGCGAGGCTGCACTCGGCCTGCTGCTCGGGGAGCTTCAGCGCGCGCGCGATCTGCAGCGCCGAGTGAATGCGCTCGCGCGCGGGGTCGAAGCGGCCCGCGGACACCAGCGAGCGGCCCTGCGCGAGCTCGTGGCCGAGCTGCTGCGCGGCCTCCTTCGCCTCGGGCGGAGGCGTCTTGCGATCGGCGCGCACGTTGAGGCACGACGCCAGCTCCGACAGGCGGCTCGCGGCGCTGTAGGCGCGGTCGACGGTCTCGACGTCGGCGGTCGCGTAGGCCTGGGCGAGCGCGGCGAGCTCGTCGCGGCGCCGCTCGAGGCAGTCGAAGCGCGCCGCCATCATCGCCTCGCTCTGCTCGCCGCGAACGCGCGTCGCCTCGCACGCCTCGGTGCGCGCCTTCACCCACTCGCGGCCGTACGCGTTCATCTCGGCCCGCGCGTGCTCCCACGCGAGCGGCGCGTACGACCTCCCGGTGGCCTCGAACGCCGCCTTCGCCTTCGCGCGCGCGCCGTCGTCCCACACGCCGTCGAGCAGCCGCTCGGCGCCGCGGCACGCGCGGCTCTGCTCGACCTGCGTGAGCACCGCGGCCGCGCCGGAGGCCGCGACGAGCAGCACGACGGCTCCGGCGAGCAGGCGGTTGCGCAGCTTCTCGCCCGGGTCGTCCGAGAGCGCCGCGAGCAGCGCCGTCATCGACGGGTGCCGCGCCTCGGCGTCGGGCTTGAGCCCGCGCTCGAGCACGCGGTGCAGCCACAGCGGCACCGTCGAGCCCTTCGGCGGCGGAGGCACGTGGCCCAGCGTCGTCGCGTGCGCCAGCTCGGCGAGCGTCGCGCCGAGGAAGGGCCGCTTGCCGTAGAGGGCCTCGTACAGCGCCACGCAGAACGCGAACTGGTCGCTCGCGGGCGTGGCCGGGAGCCCGGCGTACTGCTCCGGAGCCATGTAGCCCGGGCTGCCCATCAGCGCGCCTTCGCGCGTGAGCGGCTGGTCGAGCGACGACGAAGAAGAAGAGACGGGCGTCGGGGTGGCCGGCGTCTCGGCGCTCACGCTCTCGGCGCTCCGGTCGAGCCCGCGCACCGAGCGCGCGATGCCGAAGTCGGTGACGCGCGGCCGGCCGTCTTCGCCGATGAGCACGTTCGCCGGCTTGAAGTCGCGGTGGATGAGCCCGGCCTTGTGCGCGGCCTCGAGCCCCCGGCCCGCCTGCAGGAAGACGGGCAGGAGCTCGCGCCAGGTGCGCGGCTTCGCCTTGACCCAGTTGCTCAAGGTGAGCCCGCGCACGAGCTCCATGGCGATGAAGATGGTGCCCTGGTAGCGGCCGACGTCGTAGACCGGCATGACGTTCGGGTGGCTGAGCTGCGCCATCGCCTGGGCCTCGCGCATCAGGCGCGCCTGCCCGCGGCTCATGTCTTCGTCGCTGCGCGCGCTGGTCTTGAGGAGCTTGATGGCGACCCAGCGATCGAGGTCGGGGTCGTGCGCGGTGTAGACGAGGCCCATGCCGCCGCGGCCGAGCAGGTCGTGCACGACGTAGCGGTCGACCCTGGTGCCGAAGTCGAGGCCGTCGGGCTCCTTGCCGGGCTTCGTGGCCGGCTTCGCCTCGCTGATGAACGTCGCCACCGCCGGATCAGCGGCCGCATCGCAGAGCGAGCAGGGGCCAGACGGTGTGTGCGGGCAGGGCATCTCGAGGTGAGACAGTAAATCTCAAGGAGCCGGTTCCGCAGTAGAGAGACGTGGCCACCGTAGCCGGACGGAACGTCCGGCGAAGAGGCGAGAAGCCGTTGTGGCCGCGGCTCGACCAGGGAACTAGTGTGATGAATGTCCGCCGTGCCCCGCCTGTTCCTCTGTCTTCTCGCCGTCGCCTGTTCGTGCAAGCCGCAGGCGGCGCCGCCCGACGCGGGCACGGTGTTCGAGCGCGGCACCGACCTGCGCAGCGCCCTCACCACCATCTTCCCCGAGTACCGCGGCGTCGCGCCGCTGCTCGGCCGCGCGCAGGTGACGCGCTGGGTGGCCCCGGCGGCGCAGAAGGAGCTCGACGCGGCGCTGGCCGCCGCTGCGAAGAACGGCTTCAGCGGCGAGCCGCTCAAGCGCGACGTGTTCGTGATCGAATTCGAGCTCGACGGCGGCGTGCTGCAGGAGCAGGTGACCATGCCGCTGACTCCGTCCGAGATCGGCCGCATTCAAGCGGCGCCTGCCGCGATGTCGAGCGAGGGGCTCGCGAACTGGCTGCCGAAGGTCGGCAACAAGCAGCGCGAGGAGCTGCTCTTCGAGCTCGTGTGGATGGCGAAAGACGTCGCGCGCGCCGACTTCATCGTCTGGCAGCTCGTGAACGGCGCCCTCGGAGCGGGCTGGACCCTGAAGGACAAGCCGTCAGGCTTCGAGCTGGAGCGCGTCGACGGCGGCCTGCGCGTGCCCCAGGAGCTGCTGATGACCCTGCTTCAGGATCGCGGAGGCGCGGCCATCGAGATCGAGCGGAAGGCCGACCGCGCGTGGATCCGCTACCGGCTTGTCACCTACGAGAGGCGTTGACGTGTCTTCGGAAGCCGCTGGAACCGAACGCCTGCCGGTCTCGCTGGGCTCGCTCTTCACGCTCGCGTGGCCCATCATCATCTCGCGCTCGACGCAGACGGTGATCGGCGTGTCGGATGCCATCTTCGTCGCCGAGCTCGGCTCGGCCGCGGTCGCGGCGACGTCGACCGGGGCGTTCAACACGTTCGCGATTCTCATCTTCCCGATGGGCATCTTGTTCATCGTCTCGAGCTTCGCGTCGCAGCTGTACGGCAAGAAGGACCTCGAGGGCGCGCGCCGCTACGGGTGGTACGGGCTGGTGCTCGCGGCCGTCACGCAGGGCGCGTGCATGGTCGGCGCGCTCGGCGTCCCGCTCGTGCTCGATCAGCTCTCGCTCGCGCCCGACGTGCAGGCGCTGATGACCGACTACATGCGCGTGCGCCTGATGTGCGGCGGCGCCGCCATGGGCATCGAGGCGCTCGCGAACTATTACGGCGGCATCGGGAACACGCGGCTGCCGATGTTCGCGTCGGTGTTCGCGATGGTGCTGAACGTCGCGCTGTGCTGGGTGCTCGTGAAGGGCCAGCTCGGAGCGCCCGCGCTCGGCGTGACCGGCAGTGCGCTGGCGGCGGCGATCGCGACGTGGCTCGCGTTCCTGGGGTTGTTCTGGGTGTTCTGGCGGCAGGAGCCGCGGCTCCCGGTGCTGCACTGGCCGGAGCTGAAGCGCATGCTGTCGTTCGGCCTGCCGTCGGGCTTCAACTGGTTCTTCGAGTTCTTTGCCTTCAACGTGTTCATCAACATCGTGGTGGGCGGGCTGGGCACCGTCGCGCTCGCGGGGTTCATGAGCGTGCTGCAGGTGAACTCGGTGTCGTTCATGCCGGCGTTCGGGCTCGCGAGCGCGGGCGCGATATTGGTGGGGCAGAGCATCGGCGCGAAGGACAAAGACGCCGTGCCGGGCATCGTGCGGCTGACGTTCCGCTCGACCGCCGCGTGGATGGGCGTGGTCGGCGCGTCGTACCTGCTGGTGCCGTCGCTCTTGATGAAGCCGTTCGCTCAAGGGACTCCGGAAGACGCGGCGGCGCTCGTCGAGATGGGCGCGCGCATGCTGATGATGTCGGCGGCGTGGCAGCTGTTCGATGCGACGGTGATGACGATCGCCGAGTCGCTGCGGGCGGCGGGCGATACGGCGTTCACGCTGAAGGCCCGGCTCGTGCTCGCGTGGGGCGTGTTCTTCCCGGGCAGCTACATCGGGGTGAAGTGGCTCGGCGGCAGCGACGTGCAGGCGATGCTGTGGGTGGTGCTGTACATGGCGCTGCTCGCGGCGGTGATGTGGCTCAGGTTCCGCTCGGGCAAGTGGCGGGAGCTCGAGCTCGTGGAGCCGAGCGTGGTCGCCGAGCCCGCGGTTGGGCCCGCGGTCGAGGGCTCGGTAAGCTCCACGAGGTGAACCGCTTCGGGCTGCCCCCGAGGCGGCTAGCCCTTCCGGCCGGCGTAGCGCTTGCGCGCGCGCTCGACCTCGGGCCAGCGCACCCTCCACCACCGGTACACGGCCTCGAGCGTCGGGTGCACCGAGCGCGCGAGCGCGGTGCTCGAGTACTCGACGCGCGCCGGCACCTCGAAGAACAGCTTGCGCGCCACGAGGCCGTCGCGCTCGAGCGCGCGCAGCTGCGTCGCGAGCATCTTCTGCGAGACCGGGCCCACCAGGCGCTTGAGCTCGTTGAAGCGCCGGGGGCCCTCGCGCAGGTGCCAGAGGATCTCGGCCTTCCACCGGGCGGCGAAGACCTCGAGCACCGGCGTGAGCTCGAAGCAGGGGCGGTCGGTCTCTGTCGGCATGGTATACGTCATATACCAGGTGCTGCCGGGGTACCTGATTGACGCTGGCAACCACATGCCCGTACCGTCGGCGGCATGCGCTCGCCCCCGGTGATTCCCGCGGCACAGTGGCACTCACACCCGTGCTGGACGCGGCAGGCCTACGGGCCGCTGGTCGGCTTCCACGACGGCTACCGCCGCGAGACGGCGCGGCTGGTGGCCGCGGCGATGGACCCGGCGGTGTCCTCCGCCGAGCTCGAGAAGGCGTGCCGGGAGCTCGCCGGCAAGCTGCACGCCCACGAGCAGGTCGAGGAGCAGCAGCTCTACCCGTGGCTCGAGTCGCACTTCACGATCGTGCTCGCGACCCAGCGCGCCGAGCACGCGGCGCTCAACGCCTGCCTCGACCGCGCCATCGCGCAGCTCGGCCGGCCCGCCGCCCAACGGCCGGAGCACCGCGCCGCACTGCTCGAGCTCGACTCGGCCCTCCGCTCACACCTCGCCGCGGAGGAGGGCATCTGCGTGCCCGCGCTGCTCGAGCTGCCCGCCGAGGCGTTTCACGCCCTGACGGGAGACTGAAGGAGCGCTGCACGGCGACTGCGGAGGCAGAGACGCAGCTCGCTAGGCCGAGGTCACCTTCAGGCCGACGATCGCCACGAGCAACAGCCCGAGGAAGGCGAGCCGCGGCGCCGTCACCGGCTCGTGGAAGAGGGTGATGCCGAGCACCGCCGCGCCCAGCGCTCCGATGCCGACCCATACGGCGTACGCCGTCCCGATCGGCAGCGTTCGCGCCGCGGTCGCGAGCAGCCCGACGCTCGACACCAGCATCGCGACCGTCAGCACCGACGGCACCGGCCGCGTGAACCCTTGCGTGTACTTCAGGCCGACGGCCCAGCCCACCTCGAGAACGCCTGCGAGCACCAGAATCACCCACGCCATGGACGTGCGCCTCCATCGAAGCGTCGTCGTGCATGACCGGGTACGGCGCGTCTCGTCCGGGCCGGGAGGCTCACCGCGAGCAGCCGACGCGCTCTCTATAAGCGCGGAGCGCCGCGGGCGCCATAGAGGCCCGGCAGGAAGAGCTCGAAGTTGCCCACCTCTTCCACGTTGTGCTTCAGCCACGCGCGGCCCTTCTCTTCGCTGAACAGCAGCGGGCGCACGTGATCGTTCAGCAGCTTGAAGCCGGGCGCCCCGACGGTCAGCGTGTTCTCGTAGCGCGTGCCCGCGGCGTCGGCGTGGAAGCGGTAGCGCAGCTCGGCGACGGGCCTGCCGAGCACCCGGTCTGCGTGCGCGAAGCCGGTCTCGTCGAGGAACTCGATCGTCGACACCACGTCGACCGCGTACTCGGGCCGCGCGCCGAACAGCTCCTGAATGCGCACCTGCGCGCCGGGCCCGAAGCGGCGGCCATCGCGCGCGGGCTTCACGTAGGTGAGCGCGACGTGGTCGACGGGGTGCCACAGCCGGTAACGCGGCGCCGGCCCGAAGCCGACGTCGTGCTCGCCGTCCATGTTGTCGAACCACCACACCAGCATCGCCGGCGTCACGCCGCGCAAGAGGTCGTGCACGATCGAGAACTGCAGCCGCCCATCGGGCAGCCGCGTCACGGCGGTCTTCGCGGACTCCAGCGGCTTCATCGTCCACGGCACTCGCAGCGGAGGCAGCGGTCGCAAGCTCACGCCGAGAGCTTCCAGCCGGTCTCGCGCGCGATGTTCTCGGCGCACGTCTTCGCGCCAGCCTCGCTGAACGTGAACGTGATCAGCGCGTGGCCGGGCGAGCCGGCCGCGACGACGCGGTACACCGCGCCGCGCGCCCTCGGCACCACCTGAATCGAGACGTGTGAGTAGTCGGCGAACGAGAGACTCCGCCGCCACGCCGCCCACGGCTTCCCGTAGATGATCTCGACTGCCTTCTCGGCACCGTTCACGATCGCCAGCCGCCGGTAGTGGAGGATGACCCACGCGCCGAAGCCGAACATCGGAATCAGCAGGCCGGCGACCGCGAGCTGGCCGGGCTCGACTCCGCGCTCCCCGGTGTACGGCAGAATCGACGTGGCCGTCCCCATCATGATCATCAGCAGGAAGCCGGCCATCAACCCGCGCAGCGGAATCATCGGCTCGTTGATGAAGTGCAGCGCCTTCGTGGACTCCGCCGGGTCCTTCGCGCGCAGCGTCAAGAGGCCCACGACCACCAGCGCACCGCCGACCGCGAGCCCGCTGACCGCGCCGCCCCAGCGGAAGAGCGGCTCGCTCCAGGGCTGGCCGAGAAACGAGTGCGGCGGAGTGAGCACGTTCGAGACGCCCCGCAGCAGCGCGATGCCTCCCACGACGAAGTACGTGATGGCTGCCCAGGTGCGGTCGTTCACGAGGCCGACGCTACTTCTTCAGATCGACGACCAGCACCTGCTTCTTCGCCGCGCGCACCTCGACCGACGGGCGCTTCTCGGTCTTGAAGCCCGGCTTCTCGACCTTCACCGTGTAGATGCCCGGGATGACCTCGCTGTTCACCGGAGTGGGACCCAGGTTCACGCCGTTGATGCGCACCACCGCCCCGGTCACCGGCTTGCCCGAGTGCCGCGTCGTGACGACGAGCGTGCCGTTCGCGGGCTTCGCCGGCTTCGCCGGCTTCGGCGGCGCCGGCGCGGGTGCTTGCACCATCGGCGGCGGAGGCGGCTCCTTCGGCTTGGGCGCCTCCACGAGCGGAGGCGGAGCTGCCTCCTTCGGCTTCGGCGGCTTCACCTCCGCGAGCGGCTTCGTCTCGGGCGGCGCGATGACCACCTCGAACACCGGGGCCTTCTCGGGGCGCGTCAGCAGGTACGCGGTCTCGCCGGCGATGCCGAGCGCCAGCACCGCGATGACGACGTTGCGCGCGGCGGGGCGCACCTTCCTCTTGCCCGGCCGGCGCGGGTCGTCGAGCAGCATCACCGCCGAGGGGTTCGCCCAGGGAATCGAGTTGCGCAGCTCGACGGCCTTGCCGATCAGCGTGCGGGTGAGGGGCTGCTTCTGCTTCTTGTTGTAGAGCAGGGTGGCGAGGCCGGCGCCGCAGCTCGGGCACGACGATGCTCCCTCGGGCACGTCGGCCCCGCATTTCGCGCACGGGAGGATCACGCCGGGAATCTACACTGCGGCCGGTCCGTGTTCGCCTGGCTGCGCAGACTGTTGAACCCACCTCGACCTGCACTGCAGCACCGGCCCGCACCTTCGTCGCCACCGCCCGAGCTGCCGCAGGCCACCGCCGAGCTCATCACCGTGCTGCTCGAGGGCCGCGACGCCGCGCTCCGCGCGAAGGCCGCCCGCGCGCTCGGCGAGCGGCTGCCGCTCGACCGTCACCTCATCGTGCCCGCGCTCGTGAAGGCGACGCAGGAGAGCTCCGCCGAGGTGCGCCGCGCCGCCCGCGAGCCGATGTCGCACGGGCGCGTCGGCCCCGCGCTGCCGGGCGTCATCGAGGCGCTGCGCGAAGGGCTCGACGAGCCCGAGGCCCGCGACCGCCACGCGGTCATCGCGGCGCTCGGCTCGCAGACCGGCTACTCGGCCGAGTTCTTCGCCGACATGCAGCGGTGCCTGCGCGACCCCGACCGCGCCGTGCGCTCGACGGCGGCGTACTACCTCGCCGACTTCCTGCGCCGCGGTGAGCGGGCGACCGACGAGCTGTGGGCCGCGCTCGAGGACCCGGTGCCTGAGGTGCGGCGCTACCTCGTGCGCGGGCTCGGCCGCGTGAGCCCTGGCGACGCGCGCGTGCACGCCGTCGTGCTCGACATTCTGCGCGACGAGGCGGCGTCCCCGTACCAGCTCGACGACGCCGTCGAGATCGTGGCGCTGCTTCCGGAGCAGCAAGCCGCCGCGCTGCTCGACCGGGCGCCGCCGCGGGCCCACGTGGCGATCGCGCGCACGCGGTTTCCGGGGCTCACCGCGCGCGGCATCGAGGAGCTGGGTGCGCTGCTCCGCGGAACCGAGAAGCAGCGGGTCGAGGCCCTGCGCGCAGCGCCGAAGGTGCGGCCGTGGCTCGACGAAGAGGTGGTGCGAGCGGCCGGCGCCGGCGAGCCCGCCGCGGTGCGCGAGGCCGCGCTCATCGCCGTTCGCGACCTCGACGTGCCACCGGCCCGAAAGCTCGAGCTCGTGCGTGCGAGCATCGACGCAGCGGACCGCAGCGTGCGCTGGGCCGTTCACCAGCTGCTGGGCCAGCTCCCGCACGCCGACGTCCTCGAGCTGTGCATCGCCCGGCTCGACGGGCCCGATCGCGACGAGCTGGCGCGCGCGCTGGGCTATCTCAATGAACGCGGCGCCGCCGCTGTGCCGCGGCTGGTGCAGTGCCTGGAGCAGAAGCCGACGTCGACGCTCGCGTACGCGCTCGGCTCCATCGGGCGCGCGGCGCGGGCGGCGCTCCCGGCGCTGGCACGCCTGACGGCCGAGGCGAACGACGTCAACCTGCGGACGGTCGCGCTCGTGCAGATCTCCCGCATCGGGCTGGGGCCGGCGCCGGGCGACGCGGTGCTCGAGCCGCTGCTCGCGCGCGCTGACGACCTCCAGCCGGGCGTTCGAGACGCCGCCGTGCTGGCGCTCGAGACGATCGAGCCGCCGGTGCCGGCGCGGGTGCGCGAGGCGCTGATGCAGAGCGTGGTGCGCGAAGAGGGGCAGCCCGACGTGAGGCGGCGGCGCGTGCTGCGGCTGGCGGAGCTGGGCCCCGAGGTGACTCAAGCGCTGGTGCGGGCGCTGGAGGACCGCGACGAGCAGGTGGCGGCCGACGCGCTGCGGGCGCTCGAGCGGCTCGGGGCGGCCGCGGTGCCGCAGCTGGAGCGGATGCGCGACGACCCTCGGTGCGCCGACGCAGCGCGGGCGGCGTTCGTGCTCGAGCAGGTCTTCAACGCACGCAGACCTCGGTGATGCCTCCGGGCTCGGCGATCCTGACGCACTCGCGGAGGATCGCGGTCAGGCGGCCACCCCGCTTCCCGATGCGCGAGCCTCTCTGCGCGAGCAGGCCCTTGCCGTACGGGTCTTCGAACATCGCAACCGGGTCGGAGGAGCCCGACACGATCGCCACCAGCTTCAGGTCGCTGACCGCGAACCGGCACAGCTCGGCTGCGCACGCCGTGTCGGCATCGGCCTGCGGCGGCTCGGCCGGGCTGAACGGGTCACGGCCACCACCGAGCAGCACGAACAGCACGAGCGCGGTCATGACCCGACCGACCCGCGGCGCGCCGGAAACGGCTCAACCTAGAACGCGCCGGCGACGCCGATGACGGGAGCGGCCGGGCCACGGCCGTGCAGCCCCGGCAGAATCGACACCACCGGCCCGAACCGCACGCCGCCGCGCGGCGCCTCGGCCATCTGCGCGACGTCGTCGGCCTCGTTCGCCGAGAACCACGCGTCGAGGCCGAAGCAGGCGAGCGAGCCGGCTCCCACCAGGCCGCCGAGGAACGGCGCCGCGGGCCAGCCGACGAACAGTGAGATGAACTGGAGGCCGAGGCCGACGCCGTACGCGACCCACCCGACGACCCGCAGCGGCTTGATGCCGGTGATGCTCTTCGTCCACCGGGCGCTGTTGCCGCCCGCGTAGACGACGGGTCCCGCGGCCCCGGTGAGCAGCAGGGCGACGAACATCAGGCCGCTGCCTGCTCCGTAGAACTCGAGGGTGCCGAAGGTGTCGATGAAGCCGCTGCCGATCGCGGTGGCGACGATGCCCAGCGACAGCACGCCGACGCCGACGCCCCAGCCGATCCACGCGGCGGGGCGCGCCCAATTCGTCTTCGGCTTCGCGGCCACCGGCTCGGCCTCGCCGGGCGGCGGCGGGTTGTCGACGTTCGTGTTCGTCGGCGTGTCCTCGCTCGGAGGAGGAGGCGGCGGAGGGGGTGGAGGCGGAGGGTCGCTGGCGAACGCGGTCGAGGCGCTCAGTGCGAGCGCGCAGAGCAGGAGGCGCATGACGCCGGACAATACGTCATGAACCCAGGGGCGTCTTCAAAGCACGCAGCTCTTCTTCGAGTTTCTTCAGGTCCGCCGTGAGCTTCGCGGTGCGCTCCCTCACCTTGTCGTCGATGAGCTCCTGCAGGACCTCGATGTCGCTCTGCTGGCGCAGGAGCAGGTCGTCGCGCTTCTTGAGCTCGCCGCGCATCTCGCGCAGCAGCCGGGCGAAGGTGTCGCGCTCGAACACGACCTGCTGCTGCTCGACGGCGCGCGCGACCTTCTGCGCGACGAGCGGGAGGTCGTGAAACGGCTTCTCGAGATAGTCGACCGCGCCCATGCGCATCGCGGCGAGAATCGAGTCGTACGACGGAAACGCGGTCATCACGATGCACGCGCAGTACGGGTGCAGCCGCCGCGCCTCGGCGATGACGTCGAGCCCGCTCTTGTCGGGCAGGTTCTTGTCGACCATCAGGCAGCCGTAGGCGTTGTCGAGCAGGAGCTTGATGGCGTCGTTCGCGGTCGTCGCGGTGGCGACCTGCAGGTGCTGGCGCTTCAGCATCAGCTCGAGCAGCTGGATGACGGACGGCTCGTCGTCCACCACCAGAACGGCATTCGATAAAGAAGCCATCGGGGGCCGCTCATACTAGAAATCGACCCATGGTGACTCTCGCTCTCGCCGCAGTGCTCGCAGCCGGAGGTCCCGCCACGCTGACGCTGGAGGTGAAGCCCGACGCCGCCATCGTGAAGGTCGACGGCAAGAAGGTCGGCACCGGCGCGAAGCCGATCACGGTGAAGCTCTCGCCCGGCAAGCACGCCATTCGCTGCGAGCTGAAGGGCGACGCGACGAACGACGAGATCGTGCTGAAGGCCGGCGAGAAGAAGACGTGGAAGTGGGAGTTCACCGGGCACGAGCCGACGCCGGCGACCACGGAGCCGATCGTGCCGAAGGACGGAGAGGCGGCGCAGTAGTCTGTGGTTGGTGGTCAGTGGTTGGTAGTTGCCTTCTGAACCACCGACCACCGACTACCGACCACCAACTACCGACCACCAACTACCGACCACCAACTACCGACCACCAACTGCCTCACCGCCGCTCGAAGCGCACGAAGTAGTTCTTCACCGCTCCGTCGAGCAGGTTGCGCGTCAGCCGCGGCTGCTCGCCGCGGTAGTGCGCGATGTCGATGACCTGCTCGAGCAGGTCGCGCGGCTGGCAGGCGGCGAACGTGCGCCGGGTCTGCTTGTAGTGGGCGTCGATCAGGTACTGCACCATGTTGCCGTCGTACGGCACGTTGCGCTTGTGACAGACGCTCTCGAAGATCGCGTGGAACTGGTGCTCGTCGGGCGGCTGCACCTCGAGCTTGTAGCGAACGCGGCGCAGGAACGCGTCGTCGACGAGGTCGGCCGGGTCGAGGTTCGTGGAGAACGCGACGAAGCAGTCGAACGGCACCTTCAGCTTCTTGCCGGTGTGCATCGTCAGGTAGTCGACGTCGTTCTCGAGCGGCACGATCCACCGGTTGAGCAGATCTTTCGGCGACACCTTCTGCCGGCCGAAGTCGTCGATCAGCAGCATGCCGTTCATCGCCTTCAGCTGGAACGGCGCCTCGTAGTAGCGGACCTCGGGAGTCCAGATGAGGTCGAGCGTCTGCAGCGTCAGCTCGCCGCCGACCACCACGAGCGGGCGCTTGCACCGCACCCACCGCGTGTCGTGCGCCTGCCCGGTGTTCGGCTCGTCGAGCCGCGGCTCGTGCAGCGTCTCGTCGAAGATCTTGATGATGAAGTCGTCGATCAGCACCGAGAACGGCACGTAGATGTCGCCGTCGTAGCAGCGGATCAGGCTCTGGCAGATCGCCGTCTTGCCGTTGCCGGGCGCTCCGTAGAAGAAGACCGCGCGGCCCGAGTTCATCGCCGGCCCGAGGCCGTCGAAGATGTAGTCCTTCACGATCAGGTCGCCGAACTGGCCCTCCATCTTCGCGCGCGTGATGCGGCTGCCGCGGCTGCTCTGCGCCGCCACCGCCTCGAACCAGTCTTCCATGCGCACCGGCGCGGGCCCGTTGTAGCGGTTGCGCTCGAGGATCTGCTTGATCAGATCCGTCGCGTACGTCGTGAGCTGGAACACCATCGTCGACTTGCCCACGCCCAGGCCGCCGCCGCCCTTCAGGTCGATGTACTTCTGCTTGCGCAGAGCCTCGATCGCCTCGTCGACGATGACGCTCGGGAGCTTGATGCGGTTCGCGATCTCACCCCCGCGCAGGTCGCCCGCGAAGAACAGCGCCTTCAGCACCAGCTCCTCGACCATCGACTGGCTGAGGCCCGTGTCCGCCAGCGTTCGCGGCTGCGGCGGGAAGAAGCGCGGCGGCAGCGCCTTCGACGGCTGCGGCGGGTGCGGCCGCACCCCCGTCAGGCCCGTCGGCGCCGACGGCCTCGCTCCCGGCGGCGGCCCCACCGGCGGAGTCGCCGAGGGAGGCGGAGTCGGCGGCGGGTCGACCGTGCGCGGCGGCGGCGGAGGCGGCGGCTGGTAGTCGCGCGGCATCGGGTTCGCCTGCGTGACCGGCCGCCGCTGCGGCAGGGGCTGCGTCACCGGCGCCGTGCGCATCGGAACCGGGCCCTGGTGCGCTTCCGACGGCGTTCGGATGCCCGAGTGGCTCGTGGGTTCGTCACCGAACTCTTCATCAGGCTCCGGCGGCAATGGAGGGCGAGGCATGTGGCGCTGCCAAGCCTAGCTCAGACCTCCACCTCCGCCACCACTGGAAGGTGGTCGGACGCCAGGCGCGTCAGCGGGGAGTCGAGCGCCGCGCACCGCGCGAGCGCCTTCGGCGGGTGCACCCACACGCGGTCGAGCGCGAACAGCGGCAGCCACGACGGAAACGTGCGCAGGTACCTCGACGGCCCGAACCGCCGGTGCAGCCAGCGCAGCGGGCGCCCGGCCAGGAACCACTCGTTGAAGTCGCCGAGCAGCACCGTGACGCTCCGCTCGTCGCCCTCGACGTGATGCAGTATCAGCCGCACCTGGAAGCGCCGCTCGCCGGGCACAAGGCCCAGGTGCGTCGCGACGACCCGCAGCGGAGCGCCCCCCGTGCCGAGCCTCAGGTCGACCGCCGTGCGCGGCTCGCGCGTCTCGAAGTCGAGGCAGATGCGCCGGCTCGCCACGATCGGCAGCCGCGTCAGCACCAGGTTGCCGTGCCGCACGCCGTCTCGCCGCAAGATGGGCGCCGCGAACGCCTCGTAGCCGGGCACCGCGTCGAGCAGCTCCCGCGGGTCTTCGCCGCCGCCCTCGAACGCGACCTCCTGCAGCGCGACGACGTCGGCGCCGAGCGACATCACCACCTCGGCCACCCGCTTCACGTCGCGCGCGCCGTCGGTGCCGACGAACCGGTGGACGTTGTACGAGGCGACCGTCACCTTCACGAGGGCACACGCTCCTTCGCGAAGTGCTTCAGGGCGATGACGAGGAGCACGACGGCCAGCGCCGCGAGGCCGATGAACGGCAGCGCGTGCTGGGCCGAGACGAACGTGAAGAACAGCACGCCGGGCAGCAGCCCCAGCATCGTGCCCAGCAGGAAGCCCGTGAACGGCACCCGCAGCGCGCCCGCGATGAGGTTCACCCCGGTGAAGCTGCCGACCGGCAACAGGTGCAGCACGAGCGACGTGCGGAACGGCGCGGCACGCAGCCGCTCGATGACCTTGTCGACCTTCGGCCCCTTGAACAGCTCGACGACCGCAGGTCCGAACAGGCGGCCGGCGCCGTAGCTCACCGAGGCGGCGAGCAGGCCGCCGATCATCGCGAAGGCGATGCCGGGCACCGGGTCGAACGTGAGCGTGACTCCGGCGATGAGCGCGTTCACCGGCACGAACAGCGCGGCGCCGAGCGCGAAGCCGAGCGGAACCAGGGCCCAGCCGAGCGGCCGCGCCGCGAGCTGCTCCAGCGCGTCAGCGACGTCGCGCGGGCTCCGGTACGACGACAGGCCCGCGAAGTGCCAGACGGCGGCGATGACGGCGATCGGGATCAGCACCGTCAGCGCCTTGAACGCGGCTCGTTTGCGCTCGGGCGTCACGTCACGACTCCGCGGTCTTGCGCTGCAGCGCCCTCGGCGAGGTGAGCAGCTTGTGCATCGCGCGCGTCAGCGCACGGAGCAGCCCGCCGCGCTGATCCGAGTCGAGCGGCTCGACGTGGTCGGGGTCGAACGGCAGCCGGTCGGGGTCGACCAGCTCGAGCACCTTCTGCTCGGCCTCGCTCGGCGAGGGCATGCGGCGCAGGCGGCACCCGTCGCCGTCGGGCCCCATCACCTGCTCGATGCGGTCGACGAGGCCCCGGGCCTCTTCCAGCACCTCGGCCGGCAGCCCGCTGTGCTCGGCGAGCAGGCCGGCGCGCGCGGCGCGAATCGAGCCGGCCAGCGCTTCGTCGCCGTCTTCGGCCTCGACGTTCACGTTGAGCTCGGTGTCGACGCCCATGCTGCGGTTCGTCAGGTTCGCCGAGCCGATCGACAGGAACACGTCGTCGACGATCAGCACCTTCGAGTGAATGTACGTCCCCTTCTCGGGGCGATCGGCCACCTCGCAGCACGGCAGCGTGTAGTAGAGCCCGAGCCGCGAGCCGGTCTCGGCGGCCACCTGCTTCAGCCGCTCGCAGTTCTGCGCCTGCGCGAGGCCCACGGCCGCCTGCTCGCGCAGCGTCTTGCCGCGCATGTTGAGCACGAGCACGAGCTGCAAGGGGCTCCTGCGCATGCGGGCGATGAGGGCGTCGGCGATCGCGCGCGAGCTGAAGTACTGCGTCTCGACGTAGATGAGCTCCCTCGCCTCGGCGATGGCGCGGAGGAACAGGCGCAAGACCTCGGCCGCGGGGCGCTCGCCGCCTTCGGGCATCGCGAAGGCGTCGGTGCGGCTCAAGCTGACCTCGCGCGCGGCGATGGGCACCGCCGACCTCGGCCGCCAGGTCGAGCGCACGAGGGGCCCCTCGCTCAGGTGCCTCAGCGACCCGCCGCCGCAGTTCTCCCAGCGGCGCGCGAACAGCTCCTTCAGCGCGCAGGCGAGGTCCCTGCTCTTCGCCCAGAGCTGAACGTCGTGGTAGGGGCCGTGCCGCTCGCCGCGGCTCGTGCGATGCGGGTTCTCGAAGAGGTGGCGCCGGTCGTCCCAGCGGTGATCGCAGACGTCGAGGCCGCCGGTGAAGACGATGTCGTCGTCGACCACGACGTACTTCTGGTGCAGCGAGCCGAGGTCGACGTGGTTCGGGTCGAAGCGAAACGAGAGCCGCTCGTGCGTGTTCCAGTGGAAGACGAGCTCCTGCATCCACTCGCGCTCGGCCGCGAACACCACGTTGAAGTCCCACGCGAGCAGGCAGACCTGCAGGCGCGGCCGCGTCTCGCAGAGGTGGTTCAAGAACGGCAGCAGCGTGACCGGCTCCTCGGCCTCGAGCGCGTCGCTGCCGCGGAGCAGCTGCACCTCGCTGTCGAACTGCCACCCCGCGAGCAGCACGCACTTCTTCGCCGTGCGGGCCGCGCGGAACAGCTCGCCGTAGTAGTCGGCCGCGTCGACGAGCAGCCCGAAGCCGTCGACCCGCGCGGTGCGCCAAATCGCTCGAGGTTCGACGAAGCGGCCCATGGCTCCACGGAATTGGTAGCCGTGGCAGACGGCGACCGCTCGGGAGGAAACGGTAACGCCATGTTCCCCAAGACGCGTCAGTGCGTCTGAACCACCGAGCCGCTGCGCGGCGGCAGCACCACTTCCCAGCGCGTGCCGCGCCCGGGCTGCGAGTCGACGAGCAGCTGGCCCTCGTGCGCCTCGACGAGCCCCTTCGCGATGATCAGCCCGAGCCCGAAGCCACCCTCGGGCCGGCTGCGGGCGCTCAGCTCGGACTGGTGAAAGCGCACGAGCTCGTCTTCGGGAATGCCGGGCCCGCTGTCCTCGATGGTGATGGTCACGCCCGCGGGCCGCGGCTCGGCGCTCACCGACACCCTGCCGCCTTCAGGGGTGAACTTCACCGCGTTGCTGATCAGGTTCCCCAGCGCGCGCGTCATCTGCGTGACGTCGCAGCTCACCTCGAGCTGCCGCGGCGCCGTCACCGCGAGGTCGAGCCGCTTGCCCGACGCGGTCAGCGCGAAAGGCTCGACCGACTCTCTCAAGAGCCCGTCGGCGGCGACGGTCTCGGGCGAGAGCTGAATCGTGTTCGCGCGAATGACCGCGACCACGAGCAGGTCGTCGATCAGGCCGCTCATGCGCCGGGCCTGGCGATCGATGGTCGCGAGGTGCTTCGCCACGAGCGGCGAGCCGTTGCGGTTGGAGCGCTGGATGATCTCGTTGCTCAGCTTGATGGCGGTGAGCGGCGTGCGCAGGTCGTGCGCCACGATCGCGAGCACCTGCTCGCGCAGCGTCTTCGCCCGCTCGGCCTCCTCCTGCGCCTCCTTCAGGTCCGAGACGTCGACCGAGACGCCGTGCAGCTCGGTTCCGCGCGGCCCGCGCTCGCCGCTGACGACCGTGTGGAACCACAGCGTCGCGCCGTCGCTCGTGACGAGGCGGTGGTAGGTGGCGTGCTCGCTGCCGTCGTCGAGCGCGCGCTGGAACATGCGCATGATCGGCTCGCGGTCGTCGGGGTGCAGCGTCTTCTCCCAGAACGACGGCTCGAGCATCTCGGCCGGCGAGTAGCCGAGCAGCCGGTGCGCGCGGCGCGCGATGAACGTGAGGCGGAAGGCCGAGCTCATCGTCCACCCGACGACGTGGTGCATGCCGTCGACGAGCTTCTGGTAGCGGCGGTCGCCCGCGACGCGCAGCTCCGCCATGCGAAGGTCGTGCTCGCGGCGCGACTGCTCGAGCAGCGCCTCCGACTGCCGGCGGATCTGCTCCTTCTGCTGCACGAGCTGCACGAACACGTCGACCTTCTTGCGCACCATCTCGGGGTCGAGCGGTTTGATCAAGAAGTCGACCGCGCCGGTCTCGTACGCGCGGTAGATGAACGTCATGTCCGTCGCCATCGCCGTGATGAAGAGGATGGGCACGTTGCGCGTGGCCTCCATCTGCTTCAGGTGCCGCGCGACCTCGTAGCCGTCCATGTCCGGCATCAGCACGTCGAGCAGGATGACGGTCGGCACCTCGCGCAGCACCATCTTCAGCGCCTCGGCGCCCGAGCGCGCGAAGGCCAGCCGCAGGCCCGCGGGCCGCAAGGTGGCCTCGAGCGCGACGAGGTTCTCCGGCGTGTCATCGACGATCAGCGCGAGGGGCTGGTCGGAACTGCTGCTCATCTCGAACGCCTCTTCTAGCGCGGTTTTCAGGTGGTGCTCGCGCACCCAGGAGCGTCACCGTCCGGTAACGGCTCGCGACCGCCGGCCGGGTTTTGGGTAAGTGAGGGGCTGCCGTGAACGACCCGCTGGTCATGATCGTCGACGACGACCCCGACATCCGTGAGGGGCTGCACGACCTGTTGGTCGACGACGGCTTCAAGGTGGCGACCGCGAAGCACGGCCAGGACGCGCTCGATCAGCTCACCAGCGGCGTCGACGCCAGGTGCATCGTGCTCGACCTCATGATGCCCGTGATGGACGGCTACCAGTTCTACGAGCGGTGGCACGCCGACCCGCGGCTGCGCAAGATTCCGCTCGTCATCGTCTCGGCGAGCCAGGTCAGCGACGCCGCCAAGACGTTCGCCGCCGCCGCGGGGTTCATCGCGAAGCCCTTGAAGGTCGATCGGCTGCTCGAGCTCGTCAGCCGCCACGCGCGCGCTGCGTAGAACGGCGGGCTACCGGCCGGCGACGAGCGTCGCGCAGATCGCGTGCGCTTCTTCGACGTCTCTCGCGAACACGACGCGGTCTGGAGCGGCGACGGCGAGGTAGCGCTCGGCGACCGCTGCGCTGACGGCCGCGAGAACACACTCGACGTCCATCAACGACGCGATGGTGAGCGCATCGGCGACGGCATCCACGCCCACCGAACCGAGCAGCTCGACGCGCGAGAGATCGAGGACGATCGCCTTCGGGCGAAAACGGCGGATGACGTCTGCGATTGTCTGGCGCAGGTGGGCACCGCCACTCTCTTCCAGTGAAACCGGCGCGCCGACCAACAGGACAGCGTCATCGAGATGCTCGACAGAAGTGACGACGACTCCCCCGAATTCGAACGACGGGTGAGTGATTTTCCTAACGGGCGCCCCAAGCTCCGCGTCACGGAAATGTCATCGGGGTGAGCGCATCGTCATTTCAAGTGTTTCTTCACGACGTCGATGAGCTCGTCGATGCCGAACGGCTTCGCGAGATAGGCGTCGACCGTCAGGCCCGCGGGCAACAGCTCGCGCCTCACGGCGGTCATCAGCACGACGGGAATCGAGGCGTCACCGCGCTTGCGCAGCTCTTCGATGAGTTGAACCCCGTCCATCACGGGCATCATGTAGTCGACGACGATCAGATCTGGCCGCGCCTCGTCGACCCGCTTCAGGCCGTCCCGGCCGTTGCGAGCCATCGACACCTCGTAGCCCTGATCGCCGAGGACGTCGGCGAGGGCCTCGAGAATTCCGAACTCGTCGTCGATGATGAGAACGCGCTTCACTTCTTCTTCTTGCCTTTCGCCGCGGGCGGCGCGTTCGCGAGCTTCTCGAGCTCTGCGGGCTGCATCTGGGGGCGCGCGCGGCCTTCGAGAATGTCCTGGACGCTGCGATACGACTCCGAGATGTCGACGCCCCCGTTGCCGATGCGGAACTCGCGCGTCGCGGGGTGGTAGCCGCTGTCGCGCATCTTCAAGACCGACATCAAGCGAAAGAGCTCGCTGTGAACCTCGGTGAACCTCAGGAGCACCGCGTTCTCGGCCATCGTCGAGATGCCCGTCACCGGCAGATCGATGTTCTCCGAGAGCACCTGCCGCAGCTCTGCAGAGCAGAGCGTGGTCACCCCTTGCGTGCGCAGCTCGTTGGCCAGCGCGCAGAAGAAGTGGCTCAGGCGCTCCGGGTAGGCTGCGGTCTTCGAGAAACCGTCGAGGCCGTCGATGAACAGGCGCTTGATGCCGTGCTGCCTCACCGTCTCGATGAGCAGGTTCCCCAGCTCGTCGATGGTGCGGTCGGTGGGCGGGTGCCACAGAAACCGGAGCGCACCGCTGTCGGCCAGGCCGCCCAGGTCCAGGCCCAGCGCGCGGCCCTTGCTGACGAGCCGCCGCGGGGTCTCGTAGAAGCCGAAGAAGAGGCCTGGCTCTTTCTCTTTCGAGCCGGCGAGGAACTGAAGCCCGAGCGTCGTCTTGCCCGCCCCGGACGGACCGGTGACGAGGGTCGTGGAGCCGCAGACGAGCCCCCCTTCCAGGATCGCGTCGAGCCGCGGGATGTTCGTCGTGATGCGGCGGTCTCCGCACGGGTCTTCCTCCGCGGGGTTTCCGAACAGCGCTTCGACGCGCGGATGAACGCGAACCCCCGTCTTGTCGATGCGGAAGGTGTGAGCGCCGCGCAGGTAGCTCGAGCCGCGGAACTTGCGAACCTCGAGCTCGCGCTCGGTGCGGCGAGCGAGCTTCACGTCGGCGAGGTGGATGACCCCGTCGACCATCGTGTGTTCGGGTCGCACCGTGTCGATGGGCCCGCTCGTGAGGAGCAGGACGGTGCAGCCCATCAGGCTCGCGTGAACCTGCAGCGCGTGGATGAAGCGCTTGAACTCGCGGTCGCTGTCGGCGGACTCCGCGGCCGTGACCAGCCCGTCGATCACCAGCAACGTCACGTTGCGCTCGCGCGCCTCCTTGCGGACGAGGTCGACCATGGCCTTCAGGCCACCTTCCTCGAGCACCGAGAAGCCGCTCAGGTAGACGATGCGATCCGGAATCAGGTTCGGATCGAAGAAATCCATCGTGCTGAGATTGAAGATCAGCCGCTCGTGCGACTCCGCCAGCAGGGTGCTGTACAGCACTCGCCCGCCGCCGCGCGCGTGATGAAAGCAGACCTGGTTCGTGAGCACCGTCTTGCCGGCCCCGGGCTTCCCCTGAACGATGTACACGCCGCCGCGCAACAGCCCGCCTTCGAGGACGGTGTCGAGGCCTCGAATGCCGGTGGTGAGCCGTGCCGGCTCGCGATCCTGCTTCATGGGTCTTGCCCCTCCCTGGGCAGCACGACCGTGAACGTCGTGCCCTCACCGACTTCGCTGTGGCACGTGATCCGCCCGCCGTGTGCCTCCACGATCGCCCGCGTGATGAAGAGCCCCAGGCCCACGCTTCGGCCTGAGGCGCCGCTCGTCGTCCCCCGCACGAACGGTTGGAAGAGGCTCTCGAGTCCGTCCGCGCTGATGCCGCCGCCCGTGTCGATGACCTGGAGCTCGACGTGCTGCGCGTGGCCCGCCACGACCACCTTCACCGAGACGTCTTCGGTCGTGTGCGCCAGCGCGTTCGAGACGAGATTGCCGACGACCTGCGAGAGGCGGTCGGGGTCCCAGCTCCCGGTCACGTCGCCGGTGACCTGCACTTCGACCGTTCGCTCCGGCCGCGAGACCAGCACCTCGTCGACCTGCTCCTGCACGACCTGCCCGAGGTCGAGGCTCCGCCGTTGCACGGGGAGGCGGCCCCCGTGCTGCATCGAGTTGAAGTCGAGCAGGTCGTGAATGAGCCGAATCGCGCGGTCGGAGGACAGCTTGATGCGCTCGAGATATCGCCGCAGCTTCGGGTCGTCGGTCGAGCCGAGGGCGAGGCCTGCTGAGAGCTCGATCGCGCTGAGCGGGTTGCGCAGATCGTGGCTCACCATCGCGATCAGCTGATGCTCCATCTCGGTTCGCCGCCGAACTTCGGCTGCGAGGCGGCGCCGCTCGGTCGCGTCTTGCATCACGCTCAGCAGACCCGTCGGGACGCTGTTCGTGTCGATCATCAGGGTCGCGTGAACGTCGACCCAGAACTCGGTGCCGTCCGCCTTGCGTGAGAACTTCTCGCCTCGAAACTCCTCGCCGAAGCGCACGCTCTGAAACTCTTTGCGGAGCTCCACGAGGGTCTGGTTTGGGAAGAGCACCGTGAGGTTGCGCCCGATGACCTCGTGAGCCTGCCACCCGAAGAGCGTGCTGGCCCCCGCGCTCCAATGCGTGATCGACCCGTCGAGACCGAACACGAGGGAGCCCTGCTGTCGTGGGTGCGAGATGAACGGACCGAGGCTCAAGGAGAGGTGATGACCTAGCCGAGGAAGTAGGAAGATTCATCAGCCCTGAAGGCACGTTACGAAGGGGTTACAGCCCACCGTCGTGCGCGTGCTACCCCCGACGCCCCGTTCCGCCCGCGTGACGTGCGCAGCCCGTGCGCGGCGCGTATTTCAAGAGACATGGGCGTGAACTTCGAGGGGCCGCTCTCTGGGCGGACGGTGCTGGTCGTCGACGACTGTTCAGACACGCGAACCGTGCTGTGTGAGGCGTTGGAGGGCGAGGGAGCGACGCCGATTCCGGCCGGCGACGGCGTCGAGGCGATGAAGCTCCTGCTGGAGGGGCTGCGGCCCTCGGCGATGCTGGTCGACCTCGACATGCCGCTGATGGACGGGCGGCTGTTCTGTGAGGCCTGCGACGCCTCGGAGGAGCTGCGCGCCATTCCCCGCGTCATTCTCACCGGCAACCCCCACGCCGCGTTCTTCATGAGCCGCGCGATGCTCGTGCTCCCCAAGCCCGTCGACGTCGGCGAGATGCTCGGCACCCTCGGCATGGTGTGCCGCGTGCTCAAGCGCGCCGCCTGAGAGCAGGTGGTGCAGTTTGCAGCACCCCCGGCTGCCCTGTGGTGACCTGCAGCAGCCGTCTCTTCGCAACTCCCGGTTTCGCGGTGAGCTGGCGGCTGGCACTGCGCGTGCTCGAGGCCGTTGCGAACCCCGCCGTCACCGGGAGCGCACATGGACGCCAGCATGCAGTCGCAGGTCGCACAGCTGTACAGGCAGTACCGGCGGTCTTTCGAGCCGAGCGAGCAGCGCAAGCTCTTCGCCGCCCTGACCGAGTGTCTGGGCGGCTGGTTCGCCACCCAGGAGCGCACCCTGCGCGCCGAGGTGACCCTCTCGCTGGCGCGCTTCCGCGAGCACTACCTGACGGCGCGCACCTTCAGCGAGCTCAAGCAGCTCGAGGTCGGCAGCAGCGTCTTCGACGCGAAGCTCGCCGCCCTCTGCGTGCGCCTCGGCGCGCTGCGCGCGGCGCCCGGTGAGCCCGACGTCCTCCGCGCAGCCTGAAGTCCCCCACCCAGACTGAATCGAAAGGCACCTGACGATGCTCAACATCCTCGTGGTCGACGACGAACCCTCCATTCTCCAGCCGCTCGCGAGCGTGCTCCGCGGCGAGGGCCACACCGTCGCCACCGCCACCGACGGCACCAGCGCGGTCGCCGCGATGGCGGCCACCGCCTTCGACGTCATCATCAGCGACGTGCGCATGCAGAAGCTCGACGGGTTCGCCGTGTTCCGCCGGGCGCGCGCCGAGCTGCCGTCGACGCACGTCATCCTGATGACCGCCTACGCCACCGTGCCCGACGCGGTGACGGCGATGCAGGAGGGCGCGCTCGACTACCTCACCAAGCCGTTCGACATCGCCAGCCTGCTCGCGCGCCTCGAGCAGATCGCGAAGGAGCGCGCGCTCACCCGCCAGCTGCAGACCGCAGCCGGCGCGAGCCCTTCGGCCTCGACGTTCATCGGCAACTCGCCCGCGGTGCGCCGCCTCTTCGAGCGCATCGAGAAGTTCGCCGACTCGAACGCCTCGGTGCTCATCACCGGCGAGAGCGGCACCGGCAAGGAGCTCGTCGCGCGCATCCTCCACGAGAAGAGCCGCCGCTCGAAGGGGCCGTTCGTGGCCGTGAACTGCGGCGCGTTTCCCGAGACGCTGATCGAGGCCGAGCTGTTCGGCCACGAGCGCGGCGCGTTCACCGGGGCCGTCAGCCGCCGCGAGGGCCGCTTCAAGGCCGCCCACAAGGGCACGCTGTTCCTCGACGAGGTGCCCGAGCTGCAGCTCGCCTCGCAGAGCAAGCTCCTGCGCGTGCTGCAGGAGGGGCGGTTCGAGCCGCTCGGCACCAACACGTCGATCGACGTCGACGTGCGCGTCATCTCGGCGACCCACCACAACGTGAGGGCGCGCGTCGCCGAGGCCAAGTTCCGCGAAGACCTCTACTACCGGCTCAACGCGGTCGAGCTCGTCATCCCTCCGCTGCGCGAGCGCGGCGAAGACCTGGTGGTGCTCGTCGACCACTTCCTCAAGCGCTTCAAGGTGGGCGAGCGCACGCCCGGCATCACCGGCCGCGCCCTGGCGCTGCTCTCGGAGTACCCGTTCCCCGGCAACGTGCGCGAGCTGCAGCACGCGATCGAGCACGCCGTCGTGATGGCCGACGGCGGCGACGTCGACGCGCTGCACCTGCCGGCCGAGATCTCGGGCGCCCCCGACGCGGTGGCGGGCAAGGCGAGGGTGCAGCCGCTGCCCGAGGCGATGCGCGAGTTCGAGCGCGCGTACCTGAAGCGCGTGGTGCAGCAGGCCAACGGCCGCCGCGGCAAGGCGGCCGAGATGCTCGGCATCTCGCGCAAGAACCTGTGGGAGAAGCTGCGCGGCTACGGCTTCACCGAGTCCGAGCTCGAGCCGCCGGCGAAGTTGCAGCGCGCGCACTGAGCTCGGCGATCAAGGCGGTAGCTGCACCGCCGCGGGCTCCGCGGCCTGGCCCTCGGTCACGCCCCACGCCTTGAGCTTGCGCTGCAGCGTTCCGCGGTCGATCTGCAAGAGCTCCGCGGCCCGGCTGCGGTTGTCGTTCGCGAGCTTCAGCACCTGGAGGATGTACCGCCGCTCGAGCTGGTCGAGCGGCAGCACCTCGCCCGCCTCGTCGGCCGTGACCTGGAACCGCTCGCTCGTGAAGGAGCGCACCTTCTCGGGCAGGTCGCCGACCGCCAGCGCGCCCCGCGCGAGCGCCGCGAGCCGCTCGACGCAGTTCTCGAGCTCCCGCACGTTGCCGGGCCACTTGTACGCGAGGAGCTTGCGCGCCACGTCGGGCCCCAGCTCCACTGGCGGGCGCGCATCGCGCTCGCACACGCGCTTCAAGAAGAGCTTCGCGAGGTGGATGACGTCGTTGCCGCGCTCCCGCAGCGGCGGAAGGTCGATGCGGATGACGTTGATGCGGAAGAACAGGTCTTGCCGGAAGCGGCCCGCCTCGACCTCGGCCTCCAGGTCCCGGTGCGTCGCGCAGATGACGCGCGCGTCGAACGGCACCTCGGAGTTGCTGCCCAGCGGCCGCACCTTGCGCTCCTGCAGCGCGCGCAACAGCTTCGCCTGGTTGTCGAGCGACAGCTCGGCGACCTCGTCGAGGAACAGCGTGCCCGCGTCGGCCTCCGAGAACAGCCCCGCGCGCGCCGCCCGCGCGTCGGTGAAGGCGCCCTTCGCGTAGCCGAACAGCTCGCTCTCGACGAGCGACGCCGGCAGCGCCGCGCAGTTGATCGCCACGAACGGCGCCTTCGCGCGCGGCGACAGCGCGTGAAGGGCCCGGGCCACGAGCTCCTTGCCGGTGCCGGTCTCGCCGAAGACCAGCACGCTCGCCCCCGACGGCGCGACGCGCGCGATGAGGTCGTTGACCTTGACCATCGGCGGGCTCTCGCCGAACAGCAGCGGGCCGGACGCGGTCGAGGCAGGCGCCCGCCGGGACAGCTCCTGCGTCAGGCGGTGGCGCTCGACGGCGCGCGCGACGCACGGCACGAGCAGCTCGACGTGAACGGGCTTCGCGAGGAAGTCGTACGCACCGGCGCGCAGCGCCGCCACCGAGGTCTCGATGCGCGAATCGCCCGTCGTGATGATGACCGGCAGCTCGGGCCGGGACTCGCGCAGCTTCGCGCAGAGCTCGAGCCCGTCCATGCGCGGCATCGCGACGTCGGTCACGACGGCGTCGGCCAGCGACGGGTTCGACTCGAGCGCGACCAGCGCGTCGGCCCCGTCGGCGAAGGTCGTGACCTCGTAGCCTTCGTCGGCGAGCAGCTCGCTGAAGGTGGCGGTGAGGTTGCGCTCGTCGTCGACGAGGACGATTCGGGGTTTCATCGCGCCGGTCTTTAGCACCGACGCGATTCCGAGGGCGCTCAAGGCTGGCTGCGCGAGACGGGCGGCGCCGGCTCGAGCTCGGCTTCGGTGAAGCCGTACGCCTTCAGCTTCTCCCACAGGTTCTTGCGCGAGATGCCGAGCGCCTCGGCCGCGCGGCCGCGCCGGCCCTCGGCCTGCTGGACCACGCGCTTCAGGTACGCGCGCTCGAACTCGCCCAGCGCCTCGGCGAGCTTGCGCACCGGCTTCACCCCCTCGGCGCCCGGGCCGCTGCCCGCGATCTCGGGCGGCAGGTGCTCGGCGTCGACCTCGCCGCCCCCTGCCATCGCCACGGCGTGCTCGATCGCGTGCTGCAGCTCGCGCACGTTGCCCGGGAACGGGTACTGCGCCAGCAGCGCCAGCGCCCGGCCCGTGATGGTCGGCGTCTTCTCGCCGGTCTTGCAGCGCTTGAGCAGGTGATCGGTCAGCAGCACGAGGTCTTCGCCGCGCTCGCGCAGCGGGGGAATCGTCAGCTCGACCGCGTTCAGCCGGTAGTAGAGGTCTTCGCGGAACCGGCCCTGCGACACGAGCTCGCGGATGTTCTTGTGCGTCGCCGAGATGACCCGCGCGTCGACCGACACCGACGTGTTCGTGCCGAGCGGCTCGAACGCCTTCTCCTGCAGCACGCGCAGGAGCTTGCTCTGCGAGCCGATCTGCAGCTCGGGCACCTCGTCGAGGAACAGCGTGCCCGTGTCGGCGGCCTTGAAGCGCCCCTCCCGGCGCTTCACGGCGCCGGTGAAGGCACCGCGCTCGTGGCCGAACAGCTCGGCCTCGATGAGAGTCTCGGGAAACGCCCCGCAGTTCACGGCGACGAACGGCCCCTTCGAGCGGCCGCTGCGCTCGTGCAGCATGCGCGCGACGAGCTCCTTGCCCGTGCCGCTCTCGCCGGTGATGAGCACCGACACGCCCGAGTCGGCGAACTTGTCGACGCGCTCGAGCAGCCGCATCACCGCGGGCGACTTCCCGATGAACGTGGTGCCGTCGGGGCGCGCGCCGGCGGCCTCCAGCTGCTTCACGAGCTGCCGCTCCTTGTCGATCTCGGCGAGCCGGCTGATCAGCTTCTCGATGTCGAACGGCTTCGCGAGGTAGTCGAGCGCGCCCTCGCGCATCGCGGTGACCGCGTCGGGCACCGACGAGTACGCGGTCATCAAGATGAAGTGCGTGCGCGGCAGCTCGGCGCGCGCCCGGCGGAACACCGCGAAGCCGTCGAGCTTCTGCATGCGCACGTCGCTGATGATGACGTCGTAGCTGCGCGCCGTGAGCGCGGTCACCGCCGCGACGCCGTCCGTCGCGGTCGCGACCTCGTGACCCTCGGCTCTCAAGACGCCGGCGAGGGGGTGCAGAATCGAAGGCTCATCATCGACGACGAGAATGTCGAGCATGGCCGCAAGGGTTACGTTCTGCGCCGGGTAACGGCAAGCGAACCTCCGGAGCGCACCGATCGGTGACGCGCTCTAGACGACGCGCGTCGAGTCGAGCACCGCGAGCAGCTCGCGAAACGGCACCGGCTTCGGCAGCACGGCGAGCACGTGGGCTTCGTTCGCCACGCCTCGCGCGGCCATCGTGTCGCCGCCGGTGATGACGACGATCGGGAGCCCCGGCAGCACGTGCCCGGCTTCGCGGATCAGCTCGATGCCGCTCATGCCGTTCATCTTGAGGTCGGTGATCAGCGTGTCGAAGCGCGCGCTGCGCATCAGCTCGAGGGCCTCGGTGCCGCTCACGGCGATGGTCGCCTCGACGCCGTGATCGTGCAGAATCTGCCCGAGCGTCTCGGCGAACGAGCGGTGATCATCGACGATGAGAACTCGACGCAGGTCCACCGCGCGCGAGAGTACCCGAAAACGCCCGCGCGAGGTGCATCACACCCACCCTCACAGCGCCGCGTCAGCGCATCGCGACGGCGTCGCGGCCCTGCTGCTTCGCGCGCGTGCAGGCCTCTTCGCCGGCGTCGAGCAGGTTGCCCGGCAGCTCTTTCGGGCGCAGCGCCACCACGCCCGCCGACACGGTGAGCCGGAAGTCGCCGAACGCCGAGGCGTGCAGCTCGCGCGACACCGCCTGGCGCAGCCGCTGCGCGAGCCGCATCGCGTGCTCGACCGGCACCTTGAGCGCCACCGCGAACTCGTCGCCGCCGACGCGGCCGATGGGGCCGAGCCCGTCGAGCGTCTGCGAGATCATCGACGCCACCCACGCGAGCGCCGCGTCGACGCGGTCTTTGCCGTGCGCGTCGTTGAGCTCCTGGCACTCGTCGACGTCGAAGTAGATGAGCGACATCGTGCCGCCGCCCTTGCGCGTGTGGCTCACCATCTGCGTGAGCAGCCGCTCGAAGTGGGCTCGCTTGAAGGCGCCGGTCAACAGGTCGATGTGAGGAGCAAAGTCGGTCATGGGTTCAGTCGGTCATGTCTTTCAGCTGCGAAGTTTCATGCGACGTTCAGTCATGCACCGGAGGCTTTTCTCGTTTTCTCCGCCGCCTTGTCGAAGCCATCGTAGTGGCGAATCGCTTGATCGCCTACCGATTGAATGTGCTGGTTGTTGAGGTAGGCAGAGATGGGAGCCGCGACCAGCGGAAGGGACTTGCCAATCGTGTGGAGCCCCCCTTTGGTCAGCGCGTACGACGCCAGCTTCGCCAGCACCTTCGGGCTCGCCCGCTGCATCGGGCCGATGCCGTTCGCGTAGCCGTAGACGTCGAGCAGCTCCGACCGCTTCGCCTCGCTCTTCAGGTTCACCTTGTACAGCGTCGCCACCTCGGTGATGAGCGACAGCTGCAGGTACGTCATCACGATGAGGTCGGGCGGCACCGACAGCACGCCGAAGATGCCGCTGACGCCGCCGATGAGCGACGCGATGGTCTTCTTGTCGTCGATGAAGCGCTGCGCGAGCTCGCGCGGGCCCGCCGACGGGTAGCGCTGCGTCAGGTCGTCGAGCTTCTTCTTCGCGCGCTCGCCTTCCTTCTCGACCAGGTCCGACAGGCGCGCGTTGCCGAGCCGCTTCAGGTTCGTGGGGCTCAGCACCGAGAAGTACTCTCTGTACGCTTCGAACAACGACATGACGTGCCTCTAGTACCCGTTCTCGACCAGGTAGAGATCCACCAGGGCGCCCTCTTCGAACCAGTACTGGTTCGATTCCTTCGCGGCCCACCGCGAGTTCGGGCGGGCCTCCTTCAGCTCGACGAGCAGCTTGCCGGTCGCCGTGTCGGCGATGGAAGCGCGCGCGAGGCAGCCGCCGCCCGGCTCTTCGCCGAACCCGCCCTCGAGGCAGACCATGTCGCCGGTCGACAGCTTCTTCACGTAGACCTCGGCGAGGTACTTCGCGTCGTCGCAGCGGCCGCGCGCCGCGCCCTTGCCGTACTTGTCGCAGCGCTTCGCCTTCGGCGCCTCGACCACGGGCACGTTCTCGAACAGCCCCGCCGCGCCGCGGTCGCGCGACGCCCGGTTGTCGGTGAGGCACCCAGAAGCCACGCAGAGCAACACGCATGCGAGCGGTTTCATGCCGCGTCTCCCACGAACTTCGCCAAGGCCTGCTTATCTATTGGGGCGAGGTCGAGAAAACGCACGCCCATTCCGAACGATTTCGCGTCGGGCACGTTCACCACCTCGCCCCGGCAGCGGATGGTGCGGGTGTCGCCCGGCAGCGTGAACGACAGCTCGACCTCGACGCCGACGCCGTAGGGAATCGCGCGGTCGAAGAACACGCCCCCCGTCGAGATGTCGCGCGTGCTCTGCAGCGTGAACCCGTGCTGGTCGCGCACCTCGACCGGAATGGCGACCGCGACGCGGCGCTCACGCCTTCTTTCGAGGGAGCCTGAGTCGATCGGCATCCGAGCGCTCAATGACGAGACGCACGAAGCCTAGCAGCCTCGCTCGAGTCAGGCGACCAAACGTATCGGCGACTGGCCTTCGGCCGGCAGCGCCACGAAGAAGGTGGTGCCCTCACCCACCCTCGTCTCGAACCAGATCTCCCCGCCGTGGCGCCGCACGATCGCCCGCGCCGCCGCCAGCGACTGGCCCTTGCCCTTGCCGACCGCGCGGGTCGTGAAGAACTGCTCGAAGATGCGCGCCTGCGCCTCGTCGGGAATGCCGCAGCCCGTGTCCGCGACGCTCACCAGCACGCGCCCGCCCTCGAGCTGCGCCCGCACCGTGATGCGGCCGCGCTCGCCGCTCTTCTCGCCGATCGCCATCGCGGCGTTCGTCACCAGCGACAGCCACACCTGGTTCAGGTCTCCGGGCCGCGCCGCCACCGGCGGCACCTCGTCGAGCACCGTCTCGACGTCGGCCACGTACTTGTACTCGTTCGTCGCGATGGTGAGCGTCGCCGCGAGGCCCTCGCGCACGTCGCACGACGTCATCTCGACCTGGTCGGCCTGGCTGAACGCCTTCATCGAGCGCACGATGTCGGCGATGCGCACGAGGCCCTCGAGCGCGCGCTCGGCCGACCGCGGCACGTTCTCGCGCAGGTACTCGAGGTCGACGGCCTGCTCGCGCGCCTCGAGCACCGGGCCCGCCTTGCGGTACTCGTCGAGCAGCCCGATGACGTCGGCCCACGCGTCGCGCACGAACGCCACGCTGTCGTTCGCGTACTGCACGGGCGTGTTGATCTCGTGCGCGACCCCCGACGCCAGGCGCCCCACCGACTCGAGGCGGTGCGCCTGCTGCAGCCCGTGCTCCAGCGCCTTGCGCTCGGTGACGTCGAGCGCGAGGCCACGCGCGACGCCGCCGCGCACGTTCGCGCTGGCTCTCAGGTGCACCCACCGCCCGTCGGTCGCGCGCACGCGGAGCTCGTGGTCGTACTGCGGCGCCTTCTTCAGCTGCAGCCTGAGGTCGCTCATCATCGCGTCGTACTCCCGCGGCCCCATCACCGTCTGGAGGAAGCCGCGCTTCAGCCAGTCGGCGACCGGGTGGCCGGTGAGCGCCGTGCACTGCGGGCCGACGTACGTGAAGCGCTGGGCGGCGAGGTCGAACTCGAAGGGAATCGCGCGCGTCGTCTCTGCGATCTGCCGGAACTGCTCGCGGCTCGCCGACAGCTCGGCCGTGCGCGCGTCGACGAGCTGCGCGAGCCGCTCCTGCTCCGTGCGGATGCGGGCGAGCATCACGTTGAACGCGGCGGCGAGGCGGCCGACCTCGTCGGCGGCGCCGGGCGCGAGCTCGTCCTGCGCGAGGTCGCCGTTCGCGATGCGGTCGGCCATCGCCGCGATGCGCGCGAGCCGCCGGACGACCATGCCGGTGACGAGCCAGGCCGCGAGCGCAGCGGCGAGGCCCAGGCCGAGGCTCATCGCCGAGCTGATCAGCAGCGCGCGGCGCACCTGCTGGTGCAGGCGGTCTTTGCCGAGCTCGACGTAGAGCACCGCCCGCGGGCCCTCGCGCGAGACGATCGGCGCGGCCGCCACGACGCCTCCCTCCGCCGCCCGCGCCGTCACCACCCGCGGCACGTCGGCCCACGGAGCGGGCGGCCGGCCCGAGCCTTCGACGAGCCTGCCCTCGGCGTCGTACAGCGCGATCTGCGCGACGTCGGGGTCGCTGCCCGCCGACTCGAGCACCTCGCGCGCCGTCATCAGGTCGTCGTAGGCGACGGCCGGCTCGAGCTGGCGGCCGAGCAGCTCCGCGTAGACCTCGGCCTTGCTCGCCAGGTCGTCGTCGAGCTCGCGCTGCCGCAGCACGGTGCGCGTGGCCGTGATCGCGAGCGCCGAGACGAGGCAGATGGCCGCGCTCACGGCCGACAGCTTGAACCTCAGGCTCATGGGAGCCCCGGCGGTGCGATGTAGGCCTTCGGCAGCTCGCCTGAGAGCGCGCCGAGCCAGGCGACGATGCTCCGCACCTCTTCGTCCTCGAGCTCTTCGCCCACCTGGTAGCGGCCCATGAGGCGAACCGCCTCCTCGAGCGTCGCCGCCGAGCCGTCGTGGAAGTACGGGCCCGTCTGCGCCACGTTCCTCAAGGAGGGGACCTTGAACATCATCTCGTCGCCCGGGTCGCCCGTCACCTCCGCGCGGCCCTTGTCGCGCTGGTCCGGCCACGGGTGCACGGCGCCGAGCTTCTCGTACATCGAGCCACCCGCGAGCTCGCCCGCGTGGCAGACGATGCAGCCGAGGTTCGCGAAGTTGCGCGCTCCCTCTTTCTCGAGCGGGCTCAGCACGCCCGCCTCACCCTTGAGGAAGCGGTCCCACCTCGACGGGGTGATGAGCCCGCGCTCGAACGCGCCGATCGCCTCCCTCACGTGCTCCCAGGTGATGGGCTCCTTCTCGCCGGGGAACGCGGCGGCGAACTCGGCCGCGTAGCCGCGAATGCCCCTCAGCGTGCGCACCACGTTCTCGGCGGTGCCCATGCCCATCTCGCCCGGGTTCAGGAGCGGGCCGCCGGCCTGGTCTTCGACGGTCGCCGAGCGCCCGTCCCAGAACTGCCGGAAGTGCCGTGCGGCGTTGTACGTGCTCGGCGCGTTGCGCGTGCCGCGCTGCCCGCCGACTCCGGCCGACGTCGCGTCGCGCGTCGCGCCCCAGCCGTCGAGCGGGTGGCAGCTGTTGCAGCTCACGTCGCCGGTCGCCGACAGCCGCGCCTCGAAGTAGAGCATTCGCCCGAGCGCCACGAGCGCCGGGTTCGCGTGCGGCTCGGGTGGGCTCAGCGCGCGATAGCGCCTCAGCACGCGCTTCGGCAGCTCGCTGTCGGAGCGCGGGCTCTTCGCCTCGGCCGAGACCAGGAGCCTCCGCTTCGGCGCGGAGGCCGCGCCGGGCCCGCCGTCGCACGCGGCCAGGCAGACGGCGAGCAGCAGGTGCCTCATTTCACCACCACCCGCACCGGCTCTCTGACCGCGCCCTCCGCCATCGCCGCGAACCGCGCCTGCAGCGCCGCCGTCACCTCGAAGCCGCGCGGCACCAGCAGCATGCCCGTCTTCAGCCGCAAGTCTTCGGTCAGCACCATGCCGGCCTTCAGCTCGTGCAGGGCGACGTCGCGCACCGTGGGGCCGTTTCGCACCGCCGTCTCGAGGTGGCGGCCGAGCGCGGCGAGCAGCGCGGGGTCGTACTGCACCGCGCGCGCCTTCAGCGTCTCGAACGCGAGCGGCACGTCGTCGCCGCGGCTGCGCAGGGCGTCGAAGTCGAACGCGAGCCGCACGGCGCGGGCGCCGGCCGGCGCGTGCTCCGGGGCGTCGCCGCGCGCGACCGAGGCGAGAATCTCGCGCACCCCCTCGAGCCGCGGAATGTGCGAGAGGAAGCCCTCGGCCGCGTGCGGGAGCTTCTCGAGCTGCGCCCTCTCGCCGGCGTCGAGCTCGTCGCCGCGGTACCACTTCTCGAGCAGCGGCACCGGCAGGTGCACGGCGCCGAGGTGCGCGAACAGGCATGCGACGTCGGCCTTCCACACCTCGTCGGGCGCGACGTCTTTCAGCATGCCCTCGACGAGCGCCTTCGCGCGCGTCACCTTGCCGAACGCGAGCGGGTTCGCGAGCGCGAGCACGTCGGCGAGCATCTTCACGGTGCCGCGCAGGGTCTTCTCGAGCAGCTCGCGCTCGGCGGTCACGAGCCGGTACTGCTGCACCGCCGAGTCGAGCGCGGCGGCGAGCTGCGGAGGCGGGCAGGGCTTCGACAGGAAGCGGAAGATCTGCCCGTCGTTCACCGCGCTCACCGCCGACTGGAGGTCCGAATGGCCGGTGAGCAAGAGCCGCACCGTGTCGGGCGCCACGCTCCGCGCCTGCTTCAAGAACTCGGCGCCGCTCATGCCCGGCATGCGCATGTCGCTCACGATCGCCGCGAACGGAGCTTCGGCCCGCATTCGCTGCAGCGCCTCGGCGCCGCTCGCCGCCGTCGTCAGCGCGAACTTCCGCCTCAGGTGGAGCTTCAGCCCCTCGAGCACGTTCGGCTCGTCGTCGACGCACAGCACGCGCGCGGGCTCGGAGTTCATCAGGCGGCGTCGCGCCCGAAGGCGCGCTCGGTGAGCGCCGGCAGCGACTGGCCGCACGCGGTGAGGTAGGCGAAGTCGTATTCGGCACGCGGGGCGCCGGTCTTCAGGTCCTTCGCGGCGTGCTCCATGGCGAGGCGCTGGGCGACGTGCACGGCTCCGGCGGCGTCGAACGGCTGATCGTCGCCGGGCGCCGGCGCCTGCTGGCTCGCGACGGCGCGCACGAGCGACGCCGCCTGGCCCCAGGTGCCGAGCAGGTAGGCGCCGATGTCTGCGTGCGTGAAGCCGAGCAGGGCCTGCTCGCGCGCGGCCCGCTCGAACGCCCACGGCCCGCCTTCGAACAGGGCGTCGCGGTGCTCGGGCAGCGACGCCAGCAGCACCAGGCCGCCGACGTCGTGCAAGAGCCCCGCGAGGTACGCGCGCTGCGACGCCTCGCCGCTCACCAGCCTCGACGCGATGCCGCCGACGGTGAGCGCGCGCTGCTGCAGCTGCTCGACGAGCCCGGCGCAGCCCGACATCGACGACTCGACGGCGCCGGCGAGCTGCGCGTACGTCACCGCCGTCTTCACCATCGACAGGCCGAGCCGCTGCACCGCCTTCAGCACCTGCGTGACCGGCACCGATGCGTAGAACGCCGAGTTCGCGAGCTTGAGCAGCTTGAGCGACAGGCCGGGGTCGCGCTCGATGATGCCCGACACCTTCTTGAGGTCGACGTCGGGGTCCGAGAGCGCCGCCGCGAGCTCCTGGTAGACCGCCTTGGGAGTCGGCAGCTTGTCGATCGCGTGAATCACGCGCTGCATGTGCGGGTTGTCGAAGCTCCGCTTGAGCCCCATCAGGTGATTCACCGTGATGATCAGCTCGTCGGTGTTGCAGGGCTTGACCAGGAACTGGTGCGCGACGCGCAGGCCGTCGAGCACCCCGGCGCCTTCGCTCTGCCCCGAGAGCAGCACGCGCAAGGACTGCGGGTGGTGGACGCGGACCTGCTCGAGCAGCTCGGTGCCGAGCATGCCCGGCATGTTCTGATCGCTGATGACGACGTCGGCCGGCTGCTTCGCGAGCTCGCCGAGCGCGGCCTGTGGCCCGTCGGCGAAGCGCATGTCCCAGCTGTCCCGCTGGCGGCGGAGCCGGTTGCGCATCGCGCTCAGGAGCATCGGCTCGTCGTCGACGAAGAGCACGCGGATCATCGCGGGCGCTCACAGTGCGAGCGCTGATCCAACCGGAGGGGGTGTCGGAACGACCCCTTGCACGCTCGAGCGTGGGGTCACGGCCGACCCATGGGTGTCGGGCGAGCGTTACCGGTTCGTGAAGTCCCGAAGCTCCGCTCGCTGCCGGTGCGCGCGCAGCCGAAGCCCCGTTACTGGACACGAGCCCATGGACGGCCGCACCGCACTCGTCGTCGACGATGATCCGCAGGCTCGCGCGGCGATGAGCGAGCTTCTGGCCGGGGCGCGCTTCACGGTCATCGAGGCGAAGAACGGCGCCGACGCCATTCACTACCTCACGTCGAACCCGGGCGAGCCCGCCATCATCGTCACCGACCTCGCGATGCCCGACATGACCGGCTGGGAGCTCATCAACGTGCTCCAGGCCTACGCCCGGCTCGCGATGATGCCCGTGCTCGTCGTCTCGGCGGTGCAGCTCAAAGACCAGCCGGTGCGCGAGGAAGGCGTCATCGAGTGCTTCACGAAGCCGCTCGACGCCCGGCGCTTCCTCGCGGCCGTCGAGCGGCACGCCGTCACGCGCGAGACGCGCGAGGCCCGCAGCAAGGAGGCGCAGAAGAAGCGGTCGATGGCGCCCCTTCTGAAGTGACCGGCTCCTCCCGCCGGTGGGACCCCGGCTTCCTCATCGCCGCGCTCAGACGGCTCGTGGCCACTGCTACCGCGCGGTAACGGCGGTTTTCGGCGGCTTTCGTGCTTTCGCGGAGCGCGGCAATGAGCGTAGATCGATCGTGAATGGCGGCGCCGGTCGTACTCCTCATCGACGATGACCCCGACGACCGCGCGAGCATGCGCGGGCTGCTGCAGGAGGCCGGCTTCCACGTCATGGAGACCGCCAGCGCGAAGCAGGCGCTGCACTACCTCACCTCCGACGAGCCGCTGCCCTCGCTCATCGTCACCGACCTCGCCATGCCCGACATGAGCGGCTGGGAGTTCGTGAACATCATCAACGCCTACGTGCGCCTCTCGGTGATTCCGCTGCTCGTCGTCTCCGGCGTCGAGCAGCAGCGGCGCCGCTTCCCCACCGAGTCGGTGCGCCGGTTCTTCACGAAGCCCATCGACTCGACCACGTTCGTGAGCGCCGTGAAGCAGTGGGTGCCGCTCCAGAATTAGAAGAGCAGCAGCACGAGGCGCAGCAGCAGGTACGCCGAGAGCAGGCTCAGCACCACCGCGTTGCGCGACGCGAAGCGCGCGGCCCGCTCGAGCAGGGGCTCTCGGTACGCGGTGACGCGCTCCTGCTCGAGGAAGCGGCCGACGTCTTCGGCGAGCGCGGTCGGGCTCTCGTACCGGTCGCTCGCGCGCGCCGCCATCGCCTTCGCGCAGATCGCCGCCACCGCCGGAGGCCCCTCGAGCGGCGGCGGCGCGACGGCCGGCGGGCCCGGAGCGCGCCCGCCCACCAGCGCGTACAGCAGCGCGCCCAGCCCGTAGACGTCGGTCGCCTTCGTCGCCGGCTCGCCGCGCGCCGCCTCGGGCGCCATGTACGAAGGAGTGCCCGCCATCGCCCCCGGGACGCGCGCGAGCCCCCAGTCCATCACGAGCGCCTCGCCGAACTCGCCGACCATCACGTTCTCGGGCTTGAGGTCGCGGTGCAGCACGCCGCGCGCGTGAGCGAACGCCACCGCCTCGCAGACGCGCTGGAAGAGCCGCAGCCGCGCCTTCAGGTCCACCTTCGCTGCCCAGACGTCGAGGCGCTCGCCGCGCACGCGCTTCATCACGCAGTACACGCGGCCGTCGCTCAGCGTGCCCGTCTCGTGCACCGGCACGATGCCGGGGTGCTCGAGCTGGGCCATCACCTTCGCCTCGCTGGGCAGCTCGCCGGAGGTCACCTTCACCGCGACCTCGCGGTCGAGCTCCCGGTCCTTCGCGAGCCAGACCGAGCCCATGCCGCCGCGGCCGATCAGCTCGACGAGCTCGTAGCGCGTGGCGCTCAGGTCCGGCTCCTCGGTGACGCGCTCGACGTGCGCGAGCACGGTGTCCGAGATCCACGTCGAGCTCACAGTGACTCCTCGAGCTCGCCGAGGCGCGCCTGCACGAGCTCGCGCAGCGTGCGCCGCGCCTTCGCGAGGTGGTTCGTGATGGTGGTGACCGGCAGGCCGTGCTCGCGCGCGAGGTCTTCGTAGCGGGGCCGCGGCGGGTCGCACAGGTCGTACTGCTCGAAGACTCGGAACTGCACCGGCTCGAGCTTCGTCTTCAGCTCCCCGACCGCGGCGGCGAAGAGCTGGCGCTTCCACTCGCGGTCGAAGACGGCGTCGGGGTCGGCGCCGCCGGCCGCGCGCTGCAGCTCGCCTTCCGCCTCGCCGAAGTCGACGTCGAGTACGCGCTTCTTCTCGTTCTCGTTCGACTGGTGGCGGTCGAGGCACAGCTTGAAGAAGGTGCGGAAGCGGGCCTTGCCGGGGTCGTAGGTCGCGAAGAAGTCGCGCTCCAGCGCTCTGGCGAAGAAGCTCTGCACGGTGTCCTCGGCGCCCTGCGGGGTCTGCTTCCACTTCAGGCGCACGTGCTTGTAGGCCGGCTTCCAGTAGGCGGCGACGAGGGTTTCCCATGCGCGGCCGCGCTCTTGCGCGTCGTCGCTGCGGACACGCTGAACGGCCGATCGGTGTGTCGTGGGGAACAATTTAAAGGAAATAATCGCTGCCCTGAATGAGCCCGACAAAGGAGAAACACAAACCATGAATCGTCCCCTGGTCGGTCTCATCTGCGGTGTCGTGCTCGGTGCCTTCGACGGGCTCACGTCGCTCGTGTCGTCACCCGAGGTTCGCGACGAGCTCGCGGGCATCGTGATGGGCTCGAGCATGAAGGGCCTGCTCGCCGGCGTCATCGTGGGCCTCATCGCGCGCAAGCTGCACTCGACGAAGCTGAGCACGCTGATCGGCGTCGGCGTGGCGGCGGTCATCACGCTGCCCATCGCGCACATGAACGCGCAGCACTACGGGCGTCCCGAATACTACTGGAAGATCATGCTGCCCGGAGCGCTGGTCGGCGCCATCGTCGGGTACGTCGTGATGCGCTACGGCAAAGCTCCTGTGAAGAAGCTTGAAGCCGCGTGACGCCCGGCGGGCCCCGAGCATCATTGGGGCATGAACCCCAACGGCAAGGTCGTGGTCGTCACCGGAGCAACCAGCGGGCTTGGTCAGGCATTCGCCGTCGAGGCCGCGAAGCAGGGAGCGCGCGTCATTCTCGTCGGGCGTGACGCGCAGCGGGCGAGAGAGACGGAGGACCTCATCAAGGCGGCGGGCGGTGCCGGCGTCGACGTGGTCCTCGGAGACGTCTCGACCGTCGATGGCGTGCGCCAGGTCGGCGCGGCGATTCGCGCGAAGGCTCCGCGCATCGACGTGCTCGTGAACAACGCGGGGGGGCGGTTCGAGTCGCTCTCGAAGACGAAGGACGGGGTCGAGACCACGTTCGCGCTCAACACGCTCGGAGCGTTCTTGCTCGAGAAGGAGCTGCACCAGGAGCTCGCCGCGGCGAAGGGCCGCGTCGTGAACCTCGCGACGGGCTTCCTCGACAGCTTTCCGGTCGACCCCGACCAGCTCGTGAGCCCCGAGAAGTTCAGCCCGCTCGGGCAGTACGGGCGGGCGAAGCAGGCGTCGGTGATGATGACGGTCGAGCAGTCGCAGCGCCTGGGCGCCGACGGCATCACGGTGGTGTCGATGCACCCGGGCGTCATTCTCGGCACGCGGTTCGGCGGGGGTCAGCCGAAGCTGATGCAGGCGCTCGCCGGGCCGATCATGCGGGGCATCGGGTTCGCGTGCACGCTCGACGAGGCGGTGCGCCGGTTCATGGTGGCCGCGTTCGGCGAGGTGCCGAGCGGCGCCTACCTGGTGAAGGGCAAGCCGGCGAAGCTGCCGAAGCAGGTGAACGACGCGGCGGTGCGCGCGAAGGTGTACGGCTTGCTCGAGGGCCTCGCGGCGCGGGCGTGACCGTCACTCAAGAGCGGTCGCGCGTGAAGAAGATGCCGTCGTCGGCCCAGAGCTTCGAGCGCAGCCGGCCGCGGGAGCTCGCGCGGGCGCCAGGGTCGTTCGCGTCGACGTTGCCCATGAACTTCTCGCCGCTGTAGGCGCCCATCAGCGCGAGCACGAACGCGAAGCCGCCGCCGACGAGCACCTTCGAGAGGGTGAATTGGTAGAAGATCGTCGGCATGAAGAACGACATCATGAACACGACCATCACCGAGACGAACGCGCCGATGGCCGGCTCGCGCAGGCGGATGCCGGGCGAGAGCAGCCCGACCAGCACGCCGCCCAGGTAGAAGCTCGCGAGGTGAAGGATCATCTGCGTCTGCATGTGCCACATCGGCGACACGTAGGCGCCGCTGATGAGCGGAGCGAGCCACTGGCCGATGACGAGCTCGACGCCGAGGAAGAGGACGACGCTGCAGAGAGTCCAGCCGGTCGAGAACGGGCGTGAGGGCACGGGCGCGATTCTACCTGTGAGGACGCAGGCCGCGCGCGTCAAGCTACACTCCCGGGTGATGATCAGCCCCGAGGAGTGGCGGGCCGGCGGCGAGACGTTCGACTTCCGCGGCCACCGCGTGTTCTTCCGCAGGGGAGGGAAGGGCGCTCCGCTGCTGCTCGTGCACGGGTTCCCGACCTCGGGCTGGGACTTCCAGGCGCTCTGGCCGGAGCTGACAAAGGGCTTCGACGTCATCGTCCCCGACCTGCTCGGCTTCGGCTTCTCGGCGAAGCCGGTGCCGCACGCGTACCGCGTCGCCGAGCAGGCCGACCTGTGCGAGGCGCTGCTGAAGCACCTGGGCCACACCGGGCCGTACCACCTCTTCGTGCACGACTACGGCGTCTCGGTGGGGCAGGAGCTGCTCGCGCGCGACGCTCCGCTCCTCACCGCCGCGTTTCTGAACGGCGGCATGCTGCCGGAGGCACACCGGGCGCGGACCATTCAGAAGCTGCTCGCGGGGCCGTTCGGGCCGCTGCTGGTGCGCTTCACGTCGCGGCGCCGCTTCAACGCGCAGCTGCGCGCCATCTTCGGGCCGAAGACGCCGCCGAGCGAAGCGGACCTGGCGGGGTTCTGGAACATCATCCAGGTGAACGACGGCATGCGCGCGGTGCCGGCGCTGCTCGACTACCTGCGAGAGCGCCGGGAGCACCGCGACCGCTGGGTCGGCGCGCTGCTGTCGACGAAGGTGCCGCTGCGGCTCATCAACGGCAACGCGGACCCGGTGAGCGGGCGCCACCTCGTCGACGGGCTGCTGGCGCTGAAGCCGTCGCTCGACGTGGTGCACCTGCCGGAAGTGGGCCACTACCCGCAGGTGGAAGCGCCGGAGCAGGTGCTCGCCGCGTGGAGGAGCTTCGTCGCCACGGCCGCGGCGACTTGACCAACCACCAACCACCGACCACCGACCACCGACTCCTAGACCTTCTCGGCCTGAACCCGCCCGAACAGCCCCTCGGGCCGGAACAGCAGCACGAGAATGAGGAACCCGAACGCCACGGCGTCGCGCCAGCTGCTCGCGGTGTACCCGGCCACGAACTCCTCGCACAGCCCGAGCGCGAGCGCGCCCACGACCGCGCCCGGCACGTGCCCGATGCCGCCGATGACGGCGGCCACGAACGCCTTGAGGCCGACCATCAGGCCCATCATCGGCTCGATCTTCCGGTCCTTGATGGCGTACAGAATCCCCGCGGTCGCGGCCAGCGCCGAGCCCAGCGCGAACGTGAACGCGATGACGCGATCGACGGGTATGCCCATCAGCGCCGCGGTGCGGTGATCGAAGCTCACGGCCCGCATCGCCCGCCCGAACTTCGTCTTGAAGACCAGCCACTGCAGGCCGATCATCATCGCCGCCGCGATGAAGACCGAGATGACCTGCCAGTTCCACACGATGACGCCCTCGTCTTCGGTGCCGAGCGTGAACCACTGCTGCCGCGGGATGATGTCGGGGAAGTACCGCGCCGTCGCGCCCGGCAGCAGCGTCAGCTCGTGACCGAGCAGGTTCACGGTGAAGTGAATCTGGAAGCTGTACGAGATGAAGAACGAGATGCCGATCGCCGTGATCAGCGCCGTGAGCCGCGGCCGGTCGCGCAGCGGCCTGTACGCGAACCGCTCGATGGCGAGCCCGAGCAGCGCGCAGAACCCCATCGCGCACGTGAACACGAGCAGCGCCACCCACCACGCGCCGAGCACCTCGCGCCCGAGCAGGAACGCGACCGCGTACCCCACGTAGACGCCCACCATCATCACGTCGCCGTGCGCGAAGTTGATGAGCTTCAGCACGCCGTACACCATCGTGTAGCCCAGCGCGACGAGCGCGTAGACGGTGCCGGCCGCCAGGCCGTTCAGGATGTGTTGGATGAACGAGTACAAGCTTCAGGGCTTCATGGTGGCGACGTACTGGAACTTGCCGTCCTTCACCTGGAGCACGACCGCGGGTTTGTCGGCGTCCCGGTTCTCATTGAGGGTGATGGTCCCCGCGACGCCCGGGAAGTCTTTCGTCTGGGCGATCGCGTCGCGCAGCGCCGGCCCGTCGAGTGACGCCGCCCGCTTCATGGCCTCGATGCCGACGCGCGCGGCGTCGTAGCCGAGCGCCGCGAGCGAGTCCGGGATCACCTTGTACTTCGCCTGGTACTTCTTGATGAAGTTCTGCACGATCGGCGACGGGTCTTCCGCCGAGTAGTGGTTCGAGATGTACGCGCCCTCGATCGCCTTGCCGCCGAGCTCGAACAGCGGAGGCCCGTCCCACCCGTCGCCGCCCAGAAGCGTGGTCTTGAGGCCGAGCTCTTCGGCCTGCTGCGCGATCGCTCCGACGTCGTTGTAGTAGCCGGGGATGTAGAGGCCCTGCGGCTTGTGCTTCTTGATCGCCGTGAGCTGCGCGCGGAAGTCGGTGTCGCCCTGGCTGTACGACTCGATGGTCACGATCTTCCCACCCATCTCGCTGAACTTGCGCTCGAACACGCCCGTGAGACCCACCGCGTAGGCGGACTTCACGTCCTTCAGAATCGCCGCGGTGTTGAACTTCAGGTCCTCGCGAGCGAACCGCGCCATGACGTAGCCCTGGAAATCGTCGATGAAGCAGACGCGGAAGATGTAGTCGCCCTTCTTGGTGACCGCGGCGTCCGTCGACGACGGCGAGATCATCGGGACTTTCGCTTCCTGCGCGCGCGGCGCCATGGCCAGCGAGGCCGACGACGCGACTTCGCCCAAGATGAGCTTCACCTTGTCTTGCGTGATGAGCCGGGTCACGGCGCTGCCGGCTTCCTCCGGCTTGCTCGCGTCATCGTAGATCTTTACCTGGAGCTGCTTGCCCTTCACGCCGCCCTCTTTGTTCGCCTCGTCGACCGCGAGCTCGATGCCGTTGCGCGTCGAGATGCCGAACGCGGCCTGAGCCCCCGTCAGGCTGCCCACCTCGCCGATCAAGATGACGTCGTCCGACCCCACCGCCTGCTGCTGCGCCTGCGCCGCGTCGGGCGCGCCCTTCGGAGCCTCGGGGGTCGTCGTCTTCTTCTCACAGCCAAAGGTCACCGGTAGCACGAGCGCGGCGAACAGCACGGCCAGAGCGGTCTTTCGCATGCCGTGGCTCATAGGGGCCCGTGGCCATGAGGTCAATCGTGCTCTCGGGCCTGCCCGTCTTTGTTGATGATGCGGTTCACGAGCAGCCGCAGCGCCTGCGCGTCGAACGGCTTCTCGAGGCGCGGGTTCGAGGTGAGCTCGAAGAACGCACGCGCCGACGCCGTGAACGCCCCCGCGGTGAGGAACACCATTCGCTTCGCCTGCTCGGCGGCGACGTTGTGCAGCTCCCAGTAGAGGTCGAGGCCGCTCATCTGCGGCATCATCACGTCGCAGAGAATCACGTCGTACCGCTCGCCGCCCTTGACGCGCTCGAGCGCCGCGATCGCCGAGGTCACCACGTCGACGTCGTGCTGCGACGAGAGAATGCGGCGCACGAACGTGCCGACCATCGGCTCGTCGTCGATGCTCAACACCTTCCCGCGGTGCACCGGCAGCTGGTCGCCCGCATCAGGAGACGTCACGAGCGTCACCGTCGCCGAGGCCGGCAGCGACACCGTGAACGCCGAGCCCTTGCCGACCTCGGAGCGCACCGCGATGGTGCCCCCCATCGACGTCACGATCTGGTGCGCGATCGAGAGGCCGAGCCCCATGCCCTCGCCGGTCGGCTTCGTCGAGAAGAACGGGTCGAAGATGTGCGGCAGCGTCTCGGGGTTGATGCCGCAGCCGGTGTCCGAGATCTCGACCTCGACGTGGCCCTCTCGGCCGCTGCGCGCCGTGACGCGAATCTCGTTGCCCTCGGCGTTGCCGTCTTCGATCGCCTGCGCCGCGTTGACGAGCAGGTTCAGGAACACCTGGCCGAGCCGCGCCTCGTTGCCGTGCACCGCGGGCACGCTGTCGAGGTTCTTCACCAGCCGCGCGCGGTGGCGGATCTCGTTTTGCGCCATGCGCATCGACAGCTCGAGCACCTGGTGCACGTTGATCGGCCCCGCGGCGTCGCGCTCGGAGTTGCGCGCGAAGACCTTCAGGTCGCGGATGATGTGCTTCACCCGGTCGCACGCGGCGGCGGCGTCGCGCAGCTCGTCGCGCAGGTGCTCGACCGTCTCTTTCTCGACGCCCTTCTCGGCGAGCGCCTCGGTGTCCTCCTGCGCGAGCTGCAGGTTCACCAGCACCGCCGCGAGCGGGTTGTTGATCTCGTGCGCGACGCCCGCGGCCAGCGTGCCCACCGACGTCAGCCGGTCGGCGAGCAGCATCTGCTGCTGAATCGTCGCCCGCACGCGCTCGGCCGACACACGCTCGGCGGCCTCGCGCACCAGCCGCTCGTTCGCCGAGTAGAGCTTCATCTGCGTGGTCGTCTCGCGGCAGACGGCGGCGAGCTGGGTCCCCACCGGGTAGATCGAGAGCGCGAAGTGGCGGTGCAGGCCGCTCATCTCGAGCGTCTCGTCGCCGTGCACGGGAAGCCGGGTCTCGAGCGCGCGCTGGTAGAGCGGAAGCCAATGCGGGTCGGCCGCGAACGACGCCCCGAAGCGCTCGTTGAAGTGGCGGTTACCCCAGGTGAGCTCGAGCTTCTGGTTCACCGACCACAGCGGCTGCGGAATGTTGTCGGCGATCGCCGCCAGCAGCGCGCTCAGCTCCATCAGCGCACCACCAGCGTGAGGCCGAGCGCCGCGATGCCGGCGTAACGCACGGGCTCGAGAACGCGGACCCAGCGGCGGCCCTCGAGCACGCCGGCGATGGCCACGAGCGTCAGGTAGACCGCGAGCACGACGCCCGCGACCTGCAGCCACGACAGGCCGCGGCCCCACATCAGCATCGAGAACGTCGTGAAGGCGAGCGCCGCGAACCAGAACACGGCGTAGGCCTGGCTCGTGGCCGACGGCGTGACGTCGTACTTCTTCTGCTCGGCGCGCGTCTGCGGGGCGGGGTGATGCCCTCCGAGCCACGGCGGGCTCCAGCCGGGCGGGCGGAAGAGCACCTGCAGCGCCTGCCCCAGGTTCGGCGCCCTGCGCGCGGTGCGAAAGACGGCGGCGTACCCCGCGAGCTGAGCCCAGACCGGGTTGAAGCTGCCGAACGGGTGGGTCGTGCCGTACACCGGCTCGACGGTCTCGGGCTCCCAGGTGCCGAAGAGGCGGTCCCACACCAGCAGCGTGGCCGCGTAGTTCTTGTCGAGGTACCGCACGTTGACGGCGTGGTGCACGCGGTGGGCCGAGGGGCCGTTGAAGAGCTTCTCGAACCGGGGCAGCGGAGGCACGAGCTCGGTGTGGATCCAGAACTGGTAGAGCGTCGAGAGCGCGGTCGCGACGCCGAGCGGCAGCGGGCCGACGCCCACGAGCGCGAGCGTCGCGTAGAACGGGAAGATGGTGGCGGTGGTCGTCACCGACTGCCGGAGCGCGACCGCGAGGTTGTAGTCCTCGCTCTGGTGATGCACGACGTGCGCCGCCCACAGCAGGTTGACCTCGTGCGAGAGGCGGTGCCACCAGTAGTAGAGGAAGTCGACGCCGATGAACGCGACGACCCACTGGGCCCACCCGGGCAGGGTGACGAGCCGCGTATGCTCGTAGAGCCACGCGTAGGCGGCGAGCAAGACGCCGGAATAGAGGAGCACTCCGGTCTGCTGCGCGACGCCGCAGCCGAGATCGCAGAGCGCGTCGGGGAGGCGGTAAAGGCTCCGCCGCTTCCGTCGCGCCACGACCAGCTCGACCCCGATGAGCACGAAGAAGAAGGGGATCGCGAGAGCGATGAGGTTCGGACCCAGGCGCCGCGGAGCTTACCGGAGTGGGGTGCACTTCACAGGTGGGTCGCGCTCAACCCTCAGAAGCGCTCCGCCAGCCCCGCCTGCAGGAACGCGTCGATGCGCGCGATGCGCCCGTTCTCGAGCTCGAGCACGTGCAGCGCGGCGGGCTGGCCGTTCAACAGGCAGACGAACGCCGGGGCCCCGTTGGCGCGCACCGCCTTCAGCTCGAAGCTGCCCTGCGACATCACGAAGCGGCCGAAGAAGTCGCCGATGGCCCCGGCGCCCGAGAGCCACAGCGGCAGCGGCGGCATCGCGGCGACGGCGTCGGCCTTGAGCAGCGCCACGAGCGCGTTCACGTCGGAGTCGCGCCACGCCTTCACGTACTGCTCGAGCACGGCCTTCACCGAGTCGTCGTCGCCGCGCGGCACCGAAGGCTTCTTGTCGAGGGTATCGCGCGCCCGCTGCAGCGCGCTGTTCACCGCGGGCACGCTCATGTCGAGCAGCTCGGCGCAGTCGGCCGCAGACCAGCCGAGCACGTCGCGCAACAGGAGAACGGCGCGCTGCCGCGCGGGCAACAGCTGCAGCGCCGAGAGGAACGCGAGCGCCACGCTCTCGCTCTTCGAGTAGCGCGCCTCGGGGCTCACGTCGTCGCTCGGCAGCGCGTCGTCGGGGTACGGCTCGAGCCACGCCAGGTCGTCGCCGCCGGCCTTCGGTGGCAGCGACGGGTCGGCGGCGAGCCCCACCGTGAGCACGCGGCTCTTCTTCGCCTGGAGCGCGTCGAGGCACGTGCGCGTCGCGACCGCGTAGAGCCAGCGGCGCAGGCTGGAGCGGCCCTCGAAGGTGCCGTACCCGCGCCACGCCTTGATGAGGCTGTCCTGCACGAGGTCCTCCGCCTCGGTCAGCGAGCCGGACATGCGGTAGCAGTGCGCCTTCAGCTCGCGCCGAAAGGGCTCGACCTGAGACAGGAACTGGGCGTGCGCGCTGTCCATGAAGGGGTGGACGGAGTCTCGACGGCTCGAGGCCGCCTTTCTCATCGATCGAGAACTTCAGCGCAAAGGCAACCGCCGCCTACATGCACGGACAATGTAGTTACCATGCCTACCAAGAGCATCGCACCGTTCATCGCCGCCAGCCGTAAGTACGTCGCCGCGACCGTCGCGAAGGCGAACGCGAACAAGAACGTCTACCTGACGAAGGCCGAGGCGACGAAGCTGCCGAAGGACCTGCAGGACAACTTCGCCAACTTCCGGGCGCTGGGAAAGAACAACGGCTCGGTGCGCGCGGAGGAGTTCGTGAAGCGGTACGGCGACTACGTCGAGGCCGTGGTGCGCAAGGCGGACAAGAACGACAGCGGCGTGCTGTCGAACGCCGAGATCGCGACGCTGCCTGAGGACGTGCGCGACAACTTCACCAACTTCTGGGCGAACGGCGGCGGCGCGGTGTCGCCTGCGGGCGAGCTGCAGACGGCGGCGCAGCGCAGCGACTCCATCTACAACAAGGCGCTGCCGGCCTCGAGCGCGCTGGGCAAGCTCGCGAAGGAGCTCGACCAGCAGCTCGCCGACGGCAACATCATGACGGGCGTGGTCGGCACGGCGAGCGGGAAGCTCGCGAACGCGGGCACCGCGACCGAGGCGCAGCTGTCGGCGTGGGGCTCGGCGCTGATGACCGACTACCTGGCGGTGAGCGACGACGGCGCGAAGGCGCTCGACGTGAAGGTCGAGCACATGTCGGCGGCGAAGGCGCTCGCGAAGGCGGGGCTGATTCTCGCCGAGGGCAACGCGTACGACACGTCGAACCCCGAGAACATCGAGGGCCTCATCGACGGCAGCCCGGCCGACGAGCTCATCGGGCTGAAGGACGTGAACGCGAAGCTGGGCACGCCGGTGAAGGCGTTCGTGGTGAGCGGGAAGCGGAAGGACGAGGACAACGGCACCTTCGACAAGGTCGGCCTCGCGATCTTCCTGAACACGAAGACGGGCGAGTTCGTGGGCTACTACGGCCGCGAAGGGCACGTCTGAGCGACGCGCTCGCAGCCAGCATCCCCGGCGCGAGGCAAGCGGTCTAAGGCTCCGTCGGGCTCGCCGCGTTCTGCGGCTCGCGCGCGCTCCTCACCACGAAGTCGGCCGCGTTGTCGTTCGTGTCCCAGCCGTTCCCCGCGGTGCGGTCGGCGCCCGTCTCCATCGACGCCGCCGTCGACGCCCCGTTCGCCTTCCGCTCCAGCGAGCCGGCGGTGCCCGGCACCGGGGTCGCCGTGCCTTCGGCGCCGACGGCCGTTCCCCAGCCGACCACGTCGACCGACAGCGGGTCGAGGCCGCCATCGGGCAAGAAGAGCGCGCTGCTCAGGCCCGGCATGGCGAGGCGCACGTGCCCTCCCGCCGCGGCGAACGACAGCGTGCCCGCCGGCGCGAAGTCGGGGGTGACGCTCCCGGTGTAGCCGCCCGCCCCCGACGCGATGAGGAAGTAGCCGTGCGAGGCCACGGTGCGCCCCGCGGGTATCGTCGCCGCGGTCTGCGAGTAGCTCGTGCCCGCCGCCGAGCGGTACTGCAGCTTCCAGCTCCCGATCGACACGGCCACGGGCCCGGGGTTGTACAGCTCGACGAGCTCGTCGCCCGCGCCGCCCGGGCCCGCCGGCGTCAGCTCCGAGATGACGAGGTCGCACACGTCGCCGCGGCCGTTCGAGTTGAAGTCGGCCTGCGTCGCGTTCGCCACCGTCGCGCAGTTGTCGCAGACGTCGCCCCGCCCGTCGGCGTCGGTGTCGGTCTGCGCCGCGTTCGACACCGACGCGCAGTTGTCGCACGCATCGCCCTTGCCGTCGGAGTCGCCGTCGGCCTGCGTCGCGTTCATCACCATGCTGCAGTTGTCGCAGACGTCGCCGACGCCGTCGGTGTCCCCGTCGGCCTGCGTCACGTTCGACACGCCCGGGCAGTTGTCGCACGCATCGCCGCGCCCATCGCCGTCGCCGTCGGCCTGCGTCGGGTTCGCGACCCCCGGGCAGTTGTCCATCGTGTCGGCGCGCCCGTCGTTGTCGTCGTCGTTGTCGCACGCGTCGCCCTGCGTGTCGTTGTCCGCGTTCTCCTGCGCCGGGTTCGGCACCGATGGGCAGTTGTCGCACGCGTCGCCGCGCCCATCGCCGTCGCCGTCGACCTGCGTCACGTTCGCCGCGCCCGGGCAGTTGTCGCAGGCGTCGCCCTTGCCGTCGCCGTCGATGTCGGCCTGGCCCAGGTTCGCGACCATCGGGCAGTTGTCGCAGGGCCCCTTCACCGTGTCGGAGTCCGGGTCGTCCACCGCCGCCTGGCACTCGGAGCCGTTGCCCGCCGCGTTGCACCCGAGGACTCCGCAGCCCGGCCCCGCCAGCATGCAGCGCTGGCCCAGGTTCGGCACGTCGGGCAGCGCGCACGCGTTGCAGTTGTTGCGCCCCGGGCCCGTGCACACCGAGCCGGTGCCCGCCGCGTTGCACGCGAGCGTGCCCGCGCAGCCGCCCGCCATGCACGCGGTGCCGAGGCCCGGCACGTCGGGCGCCCCGCACACGTTGCAGTTGTTCCGCGGCGCTCCGGGACAGGCCGAGCCCATGCCGCCGTCGGGGTTGCACACCGTCGTGCCGGCGCAGCCGTTGGCGCCGGTGCAGGCCGCTCCGAGCCCGGTCACGTTCGGGGCGTTGCACTGCATGCAGTTGTTGAGCTGGCCGCCCGCGCAGAGCACGGCCTCCTTGCCCGCGCACTCCCAGTTGCCGCACGTGGAGCACACGGTCCCGGGCTGCTCCATCAGCTCGCCGCAGCCGCCGCACGCGTTCGTCGCGCCCTCGTCGACCTCGCCGTCGCAGTCGTTGTCCTCGGCGTCGCACAGCTCGGCCTGCGGAATCACCGCGCCCTCGCACTCGTCGTTCAGCCCGCTCGCCGGGCACACGAAGCTGCCCGCGTGGCAGGTGCCGACGTTGATGGTGCCGGGAGGGCCCGGGTAGCAGGTGTACGTCATGCCCGGAACGCACTCCTTCGGGCCCGGGCACGCCGCCGACAGCAGCACGAACGCGAGGGTGACAGACCGGCACTTCACGCGTGGGGCACCTTACCGCACGCCTAACACACGGGTGAGCGGGGACCCGGTAGGCCGAAGGCGACCTGCGATTCCCCCAGCAGATCCGCGCCCGCGCTCGCGGCAAGCGCATTGCTCAACGTAGTGCCCACGATGAACTCTCCAACCATCGTCATCGCAGAGCCCGACGCAGCAATTGCGGCTTCCATCGCCCGGCAGTTCCGCGCCACCGGCTGGCAGGTCGCCATCGCCCAGACCGCCGACGAGGTGGTGCAGCGCTGCCTCGAGTCTCCACCCGACGTCGTGCTCGTCGACACCGCGGTCGGCGCGGTCGATCTGCTCAAGCGCCTCCGCGAGCACCGCCAGGCCCGCGGCGTGCGCGTCGCGCTGATGGGGCTCGAGGTCACGAACGAGGTGCGCGCGCGCCTCGTCGCCGAGGGCGCCTTCGTGTTCCTCGGCATGCCGCTGCGCCTGCAGAGCATCGAGGCGCTGAAGAAGGTGGTGCAGGCGAAGGAGCAAGCTCCGCGGGTGCTGATCAGCGACGACGACGACCTCGTCATCCGCTCGCTCACCCGCGCCGCGCGCCACGAGGGCCTCGAACCGGTCGCCGAGACCGACGCCGGCCACGTCGTCGAGATGGCGAAAGAAGTGCACCCGCAGTGCATCGTGCTCGACATCAACCAGAAGAACCTCGACGGCCGCGACGTGCTCGCGAGGCTGAAGCAGGACCCGGCGACCCGCGACATCCGCGTGGTGATGCTCACCGGCGTCGAAGACCAGCTGACGCGCCACGACTGCCTCATCCTCGGGGCCGACGACTACGTGGTGAAGCCCATCGACCCGCTCTTCATGGTGCGCATCGCACGGAAGATCGCGGAGGCCGGGCTCTCCAGCTAGAAGAGGAGCGTGCGCCTCCTGCTCCTCGCTCTCTTGACGACGTCGTGCTCCGTGGTCCGCATGGCCCGTGTCACCTCCGACTGGGACACCAACGGCAAGGACAACGTGAAGCGCATGGGCGTGCTCGTGCAGCCGCTGCCCGGCGGCAGCGAGAAGGTCGGAGCGATGCTCGCCCGCGTCACCCGGCGCTACGTCCACATGAAGCGCAACTTCCTCGTGAAGTCCGACGTCGCCAGGGCCGCCGAGCCCGATCGCGCCGCCGAGTGCGAAGGCCTCGACGCGCTCTTGTGGCTCAGGCCCACCGCGAAGGCCGTCGGCGACGGCATCGAGCTCGACGTGAAGGCCTCGCTGGTGCGGTGCAGCGACGGCTTCGACATCTGGATGGCCGAGGCCGGCGGCTCGTTCAAGGCGTACGACGAGGGCCTCAAAGAGGTCGCCGCCACCTACGGCCGCGAGTACGGCGGCGAGGTCGAGCGCTTCGTGCCGGCCGCCATGAACGTGCTCCGCCCCATGCTCGATACCCTGCCTGATCCGGTGCTTACCGAGGCCGACGTCGAAGAGAAGATGACCCTCGACGAGTAGCTGTCTTCCCCGAGAGGACAACGTCAAGCCGTAGTGCAGCAACTTCGAAATTCGGCTCCGGAAGCGCGGCGAGAACTTTCTCGCCATGGAAATCACCCACCGCGTCAGCCCGAAGCACCGTGACGACGTTCGCAAGTCGCTCGCAGACCTGAAGGCGGCCGTCGCCGGGGCCGAAGACCTGGGCCTGGGAGACACCGGCCCGGCCGTGAAGAGCCTGCAGCGCATGCTGCGCGGCTTGAACCTCTACGCCGGCGACGTCACCGGGACCTTCGACGCCGCGACCCAGACCGCGGTGAAGAAGCTCGAGGCGCAGACGAAGGGCGTCACCGCCGACGGCCGCTTCGACGCCGCCGAGCTCGCCGAGGTGCGCGGCCGCCAGCTCTTCGTGAAAGACGGCTTCGAGACTCCGGCGCGCGCCGGCCAGAAGGGCGGCGACGTCTTCCAGCTCGAGAGCACGCTGAAGAACCTCGGCTACCGCACCGGCAAGGTCGACGGCGTCTACGACGCCCAGCTCGAGAAGGCGGTCGACGCGTTCCGCAAGGACACGAAGGGCGTGCCCGACGAGGGCAGCGGCGCCGGCAGCCTGGTGTGGAAGGGCGCGCGCGGCGAGGTGCGCGACGTCGAGGCCGATCTGAAGAAGCTCGGGCGCAAGCCCGGCAAGGTCGACGGCCGCTTCACCGCGAAGACCGCCGCCGCAGTGCGCGCCTTCCAGAAGAAGCACGAGCTGAAGCCGACCGGCATCGCGAACGAGCGCACGCGCAAGGCGCTCGACAAGGCCGCGAGCGGCGGCGTCAGCGACCGCACGAAGCGCTTCATCGAGATCGCGAAGGCGCAGACGGGCGACCCGTACGTGTTCGGCGCCGAGGGCCCCAACGCGTTCGACTGCTCGGGCCTGATCCACTACGCGCTGAAGAAGGCGGGCGTGAACGACTCGCGCACCACGGCCGACGGCTACATGAACCGCTTCGCGGGCTCGCGCGTCAGCCGCGAGAACTTGAAGCCCGGCGACCTCGTCTTCTTCTGGTACCCGAACGACCGCGGCATCGCCAAAGGCAACGCGACGCACATCGAGATCTACCTCGGCAACGGCAAGACGATGGGCACCGACAACCCGAGCGAGGGCGCCCGCGTCGAGAAGATGGACTGGAGCGCCTTCATCGGAGGCGCGCGGGTGCCCGGACTCCAGAGATAACGGCTCCACGCTGCGTCTGCCCGCCGTTACGTATTCAGGCAGACGCACAAGGAGTCGCAAATGAATCACCTGTCACCGGCCGACCCCGTACCGAAGCTGCGCGGCGACGTCGTCTTCAGCCGCCGCCCGACCGGCTCCGGAGCGGAGGTCATTCACATCCGCCCCATCGGTCACGGAGAGAGCATGCGCATGCACGGCTTCGAGCTGTCGCTCGCTCGCATGCTCGACGGCCGCCGCACCGCGCAGGACGTGGTCGGCCGCGCCAACCGCATCGGCCTGCCGCTGTCGCTCGAGTCGCTCGAGGGCTTCATCCGCCACCTGCAGTCGCACCGCCTGCTCGCGCGCAGCGCCGGCGAGGCAGCTTCTCCCGTGTCGCCGTGGTCCTCGCGCGACGCATGGGACGAGGACGTGCGGCTCCAGTTCCAGGCGGCCCTGAAGGCGCTGCGGCAGGGCGACGTCCACCGCTCGCGGCTGCTGCTCGATCGGCTGCTCGCGACCGCGCCGATGCTCGACGAGGCCCGCGCGCTGCGCTCGTGGCTCGACGATCACCCCGGCGGCTTGATGGAGGGTGAGCCGTTCACCCAGACGTACTCGCGCGCCGAGCTCGAGTGGCTCACTCGCCCGCGGCCGGCCGGGCCGGCCCCGAAGCTCCAGCGCGACGAGCTCCGGGCCGTGCGACGCTCGTGGTGGCCGATGCTCGTGCTGCTCGCGGTGCTCGCGATGGGCATCGGGGTGATGCTGTTGCCGCTGCCCGAGGTCGTGAGCGCTCCGGGCCGCCTCGAGCCGGTCGCGGTGACGCAGGTCGAGGCCGCGGAGGACCGCGCCATCGCGGCGCTGCACGTGACCGAGGGGCAGTGGGTGAACGCCGGCGACCTGCTGTTGAGCTGGGAAGGCGGAGGCGGGGTGACCGCTCCGACCGAGGGCAAGGTGGCCGACATCCGTGCGAAGCCGGGCGCCCAGGCCATGCAGGGCCAGCAGCTGCTGGAGCTCGAAGACACGCGGCAGCTGCGGCTGACGGCGAACCTCGACCCGGTACAGGCGGCCGAGGTGCGCGAAGGCCAGACCGCGACCATCGCGCTCGGCAGGTACCGCGCGAAGGCGTACGTGAACGCCATCAGCGGCGAGACGGTCGTGACGACGCTCGACAACTCCGGCGGCCGCATGGAGCCCGGTGACGCGATCGTCGACATCGACGTGGGTTCGTCGTCGCTGATCCAGCGCATGCTGCGCTAGAAGCCGCGGCTCATGAGACAGTTCATGCTCGCGGTCCACTCGGTGAAGGGCCAGCCGCCGCCCGCGCCGGAAGAGCTGAAGCAGATCTACGCCGACGTCGCCGCCTTCAACGAGAAGGTCAAAGGCCAGATGGTCTTCGGCGGCGGTCTCGTCGAGGGCCACCGCGCGAAGGTCGTGCGCAACCACGAGAAGGGCAGCAAGGCCCGCATCACCGACGGCCCCTTCGTCGAGGCGAAGGAGCTCATCGGCGGCTTCTGGATTCTCAAGGCGCCCGACCTCGAGGCCGCCCTCGAGCTCGCGAAGGAAGCGTCGGCCGCCTGCCACGGGCCCGTCGAGGTCCGCGAGTTTCAGGAACCGCCGGCCGGGTAGCCTTGTTGTCGTGGTCGTGCGTCTTCTGCTCCTGCTGCTCGCCGCGTGTACGCCGGAGCCCTTCTCCGTCGTCACCGACGACGACGCACGCGGCCCTCCGCCCGCGGCAGCGCGCGCTCCACCCGACGCCGGTCGGCCCACGTGGCCGCGCGCCCTCGCGCCGCTGTCGCTGCCTGCGCTGCGCGAGGTGAAGCCGCCGCGGAAGTGGCGCGTGCTGATCGACGCGGGCCACGGCGCTCCGGGCAACGACGGCAACACGGGCCTGCACTGCCAGCGCGAGCGCGACGTCACGCTCGAGCTCGCGTTCGGGCTCGCGACCCGGCTCAACCTGCTTGGGCCGTTCGAGGCGAGGCTGTCTCGCGAGGGCGAGGCCGAGCCGACCTACGCCGATCGCAAGGCGCTCGCCGAGCGCTGGCCCGCCGACGCGGTGGTCAGCCTGCACACCGACGTGCGCGGCTCGGCCAGGCCCTACGTCACGCCGGCGTGCCACGGCGTGCGCAACGACGAGGCGCCGGGCTTCTCGGTGCTGTGGTCGGCCGAGGGCTCCGACGCGCTGAACGGGAAGCGGCAGCAGCTCGCGTGGGCGCTGACCGACGCGCTGTCGGCCGCCGGCTTCGGAGCGTACGGCGGCGCCGACTACGTGGGGCTCTACGACGGCGAGCCCGCGCACCCCGGCGCGTTCATCAACCGCAAGCACCACGGCAAGCGCATCTGGTTCCTGCGCGCGCTCGAGGTGCCGGCGGTCATCGTCGAGACGCACCACGCGCTCGACTACGAAGAGGTCGAGCGGTGGAGAGAGATGCGCACGCGCAACGTGTTCGCGCACGCCATCGCGAAGGGGCTGCTCGACTACTTCACGCCCGAGCCCGGCCCTCGATGATCTCGTCGGCGATCTTCAGGCACTCGCCGCAGAAGCTCCCCGCCGCGGAGCTCACGACCGGGCGCTCGGCCGCGCGCGGCTTGCCGCAGAAGCTGCACCTGCCCTTCGCCGCCACGTGGAAGGCCGCCGAGCTGCCGCCCCCCAGCACCTTCTTCGCCTGCGCGACGCAGCGGTCGCACGCGTAGACGTTCGGGCCCGCGACCAGCTTCGCGACCTCGCTCGGAGGCCGGCCGCAGAACGTGCACACCGCGTCGCGCTTCGGCTCGCGCGTGCGCCAGATGCGCTGCCACCACGTGCCGCCCGCGGCGTCGACGATCTGCTTCACCCGCTGGTGGCTGAGCTGCAGCGCCTCGGCGATCTCGCGCAGCGACGCGCCCGCGAGGTGCAGCCGGCGAATCGCCGTGTGGTACTCGCCCCTCGCCAGCAGCGCCCGCCGGTCGGCCTCGGCGAGCTGCGCCGCCGCCGCACGCGAGAGCTCGAGGAGCTTCGGATCGATCGTCATGAACATTTGTCTAATGATGGTAGACGAATCTGTCAACCATTGATAGACAGACAACGGCGGTGCTTTGCTGGGCTCGAAGCCGCGATGATCTGCCTCACCTGCGCCGACCTGAAGCGAGTGCGCCGCGGAGCGGTCTGCCCGGCGTGCCGCGGCCCGCTGCTCGACGAGACCGAAGAGGCGCTCGAGCAGCTCGTCGCCGCGAAGCTCAAGCACAAGCTCCAGCACTGGAGCGCCGACGGCCACCTCGACGAGGCCACGCGCGCGAAGCTCGAGGCGACGCTGCCGAAGGTCGAGCTCCCGCGCGCGGAGCCCGCCGAGAGCGTCACGCGCCGCGCTGACGCCCTCGCCGCCGCGCTGGCCCCAGCCGGAGACGGCAAGCCGGGCTGGGTCGACGCCCTCGCGAACGCCTTCCGCGAGCGCGACGACTGGAAGCGCGCGCCCGAGGCCGAGGAGCCCGAGCGCGACGCCGCTCTCTTCGACGGCGGCCGCGGCGACACCGGCGCGCTGACCGGCGGCCTGCACACGCTCGCCGACCTCGACGAAGGCGACGCCTCGCTCCGCTCGGTCATCGGCGAGTACGTCTGGTGGTTCATCGGCACGCTGCTCGTGCTCGGCGGCTCGGTGATGGGCGTGCGCGAGGCGTGGCTCGCGCTCGGCGGAGTACCGCGCCTGCTCGTCGTCGCCTTCGCGCTGCTCGCGTACCACGGCGGCTTCGTCGCGCTCTCGAGCGTCGTCGCGAAGAAGTCGGGCGTCGCCGGCCGCGTGCTCGGCGGCATCGCGCTCACCCTGCTGCCCGTCGTCTTCGCCGCGCTGTCGGCGCTCGTCGCGCTGGCGCTGCCCGCAGGGGTGCTCGCCTCCGCAGCCGCCGCCGGCGTCTGCGCCTTCACGCTCCGCACGCTCGGGCGGCGCTTCGAGGGTGACCCGGTCGCGCTCGGCCTCGCGTTCATGCCGTCGCTGCTCGCAGAGCTGCCGCTGTCGATGGCGGGCCTCGCGCCGGAGCTGCGCATCGCGCTGCCGCTCGCGGGCGTCGCCGCCTGCGGAGTCGCCGCCCGCCGCGGCGTCGCGGCGCTCGCGCTCGCGCTCTACGGCCTGGTCGCGCTGGGCATCTTCACGGTCGTGGGCGCGCCGGGGCTGCCGGCGGTGCCGCTCGACTTCGGCAGCTTCGGCTACACCGCGCTGACCGCGTGGGCGGCCTGCTGCGCGGTCGCGGTGGTGGGGCCGCTCGCCTCTCATGAGGTTCGGAAGGCGTACCCGCACGCCGCTCCGGCAGCCGAGCTCGTGGCACTCTCGCTCGCCGCGGCCGCGGCCGTGGGCGCCTTCGCCGGCGCGCTCGCCGCCGACGTCGGAGCCGACCGCCGCGCCGACACCTTCGCCGCCCTCGTCCCGCTCATCGGCGCCGCGGCGTTCGCGGTCGTGCGGCAGCAGCGCCGCCACGCGGTGCACCCGGCCATCGTGCTCGCGGTGCTCGCGTCGATGCTCGTGGTGCGGCTCGAGTGGGCCGACCCGGCCGGGTGGATGCTGGGGCCCGCCGCGGTCGCGGCGCTGCTGCTCGTCACGGCGCGCTTCACCGTGGAGGAGCGCGACGGCGTCGTGCTCGCGGTGTGGGGCGCGCTGCTCGGCCCGGGCGCGGTCATCGCGGCGCGGCTGCTCGAGGGCCCGCCGCTGCGCGCGACCTGCATCGCGGCGCTGCTGGTCGCGGCCGCAGCCCACCTGAGCGCCACGATTCCGAGCTCCCTCTCCCCTCGTAGGGGAGAGGGCCGGGGTGAGGGGCCGTGGCAGCTTCTCCACTACGTCGGGGGCGTGGCGGCGCTGCTCGGGCTCGAGGCCTTCGCGCCACCCGGCACGTTCCCGCTGCTGCTCGCGGGCGGCGCGGCCGCGTACCTCGTCGCGGGCCGAGCGTGGCGGCTGCACCCGGCGCACGACACCCGCACCTCGCCGCTCGACGACGTCTCGCTCGCCGCGTCGCTGCTCGCCGGAGCGCTGGTGGCGTTCGCCGCGCTCGGCGGCCTGCAGCCGAGCCTTTTGCTCTACGAGGCGGCGGGCGGCATCGCCCTGGTGCTCGGCGCGCGCGCCTTCATCGACCAGAGCCGGGCCGTGGCGTTCGCCGCGGCCGCCGTGCTCGGCTGCGCGGTGCTCGCCGGCACGCAGCAGCAGGCGGCGGTCGGCGGAGCCGCGCTCGCGCTCGCCGCGCTGGCGCTGGTGCGCGGAGCCGCCGCTCCGCCGGTCGAGCCCGCGCGCCGGCTGTTCGGCCTCGTTCCGCTGCCCTTCCCCGCGACCGGCCGCCTGCTGTTCGGAGACGGCTTCGCGGCGGCCGCGCTGCTCTTCACGGTGCTCTCGGTCTTCCGCACCGCCGCGTTCCTCGGAGCCATCACCGAGCCCGACCGGCCGGCCGTGCTGCTCGGCGCCGTCTGCACGCTCGGCGTCGCGCTGATCGCGTTCTTCACGCGCGCGTTCGCGTCGGCCCGCGCGCGCGGGCACTTCGTGACGTGGTGCATCGCCGGCGGCTTCGTCGTGCTCGCCGCGCTGGCGAACCGGCTCGGCCGCCCGCTGCCGCCGCAGGTCGTCGGCCTGCGCTTCGCGTTCATCGTGCCGGCGCTGTGGCTGTTCGCGGTCGCGCTGCGCGCCTGGGGCCCGCGCCTCTCGAAGTGGCTCGAGAACGACGGGCAGGGGCGGCTCTACCACTGGGTGCCGCACGCGGGCGTCGCGGCGCTCGGGCTGCTCTGCGCGGTCGAGGGCGTCATCGTGGGCGGGCCCGACCCGTCGCTCTTCCTCGTCACCGCGCCTCCGCTCTTGTTCGTGGCGGCGGCGCTCGCGTGCGTGCTGCTCGCGCGCTCGTTCTCGCTGGCGCTGCTGCTGTCGGCGGGGCTCGGCACGCTCGTCGCCGCGGCCGCGTGCGCCGGAGCGCAGCAGGCGCTGCTCGGCCCGGAGCTCGCGCAGGCCGGGCTCGGCGCCGCGTGGCTCCTCACCACGCCGGTGCCGCCGCTGGCGCTCGTCTGGGAGCACGCCGCCGGGGGCGTCGCCGTGCTGTCGCTCTCGTACGCGGTGCTCGCGGCGCTCGCGTCGCTGCCGTCGCCGCGCGAGCTGCTCGCGAAGTGGGCGCTCGGCACCGAAGGTCTCGCCGCGCGGCCGGTGCCGGGCCGGCTGCTCGCGGCGTGGTCCGAGCGCGCGGGCTTCCTCGTCTTCGCGGCCGCGCTGATGCAGCCGCGCCTCTTCGCGGCGGTGCTCGTCACGCTCGCGGCGCTGGCCTTGCGCTTCGCCGGTGAGAAGAGGGCGGCGGCGCGCATGGCGCTGCTCGGGGGCAGCGCGCTGCACGCCGCGCTCGCCGTCACGAGCGGGGTCGTTCCGCTCTGGGCGGGGCCGCTGCTCGCGGCGGCGGGCGTGCTGGTCGTCGGGCGCCAGCTGCTGCGGGCGCCCGACGCGGATCCGGCGGCGCAGGAGCGGCGGCTCTTGCGCGCGCACGTCGCCGCCACGCTGCTGGGCGCGGCGGGGCTCGGCTGGGCGCTCGCGACGGGCGCAGGCGTCGACGCAAACGTGGCGATGCCCTCCGTGCTCGGAGCGGGCGGCCTCGGTCTGCTCGCCACCTGGCCGTCGACCTGGGGCGCGCCGGCGGTGCTCGCGCTCATCGCGGTGGCGCAGCTCGCGGCGGCGCAGCGGTGGACGGGGGCGCTCCAGCGGTGGACTCGGGCCGGAGCCACCGTCGACGTCGGGCTCACGCTCGCGGCCGGCACCGCGGTGTGGCTCGAGCCCACCGTGCAGGCGGTGACGCCGAACGGCTTCGTGTGGGCTCCGCTGGTGGTGCGCGAGGGCGGGCCGCTGTCGCTCGCGCTGGCCGCGGCCGTGGTGGGGGCGCACCTGCTCGCGAGAGAGCCCGGGTTCGCGCTCGGGCGCGACGTGACCGGCGCGCTGTGCGGCGCGCTGCTCGCGCTCTTCATCGGCGCGGGAGCGCCGTCATCGGCCGCGTTCGGCACGGCGGGAGCGGCGCTGGCGCTCGTGTTCGCGGTCTCGTTCTTCGCGGCGATGCAGTCGAAGACGGGGCGGCACGCGTGGGCGGCGCAGGTGGCGGTGGTGGGCGGGTACGCGCTGGTGCAGTCGCAGTGGCGAGACCTCGACCCGGCTCTCGACGCGGTGTTCGGGCTGGGGTTCGGTTTCGTGCTGGTGGGGGTGACGGTGGTGGCGCGGCGCAGCGGGGTGGCTCCGGTGGCGAAGGCGACGCGGGCGTTCGCGGCGCTGCTGCCGGTGGTGGTGGCGCTGGTCTTCCCGTCGTCGCCGACGCGCGACACGGCGGTGCTGGCGGCGGCGAGCTCGCTGCTCTACGCGGTGCTCGCGACGGTGGAGCAGAGCCGCTTCTTCGGGGCGCTGGCGGCGGTCTCGGCGAACCTGGCGCTCCTGGTGCTGGCGCTGTCGCAGGGGCTGTCGGGGGTGGAGATCTTCCTCGCGCCGCTGGGGCTCTTGCTGCTGGTGCTGGCGCAGCTGTTCAAGAAGTCGCTGCTGCCGGGGGCGCGCAACGCGGTTCGCCTCATCGGCGGGCTGCTGCTGTACGCCCCGGCGGCGGTGAAGCTGTCGTTTCAGCTGGGCGACGCGGCCGACGCGACGTACGCGGTGGTGTTCGGCGGCGTGTGCCTGCTCGGCGTGGCGGCGGGCATGCTGCTGCAGATCCGCGCGTACCTCGCGATGGGCACGCTGTTCCTCACGCTCGACGTGGTGGCGAACCTGGTGAACGCGGGCCTGCGCGACTACCGCGTCGGGTTCGTGGTGCTCTCGGGCGCAGGTCTCCTCGTGCTCGCCGCGATGGTGTTCGCGACGATGAAGAGGGACCTGGTCCGAGAGTGGGTGCGCAGCGCGCGGCTGCGGCTGCGCGGGTGGGACTGAGCGTCAGGGCACGACGCGGATGGTGCCCGCGTAGGGCATGCCGTGCAGTCCGCACTCATAGCGGTAGTCGCCGGGTACCGCCGTGCTCGCGCTCGCGGTGCCGTTGACGTTCAGCGAGAACACGCCGTCCTCCGGACCGCAGGTCTGATCGGGATAGTGGAAGTTCATCTGGAGGTTCGTGAACGTCACCTCCTGGTTCACGCGCACCTGAATGCACTTCGGATTTGGTGGCGCGTCGAAGAAGACGCTCGCCATTCCCCCGGTCAGGTCCATGAAGGAGGTGCAGGCTGCCGGATCGGCGCCGACGCACGGCGTGCCGGTCTGTCCGCCGGCCGTGCCGCCGGCCGTTCCCGCTCCGCCTGCCGTCGAGCCGCCGGCCGTCGCCGCGCCACCTGCCGTCGAGCCACCGGCCGTCGCAGCGCCACCGGCCGTCGCAGCGCCACCCGCCGTCGCAGCTCCGCCCGCGGTCGCACCGCCGGCCGTCGCGGCACCGCCGGCCGTCGCAGCTCCGCCGGCCGTCGCCGCACCACCCGCGGTCGAGCCGCCTGCCGTCGCAGCACCGCCCGCAGTCGCAGCGCCACCTGCCGTCCCCGCTCCGCCGGCCGTGCTGCCGCCCGCGCGACCCCCGGCAGTGCCGGAGCCGCCGGCGGTTCCGCCGCCCTCGCCTCCGCTGCACGACGCCGTGGTACCGCCGACCAGCGACCAACCGATCACCGCCAACGCAACGAAGAGAATGTGTTTGAAGCTCATGGCCCCGCTCGCATGCCGACAGGGGAGGCGCCGGTCACGAACCCGACCGTTGGCCCGCCTCCACGCGCGGGGACTCTAGCCCGGCCTCACGCCGCCGCAAGCACGGGTTGGCGCCGCTCGACGGGCAGCCCCATGAACGGAGTCGGCCGCGCCGGCTTCACGATCGCCGCGAACACCTGCACGAGGCGCCAGCCCACGCGCACGAACAGCGGCTCGGCGTCGAGGAAGCCGTTGTCGAGCGCGTAGACCATGTTGCGCTGGCTGTTCTCGGCGAACACCTTCGCCTCGACCTGGCGGAAGTGCTGCAGCGTCTCGTCGTGCACCGCCTCGCTCGGAGCGTAGCGGCGCGCGACGGCCTGGCAGTACTTGAGGTGGCGCTCCTCGTCGACCTCGATCTGCGCGAAGACCTCGGCGGACTCGGGGTCGAGCTCGCGCAGCGCCTCCTTGAACAGGGGGAACTGGGTGACGGCGCGCTCCTCGATGACCTGCAGCAAGAGGTACGCGCGCATCACGTCTTCGTCGCTGGTCAGCGGCCGCGAGAAGAAGCCGCCGAGCGCCTCGTCGAGCCGGTGCAGGATCTTGAGGCTGTCGGGCACCTTCGGGCGCGGCAGCCCCGTCGCGAGCGCGCGGGCCGAGAGCAGCTCGGCGTGGCGCAGCTCGTCGGCGGCGTGGCGCGTGACCAGCTTGTGCAGCGTCTCGTCGTCCTTCGCGCGCTCGACGAGCGCCTCGAACACGGCGCCCTCGTCGTTGTTCTCGGCGTCCGCGACCTGCGTGAGGAAGTGCGAGCGCCCGCGGGGGCCCTTCAACATCCGCTTCATGAACATCAGGGTGAGACGATCAGCCAATCGCATGGTGCGGCTCCTTTCATTCGGACACGTACAGCAGACCCAGACACATCTCGTCGGTGGTGCTCTCGCCCCAGTCGGCGGTGCGCGGCTCGAGCCGCTTGCCGTCCACCACGGGCTGATTCGCGGAGCTGTTGTCCCAGTGGCAGGTGATCTCGAGCTTGTCGCCCGGCTTCACGAGCTTCGGCTTCTCGAGCCAGTACGCCTGCTGCCAGTGGAAGTCCCAGCGGGGGATGTCGAGCAGGCACTCGCTCGTCCCGTCCTTGCGCAGAATCTGCTGCTTGTTCTTCGTGCCGAGCAGGTGCTGGTGCGCGGCCGCCGAGTGCACCTTCAGCGCGACGCCGTTCGGCAGCGCGCCGGCCGTCGCCAGGCCCCAGAACGGCGTCGGGTCGACCGAGTAGGTGTGCACGACGTCGCTCTCGTGCGCGGGAATCGTCATGCCCCCGCCGCGGATCCACGCGAAGTTCGTGAACGGCACGTACGCCGAGCGGTGCTTCACCGTCTCTGCGATCGCGAGCTCGACGGTCGTGCGGTCGGAGAAGTCTCCGCTCTTGCCGAGCGTGTTGTAGTGGACCTGCAGAATCACCTTCGAGCCGGGCCGCACCAGAATGCCCGTGCCCTCGGGGTACATGCCGCCGATCGCGCCGGGCGCCCACGCGCCGAGCCAGCCGGTTCCGCCGCGGTCGCCGTTCGCTCCGCCGAAGCACGTGTAGCCGGGGCCGGGCTCATCGGCGTCGAGCTGCGCGAACTCGGCCGCGTACTCGGGGCCGGCGAGGTACGCGATGACGTGGTGCACGACCTTCGCGTTGCCCGGCTTCGCGCGGAAGCCGGTCACGTAGCTGAACCCCGTGCTCGGCCAGTCCATCACGAAGCAGCGGTAGTCGTCGGGGCTCTTCTGCGGCGTGTAGACGATCGGCATCGGCAGCTCGAGGTCGACGCGCGACAGGCCCGCCTGGCTGGTGCCCGGGCTCGGCGGCTCCTGCGCGGCCGGCGCCTCGCCCTCGAGCGCGTCGGAGCCCGCCCACTCTTCGAGCGTCGCGATCTGCTCGTCGCTGAGGCTCAGGTCGTTCGCGTAGTCGGCGCAGCCCTTCGCCGCCAGCACCGGCGGCATCGTCTTCGCCTTCGTGGCCGCCGCGATCGCGAACCGCTGCTCCTTCACCTGCGCGTAGGTCGTCAGCGAGAACGGCGCGATGCCGCCCTCGACGTGGCACCCCGCGCAGCTCGCGTCGACGATCGGCTTGACGTCCTGCGCATACGTCTTCGGCCCCCCGCTCTGAGGCCCGCAGGCCGCGAGAACGACGACTGCCGTCCAAATGACTGTTTTGGTGTTTTGGTCACTGCGAGGCATGACGAGACGCTCCTGGGGCGAGGTGCAGCGTTTACGAGGTGACGCGGGGACGGGGTCTGGCGGCGCCCGCCGAGACCGGGCCGGTGAGGCCCCGCTCGATGAGCGCCATGGCGGCGGTGAGACGCCGGGCGAGCCGCTCCTGGCGGTCGGGCGTCTCGCGGTTGTGAAAGAGCATGGTCGAGACCTGCATGTCCATCAGCAGCGTGGCGGTCTCTTCACAGTCGAGGTCCGACCGGAAGCGACCCTGCTCGATGCCCATCTGCAGCACCTCGACGGTGTTGCGCCGGCCGAGCCGGGTGAGCTCGTCGAAGCGGTCTTGCCAGCGCGGCAGCATCGCGTGCATGTCGCCCTCGAACAGCTGCTTGATGAGCGGGCGCGACGGCAAGGACTCGAGGCCCCGCGTCGCGAGCTCGACGAGCAGCTCGAGCGCGTCTTTGCGCGGGTCGATCAGCTTCGACATCTGCGCGTTCCAGTCGCGCACTTCGTGGAGGATGGCCTGGTAGAGCAGGTCTTCCTTGCTCTCGGCCGCGAGGTACACCGTGCCCTTCGCGACCCCGGCGTCCTTCGCGATCTCGTCGACCGACGCCTTCTTGAACCCGAAGCGCGCGAAGCACTTCGCGGCGGCGACGACGATGCACTCGCGCTTCGACTGGTCCATTCGAGTGACCAGTTTCTAAATCTGGTCAGAGCGGATGTCAAGGGGCTCAGAAGCGCCACAGGGCGCCGAGCGCGCCGTTCACGAAGAGCGCGCCGAGCGTGCTGGCGGTGACGCCGACGTCCAGGATGAGGTCGCATCGCCAGCCGAGGCTGAAGACGAGCCGCGGCAGCACTCCGAAAGTGGCCACCAGGATCCAGGTCGCGCCAGGGGCGACGATGAGCTCTGCGAGCAGCACGCGCGCCTGCACGGCGACCCGGTCCCCGAGCTGAACCTCGAGCGCCGGTGCCAGCCGGAAGCCCACCCACCACGGGCCTGCGCTCGGCGGCGGGAACACCGACAGCAGGTCTTCACCGGCCCTCAGGGCGAGCCCGTCCCTCAGGCGCAGGCGCGTATCGAGCCCGGCGCTGACGCCGGCACGGGTGTCGATGACCAGCGGCGCCGCGCTTCGGAAGCGCAGCGTGATGGGAACGCGGACCGCGAGCACCGCTTGAACCCGGCTCGAGCGAACGACCTGCACCCCGACGGCGGGGTTCACGATGAGCTCGTATCCGAGCGTTCCCGTGTGCGCGCCGGCGAACAGTGCTGCCTCCCACCGGTCGAGCAGGCCGACGGTCACCCCGTGCTCCATCGAGTACGTGAAGTGCTTCAGGCCCCTCCACTCGGAGTACAGGAGGCCAGGGCCCCAGAGCCGGGCCTGCACCAGGCGCGGCGGCAGCACGAGCGGGCGATCGATGAACCGCTCCGCGTACCCCGCCGGAGGCGGGTCGTTCTCCTCCGGCGGCACCGCGGTGACCGGCTCGGCAGCCACGAGCACCGCCACGGCCGCACCCGCCCAGCTCACGGCCGCACGCTACCCGCGAACGCCACGCAATCGTGAGCGCTGCCCGGCGTACCCGACGCATGAGCGAGCGCCGCGCCGCGGGAGTGCTCACGCTGCTGTTCCTCGCCGCGAGCGGCGTGCACTTCGGCGTCTTCGAGCAGCCGCTGCTCCCCACGCGCGCGCCCGCGGAGGTCGCCGCATACCTGACCGGCAACCCGGTGCACGCGCGCGCCGGGGCGCTGCTCGACCTCTTCCTCTTCGGCACCGGCGTCGCCCTGGCGGTCGTCCTCAGCCGGCTCGTGCGCGCCGCCGGCCCGGGCCTCGCGCAGCTCGTGCTCGCCCTGATGCTCGTGTCGTTCGGGGTCGCGGTGGCGATCGAGCTGTCGACGTTCGCGGCGCTCTCGCTGGCCCGGAGCTCGGAGCTCGCGGGCCTGGCGGCGGTGCTCAGCGCCCGCAGCGAGGGCTACGCGGTCGTGATGCTCTTCTACGCGCCGGCGCTCGGCGGCTGGGCGTGGCTCGCGCGGCGCGACGGAGTCCTGCCGCGGGCGCTCGCGCTCACCGGCGCCGGCGCCTGCGCGCTGATGCTGGCCGCCACCGGCGCCAAGATCGTCGCCCCCGCGGCGATGGAAGCGGCGGTGACCGCCGCTTCGATGCTCGTGATGGTGTTTCAGCTCGCCTCGGGCGTGGCGCTGCTCAGAAGATCGACTTGAAGAAGTTCTTCACGGCCTTGCCGACCTTCTTCGCGCCGTTCACGATGCCCTTGCCGACGGCCTTCACGCCGCTCGAGATGGCGTTGCCGACCTTCTTCACCTTCTCGGCCACGAAGTCGACGCCCTTGCTGACGAGGCCGCCGAGCTCTTTGAAGCCGGGCAGCGGAATCTTGCCGAGCAGGAAGGCGGGCACGTTGCCGAGGGTCTCGAGCGCTCCGCCGAGCACGTCGCCGGCGCGGCCGTTCTTGATGCCGTTCAGGAAGTCGCCCGCGCCGTCGATGAGGCCGCGGCTCGTCTGGTTGCGCAGCTCGGCGCCGAGCGAGCTCGACGGCAGGTCGACCTTGCTGTTCTTCGGCGCGAACGTGAGCAGCAGCCGGTTGTCGCCCGACTCGACGCCCTTGTACTTGATGTTGCTCCACTGCTTCGTGAACTCCTCGGGCGTCATCGAGTACTTCTGCCCTTCCGGGTCGGTGATGTGGAGCTTCGACACCTTGCCGTCGGCGCCGCGCTCGTAGCCGCTGACCACCACGTAGTGCGAGAGGAAGTCGCCGCTGCCGCCCGGGTCGATCAGCGCCATCGGGGGGATGCCCTGGTCGAGCATGCGGGTGATGTCGTCGAGCGACGCCTCGTTCTTCAGCGAGGCCTTCATGCCGTGGGCTTCGGCCCACGAGACGAGGTTGTCGGGCGCGGTGCCGATGTCGACGGCGCGGATGTCGCGGTCGATCTGCTGGTGCGTCGTCGGCATGCCGAAGAACGAGCGGATCATCGCGAGCGACGTCGTGCCGCACGCGTTCGTGTCGCCCTGGTCGTGCTGCGGCACGTTCAGGTTCACGCCCGGCTTCGGCTGCGAGACGAACGCGTCGTTCACGCTTCGCAGCTGCAGCGCGCGCTGCTGCGGCTGCTCGACGGTGGAGAGCTTCAGCTGATCGAAGGCAGACGAGTGCAGCTGGCGGACAAGGGCGGTCGGAATTCTCATGTAGAAAATTCTCGTGCGCGCGGAGCACATGTCGTCGCGCGGCGCCCAATGTCCGACGCCGCGCCCGCTGCTGTGTCCTCAGAGGCCTCAGGTCCAGCTGACGGGCATCAGCAGCCGGCGGCCATCGGCTTCGTGTGTCACGTGACCGAAGGTGCCTGTCACTTTCGTGAGCTCGAACACGAAGGCCAGCGTGCCGCGCCACAGCGTCGCGTACTGCGGAGGCACGGCGATGGGGTACGTGATGATCAGCGTGCCCGAGCGCTCGCCCTCGTGCTTCCACTCGAGTAGGAGGCCGCGCACCGCGGTCGGCGCGTACGTCTCTGCCTTCGAGAAGATGGTGTGCGGCGACGGCCCGAACAGCGCGAACGTCACCTTCACGAGCGGCATCGCGATGGGAGCGACTCCGTGCTTGATCGCGAGGTACGAACTGCGCTGCAGCGTCTCGGTGTCCGAGACCTGCTCGGTGGTGACGACGATGCGGCTGAGCACCGTGCCCGGCCACCAGCGGTGCTGCTGCGGCTTCTCGAGCGCGGAGCGCGCCTCGGGGTCGAGCGCCGCGTGCACGCGCTCGTAGAGGCCGAGCTCGCGCAGCGCGTCGGCGAAGTGCTGTAGAAACGAGCCGCTGTTCTCGAAGGGCGCCCCCGGGCCGGGCATGCGCGCGATGCTAGCGCGCGCGTTTTCAGGCGGCACTGAGTTCCGGAGTCTAAGGTAGCCGTCGTGGAGCCGGTTCCGATTCACATCGTGCGCGAGGATGGCCGCATCGAGCGGCTCGGAGAGTGGCGCGCGCCGCGGCTGATTCTGGAACGCGACGGGTTCCCCTTGCTGGGGGCCGGCGAGCACGTCGTCGAGGGCGAGCTGCCTTGGGTGTTCTGGGAGATGTGCCCGAGCGGGTATCTGGGCCGAGCGTTCGTACGGCGTTATCCCGAGCTGTCATTGGGGCCGGACCCTGCACGTTGGACTGCCGCGGAGTGCCTACGCGCGATCAGCCACCATGGATCCGACCTGCCGGGGAACCTCGTCGTCGGCGAAGGCTCGCTCCAGGAGCTTAACGCGCGCCGCGCAGATCCCGATCTGGAGCGTCGCGAGATCAACCTGCTTCAGGCTCAACAGTACGAAGCGGTACGGGAAGGCGGCAGCTCGTCGATGGGCGGTGACCGTCCCAAAATCGCCGGACTCTATCTGCTGATCAAATACAGCCCGCCGGTATCGACCGAGCTGGGGCGCCGCTGGAGTGATCTGCTTCGGACAGAGCACTACTGTGCGGAGGTGCTTCGTGCGCGCGGTGTCCCCGCCGTCGACGTCGTGGACTTTGGGCTGCCACTCGACAGATTCTACCTTCCGATCGTCCGTTACGACCGCGTGCAGGGCACCCGGGGCCGGCGCGGCGCCACGACGCTCTACTTCTACACCGCCGAGCATCTGGGCGATCTCTCGCTCCCCGCTCCACGCGTCGTACGCACGCTCGTCGACGCGGGGCATCTGCCCGAGGCCGCGTTCACCACCTGCTCCACGATTCACGAGTTCTCGCTCGCCATCGGCAACACCGACGCCCACCTCGGCAACTACGGCCTGACGTTCGACGAGGGCGGCCGCGCCTCGCTCGCTCCGGCGTTCGACGTCCTCCCGATGGCCCTCGCGCCGCGCCTCGACGAGCTGCCGGACGCGCACCTGCGCCCGCGCAGCGAGCCGATCTCCGAGCGCGTGCGACCGATGGTCGACGACCTCGCGCGGCGGCTCGACGCCGACGCCGACATCTCTCCCGAGTTCAAGGCGCTCTGGCGCCGCTACGTCGGGCTCTGACTACCCGCCGTACTTGTCGACGAGCACGTTGTCGAACAGCCCGTTCGGGTCGTACTGCTTCTTCTTCTCGAGCACGCCAGCCAGCTCCGGGTAGCCCTGCTTCACCTGCTCCTTCGAGAAGGGCAGCTGGTGGGTGAGGTACATCGTGCCGCCGAGGTCGAGCGCCGCCTGCGCCACGTCCTTGTAGAACGCGTCGGCCTTCGCCTTCTCGGCGTCGGTGCGCTTCATGTCGACGCCGATGGTGACGACGTACGAGTCCTTCTTCACCGCGGTCAGCACGGCGGTCTCGTCTTTCTTCACCGGGTAGACCGTCGACACGAACGGGTTCGTGCCGTGCTTCGCCTGCAGCTCCTTCACCTTGGCCATGAACTGGGGGAGCTTGTCGCGCGGCACCACGGTGACGTCGAGCGCCTGCGCGTGATCATCGGTCGTCGGGTTCAGCGCGAAGTACGACGGCGACAGCGCGTCGTTGCGCACCCCGTCGGTGTCGGCGCGCTTCGGCATGATGTTCTTGTACGCCCACCAGAACGCCTCCTTCGCCTGCGGGCCGCCGAGCCGCGCCCGGTTCAGGAACTGGTTCTGGATGAACGTCTGCAGCCGGTTCGAGTCGGCCGGCTTGAAGCCCGGCACCGGCTTCGTCTCGTTCGGGTCTTTCTTCCAGGTGTTCACCTGGACCTCCTGCATGAACGAGCCCGGCGCCGTCGACACCACGCCGCTGAAGATGTGCGCGTCGGGGTCGCTCGCGATCTTGTCCTTGAAGTACTTGTCGAGGTCCGTGACCTTCACCGTCTCGAAGCTCTGGTCGTAGTGCGCGTTCTCGACCGTCTCGAGCTCGGCCTCGAGCACCACCCCGAACATGCCCATGCCGCCGATGACGTGCTTGAACAGCTCGGGGTTCTCGTCGCGCGAGCACTTCACGACCTTGCCGTCGGCCGTCATCACGGTCAGCGACTTCACCGTGTTGCCGATCGGCCCGAAGCGCCAGTCGCGCCCCATCGCGTTGACGCCGATGCTGCCGCCGACGGTGAAGTTCGCGAACTCCTGCTTCACCGCGACCGAGCGCCCGTGCGCCTCGAGGTTCTTCATCACGTCGAGCCAGTTCGTGCCGGCCTTCACGCTCACCGTCTTCGTCGCGGCGTTGTAGGTCGCTCCGCGCATCTGCGTCATGTCGAGGTGCAGGCTGCCGGGCGCGATGCTCTGCCCGCCCGAGCTGTGCCGCGCTCCGGACATCGAGATGCGCTGGCCCTTGCGCGTCGCGTCGGCGAGCGCCTTGCGCACGTCGTCGACCGTCTTCGGCTGGCGGGTCTCGGCGACCTTCACCTTGTTGAGCCCGTTCCACTCGCTGACGATGCCCTGCGCCTTCTCTTCCTTCGTCACCTGCTTGTCGGCGGTGAGGTTGTCGTAGAGCGGGTCGTGCTTGAAGTCCGACGACGAAGGTTGCGCCGGCTTCCCCTTCAGCACTCCGAAGGCGCTCGGCCGCTCGGCCGCCTTCTCTGCGATCTCGGCCTTCGCCTCACGGACCTTCGCGGTCAGCGTCTCTGAGATTTTCTTGATGGGCACGGTGGAAAAACCCTCCGCTACGGGCTGATGCGCAAGTCAATGATCCGATTCCCTGCTCGATGTGCCAGGGTCGGGGGTCAACAGGGGACCCGCCATGAGTGATCTCAGCTCCTCGAACTTCTACAAGATTCTGGGTGTCGAGCCGTCCGCCGACGAGCGCGCCATCAAGAAAGCCTACTTCGCGTTGATGCGGAAGTACCCGCCCGAGACCCACGCCGAGCAGTTCATGAAGCTGCGCGAGGCGTACGAGGTGCTGTCGAACGCCGACGCCCGCAAGCAGTACGACACGATGGGCACGCAGGACGACGGCCACGCCGCCGAAGAGATCCGCCTGGCGACCGAGGCCATCGAGGGCGGCCGCTACGCCGAGGCCCAGCAGATTCTCGCGCGCCTGCTCAACGAGAAGCCCGAGCTCGACTTCGCGAGAGATCTGCTCGGCATGGCGTTCCTCCACGGCAAGCAGGCCGACGCCGCCCTCGAGATCTTCGAGGAGCTCACCGTCAAGCACCCGGACAACGGCTCGTACCAGATGCACCGCGGCCACGCGCACCACGTGAAGAAAGAGCTGAAGGCCGCCGAGGCCGCCTACCGCAAGGCCATCGAGCTCAGCCCCGACGACGTGCGGCCTCTCGTCAGCCTCTCCGACTGCCTCGCCGATCAGAAGCGGTGGGACGAAGCGCTGAAGGTCCTCGACACCGCGATTCACCTCGACGGCACCGTCGACTTCAAGGACTTCGGCCTCTTCGTCCGCAAGATCGAGGTCGAGATCGAGCGCAAAGACTCTGCGGCCATGGCGCGCACCCTCGAGCAGCTCCTGCCGATCATCCCCGACGACCCGAAGTCGAAGCGCTACGTCGCCGACCGGCTCGGCTCGCTCGCGGCCCCGCTGTTCGCCATGCAGCGCGTCGACGACGCGAACCTGCTGATGAAGTACGCGTCGCAGGTCGACCCGAAGCGCGGCACCGGCCGCATGCCGAACACCTTCGAGGTCGAGACCGACGCGCTGCCCGACGCCTCGAAGGAGTGGCTCAAGAAGCAGAAGAACACTCCGAGCGACGACAAGATCAACAACAGCGCGATGGGCTGGCCGATCTTCTGGCTGCTCGTCTCGGGCTGCGGCCTGTTGTGGGCGTGGGTGAACGGCTTCGCCGGCTACCGGCCGCTCGGGCCCGAGGGCCTCGTCGCGATGTTCATCGGCATGAGCCTGTTCGGCCTGCTCGCGGCGTGGTCGCTGCGCGGCATCATCGAGGGCGCGAAGAGCCCGTACGGCGCGTTCACCATCGTTCACCCGCTGTACCTGCTCCAGGTGCGGCCGACGAAGGTCATCGCGTGGCCGCTCGCGAACCTGCACGACGTGAAGATCACGCACCACTACACGAACGGCGTGTACTCCACGACGCGCATCGACCTCATCTTCAACGGCCGCACGTTCAGCCACAGCATCTACGGCCAGGAGCGCGCGGTCGAGTGGGCGAACCGCGTGCTCGCGAAGCGCCGCCGCATGCTCGAGCTGATGCACGCCGGCCTGCTCGAAGACGGAGCCGCCGAGACGAACCTCATCCCCGCCGAGCTCGTGCCGCACGAGGGCGCCAGCAAGCCCTCGGAGCGCGCGAAGGCGAGAACGAAGCGCGCGTGGGTCGGCGCCGGCGCCGCGGTGGGCCTCGCGGGGCTGGCGACGGCGATCGCGATTCCGCTCGACCTGGTGAAGCGCGACAACCGCGCGTGGGAGAGCGCCAGCGGCTACGGCTACGGCAGCTCGAAGGTGCAGCGGTACAAGCAGTACCTCGCCGACTGGCCCGACGGCCGCCACGCCGAAGAGGCGAAGAAGGGCATCGACGACGTCTACGCGAACGCGGAGGCGCGCGTGAAGCAGCATCAGGATAGCGAGATGGCGAAGGGCCTGCTCGAGCTGGTGCAGGCGCTGCGGGCGAAGGGCGCGTCGCGCGTCGCGGTGAAGTACGAGTCGAAGACGAACTTCGAGAAGCTCGACCTCGAGAAGCTGCCGGCGGACCTGAAGGGCAAGGTGATCGACCCGCGCATCTCGTTCTCGGAGAAGGCGAACGAGGTGCGGCAGTCGCAGATCACGTCGACGCTCGGGAAGGCCTTCGATCAGCTGCTCGGCGACGGAGTGGTCGAGGTCGGCGCGAAGAGCACGTCGTCGTACGACGACTACACGTACGACTACGACACCGGGAAGCGGCGGAAGAGGCTCGAGGAGCCCGACCCGCCCGTGACGCTCGTCGTGAAGTACGAGGTCGGCCTCAACGGCTCGCTGTACGAGTCGGTGAAAGAGAAGGCCGACTCGTACGGCTACGGCAAGACGCAGACGAAGACCGACCGGAAGTTCCTCGGCATCGTCTTCTACTGGGACTTCGACATGCAGTTCGACGGCGAAGACAAGCCGCGCTACGCGTTTCAGTTCGACTCGGAGCCCGCGAAGGACATTCGCTGGACGACGTACCGCAGCCAGTACGACTACGGCTCGTACGACTCGGACACGCTGCCCTACGACAAGATGGCCGAGTCGGCGTTCGACGACTTCCAGCACCAGATCGCAGTGCGCTTCGGCGTCGAGGCCGCGACGCCGAAGGCGAAGGCGGCCCCCAAGTACAGCGACGACTACGCCGACGACGCGTACGACGACGGCTATGACGAGCCGCCGCCGGCGCACAAGCCCACGGTGAAGCCCGCCAAGGGCACGAAGTCGGCGAAGGCGCCGCGCTGACTTCCCGGCCTCACGGCGCGTAGTGCAGCACGCTGCCGAACTCGCCCGCGAACCACAGCTCGCCGTCGCGCGCGATGAGAACGTCGAGGTCGTTGCGCGTGCCCGACTCGACGCGCTCGAACACCGAGCCGTTGAAGCGGGCCACCACGCCCCACTCGCCCGAGATCCACACGTTCGTCGCCGACGTGCCGACGACGCCGGTGAGCTCGGCGCTCGAGGCCGACACGGTCACCGCCACCCACGAGCCCGGCGCGAGGCGGCGGAACACGCTCTGGTAGCCCGTCGCCCACACCCCGGCGTCCGGGTGTGCGAACACCGTGTAGAGCGTCGAGGCGAGCGGCGTGAGCCTCCAGCCGCCGTCCTCCGAGCGCTCTCCGACGCGGCCGGTGCCGTCGACGACGAACAGATTTCGTTCGTCCCAGCCCGAGAGGCTCCTCAGCAGGCCTGCGTCGGCGGTGAGCTCGCGCACGGCCGTGGGCGGCGTGCCGTTCAGCCGGTGCACGGCGCCCGTCGTGGCGACCCAGAGGCCCGACGGCAGCTCGACGATGCCCGTCACGGGCTGCCCGGCGTCCCAGTGCGGGGTGAAGGTGACCCGGTCCCAGTGCTCGACGATTCCGTCCAGCCGGCCGACCCAGGCGGCCCCGGCGTCCGCGGGCCCGAGCGCCGTGACGAGTGAAGGGGAGGTTGCAGCCGCGTACCACGAGCCGTTCGCGTCGCGTCGCAGGAGCTCCCGGCCGGAGTTGGCGAGCAGCGGCTCACCCCCGCCCAGCACCGTGCCCACGATGATGGTGCCCGGGACACCGCTGCTCCTTCTCTTCCACTGCCCGTCGGCGCCGAGCTGCGACAGCTTTCCGAACTCGCCGGCCGCCCAGCTCCCGGTCAGGGCCGGAGCGGTCAAGACCGCCCGGAAGTCGTCGTCCCCGCCGGGGTCTCGATCGACGGGAAGGTCCACCCAGCTGCCGCGATCGAGCGCGTAGATGCGGTCATCCACCGCGGCGAGCAGACCGCCGCCGTCGGAGAGGAACGAGGCCGAGGTCGCGGTGAAGGACGTGCCCATGGCGACGCGCTCGAAGCCCGCGTCGGGCAGCTCCTCCCAGGTCTGGCCGTTGTGCAGCTGTACCGTCAGCGGTCCCCGCGCTCGGCTGAGCGACACGATCTGCCCTGGGGCGTTGAAGACGATGCCCGCGTCGCAGGCGCTCGAGGCGCAGCGCACGAGCCGGTTGCCGTAGGCGGCCGACACGATGGCGCCGTCGCGGGTGACGTCGATCGGGCCGCCGGTCTGCTGCACGCCGAGCACCCCGCCGAGATCGATGGCGGCCCAGCTCGAAGCCGTGCGGTGCTTGAGCTCGGAGCTGGTGCTCGTGGCCCACAGCGTGTCCGGCGACGTGCCCGCGAGCGAGAGGAGCTGCAGCGAGGTGTACGGGCTCTTCTGCCAGGCTCCGCCTCCTGCCCGCACGAACGGCCCCTCCTGATAGCCGCTGACGGCTCGCACGCCGGCGTCGTCGATCCACAGGGCCTCGAGCGTGACCTTGGCGGCGATGGGCTCGGGGGCGACCTCCTCCTGGTACGAGGTCCAGGCCGTGCCGTCCCAGTGCATCAGCATGTTCGCCCAGCCGGCCGCCCAGACGTCGTCGGGCGCGGTGCCGCCGAGCGCGAGCAGCTGGTTTCCTTGAGGCAGCGGGTTCTCCCAGCACATACGGCCGAAGCACAGCCCTCCGTCGGCGTGCGGCCGCGCGTCCCCGCCGGCGCTGTTGCCGCCGCCGCCCCCGCCGCCCCCGCCGCTGCCTCCCGTGCCGCCGGCGGTGCCGGAGTCCACGGCGCACGTCTCGCCGCGCCTGCAGCGCTCGAGCGCGCCGTCGAAGTCGAGGCAGCCGCACAGCGCCAGCGCCGCGAGCGCGAGCCGCTTCACTCGCCGCCTCCGAGCACGATGAGCGCGACCGTCGCGACGAGCGCCGCGATGCCGACGGAGAGCGCCACCCACCCCGCCGCCTGCAGCGCCTTGCCCTCGCTCGCGAGCCCCGCGTACGCGTCGGCGTCGGAGGGCATCATCAGCTTCGACTGGAGCTCCACGTACCTCGCGTTCGCGAGCACGAGGCACGCGATGCCGGCGCCGGCTCCGGCCACGCCCAGCGCGCCGGGCGCCCAGGCGAAGCGCCGCGGCCCGGGCGGGCGCAGCGCGTCGGTGAGCCTGCGCGCAGCTCCGTCGAGCTGCGCGCCGAACGACGGCTGCGGAGCCTCGAGGCGCGTCTCGGCGAGCACCGCGCCGTCGCGCGAGCTCAAGACCTTGAGGTGCGCCCGGTACGTGCCGTCGAGCTCCACGAGCCGCACCAGCACCGTCGCATCGGTGCCCACCGCGTCGGCGAGCTCGGCGAGGCACGAGCTCGACTCATCGGAGCAGCCGAGCAGCTGGCGCTGGCGCTCGTTCGTGAGCAGCGTCGCGATCTCGGCGGTCGTCACCACCCTGAAGCCCCCTTCGCGCAGCGCCGCCGCCAGCTGGTCGGCGTACAGCGCCGCGACCTCGGGCTTCACGTCGCTCACCGTCCACGACGGCATCGCCAGCGCCTTCGGCGCCGCAGACAGCGCCACGGCGAGCAGGAGCGCCGGCGTCATCGGGTCGCGCATTGTGCACCGAACCTCGCGCGACGAGAGTGTCCAGTTGCGCAGCAGAAGTTGCGTATAGCGCAACATGCGCCACATGCTTTCAGCGGGTTGTCTCGCGGCCCGGTTCTCGCTTCGCGCGCGACCCATGTTCACCCGCGCTCTGCCTGCCGCCGTCGTCCTCGCCGCTTGCGGGGTCGCCGACCTCGACGTCGGCTCCCCTGACCCGGAGGCGCCGGCGGACTCGCAATACGCGCTGAGCATCTCGACCGCCGACGCCGCCGAGCTGCTCGCGTTCGTGAACGACCCCGGCACGACGCGCGGCCTCCTCGACGACGACCTGCAGCTCGACGCGCGGGCCGCGGCGGCCATCATCCGCCACCGCGACGGCGCCGACGCCCTCGCCGCGACCGCCGACGACGACCTCTTCGGCTCCATCGCCGAGCTCGACAACGTCTCGTACGTCGGCGACGTCGCGCTCGCGAAGCTGCGCACCTGGGCGCTCGCGCACCCGGTCGCGAAGGCGGAAGTCGTCGAGGGCGTCTCGTTCACCTCGGAGCAGGTCAGCGTCGTGCTGTGGGGCGTGAACCAGTCGACGAACGACGAGCTGAACGACGAGCTGCAGCTCGACGACCGCGCGGTGAACGGCCTCCTCGCGGGCAAGCCCTACGTCTCCATCGCGCAGCTGGGCGCGCGGCCGTACGTGGGCCCCTCCGCGCTGCTGAAGCTGCGCGCGAACGCTCCGGCGTGGGCGAGCAAGCGCGCCGGCGCGGTGACGCTCGCGGGCACGTTCGACGGCGTCTCGTTCGACGAGGCGCAGGCGAAGGCGGCGGTGCGAATCGCGAACACGAAGACGCTCGCCGAGCTGCAGGCCGGCGGCCTCCCCGTCGTGGGCGCGGCTCCCATCATCGGCAACCGGCCGTTCGCGACGCTCGCGCAGGTCTCGGCGGTCTCGGGCGTCGGCGCGGCGACGATGCGCGCGCTGCACGCGATGGCGATCGCGGCGGTGCCGGTGACGCCGACGGTCGGCGACGGCGGCGAGTGCGACGCGGCCCAGCGGCGCTGCCTGAGCGGCCTGGTGTGCGCCGGCCTGACGTGGAACGAGCACGGCTGGTGCCGCCCCTCGTGGATGGCGAACACGTTCCGCAGCGGCACGCAGGTCGCGATCCCCGACGGCTCGCCGTCGGGCGTGAGCATGGGCATCGGGGTGTTCGGCCTCGCGAGCGTCGCGGAGGACGTCATCGTGCACCTCGAGCTCGACCACCCGCGCAAGAGCGACCTGCGCATCACCCTCACGCAGCCGAGCAGCGCGGAGTCGGTCGTCTGGCCGGTCGGCAGCGACGGCGCCGCCCGCGTGGTGATGGGCTGGGGCGTCGAGCGCGACTCCCAGGTCAACGGCGAGTGGTTCATCACCATCGTCGACACGGTCTCGGGCCAGGCCGGCACGCTGAACGGCTGGTCGCTCGAGCTGACGAGCCGCTACGACTGACGCCAGCTCAGGGCGCCGGGCACCCGTTGCCGGGGCCGTTGCCTCGCGCCGGGGGGCTCACGCCGCCGCTCAGCGTGCACGTGCTCGCGGCATTGATGCGAAGGCGGCCGACGCTCCCGCCGCCGCCGCCGCCCGCCCACTCGTTGCTGCCCGCGTTGCTCAGCCCGTCCCGGCCCGGAGTCGCTCCCACGCCGCCGTCGCCGCCGTTGGCGCCTCCCGCGCCGGACGCGGAGAAGCCGCCCGGCGCAGACTGGCTGATGCTGCCGCCCAGCCCGTCGGACCCGGGCTCGCCGGCAGCGCCGTTGTTCTCGGCGCCCTGACCGCCGCCGCCACCGTTGCAGGTCAAGCGCGCCGCCGCCGCCAGGACGACGCGGTCGCCTTCGAGCAGGAGCGCTCCTCCGCTTCCCCCGCCGCCTCCTCCGCAGGAGTCTGCGGGGCCGCCGCGCCCGCCGCCGCCGGACGCCGAGACGACCCCCGCGACGTGGAGCTCACCCGCCGCCGACACCTGCAGCGCACCGCCGCCCCCGCCCGGAGCGCCGCCGGTACAGGTGCCCGACTTGTTGCCTCCGCTCCCGCCCGGGCAGCCGCCACGCAGAGGGCTCAGCGTCGTGTTCCCGTTGGGCATGCCGGCGGCGCCGCGCGACGGGTTGCCCTCGCCGATGCCGCCCTGACCGGCGGCGTTGCCGAAGGCGCCTCCTCCACCTCCGCCGGAGCGGTTGCTGCTGATGGCGGCCGAGCTCCCGCCGACTCCGGCGCCGCAGATGTTCGCGGCGGAGCCCACGCCGGCGTTGAGGCCGAGCGCATCGGCGCGGATGGCGCCGCCGCCGGAGACGAAGACGTCGCCCCACACCGCCAGGATGACGGGCCGCGTGCCGATGAACCGCAACACCGAGCCGGCATCGACGGTCATCCCCGCTGCCGCGAGCACCACGACGTCGGGAGCCCCGGAGTCCTGCGCGAACTGTCGCGCGACCGGAACCGTGCCGCCGTCGCCGCACCAGTTGGTCCACACGTTGGTGGCCGAGTTGTACGTCGTGGTTCCGCAGTCGAAGTGCATCGCCGGGGCGGTCGAGCTGATCGACGCAGGGTTGAAGTTCGTCACGGGGAACTGGAAGGAGACGCACTGGGTGTTGCTGCAGAACGCGCCGGCATCGCACGGAGCACCGTCTGCGGCCGTGAGGCAGAAGGCCGCCGCACCGCCCGCAGCGCCGCCCGCCGTGCCGCCTGCCGTGCCGCCTGCGGTGCCGCCCGCTGCGCCGCCCGCAGTGCCCCCTGCGGTGCCGCCCGCTGCTCCGCCTGCCGTGCCGCCCGCCGCGCCGCCCGCCGTGCCGCCGGCTTCACCGCCCGCAGTGCCCCCCGCGGTACCGCCCGCCGTGCCGCCGGCTTCACCGCCCGCAGTGCCCCCTGCGGTGCCGCCCGCTGCACCGCCGGCCGTGCCCGCTCCGCCGCCGGTCGCGCCTCCCGCTGCTCCACCACCTCCGCCTCCAGCGCCGAGGAACCGGTCGACGAGCGCGACGTCGATGCGGTCGACGCGCAGGGCGTCGGGGAAGCGCGGCGCGGGCATCACGGCCTCGGAGTCGACCGGATCCGGGCCGCGGCAGTCGTCTTCGTGAAACAGCCAGGCCCGGACCTCGACGTCTCGCGACCAACCTGGAGCCGATGCGATCGCCACGATCTGGGTTCCGCTCCTCGGCTCGCCCGCCAGCGGGACGTCATCGCTCGCAGGAGTGCCCGTGACTGGCGAGGCCTCCACGCGGATGCACCCTCCGTCGGGTGTCGAGATGGCGTAGCTGACGTGCAGCTCGAGGCCGCCGGTGGTCGAGCCGGGCTTCCCGCAGCCGACCGACAGCAGCAGACCGAGGAGAGTAGTCGTCCGCCGCACGGGCGAATCGTAGCTCCGCCTGCCGATTTCCCGCTACTCGGGCCGCACCCGCAGCGTTTCGGGGTCGACCCAGGCGGGCAGGGTGCCGGCGTCGCGCGCCTCTTCGGCGAGGCGGCGGTAGAGGCCGGGCGCGTTGCGCTCGATGCGGGCGGCGTGCTCGCGGTCGCCGTGGAAGGCGCTGAAGCCCTCGGCGTAGAACTCCTCGACGGAGCTCAGCGAGTAGCCCTCGCGCGCGCCGAGGTCGAACGCCTCGCGGGTGCGCGCATCGGTGGTCCAGCGGCGGCTGCCGCGGTAGTCCTCGTACGAGTCGCGCAGCAGGCGATCGCGCGTCGAGCCGAGCGCCGTGCCGCGGTCGACCTCGCGATCGAGCCGCGCCAGCGAGCGCTCGCGCTGCGCCTGCGTCATCTCGTCGAAGCGCATGGTGCGCGTCTCGCCGCCGACGTCGTCCCATGCGTGGCCGAGCTCGTGCCGCCAGGTCGCGGTGGTCATCTCGGGGCCGTAGCGGAGCACGCGCGCCTCGGGCAGGTAGCCCGCGGGCGAGCCGACGGGCGGGGCGCGGCCCCCGGCCTCGGTGATGTCGGGCGGGAGGCCGGCACCCTGCGGCCAGAAGCGGACGCCGGCCTCGCGCATGCGCGTGAGCTGGTCGTCCGAGAAGCTCTCGAGCGCGCGGTCCATTCGGGCGCGCTCGGCGTCCGAGGGCGGTGGGCCGCCGCGCGTGAAGTCGTCGATGGCCGCGGTGCGGGCGGCGCGGCTCGAGCACAGCCGCACCGCACCCGAGTCGAAGCCGTCGCCGTGAATCGGCGTCGGGGTGCCGCCGCCGCCGCCCTTCGACGTGCTCGCCGCCGGTGTCGTGCGCGAAGGCTCGGCGTACGGCCGCGCTGAGCCTGCGGTGAAGCTGCTTCCGGTTCCGATTCTCGTTCCGCCCATGCCGTCGTTATCGGGCCAGCCCGGCCGCGAGTTGCGACAAATAGTCAGTGAATTCGAATGGTTGTGGACTTCCGGTTCACACAGTGAACGCCGCGTTCACAACTGGCGTATAGGGCGAGCCTCATGACCGACGAGCGGCGAGAGCACGAGCGGAAGACGATGAGCGGCGCGCTGCAGCTCGTCGGTCAGCTCGGCTCGTGCGGTGCGGCGGTGCTCGACGTCTCGGAAGGCGGAGTACGGGTGCACGCGTCGGATGCTCCGGGCGAGTGGGGCGAAACAGTGCTGCTGCGCCGCGTGGGAGCGACCGAGAACGGCGTGCGCTGCCACATCGTGCGCGTGCTGCCCGACGGCGTCGGCGTGCAGGTGGGGCTGCGCTTCGATCGCGCGGAGCCCGACGGGCACGCGCGGCTGCTCGCGCTGCTGTCGTAGGCGAGCCGCCTCTTCACGACTCCTCGACGTACCCCTCCGCGACCCTCGAGGCCATGGGGCTGCTGGCGCTTCGCCACGAGAGGCTTGAGGCCTTCTTGAACGGGCAGTTCGGAGTGCAGTGAGCTGAGTTTCCGACCGCTAACGGAAGAAGACGTGACAACGCGTCCGCTGAAGCTCCCGCGCGACTCTCTCGTAAGTACCGGTGCTGAAATGGTCGGGGAGGGCCGAGAGCTCGAGCCGCGCGACAACCTCGCCAGCAGCGAGCTGCGCGACGATGGACATCGCAGCGTCGTGGGCGACGTCGAACCCGGAGAGCCAGCTCCCCCACTCCATCGGCGCGAGGCAGAGCTGCACGAGGGTCGCCGGAAAGCGCCAGCGCGCGACGAGCGCGAGATCCCACGGGGACAGCGCATCGCCGTCGGGCCGCTGCACGCAAAGCTCGGTGACCCGAGGAAACACCTCTACGAGGGCTCGGTCGAAGAACACGCCGAGCTCGGCGAGGGTCAACGAGACGTGCGCCGACGTTTCCTGCCGGCCCTCCGCGATCAGGCGTGCGAGACCATCGTCGTCGAGCGCTGCGTCAGTCATGGCTGCCCTCGTGCGCGCGGGTGGGCGAAGTACTGCGCGGGGGTGAACGACTCGATCTCGCGGTAGGCGTATTCCAGCGCGACCTCGACGAAGGTCAGCTTCTTGGCGTCCCACGTGAAGCCCCAGGCGATCTCGCCGCCGTCCGACATGCCGCGCAGGCGAGCTCCCAGCCCGGCGGCTCCTCGTGACGCGCGATCGCCTCGAGCAGAGGCTTCGCGGCCGGAGCCGCAGCCTTCGCCCGCTCGAGCCACTCGGTCGGGATCTCGGTGAAAACCGGGTCGATGGTCTTCATGAGTCGCCAGAATGGCAGAAGCCGCGGCCGGCGGCTCGAGGTGGTGACCGCGGAATCGCGCTGCTGTCGTAGCGCAAGGTCAGACCGCGGCGGCGTGCTAGCTTGCCCGCTCCATGCTCCGACCGATGACGCGATACGCGGTGGTGGGGCTGCTGGCGTGCGCGTTGGGGTGCGGCAACCCTCCCGCGACCGGCACCCCCGGTGGCGGCAACGGCGCCGCCGGCGGCATCACGGGGTCCGGCGGAGGCAGCCTCGGCGGCGGCGCCGGAGGCGGTAGCGCCGGAGGGTCGGCAGGCGGAGGCTCGGCAGGTGGAGCCTCGGCAGGCGGAGGCTCGGCAGGCGGAGGCTCGGCAGGCGGAGGCTCGGCAGGCGGGGCGTCGGCAGGCGGAGCGTCGGCAGGCGGAGGCTCGGCAGGCGGAGCGTCGGCAGGCGGAGCGTCGGCAGGCGGAGCGTCGGCAGGCGGAGCGTCGGCAGGCGGAGCACCGGGTGGAGGCTCTGGCGACGACGGCGGGCTCGCGCTCGACGGCGGCGACGACGGCGGGCTCACTTCCGACGCCGGCACCGCGGATGCGGGCACGTTCGACGCGGGGTGCACTCCCCTGGTGACGCGGGCGGCGACAGTGCCGGTCGACGTCATCTGGGCCATCGATACGTCCGGCAGCATGTCGGAGGAAATCGCTCAAGTGAAGTCGCTCCTGGGTACCGCGTTCGCCACCCGAGCGCTGGAGGCCGAGGTCGATCTCCGGCTCATCATGATCGCCGCGCGGGGCACCGGCACCTTCCAGGTCTGCGTCGCGCCGCCGCTGGGGGGGCCGAGCTGCACCGACGAGTCGCCCCTGTTCTTCTCGGTCTCCCAGACGGTGGCGAGCACCAATGCGCTCTCGCTGCTCCTGTCCACCTACGACTCCCCGAACCCGGTGCTCAACTGGAGCGGGCTCTTGCGGCCGGGAGCGCTGCGCGAGTTCGTGGTGGTGACCGACGACAACGCGGCGCTCTCCGCCACGGTCTTCGACCTACAGCTGCTCAACAAGCTCCCCGCCGGCACCTTCGGTACCGCCGCGAATCGCAACTACGTGTTCAACGGCATCATCGGCGTCACCGCGGGCAACCCGGCGGTGCGGTGCCCGACCGCGGTCAACACGGGCGCTCAGTACCAGACGCTCAGCAACCTGACCGGAGGCGTGGTGCTCCCCGTGTGCGACGCCGACTACACCTCGAACTTCCGCCAGCTGGCCGACGCCATCGCGAGCGACGTCGCGTGCCAGCTGTCGGCCACCACCGCGACTGCCGCCCAGCTCATCGACGCAGGAACCCCCGAGCTTCGCTTGCGCGGCGACGGCGGCACCGTCCTCCAGCGCGTGCCTGACTCGACGCAGTGCTCGGCCGACGGCTGGTACTACGACGACAACCTCAGCCCGAAGGTGATGCGGCTGTGCCCGGCTGCCTGCGGGACCGCGCGAGACGCGGGCGCCGTGGAGCTGATCGGCCGGTGTCCCAGCCCTCCGCCGCCCGCGCTGCCCGCAGCGAGCTGGGCGGTGCGCGCCGGCGACGCGGCCCCGCAGCTGCTCCACGCCGTGGCGGGTGACGGCGACGGTGGCGCAGTGGTGGCCGGCGAGCTGCGCGGAGCGGCCGACCTGGGTGGCGGTGCGCTCACCAGCGCCGGCCTCGGCGACGTGGTGGTGGCCCGCTTCTCGTCGAGCGGCTCGCACCTGTGGAGCCGGCGCTTCGGCGACGCCTCCTCTCAAGCCGCACAGGCCGTGGCGGTCGATGGCGCGGGCAACACGGTCATCGCCGGGTGGTTCCAGGGCTCGGTGGCGTTCGGCGCCACCAACCTCGTCACTGCAGGCGGCTCGGACATCTTCGTCGCGCGGCTCGACCCAGCGGGCACCCCGCAGTGGGCGGTGCGCTTCGGCAGCGCGACCGACGAACAGCTCGCCCTCTCGGCGGCCACCGACCCGTCGGGCAACGTCTTCGTGGCGGGGAGCTTCAACGGCACGATGGTCATCGGGGCGGCGACCCTGGCGAGCGCCGGCGGCTCGGACCTCTTCGTCGCCAAGCTCTCGAGTGCCGGCACGGTGGTGTGGGCGCGACGCTTTGGCGACGTGGCCGTCCGCCAGCGGGTGCGAGGCCTGGCCGCCGACGCGAGCGGCAACGTCGTGCTCGTCGGCGATTTCGACGGGAGCCTGGACTTCGGTGGGGGAGCGCTCACCAGCGCGGGCCAACAGGACGTGTTCGTCGCCAAGCTCGACCCGGCGGGGGTGCACCTGTGGAGCTCGAGGTTCGGCGACGCCGCCTCCCAGCTCGCGCGCGCCGTCGCGGTCGACGCCGCGGGGGACGTGCTCCTGGTGGGAGAGCTCGCGGGCAGCGCCGACTTCGGTGGTGGCCCTCGCGCCAGCCGAGGAGGGTTCGACGCCTACGCGGTGAAGCTCTCGGGGGCAGGTGCGCACCTGGCCAGCGCCGTCTTCGGGGCCGACGGCGACGACGCGGCGCTGGGCGTCGCGGTCGCGGGCAGCCTCGTCACGGTGGTGGGACACCAGGCCGGGCCCGATGCGAGCTCGCCGGGCGCCGGCGGCCGCGACGTTTTCGTGGCGCGGCTGAGCCTCACGGACCTCGGGGTCACCTCACTGCGGCGCTACGGAGACGCTGCATTTCATCAGTCGGCGCGGGCGGTGGCCGTGGACACGGCCGGCAACGCCTGGGTGGTCGGGCACTTCACCGGCACGCTCGACTTCGGGGCGGGCCCGATCACGAGCGGCGGCGATGCGGACCTCTTCGTCACCCGGCTGCCGCCCTGACCCCGTCGCGGTTCCAGTCGCCAGGCTGCACTGATCGACGGCCGCTTCGCGAGCCCCGTGTCCGTCATCGGCCTACAATGACGCCGTCCGGCTGAGCCGTTTTCCAAAGCTCCCGCATTGAGAGATCGATGGCCCTCCCCTCGCGAAAGCTGCAGGTGGTTCGCGACGCCGCTCCGGCCCAGACGCCGCTCGAGGCCTTCTACCGGGCGCACTCCCCGTACGTGGCCCACCTCGCTCTGCGCGTCCTCGGGCGCGACGTCGAGGTCGACGACGTCGTCCAAGACGTCTTCGTCGCCTCGGCGCGAGCGCTCGACCGCCTGCCCGACGCCGGAGCCGCCCGCGCCTGGCTCGGCACCGTCACGGTGCGCGTCGCCCGGCGCCGGCTGCAGGCTCGCAGGCTGCTCTCGCTGTTCGGCCTCGACCCGCAGCCCGACTACGGCGAGCTGGCCGCGCCCGGCTCCAGCCCCGAGGAGCGCACCGAGCTGATGCGGGTCTACGTCGCGCTCGACACCCTGCCCGCGAAGCTGCGCATCGCGTGGGCGCTGCGGCACGTCGACGGGCAGCAGCTCGAAGACGTCGCGCGGCTGTGCGAGTGCTCGCTCGCCACCGTCAAGCGCCGCATCGCCGCCGCCGAGGAAGCGCTGAGAGCGAGGCTCGGCGCGTGAGCCTGCCTGCCTTCAACGACTCCTGGAGCTCGGAGCGCGCCGCGCTCGTCGGCCAGCGCGTGCAGCGAAAGCTCGTGCAGCGCCGCCGGATCATCCGGGCCGTGACCGCCATGCTCATCGTCGCGGCCGCGGCCGGTGCGCTGCTGATGCCGCGGGAGGTCACTCCGGCGGCGACGGCGCCGACGCCGGTGCCGGCGGAGAAGGCCCGCGTCGAGCTCGCCCTGCACGTCGGCCTCCAGGAAGGTCACCTGCAGGTGTCGAGCGCGGCCGAGCGCATAGGCTCGGGAAGCCTCATGGATCAGACGGCCGTCGCGGCCCCCGACTGGAGACCGCTCGCGAACCGCGGCGAGTTCGACGCCGCGTGGCCGCTCGTAAAGTCGGTGCGTGACGACCCGCGCGATCTGCTGCTGGCCTCCGACGTCGCGCGCCTGTCGGGGCACCCGCGCGAGGCGCGGCGCTGGCTGGAGCTGCTGCTCGCGAGGCACCCGGGAGACGAGCGCGCTCCGCTCGCGGCGTTCACGCTCGGCCGCGTGCTGCTCGAGGAGCTCGGCTGGCCCAAGGACGCGGCGAACGCGTTCGCGCGCACGCGCGCGCTGCAGCCCGACGGCCCGCTCGCCGAAGACGCGCTCGCGCGCGAGGTCGAGGCCTGGTCGCGCGCCGGCGAGGCCGACCGGGCGCGCGCCGCCGCCGAGCTGTACCTGCAGAAATACCCTCGCGGACAGAGAGCAGCGGGAGTACGCCGGCACGGTGGTCTCTAGTCTCGCAGCGCTGCTGGCCGCCGCGACTGCTCCGGTCGAGCTGGAGATCGCCCCGGGCTGCAGCGCGCTCGACGTCGCCGAGGTTCGCCGAGTCGTCGCCCTGGAGCTGAGACCCGTCGCGCACGACGACGACCCCCGCTTCCTCACCCGCGTGCACGCCGGCTGCGACGGCCGGCACGTCACGCTCGCCGTCGACGACCCGGTGAGCCGCAAGCGCCTCGAGCGCACGGTCGAGCTGCCCGACGCCAGCACCGAGGTGAAGAGCCGCGTGCTCGCGCTCGCCGCCGTCGAGCTGGTGACGGTGAGCTGGACCGAGCTCGTCACGAACCCGGAGCCGGCGGTCGAGCCGGCGGCGCCCGCTCCGCCGCCGCCGGTGCGCGCGGGCGCGGAGGAAGAGGCGCGCCAGCGCCTGAGCCGCAGCCGCCTGATGCTGATCGGCACGGTGGCGGCCGGGCTCGAAGCACCGCTTCTGTTCGGCGCCGGTGGCCGCTGGAGCTGGGAGCGCTTCGGCGCCTTCGGCCTCGAGCTCGAGGTCCGCGTCGAGCACGGGCGCGCGAGCTTTCCGCTCGGAGACGTGCTCGTGAACCGAGCCTCGGGAGGGCTGGGCATACACGCGCGCCTGCTGGTCGGTCGGGCGGCGCTGCGCGCCATCGCGATGCTCCGCGGCGGAGCGGTGCAGCTGTCGGGCTCCCCGCGTGCGGGCTCGACGGCACGCGCCGGCTCCGGCCTCGGCCCCTGGGCCTCGCTGTCGCTGGGCGGGGCCGCCTCGATCGAGCTCGGGCCTGCGACCCTGGAGCTCGGCGTCGAGGGCGGCATCCCGCTGGCGGGTGTGGTCGGCACGGTCGACGGGGCCGACGCCGTGCGGGTCGACCGGGCCTGGCTGGGGGTGCACGCGGGAATCGGCGTCGTCCCGTGAGCTGTTTCTCCGCGCGCCCGCATTACGTCTTCAGTGAGCCTCACCGAGATCAGCACCCTCACCGCGGAGTTCGTGAAGCTCAACCACAAGAAGACCCTGGAGCCGCTCTCCGAGGCCGATGAGCGCCGCTGGAAGGAGCTCAAGGCGCTGCTGATAGCGGCCCAGAAGGAATCGGAGCCGCTGGCGAAGAAATCTTGAGCCGTTTTGAGCCGGGCCCGCATGATCTGCACATGCGATTCGCGATCGTCGGGCTGCTCCTCTGTGGTGCGTGCACGTGCGGAAAGATCGGGACGCTGGAGGACGGCGGCGAGGCGGGGGGCGGCACGGGCGGCAGCTCCGGCTCGGGCACCGGTGGGGGCAGCGGCACCGGCGGCGGCACGGTGGCCTGCATCCCCGGCCTCGGCCCGCTCACGATCACTCCGATGAGCTCCTCGGTCACGATCGGCGCGACGCCGATGCCGATCAACTTCATGGCGATGGCCTCGCCCGGCGGCGACGTCACGACGCAGCTGCAGTGGAGCGTGAAGCGCGAGGACGACTCGCCGCCCGGCGGCTTCAGCATGCCCGGCGTCTACCAGCCGGCCGCCGGCATCGGCGGCGTCGTCACGGTGACCGCGACCGACGGCTGCGTCACCGGCACCACGCAGCTCACGCTGAAGCTCGAGGGCACGCTGCGCGACCCGGGCATGGCGGTCACCACGCGCTTCAACGGCACGGTGGTGAACATGGACGCGATGCGCTCGCCGGTCATCGTCTACCCGAGCGACCAGACGCGCATCCCGCGCAACATCTACAAGGTCCTCTTTCAGTGGAGGAAGCAGGGGAACGACTGGTTCCGCCTCACCTTCGACGGCCCGCGCTCGCGCATCATCGTGTACAGCGACGGGGCCCACCCGCACTGCGTGCCCGCGGTCGCGACCTCGGGCTGCATGGAGACCGACCTCGCCGCGTGGCAGGCCATCGCCGGTTCGAACGCGGGCGAGCTCGTGACGCTCACGGTCGACGGCGTGCGCATGGGCGACACGAACGTCTACCGCTCGGCGCCGATCACGCTCGGCTTCAGCAAGCGCGACGTGAAGGGCGCCATCTTCTACTGGTCGACCACGTCGGCCGGCGTCCGCCGCGCGTCGGTGTCGGACCTCGACCCGGAGGACTACGTCGTCGGCAAGCCCATCGGCACGGTGCTGACCGGCGGCGCCGGCACCGTGAAGTGCGTCGCGTGCCACACCGTCTCGCGCAGCGGCAAGAAGATGGTCGCGTTCACGGAGGCGGGCCTGAAGGGCGAGTTCGTCTACGACGTGACGCTGCAGCCGCCGCCGGTGCCGGTCATCACCACGCAGATCTCGACGGCGAAGGGCTTCGGCACCTTCCGGCCCGACGACGAGCGCGTGGTCGCGACGGTCGGCAACGGCATGGCCGAGTTCAACCTCGACGGCGGCCGCGTCGCGACGCTGCCGATGCCGCGCGGCACGAACCCCGACTGGTCGCCGCTCACCACCGAGCTGATGTACTCGGATCAGAGCGGCGACTCGCCGGGCAACGCGAACCTGGCGGTGATCGCGTACGACGGCGGCAGCTGGGGCGCGACGCGCGTGCTGGTGCCGGCGGCCGGCCAGAGCAACCTCTTCCCGAGCTGCACGCCCGACGGCCGGTACGTCGCGTACGCGCGCGGCCGCGGCGGTCACGGCGATCGCACGTTCCAGCTGTGGCTCGCGAAGGCCGACGGCACCGAGCCGCCGGTCGAGCTCGTCACCGCGAACCGCGTCGTGAACAGCGCGGTGACGGCGGGCCAGCACGAGAACACGATGCCGACGTGGGCGCCGCCGGGCGATCTGCTGTGGGTCGCGTTCAACACGGTGCGGCCGTACGGCGTGGTGCTGCCGGCGGGCGGCACGCAGCAGATCTGGGTCGCGGCGATCGACCCCGCGAAGCTCGGCATGCGGCTGCCCGACGGCGGCATGGTCGACCCGAGCTACCCGGCGTTCCGCTTCGCGTTCCAGGGCCTCAGCGAGAACAACCACCGCGCGTACTGGACGCTCGACGTGCGCGACCCGCCCGATGCGGGGCCGATGTGCACGGGCCTCGGCTCGGTGTGCAGCACGTCGCAGCAGTGCTGCACGGGCCTCGAGTGCGCGCAGGGCGAGATCTTCAGGACGTGTCAGACGATCGGCACCTCGGACGCGGGCATCTGCCTCAACGTCGGCACGGCGTGCGATCAGTCGTCGGGCCCGCAGTGCTGCACCGGCAACGTCTGCGACGACGTGACCGGCGACGGCGGCTACGCGTGCCGGCCGATCATCAACTGACGGCGCGAATGTCGTTCGCGGTTCCGGCGAACGCGCTGCTGCAGCTTGTCGGAGTAGGTGTGGCCGTCGTGGTCGCCCGGCACGACGCACGTGACGCTCAACCGGAAGATCTCGGGTACGAGCTCTTCGCGATGCGCGAGGAAGTGCGGCTCCAGCAAGCGTGACGCAATCGTGGGCGGGTGCCGGCGTACAGCGGCGCATGCTCACTCTTCCCGTCGCCGTCGTGTTGGCCGGCCTCATCACGCAGGATCGGCCCGTCGAGACGTTCCACGCGCTGTCGCTCAGCGGAGGACTCGAGGTCACCGTGAAGCGCGGGCCGAAGCAGCAGCTCAGGCTCAGCGGCGAGCCCGAGGACGTCGCGAAGGTCGAGTCGACGGTGCAGAGCGGCCGCCTCGTGCTCGGGCCGAGGTCGGGCACGCGGCGCATGGGGAAGGTGACGGCGGAGATCGTGCTGACGTCGTTCGACGCGCTCGAGGCCTCCGGCGGAGTCGAGGTCGAGGGCGACGGCTTGCAGGCTCCGTCGTGCGCGCTGAACGTCTCGGGCGGCGTCGAGCTCGCGCTCGAGCGCATGGCCTGCGAGTCGCTGAGGCTCGAGGCCTCGGGTGGCACCGAGGTGACGCTCTCGGGCGCCGCGAAGCGGCTCGACCTCGAGCTGAGCGGCGGAGTCGAGCTCGAGCTCGGCGGGCTCAACGCCAGCGCCGCGAAGATCAAGGCGTCGGGCGGTGTGACCGGCGGCGTGGCCGTCGCCGACTCCCTCGACGCGGAGCTGAGCGGCGGCGTGTCGCTGAAGGTGAAGGGCCACCCGAAGGTCGCGCGCGCCGACATGTCCGGCGCGGCCGCGCTCAGCTACGAGTGATTCGTCAGGCAACTCGCGGCCGATGAGCGGGGCGCCGAGCTGAACGTGCATGCGCTGCCGATCGACGCACGAATGCGCGCCGGCGTTCCAGAGACGAGCACGAGGGGCTCGTACGAGGCGTCGAGCTGCGCGCGCACCGAGCGGCGGTCGCCGCGGGGGAACTGCTCGAGCACCCACTCGTCGTAGCGGGCGTCGAACGGCGAAGGTGAGGAGCGGGACTCGATGGCGAGCACGCGTTCTTCGACGCCATCGCGGGAATCATCGTCACCGAGGTGCTCGTCCGATGGCGCGAGCGACTACCTCGCGAAGCCTGTGAACACCGACCAGCTGCTCGCCACGCTGAGGCTCTGGCTACGCCGCTGACGAATTCCAGGCCGCGCTTCGGGCGCGGGTTCACGTAAGGTGCGCGTGCGGTCATGCGCGCCCTCGTGCTCTTCATGCTGCTCCTCGCGTCTGCTGCCCGCGCGCAAGACTACGCGGACGACGGCGCGATCACCGTGACGACGAGCACCGGGTCGGTGATGGTGCAGGGCGTCTCGTTCACCTACGATCTCTACACTCCGATGACCGGCGGCCCGTGGCCCATCATCGCGCTGGGGCACGGGTTCTCGAACTCGAAGACGGCGATGCAGGGCGTGGCGCGGGCGCTCGCCAGCCGCGGCAACTTCGTGGTGGTGCCGCAGTTTCCGCTGCTCGACTCCAACCACGCTCGCAACGGCCAGGCGATGCTCGCGGCGATCGACGCGGTGGCCCAGGCCCAGCCGTCGCGCGTCGATGCCTCCCGTCAAGCGGTCGCGGGGCACTCGGCGGGCGGGCTCTCGGCGATGCTGGCCGCGCTGAGCCGCACGTCCCTGAAGGCCGTCGTCGAGCTCGACGGGGTCGACGGCAACACCGCGCTGACGGCGGCGCAGCTCGCCGCGGCGCGCGCGCCCACGCTGCTGCTCTTCGCCGAGCCGGCGATGTGCAACATGCAGAACAACAGCTCGGCCTGGTACGCACAGCTCCCGGCGCCGAAGGCCCGCTTCAAGGTGGCCACCGCGCTGCACTGCGACCCGACCGAGCCGGCGGACCCGATCTGCACCCTGGGCTGCCCGGGCACCGACGCCCAGCGGACCCGGCGCTTCAAGCGCGCGGCCGTGGCGTGGCTCCAGTACTTCGTGTCGTGCGACCTCGCGGCTCGAACGTCGATCGACGGCGCCGAGTTTCAAGCCTCGAAGACGGCGGGCGCCCTGAGCTCGGAGCAGTTCGACGGCATTCCGGCCGCGCCGTGCGGCGGCGCGGGAGGTGGCAGCGCCGGCGGCGCCGCAGGAGGCAGCACCGCAGGAGGCAGCACCGCAGGAGGCAGCGCCGCGGGAGGCAGCGCCGCGGGAGGCAGCACCGCAGGAGGCAGCACCGCGGGAGGCAGCGCCGCGGGAGGCAGCACCGCGGGAGGCAGCACCGCGGGAGGCAGCACCGCGGGAGGCAGCGCCGCGGGAGGCAGCGCCGCGGGAGGCAGCGCGGGAGGCAGCGCAGGAGGCGTCGCGAGCCCCGGCGGCTGCGGCTGCGCGGGCACTGCGGTTCCTCCCGAGCTGCTGCTCGTCATCGCGTCGCTCCTGCGGCGGCGGTGGAGCCGCTGATGTGAGCCCGACTGCGCTACGGCGAGCGCGGGTCGATGGAGAGGAAGTCGACGAGCTGTGCGCCGCGGTAGTCGACCGCGCGAATCGCCGCCAGCATGTCGCGGGCGCTCTCGGGGTCATGCAGCAGCTCGGCATCCGCCAGGATCTGCGGCGCGTCGATGCCGCGCCGCTCCATGAACGTGAACAGCGACATCGCGCGCTCGGGCTCGACCTCGAGCCGGCGCAGCGCGGTGAGCGCGCCCGTGGTCGTCACCGCGCTCGCCAAGAGCCCCGGGTGACTGCGCGCCAGCGCCTGCAGCTGATCGACGGTGAAGCCGGCGTCACGCAGTTTGCCGGTCGCCGACGGCGACGAGCCCGCGAGCCCGGCCGCCAGCTCGGAGTCGTAGCCCATCGACTCGAGCCTCGCCTGGATCGAAGTGGCACGCTCCGAGCCGTCACGGATGGCAGACACGGCCCCCGCGCCGACGCCGACAGCCGCGAGCGCCACGACCGCCGGCGCCGAGACCGTCACTCCGGCGATGGCTGCGACGCCGGCGCCGACCTCGACCACCGCCACGCCGGTGCCGATGAAGTGCTCCGCACGCGCGGTGCCGTTCGCGATGCGGCCGCCGTAGCTCACGGCGTCGAGCACGCCACCGACCACCCCGAACGCGCTGCTCGCCTTGTCGGCGAGCTCGGCCAGCCGCCGGCCCGTGCCGGCGTATACGTGCGTCGCGCCGCTCGCGCCCGCGGCTGCGTTCGACATCGCGCCCAGCGTGCTGCCGGCGCGGGCCATCGCCTCTGCGAGCTCGGGGTCACCGTGGGGGTCCATCGCGATCTGCCGCTCGAGCGCCCCGGCGGCCGCGTCGAGGCTGGCCTCCAGCCGCGTGGCGGCGATGTTGCGCCCGGACGGAGCGGCCGCGTCGACCGCTGCACCCATGTCTGGGCCCAGCCGCTCGTGGAGCTCGACGAGCTCTCTCGCGGCGTCGCGCGCCTCCTGGTACTCGGGGTGCGCGGCGCGGAACGTATCGGCGTAGCGCTGCAGCTCCTGCTGCGGCAGGCTCGGCGCGAGCGTGGTCAGCTCCACCGCGAGCTGCTCCTCGAGTCGCGACACAGCGGCCGTCGCGGCCTCCAGCCGCATCGTCTGGTCGTCGAGCGCCGCGGTCACTTCCCACACGTCGAGAGAACGCGCCGGGGCGGCGCCGGTCAGCTGCGCAGGGCTCGCCGTACGCGCGACCTCGAACGCGCTCTGGCCGGTGATGGACTCGAGCGCCTGACGCGACTCCAAGGAAAGGCGAGCGGCTTCGGCTGCAGCCGCGCGCTCCGCGGCCGCTCGCTCGGCGGCCTCGCGCACCGCCGCCGCCCGCTCTCCTGAGGTGCCACTGCTGCCGCCGATCTCCACGTTCGCTCCGTCGGGTGAAGGGTCCACCCGAACGACGGACCCCGGCCGAATCTGTCGCGCGCCGCCAAGTGCCCGGAAGCACGACGTACGAACAACTGCTGCGACAGGCGGGGCCAGCTTTCGTCGTTCGCCCATGACACTCAAGAAATCGGGGTGGTGGATCGCGGCGCTCGCGTGCGTGGCTCTCGCGGCTGCGTTTCCGCAGAGGCCGCCAGGAGTCGAGGACGCGAGCCCGTCAGACGAGGTCGAGAGCGCTGTGCAGACCTCGGCCGACGACGACGGAGTCCGCAAGTGCCGCAACGGGTGCAACAGCCGCTGCCACGGCGCACGCAACAAGTCGAAGTGCGTCAACGAGTGTCGCCGCGCTTGCGAGGGTCGCTAGGGTCGGGCGCCGACACCCGGAGGCTCACCCAGAGCGGCACCACGGCGTGGAGCAGCGAGGCGGTGATGAGGCTCGCGCTCAGCGCTGCTGGCCACAGGGCACTCAGCACCGCACCCGCGACCCACCCGAGGCTGGGCGCCAGCGACGTCGGCTCGACGATCGCCGCGATTGCTCCCATGCCGAGCCCGAAGGTCAGCATCATGAGCACGAGCACCGTGGGAACCGAGAGGCCCAGCGGCCCCGCGAGCAGCCCGAGCGTCGCGCCCGCCAGTGCCATGGCGAGCTGACACAGCATCATCTCGCGGTTCAGCCGGTGCTCGAGGAGCTCGCGCCGCGACACCACCGAGCCGGCCACGCCGAAGACGATGCACCCGCCGAGGAAGGCTGACATCGGCAGAGCGCTGGAGGGCGGCCACAGGGCCGCCCAGCCCCAGAACGTCAGCCACGCGAGGCCGAAGAGCGCGAGCATGATGCGCTTGGTCCTCAGCCCCGTGCGGCGATCGGCGTCGCGCGCGAGGCTCTCGAGGCGCTCGCGCTCCGACCGCTCGCCCTCCACCGCCTTGACGACCTCGTGCACCAGCGTCGCCGGCGGCGCGGAGTGTGCCGCCAGCAGCCACGATGCCGCTGCCGGCTCGCCGCGCTGCACCGCGAAGCGCACGCGGTCGGTCGCGAGCTGCGAGCGCTGCCGTTGAACCGCGGCGTCGTCGGGCCTCAGCTCGAGCGCGGCGCGAAAGCCGAACTCCGCGTTCGCCGCGGCCTGCTCGCCGGCGGCCCGGTCGCCCTGCCCCCACGCGCGGCGAGCCTCGTCTGCATCCGACAGCGCGCGGGCGGCGAGCCGGCGCGCGTCGCCGTTGCGCTGGTAGCGCTCGAGCGCGCCCCGGAGCTCCTTCGCGGTCGCGAAGCGCGCGCGCGGCTCGGGCTCGAGCGCGCGCTCGACGATCGAGACGAGCTCGCCGGGCACGTCGCTCTTCTCGGGGAAGCGCGCGCGCGCGTTCGGGTTCGCCCGGCGCTCCTCGAGCCCGAGCAGGGCGAACGGCGGAGCTCCGTAGAGGGCGTGAAACAGCGTGCTGCCCAGCAGATACGTGTCGGTCGAAGGCCCGATGCGCGTGACGTCTGCGACGACCTGCTCGGGGGCCATGCACGACAGGGTGCCGGCAAAGGGCGCATCGCCCAGGCTGGGCAGCAGCGCGGCAGGGTCCGGGGCGAGCGTGCCGGCGACGCCCCAGTCGAGCAGGTAGACCTCTCCGAAGCGCCCGACCATGACGTTCGCGGGCTTGATGTCGCGGTGCACGACGCCCCGCTCGTGCGCGAGCTCGAGCGGGTGGCAGACGGCGATGGCGACCGTGACGTGCCAGTCGAGCGGCTCGAGCTGAAAGCGGCTGCGCACCTCCTCGGGGCGCGAGATGAATCGCAGCCAGCTCTGCCCCTCGATGCGCTTGAGCACCACCTGGAGCTCGCCCTGCTCGTCTTCGATGAGGTCGTGCACCGGAACGATGCCGGGGTGCTCGAGGAAGCCCGTGATGCGCGCCTCTTGCACGAGCTTGCGGCGCGCCCAGGCGTCCGACCGCTCGGGCAGCATCTTCACCGCGACCTCGCGCCCGAGGTGGGTCTGCATGGCCGAGTAGACGCGCGCCATGCCGCCGCTGCCGAGGAGCGAGCCCAGCCGCAGGTGGCGATCGCCCGCGTCGCCGCTGAGAGCGCGCGCGTGCTCGGGCGGCTCGGAGATCGAAGTGCCGACCAGCGTCACGTCGCGCGCCAGGTCCGCCACCTGCCGCTGCAGTGCGGGGTCGGCGTCGAGCGCACGCTCGAACCTCTCGAGCGTCGAGCCGGTCAGCTCGCCGTTCACGAACGCGCGCGCGAGGGCGTCGTCTGATGGGGGCACGGCGGACATGGGTGGTAGCGTCGCTTCGCGATGGGCTTCGTCGAAGAATGCCTCATCGCGCTCGGACCTCGCCAGCGCGGCGCCGCGGAGCCGATTCTGCGCGGGCTTCGCGATGAGCTCTTGCGGGCGCGGCCCGAGGTGAACCTCGACGCGCCACGGCTCGCCCGCTTCCTGGTCGGGCAGCTGCCGCCCGAGCAGCGCACCGCTGCCGCGCTCGCCGGGCTGAGGCTCGACGGGCTGTGCCTCGCGTGGGCCTGTCTCGAAGCGCAGCCCCGCGCGCTCGAGGCGTTCGACCGCGAGGTGATGCCGCGCGTGACCGAAGCCGTGCGGGGCCGCGAGCCGAACGCCGCGCGCGCCGCCGAGCTCGTGAACGCGGCGCGCGCTCGGCTGCTCGTGGCCGAGGGCGACCGCCCCGCGGGGCTGGCGCACTACCGCGGCAGGGGCCCGCTCGCCTCGTTCGCGATGGTGGTGGCGATGCGGCTGGCGGTAGACGCGCAGCGGCAGGGCAAGCCCGCCGAGACGCTGGAGCAGGCCCTCGCGGTGGCGTGCGACCCGCGCCTGACGGCCGACGCGGCGCTGGATCAGCAGCTGCTCGGCGCGGCGGTGCAGCGGGCCCTGCAGGAGGCGACCGCCGCCCTCACCGCGCGGGAGCGCACGCTGCTCAAGCTTCACGTGGTTCAAGGCGTGTCTGCCGAGAAGCTGGGCCGCATGTACCGCGTGCACCGCGCGACGTCGACGCGCTGGCTCACCGAGGCGCGCCAGAAGGTCATGGAGCAGATGACGGCGACGCTCAGGCGTGAGCTGAAGGTCGGCGCCGGCACGCTCGCGGAGCTGACGTCGGAGCTGCTCAGCGGTGTCGACCTGACGCTGTCGGGCGTCTTTGCAGGAGGCGAAGAGGCGCCAGGCGTCGCGGCCGCGCGAACGTCAGCACCCGCTGACCCGGAATGAGCACCACTCACGCCTGGCGCAGCTGCGCGATCAACGCCCCCGCGCGCGCGGCTCCAGGGAGCAGCTCCTGCTGGGGCGGGCCTCGAGCGTCAGGTAGCGGTGGTGGCGGGCGGAGCCGGCTCAGAGCTTCTCGCGCGCGTGAATGGGGTCGAACTCGACCGGCCGGCTGTAGTCGATGACGATGTCCTCGCGCTTGATGCGGCCGCCCGAGTCGGCGACGAGCCGGTCGCGGAGCAGCCCGTCGAACTTCTCGAGCGGCACGGTCCCGAAGGGGTGGGCGGTGACGACCTTGTTCCCCTTGTCGTCGAGCCCGACGGTGAAGTGCTCGCCGCTCCACCCCATGGCATCGAGCTGCTTCTTGACGTCGGGGTTGCCCACCGAGGTCACGTTCGCGTACCCGCCCCAGCCCGCCTGGTAGTCGGTGAGCGGCGTGTTCTGGCTCGTGCCGGGCACCTGCTGAGAGGTCGCCGCGAGCAGCCCGCTGCGGAGCGCGGCGTCGCTGTGACCGATGACCATGCCGTGCTTGCTCGCGAGGTCGTTGAACTTCGCGTCGCCGAGCACCTCGCGCATGCGCTGGTACTGGAGCACCTGCTTCCCCATCGCGCAGTCCATGCAGTAGCTCTTGGGGTTCTTCGCGATGTCGTCGAGCGCCTGCGACGCGGTCATCTGCTTCGTGTCGAGCTTGAACTCCTTGTAGCCGGCGCCGGGCTTGCCCGCCGGAATCTCGTGCATGCTCCAGGCGCCGCTCGGCTTGCCGCCGGTCATCCACTCGGCGCGGGGGCCGTCGTTCCGCGTCGCCCAGGCCGGGTTGCCCGGCTGGTTGGGAAAGTACGGGCCCGGGTCGAGCATCGCCATGCCGCGGCGAAGCCCGGCGACGTCGTTGATCTGATCGGCCTTCGCCTGGCCCAGCACCTCGCGGTCGTAGCCGCCCGCCGCGTTCGGCCGCAGCACGACGTCGTCGGCGTCGACGCGGCCGTCGCCCTGGTCGACCATCAGCGCGTCTTTGCCCAGCACCTGCTGACCCGCGTTACGCTGCAGGGCGTCGAGCTTCGTCTTGCTGCTGATGCCCTCGGCGCCGTCGCGCGTCAGCTCGCGTGAAGCCTGCGGCGCGATGAGGTCGGCGGCCTGCGCGCCCGCGGAGCCCCACGCCTTCACCAGAAACGGCTTCATCGTGCGTTCGATGTACTCGTTGCTGAACTGCTGCCCCTTCTCGCGCGACTTGATCTCGCCGAGCGCCGCCGCATCGAGGCCGGCGTTGAAGAGATCGAACGAGTCCTGGTCCGAGAAGCCGGTCGCGCGGCCCTGCTGCGCGAGCGCCTCGACCTCGGCCTGGCTGATCTGGCCGTCGTTGTTCGCGTCGGTCTTCTTCAGCATCTTCTCGACGTCGGCTCGCGTCGCGCCGCCCGACCGAATCTGCATGCCGCTGTGGAGGTCTTTCATGGTCGCGTGTTTCTCGGCGCCGCCCGCGAAGCCGCCACCGGCGAAGACCCACACCCCTGGTTTCGGGAGGTTCGGGGCTCGACTGTGACCCGCCGGTCTACCTGCGCCTCTGACGCTGAAGCGGGACTCAGCGCGAAGCGACGCTGGACGGGTACAGCAGCGGGAGCTGGGGTGACGGCAGGCCGCCGTCGGCGTACGCGTTGCGGAAGCCGATCGACGAGAGATCGAAGACGAGCGCGAGCACGCGGTTGAGCACGAGCATCTCGGCCACGATCGCCCACTCCCACCAGCCCGGCTCGAATGCACCGCTGCCGTGCCGGAGCACGAGGGTGGTGCCGTAGACCGCCGCGCTCACGTCAGCGGCGAGCCGGAACCCGAACTGCGCCCACGGGTGGCTCGCCCACGAGACGGCGCCCGAGGTGAGGTACGGGTCGCCGAGGCCCGAGTACAGCGCCCCGGCCGCGGGGAAGAGCACGTCGAGCGCGCTGGCGGCGAGCTTCGAGCGGCGCGTCACCGGCGGTGACGTCCGGTTCACCTCGGCGGCGAGCTCACGCGCGGTCTCGGTCGCCAGCATCCGCGACGCGACGCCGAGCGGAGCCGTCCACGCGGTGCCGCCCTGCTGGTCTCCTTCGATGATCAGCTGGCCGTCTTCGCTGAAGACGTCGAGCGGGGTACGAAATGCGCGCCCCTCGTCCGGGACGTCGACCAGCCTCAGCCGGCCACGCGCGCTCGCGTCGGCCTCCCAGCCCAGCTTCGTTGCGGCGCGCCGGGCGGCCTGGTCCACTTCGGCCGCCGTCTTCCCCTCCATCGGGTACGTCTCGACGTGATGCACGACACAGCCGCTCAGCAGCACCCCCAGCCACGCAACGCGCATGGGCGGCCAAGACGTACGTGCAGGCGGATGTATTCACCGAGCCGTGGATCCCGACGGCATGCCGGTTTCGCCACGAGCCCAGCGTGCGCCTCCTCGCGACCGGCTCATCTTGGTACTCTCGCTCAGCGTGCGTTCGGGCCTTCAATTTTCCTCATCGTTTACGAATGAGGGCGTGAACCACGAGCGTTCAACCCTTGAGGGATTCGCGGCACTGCGATTCGTGGTTCGTCCTCGGCGCCGTTCTTCTCTCTCCTAGGCAAGGGGGCCTCTTGTCTCGAATCAACTGCAACGTGCTCGGCGCCGTGCTGTCGCTGATGGGCCTGACCGCGTGTCCTCCGCAAACGACCTCGGACGGCGGGGCAGGAGGGAGCGGCGGAGGAGTCGGAGCCACGGGCGGAGGCTCGGCCGTTTCGGCACCGCTCAACCTCGACGCGGGCGTCACGTTGGTGCTCCCGGCCCGAGTCACGCTCCGGGGGCGGGTGGTCTCTTCTCGCGGGGCTGCCATCCAGGGCGCGCAGATCAGGGCGGGTGTCGATGTGACCATGAGCGACGGCTCCGGAGCGTTCAGCATCGAGACCGATGTCGGACGTATCCAGCTGACTGCACAGGCGCCTGGCCACCTCTCGGTGCGACGAATGATCGACTCGAACACCGACGGCTTCTTCGATCTCGTGCTCCCGAGTGTCGGGCAGCTGACTCCGATCAGCGGCAGTGACGTGACGGTGCAGTTGGGCGGAGGAGCGACGCTCGAGATCTCAAGCGGGGCGTTCTCCACGAGCGGGACGTTGAGCACGTTGTGGCTCGGTCAGCAGGCCGCGGCTCGCAGCTCGCCGGGTCCGCTCTTCTTCTTGTCGAGCACCGACCGGCTCGTGCGCGTCGTGGGCGTCCTACACGGAGCGACCGCTGCGGCACAGGTGGCTCCCGTGCGGCTGACGGTGCCGACTCGAGGGTCGGGCGCCATGGCGACGCTTCACGAGCTCCAGCCCTCCGGAGCGTGGAGTGAGAGCGGGCTGATGCCAGTCGCGAGCACGGCCACCACGGCGACCTTCGACGTCCCGCATTTTTCCGAGTGGGGCCTGGCGTCACCGACGGAAGACCTCGCGGTGGAACCCAGCGTCGTCAGCATGCTGACGGGCGAGGCGACCGTGAGTGTGGCGGGAGCCGCGCACGTGCCGCTCGAAGTTGGCGACGAGGTTCCCCCGCAATCGACCATCGTGACGAGTGAAGAGACCACGGTCACGCTGAACGTGCCCACTGGCGAGATCGCCGAGCTCTCCGGGCAGGCTCAGGAAATCCAATACCTGCTCTCGAGCCCCGAGCCAGGTGGTGCTGAAGGACCGTTGGTGTCCACCGACTGCGTCGGCTCCGAGCCGTGCACGCAGAAGGCGATCGTTCGCTCTGAGACCATTCCTCCTCGCCAGAACTCGCTTTGCCCTCAGTGCACCCAGGGCCAGATGTGTGCCCCTGCCACTGGCGGGCAGTTCGGCTGCACGCGGCGGTTCCGCATCAGGACCCGGTCGGCCGTGATCGGCGTGCGTGGAACGGCCGCGACCATGGTGAGCAGCGAGTGTGGCCAAGGCCAACAAGCGATGCGTTGGCTCGATGTCTCGGTCTCGGAGGGCGCCGTCGAGGTTCTGTCCGCAGGCTCGAGACTGGTCGGTGCCGGGCAGAGGTACAAGGCCTGTAGCGGGTGTGCCGACCCGGCGACTGCCGGCTGCTGCGACGCGGCCACGTCGTGCGACGCCGGTTGCTGCGACCTCTCGACGTCGACGTGCACCGCTGGTAGCGGGCGTACGGCTTGCGGAGAAGGGGGCGGCGCGTGTGAGGACTGCACCGCTGCGAACCCAGGAGCAGTGTGCTTCCAGAACGCGTGCACCCAATTGCAGTGCCCCAACCAACTCTTCGACTGCGTTGGCGGTACGTCCTTCGGTGACCTCGGTCATGCCCGCGTGACCTGCACCGACGGAATCACGCGGGAGATCACGTGCGATGCGAGAGACGGCCTTCGCTTCTGGTGTCAGTGCAGCACGGGTACGGGCCGCGTGAGCACGACGGGAATCGTCTGCTCGAGTCCCTCGCAAGGGATCATCGAGTGGGACCTGAGTTCCCTGTGCGGGCTGTAGCGCACCGAGGCCACATCACGGCCGGAGCTTCCGGCCACGCCGGCCGTAGCAGAAGGCGAGGCTCGCTCAGATGGCCGGCGCGCTCGTCGCCGGCTCCGGCGGCCGCGAAATCCACGCCGCGATGAACAGGTCGATCTCTCCGCGCATCACGTCTTTCACCCGCGGCGTGCCCTCGCCCGTGCGCGGGTCTTCCACGCGCGCTCCGCGGCCCATGAAGTACCGCCGCACCTCGTCGCCGCCTTCACCTTCGCCCTGCAGCACGATGGGCACGAGCCGCTCGAGCTCCCGCGCCTCGACCGCTCCGGCGAGCACCACCGACCGCCCCGTCTCGTCGTCGCGCGCCTTCGCCTCGCTGCCCACCCGCTCGGTGAACGTGCCCGCCCGCCGCTTCACGTCGCGCGCCTCGACGTGCAGCGAAGGCTTCAGGTGCCTGCCGTTCGGCATCCCGTGCAGCCGCACGTACGCGCCCACCCGCGCCTCTTCCTCGATGCGCCGGTGCAGCCCCTTCTCGCCCGCGAGGAAGCCGAGCACGCCCGGCCCGCTCAGGTGCAGCACCACGCGCGACGGCTCGCTGCCCTCGGCCACCACCTTGCCCTCGTAGCGCCGCTTCTCGGCCCAGCCGAGGTACAGGTGCATCAGCTCTCGCACCCACGCGCGCGGAGCCTCGCCCTCGCTCGTCGCCGCGATGTCGATGAACACGTCGTCCATGTCGCCGCTCGAGCCCGCCGCCATGCGCGCCTCGGCGAGCTGAATCTCGCGCGCCGCCTCTTCCACCGCGCGCACCGCCGCCGCCAGCTGCACGTCGTTGCGCGCCTCTCGCGCCCGCCGCCGCGCCGCCGTGCACACCTCGCGCAGGCGGTCGAGATCGGCCAGCCGCGCTTCGACGCGCCGGAAGGAGCGCAGCGTCGCCGCCGCCGCTTCTCCGTTCTCCCAGAACCCGGGCGACTGGCTCTGGGTGAGCAGCTCCCGCTTCTTGCCCTCGAGGCTCGCCTTGCCGCCGGCGCTCACCAGCGCTCCGCTGCGCTCGACGAGCAGCTCGGCCTCCGACAGCAGCGCCGCGCGGTCGAGCTTCTTCTTCGCGACCACCGCGCCGGCGGCCGGCAGCGTCGCCTGCGCGGTCGCCTCCTTCTCGCGCTTCAGCTTCGGCTCGGCGATCGCCACCACGCTGCCCTTGTGCGCGACCACCTTCACCGGAGTGCCCGACGGCAGCGGCCTGCGCGCGATCTCGACCGCGAGCGCCGCCGTCAGCGTCTTCTCGATCTCCCGCTTCAGGAACCGCGCGCCGAACAGCGGCGAGTAGCCGCGGTCGACCAGCAGGTCCACCACCTCCGGAGCCACCTCGACGTCCAGCCCCCTCGCGCGAATGCCGTCGCGCTCGAGCACCCGCCCCACCTCGCGCTGCGCGATGCGGCGGATCTCGACCTTGTTCAGCGGCTGGAACTGGCAGATGGCGTCGAACCGGTTCAGGAACTCGGCGCGGAACGCCTGCCCGATGCGGCGGTCGATCTCTTTGAGCTGCTCTTCCCGCGAGCGCTGCGCCGAGAACCCGAGCGGTGGCTCGCGGTACACCTCGGCGCCCACGTTCGACGTCGCGACGATGAGCGTGTTGTTGCACGCCACCGTCTCGGCCGCCGCGTTGATGAACTGGCCCTCGTCGAACAGCTGCAGGAACCGGTCGTGCGTGCGCGCGTGCGCCTTCTCGAACTCGTCGAGCAACAGCACGCTGAACACCTTGCCGTCGAGCAGCCGCGACAGCTCGCCGCGCTTGCCCTCGTGGTTCTGCGCCCAGGGGTTGCCGAACACCACCTGCTCGTCACCCTCGTGCTGGTAGTCGGCCATGTTCAGCCGCACGAGCCGGTCGGCCGTGCCGAACAGCGACTCCGAGAGCAGCTTCGCGAGGTGCGTCTTGCCGACGCCGGTCGGGCCGCAGAAGAGAAACACGCCCAAGGGCCGCTTCGGGTCGTTCAACCCCGCCTTGAGCAGCGCGACCGAGCGCAGCACCGCCGACACGGCGTCGTTCTGCCCGAGAATGCGCGCGGCGAAGAACGCCTGCATCTCGTCGAGGTCGAGCGGCAGGGCGTCGTCGGCCATGAAGCGCGGCAGGCGCGTCGAGGCGCAGAAGCGCGCGAGCACGTCGTCGGGGCCCACGTGATCTCGCGCGGCGCCGGCGGCCTCGACCGCCGTCTCTTTGAGCAGCTCGATGGCCTTGCGCGGCAGCCGGCGCGCGAGCAGGAACTTCACGCTCAGGCGCAGCGCCATGTCGCACGCCGCCGGCTCGATCGGCAGGCCGAGCTCGGCCTCGAGCTCTTCCGCGACGCGGCCGAGAATCCACCGCGCGCGCGCCGGGTCGGGCTCGGTGACCGGCATGAGGTGCAGGCGCTCGGCGAGGGCCTCGTCGCTCTGCATCAGGTCCGAGGCGCGCTTGCTGTCGCACTCGAAGATGAAGCGCAGGCGCGAGGTGCGCAGCGAGCGGATCAGCACCGGCACGAGCGACGTGTTCTGCACGAGCGCGATGTCGCGAATGAAGACGACGGTGGCGCTGCTCGCGAGGTGCTCGAGCAGCTCCTCGAACAGCTCGGCCGAGGCCTTCGGGTTCGCGGTGCGGGCGAAGACTCCGGCGAGCGTGACCTCGACGATGCGCGAGCTCTGCAGCTGCTCGCCGAGCAGCCCCTGCAGGGCGCGGCGCGCGAGCTCCTGCACGATGGCGGACTTGCCGACGCCCTGGTCGCCCGCGAGCAGCGGCGCCTTGCCGCCCCGGGTGAGCAGCGCGTGCACCTCGGTGACCTGGGCGTCGACGCCGTGGCCGACCGGCAGCTTTCCCTCGCGCGCGAGCGCGGTGAAGTCACGCTCGATGAGCGTGGTGAACCCTTCTTCGCCTTCGGCGAGGTAGCGGCGCTTCTTCGACATGAGGGGCAGGGCGGGACGCTACGACAGGTAGATGGACGTGCAAGCGCACGGCGTCCGGACGAAACCAACGGAGGGGCCGCGTGTTAGAGCCGGGCATATGCGCCCTCTCTGGCTCGTGGCCGTGATCAGCCTCTGTGCGTGCGGGAAGTTACGGGACAACGAGGACGCCGGCGGCTCGGCAGGAGGCTCCTCGGCCGGGGGCTCGACGGCTGGCGGCTCGACCGCGGGCGGCTCGGCCGGAGGCGCCGCGCCGATGGACTGGTCGCTCGTCGAGGCGGCGGTGCGGGCGGCGTCGGCGGACGCCGGCGTGCCGAACATGGCGCTCTACGTCTACTCGGGCGCGAACGACGCCCAGGTCTTCAAGCTCGAGCTCGGCACGTTCCGAGCGAGCACGAACATCGCGGTGGCGAGCGCCTCGAAGTGGATCTCGGCGATGGTCCTCTTCGAGCTCATCGATCGCGGCATGCTCACGCTCGACTCGACGACGGGCGCGGTGCTCGGGTGGACGGGGCCGAACGCGGGCATCACGCTGCGGCAGCTGCTCAGCTTCACGTCGGGCCTCGAGCCCGACCCGATGTGCACGCGCCAGCCGCTGCGCACGCTCGCGCAGTGCGTCGACGACATCCGCACGGCGCCGGTCGTGGCCGACGCCGGCACGCGCTACGACTACGGCTCGGCGCACCTGCACGTCGCCGCGCGCATGGCCGAGGTGGTCAGCGGCAAGACGTGGGACCAGCTGTTCGACGAGGTGCTGCGGCAGCCGCTCCAGCTGTCGACGAACGTTCGCTATTACACGTTCCCGATGCAGTCGACCGGCATGCAGAACCCGCTGGTCGCTGGCGGCCTGCGCGCCACCACCGACGAGTACGCGAAGCTGCTCGCGCTCGAGTTCCACAAGGGCGTGCTCGGGCCGGTGAGCGTCGGCACGACCGCGCTGTTCGACGCGCAGGCCATCGAGCCGTACCCGAACGTGGTCATCGGCAACACGCCGGTCGGCGCGCTGGGGCTGCCGTACCGCTACGGGCTGTCGGCGTGGCTCGAGTGCACCACGCCGGCGACCGGCTGCGCGCGCATCAGCTCGCCCGGCGCGTTCGGCTTCACGCCGTGGGTCGATCGCGCGAACGGCTACTACGCGATCGTCGCGATGGAGGAGGGCGGGCTCACCACCGGCGTCGTCGGGTTCTCGGTGCGGCTCGCCGTGGCGGTGCAGCCGCTCATCGTCGACGCGCTGCAGTAGGCTCGCGTGCGTGCTGCGCGCCGGTCTCACCGTCGTGCTCGTGCTCGCCTGCGCCTGCGAGCCGCCGCTCGAGGAGCCGGCCACCGCTGCGCGCGCCCCGCTGGTCGGAGGCACCGATGACGCCACCGGGCAGCACGCCGCGGTCTACTACGTGCGCTCGGAGTGGGACGCGCGGACGCCGACGCACTGCTCGGCGACGCTGATCGCTCCGCGCGTGCTGCTGCTCGCCGCGCACTGCGTCGACCCGCGCAAGGCCGGCTCCACCGCGGTGAACCTGTTCGCGCAGAACGTCACGCCTCGGCCGGCGACGCCCGCGTGGATTCCGCTGACGGCGCCGCGCTTTCACCCGAGCTACGACCCGGCCGACTTTCGCGACCCCTTCGACATCGCCCTCGCGATGCTCACCGACGGCGGCACCGAGACTCCGATTCCGTGGAACACGGCGTCGCTCGACGCCGGCTTCGTGGGCCTGCCCATCACCGCGGTCGGCTGGGGCATCACCATGCCGGGCGCGATGGACAACGGCACGCGCCGCTCGGTGGCGCTCACGCTGCGCGCGATCACGGACACGCACGTCCGCCTCGGAGACCTGGCGGCGAAGGGCATCTGCAACGGTGACTCCGGCGGCCCGTCGCTGCACCGCTTCGCCGACGGCGTCACCCGCGTCGTCGGCGTGCACTCGTACACCGAGCCCTCCGCCGCCTGCCTCGACGGCGCCGACGTCCGCGTCGACCGGTTCGGCGCGTTCATCCACCAGTACCTGCTCGATCAAGGGGTGCTGACGGTGCCCGACGCCGGTGCGGATGCGGGCACCCCGGTCGATGCGGGGACCGCCGACGCAGGGGCTCGACCCGTCACGATGGAGCCGGCCGACGGAGGGCTGGAGGCCGCTCCGCGCACCGGCTGCAGCGCGACAGCGCTGCTCTTCCCGCTCGCGCTGCTCGCGTGGCTCAGGCGAGCAGCGAGTTCTGCCGCCAGAACTCGGCGACGTCGGGCGCGGCCTCGTCGGCCTTCTTCCAGAACTTGAGCGCCTCGGCCTTCTGCCCGAGCTTCGTGAGCACGCACGCCTTGAGCGCGCACGTGCGCGCGACCTCGGCCTTGTCGGCGACCGGAGCCGCCTCGAGCCGCTCGTCGAGCGTGACGCTCGCCGCCTTCAGCTCCATCGGGTCGTCGCCCCAGACGCGGCCGAGCAGCTCGGTGCACTCCATGGCGGCGATCTCGCGCACCTCCGCCGCCTTCGCGTGCTCGTTCGTCTCTTCGAAGAACAGGCGCAGCGCGTCGAGCGGCGGGTCGACGCCGAAGCCGCCGGCGGCGCGGCACGCGTTCAGGTAGCCGCGGTATGCCTTCCAGGTGCCCTCGACCTCGCGCAGCGCGATGTGCGCGAGAATCCGCGCGGTCAGCGCCGGCGGCGGCGAGAGCTTCGACGCCGCCGGGTGATCCAGCACGTGCAGCACGCCGCGCGGGTCGTCGTCGAGCAGGCGGTGGAGCGCGTCGAAGAAGGTCGGCTCGTGGACTTCACCCTCGAGCTGCGTCAGCAGGTGGGAGTGCGCAGTCATGACGCCCCCTGTCTAACCGGGGCGTCACCGGTTCGCTACGCGCCCGCGTGCTTCTCGATGAGCCGCGACAGCCGCGGCACCGCCGCCTCGACGTTCTTCTTCGCGTTCCCGCGCAGCGAGTCGTACGTCTTGCGCACCAGCCCGCTCGAGCGCTGCGCCTTGCCGTCGGTGATGGCCAGGAGCGCGTCGGCGACCCGGCTCGAGTTCGAGGGGAAGAACGACGACACCGGCTGCGCCTTGGACTTCGCCTCCTGGTACAGCGGGTCGAGCGCCTGCGCGAACTCGGGCAGCAGGTGCTCGACGGCCTTCTGCAGGAAGCCCGGGCTGATGCCCTTCACGGCCCGGTAGCCCATCTTGATGGCCATGCCCGAGATGCCGCCCTTGTCTTCGACCTCCTGGTCGACGAGCTGCAGGCAATCGTTCACCACCACCGGCTTCTTCGCAGGGTCGTTCAGGACTTCGGGCAGAGTCGACATGGCGTTCGGGGCATTTAGCAGCGACGGCAGCCCGTTGCGACGCTATCGTGAGGGCCGCTTTGAGCTCCGAGCCTTCGATCGGCATCGATCTCGGCACGACCAACAGCGCGGTCGCCACGTTTCACGACGGCAAGCTCCGGCTGATCGAGCGCGCGACCGGCCAGCGGCTGCTGCCCTCGATGATCGGCTTCACGTCGGCGGGCAAGCGCGTCGTCGGCGAAGAGGCGCGGCTGCTCTCGGAGACGAACCCCGAGTCGGTCGCGTGGGCGACGAAGCGCTTCATCGGCCGGAGGTGGACGGCCCAGCTCGCCGCCGAGGCCCGCGAGCACTTTCCCTTCACGCTCGTCGCCGGCCCGAACGAAGACGTGCGCATCAAGGTCGCCGGCCAGGTGCTGCCCGTCGTGCAGCTCGCCGCCGCCCTGCTCTCGGAGCTGCGCGCCGACGCCGAGGCCCACTTCGGCGTCGAGGTCCGCCGCTGCGTCATCACCATTCCGGCGAGCTTCAACGACGCCCAGCGCATCGCCACCCAGGAGGCCGCCGCCATCGCCGGCCTCGAGGTCCTGCGCCTGATCAACGAGCCCACCGCCGCCGCGCTCGCGTTCGGGCTCTCGACCGGCTTCACCGGCAACGCCGTCGTCTTCGACCTCGGCGGAGGCACGTTCGACGTCTCGGTCCTCTCCGTCCGCGACGGCGTGTTCGAGGTCATCGGCACCGGCGGCAACCCGTTTCTCGGCGGCGAAGACTTCGACGCCGTGCTCGTGCAGTGGCTGCTCTCGCACGTGTCGGACCCCGCGACCCGCGAGCGCGTCTCGAACGACCCCATCGCGCTGTCGCGCCTCAAGGTCGCGGCCGAGGAGGCGAAGAAGTCGGTGTCGACGGTCGACGCGGCGCGCATCCACCTCGTGCTGCCGCAGGGCGACAAGCCGGGCCGCGCTCAGGTCATCGACACGATGCTGACGCGGCACTTCTTCGAGCGCCTGGTGCGGCCGAAGACCGAGCTGTGCCTGCACCTCGTCGAGCAGACGCTGAAGGAGGCGAAGGTCGAGCCCGCGAACGTCGGCGCCGTGCTGCTGGTCGGGGGCATGACGCGCGTGCCGCTCTTGCGGCAGATGGTGATCGACCGGGTGGGCAAGCTGCCGAAGCTCGAGGTGAACCCCGACGAGGCGGTCGCGATCGGCGCGGCGATTCACGCGGCCGAGCTGTCGAGCCAGGTGAAGAAGACGCTGCTGCTCGACGTCGTCGGCAGCTCGCTCGGCGTCGGCATCGCCGGCGGGCTCGTGCAGCCGCTGATCAAGAAGAACACGCAGCTGCCGTGCGCGGTGACCGACGTCTTTCACACGAGCCGCGACGGGCAGACGGTGGCGCGGCTGCCGATCTACCAGGGCGAGTCGCTGTACCAGAACGACAACGCGCGGCTCGGCGAGCTGAAGCTCGAGGGGCTGTCGGGCGAGCTGCGCTCGGCGATCGAGGTGCGGTTCGACCTCAGCGTCGACGGCACGCTGTCGGTGAGCGCGCGCGATCGCACCACCGGCACGACGCAGAGCGCCCGCATCGTCGCCCGCGCGGACCTGCGCGAGGAGGAGCGGCAGCGCCTGCAGAAGCAGGAAGAGGAGCGCCGCGGGAAGGACGACGACGGCGTCGAGCTCGAGGAGCGGCACAAGAACCGTCACGCGCGGCGCGCGCTGCACGAGGTGCTGATCCCCATCAAGCGCATTCACCGCGACCTGAAGATCGCCGCCGACGAGACCGACGACACCGCGGCGAAAGAGACGGCCGAGCAGCTCGGCCGGCAGATCGTGGAGGCCGAGATCGTCGAGACGACCGGCAACCGCGACGAGGTCGTCGAGCTCGCGAAGCGCATGCGCGACCTGCTCGTGAAGCTCGCGACGTAGGCCGCTGACCGCTCGTCTTCTCTGCTTCTCGTGAAGCGAGAAAGCGCAACGCCCGCGCGGCCGTCACGAAAACACCTACATGCCCAACGCCACCCTCGCCTGGAGAACGAAGCACGCCGGAGTGAAGCTCACCGACATCAACAAGACGGTCGCCAAGATGGTGAGCGTCGCGAAGAAGGTGAAGGACCTGAACGGCGACGGCGAGGTGCAGGCGAGCGAGCTCAAGAAGGTGGCGGCGAAGAGCGGCCCGAAGCTCGCGAAGCTGATGGAGACGATTCGCTACGGCTCGGGGTTCTGGGCCCGCGACGCGCAGCCGGGCGGCAACCCCTACTTCTCGCACAACGAGTTCATCGACGACTACGCGTGGCAGAAGGGCTTCTTCAAGGCGATGGACAAGGACGGGGACGGCAAGCTGAACGCCGCCGAGCTCAAGGGCGCGAGCTCGAAGATGAAGCAGGCGATCGTGGAGTTCGTGACCGGGAAGTAGGGTCAGGCGGGGCCGGCGGCGCCGTCATGGCGCAGCGTGTTGCCCTGTCTCGAATCCACGGTCTTCGAAGCGCTCGACCAGCCGCTCAGCGCCATCGCGCTCGAGGTCACGCGCGCGCTCGGGCGCCTGCGCCCCGGCCGTCACGTCGCCGCCCTCGAGCGGGACTTCGACGTCGACGCGCTGGCCCGCGCCGGCCGCTGCACGCTGTCGCTGCTGCCGAACGCGCCGAGCCACGCGCGGCTGTACGCCGACGAGCGGCGCACCGGGCTCTTGCCCGAGTGGCTCCAGGCGTGGCGCCGGGTCGCGTGGCAGGGCGAAGAGCTCGAGCTCGTCACGATGAGCTGGGGCAACGACACGTGCGTCGACAGCTTCCACTGGGTGCTCGCGCCCTCTGCCGACGTGGCTCACCGCTTCATCCTCGACGTGTGGAACTTCGACGGCCTCGAGGGAATGCTCGTCTTCGAGCACGGAAGGTTCGTGCGCAGCGAGCTGATGGCCGAGTCCGTCACCGGCGTGAGCTTCGACGACCTCGTGCTCGCCGGCAGCCTCGCCGCCGAGATCCGCGACGACGCGCGGCGGTTCTTCTCGCGCCGCGAGCTCTACGAGGCGCACCGGCTGCCCTGGAAGCGCGGGCTGCTGTTCGTCGGCCCGCCGGGCAACGGCAAGACGCAGACAATCAAGGCGCTGCTGAAGGAGCTCGCCCGGCCGACACTGTACGTGAAGAGCTTCCGCGCGCGGCACGAGGACACCGACGAGAACGTGCGCCGGGTCTTCGTGCGCGCGCGCAAGCAGGCCCCCGGCGTGCTCGTGCTGGAGGACCTCGACTGCCTCGTCGACGAGCACTCGCGCAGCGTCTTCCTCAACGAGCTCGACGGCTTCGCGCAGAACACCGGCCTGTTGGTCATCGCCACCACGAACCACCCCGAGAAGCTCGACCGCAGCATCCTCGACCGGCCCAGCCGCTTCGATCGCAAGTTCCACTTCCCGCTGCCCGGCGAGAGCGAGCGGCGCGCGTATCTCGAGAAGTGGAACGCAGGGCAGGTCGCCCAGCTGCGGCTGTCGCGCGACGGCGTCGAGCTGCTCGCGCGGCGCACGAAGGGCTTCACGTTCGCGTACCTCAAGGAGCTGATGCTCAGCGCCGCGCTGCGCTTCGCCGACGGCGGCGGCAGCATCGACCGGCTCGCGGGAGACGTGCTGAAGGAGCTCACCGACCAGATGGCCAGCGCCGCCGTGCTGCTCGGCCCGCTCGAGCGCAGGGCCGTCATCGGGTTCGCCGAGGCCAGCCAGGAGTGAGCCGTTCAGCCCGCCCCGAGGGTCCCTGACGCATGCTCTTCCGCGTGACGGTGATGGCGTGTGTGCTCGGCGCGGCGCCGGCGTACGCCGAGAAGCGCATCACGCTCGAGGTGCAGAAGGGCGACGTGCAGAGCGTGCTGCGCGTCTTCGCCGAGCTGATGCGCATGAACCTGGTGGTCGCGGACGACGTCACCGGGCAGGTGACGCTGTCGCTGCGCAACGTGCGGATCAGCGACGCCTTCAACACCGTGCTGAACGCGCGCGGGCTCGGCTACGAGAAGTCGGACGGCAACATCCTGCGCGTGGCGCCGCTCGCGACCCTGGCCGCCGAGGCCGAGGAGCGCGCGAAGCTGAGCGAGGCGCGGCTGAAGAGCAAGCGGCTCGAGACGCGTCTCATCCGCGTCGACTACGCCAACGCCGCCGACCTCGTGCCCGAGGTCAAGGCCATGCTGTCGCCGCGCGGCACCGTCAGCGTCGACCGGCGCACGAACACGCTGATCGTGCGCGACGTCGGCGAGTAGTCTCGCGCTCCGTGCGGCTCGTGCTCGTGGCGCTGCTGCTGTCGACCGCGTGCCGGCGCACGTGCACCGAGATCGCTCTCACCGTGAAGAGCGCGCCCGCAGTGCCCCCTGGCCAATCGAACCCTGTGCAATTCCCCCCTGCGCAGGCCCAGGCCCAGGCCCAACCTGCCAGCGATCAGGCGGCGGCGGCGTCTTTCACGGGCGCCCCACCCTCGGCGTACATCGCCGAAGAGGTCATCGCGTTCGGCTCACCCGGTGAACGCCGCGTCATCGAGAAGACGTTCGTTCAATAGCGATTCCACTTCGTCTCCCGCGGCTTCGGGTCCACCAGGTTCGGCGTCACCGGCCCGCCGGCCACGGCGTCACCGCGCGGGCCGGGCCGGCCGCCCTTCACCCAGCGCTCGACGAGCGCGTAGTCGTCGGCCGACACACCGGGCAGCCCGAGCGGCATCCCGACGAGCGGGCCGTGCGCGCCGCCGGCCTCCTCGCGCCAGCGCGCCCGCAGCACCTCGAGCAGCACCGGCTCGCCGCTCGCGCCCTTGCGGAAGATCGACTGCCGCCTCCCCGCGCCGTCGAGCGAGCCGTTCATCACCTCGTCGAAGCTCGCGAACGACAGCCCGCGCCTGGGGTAGCCGAACCCGCCCGACATGCCCGGCCCGCCGTTGCCGTTCGCGAAGTCGGGGTTCGAGTGGCAGTGCCAGCACACGGCCTTGAACACGCGCGCCTCGACCTCCTCGTACGCGGGCACCGGCGCCTTCGCGTCGTACGGCGGCGGCTTCGGCTCCGCGGGCAGCGCAGGCGGCGGGCCGAAGTCGCCGAACACCACGTGCTCGGCGAGCAGCTGCACGACCTCGGGCGGGCGCGGCACCGTCGGCATCTCGCTCGACGGGTTCACGCGGTGCGAGTCCTTCACGTAGTCCACCACCGCCGAGAAGTTCATGCGGTCGCGCGTGTGCCGCAGGTCCGGAGCGAGGAACTGCCCCGGCAGCTGGGCCTTCGCGGCCGCGTGGCACGCCGGGCAGCCCTGCTCGGCGAACGTCTTCCGCGCGGCGGCGAGCCGTGGCTCGGCGGGCCTGCGCGGCGGCGGCTCGTCCTGCTGGGTGCCCCAGAGCTCCGCGAGCGCCGCGACGTCGGCGGCCGAGAGCTTGTTGCGGATCATCGTCTCGGTCAGGTGCGGCCGCAGGTCGTAGGGCGCGGCGAGGAACCTCTGCAGCCACGACGTCTTGAGCCGCGACAGCCCGATGAGCGGAGGCACGCGCGTGAAGTGCTGCTCGGTGCGCTCCTTGAACCGCCGCCATACGGCCGGCGGGTACGAGCCGCGCTGATCATCCATCAGCCCCGACGACAGCCGCCGGTGGCACTCGGCGCAGCGCAGCTCGTCTGCGTGCTTCTCTTGCGTGACGTACACGTGGCAGCGGAAGCACTCGTGGCGCTCGAGCACCTCGCCGCCCGGCGCCGCGAGCAGGACCAGCAGCGCGAGCATCAGCTGCGGTTCGGCGGCGGCTTCTTCGCGGCCGCGGGTTTTTCGAGCACGCGCTTCTCGAGCGCCGCCTTCAGCGCGAGCGCGCCGGCGTGGTCGGGCCGCTGCTTCAGCGCCGCGTCGAGCTCTTCCTTCGCTTTGGCCTCACTGCCCAGCGCGAGGTACGCCTTCGCGAGCGCGAGGTGCGCGTCGGCGTCGGGCAGCAGCTCGCGCGCCTTGAGGTCCTCGAGCCGCTGCTTCGCCTCTCCGAACCGCGCGAGCCCGACCTCGGCCTCGCCGAGCCGCGCGAGCAGCACCGGCTCACCCTCGGACTCCTTCAGCGCCTGCTGCAGCGTGCCGTGCGCCGCGAGGAACTCGCCCATTCGCAGCTGCGCGATGCCGAGCGTGCGCCGCGCCTGCCGCTTCGAGCCGGGGTCCGCCTCGCGGTTGCCGAGCACCTTCGCGGCGTCGGCCGCCGCGCCGGTGAAGTCGCCCTTCTGCAGCTTGCGGGCGGCCTGGCGCGCGACCAGCTCGGCCTCCTGCGAAGACTCTTCGCGCATGCCGTTGATGCAGGCGAACGCGGGCAGCGACAACAGGACACTTCCGGCGAACAGAAACACGAGGGCGCGCATGGGGGGACAGACATCTTATCCCCGAGCCCCGTTCCCTCAGGGAATCGGGGCGCCTGCGACTCCGACCGGCACCACGTACACGGTGCCCGCGTTGCCGGAGACATACAGGCTCTCGGGCTGAAAGCCGGGCCCGCGGCCGAACTGCGCGTTCGCCACGCCCGCCGGGAACGTCGCGAGCAGCTGTGCGCTGCCAACCTTCGCGCCCGTCGAGTCGCGGCGAATGCGGTACAGCCGGTTGCTGCCGTTGTCGACCGCGTACAGGTTGCCGCAGACGTCCATCGCCAGGCCGTCGAGCGCCGTGCCCATGATGGTCTCGAACGCCGCGGCAGTGCCCGCGGAGTCGAGGTCCAGCCGCAGCACCGTTCCGGCGCTGTAGTTCGTGAAGAAGAGGTCGTTGTGCACGGCATCGCGGATGACGCCGTTCGGCTGCGCGGCCTGCGCATTGCCCACGACGGTCACCGGCGTGCCGCCGTCGGCGGGTATGCGCACGACCCGGTTGCCGCTGAACTCCGTGACCCACACCGTGCCGTCGACGTCGGGGTAGACGCCGTTCGGGCCCGAGAGGCCGGTCGCGTAGTTCGTCACCACCCCCGCGTCGGTGACCTGCACGATGCGGTTCGTGCCCGGCAAGCCCACGAGCAGGCGTCCGTCGGCGAGGAAGCGCATGCCCCACGAGCTCGCGAGGTTCGGCACCAGCACCGACGCCTGCAGGCTCGAATTGACCAGGCGCAGCGCCGTGCCCTGGCGCAGCGCCACGCGCCCCTTGCCGTCGAAGCCGAGGTCCTCGGAGCCGTTGTGCCCCGTGTCGAACGTCGTGAACATCAGCGGCGGCGCCGGCAGCGAGCCGCAGCCCGCGTCCATCGTCGTGCTGCCGCCCGCGGTTCCGGCTCCTCCGGCGGTGCTGCCTCCGGCGGTCGCAGCTCCGCCCGCAGTGCCTGCGCCGCCTGCGGTCGACGAGCCGCCGGCCGTCGCAGCGCCGCCCGCGGTCGACGAGCCGCCTGCCGTCGCAGCGCCTCCCGCAGTGCCGCTGCCCGCGGTGCCGGTGCCGCCCGCGGTGCTGCCGCCGCCCGTGCCGCCGGGATCCGTCGGGCCGCTGCAGGCAATCAGGAGCAGGACCGCGAGGCTGAGCTGGCGCATGCGCGCCGCTATAGCGCGGGCACGGGACGCAACGTCAGGAACTTGTGAATTCTGCGGACGGCGTCGAGCGACGGCTTGAGGAACTTGAGCCGCATGCCGCCCTTGCCGTCGTAGCTGCCGAGCACGCGCGCCACGAGCTTCAGCGGCGCCATCGGCTCGTCGGGCAGGAACAGCTTCAGCGTGAGGCAGCTGCCGGCGTCGGGCGTCGGCCCGTGACGCGTGGACATGCCGAACGTCGAGAGGTCGGTGGTGAGCCGCACGTAGCGCGAGTCGCCGTTCATCTCTTCGCACTCGAGCTCGACCGGCACGCGCGGAGTCGCGCGGCGGTCGCGGAACTTGCGCCGCTCCGGCTGGCCGGCCGAAAGCCGGGAGTAGAGACCGACGAGCGAAGACTCGCTCCGCCCGCGCCGGTCTCTCGACTTGGGCTTCGGCGGCGTGATGAGGGGAAGCAGCGATGCAGATTGAGCGGCCAACGTGACTGTATTGTCGCCACGCATTCGTGACGGTTTCCTGTGTGATCACAAAGGATTGAGTCAAATTTTTTCTCATGAACCAAGAGTGTGAGAGGCGCCGCGAGCTGCGGTAGCGTCGCGCAGGTTTGAGACGCTCAACGGTGCTGGCGTTGGTCGTCCTGCACGCGACGGCGTGGGCGCAAGCCCAAGAGCAGAAGCCCCCGAGCTTCCGGGCTTCTCTGACCGGCGGAGCCGCGTGGCGCACCTCCGATCGGCGCGAGCCGACGGCGCTCGGGCTGCACTACGACGGCATCGCGCCGCCCGTCATCCACTTCGCGGGCGCCGCCTTCTTCGTGCCCTGGCTCGGCTTCGCCCTCGACGCCTCGTACGAGACGCTCGTCGCGGTCGGCAACGACCTGAGCGGCAGCGGCATGCCGGCGAGGCCCCGCCTCCACGGCGTCCGCCTGCTCGGCGAGCTCGTCGGGCGCTGGTCTCCGAAGCCGTTCATCGGCCTCGAGCTCCACGCGGGCTACGGCGGCGGCACGTGGCCGATGCTCGGCCTCAACAACGGAGTCGCCGTCGACAACGCGATGGGCTGGCACGGGCCACACGTCGGGTTCGCGGTCGCGTTCGAGCCCGACGGCCCGATCGGCGGCCAGCTCTTCGGGCGCTTCGGCCTCGGCCTCGGCGGCAACCGCACCATCACGCCGTCGAACGCCTCCGCGGGCTTCCAGCTGTTCTTCGGCAACCTCGTGGTGGGGAACCTGCACGGAGCGGTGCTGCTCGAGGCCGAGCTGATCGGCGCGCGCGGCGGCACCGACGCCAGCGGCCAGGAAGACAACTTCAACCAGCTGCAGCTGCGCGGCGCGCTCGGCCTGCGCGTGCGCCACCAGGAGCCTCCGCCGCCGGCCGCCGTCCCCCGCGCCGCGGGGACGGGCAGCATCCGCGGGCGGGTGCAGTTCGCCGGCACGGGCGTCGCGGGCGCGAGCGTCACGGCCGGCACGCTGCCGCTGGTGAAGTCGGGCCCAGGCGGCGACTTCGAGCTGCCGAAGGTGCCGCCCGGGAACTACACGGTGCGGGCGACGGCCGACGGCTACAAGCCGGTCGAGGCGCCGGTCGTGGTGAAGGCGGGCGACGAGACGGACGTGAGCCTGAACCTCACGAGGCCGAGCGGGCCGGGGCGCATCAAGGGCGTGGTGAAGGGAGAGAAGGACGCTCCGATCGAAGGCGCCGAGGTGGCGCTGGAGGGCAAGGCGCCGGTGAAGACCGGGGCCGACGGCAGCTACACGCTCGAGGGAGCGGGCCCCGGCGTCACGAAGGTCACGGTGAAGGCGAAGGGGTACAAAGACTCGGACGACGCGGCGCAGGTGCCGCCCGAGGGAGTCGCGACGCTCGACTTCACGCTGGTGAAGCAGGGCGAGAAGCTGATGGCGACGATTCGCGGCTCGGTGCAGGCGGCGAGCGGAAGGAAGATCAAGGGCACGGTGAAGATCAGCGACGTGAACCTGACGATTCCCATCAAGGGCGACGGCCGGTTCGTGGTGCAGGTACCCGGAGGCAAGTACACTCTGACCATCGAGGCGGCCGGGTACGTGACGCAGGTGAAGACCGTGGAAGTCGCCGACGGAGACCAGGCCATCTTCCACGCCGACCTGCAGCCGGCAGGCAGATGATCAGGGCCGCAGAAACTCCTCCGGCGCAAACGTGAACGTGAACGTGAACGGTCTGCGCATGTGTCGAGTGAGTGCTGCGAGACGCTGCTCGTTCACGTTCACGTTCACGTTGGTGCTGGGTACGGTCTTCATCGGCTGCCCCAGCGACGACACCGGGCCGGTCGTGGTCGCTCCGCCGCCGCCGCAGGCGGTCGCGCGGCTGGTCTCGCGCGAGGGCACCGTCACGCTCACGCGCGCCGGCACCACGGCGCCCGCCGAGCCCGGCCCGCTGCAAGAGAACGACCTCATCGAGACCGGCCCCGCCTCGAAGGCGCTGGTGCGCGCGCCGGGCGGCCGCGAGATCGAGCTCGGCGACAACACGCGCTTCAAGGTGAGAAAGAACCTCGCCGACATCGAGGTCACCGAGGGCAGCATCTCGTTCCTCGCTCCCGACGAGGGCGACGGCGGGGTCGTGCAGGTGACCACGAAGTTCGGCACCACGGCGGTCGCTCCCGGCACGCGCGCCACCCTCGCGCTCGGCGACGACGGCCTCTCGGTCGACGTCTCGGTCGGAGCCATCACTCAGATCGGCGACGACGGCGGCACCCGCAGCGTCGGCGCCGGCCAGAAGCTCGAGTTCGGCGTCGGCGCCATCGAGGTGGTCGACCCCGGCACGCCCCCGAAGCAGCTCGAGGTCCAGCTCGTCTCAGAGGGCCGGGTGCTCGTGAAGAAGAAGGGCGAGACGAGGTTCACCCCCGCGAAGAAGGGCGCGCAGCCGCTGCCGAACGGCTCGGCGGTGCAGGTCGCTCAAGGCGCCAAGGCGAAGCTCACGCTCGAGGGCCTCGCGCTGAAGGTCAACGGCGGCGGCAACGTGACGGTCGAAGACACCGCGGTCGGGGAGGACGGCAACGAGGCGACCGTCGCGCTGACCGGCCAGGCGTCGCTCGCGCTCGACGGCAAGACGAAGGCGGCGCTCAAGCTGCAGGGCAAGCCGCCGGTGAAGGTGAAGGGCAAGGGCGAGTCGTCGGTGGCGGTGAACAAGTCGCGCATCGAGGTGCTGCTCGGCGAGGTCGAGCTCGAGGCCGACGGCAAGAAGGCGGTCGTGAAGGCGGGCGAGGTGGCGAACGTGACCCCGAAGGGCATCACCGTGGCGCAGCGGCCGAGGCCGGTCATCGTGCTGCCGATCGGGAAGAAGCTGCGCGTGTACTCGAAGCGCGGGCTGGGCGACGTCGGGCTCGAGGTGCCCGATCAGCTCTCGCGCGTTCAGGTCGCGAACGACTCGCAGTTCACCGACGTCATCGTGTCGGGCCCGGCGAAGGAGCAGGTGGTCGTGGCCGCTCCGGCGTCGGGCGAGCTGCACTGGCGCGCGCTCGACGACAAGGGCGAGCCGGCGGCGAGCGGCCGCGCGCGCTTCCTGCCCGACGTCGGCTCGACGAAGGACGAGGCCTCGCGCGGCGACGTGGTGGCCGAGACGGGCCTCAAGGCGATGGTCTACTTCCAGAGCGCGGTGCCCACGCTCACGTTCACGTTCCCCGTCGTCGAGGGAGCGAGGGCGTACCGGTTCCGCGTGTACCGCTCGAAGGACCTGAACACGCCCATCGTCGACAAGAAGGTGAACGAGGCGAGGGTGACCGTCGACCCCGGCGTGCTGTCGGAGGGCAGCTACCGCTGGTCCGCCACCGCGCTCGACGACGGCGGCTACGAGAAGGTCGGCGGCCGCATGAACCAGATGGACATCATCTTCGACAACTCGCTCACCTCGCTGCAGCTCGTCTCGCCGCGCGACGGAGACAGGGCCGACGGCGCGAAGGCCGCGGGAGTCGCGCCGCTCGGAGCGAAGCTGTTCGTGAACGGCAAGCCCATCGCGACCGACGGCAGCGGGCGCTTCAGCGCGGCGCTGCCGAAGAGCGACGTCGCCATCTTCCGCCTGGTGATGCAGGACGGGTCCGAGAGCTACTGGTTCCGGCGGCTGAGGAGGTAGCCCGCGCCGCTGGCTCCTGGGTTCGCGGTACCCCGGCGTCACCGCTCGACCGCTGCTGCTAGCATCGGCAGCGCGGTGACCCTCGCCCAAGCACTGCTCGAGACGATCGTCTCGAACGTCAACGACGCCATCACCGTGGTCGACCCGGCGGGCAGGTTCGTGTTCGCGAACGACGGCGCCGCGAGGCTGCTCGGCTTCGAGACCGCCGCCGAGCTGATGAGCGCCGACGCCCGCGCCGTGCTCGGCCGCTACCAGCTCCTCGACGAGAAGCTGCGGCCGCTCGACGTCGCCCGCCTGCCGAGCGCGCGCGCGTTTCTCGGCGAGTCGCCGCCCGAGATGCTCGTCGGCTGGCGGGCAGAGGGAAGCTCCGACGTGCGCTGGAGCATGCTGCGCTCGATTCCGCTGAAGGACGGGGAGGGCAGGGTGCAGGCCGTCTTGAGCTTCTTCGCCGACGTCACCGAGAAGCGGCGCCGCGAGCGCGAGCGCGACGACTTCATCGCGCTGCTCGGGCACGAGCTGCGAAACCCGCTCGCTCCGATGGTGAACGCGGTGCATCTGATGAAGCGCACCGGGCCCGACGAGCGGCTGGTCGGCATTCTCGAGCGGCAGCTCGGCCAGCTCGGCCGCCTCGTCGACGACCTGCTCGACGCCGCGCGCATCTCTCACGGCACGGTGACGCTGCAGCGCCAGGCGCTCGACCTCGGCGACCTGCTCGACGCGGCGGTGCAGGACCACCGCGGCCTGTACCTCGAGGCCGGCGTCGCGCTCGAGCTGCACGCGGAAGGTGGAGTGACCGTGAACGGCGACCCGGTGCGCCTCACGCAGATCGCGGGGAACCTGCTCGGCAACGCGCTCGAGTTCACTCCGCGCGGCGGGCGCGTGAACGTCACCGTGTGGCGCAACCAGGGCCGCGCCGAGCTGCAGGTCGCCGACAACGGCGAGGGCCTCGACGAAGAAGCGCTCGAGCGGCTCTTTCAGCCGTTCCTTCGCGCGCGCCGCGGAGGTCTGGGCCTCGGCCTCTCGGTGGTGCGCGGGCTCGTCGAGCTCCACGGCGGAAGCGTGATCGCGGCGTCGGGCGGGCCGGGCCGCGGCTCGACGTTCACCGTGACGCTTCCGCTCAGCGAGGCCGCCGTGCCCGCGAAGCCCCCGCCGGCGCCCGGCCGGAAGAGCGTACGGCCGCTGACGGTGCTCGTCATCGACGACAACGTCGACCTCGGCGTCACGCTGAGGGACCTGCTGCGCTTCGAGGTCCAGCGCGCCGAGGTCGAGCACTCGGGCGCCGCGGCGCTCGAGTCGATTCGCCGGGTCGCGCCCGACGTCGTCATCTGCGACATCGGCATGCCCGACCGAGACGGCTACTCCATCGCGCGCGAGGTGCGGGCCGACCCGGGGCTCCAGCGCGTGAAGCTCATCGCGCTCACCGGCTACGGCATGGACGTCGACCGCGAGCGCGCCGCCGCCGCCGGCTTCGCGCTGCACCTCACCAAGCCGGTCGTGCTCGACGCGCTGCTCCGGGCGCTTGACGACAGTTGACTACAGTGTGGGATTAGGGCAGAGCGCGGCGTCATGCGTTCTTCATTCCTCTGTCTTGTGGTGCTGCTGTCTGCGTGTGGAGAGTCCGACGCCGAGATCGGCGGCGGCGAGGCGATGTTCGCGGCCGAGGAGGAGATCGACACGACCTCCGACGCGCTGCTCTCGAACTCCGCGAAGGTCTGGTTCCCCATGCAGGAGGGCAACACGTGGACGTTCGCCTCCTCGAGCGGCGACACGCGCGAGATTTCGTACAGCGACGTCGAGTCGGGCGTCGCGTGGCTCGAGGGCGTCGGCCGCGAGGGGCAGTGGGCGGGCCTGTCGTCGAGCGCGCCGAACACGCTCTACAGCTGGAACTACGACGCGTACCGCTGGGAGCCGCTCTACCGCTTCGGCTACGCCGTCACGCCGTGGACCATCGGGGCCGGCTGCGACAAGTTCACCCTGCGCCGCAGCGCGACCGACGCGACCGTGGTGGTGCCCGCGGGCTCGTTCACCGGCGCGCGGACCATCTCGTACACGCACCGGCCTCCGGCGAACGCGCGCTGCATGGTTCCGGTGCTGTCGAGCATCACGTTCGCTCCGGGCGTCGGCCCCGTGATGCTGATGGGCGGAGACGGCGTGAAGTACACGCTGCGCTCGGCGCGCGTGAACGGCAAGTCGTACCCCGCCGCGCCCGCGGCCGTGACGTCGAAGCTGACGTTCGATCAGGTCTCATACACGAGCTACTCGAACACCATCGTCTGCATCACGACGCCGTGCCCGGGCAACGCGGTGACGGCCGAGGCGCGCTTCACGTACAGCATCACGAACGGCACGAACGAGACGAAGACGTGGCAGTTCAACAGCGGCTGCCAGTACGACCTCACGCTGACCGACGCGATGGGCCGCGTGATGCGCTCGGCGTCCGAGGGCCGCGCGTGCACGCTCGCGCTGACGAGCATCAACCTCGCGCCGGGCCAGACGAAGACGTTCACCGGCAGCATCGAGCTTCAGACCGTCGACGGCACCCAGCTCGAGGGCGCGTTCACCGGCAAGGCGTTCTTGATTCCGCGCTCCGGCGCGGTGGCGACGCCCGTGGCGCCGGCGACGGCTTCGTTCTCGGTGCGGGTGACGCCCGCAATTCCGTAACCGGGGCTCGGTGCTAGGCTCCGTCGGGTGGCGGTAGCCGACCCATCCACCAGCACCACGATCTCGGGCGTACGGTCGTTGAAGCCGCTGGGCCGCGTCTCCTCCAGCTGGGACGCGTTCAGCGGGTACTCGGAGGAGCTGAAGCGGGACGTCGCGCTCGCCGTCGTGCGCGCCGAGGCGCTGCGCGAAGAGGCCGTGAAGCGGAAGTTCCTCGAGGTCACGAAGATGGCCTCGGCGCTGCAACACCCGCTGCTCCAGCGCTGTCTCATGGCGGTGCCCCTGCCCGACGGCCGCTGGTCGGTGATGAGCGAGCCGGTCGACGGGCCGACGCTGCAGCAGCTGCTCGACGATCAGGGCACGATTCCCTGCGACGACGCCGTGCAGCTCGTGATGATGCTGTGCGAGGCGGTCGACGCGGCGCACCAGCGCGGCCTCGTGCACGGCGACATCGCCCCGCACTCGATTCAGCTGCCCGGCGGGCTGCACGCGTTCAAGCCGAAGGTGACCGGCATGGCGCTCGGGCTCCTGCGCAGCCGCGCGGGCACCGGCTTCCACGCGCCCGAGCTCACCGACGGCCGCGAGCCGAGCCCGCTCTCCGACGTCTACTCGCTCGGCGCGGTGCTGTACGCGTGCCTCACCGGCCGGCCGCCCGACACGCACGACGTCGACGCGCTGCAGCCGCTGCCGCAGGGTACCGAGCACCTGCTGCCGGTCATCAAGAAGTGCCTCGCAAAGGACTTCAGCAAGCGCTACTTCGCCGCGGCCGAGCTCTCGAAGGCGCTGCACAAGGCGAACGGCACGCTGGTGCCTCCGTCGCAGGTGGCGAGCACGCAGCCGCTGATCTCGCCCTCGCCGTCGAGCGACGGCTCGCTGCCGCAAGACGCGTCGCTGGGGCCCTACCAGCTCGTGCGGCTGCTGGGCGAGGGCTCGATGGGGCAGGTGTACCTGGGCCGCCACCGGGCGCTCGGGCGGCAGGTGGCGATCAAGATTCTGCGGCCGGAGCAGTACCGGCGCGGCGACCTCATTCAGCGCTTCTTCCAGGAGGCGCGCACGGTCAACCAGATCAACCACGAGCACATCGTCGAGATCTTCGACTTCGTGCAGGAGCCCGGGCCCGACGGCCCCTCGGCCGTGTACTGCGTGATGGAGCTGCTCCAGGGCGTCTCGCTCGCCGGCGAGGTCGAGAAGGGGCCGGTGCAGCTCAAGCGCTCGCTGAACATCGTGCGGCAGCTGTGCGACGCGCTGTTCGCGGCTCACAAGGTCGGGGTGGTTCACCGCGACGTGAAGCCCGACAACATCTTCCTGATCGAGCGCGCGGGCCAGAAAGACTACGTGAAGGTGCTCGACTTCGGCGTCGCGAAGCTGACGCACGCGCAGCCCGACGCGCCGCTGATCTCGACGATGGACGGCGCGATCATCGGCACGCCCATGTGCATGGCGCCGGAGCAGGCCGCGGGCGCCGCCGTCGACTACCGCGCCGACATCTACGCGACCGGCGTGATCCTCTACCTGCTGCTGAGCGGGCGGCTGCCGTTCGACGCGAAGAACTTCGCGACGCTGGCGGTGCAGCTGATCACGCAGCCTCCGCCGCCGCTGCCCGACAAGACGCCGAGCGGTGAGCAGATCGACCCCGCGCTCAAGGGGCTCGTGCTCAAGTGCCTCGAGAAGGAGCCCGACAAGCGCTGGCAGTCGATGCGCGAGCTCGGCGAGGCGCTGGTGCCGTTCATGTCGATGTCGGCGGTGCGCGCGAGCCAGCCGAGCTTCAAGCCGGTGGTGCCGCAGATGCGGCCGCCGCCCCCCGCGTCGAACGCGAAGTGGCTGGTGCTGGGAGTCGCCGCCCTGGCGCTCGGCGGCGGGACGGCGGCGTTCGTGCTGCGGCCGCACGAGACGGTGGTGGTGGTGCAGCCGCCGCCGGTGCCGGTGCCGGTGCCGGTTCCGCCGGCGCCGTCGCCGGTCGAGCCGCAGCCTCCGCCCGTCGAGCCGCCGCCCGTCGAGCCGCCGCCGCCGGTCGAGCCCCCGCCGCCGGTGAAGCCGGCGAGGCCGGTGAAGCTGACGGCGCAGCTGATCGGCGAGGTGGTGAAGAAGGGCAGCGGCGACGTGCGCAAGTGCATCGATCGGCACCAGACGGACCTGAAGGAGAAAGAGGGCTCGGTGGCGGTGGCGATGACGATCGAGCTGAGCGGCGAGGTGAAGAACCCGCAGGTGGTGACGGCGGGGCTCGCGGGGTCGGGGCTCGAGGCGTGCGTGCTGAAGGAAGTGAAGCGGTTCAAGTTCCCGAAGCACGTGGGGCCGGCGCCGCGCATCAACGTGCCGTTCAACTACAAGCTCGGGCCGCGGTGAGGGCGCTCGCGGCAGCGCTGGTGCTCGCGGGCGGCGCAGCGTGGGCGGAGGCCGGCATCCGCTGGGAGCTCTGCCGCGACGCCACGTGCGCGTGCGCGGGAGTCTCGTGCTCGTGCGGTCAGGTCTGCGACGCGAACACGCCGCGCTGCCTCGGCAGCGCGCAGGCGCTCTGCAGCAGCGACGGAGACTGCGACGCCGGCTGCGACACGTTCGTGTGCCGCAGCGGCAGCTGCGTACGGCCCGACGGAGGCACCGTCGCCCCGGGACCCGGGCCGTCGGGCGCCGCCGGTGGTGCGGGCGGTGGCTCCGGCACCGGCGGCGGGTCGTGCGGCTGCGGCTCTGCGCCGGGCGCGCTCTTCCTGCTCGCGCTGCTCAGCGCAGCTCGAAGGTGTACCGCCAGGTCAGCGTCGCGCGCACGGGAGCTCCGCCGCGCGTCGCCGGAGTGAAGCGCGCCTTCAGCACCGCCGCCCGCGCCGCTTCGCCGAGACCGTGACCCGGGTCCTCGACCACGACCGCGTCGACCACACGCCCGTCTTCGCCGACCGTCACGCGCAGCACCACGGTGCCGTCGACCTCTTCGCGCAGCGCGGCCTCCGGATACGGCGGCTTCACTTCGCTCTCGAGGGCTGCCGGCGTCTCGACGGGCTCCGGTGCGGCTGCTTCGGCCGCGCGCGGCGCTTCAATCTTCGGCGCGAGCGGCAGCTGGAACACCAACGGCGGCTCGGGCTCGGCCGGCGCCGCGACCTCGCCGCTCATGTCGCGCACCGTGCTCGGCGCCGGCGCCGCCGGCTTTCCGATTCGTGGCGCGCGCTGCTTCACGACCGGCGCAGGAGCCGGCGGCACCGGCGGCTTCACCGTCTCGACCACGTCCATCACGATCGGCGGCTTCACGACCGTCACGAGCGTCTGCGACTCCGGCAGCAGCACCAGCGCGAGCCCGTGCAGCAGCACGGACAGCACCAGCGCGGCGGCGAGGCTCAGGGGCACGGGTTCAAGCTCATACCATTGAGCGAGATGGTCGCGTTCGCGATGCGCCGGTCGCGGCAGCAGTCGTCGACGTGCGTGAGCACCACCCGGTTCCGGCCCACCGCCACGTACTGGGCGAGGTCCGCCGTCGAGCCGCCGCCGAGGAAGGCGTGCCCCGCGACGAGCCCGTTGGGGTGCGCCGCGTTGTACAGGGTGATGCGCACGCCATCGTCGACGTCCGAGATGCTCACCGCGAGGCTGTTCACCGTGAAGCCCTGCGGCAGATCGAACGCCGTCTGAAAGTACGTGAAGTCGCCGCCCGCGCGGCACGCGCAGAGGTCGGGCGCTCCGTTCTGCCCGCACATCGTCGACGGGTCCGCGAAGCTGATGTTCGGCGCCGCGTGCGCGCGCCAGCCCGAGTCGTTCTCGGCCGGAATCGACGCGTACACGTATTCCCCGACGTCGCCGTGCGTCCCGAACGACTGCGGCCAGCACGTCGGCCCCGCGCCGTCGTGAATCTGCCACGCCGTGAGGCTCGGGCTGCGAATGCAGACCGTGCAGTTCTCGTCGACCATGCCGTCGCAGTCGTCGTCGACGCCGTTGCCGCACACCTCGGCCTGAGGCGCCGGCGCCGAGCACGCGCCGTACGCGCCCGCAGAGCAGACCTCGACGCCCGCCCCGCACGCGCTCGAGCACGCGCGCTGCAGGCTCTCGTCGACCTGCCCGTCGCAGTCGTCGTCGAGGCCGTTGCACACCTCGGCCTGCGGCGCCGGCGCGGTGCACCCCAGCCAGCCGCCGTTCGTGCACGTCTCGGTGCCCGCGCCGCACGAGCTCGAGCACGCGCGCGTGAGCCCCTCGTCGACCGTGCCGTCGCAGTCGTCGTCGATGCCGTTGCACGTCTCGACCGCCGGCACGACCCGGTCTTCGCAAGCGCCCCAGGCCGGCTGCTGCAGCTCCGAGCCTCCGAGGCAGCGCTGCAGGCCCGCGCGGCAGATTCCGACGCCCGAGAGCGCGGGGTCGAGCTCCCAGCACGAGCGCGTCGCGCCGGGCGAGCAGCCGCAGTCTTCGTCGACCAGGCCGTCGAGGTCGTCGTCGAGGCCGTTGCCGCACAGCTCCACGCGCGGCGGTGCTCCTGCGTCGGGCTTCGGAGCCGGCTTCTGCTGCGACTGCGCCGCACCGCCTCCGCCGCTACCGCCACCACCGATATCGACCGCCTGCGTTCCGCAGCCGGCCATCATCACTGCCACCACCCAAGCGTCGAGGGTCCGCTTCATGTGCACTCCAGTGCACAGTTATCGACTCTCGAATCACCTTGTTTCGCCTCGACGTTTTCTTGAAAAGTGAGAAGAGGGCGGCGAAGAGGAGGAGCCCGCTGGAAGTGCCGCATGCGCAGGTCTGAGTCTGGAAGGAAAGCAGAGTCGCATTCGGGGGCTGCGCGGCCGGATCCGCGGTGACCTCGACGGCGAACCGGTACTCGTCGCGCAGGCCGTTGGTCGCGAAGACGCAGAGGTCGACCGGGCCGGTGGTGTCGGGCGTCCACTTCACCTCGCCGGTCATGGGGTCGACGCCGAAGCTGGCCGGCGGGGTGTCGCAGGTGCCGAACGCGACCGGCAGCGTGCCGTGCTCGAGGCCGACGCGGCCCTGCGTGTTGTACGCGTACGGCCGGCCCACCACCGCGGTGGCCAGCGCGTCCTCCGTGATCTCGGGAGGAATCACGCCGCCGCCGTCGAGGCCGATGACGCCGGCGTCGAAGCGCATCGGGCGCCCCGCGTCGAAGGCCGCGCACACGGCCAGCGCGCAGCTGCCGCTCTGGCAGTCCGTGTCGGTGACGCACGGCGTGCCTCCCGGAGCGAGCACCCGCTTCATGAGCACCTGCCGCGCCAGCGTCCCCATCGACGCGCTCGGCGTGAGCCGGTGGTAGCCGATGAGCCCGGTCGAGGCCGCGCCGATCGAGAGCGCGGGGTCGACGCCCGGGGCCACTCGCTCGGGGGCGTAGTGCGAGAGGTCGCTCGCGACGCGCTCGGCCCAGACCGCCGCGCCGCCGTTCGAGGCGTCGCGGTCGTCTTCCCAGCTCACCACCCACTCCTTGCCGTCGAAGGCGACGCGAGGCCGCCGCTCGATGCCGGGGCCGTCGGTGAGCTGCACGCCCGCGGCGTCGATGGCAGCGCCGGCCGCGGCGGGCACGCGCAGGCCCCACAGGTTGCTGCTGCCGACGCCGCGCGAGTCGCGCCACACCACGATGAAGTCGCGGCCGTCGGTCGCGACCGCAGGCTCGCTCTGCTCTCCGAGTCCCACGGCGATCGGCAGCGGCAGGGGGCCGTCGACCGGAGAGCCCGCGCGGTTGAAGCGGCGCGCCCAGACGTCGAGGCCGGCGGCGTTCTTCTCAGTCCACGCGACGAGCACGTCGCCGGCCGGGGTGGCGGCGGCTGCGGGCTCCTGCTGCTGGCCGCCGGCGCCACCGACGGTCAGATCCGGCACCATGCCGGCGACGCCCGGGTCGTAGACGAGCGCGTGAAGCTGCCACGCGGGCCGCTGCGTATAGAAGACGGTGTAGTGCGCCCCGTTCCACACCGCGGCCGGCTGCGCGTGCGTCTCGCCCATGCCCGGGTCGCTCAGGCCCCTCGGCGCGGTCGCCGTCGCGGCCCCGCCGACCTGCACGCTCTTGATCGAGCGCGTGGGGCCGTCGGCGTACGCGACGAGAAACTCACCGGAGGGACCGGCGGCCGCGGCCGGCTGCTCCTGCGGCCCGGGCCCGAGGACGAGCGGGAAGCCGGCGTCGGGGCGGCCGTCGACCACGAACATGCCGTACAGCTCGCTGCTCGCGTTCGGGTCGCGCGTGTCCTGCCAGGCGACGAGATCGACCCCGCGCTGCGTGGCGACCGCGACCGACTGCGACTCCGCGGGGAAGGCGCTGACCAGCTCGCGCGAGAGGAAGCCCGACCCGAACGGCACCGCGAAGCGCGACGCGTAGACGTCGGGGAAGCCGTCGAGCCCGCGGCCGTCGGTCCACACGGTGACGGCGGTGGTCGCCTCCGCGTGGACCGCGGGCAGCTCCTGGTCGCCGCCGCCGGTGAAGATCGGCGACTCCTGCGCCAGCGTGCCCGCCGCCAGCGCGCTGCCGTAGATGTCCCAGTCGCCGCCACGGTTGTCGGCCCAGACCACGTACGAGCCGCTCAGCGCCGGAGCGACCTGATCGCTGAACGGCCGCGCGGCCAGGGCCCGCGACGGTGAGACGCCGCCGTCGGGGAGCAGCTGCGCCCAGTAGAGATCCCAATCGGGCATGCGCCGCTCGCCCCACACGAACTGGAACCCCGTGGGCGAAGACTGCACGAGCGGCCACGCGACGCCGGCGTCGTTCGAGCCCGGCGCCGAGATCGCCAGCGGCGGGTCGTTCGCGGGCTCGAGCGTCGACGGGTTGAGCCGCGTGCCGACGACGCCTCTGCCGGCCTCTTCCCAGACGAGGAACAGCGAGGTGCCGGCGTTGCGGCCGATCGCGAGCTGCGGCGTCCGGCTCACGCGCGTCGGAACTTTCTCGATCGGGTAGCGCGCAGCGTTCGCGCCCGTCGGAGTCCCCGAGATGATCGCGACCTCGAGATCGCTCTGCGCGTTGCGCGACTCCGTCCACGCGAGCACGTAGTTGTCGCTGCTGAGCCAGACGAGCGACGGCTCGTGCTGGCGATCGAGCGTGCGCGGCACGAGGCTCCGCGCCGTGCCGACGACCTTGCCCTCGGCGTCGAGCTGCGCGCCGTGGAGCAGCCCCGACGGCTCGTCGGCCCACACCGCGAAGCACGACTGCACCGCGGGCGAGCATTCGACCACGACCTGGTGCTGATTGCCCAAGAGCCCCGCGACGAGCGTCGGCCCATGCAGCAGGCTCGCGTTTGTTCCGTCGATGGTGGCGCTGTAGAGGTCGAGCTCGCCGCGCCGCGAGTCCTCCCACAGCACGAGGTAGCCAGAGCCCATGCCGGGAAGCGGCCGGACGACGGCGGCGCGCTGGGCGCCGGGCGTCGCGCTCAGGTTCGCCGGCCGGGGCACCGAGAGCTCGGCGGCGGCGGTGATCAAGGCCGCGCCCGCGCGCTCGGCGGTCTCGACGGGTTGACCACAGCCTGCAGCGCACAGCAGGAGAACCCCGACACGTCGCATGGGTGTTGGTCCCTCGGGAGGCACCGGCCGGATCGCCTCGGAAGGCTACCACCGTCTCGAAAATTCGTCGGTCGGCCGGCAGCAAGTCCGCTGAAGCACAAGCACCTTCACGGGCACACCCCGTGCTCACCGCGGCCTGCACATGCGCTCGTTGCTCCTGGTCTGTTCGGTCTCGATGATGGGTTGCTTCGCGGCCACCTGGGAAGCGGACGGCGGCACGGGCGGCACGGCCGGCGGCACGGGCGGCACCGCGGGAGGCCAGGCGACGGCGGGCGGGCTGGGCAGCAGCGGGGGCAGCGGCGGCAGCGGTGGGCGGGGCACGAGCGGCGGCGGCCACGGCGGCACGAGCGGCGGGCGCGGCGGAGGCTCCGGTGGCGGCAGCGCCGGAGTCTGCATGGGCGCGCCTGCCTGCACGGAGGCGTTGGACTGCCAGCTCGGCCAGTCGTTCTGCTCGAAGAACGGCGGCACGACGCGCGCGTGCTGCGAGCCGTGCCCGGTCGTCGACGCGGTCTGCGCGCCGGGCTACGTGATGGTGCCGGCGGGCATCGAGCCGCTGACCGGCTGCGGGCAGGCGTCGTGCGTGCCCGACACGGGGGTGCAGTGTCCCGAGAACTACTCGCCGGTCTGCTCCACGAGCGGGCAGACGTACGGCAACCTGTGCGGGCTGATGCGGGCGCAGGCGACGCTGCTGCACCTCGGCGAGTGCGTGCCGGGCGAGGGCCTCGACTGCGGCCAGAGCGGCAACACGTGCGGCACCTCGGGCGCGCTGTACTGCCGCGACGCGTGCCCGCAGTGCGACGCGTGGATTCTGCGCTGCACGAAGGTGGGCGTCTGCGTGTGGGACGGCGATTGTCCCGCGGGTGCGCCGCCGCCGCCCGCGGTGTGCCCCGACGGCAGCCCGCCGCGGGCTTCGTGTGTGAGCCACGCCTGCCAGTACAGCTGCCCATGAAAAAAAGGGGACAGGCTACTTTTCTGTGCAGTCGGGCGTCGGGCGTGGCGCGGCGTGGGGCTCCGCTGCGCGGAAAAGTAGCCTGTCCCCTTTTTCTCCTCGTGCTGGGCTGCTCGGGCATCGGGCCGAAGGTCGAGATTCCTCCCATCGACCCGCACGGCGGCGACGCCGGCGAGCAGACGAGCGGCTGCCTCAGCGACGGCGAGTGCGGCGCCGGCCAGGTCTGCGTGAACTGCGGCGGCACCGGCGTGTGCACGCCCGGCTGCCGGGCCGACACCCAGTGCGGAGCGCGCGACATCTGCCAGCTCGGCACGCAGTGCCAGACGTGCCCGTGTCCGCCCGGCTGGTGCCTCTTGAACCCGTGCCGCGACGAAGACTCCGACGGCTTCGTGCCGGGCGACGACCCGCTGGTCACGTGCCCGAACAAGCAGAAGGGCGACTGCGACGACCGCGCGGCCGAGATTCACCCCGGGGCCACCGAGTACTGCAAGAACTACAGAGACGACAACTGCGACGGGAAGCTCGACGAGCGCGACCCGGCGTGCGTCTGCCCGGCAGGCCAGCAGCGCTGCAACGACAGCTGGGAGTGCGGCGGCATCGGCGTGAACCAGTGCAACCGGGGCTGCTGCGAGGCGTGCAGCATGCCGGTGAAGCCGACGTGCAGCTTCGGTGGAGGCAGCTACTGCGCGGTGCGCTACGGGGCGAACCCGTACTCCGGCTGCAGCTACGGGTGGACGTGTGACGCCTGCGGCAGCTGTCCCACGACGGTCGACCCGGTGTGCGGCGTGAACGGGTCGACGTACGACAACCTGTGCCTGATGAACCTGCGGCGGACGACGCTGCTGCACGCGGGCGAGTGCCTGCCCGGCGAGAGCATGTACTGCGACGGGCCGTCGGGCGTGGCGCTCGACGGCGGCTGCGGCCCGAGCGGGGAGCTGTACTGCCGCAAGAGCTGCCCGGGCGGCACGAGCTGCGGCTACTCGCAGTGCACGAAGAAGGGCGCGTGCGTCATCGACTCGGACTGCCCGGCGGGCCTGCCGCCTCCGGCGCCGGCCGACTGCGACGGCGGCACGCCGGTGCTGCGCTGCGTTTCGAACGCCTGCGTGAGCCGCTGCGGCTAAGCTGCGCGTCGTGCGCCTGCGAGTCCTCTTTCTCTCGTTGCTGGTCCTCGGCTGCACGGACCACAGCAAGAAGATGAAAGAGAAGATGGAGCAGCGGGAGCAGGCGAAGAAGGACCTCGACAAGGTGGCCGAGGCGAAGCGGAAGGCGGCGATTCCGGTGATCGAGGCGGCGAAGCTCGACCCGCCGTGGGACGACGCGAAGTACCAGCGCGTGGCGACCGGCAAGCCGTGTCCCGAGGGGCTGTGGGCGCTGTTCTCGACGGTGCCGGGCGAGGGCGAGGAGCAGAAGAAGAACGCGGCGAAGAGAGAGGAGCTCGCGAAGCAGGTGCGCGAGGGCACCTACGTGACGAACCTGCGGCTGTCGGGGGGCGTGAAGGTGCACCCGTACAACGCGAAGAAGAAGACGACCACGGTGGAGATCGACGGCCTCGTGGAGTGCACCGACGGGCTGGGCATGGTGTCGCTCGCGTGGGGAGAGCCGGCGAAGCCGTTCAGGCCGCCGGGAGGCGGAGGCGACGACGACGACGAGGCGCTGACGCCGCAGAGCGTGTGGAGGGCGCGGCCGCTGCTGCTCAAGCTGCCGTTCGCGACGAAGGCCGAGGCGGCGAAGTTCGCGGAGGGCCCGGGCACGCTGCTGGAGGCGAGGCTCGTCTACACGCTCGGCAAGCCGGACCTCGACAAGCACGTGGTGAAGACGTCACGGCTGGCGCAGGAAGATGGGACGCGGCCCGGCGAAGACGCGATGGACTGGGGCGCGGGGAGGCTCGTGCACGTCGAGCTGATCGGCGTGAGGCTGTCGACGGATCACGAGAAGGTGGCGGTGGTGGAGAAGCTGTACAGGTGAGCTGGCAGTTGGCAGTCAGCAGTCGGCAGTAACAGCCAGTCACCCTGCGAACTGCCGACTGCCGACTGCCGACTGCCGACTCAGATCAGCCTGGCGCGTTCGACTTCGGCCCGGGCGCCGACCTGCGCAGCACCTCGTTCACCTCTCTGCGCAGGAGCTCCTCGTCGGCCGTCTTGCAGATGAAGCCGTCGGCGCCGCTCGAGCCGACGAGCTTCTGGAGCTCAGCGGCCGACTTCGCCGAGTACAGGACGATGCGGCACGCGTGCAGCTGGTGGGCCCGCGCGATCCACACCACGGCGTCGCCCTCGAGCGTCGGCATCGACACGTCGACGAGCGCCAGGTCGGGCCGCCACTTCTCGAGCGAGATGAAGAACACCGGGGGCTCGCTGGTCGCGTACACCTCGTGCCCGCCCGCCTCCAGCGCGAGCTTCGTCGCGTTCAGCACCAGCGCGCTGTCGTCGAGCAACAGGATGCGGCCCATGGGTCGGTTCTGACCCACCGACCTTATTCCCTGCGCCTCGTTCCGTCGACCATCACCGCACGCCAACGGCGACCGCGACCGCGCCGTGCGAGAGCCGGAACAGCTCGACCCGCGTGTCGGGGTTCGCCACCCGCGCCGGCGCCAGCGACTCCACGCGCACGCTCTTCGCGCCGGGCTGGAACACGCCGCCGATGCGGAGCTTCAGCACCGCCTCCTTCAGCGCCCAGACCGCCGCCTGCGTGCCCTCGTTCGTGAACGCGCCGCACGCGTCGCCCTCGCCCTCGCTCATCACGCGGCGCGCGATGCGCGGCAGCCTCCGCCCGTCTTCGTCGTCGCAGACGTCGACGCCCACCGCGAACGCCGACGCCGCCGCCACCGCGTAGCGCTTCGTGTGGCTGATGTTGATGACGAGGCCGGTGCGGCGCGCGCCGTCGAACCACACCTCGGGCGCCTCGCTCTCGGCCGGCAGCACCTCGGTGCGCGCGGGGTCGAGCCCGAAGCCCAGGTGGAGCAGCTCCTTCGCGACGCGCCGCCCGTGCAGCCACTCGCTGCGCCGGTGCGGCCACGGCATCGTCGCGAGCAGCGCCTGCTCGCGCGGGCCGAGCACCACCGCCGGCTCGCCGTCCTGGCGCTCGTGGGCGAGCAGCTTCGCTCCGAGGGCGTCGGGCTCGAGGGCTCCGGCTAGCAGGGGACGACCGACCGTCACGGCAGACATGTTAGAGGCTCGCGGCGTGGAGGAGCTGGAAGACTTCTTCCGCGGCTACGCGGCGGAGTTCGAGGCGGGCGACGTCGCGGCCATCACCGCGCGCTGGCTCTACCCCTGCCACGTCACCACCGACGCCGTCGACGGCATCTCGGCCGTCGCCGTGCCCAGCCCCGAGGCCTTTCACGGCCCCATTCACCAGGTGCTCGAGCTGTACCGGCGCGTCGGCATGAAGCGCATTCGCCTGCTCGCGCTCGACGTCGACACGCTCTCGGCGCAGCTCCGCCGCGCCACCGTGCGCTGGGGCCTCGCCGGCCTCGCCGACCTGCCGCTCTACGACTTCACCACCTCGTACGTGCTCGCGCGCCGCGACGGCCGATGGAAGCTCGTGAGCGCCGTCGCCCACGACGAGCTGCAAGCGTACCGGCGCTTCATCGGCCGCTGACGAACCGACGAACTGCAAGCTGCCGGCTGCCGACTGCCGACTGCCGACTCCTAAGGTGTCGTCGGGTCGATCTGCCAGACGAACAGCGTCCACGAGCTGGCGGTCGTGCCGGTCGACGTCGGCTCCCCGCGCGTGACCTGCACCGTCGAGTCGTTCGTGAACGACGCCCGCGCGGCGGCGTCGCGGAAGCGGTCCGAGGTCGTGTCCGACGATTCTCCCATCGACTGGCCGCCGAACGTCGTGGCACCGAAGAACGCGATGGTGCGCGTCTGGTCGATCGGCTGCGTCAGCATGACCGGCGAAGCGTCGAGCACCGTCGCCGGCATCGTGACGAGAAAGCGGTCGACGCGGTGGCCGGGCACGCGCACGCGCTCCCAGTCGACGTCGAGGGCGCCGTCGTCACACGCGCCGCCCGCGCCCGCGGTGCGCGTGAACGTCAGCGTCGTCGCGTCGGTGACCGTGCCGCGGACGCCGAGGCGGCAGATGTCGCGGTTGCCGCTCCCCTGGCTGTAGCGCCAGCTGTACAGCAGGAACTGCGGGTCCGTGGAGCTCGCGACCGTGACCGGCTCGGTCTGGTCGTTGTCCGGAATCGTCAGCGAGCTTGCAGGGCGGTCGACGGTGGCCCCCGTCCACTCGACGACCTGCAGCGAGTGCGTGAGGTCGAAGTCGGGCGCCGACCGCCGGCGTATCTCGACCGTCGTCGCGTTCGCGAGCCGCACGCTCGACCAGCGCTCCTCGGTGAACTGAACCGCGGTCGGGAGCGTCGTCGACATCAGCAGGAACGTGCTCGCCGGGTTCACCGCCGCGATGGTCTGCGTCGTCGTCGCCGACGGCGTGCCGGTGCTCAGCGACGTGACCGACAGGTGCTGCACGTTCAGCCCCGCCGCCCGCGACACCGTGTACCAGCGAATGGAGATGGCGCCGACCACGCCGCCGCGAGCGCACGTCAGCGTCGAGGCGTCGGTGAGCACGCAGCGCACCGCCGTGCTGCTGATGCCGCCGACCTCGCTCGTCGCCTGGAACACGAAGAACGTCTTCGTCAGGTCGGTGTTGAGCGCGGGGCTGATGGTGCAGGGCACGCTGGCGACCGTCGCCGCCATCGCGCACGTGCCGGTGCGCACCGCCGGCATGATGGTCTGGCCCTGGGTGGCCGGGTTCGGGATTCCGGCGCCGGCCGCCGTGATGCTCGGCGAGCCGCCCGTGATGCCCCGCATCGAGAACGACACCGTGCTGGAGCCGCCCGTCATCGTCACCTGCGTCACCGGCGCGCCGCTGCAGTTCGTCGAGTTGTAGAACGTGACGCCCGTGGTGGGTGACGCCGACAGCATGACCACCGTGTTCGCCGCCGGTGCGCTCACGTTGTTCGCGACGTCCTGCGACTGCACCGTCATCGCGCCCGAGCACTCGCCCGCCATCAGGCTCTTGACGCCCGTCGTGTAGACGAGCTTGTCCGGCAGGCCGACGTTGACGGTCTCGTTCTGCGAAGCCGACGTGATGCCGCCGGTCGCGGTCACGGTGACCTGCACGGTCTGCGGCAGGTCGCCGCCCCTCACGTAGAAGCTGCCGCCGCCCTGGCCCGCCATCAGCGGGATGTTGGCGAGCGCCATCGTGCACGCGGCGTCCTGCCAGAAGCTCACGCCCATCACCGGTACCTCGCCCGGCGTCAGCGTCGTCGGCGCGCTGACCGGCGCGGCGTTGCCGTGCATGTCGACGGTGCGGACGGAGGCGGGCGTGGGGTGGCACTCGCGCACGCGCATCGTCAGCGGGCTGTTCGTGAACTGCAGCGCGACCGCGGCCGCCGGGTCGACCGTGACCGGCGTGCTCACCATGCCGACGCTCGCGTTCTGCGCGGTGACGGTGCGCATGCCCGCGGCCGTCGCGCTCACCCAGAAGTTCGTGGTGGTCGAGCCCATCGGAATCGTGATGGGCATCGTCTGCGTGCAGCCGCTGTCCGAGTAGAACGTCGCGTTCGCCATCGGCGCGGTCAGGGTGAGAATGAGGTTGCTGCCGGCCTGCGCGGGGTTGTTGAACGCGTCGCGCGCCTCGAGCGTGAACACGCCCGAGCACGCGCCCGCGGTGACCGACGCCGGCGCCGCGAGGAACACCATGCGCGACGGCGGAATCGGGCTCAGCGTCGCGTTCTGAGAGGCCCCGGTGACGCCGCTGGCATTCGCCGAGAGCTGCACGGTCGCCGGCACCGTGCCCACGAAGTAGAAGCTCACCGAGCTCATGCCGGCGGGAATCGTCGCCATCGTGATCGCCGGCATCGCGCAGCCCGCGCCCGCGTGGAACGTGAAGCCGCTCGCCGCCGTCGTCCCCAGCGTCAGCTGCAGCGCGCCCGTGGTGACCGGGTTGTTGTGCTGGTCGCGGCGCTGAACCGTCACCACGTTCGAGCACTGGCCGACGTTGCGCGTCTGCTCGAGCGTCGTGAACACGAGCTGCGAGGCCGCCGCGGGAATCACGGTGTTCAGCTGCGATGGGTTGCCGAGGCTCGAGCTCGCCGTGAGGGTGTACGGCCCGGCGACCGTGCTGCGGAAGTAGAACGTCGTGCTCGACGTGCCCATGCTCAGCTGCACCATCGGGTTGAGCGTCACGCACGCGGGGTCGCCGCAGAAGTCGAACGGCATCGCGCTGACTCCGAGCGTGATGGGCGTGTTCGCCGAGACCGGCGACGGGTTGCCGAACATGTCGCGCGACTCGAGCGTCACCGCCGCCGACACCGTGCCCGCCGTCACCATCGTCTGCGGCGCGCTGCTGAACACCAGCGTCGTCGGCGCCGACACGAAGATGTTCTGCTGCTGCGTCGCCGGCGTCAGCGCGCCCGAGCTCACCGTCAGCACCGGCATGCCCGGCGCCGTGCCGCGGAAGTAGACGCTCACCGAGGGCTGCAGCGACGGAATGTTCACGCTGGTGATGGCCATGCCCGAGCAGCCCGCGGCGCCGTAGAACGTGATGCCTGCGCCGCCCATGAGCCCGACGGCCAGCGGCGAGGCGGCGGTGACGAGGTTGTCGAAGGTGTCGCGGCGCTCGATGGTGAACGCGCCCGAGCAGGCGCCGGTGCCCAGCGTCTGCGGCTGCGTCGCGATGGTGAGCTTCGCGGCGCCGGCGGCGTTGACGGTGAGCGGCTGGGTCGCCATGCCGAGCGCGGCGTGCTGCGCCTGCAGCGTGTACGAGGGGATGATCGTGCCCCGCGCGTAGAACGTGACCTGCGACTGCATGCTGGGGATGGTCGCGTTCACGACCGGCGCGGTCATGCACGCCGTGTCGGAGTGGAACGTGATGCCCGTCGTGGGCGCTCCCGAGAGCGAGAGCAGGTGGTCGCTCGTCACCGGAGCCACGTTGCCGAACGCGTCTTGCGCCTGCGCCACGAGCGGCCCCGCGCAGTTGCCCGCGGTGACGGTGCGCGCCGGCGGCAGGAAGACGAGCGCGCTCGCCGCCGCCGGGCGGATGTTCGCCACCTGCTGCCCCGGCCCCATCAGCGTCGACGTGGGAGTCATCGTGACCATCGCCGCCACCGTGCTGCGGAAGTGGAAGCTGACCCGCGACTGGTTCGCCGGCAGCGTCGCCGACGTGATCGGCGTGGAGCACTGCGCGTCCGAGAAGAACTGGAAGCCCGGCGCCATCACCGACGAGGCGAGGTTGATGGTGAGGTCGCTCGCGACGTTCGAAGCGTTCGCGCCGTTGTCGCGCGCCTCGAGGGTCACCGCGCCCGAGCACTCGTTCGCGATGCGCGTCTGCGGCGCCGTCACGTAGGCGAGGTTCGACGGCGGCATCACGCCGATGTTGGTGACCTGCGTCGGGTCGGGGTTGAGCGACGAGTCGGCGAGCATCGTCACCGGGCCCGCCGTGTTGCCGCGGTACGAGAACGTCACCGTGTTCATGCCCGTGGGAATGCTGAGCATCGTGACGGCCATGCCCGCGCAGCCTGCGCCCGCGTAGAAGCTGAAGCCCGACGGCGGCGACGCCGACAGCGCGATGGCCAGCGGCCCGGCCGTGACGTTCGACGGGTTGCCGAAAGGGTCGAGCGTCGACAGCCGCACCGGCCCGGAGCACATCGTCGTCTGCACGCCCTGCGCGGGCGACGTGAAGTCGAGCCGCACCGGCGGCGCCGGGTCGATGATCTGGGTCTGCATGGCGAGCGCGAGCCCGGGGCCCGAGGCGGTGACCGTCGGCATGCCCGCTCCGGTGGCGACGAAGTAGACGGTCGCCTGGCCGGTGCCCGCGGGAATCGCGGCGGCGGTGATCATCGCGCTCGCCGAGCAGCCGGGCCCGCCGAAGAACGTCATCGTCGGCCCGCTCAGCCCCAGGCTCACCGCCGCGGCGGACACCGCGGGCGAGCCCTGCGCGTCTTGCAGCTGGAGAGACATCGCGCCCGAGCACATGCCCGCGACCACGCGCTGGCTCGTGGTCGTGAAGACGATGCGCGTCGGGTCGCCGGCGATGATGTTCTGCGTCTGAGTCGCCGTGCCGAGCGCGCCGGCCGAGGCGTCGAGGCGCACCATCGCGGGCGTGCGCGACGCCCGGAAGTAGAACGTGAGCGACGAGGTGCCGCTCATCAGCGGCGACATCATCGGCAGCACCGTCGTGCAGCTCGCGTCGGAGTACAGCGTGAACCCCGTCGCGGGCGTGGGGCTCAACGTGACCGGGACGTTCGCGGAGACCGGCGCGGCGTTGTTCCACAGGTCGCGCGCCTCGACGGTCACGGCCTGCGAGCACGCGTCCGACTTCACCGTCTGCGGCGCGGTGCGGAACGCGATGGAGCTCGCCGCGCCGGGGTTCACGCGGAGCTCCTGCTGCGCGGCGTCGAAGCCGCCGCCGCTCGCGACGAGCATCGTGGCGCCGGCGATCTGCCCGCGCGCGTGGAAGCGCACCTGCGTCTGCTGGCGGGGAATCGTGCGCATCGCCGCGGGAATCGTGCAGCCCGAGTCTTCGTAGAACTGCAGCGACAGCGCGCCCTGCTCGGCGAGCGTCACCACGACGTCGGCCCCGACCGGAGCCGGCATGCCCATCGCGTCGCGCGCCTCGATCACGATCGCCTGCGAGCACAGCGTGGCGCCGGTGACCTGCGGCAGGCTCGTGAAGGCGAGCGCGACGGGCGGGCGGGCGCAGGCGACTCCGCTGCACATCGCGTCGTCGCAGCCGACCCGGCCGTTGCAGTTCATGTCGGTCAGCATCGTGCAGACCTCCATGGCGCCCGGGTTGATGGTGCGCTGCGAGTCGTCGCAGTCGTGGCCGCCCTTCGTCGTGCCGATGTACGTGTCGCCGTCGGCGTCGTCCTGCGGCGACGGCGGGCGCACGGTGAGCGACACCTTCTCGACCTTGCCGGGGGTGAAGCGCGCGGCCTGGTCGGAGGACGCCGAGTTCGGCCTCGCCTGGTCACCGCACTCGGCGGTCGCCGGAGTCCACAGGCCCAGCGCGCGCACGCGGATGTCGGCCGGCAGCGCGACGTCGCCCGACTGGCCGATGGCGATCTGCAGCGCGCTCTTGGCACCGCGCTCGAAGCGGCGCGTGACGAGCACGGTGCCGTCTTCACTCGAGAGCTGCAGCTCGATGCAGGTGACCTTCGCCATCGGGTCGATGGCGACGTCGGCGATGAGCCCTCCGTCGCCGGGGCCCTTGCGGCATGCCGCAAGCGTGATCAGGACGAGGAGCAGCGACCGCGAGTTCATGAGGGGCGCGCGGAATCTACTACGGTGGCCGCCGACATGGCGGAATGGGACGAGCTCGGAGCCGGCCGCGGGCCGGGTGGCCGCACCGCGTTGCACGCCGCCGCCAACCATGATGGTGAGCCGCACCTGCCGCGACTGCTGAGGTCGACCGGGCTCCCCATCGACGTGCGCGACGACGCGGGAGCCACGCCCCTGCACTGGGCGGCCGAGGCCGGCTGCCCCGAGGTCATCTCGACGCTCGCGCGGCTGGGCGCCTCGCTCGACCTGCCCGACGGCCAGGGCTTCACGCCCATCGACCTCGCCGTGCTCTCGCGTGAGCCGCTCACGCTCGACGCGCTCATCGCCGCCGGCGCCCGGAGCGCGAAGCTCGAGTCGCTCATGGAGGCCGCCCGCATGGGCTCGGTGCCCGCGATGCGGCTGTTGCCCGAAGGCGCCCGCGCCGCCGACGGCCAGACGCTCGCGCACTGGGCGGCCGAGGCCGGCGCCGTCGAGCTGCTGCCGCGCGAGGTGAACGTCGCCGACGCGAACGGCATCCGCCCGCTGTTCATGGCGCGCTCGGCCGCCGTCACGCGCGCGCTGCTCGAGCGCGGCGCCGACGTGCGCGCCGCCGACCGCTTCGGGTTCACCGCGCTCCACTGGCTCGGCGCCTTCGCCACGAAGGAGCAGCTCGACCTCCTGCTGCAGGCCGGCGCGGACCTGAGGGCGCGCAACGCCAGGGGCCTGACTCCGCTGGAGAACGCGCTGGAGCACGGGCTTCACCCCGCCATGGAGCTGCTCGGCCCGGCCTACGTCTTCCACCCCGACGACCTCTCGGAGCCGGGCTGGAGCGTGACCCACTACGCCGCGGCCCTGGGCAGCGTCTCGGCGGTGACCGCGCTCGTGCGGGCAGGCCGGCTGGACGAGAAGAGCGACGACGGGTACACCGTGGCGGATCAGGCCCGGGCCTTCGGCTTGCAACTTCCAAACCCGGTAGAGCGATAATAGGAGCCCCTCAATGCCCCCCATCGAACGAACCACAGGCTCGCAGGCCGCATCGACCACCAACACGACGACCCCTGCACAGAAGTACACCGTGCAGCCGGGTGACACGCTCGGCGCCATCGCGAGCCGTGCGGGGGTGACGGTGGCGCAGCTGCAGAACGCGAACAGCGCGCGCTACCCGAACATCATGGACCCGAGGAAGCTCGGCGTTGGCTGGGAGCTGACGATTCCGACGGGCGGCCGCGTGCCGGACGGCGGCGGCCAGACGCAGCCCACGAACGCCGGCTGGGCGCCGCGGTCGAACGACAAGGTGCTGTTCGTGGCGATGAACGACTCCGAGAACCACCGCTCGACGCTCGAGTCCGACGCGCTGCGGAGCCGCGGCACCGACGTGTCGGTGATCAAGAACGACCAGCGCAACCAGGACAAGATCACGACCTCCGACGGGCGCCAGCACGACCTGAAGACGAAGGAGGGCGCGATGTCGTTCGCGCTGACGCTGGGCCTGCCGGCCGAGCAGACGCAGAAGATCGCGAACGTGCTCAGCCAGGACAACTGGGCGCTGGACCAGGGCCGCGACGAGCTCGCGCAGATCGCGCAGCAGTGGGCGAAGGCCGAGCGCGGCGGGCAGATTCCCTCGCGCTTCGTGCTCTCGGGCCACCAGACGGGCAGCGGCGTGTACGGCGAGAACAACGGCAAGCTGCCGTGGGAGGTGCTCGGCGAGCTCGCCGAGGCGATGCCGCGCGGCGCGCGCAGCGTCGAAGACTTCCTGGTCGCCGGCTGCTACTCGGGCGGCCAGGCCTCGATGGAGAAGTACCAGGCGATGTTCCCGAACGTGAAGACCATCATGGCGTACGAGGGCAGCTCGCCCGGCGCCGCGTCGGGCGCGGTGGCGCACCAGCGGCTGTGGGAGCAGGCGACCCGCGGCCAGAGCCAGGGCATCAACCACGAGCGCTTTGCCCACATGCGCAAGGGCGAGAACGTCTCGGTGTGGACGAGGGACGGTGGCCTGCAGGGCGCGGCGCCTCCGCCGCTCGACCAGCTGCGCACCCAGATGGAGAGCGGGCGCGCGGCGTACGAGGCTGCGTTCAACGGCACCGCTCGCATCGAGAACCCGCAGACGGGCCCGGTGCGCGACTTCTACTCGACGATGCAGCGCATGCTGCAGCACCCCGACCTGCCGGCCGCCGAGAAGCAGGCGCTGACGCTGCAGAAGGACCAGACGATTCGCCTGCTGTTCTACCCGGTGGTCTCGCAGCGCTTCCAGGAGACGCACGGCGCCCGCGTGGGCGAGGCGTTCCGCCAGGTGGGGCTCCAGCCGCCGAACTTCCAGACGATGACGCGCGCGGAAGGGCTGGCCGCCATCAAGCAGTTCGAAGAGAAGCTTCAGGCGAGCCCGAACGCGAACGCGCAGCGGCAGCTGCAGCTGCTCAAGGACTTCGCGCAGCTCAAGCCGAACGTCATCCCGGACACCTGGGTGTAGGCAGACGAATGATGATCGCCGTAATGATGATCGGCGATCATCATTCATCAGCGACGCCTGTGTAGGCGTTCTGGTGGGGTGTCGCGCTTGAGCTAGACTGCGCGGGCTTTGCCGCCGGCGAAGACTTTCAGCGGCCATCGGGTCGGTGAGTACGAGCTTGTGAGCCGCATCGGGGTGGGCGGCATGGGGATCGTGTACGAGGGCCGCCACCCCATCATCGGCAAGCGCGTCGCGGTGAAGGTGCTGAAGGCGAAGCTGTCGACGGACCCGGTGTTCGTCGAGCGCTTCGTGTCGGAGGCGCGCGCGGTGAACGAGATCCGCCACCGCGGCATCGTCGACATCTTCGGCTTCGGGCAGCTGCCCGACGGCTCGCACTACTTCGTGATGGAGTACCTCGACGGCATCGGCTTCGACCGCATCATGAAGGAGCGGGCGCCCCTGCCGGTCGTCGAGGTGCTGTCGTACGCCGAGCAGATCAGCACGGCGCTGCACGCGGCCCACGTCGCGAACGTGATTCACCGCGACATCAAGCCGAGCAACATCTTCCTGGTCGATACGGGGCGCGAGCCGCCGTACGTGAAGCTGCTCGACTTCGGCATCGCGAAGCTGGGCGGCGGAGTGAGCGTACAGACGCAGACCGGCGTGGCGGTCGGGACGCCCGACTACATGTCTCCGGAGCAGGCGCGCGGCGGCAACGTGACGGCGCAGTCGGACATCTACGCGCTGGGCTGCGTGATGTTCGAGCTGCTCACGGGGCGGCACGTGTTCCTCGGCGCGAACGACGTCGAGGTGATCGTGAAGCACGTGCAGGACGCTCCGCCGCACGTGGCGGAGCTCAGGGCCGACGTGCCGGCGCAGGTGGATCAGCTGGTGTGGTGGATGCTGAAGAAGGAGCCGGGCGAGCGGCCGGTGAACTGCGAGCTCCTGGCGCGGGCGTGCCAGTCGCTGCGGCAGCGGCTCGAGGGCGGGCCGCCGCCGAGGCCGTCGCAGCCGTCGCTGATTCCCACGCCGTCGCCGCCGCCGCCGGGGCGGTCGCTTCACACGCCGGCGCCGCTGACGCAGAAGCCGGCGACGAGCGAGCACGCGCTGGCGGAAGAGCTGATGGAGGGGGAGCCGATCGCGCTGCCCAGGAAGGCGAAGCGCTCGGGCGGGAAGGGCGGGGTGTGGGTGCTGTCGCTGATGGTGCTGCTGGCGGGTGGCTCGTACGGGTACTGGCGGTGGTTCTACATGCCGCCGGACCCGGTGCGGGTGGTGGTGGTGCAGCCGTCGCCGCCGCCGGCGCCTTCGCCGGCGGTGGTGGCGCCAGCGCCGGCGCCTGCTCCTGCTCCCGAACCGAAGAAGCCGAGACGGCCGCGGAAGGTGATCCCGGCGGGCACGGTGGTGACGCGCGAGCAGCTCTTCCAGCGGATCTTCCAGCTCGAGAAGCAGCTGGGGAAGGTTGGGGACACCGACGGCGTGCTGCTGGGGCAGCTGCACGAGGCGCGGGCGACGGCGAAGAAGGCGGCGACGAACGACGAGCGGCTGGAGGTGGCGCGGCAGCTCGACGAGATCGAGGTGCTGCTGGCGCCGTGACGTCTGACGCACGAGGTCGATCGCGCGTCGAAGGCGAGGTCGCGGTGGGCAGAGCGGAAGGGGGTCGAGTGCTGCTCAGCGCCGGCGCGGCGCGCGGTGGTACCTCAGCAGCAGCCGCGGGGTATCGGCGGAGAGTTGCGGTGGGCAGCATCGTCGTCGCGCCTGCGCGCCGAGCATAGCGCGCGGCGTTCCGCGGCACCGTCGCAGGACCCGGGTTCTCTTCACCGGCTCCTTGGCTAGACTCTTCGATCGCGCATGTTCGCCTTCTGCCTCTTGGCGCTGGCCGCCGCAGAGCCGCAGCCTCTCGCGCAGGGCGTCGATCTCTACGAGCGCGGGCTCTACGAGAAGAGCCGCGCGGCGCTGTCGAAGGCGCTCGACCTGCCGCTGCCCGACGCCGACAAGAACCGCGCGCGGCTCTACCTCGCCGCCGACTACTTCGCGCTGGGCGATCGCCGCGGCGCCCTCTACGCGCTCGAGGATCTCGCGCGAAAGGCACCGGAGCAGACGATCGACCCCTCGGTCTTTCCGCCCGACTTCATCGAGCTGTGGAAGCAGGCCCGGTCGCAGGTCGAGGCAGAGCGGGCCTCGGCCCCGGCGCCCACCCCTGCGCCGGAGCCCCCGCAGACCGAGGCCCTGCCGGCTGCGCCGCCGGAGCCGTCGCCCCAGCCCGGCGCCGAGGCCGCTCCGGGGAACAGACCGCTCTGGCTCGTCGCGCTCGTGCCCGCCGCCGCCGCGATCGGCTTCGGCATCTGGGGCATCGTGAGCTGGTCGCGCACCGGGTCGCTGCACGGGCAGCTCACTGGTTCGAACCCGCCTGCGCTGCTCGCCGACGGCGAGGCGATCGCGCAGCAGGGGCGCGCGGCGAACCGCGACGCCGTCATCGGCTTCACCGTGTTCGCCGCGGCGGCTGCGCTGGCGTTGGCGCTCGGGCTGCTGCTGGGGCGGCTCTGATGGCCGATCACGTCAAGTGCCCCGTGTGCGGCCTCGGCGTTCCCGCGGGGCAGAACGTCTGCCCGAACGACGGCACGCCGCTTTTGATGAGCGGAGTCGAGATCGTGCGGAAGGACCCGCTCATCGGGGCCCTGCTCGGCGACTACCAGGTCGAGGAGTGCATCGGCGTCGGCGCCATGGGCGTGGTGTACCGCGCGGTGCAGCCGGTGATCGGCAAGCGCGTCGCAGTGAAGGTGCTGCGCGCCGACGTGGCGCGGTCGGCCGCCGAGATGCAGCGCCTGCTGGCCGAGGCGCGCACGGTGAACAACATCGGCCACCGCGGCGTCATCGACATCTTCGGCTTCGGGCAGACCCCCGACGGCCGGCAGTATTTCCTCATGGAGCACCTCAACGGCCAGCCGCTCGACCGGCTGATCGCCGAGCGGGCGCCGCTGCCACCTCCCGAGGCGATCGCGATTCTCGACGAGCTGCTCGACGCGCTCGGGGCGATTCACCAGGCCGGGGTCATTCACCGCGACTTGAAGCCGAGCAACATCTTTCTCGTCGCGCAGCGCGGCCGGCCCGCGTTCGTGAAGATCCTCGACTTCGGCCTCTCGAAGCAGGCGCTGGTCGACGCGGTGGCCGTCATTCCGTCGGTGCGGCCGGCGCAGCAGAGCACCATCGCAGGCACTCCCGAGTTCATGGCGCCCGAGCTCTTCAAGGGCGGCATGTTGAGCGCGCGCTCCGATCTCTACGCCGTCGGCGTCACCGCCTTCGAGGTCTTGACCGGCAAGCTGCCCTTCCCCGCCGCATCGGTCACCGAGTGCATCAAGATGCACCTCGAGCAGCCGGCGCCCGAGCCGTCGAGCGTCTACCCGTCGGTGCCGCCTCAGCTCGACGCGTGGTGCCTGCAGCTGATGGCGAAGGACCCGGCCGCGCGGCCCGCGACCGCCGAGCTCGCGCGGCGCGACCTCAAGCGCATTCGCCACCAGCTGGCCATCGGCGAGACGCAGGTCGCGGTGCGGCTCACTCCGAGCGGCTACGCGAAGGTCGCCGAGGTGCTCGCGAAGCCGCCGCAGCCGACGACCGAGACCGAGGTGAAGCCGCCTGCGTCGCCGAGCACCGAGCCCTCCGGGCTGGTGACCGCCCGGCCACGCCGCGCCGCCGTGGTGCTGCTGGGGCTCGCGGTGGTGATCGCGGGCGCGGCGGGCGCGATCGCGATGCGCGAGAAGCCGCAGGCCGCGACGCTGATCGTGCCACCACCGCCGAGGCCGGCACCGTCGGCTCCGGCGCCGCTCGCCGAGGTTCCGGCGCTCGAGCCGCTTGCCGCGGAGCCCCCGGCGAAGGCCCCGAAGGCGGCGCGCGGGTTGAGGCGGCGAGTCGAGACCGGCACGCTCGCGGTGAAGGCGAAGCAGTACAGCACGTCGTTCAAGCTCGACGGGCGCGAGCTCGGCGGCCAGCCCGCAGGGCGCACGTTCGAGAACATTCGCGCGGGCACGCACCACCTGCAGATCATGCAGAATGAGAAGAAGTTCGAGCGCAGCGTGACGGTCGAGCCGGGAGCCACCGCGATCGTGGAGGTCGTCTTCCAGTGAAGCGGAGCTTTCAGTGAAGCGGAGCCTGGCCACGGCCGCGGCGTGCGTCGCAGCGGCGGCCTGCTACGACTTCGACCGCGCGCTGACGGTGTGCATGGCGAACGGCGGCTGCGCGGGCAGCGCAGACGGCGGGGGCGGCCGCGACGGCGGTGCGGTCGTGAAGCTCGTCGTCGCGCTCGACGCCGGAGCGGTCGTCGATCTCCCCGTGCTGGTGACGCTCGGCCGCTCCGAGACCTCGCGCGTGGTGAACCCGGCCACGGACCTGAGCTTCGTCGACGACGCTTCGGGCAGGACGCTGCCGTTCGAGGTCGCTCGCTGGGACGCGGGCGAGGGCGACGTGTGGGTGAGGCTTCCGGATCTCGACGGCACGGCGACGCTGACGCTCACGACCGGGCCGAACGTGGGCGCGGCAGACGCGGGCGCGGTGTGGTCGGGCTGGGAGCTGGTCCATCACTTCGAGGCCGGGCTCAGGAGCTCGGTCGACGGCCGCTATGCCGCGGGCCGCGTCGGCGGCACGACGCGCCCGGGCGTGGTGGGCGACGCTCCATACTTCAGCGGCAGCGGCGATCAGCGCGTCGGCTTCGCCGGGGGCGAAGCGCTCTTCGACGGCTGGTCGCGGTTCACGCTCGCCTTCTGGCTGTACGCCGACTACCCGTCGGCCGCCGCGATCACCGGAGAGCCCGGGTTCCTCGACAAGGGCGGCGGGCTGAACCTCGGGCGACTGGTCGGCAGCTCGCGCTTCCAGGTCGACACGCACTTCACCAGCGGCGACAACGCGTACCTGGGCGGGTCCGTCGCGCTCCGCCGGTGGATGTTCATCGTGTACACGTTCGACGGCAGTACGGTGGTGGTCTACGTCGATGGGGTCGAAGAGAACCGCCACGTGCTCGCAGGCGGCCCTTCGCAGCTCGTGTCGAGCAACTTCGCCTTCTTCCTCGGCGACAGGAACGGGCCGCTGACCGGCTCGATCGACGAGCTGTGGATCGAGAAGAGCGCTCGCGACGAAGCGTGGATCACCGCGGTGAACCGCTCGGTGCGCCGGCAGGTCGTCACGATCCGGTGAAGCAGAGCTGCCGTCCCGCACCCGCGCGAAGCAGGGCGCCGCCCGGCGAGATGTCGTAAAGAACGCGTATGAGCTCTCGTCCGTCTCGCAGCCTCCGGGCCGTCGTCACACAGGCGATCGCGCTCATGACCTGTGTCGCGGTGTTCGTCTCGGTGGCGCTGGTGCTGCTCACCAGCTGGCTCCATCAGACGACGGCCAACGCCGCGGCCTCGGTGGAGGCTGTGAGGCTCGCGGAGGAGGCCGAGCTCGACCTGCTGTTGCTCGCGCGCGCGGCCGACCCGCTGCTGGCGCGGGACCTCGAGGCGTCGCTGCGCGGTGGGCTGGAGGCGTGGCCCAGGTACACCACGGAGCCACAAGACGCGGCGCTGGTGACGAACGCCGAGGCGCTGCTCGCGCAGTACGTCGAGTCGCGGCGCGACGGCAGCGAAGTCGATCGCACGGTGGCCCACGCCGCCCTCTTCGGCGCGCTCGAAGAGCTCGTCGAGCACAGCCCTGACGCGCGCGCGTAGCGCCCAGGCCGAGGCGGCGCGCCTCGACCGGCTCGCCAACGCGATCGGAGTGGGGGCCGTCTACGCGCTGCTCGGCGTGGCGAGACGGCGCAGCGACTGCTCGTCGAAGTCGTCACCGATCTCGAGCTCGACGCTGGCGATGTGCAGCACCTATGGCGCGCGGGCGGTCCCACCGGTCACCGCGGGCACGAGTTCGACCAGCTTCGGAGCGACGACCCGCGGCCGCGCGACGCCGCGGCTCGCGAGATTCACCCGCCAAGCGTTCAGCGAGCGGCCCTCGTGACGACCGCACTGCGGCGAGACATTGCCGTGCGTCCTGCTCGTTGAAAATTCTCCGTCCGGCCATGCCTGCGCGCCCCTCCTGACCGGTAGAGGGTGCGGCATCCGCGCGAGCAGATCATCCCGGTGTCGCTGATGGGTCACGCGGCGACGAACGACGAGCGGATCGAGGTGGCTCGGCAGCTCGATGACATCGATGTCCTCTTGGCGCCGTGACGTCTGGCTTCATGGAGCGGTGAGCGGCGTCGGGACGAGCACGTCCGTCCCAGCCCCGACGCCGGTCGCTAGACCATTGCCCCAACAACGCAGCTCGTTGTCGACGAGCGCGCAGTAGTGGCTCTGTGCCGCGACCAGCGATTGGATGTTTCCGCCGAGACCGACGACCGTGGCCGGCTGCGTCCGATTCAGCGTTGCGGCGCCATCGCCCACAGGCCCGCTTCCCCAGCAGAGGACGGTACGCGCTCCAGGTAGCCCCTTGAGAGCGCACGTCGATCGCCGGGTTGCCGCGATCGCGACGACATCGGAACCCGCCCCGTCGACCTTGAAGGCCTGGGGCACCCGGCCCAGAGCAAGGCCCCAATAGACCTGACGTTGGCCGTTCAGGCCCCAGCACCAGACCTGCCCGCCCGCGAGCGCGCAGCTGTGGTTCTCGCTGAGGGCGGTCGCGACGACGCCTGCGTCGATTCCGGGGACTGGAAGTGGGAAGAACCTCGGGTTGGGCCGGTTGGAGTCGCCGAGTTCCCCCTCCACGTTGAGGCCCCAACACCAGGCTTGCTCGTCCTTCACTGCGCAATGATGGTGTACGCCGGAAGCCAGATGCGTGACGCCGGTTTCCAGGCCTCCGAAAGGCACGGCGGTGAGCGACTCCATGTTGGATCCTGCGTCGCCGGCGAACGCGCCCCAACAGAAGACTCCTCCGTCCACAAGTGCGCAGGACGTGTTCGCACTCAACGAGAGGAGCTCAGCCGGACCCGGAAGCCCGAGGACCTCGACAGGCAGAAGTGACGACTGTCTTTGCCCGTCGCCCAACTGGCCGAGGGTGCCCGAGCCAATGCAGCGGAGACCGCCGTCGTCATACCCAGCGCACGTATGGTTCCCGCCAAGGGCGGTGAATGAGACACCCCAGCCATACTTGCTTGCCGGCACCGGAAGTCGTGGAGACGTAATGCTGCCGGTCGCAAGGGCGTCGTTGACGCCAGGGTTCGAGCCCCACGCATAGAGCTCTCCCGAAGTCGTCAGCGCGAAAGTCGCAGCCAGCGCTGCGCCGGTCCAGACCGCTTTCACTGGACAGCATCCATCGCGGCAGCGGAAGAGGCCGGTTCGGCACGCGTACTGGCACGTCCCGCCATCGCAGATCGGAATCCCGCCGTCGGGGGAAGCACAGGCGCTGCACGCAGGCCCACAGCTCGCCGGACTGTCAGTGCGGCATTCGTCGCCGCACGTCCGGAATCCGGCGTTGCACGTGTGCACGCACCCGCCGGCGTCGGGCTCGCACGTAGTCATCGCATTGGGTCTCATCGCGCACGGCGCGCACGCGCTGCCACAGGTCGCGGCGGCGAAATCTGAGACGCAGGTATCCGCGCATACGTGAAACCCCGCTCCACAACTGGCGGAGCACGAAGTCCCATCACAGGTCGCTGTGGCTCCGACCGGCGCAGGGCATGGGTCGCAACGAGTCCCACACGAGGTGACGGCGGTGTTCGGTACGCATTGACCACCGCAGTCGTGAAAGCCCTGATCACAACCGGCGGCACAGCCGCCCGACACGCACATCGCCGTTGCATTTGTCCGAGCGGCGCACGACGCACACTGAGCACCGGATCGTCCACAAGCGGTGGGGATGTCGCCAGTGAGGCACTGCTGGTTCGAGTCGCAACAGCCCTGACAAGACTGGGGAGAGCACTCCGATGCTACCGGCTTGAAGCATCCATAAAAAGCTAGACAAATGCCGGTGAAGAAGGCTGCTCGCGACATGGCAGAGAGCCTACCATTGTTCGCTTTCTTGAGTTGTGCTACTTCGGTGTTCTCGCCCCGTTCCTGGTCTCGGAGGCTGCCAATGTGCGCGCGTTTGTCGCTGGGTCTGCTGCTCCTCGCAGCAGGATGTCAGAACACGTCGCCGCCGCCCGATCGAGCGACGGGACGCCATCGTCAGGCTCTTGAGGACCAGCCTGGTTTCGAGAATGACCCTCTCGTCGAAATCGCGGAAGCGGAAGTCGGCGTCGGGACTGACACTCTTTTCATTGTCCCAATGGGGAGCCTGAACGCGGCGATCGAGGAGTCGACGAACCGCCCGGCGCCGAAGGAGGACGACATCTCATTCGCCGCGAGCGTGGCCGAGGTCGGAAACACCCAAGCTGCGCTCGGAATCACGGCGGACAACTTCGTGCACTGCCCACAGGGTTGCTTGATCTCCGGCAACGTCTTCATCGCTGCCGATCAAGACTTCACACGAATCTACGAGGAGGGCAGTGAGGTCCACCTCCAGACGACGAAGTACGACCTCGTCACCACGCAGCTGAGCAACAAGCTGGTCGGATGGATGGCCCGTGCTCAGCGGGTTCTACTCAAACCGAGTATTGCGACCGTCAGCGACAGCCGCTGCTGCGGCGAGTCTAGAGAGTGCGTTGCGGTAGACCCTGTCGTGGCGGGTGGCGGCTGTGGTCCGACCGATCGCGTTCGCTGTGGGGCTGACATCGAAAGCCGCCTGCTGCCGCAGGGAACGGACGTCTCGAACGGACGACCTGAGGGAGAGGAAATCAGTGTCAAAGTCTGGCCGGCGGGCAACGCCGCCTCCTCAGGAATTCCAATCGACCTCACATGTCTCGCCCCGCTCGGCCCCCAAGTGGGGCAGGGCACTGGTCTGGGTCTGACCGAATGTGGGATCGCGACCTTCGATTGTGATCCCCCCACCTTGTGGAGCACTCCCGCCCAGTTGGGACGCTTCTGGACGGCCACGCTCGATCAAACGAATCACTGTCTGCCCGGATCGTCTCGTCCCGTGTCTGGTGTCGACCTGCCGGAGCGCTGCCACGCGGTGAGCTCTCCGATGGCCGTCCTTCCGGAATGCAGAGGTCACTGCGTGGACTGCAAGCCATGGGAGCAGGAGCCGGACTCGTTCATGGAGGACTACGTTCCGCCCCATTGTGCGGTCGCCCAATACGACCCGGAGAATAGCAGCATCTGCCTGCGCGGTCAGGACAAGATCGATCACATTCAAGCACAGACAACATGGATGCTCTCCATGATCGATGGAAATGACTGTCACAGTCCTTCCATTACAGGCAACTGTTGCGGTGACGGCTGCACGTGCGAGGCGACGCTGCTGAATGGATGGCGTCTCTGTCAGCAGTGCGATTCGGAAGGGTGCACGCAGAAGTATTTGCCACCGGCCCACGACCCACTAGCCAAAACGGGCAGTCCAACGAAGTGCGGTAACACCACCTGCGACAATGACCCCCCGTCTGGCGGAGGTACAATCCCGGCGATTGGTGGTGCGCCACCGGAGAAGCCGGCAGCGGAAAACCCCGGTCCTCCTCAACCGCCACCAACGCCGCCTTCTGAACCGAAAGTTGCCGGCAAGGGTTCACCTGACGGAGAGCAGCCCGGCGGTCCGACACCGCCTAAGCCTGACCCGGGTCCCCAGCACGGTGCTGCCGGCCATCAGCCGGCAGCTGGGGGCAGCGGGATCAAGGAACACAAGTCGGAACAAGGTGACCCGATTGGCCTCCTCGCAGGCGACCTGACCATCTCCCAAACCGATCTCAACTATCCGGGACCGGTCTCACCGCTAACCTTCACGAGATCATACTCATCGCAAAGCGTTCACCGAGGTGCACTGGGTAGCAATTGGCGCCACAACTGGGAAATCCACCTCGAGTTCCTCAGAGAAGGAACGAACCCGCTCTGGGCGCCGCTGTACTGCGCGGGCGGCACCGAGAAGGATCCGCGTTGCCTCATGCTTCACGGGCCCAGTGGCGACGCGACGCTGTTCCTCTACGACGAGCTCACGGGCGTCTTCATGCCCCAAGCTGGCAGCACGCACACCGTCATACGCATCGACAACAACCCATTCGCCACCGGGATACCGAACATTTTCACGACGGGCTGGGCTCTAAGGACGGCGCATGGCGCACTGATGATCTTTGATGTCGACGGCTATCTCATCGATACGCGGGACCGGTTCGGGAACGGTTTCAAAGTCACCCAAGAAGATACGCCGCTCTTCACGCTCTGGAAGGACTGCAAAGCGCATGCGGCCGGGACCGGCGGGATCGTTCCGCGCGGGTGCAGGCTCGTCGATGCAATGATCGGCGAAAAGGCTCTCAGCCAGGAGCGGCTGAACCCGGCGGAGGGCACCCTCCAGCTCAGCCTAGCGGTGCACCCCGAGGCCGAGGCTTGGTTCAACGCGAACTTCGCCAACAACGGACCAGTGCTCGGTCGCAACACGTTCGGCGCTCTCCGGAAGCGCCCCACCCGCGTCGAGGACGATCTTGGGCGCGCTCTGATCTTCCGGTACGCGACTCCCTCGACTCCGGGATACAGCCACACAGCAGCCAAGGCACATCTTCTGGTTGAGGTTGAAGGACCGGCGGGCGGCCTGGTGCAGCTGGCGTACGGGAGGAACCCGCTTGAACCCGCGGACATGAACGAGAGCTATCTGGTACAGGTGGATCGGGCCGACATCACGTCCTCGGCAATTGACGTTTCCCCGACTCCTCTGCGTTCGGTTGTACTCGCATACGACTGGGCCCCGGTTGACCACATCGAAGTCGGTGGGGGGACCTTCGGTGTCCAAGGAACCGTCTTCGACCGCTTCCGCGAGTACTTCGCGACCTTTGTTGGTTGCAATGCGTCATATCGTGATCTGTGCAGTAACATCATTACACCATGGTTCGCCCCAGGGAATCCCGGCGAGTATGCGCGCACCGCAGCACTGAATCTCGCTTCGGCGACTTGGGACAACCTCCTGACGGTGAGGGTGGCAGGGATCCTCGAAGCGGGCACGCGGTACGTCCGCAATCCTCTGTCGGCAAACTACGATCGGGCGATCGAGCAACGCTACGGTAGTCGCCAATCGGTTGCGCCTCTTCCGGGCCCGGCGTTGCCGCACTCTCAGTTGAGTTGGACTCCAGACGAAGCCGCGCTCCCGCTGGCGGTGTTCGAGTACGTCGAGGCGGGACCATCGGCCGATCCGTTCGCCGCCCCGTTTCCAGCCGACAGGACTGAGGCGCCGCTCCCGCAGGCGCTTCGCCAGAAGTACGGTCTTGAGAACGTAACGCTAGCCAATGCTGTTCTCAATATCATTCCGGCCAATACTGGTAGTGTCGGTACGACTGGCCCTCGCTGCAATTTCATTGCAACGGAGACTGCTCGCATGTCCCTGCCTGGACACGTCCCATCCTACGGATATTTCCAGGCTCCGGGCTTCAATGGGCAGTTTAATCCCGACATGGAGCTTCGCCGGACGCACCTGACGTGTGAACAGTTGGCAGAGGCGCACCGGTCCGATTCATTCTCGAATGACAACATCTCCATCCTGAACCCGGCCTATGAGGGGATTGGCAGCGGAACTACCCTTCCTGGTGGTGGGTACCGCGATATTTCGAGACACTACGCTGAACGAATCGACGGGCGAAGAAGCCGGGTTGCTACGGACGCGAACCGAATCTGTCAGTGGACCAAGTTCGTCGATCGAGATGGCAATCAGACCTGGCATGGCCTCAACTTTCAGGGCCAATCACTGGTCGAGGCCGTAACCTCCCGCTTCGACGCCAACAGTGTGAGGATCACAGAACGTCGATTCAATGCCGACGGACACGTGGTGCGAGAGTTTCGCCCGTTCATCCTTCCCGCTGCGCCTCTTGGCGTTGTTCAGTACGAGTATGAAGAGATTCAACCCAACGGGAACAACGGCGCGAACGAGCAATTGCCGCTGTGGTGGACCCACCGCGGGAATGTAATCCGTCGTTCCGACAAAATCTTTGGAACGGCGACGGTAGAAAGCGAGTCAAGTCCCGGGGCTTTCAGTTCCATCACTGAGTCATACGAGAAATACGAATACGAGCCTATCTACAACCAGATCCGCTACGTTGAGAGGGGGACCACATCCGCAGGCACTACTCCCGTGTCGAGCTGGCACTCAAAATACGAGCTTACTCACGACTACCAGGAGTTGACGCTTAATTCCTCGTCCGCAAACTCAATCCGACCACTATTGGATTCACTGCGAGGGTGGGGCATCTACTGGTCCACGACTTCCAGCGGCAACTACGACTACACCAAGATTGCAAGTGACCAGCTCCGACTCGCGTTTCACGGCGCGGACTTGAACGAAGACGGAATGGTCGGCTTCCCGCTCGAGAACAACGTCAGCAATCACCGCGGCCGCGGTGTTCCTGTTCACGGGGAAGAACACGTGCCAGGGGCAGGGCAGCTGGCGCGCCGACAGAAGTTTCAGTGGAGTGGTGCCGGGCAGCTCGCGCGCTACTGGGACACTCTGGGCGTCGACGAACGACGCTCGTACTATCCCCTGAAAGACTCATCAGGGAATCCGGTGCTGGGCGGCTCGACCGCGCCCGTGGCGCCGAACGTAAAAGTAGTCGAGCAGGGCTTCCTGGCGCGCATCCGGAGACGCCTCGGACCGGCGGGCTACGCGATGGATGTCGCCACCGCCTCCTATCTCAACTGTGGCAACCTCGAGGGTCCGTACCAGTTCCTGCTGCCGTTTCCGTGCACGGCAAACGTGGTCGCAGACCTCAAGAGCATTGGCTACAGCGAGGAGCTGGCCGCCGCGATCGTCAGCGCATCAAGGGAGGGCGAGAACGCATTCGACGACACGCAGGTGAGCTACAACATCGCCGGTCACCCGCGCTACGTATGGTCTAATCGCCAGCGTGCCCATCAAGTGACGGACGTAGACGGACGGCCGCTATCGGGTGAGGCGGCCGACGGAGTTTCGGTCCAGTACCAATACGACGCCGCTCGCCGACTCACGGCAGTCTCGCGCAGCCTGTCCACGCAGGTCGCGAGCCAGGTTGCTTTCCGTCGCGACGATGAAGGTCGAGTGTTGGCGCAGTGCGTTGCGAGAGAGCCGGGAGCTTGCGCGACGTTTCCAGCGGTCCCACGACCGTTGAATGCCTCGGTTGTCGAGCGTTCCTATACCTATGAAGGTCACCCGAAGAGTACTACCGACGTCGCAGGGGTGATGCGGACGCCCACCGTGGATGAACGTGGGTTGGTCTGGAACGTGACAACGACGGCACCTTCTGCGCCCACCTTTGAAGGGCGTCGAACCGCATGGACCTACGATCTCGATGGCCTTGTTCTCTCGGAGTCGCGGGGCCAGACGGTTGGCGGCACAGATTCTCTGCTGACGAGGACGTGGGCGAGAAACGCGTTTGGTGAGGTCTGGTCGTTCAATGACGGCCACACCAGCTGGGCTATCGATCGCTCAGCGCGCGGGTTGGTGACGCACGTCCGCGAAACGAGCAGCGGGTCCAACCTCTGGAGTGTACGCTTCGGCTACGACGCTTGGGGCGAGGGGACTACTCGTACTCTCAACGGTCAACTCGTACATGAGACATTACGTAGTCTGTGGGGCCTCGACATTGGGGAGCGCGGCTGGGGTCTGGCGGCGGTGTACTACGCAAAGGACTTTCACGGGAACGTTCTCTGGCGGAGCACAGGGCAAGAGCATGACGTCTCTGTATATGACGTCGCGAATTCGCGTCTCTTCACGGCCAGCCGCCCATCGTCAACAGCACAGCCTCTGATGACTCGTATTTCTTTGGACCCAATGGGCCGTCCGCTCGAGTGGGAGGAGCGCGGAGGCGAACTGAGCCGGACCCGGTCGGTCGGGAGAAACGTGGGCGGCTTCGTCGAGAATGAGATCGGCTTTGACGGCTTCTCGGCAACGTTCACGAGGAACCTTCTCGGCTGGCCCACACATGTCGAACGACAGGCGGGTACTGAGGGGCAAACCACCGATTCCGTCGACTACGTTTATAACGAGCTCGGTCAACCCACGACCGTGACCGATCCGAAGGGCGAAGTCACCACATACCAGTACTCGCCGATCGGTGAGCTGAAGTCGTTGGTCGGTCAGGGCTCTCACGCTCCTAACCGTACGTGGGGGTACGACCGGCTTTCGCGGCTGGACTATTCAAATCGTTCGACCGGTATTCCCTATTCAAATCTTGATTACATTTGGACTGGGCTGCGGCTCGATCGCATTGACGCCGACGGTAGTCCGGTCGTGGCGTTCGAGCGAGACACGCTTGGTCGTCCTCAGTTTACCACAGCCTACAACCGCGGCGTGTTCCACGGGGTGCCGAGGGAGGTTCGCCTCGACCTTACATATGACTCTCTGGGCAATGTGGAGCGCGAGATCCAGACGGTGGACGGGGAGACTCGGACAGTTGAGTCGACATGGAGTTTGAACGGGAGTGGCCGGCGCCAACGGACCTTACGCGTGCCACACCTGCCGAACGGCACCACGAATTGGCAGGAGACATTCAACGCAAATGGGCTCCTCTCGTCGAAGGTGCGCACTCTGAACGGGCCTGCGACCAGCGCGACGTTCAACTACCTTGGGTCCATTCCAATCGGTCGCACCGAGTTTCTGGGCCATGGCGGAAGTCCTCTGCGTCATACGGTGACTCTCGATGAGCTGTACCAACCTCGCGAGACAAGTTGGACCGTCGTCGATCTCAATGCCCAGGGGAACCCGTTCAATACGGTCGAGGGTGATGCGTACTGCTTGGGACACTGGACGCCCGACTGCGCGAGACCGGCATACAGCGAGGACCTAGTTCGCTACTCGTCTGGACAACTGGCCAGTGTGCTGTCTCGCTACGGGTTCCCATCACAAGTGGGGACCGAGCGACATCGCTGGCTGGCTCCATTCTATGGAGGCCGCGGCGAGATCGTCGGCACGTACGACGAATGGGGACAGTCGACACCTCCAGACACCCAGTCCGTGACGAATCACTATGTCCAAGCTGGGGACGTGGTCGGCCTCGGAGATAACAACAGTCTTCAAGCGTGGACCTACGAGCGCGAAGAGGCCACCGGCGCCCTCCTCAATGTCATTCATACTCAGCACGAGCCCAGGCTGAGGCTCAGCGAGCGCCAGGTTGGCTATCGGATGTCGAGCGCAACGATTGCCCAGCAAGAGAAGGAGCTGACGTACGATGACGACGGCCCCGTTACGAAGTTCGGGGACAGCGATCTCGAATGGGGACCCCTTGGCGAGCTGGCGGCGGTTCGACGAAGCAGCACCACTGAGGTCTATCTCTATGACGCGTTTGGCCGTTTGTCGGCGCGTGCAGACAACGACAAGATCCTCGAGACGTATCTCTGGGATGGTGTCCAAATGGTCGCGTCGATTGGCGGACCGAAACCAGGGACGTCGCGGTGGGAGGCGACCTGGGGCGCCGGGCTGGATGAGCTGGTGGAGTTCCGGACCTTCGACAGCGCCGGCACTACGAGCACGGAGTACGTGCCGTTTACCGACTATCGCCATTCGCTTACGGGGTTGATGGAGTACACGACGCGGCGGACGTCGGAAATCATGACCTACACGCCGGAAGGGGCGGTGACGATTCGCGACGACCACGACAACATCGTCTGCGATCAAAGCGCAGGCGCGGATCCATGCGCATTGCCGCATGGTGCTCCCTTCGGCTTCAATTCTGCGTGGACGAGCTCATTCAGCGGCCTTACGTATATGCGCAATCGTTGGTATGCGGCCGAACTCGGCGAATTCCTTTCGCAGGATCCACTAGGGCCTGTCGACTCTTTCTCGCTTTACGCCTTCGCCGGCTTCGACCCCATCAACAAGCGTGACCCCTTCGGGCTCTGCGCCTCGGGGGCTGGCGTCGACACGGTGGCGTGCATCGCCGCCTCGTCCTCGTCCATGTCCGCGACGATTGCGACGACGTCGCTGGCGACTTCGTCGACGGGAGCCGCCGGTCTCGCCGGGGTCGCGAGTTCGACGGTCGGAGCCGGGACCGCGGTCACAACAGGTACCGGCATACTGGCGACGCTCGCCGCGGTTGCACCTCCGATCGCGGCGCTGATCGTGGCGCTGACGCCGAGCACCGTAGCAAGTGGTTGCGGCGGCGGAGAAGCGTGTGCGACTTACGGGCCTCCTGCGGCACCTGCCGCGCCGGCGACACAGCCGCAGGCATCGTATTCACCGCCGGCATCGTTCTCTCCGCCAGCATCGTATCCATGGAGTCCGCCGACTGCGCCGGCTCATAGCGCTGCGAACTGGCCAAAGGTTCCACGCCCAGAACTCGACGTGAACGAAAAGGTGCACGGTGAACTCGACGAGATCGAAAAGGAGCTGCCGAAGAATCCGAATGACCTGAGTGACCTGCTTGAGGAACTCGATCGGAGCATTCCGGTACGGCGAGAAGAACTTGGAGATTTGGGTGAACAACTCGGCGAGCTGACGCGGCGACCACCGGACCAGAGGAACCCAGCGCAAGAAGGCGCGCTCCGTCGTCAGATTCGAAACCACGAACGTCGAGTCAACAGAGAAGAGGTTCTCCGAAAGCGGATCGACGATGAGCTCAAGAAGAAGAAGGCGTGCTCAGGCTCGAAGTGCGGGTTTGCAGGATGACGAAGCGAAAGCCTGAATCACGTGCGAGTTTCGAAGAGGCGGATCAACTTCTTGCCCGTGTCGCCCAGTCGGGGGACTTCGACGACGCAGACCGGTTGCTCGGGTATTTTTTCCGCGGGTACTCAGTCGAGCATTTGAGACCTCTGCTGGGCAGCACCGATCAGTCGGTCGTTCAAGCCGCAACGTACTTGGCGTCCGAACTGGGACGCCTTGCTGCTCCTCTTGTCGACGAATTTGGTGGGCTGCTCCGCTCGCCTTGGCCGGTCATAAGGTATGGGGCGGTTGACTCCATTCTCCTCTCTGCTGGTTCAGAGCACGGCGAGCTCATCGCATCCACGCTCAGACTGCTCTTCGACCCGGAGCGAACGGTTCGCGCAAGGGTGCTCAAGTTCCTGAGCAGGATGAGCGACGATCAGCGGGAAGCCGCGCTGCTGTTTCTCATCAACGACCCTCTTCAGTCACACGTCGCCTGGTTGGGAAGCCAGCGCAGTCAGGAGCACGACGGCATCATTGAGGCTTTGAGTGATGCGAACGAGCTACGGCGCCGGATGGGCGTCGCTGCAGCAGCGCGGCTTCGCGGAACCGATCAAGCTGCGCTGAGAAGTGGAGAAGTACAAGACGAGCTGGCACTCAAGTCGGCGGCAGCAAGCGAAGACAAAGAGGTCGCGGCGTTCGCCCGAAAGGTGCTCGAGAACTTGACTGCAGTTCGCTCAGAGCGAGCTAAACGAGCGAAGAACAGCTGACTTCACGCAGCCGAGCGTGATCCGCGCGCGGTCAGGAATGCATCGATGGTGCGCGTGAGCGCATCGCGATCGCGCTTGGGCAGCGCCTGAACCTGCGCGAAGCGTTGGGCAGGCGGAACTGGCTCTTTCTCGGCAGCGACGAGGGCGGCGAGGTGAACGCCACGCTGGTGACGCTGCTCGCCAGCTGCAAGCAGCACGGCATCGAGCCGCTCGCCTACTTCCGCGACCTGCTCTGCCTGTTGCCCACCTGGCCCGAGGACAAGCTCATCGAGCTCGCGCCGGTGAACTGGCGCGCCACGCTCGGGCGAGAGGCGGTTCAGCTCGCGCTCGCCGGCAATGTGTTCCGCCAAGTCGGCCTCGGCAACCTCGAGCCGATACCGGCGAGGTCGCGCCCTTCGGCTGAGTCCACCGGCGGCCGCGCGTAGCGCTGGATTCTACACGACGGTCACCCCGGCCGAGTGAACGAATTGCCCGCAGCGATCTCAACCGGGAACGGCCTCGGCTGAACGCATACCGACGAAGAGCCACGCCTTCCTGCCGGTCGCCGGTCTGAAGCCGCGTTCAGTTTGATTGTTGCCCTCTGCGACGTGCACTTCGACAAGGGCACGGTGATGGTGCCCCACGGCAAGGGTCGAAAAGACCGAGTCGTCCCCATCTCTCAACGCGCGCTCTCGTGGGTGCAGCGTTACCTCGACGAGGTGCGGCCGCGGCACGTGATGTCTCCGGACGAAGGCTTCCTCTTTCTCTCCGAGACGGGCGAGAAGATGGACGTCGACGTGCCCTCGAAGCAGGTGAGTCGGCTGGTGCGCGCGGCGGGCATCAAGGCCGACGGCGCGTGCCACCTGTTTCGCCCCGCCTGCGCGACCGCGGTGCTCGAGGGCGGCGCCGACGTGCGCTTCGTGCAGGAGCTGCTCGGCCACGCCAACCTGGAGACGACGCAGGTGTACACGCGGGTCGCGATCTCCAAACTCAAGGCGGTGTACGCGGCGACGCATCCCGGCGCGAAGAGCGAGAGCGCGATGCCCGCTGCGGCGCCGGCGGCCGACGCCGGCGAGCTCTACGCCGCGCTCGAGAGTGAGGCCGAGCTCGACGACGGCGACGAGAGCACGAGCTGAGCTCCACCGCGGCTGCGACGTCGATCGCCGCGCTCTTCTCACCACCGCAGTTACAGAAGTAGCGCACGTCCTCGAGCTCGCGCGCCGTAAGGCGCAGGCTCTCGTCGCGCACGCGGCCCTTGCACTGGCTCGGCCGTCGCGCTGCGCGCGCTGCAGGTCAAGCTGCTGGGGCAAGCTGCACGAGGCGCGCGCGACGGAGAAGAAGACGGCGACGAACCACGAGCGGCTTGAGGTGGCGCGGCAGCTCGATGAAATCGAGGTCTTGCTCGCGCCGGAGTTCTCAGCCGATGGGAAAAACGCCGTAACGGCAACTGCTTCGGCGACGGTGGGATAACTCCCCACCATGCCACGAATCGCCAAGTCCGACGTCAACCTCGCGCTGGAACACGTCGCCAAGCTCATCGTCACCGCCGGAGGCTCCGACGGCCGCACCAGCCGCGCCGACATGAAGGCCGCCGTCGGCAAGCTGCAGGGCACCGAGAAGACGCTCGTCGACGTCTTCTTCAAGTTCGTCGATCACCGCGACTTCAAGTCCGGCGCCCAGGTCACCGCGAGCGACGTCAAGCGCGCCGTCGCCTACGCCAAGGAGCACATGGTCGCGAAGTACGACCTCAACAACAACGGCCTGTCTCAGAGCGAGGTCGCGAAGATGTCGCTCTCCGGCAGGCTCGCCGTCAGCCTCGCGAAGACGCTCAAGGAGGCCGGCATCGACCCCGCGCAGGGCATGCTCTCGAAGTGGGACGGCTTCTACGAGCTCACCGAGAACGTCTCGCAGTCGAACCGCAAGGACTACACCGCCGCCGACTCCGCCAGCATCTCGCCCGAGCTCGCGAAGATGATCATCACCGCGACCCACCAGTCTTCGTACACGCACGTGCGCACGCTCGCCGACGCCTTCGACGCCGTCGACCAGGGCGAGATCGTCGTCCGCACCCTCACCGACAAGAAGACCGGCGAGAAGCTGCTCGCCATCGACTACGGCGCCGGCGACAACACCTACGGCGCCATCTTCAGCACCGCCGGCAAGCTCGTCGCCTCCATCCACGATGGGGACATTTCGCTCGTCTGACTTGCGCCTCACCCGCTGAATCCCGTATTCGGCCGCTCGCCCTCCCATGCGCTCTGCCCTCGCAGCATTCACGGTCGTTCTCTGCGCGTCGTGCTCCGGCGAAGTCCCTGACTTCGATCCGAACACGAACAACGTCGTCGTCGCCGGAGGTTCGGGCGGCTCCGGCGGCTCGGGGACCGCGGGTGGTGGCGAGGTCGCGACCGCCGGCGGCATGCAGGCAACAGCCGGTGGACAAGCCACGGCCGGTGGGCAGGCCAATGCGGGTGGACAAGCGACTGCCGGTGGTCAGGCCACTGCGGGCGGCATGGCCACCGCTGGTGGACAAGCGACCGCCGGCGGCATGGCCACCGCGGGCGGCACCGGCGGCACCGCGGGCGGCAGCGTGGGCCCGGGCGTCGAGCTCAACCAGGGGTGGATCGGCGGCGCCTGCACCAGCGCCGCGAGCTGCAGCGACCCCGGCTACACCTCCACCATCCTCTGCGAGACCAACGGCTTCACGAACGGCTTCTGCACGCAGCAGTGCACGCTGTCGGGCTCCAACTACGTGTGCCCCGACGCTCCGCAGGTCGGCGGCACGAGCGGCAACACCATCACACGCTGCATCAGCGGTAACGGCCTGCCGCGCTGCGCCGCCGAGTGCGACTTCAACCAGTCGCCGCAGACCGGCTGCCGCCCCGGCTACACGTGCGTGAACCGGCAGCGCTACAACCAGCCCGCCTCCATCTTCAAGGTCTGCGTGCCCTCGGCCGGCCAGCGCTGGCCCGGCGAGCCCGCGCTCGCGAACGACATCGGCAACGCGTGCCTCAACCACCAGAGCTGCGCGAACAACCAGTGCCTCTCCATGCCGTCGGGCTACTGCACCAAGAGCATGTGCGAGACCGCGGGCTGCCCGGCGGGCTCGACGTGCTTCGGCGTCGGCATGGGCCAGACCGCGTGCATCAAGGACTGCACCGCGAGCAGCCAGTGCCGCCAGAGCGACGGCTACATCTGCAGCACGCAGTACGGCGCGTGCCTGCCGGGCCAGTCGATGGGCGGGACGTGGAACTCGTCGGTGGGCGCCTCCGACTGCATGGTCGCGTGGGGCACGAACGGCAGCGGCCTCTCGCCGTGCGACACGGTGAAAGACGACTACGTGGTGGCCCGCAAGTCGGCGCGCAACATGGCGCTGTGCCGCAACGGCATGCTGGTGGCGAACTACCGCATGTCGCTCGGCTTCGCTCCGGTCGGCGACAAGCAGCAGGAGGGCGACGGCAAGACGCCCGAGGGCGTGTTCTACGTCGGCTCGCTGAACCCGATGTCGTCCTATTACAAGTCGTTCCTGGTCTCGTACCCCGACAGCGCCGACGCGACGCGCGGGCTCGCCGCCGGCCTCATCACGCAGGCCGAGAAGAACGCGATCGACACGGCGCAGGCGAACTGCACGATTCCGCCGCAGACGACGAACCTCGGCAGCTACATCATGATCCACGGCAGCGGCTCGAGCGGCGACTGGACGCTCGGCTGCATGGCGCTCGACAACCCGAACATCGACACGCTGTGGTCGACGCTCGCGGTGCGCGACACCATCGTCGTGCTGCCGTAGATCAGTTGATCCACGGCGACGGGAGAATCTCGTCCTTCCCGATGCGCGCCTCGGTGTCGAAGCGCCGCAGCGCCCGCAACACCTCGGTCTGATCCGCGAGCTCCGCCGGGTAGTCGGCCTTGTGCATCGCCTTGATCACGCGGTCGACCTCGCTGACCGCCTCGGCGCGCGTCATCTTGTCGAAGCCCTTCGCCGGGCGCGGCAGGCCGAGCTGCTCGTACGCTTCTTTGAGCATCGCGCCGTACTTCTTCTGAAACTTCCCCTTCCACTCGTCGTAGTGCACCGCGAACAGCACGCTCTTCGCCTTCGTGAACGCCTGCGCCCGCTCGCTCCCCGAGACCTCGGCGTTGTCGGCGCCGCTCAGCTCGCGCAGCGCGGTGCGGTAGCGGTTCATCTTCGCCTTCGTGTCGGCGTCCATCGGCTGCTCGCCCGTCTTCACCTTGTCCCAGAGCGGCTCGAGCTCCTCGATCGTCTTCCTCACCTTCGCGACGTCGATGCTGTTCGGAGTCAGGTAGCCGTTCTTCACCGACCACGTCGCCGCGTTCGGGTTGAAGCCCTGCGGCGACAGCTCGCGCGCCGCGCCGCGGGTCATCTTCTCCCACTTCTCGAGCTCGAACGCCGAGCCCTGCGTCACGTCGGGCGACGAGGTCCGGTACGCGAGCAGCGTCTTCAGGTTCGGGAAGGCCGAGCGCCACTGCTCGACCTGGTCGCGGCCGCCGCACGAGCACGCCGAGATCGCGAGGTCCTCGACCGCCGCCGCCGCCTTCGGCATCGCCTTCGCGAGGTCGCCGAGCAGCTCGACGGTCAGCTTCTCCTTCTCGCCGCCGGTCTCGCCCCAGATGCCGTCGCCCTCGCTGTGGCCCGAGAGCACGAGGCGCGTCGCGCCCTGGCCGCCTCGCTCCGCCGGAGCCCACGCCACGATCAGGCCGGCCAGCTCGTCACGAAACCCCTTCGGCGCGTCGGCGAGCAGCTGGTCGAGCTTCTTCACCGTCTCGGGCGGCAGGTCCTGGCTCTTCAGGAACTCCGCGCGGCCCTGCTTCGTGGCGAGGTTCACGTGGTGGCCCTTCACGCCCGGCACGGTCACGAAGTACGAGTCGTCGCGCTTGCTGCGCACGTTCTTCTCGCCGTCGCTCGTCACCGGGGTGATGCCGGGCTTGCCCTTGCGGATGGCGTTCAGCTCCGCTTCGGTGCTCGAGTCGTTGAGGCCGACGTAGACGACGGAGTCGCGCTTGTAAGAGATGCGTCCGGAGAAGCTCATGGTCGCCGCTTCTGCAGCCTCCGTGCACGGGTGTGTCCGGAGCGATTCCGGGCGGTTGAAGGGCGCCGAAGGGCGGGCGGGGCCCTTCCGTCGCGGGACACTCCCGTAGTACTCGCACAGCCCGTGTGGCTCTGCGCCGCGTTGATCATCGCAGCCAGTGGGGGCCGCACCTTCCGCCTCTCGGGTGAGGTGCGCGAGCTCGGCACGAAAGACCCCATCGCCGCCGCCGTCGTCACCTACGAAGACCTCTCCACCGAGACCGACGGCCACGGCCGCTTCGTGCTCGAGCTGCCAGCCGGCGAGCGCAAGGTCCGCGTCACCGCGAGCGGCTACCACGCGCGCGAGTTCACCGAAGACGCCTACGCCGGCATCGGCGTCGAGGTCATCTACCGGCTCGAGCGCAACGAGACGACGCCGTACCGCACGACGGTGACGGGGCTGAAGGCGCGCACCGAGGCCGCCCGCGTCACGCTCGAGCAGACCGAGCTCGTCAACGCCGCCGGCAACTCGGGCGAGCCGCTGCGCACCGTCATGCAGCTGCCGGGCGTCGCCTCGGTCGCGTCGGGCCTCGCGTACCCCGTCGTGCGCGGCACCCAGCCCGCCGCCACCGGCTACTTCATCGACGGCGTCCGCGTGCCGCAGCTGTTCCACGCGCTCGTCGGGCTCTCGGTGCTGCACCCCGACTTCATCGAGAAGATCGACTTCTACCCGGGCCTGCCCCCGGTGCAGTACGGGCGGCTCACCGGCGGAGCCGTCGACGCCGCGGTCGCCCGCCCGCGCGACGGCCGCTTCCACGCGAGCGCGTCGGTCGATCTCGTCAACGCCTCCGCGTTCGCCTCGCTCCCCATCGAGAAGACCGGCACCGAGCTCACCGCTTCGGGCCGCTACAGCTACACGCCGTTCATCGGAGCGAAGGTCGCCGGGGCGCTCTTGCCGAGCACGCCGGGGCAGCCCGCTCCGACGCCGGTGGCGGACTTCTGGGACTACCAGACGCGCATCGGCCAGAAGGTCGGCCCGGTGCAGCTGCGCGCGCTGGTGCTCGGCAGCTACGACAAGGCGGGGCTGGTCTCGAACGCGCCCGAGACTCCGTCGGGGCTGCTCGACACCACGTTCCACCGCGCCGACCTCGCGGCGCGCGCGTGGCTCGGCAACCTGCAGCTCGAGGCGGGCGTGACGGCCGGCACCGACCGCGTCGCGCTCATCGGCGAGAAGAACCGCACCACCGTGTTCGGCCTGCGCATGAACCGCGATCTCCTCGCGGCGCGCGTCTCGGGCACGTACACGCTCGGAGACGTCACGCTGCGCGGCGGCCTCGACGTCGAGGGGCAGCGCACCGACTCGACCGCGTGGGGCGAGCGCACCGACCACCCCGACCTCTCGTTCGAGCTCGTGCGGCCGCAGGTCTCGGGCGTGCTGTCGTCGGCGTGGCTGATGGCGCAGGCGCGCTACGGCCCGCTCGAGACGACGTTGGGCTTGCGCGGCGAGGCGTACGACCTCACGTACCCCGACAAGCGCGCGTTCGTCGGCATCGCTCCGCGGCTCGAGGAGCGGTTCCGCTTCAGCGACGACTTCGCCGTGCGCGCGGGCGCCGGCATCTTCTACCAGCCGCCGACGGTGCTGCTCGCGCTGCCGGCGAGCGAGCTGTCGGCGCTCGACCAGGGCCTGCAGCTGGCGATGCACTTCGAGGCCGGCGCCGACGTGAAGCTGCCGCTCGGCCTCGAGCTCGGAGCGACCGGCTTCTACCACCCGGTTCCGCGCGTCGTGGAGTACCGCGTCGACCAGCTCATCGACCCGCGCCGCGAGCTGGGCCTGTCGTCTCCGGTGACGAAAGGCAAAGGCTACGGCGTCGAGCTGTTCCTCAAGCGCGTGCAGGAGGGCCGCTGGTACGGCTGGCTCTCGGCGACGTTCCAGCGCAGCGAGCGCACGCGCGCGATCGCCCGCTTCACCGACTCGGGCAGCCCCGAGCCCGACCTCGTGCTGACCGACGTGCCCTTCGCGTTCGATCAGCTGTTCGTGCTGAACGCGACGTTCGGGGTGAAGCTGCCGAGAGGCTTCAGCGCCGGAGTCACCGTGCACTTCAACACCGGCCGGCCCGAGAGCGGCGACGTCTCGTCGCGCAACATGCGCGAGGCGATCGACCCGCGCACCGGAGCGCGCTGGTGGGTGCCGCAGGATCTCGATCGCGTCTCGCGGCTGCCTCCGTTCTTCCGGCTCGACGTGCGCGTCGCGAAGACGTGGACGCTGAACGACCTCATCGTCGAGCTGTACCTCGACGTCTTCAACGCGAGCGCCCAGAGCGAGACGCTCGGGTATACCTACTCGGTGATGAACAAGGGCCCGAGCGCGACGCTGCAGCGCACGCCGTTCGGGCTGCCCATCATCCTGCCGATGCTCGGCGTGAAGGGGCGGTACTGATGCGCGCCGCCTGGCTGCTCGTGCTGTGCGCGTGCGGGGTGCCGGAGCAGCTCCTGCGCGTGCGCGCGCGCGTGCTCGAGTCGACGGGGCGATTGGAGCAGAAGATTCCCGTCACGCTCGAGAGCGACGACGGGTCGAACAGCGAGGGCTGCGGCACGTTCGCGGCGCTGCAGCGGCTCGAGATTCCGGCGAGGAGCTCGGCGACGTTCGAGGTGCTGCGCGCCGAGACGATCGGCCCGAGCGGGGAGCCGCGCTGCTTCCGCCTCAACTGGCAGAACCGGAGCCTGCTCGCGTTCGGCCCGCTCGCGCACGACGTCGGCCTGCCCGGGTTCTGGGTCTGGCCGGCCGGTACCGACGTCAACACGGTCGCGATGCGCACGGGGACGGGCATGCAGTTCTACACGACGCCGAACAACTACCTCGGCATGGCGGAGGACCACTACGACCTCTTTCCGCCGCGGCACTTCGTCGAGGTGTTCGACGATCGCGGGCAGCTCGCGTGGCGGCTGTTCCAGGGCGACTCGACCGGCGCGATGACGGTGAGCTTCAGCACCGCGACCGCGATCGTGAACGGCTACATGCTCGAGGGCCGGTCGGGCGTGATGCGCGGCGGCTCGTTCCGCGCCGGGCGCACGTACGTGACCGACTCGGTCGGGCGGCCGCACGAGATGCTGTACGAGCACCGCATCATCACGAACGAGCTGCAGGTCTTCGGCTCGGGCGAGTTCGTGCCGGTGAGCCGCGGCGACCGGTGCGAAGGCTTCGACCCGTGCCCCTTCACCGACGGAGACTTCACGCCGGTGAAGGTCGGGGCTCCGCAGGTGGACCTCGATCTCGACGGCGACCTCGAGATCACGCGCATGCTCGTGCGCGGCCTGTGGGCGGGGCCGGCGACCGCCTTTCTGCGCGTCGACTACACCGATGAGCGCAACAAGCTGAACCGCATCCAGGTGCCGCTCGGCGACAAGGAGCGCAACGAGAACCGCAACGGCGGGTACGGCCCGGGACGCGTCGACCTCACCATCTTCACCGGCACCGAGCTCGGAGGCCGCAAGATGCGCCGCGCCGTCCTCTCGGTCGTCGACGCCCAGAACGAGCCGGTGATCATCGACCGGCTCGCCGAGATCTCGTTCTTCCCATGACGCGACTCGTCTGCCTCGCGGTGCTGCTCGGCGGGTGCGTGTTCGCGTTCGCGGGCGTACGGTGAGATGACCCGTCGGCGCGAGCGTTCGCGGGTTCGCCGAGACTCACATGTCGATTCTGGAGAGCGCCGAGGCGATCGAGGTGGTCAACGCTGCGCCGGCGGCGACGCAGTAGGAGGTTACCGGTTGAGCACGACGCAGCGCGCGATTGAGGCCGGGCTTGCGGCGCGCGACAATTCGGTTCGTGCGGCTGTCGGCCCAGAGCAACGTTCGCATCGAGGCCCGGGCGAGGGAGCTCGTCGGCGAAGGCCGCTACGCCGAGGCGCTGATGCTGCTCGAGATCCGCTTCTCGCAGCCTGACGCTCCGGTGGCGCTCTTGCCGCCGTACGTGCTGTGCCTCTACGCGACCGGGAAGGCGCTGCGGGCCGAGCAGGCGGCGCGGCGCGCGAAGCGCGAGCTCGCGAGGCTGCCGAGGTCCGAGACCACCGAGGTGTCGCTCGCGATGCTGGCGAACGCGACGAAGGTCGGTGAGCGGCTCGCGCAGGGCAGGGCGACCGATTCGCTGTGGAGCTGAGCTCAGCGTGAGGGGGACCGCGCCTTCGAGCATGCGCTCTCGATCAGCTTCATCACCTGCGAACGATCGGCCTTCGTGAGCTGCACTTCCTTCACGAGTGTCTTGAGCGCGGTCACCAACAATGCCTTCTGCGTCTTCGTCGCATCTCCGGCCTCCAGCGCTTCGATGGCCTCGCTCAACGGCCCCCTCACCCCGGCCCTCTCCCCTACGAGGGGAGAGGGAGCGCGTTCACGGACTTTGACTTTCACTCGGCCCCCTTCGGGGACGAGAGCCCGTAGCGCTCGAGCAGCCGGTAGAACTGCGCGCGCGAGATTCCCGCGACCCGCGCCGCCTCCGACATGTTGTCGCCGTTGCGCTCCAGCAGCGTGCGCAGGTAGTCGCGCTCGAAGTCCTCGAGCAGCTTGTCGCGCGCCTCCTTGAACCCGGGCGCCGCGCCCTTCGGCGGCTCCGGCGCGTCGGCGTCGCCGAGCGCCAGCGCGCGCTCGACGGCGTTGCGCAGCTCTCGCACGTTGCCCGGCCACGCGTCGCACTGAAAGGCCGCCACCGTCGCCGGTGACAGCGTGACGCCTCCGCGCGCCTTCGCGAAGTGCTCGACCAGCGCCGGAATGTCCTCCGGCCGCTCGCGCAGCGGAGGCACCCGCACCGTCGCCACCGCCAGCCGGTAGTACAGGTCTTGCCGGAAGCGGCCCTGCTTCACCTCTTCCTCGAGGTCCTTGTGCGTCGCTGCGTGCACCAGGCACCGCGCCGTGCGATCGAGGTTCTCGCCGACGCGGCGGAACGACGAGCCGTCGAGCACGCGCAACAGCTTCGGCTGCAGGTCGAGCGGCAGCTCGGCGATCTCGTCGAGGAACAGCGTGCCCTGGCCGGCGGCCTCGAGCGCTCCAGCGCGGGCCTTGTCGGCGCCGGTGAACGCGCCCTTCGCGTGGCCGAACAGCTCGCTCTCGACGAGCTGCTTCGAGAGCGCGCCGCAGTCGACGACCTGGAAGGGCTCCTTCTTGCGCGGCGACAGCTCGTGCAGCGCGCGCGCGACGGCGGTCTTGCCGACGCCGGTCTCGCCCTGCAGCAGCACCGGTGTGCCCTTCGGCCCCAGGCGCTCGAGCTGGGCGAACAGCGCGCGCATCGCGAGAGAGCGGCCGAGCAGGCCGCAGAGCTCCGTGCGCTCGGACAGCGGCGCCGCGCCCTTCAGCGGCATCAGCTCGAGCGTCGTGCGGCCGAGCCGCACGCTGCCGCCCATCGGCACGAGCGCGGTGTCGACCTTCGCGCCCAGGTAGAACGTGCCGTTCTTCGAGCCGAGGTCCTTCACGCGCACGCCGCCGGGGATCAGCTCGAGCGTCGCGTGCTTCCGCGACACCGACGGGTCGGTGAGCTTGAGCGCGCAGTCTTCACCGGAGCCGATGGTGACCGAGCCCTGGTCGAACCGGTGCGTCACGCCGGCGTCGGGGCCTTCGCTGACGCGAACGTTCACCGGCGCGGCGTCGGGCAGCCCGTGCGAGAGGTCTTCGGTCGTGCTGTGGTCAGGCAAGGGCGCGCTCTACGAGGAGCTGCATCGGCGCATCGCGCTTCAGTGTACCGAAGGTCTGGCCGTGCGCGCCTCCCAGCCGCGACTCGCACCACGCGTCGGACACCTTCGTGTTGCCCGCGCGAATCAGCAGCGACGCCTGCAGCGCCACGGCGAGCCGCTCGACGAGGTGCCGCGAGCGGGTCTCGATGCCCTCGAGGTCGGTGAGCTCTTGCGGCAGCCGCTCGAGCTCGGCGTCGAACGCCGCGTGCCCGCCCTTCGCGGCCATCAGCTCGCCGAACAGCGCGCCGCGGGTGGCGGGCTCCTTCGCGAGCGCGCGCAGCACGTCGAGGCACTGGATGTTGCCGCTGCCCTCCCAGATGGAGTTGAGCGGCGCCTGCCGGTACAGCCGCGGCATGCCGGTCTCTTCGACGTAGCCGATGCCGCCGAGGCACTCCTGCGCCTCGTTCACGAACGGCACGCAGCGCTTGCACACCCAGTACTTGCCGATGGCGGTGCCGATGCGCGCGAACGCGGCCTCGCTCTCGTCGCGACGGGAAGCGTCGACGGCGCGCGAGATGCGGGCGGTGAACGCGAGGTGCGCCTCGGACTCGAGCGCGAGGTCGGCGAGCACGTTCACCATCAGCGGCTGCTCGGCGAGGCGCTTGCCGAACGCCTTGCGGTGCCGCGCGTGGTGAACCGCCTGCACCAGCGCCTGCCGCATCACCGACGAGCTGCCGATCATGCAGTCCTGCCGGGTCAGCGCGACCATCTCGAGAATCGTCGCCACGCCTCGCGCGGGGTCGCCGACCATGTACGCGAGGGCGCCCTGGAACTCGACCTCGCTGCTGGCGTTGCTCCAGTCGCCGAGCTTGTCCTTCAGGCGCTGGATGCGAATCGCGTTGCGGGTGCCGTCGGGCTTGAAGCGCGGGAGCAGGAAGCACGACAGGCCCGCCTCTTCGTACGCGAGCACGAGGAACGCGTCGCACATCGGCGCCGAGAAGAACCACTTGTGGCCGACGAGCTCGTACGGCTGGCCGTTGCCGCGCTCGCTTAAGGGGTACGCCTTCGTCGAGTTCGCGCGCACGTCGCTGCCGCCCTGCTTCTCGGTCATGCCCATGCCGACGGTGAGGGCCTTCTTCTCGGCCGCGGGGATGAAGCGCGGGTCGTACTGCGGCTCGATGATCTTGGGCAGCCACTCGGCGGCGAGCTTCGGCGAGTGGCGAAGGCTCGGCACGCACGCGTACGTCATCGTCGTCGGGCAGCCGGTGCCCTGATCCGCCTGGCCGAGCAGGTACGAGAGCCCCATGCGCGCGACGTGGGCGCCGGGCTTGTCTTCGTTGCGCCACGGCAGCGAGGTGATGCCGGCGGTGATCGCGAGCTCCATCAGCCGGTGGTACGCGGGGTGGAACTCGACCTCGTCGCAGCGGTTGCCGTAGCGGTCGAAGAGCTTCAGCTTGGGGCGGTTCTCGTTGGCCTGCTGCGCGAGCACCTGGGCCTCGCCGCCGGCGATGGGGCCCCACTTCGCGAACAGGTCGGTGGCCCAGCCGGCGCCCTCGCGCTTGAGCGTCTCCTGCAACGCGACGTCGGTCGACCAGGCGTCGTAGGGCGCGAGCGGGGGCGGCGTGTTCTCGACTTCGTGGGTGAGGAACCGGCTGGACGGGGGAGCCATGACCCCCTCGCTCTAGCAGAGTTAAGGCGTGGGCCGCCCGTGCCGATGCCTCGGGTGTATGGATCGCGACACGCTCAATGTCTGGCTCGGCTCCTGGTGGAGCATGCTCGTCGTGGCGAGCGGGTCGGCGGCCGCGGTGTCGCTCACGGTCCTGCGGATGCTGGCGTGAGCAGGCGGAGCAGCTGCGTCACGTCGCGGCGCTCGAGGGCTCCGTCGATCAAGACGCGGCACTTCGCGCACGTCACCTGGGCGACGTTCTCGAGCGGGTGCTGGCCCTCTTGGGGCCGGTAGGCGACCGACGCGCTGTAGTCGTGGCCGGTCGAGGTGGGGTCGCACGCCCGCGTCCGGGCGTCGGCGCGCTCGGCCGACATGGGCTCTTCAGCCATGCGGCGGAGGCTGTTCTCGGTGATGTGCAGCTCCATGCGGGGTCGAAGGTACGCGAAAAGCTGCGCGCGTGACGGATGTGCGGGGTTGGCTCCAAACGGAGGCAACATGCGACTGATCGTCACGGGCGTGCTGTTTCTCATCGGGGGTTTGAGCGGCTCACTGGTGTTGCGGGGAACCGGCAGCGGCGGGGCGCTGGCGCTCGTCGGCGTGGTGCTGCTGGTGATGGGGGTGGTGAGCATGGGCAAGCAGGACGGCAGCGGCGGCTACGCGACCGAGCCGTCCGAGTACGACCGGGAGCGCGACGCCGAGCAGTGGGCCGAGTACCAGCGCGCGCGTGCGAAGCAGGCGGCCGAGGCGCAAGTCGAGCAGCAGCAGTGGGAGCAGCTGCAGGCGGAGGAAGAGGCGGCGCGGCCGTGGGAGCCCGACCCCGCTGACCCGCGCACGCAGCGGCTGCACGCCATCTTCCTCACCACGCCGGGCGCCCGCGAGCAGGTGAGCGAGGTGATGGAGCGCACGCGCTCGCACCTCGATGCGGATGCGCAGCTGAACCTCGCGCTCGAGACCGCGCGCCGCGTTCGCGACGGCGCGCGCGCCTGAGCTTCAGCGGCGCCGCGCGCGCTTCCGGTGGCTCTTCCGCACTGCCTTCAGCTCGGCCTCGGTGAGCTCGCCGTGCAGAGCTTCCCACTCGCGAACGATTCTCAAGAGCTGGAGGGCCCTGCGCTTCCGCCGGGCTGTGTCACCCGTGACGGCCATCAGGCGGCCATCCTTGCACGGGTGATCCATTCAGCCCACTCGCCGCATGAACGGCGAAGTGTCCCTGCGCCTCACCGCCACGGCCGTCGCCGCCGGTCTCACGCTGTTCGCCGGCCTCGCCGCGCTCGGCTGGCCCGGCACCCCCGTCGACTGCTCCGCGTTGCCGTGCTGGTGCGAGGCCCGCGCGCCCGGCCTGTGGCGCCAGCCCGTCAACACCTGGTCGAACCTCGTGCCGCTCCTCGCCGCCCTCGCGCTCGCGCCGCGCGGGCCTGTGCGCCGCTTCGCCGACGTCGCCTTCCCCCTCGCGCTCGCGTTCCAGGGCCTCGGCTCGATGTTCTTTCACGCGTCGCTCGTCGAGTGGGCAGGCGCGGTCGACGCCGCCAGCATGCTCGCCGTCGCGGGCCTGCTGCTCGCGGTGAACCTGGTGCGCGGCGGGGTGCTCCACGATCGCGCGCTGCCTGGGGCCTGCGCGGGCTCCGCGGCCGCGGGGGTCGCGCTCGGGCTGTGCGCGCCGGGGGCGGTCGCTCCGGTCTTCGGAGTCGTCATCGCCGCGGTGCTGTCGACGGAGGGCTGGCTCCACCAGCGGCGCCCCGCCGCGGGCGCATCGTGGTTCCGCGCCGGGCTCGCGACCTTCCTCATCGGCGGGTTCTTCTGGGTCGAGTCCGCGTTCGAGGGCCTGCCGCTGTGCGACCCGGGCTCGGCGCTGCAGGGCCACGCGGTGTGGCACGCGACGTCAGCGGTGGCGGTGTGCTGCTTCTGGCTGCACGTCAGCCCCAGACCGCGGTCTCGACCAGGCTCTCTGCTTCTTCCGCCGTCGGACGCTCGGCCGGGCTCCGCGCGAGCAGGCGTTTGATCAGCGCATCGACCTTCGCGTCGCCGAGCGGCGGCGCCGAGCCGGTCAGGTGCCACCGCGCGATGTTGTCGAGGTCGTGTGTGTCGCCGGGAATCGGCAGCTGCCCCGCGAGCAGCCGGTACAGCATCACGCCGCACGCGTAGACGTCGGTCTTGCCGTCGTAGTCGTCGCCGCGGATGCGCTCGGGGCTCACGTACGCGGGCGACCCCATCAGCGCGTCCTCTTCCTCCGGCTCGTCGAGCGTCTTCGCCGTGCCGAAGTCGATCAGCTTCGGAGTCTCGCCGCCGCGCTCGCGCTGCATCAGCACGTTCGCCGGCTTCACGTCGCGGTGAACGAGCCCCTGCTTGTGCAGCACCGCGAGCGCGCCGAGCACGCCGCGCACCGCGGGCAGCACGACGTCGGTGCCGAGCCGGCCCTGCGCGCGCACCTTGGCGTCGAGCGTCTGGCCGTCGAGCAGCTCCATGACGAGGAACGCGGAGCTCGGGGGCAAGAGCCCGAAGTCGAACACGCGCACCGCGTTGGGGTGGCGCACCCGGCACGCGCACTGCGCCTCTTTGCGCAGCGCATCGATGGTGCCGTGATCGCCCGCGCGCGTCAGCACCTTCACCGCGACGTCCTGCTGCAGGTCGACGTGGCGCGCCTGGTAGACGGTGCCGAACGAGCCCGAGCCCAGCCGGCCGAGCACGGTGTAGCGGCCGCCGAGCTCGACGCCGGGCTTCAGCTCGACCTGCGGCGGCGGTTTGATGCGCGACGCCAGCGCCTTGAGCCGCGCGACGACGCCGGCGTCGCTGACCGGCGCGGCCGGCTTCGGCTTCGGCTTCGGCTTCGACACGGTCGCGCGCAGCCGCGCCTCGAGGCGCGCGAGCAGCACGGGGAAGCTGTACGGCTTCGTGACGTAGTCGTCGGCTCCGGCGTCGAGCCCCGCGACGATGTCTTCGGGAGCGGCCGCGGCCGTCGCCATGATGATCGGCAGCGTGTGGCCCTCGCCGCGCAGCGCCTTGAGCACGTCGAGGCCCGAGCGCCGCGGCATCATGACGTCGAGGATGACGGCGTCGAAGTCGGGGTGTGTCTTCAGCGTCGCGAGCGCGAGCTCGCCGTCGGAGACCGCGGTCACCGAGAAGCCGCGGCCCTCGAGGTTCTTCTCGAGCAGCGCCCGGGACGCGTCATCGTCTTCCGCGACGAGGATCTGCCGCATTCGCGAAAGATGTTAGACGTTCGCGCCGGTGCAAGCGCGCAAAGCCGCTCTGGCGTTCATTCTCTTCACCGTGACGCTCGACATGCTGGCGCTGGGCATGATCATCCCCGTGCTGCCGGAGCTGATCAAAGGCTTCGTCGGCGGCGACACGGTGCAGGCCGCGCACTACTACGGTTGGTTCGGCACCACGTGGGCGATCATGCAGTTCTTCTTCGCTCCGGTCTTGGGCGCGCTGTCCGACCGGTTCGGCCGCCGGCCGGTGGTGCTGATCTCGAACTTCGGGCTGGGCTTCGACTACATCCTGACGGCGCTGGCGCCGGGGCTGTCGTGGCTGTTCGCCGCGCGCGTCATCTCGGGCATCACCTCGGCGAGCGTCTCGGTCGCGGGCGCGTACATCGCCGACGTCATGCCGCCCGAGAAGCGCTCGCAGGGCTTCGGGCTCATCGGCGCCGCGTTCGGCATCGGCTTCGTGGTCGGGCCCGCGCTCGGCGGCGTGCTGGCGAACTTCGACGTGCGGCTGCCGTTCTGGGTGGCGGCGGCGCTGTCGCTGCTCAACGGCTGCTACGGGCTGTTCGTGCTGCCCGAGTCGCTGCCGGTCGAGTCGCGCAAGCCGTTCTCGTGGGCGCGCGCGAACCCGGTGGGCTCGCTGAAGCTGCTCAGCGGGCGCTCGTCGCTGCTCTCGCTCGCCGCCATCGTCTTCCTGGCCGGCCTCGCGCACCAGGTGCTGCCGTCGTGCTTCGTGCTGTACACGGGCTACCGGTACGGCTGGGGCAAGCTCGAGTTCGGGCTGACGCTGGCGCTCGTCGGCATCGGCTACGCGATCGCTCAGGCGGCGCTGGTGCGGCCGATCGTGAAGCGCATCGGCGAGCTCAAGGCGCTGGTGGTCGGGCTCCTGTTCGGAGCGGGCGGCTTCTTCATCTACGGGCTCGCGGTGACGGGCGCCATGTTCCTGTTCGGGGTGCCGGTGATGTCGCTGTGGGGGCTCTCGGGGCCGTCGGCGCAAGGCATGATGAGCAAGCGCGTGGGGCCCTCGGAGCAGGGGGCGCTGCAGGGCGCGATCGCGAGCGTGCAGGGCATCACGGGTGTGGTGGGGCCGACGCTGTTCGCGACCATCTTCGCGGGGGCGATCAGCGGGCAGCGCGTCGAGCTCTCGGGGGCGCCGTTCCTGGTGTCCGGGGCGCTCTTGCTGGTCGCGGTCGCGGTGGTGGTCGGCGTGGTGCGGCGGCAGCCGGTGCCGGCGCCGGAGCCGGTCGCGGCACCCGGCAGCTGAGCGGCGGGGCGCAGGCTCAAGTGCTATCGTCTGACTCGTGGGCACGCTTCCTGCCGCGCTCGTGGAGCATTCGGCCGCCGAGTCGGTCTGGGAGGACGTCGCCGCCGCAGCCGATCTCGACATGGACGAACGCGCGGCAGTGCTGGTGTCGCTGTGCCGCATGGCCGCGGAGCTGACCGCACAGCATCCGGATCCGGCCAAAGTGCTGGCCTGGCAGGACCCCGTGAGCCCCGAGTCCGCCGCGCTGCTTCAGCGGCTTCGCCGGCGCCACTGAAATACCCGCCGCAACGCATGTTGCGCGTGTGCTCGCCGATGCTTTGACCGCTGCGGGCATCTCCTACGCGGTCGGCGGGGCCATCGCGTACGGTCTCTGGGCGCCGCCTCGCGCTACCAACGACGTCGATCTGACGTTGTTCTTGCCGGTGGAGCGCCTGCCCGAAGCGTTTGCCGCACTAGAGCGGGGCGGCGCGCTGATCGATCACGGGGCAGCGGTGGCGCAGGCGCGCGACCGAGGGGATTTTCGGGCGACGTGGCAAGGAATGAGGGTCGACGTCTTCGTGCCGAGCATTCCGTTCTACGAGTCCGTCGAACGTCGCGTGCAGGAAGCGCGTCTCGATGGGCGCCCCGTGCACATTCTGTCGGCCGAAGGACGTGCTCGACCTGGAGCGGATGGTCGGCTTCCGCAAGAGCCAGCTCGATCGGCTGGTCGACATGGTCGGCGATGAGGACGTGCGAGTCCGCGAGTGGGACCGAATCGTTGCTGCCTACGGCGGAAGCTGATCATCGCGCCGCCGCTGCCTCCGCAAAACGCCGAGCAGCGCCGCCGCGAGCAGGAGCCCCGGCTCCACGCTGCTGCACTTGCAGCCGCCCGGCTCCTCCATGCCGCCGCCGGTGCTGCCGCCGCCCGCGGTGCCTCCGCTGCCGCCCGCGGCGCCGCCGCCGTCGTCGTCGGTGATGGTGAGCGTGTACGTCGTCACGCCGCTCGCCGTCGCGCCCGATGCCGTGCCCATGGTGATGACGACCGTCTCGTCGCCCTCGGCCGCCATGTCGTTCAGCACGTTCACGATGTACGTCGCGCTCGTCGTGCCCGAGATGCTCAGCGACCCGGTCATGATCGGCGTCGAGAAGTCGGTGCCGCGCGTCGCGGTGCCGGTGATGGTGAACGGCACCATGACGGTGCCGCTCGGCGTGCCGCTCAGCACCGCGCGCAGCTGCAGCGAAGACGCCGCGCCCTCGCTCACCGTCTCGCCCGCCTTGTCCCACTGCACGAACAGCGCGGCCTCGTCGTCGAGGATCTCGAACGGCGCCGACCCCGCGTTGAAGCCCGCCGCGCTCGCGGTGATGGTCACGTAGCGCGAGGTGTTCGGCACGCCCATCGGGTCGTTCACGAGGCGCACGTCGAACCCCCCGCTCGTCTGCCCCATGGGGATCATCACCGTCGCTGCCGGGAAGTTGAGCTGTGCCGGTGCGCTCGACGCCAGGTTCACCGTCACCGGAGCCGCTGCCGCAGCGCCGAGCGTCACCGTGCCCGCCATCATCAGCGTGCCCGCCGACTCGACCGCGGACGCCGGGTTCAGCGTCACGGTCAGCGCGTTCGTCGCCGTCACGGTCATCGCGTACGCACCGGTCATGCCGCCCACGGCCTCGACCTGGATGAAGTAGCGCCCCGCTGCGCCCGCGGTCAGCATCGCGGTCTCGGTCATCGCCATCGTCGCGCCGCTCGCGACGAGCATGCCGGCCGAGTCGTAGACGTGCACGTCGAGGTTGCCCCCCGCGATGGTGATGGCCGCGGTCAGCATGCTGCCCGCGACGAGATCGATCGCGTACCAGTCGCCCGTCGGAGCCGCGGTGGCGCCGAGCAGGCTCGGGTACTGGCCGGCGGTGAGCAAGGCCGCCGTCGCGCGCGTGTTGTTCGGCTCGAACCGGTCGTCGACCGTCACCGTCGTGGTCGCGGTGCTCGAGAGCCCGCCGCCGTCGATCACCTTCAGCTCGAGCGTGTGCACTCCGAGCGAGAGCGTGGTGGTGAACATCGGGCTGTTCGACGAGCCGATGAGCACGCCGTTCTCGCGCCACTCGTACGTGATGATGCCCGAGTCGTCGGTCGAGCCCGACGCGTTCAGCGTCACCGCCTCGGTGCCGAGCGGCGGGGTGGCGTCGACGAACGGCGGGTACGTGCCGGGCACCGCGACCGGCGGCATGTTCGTGCCCGACTGCCAGAACTCGACGACGCGCAGCTGCGTGCTCACGGCGTTCTCGTCGCTGGCGAGGCCCAGGCCGTTCATGCCGGCGGGGCGGGGCGCCATGAAGAAGCTCCAGATCTTGTTCGCGTCGTGCGTGCGGATGTTCGCGAGGTTCAGGTCGACGTCGAGCCGCGCGGGGCAGACGGTCGCGGCCTGGCCGGGCATGTAGTCCGGGTCGCCGAAGCCGTGGCGGTGGCGGCAGTCGGTGTGCGCGTACGAGCCGGCGAGCTGGCTCGCCATGAGGTTCGACGCGAGCCCGTTCGTCACCGGCTGGTTGTTCCACGTGATGGTGGCCTCGTAGTCGGTCGACGTGTTCGCCGCCCCGTTCCAGTCGTCTTGCGCGTCGGTGAGGATGAAGAAGTCGTGGTTGTCGGTGGTGGGAAAGGAGCCCTCGGCGTAGCGCAGCTGCAGCTGCGCGAACGTCACCATCTGCGTGACGGAGGTCAGGTCGAAGCGGAAGTACGCGCGCGAGCGGTTGCCCGTGTCGGGGCCCCACGCCCACGTCCACGGGCCAGAGCCGTTGTCGATGATGCCCATCGGCGTCGTGCCCATGTTGCTGTTCACCTCTGCGTCTCCGGCGCTCGGCACGAGCCGCGTGTTCACGTACACGTCGACGTCGTCGGAGCTCGACAGGCCTCCGCTGTCGGTCGCGGTGAGGCGGAACGTGTAGATGCCGGCCTGCGTGAACGTCACCGACGTCGTCGCCGCGTTCGGCGTCGCGATCATCGCGTTGAGGCCGGCCGGCTTCGTGGCGGCGAGCGTCCACGCGACCGTCGGCGTGCCGGCGGGGTCGCTGACCCGCCCGGTCAGCATCGTCGTCGCCTCGGCCGGCGTCGTCGAAGGCATGCGCGACTGGTCGGGCCCGGCCCAGACGCCCGGCGGCGCGTTGCCGGCGGGCACCGTGTAGTTCACCCGCACGTTGTTGAACGGCGCGGCGTTCGCGCCGAGCGACATCGCGCTCTGCGTCATGCGCCCCTTCGTCCACATGAACGTCGCCGTGGGCCCGAACGCGGTGCCGCCCGCGAACGGGTTGGGGTTCGGCGGAGTACGCCAGCCGTCGGCGAGCTCGCACTGCGACGACTCGAAGCGCACGCGGTACGTGCCGTCGGGGAGCTTCGAGACGTCGCGCGCTCCGGTCGAGAACGCCTTGAACACCATCGGCAGCTGATTGGCCATCGTCTGGGCCGGATCCGACGTCGGCGTCGCCGACGTCACGCCGTCGATGCCTCGGCCCGCGGCGACCGACCACGCCTTCAGGTCGAACGGGTAGCTGCGCCCCCAGCGGTGGAGCGTGGTGACGTAGTTGCCGCTCATGTCCTCGAGCCACACCGCCGTCACGTGCACCCAGTTCATGCGGCCGGTCGCGGGCGTGTGCGTGCAGCCGCGGCTGAAGCTCCACGAGCCGGGGTGCGAGTACTGCGCGAGGTCGAACGTCACTTCGAGGGTCTCTTGCTGCGCAGAGGCCGAAGCGGCCGCGAGCAGCACGAGCGAGACGAGGGTCTTCTTCATGGTGTCCTTCGGCGCCGCACGGCCAGCGCGAGCAGCATGAGCACGGAGAATGCCCCAGCCGGCCCCTGACCGCAGCCGCAGACGCCGTCGAGCTCTTCGGCTCCGCCCGCGCCGCCGCCGGTGCCGGTGCCGCTGCCGCCGGTGCCGCTGCCGGCCGCGCCGGAGCCGCCGGCCGTACCGCCGCTGCCGCCGCCGGCGCCGCCCCCGTCGTCGTCGGTGATGGTGAGGGTGTACGTGGTGTTGCCCTGGGCCGTCGCGCCGGTGGGCGTGCCCATGGTGACGACGACGGTCTCGTCGGGCTCCATCGCCTGGTCGTTGGTGACGCTGATGACGTAGGTCGCCATCGTGCCGCTGGTGATGTTGAGCGTGCCACCCATGATGGGCGTCGAGAAGTCGGCGCCGCGGGTCGCGGTGCCGCTCACCGTGAACGGAATCGTCACCTGGCCCATCGCGGGCGCCGAGAGCACCGCGCGCAGCTGCACCAGCGCGCTCGAGCCCTCGGACACCGACTCGGACATCTTCTCCCACTGCACGAAGACGGTGGCACCCTCGTTGTCGAGGATCTCGAACATCGCCGAGCCCGGGTTGTAGCCGCCCGCGCTCGCGGTGATGTTCACGAAGCGCGCCATGTTCGGCACGCCCGGCGGGTCGTCGACGAGGCGAACGTCGAACGTCGCGCTCGTCATGCCCATCGGAATCGTCACCGGGCTGTTCGGGAAGCTCAGCTGCATCGGCTGATCCGCCGCGAGCATCACCATCACCGGCGCCGCCGCCGGAGCGTCGAGGCGCACCGTGCCGGCCGCCAGCAGCGTACCCGCGTTCTCGAGCGCCATCGCCGGGTTCAGGGTCACGGTGAGCGCCCCCGAGGCCGAGACCGTCATCGTATACGGGCTCACCGCGGTGCCCACGGCGGCGACCTGGATGAAGTAGCGCCCGGCCGCGCCGGCGGTCGTCATCGCGGTCTCGGTGAGCGCGGTCGTGGCGGCGCTGGCCAGCAGCGCGCCGGCCGGGTCGTAGAGCATCACGTCGAGGTTGCCGCCGGTCATCGTGACGGCGACGGTGAGCGTGCTGCCGGCGACGAGATCGATCGAGTACCAGTCGCCCGCCGGCGCCGCGGCCGAGCCGTAGAGGCTGGGGTAGGCCGTGCCCGCTCCGGTGCCGGTGACGGCCGCGGCGGTCATGCGCGTGTGGTTCGGCTCGTAGCGGTCTTCCACCATGACCGTCGTCGTCGCGCTGTTCGACAGGCCGCCGCCGTCGATGACGGTGAGCTGCAGCGTGTGGACGCCGAGCGACAGGCTCGTGGTGAACATCGGCGAGCCGGTGCTGCCGAGCAGCACGCCGTTCTCGCGCCACTCGTACGTGACGATGCCCGAGTCGTCGGTCGAGGCCGACGCGTTCAGCGTCACGCTCTCGGTGCCGAGCGGCGGGTTCCGATCGACGACCGTCGCGTACGTGCCGGGCACGGCGACCGGCGGCATGTTCGGCGCCGACTGCCAGAACTCGACGACGACCAGGTCGGTCGACACGAGGTTCTCGTCGCTCCCGAGGATGAGGCCGTTCATGCCGACGGGGTTCGAGACGAGAAAGAAGCTCCACTGCTTGTTGGTGTCGTGCAGGCGCACGTTGGCGACGTTGAGGTCGATGTCCATGCGCGCGGGACACAGCGTGGCGGGCTCGCCGGGGAAGAGCGCCGGGTTCGCGTAGAGGTGGCGGAACTCGCACGCGAGGTGGGGCACGGTGGCGACCTTCTGCGTCATCATCAGGTTGCTCGCGAGGCCCTGCGCGACGGGCTGGTTGTTCCACGTGAGCGTCGACTCCCAGTCGGTCGACATGTTGGCGGGGCCGTTCCAGTCGTCCTGCGCGTCGGTGAGGATGTAGACGTCGTGGTACAGCGACGGGCTCGGGCGCGTCTGAGGCGTCTGCTCCGCGGGGTGCACGCGCAGCGTGGCGTGCGTCACCTGCGCGGTGACGGCGCTCAGGTCGAAGCGCAGGTACGCGCGCGAGCCGGTGTTGTTCGTCGGAGCGGCCGAGTTCGTCCACGGGCCGGCGAGCTCGAGCGTGCCGTGCCCCGTCGTGGCAGCGCCGCTGACGGCGAAGGTGTCGGCGGCCGACGGGAGCACGCGCGCGTTCACGTAGACGGTCACGTCGTCGGTGCTCGTCAGCATGCCCGGGTCGGTCGCGGTGAGCCGGAACGTGTAGATGCCCGCCTGGGGAAAGGTGACGCTCGTGGTGAGCGCGTTCGGCGTCGCGATCATCGCGGTGAGGCCTGCGGGCTTCGTCGACAGCAGCGTCCACTGCACCGCCGGCGCTCCGGCCGGGTCGCTCGCGCGGCCGGTCAGCGTCGTCGTCGCCTCGGCCGGAGTCACCGAGGGCATGCGCCACTGGTCGGGCCCCGCGTAGACGCCCGGCGGAGCGTTCGCCGCCGGCACCACGTAGTTCACGCGCACGTTGTTGAACGGAGTCGACGCGCCGATGAGCAGGTTGCTCTGCGACGTCCGGCCCTTCGTCCACATCAGCGTGCCGGTCGGGCCGAACGGCGTTCCGCCGGCGAACGGGTTCGGATTCGGAGTCGTGCGGAAGCCGTCGGCGAGCTCGCACTGCGTGCTCTCGAAGCGGACGCGGTAGGTGCCGTCGGGCAACGACGAGATCGGCAGCGCCCCGGTGGTGAAGCCGGTGAAGACCTGCCCTGCGTCGAGGCCCTGGGAGGTCGGGGTGGCGGAGGTGACCCCGTCGATGCCGAGGCCCGCGGCCTGCGCCCACGCCTTCAGGTCGAACAGGTAGCTGCGGCCCCACCGGTGCAGCGTGGTGACGTAGTTGCCGTTCATGTCCTCGAGCCACACCACGGTGATGTGGACGTAGTTCATGCGGCCGGTGGGCGGGTTGTGGGTGCAGCCCTGGCTGAAGCTCCACGAGCCCGGGTGCGAGTACTGGCCGAGGTCGAACATCACCTCGAGGGTCTCTTGCTGCGCCCACGCGGAGGAAGCGGTCACGACGAGCGCCAGCGCGGCGGAGCGGAACATGAGGGCTCGCAATCTTGGTTCGGCCGGGGCGCGCCGGGTCATCGGTAATTCGGCCGCCGTGTGAAGGTGAGTCGGCTCTACGGCACTTGTCGCGGAAAGGGTGCAACAACTCGACCGCACCCCCCTCCAGGATATTGTCCAGCCATGCTGCGCACGGCGAGCATCGCCATTGCACTGATTCTGACTCCGGCGTGCGTCGACGACGTCGAAGTGCCGCCCAAGCCGCCGATGTTGTTCCCCGGTCCCGCCCAGGTGAGCGTGCCTGTGCAAAAATTGAAGGGCAGCCGCCCTGCAAATACTGCGGTGCTGAGCGGCGACGTCGAGGTGGTGCCGAGCAGCGAAGAGACCTCGTTCGAGTTCGACGTCACGCTCACGCCCGGCGAGAACCGCTTCGAGCTGTGGACGCGGCGGCCGAGCGGCTTGAAGAGCCGCACCTCGACGGTGACGACCATCACGTACGAGCCTGCGTGCCCCGATGCGGTGGTGCTGTCGATGCGCCCTCCGCCGTCGACGAACCAGCTGATGCACATGCTGGTGGGCAGCAAGCCCGCGGGCGCGGCGGTGCTGCTCGACGACGCCGTCATCGTGCCGGCGAACGAGCTGACGTCGTTCACGCACGTGCTGATGCTGGCGCCGGTGGCGACGCCGCAGACGTTCAAGCTCACGACGCGTGACGCGAAGGACAAGGTGAGCGACCCGCTGCGCATCGTGGTCGTCTACGAGACGGTGGCTCCGACGCTGCGCTCGCGGTACCCGACGGCCGCGGGCGACATGCCGGCCGCGAACACGAACATCCCCACGAACGCGGCGCTGTTCGTCGAGCTCTCGGAGCCGGTGCGCGTCACCGGCGGCACGGTGCCGGCCGACCTCATCACCGTGCGCGACGGCGCGACGATGGTGCCGGGTACGACGACGTACCTTCCCGCGGCGTCGACGTTCACGTGGGCACCGGCGGCGCCGTCGCTGAGCCCGATGACGACGTACACGGCGGAGCTGAACGTCGCGATGCTGACTGACCTCGCGGGCAACGCGGCGGCCCCCGGCGCGATGTGGACGTGGAGCTTCACGACCGGCGCAGGGCCGTCGAGCGCGGCGCCCGGGCCGCTGACGGCGAACGCTCCTGCGAGCGTCGCGACCGACGAGGTGACGGTCGACGGCACGCGCGAGCCGTTCAGCTCCATCTGGGTGAACGGCGAGCTGTACGCGCCGCCGGGCGCGGCGATGTACTCGGTGAACGTGCCGGTGCCGACCGTGGGCATGAACGCGCTGAACGTGGTGACGAAGAGCGCGGCGGGCGTCAGCGGGCCGATGCAGGCGCTGACGGTGACGCGCACGCAGGCGAAGCCGGCGGCGCCGACGGTCGACGCGAGCGTGCCGAAGATGGTGGCGGAGCCGTCGGTGACGCTGACCGGCACGAAGCCTCCGGGCACGGCGGTGCTGGTGAAGGGCGTGCCGGTGGTGTGCCTGAACGACGAGACGACGTGGGGCGCGGTGGTGAGCCTCGAGCCCGGCGTGAACGACCTGACGCTGACGACGCGTGATGCGAGCGGCACGCCGAGCGACCCGATCGTCTACCGCGTCAACGTGGCGCAGGCGTTCAGCGGCAAGGTGCCGGGGGGCTGGCAGCTCAAGATCTTCATGAACCTGAGGAACCAGAGCTCGACGCGGCTCGCGAACGAGTTCGTGACCGGCCCGAACAACTACGGCGTCGACGTCTGGCTCGAGGGCCCGGTGGCGCCGGGCGACACGTGCGAGTGGGACGCGGCGAAGAAGCAGCGCAAGAACGTGAAGTACGTCGCGACGATTCAGCACTACATCGGCGTGAAGACGGGCCACACGGTGCCGTTCGCGGACGACGACTACCGCGGCACCGACTACGTGGCGGCGCTCGCGAGCGGCGGCATCTTCTCGTTCCTGGGCGTGACGGCCGACTCGCCGCGCCGCGACGGCACCGGGCGCGAAGACCCGGCGGTGTTGGCGCGCGTGACCGAGCTCGACCTGCGGCAGAGAATCGACTGCTTCGGCCTCCTGATGATCGACGGCTGCACCGAGGCGACGGTGCAGGCCGGGCCGCACACGGTCGACGCGTGGGAGCCGCGCAAGTGGAACCCGACGAGCATGACGTCCGAGGTGCTCGACCAGGGCGAGTACCTCTTGTGGGTGATGATCAACCTCGACCGCGGCGGCGCGTGGCTGACGGGCAACGACTACGAGACGTGCTGGGGCGAGCCGGCCGACTTCACCCGCGGCATGCACCGCATCGTGAAGCGTGTCGCATTGGGTGGGAGCCCGTGGAGCGTCACGCTGACGCCCGGAGACGAGCTGTCGGGGCCCGACTTCGACGGCATGGGGCAGGCCAAGTTCCTGACGGACGAAGGGATGACGCTCTCGTGGGGCCCCCCGTAGTACGCTCGCTCGCGATGTCGTGGCGCGCCGCTGCCCTCTCGTTGCTGCTGAGCGGGCCGGTGCTCGCCGCCGAGCCTGCAGCGCCGGCGGAAGAAGAGATCGTGGACCTCGACGCGCTCGACGACGGCCCGAAGGCCCAGCCCGGCGCGGCCACAGTACCGACGACCCGCGTGCCGGAGCACGACTACGATCGCAGACTGCTGCTGTTTCCCATCCTCCTCGTCTTGATCCTCGCCTGGAACGTCAAGTGGAAGCCCGACCCTCCTCCCGCCAAAAAAGCGTAAGACGCCTCTCGCTCGCGCTGCTGTTCGCGCTCGCCGTAGGCCTGCCCTTCGACGCCGGTGCCATGAAGTACCTGGCGCTCGGCGAAGCCATCAAGTCGTTCGTGAAGGACGCGAAGGTCGTGAAGGTGACGAAGAAGCTGAGCGCGGATCAGCGCACGCGCCTCGCCGCCGACTACGGCTGGAAGGCCGACGACCCGGAGTACGTGTTCTACGAAGGCCGCGACGCCGAGGGGAAGACGGTGGCGTACGTGTTCATCATCGCCGAGGCGTTCAGCACCTGCTTCCACAAGTACGCGGTCGGCATCTCGCCGGCCGGTGAGATTCTCGACTCGCTGGTCGTCGAGCTGTCGTGCCCGCGCTCGTACAAGGTGAACCGCAAGAGCTTCCTGCAGCAGTTCGAGGGCAAGAAGCACGACGCGGCGCTGACCACGAAGCTCGACATCGACGGGGTGGTCGAGGCGACGCTGTCGTCCGAGGCGGCCTCGATCGCGGCGCGCAAGGCGCTGTCGCTGCACAACCTGTTCGTGGGCGGAGCGGCGCCGGTGAAGCTGGCGGCCGACGTGAAGGCGGCGCGGTCGGCGGGCGCGGCGATGATCCAGAAGGCGATCGACACCGGCGAGACGCTCGCGAAAGACGGCGGAGTCGCCGCCGCGATTTTGGAGCCCGGCAAATGAACCTGCCCGTGGTCGACGACCGGCCTTTCTTCAAGAAGGGGAAGCCGGGGTACGCCACGGTGCCGTTCCGCGTGAAGCACCTGCGCAACGCGCGCATCGTCTCGCAGCTGTTCTTCCTGATCGCGTGGTTCGTGTTCTTCTTCTGGACGCGTGGGCAGGGAGATTCAGGTCCCGCGGTGCGGCCCGATCTGTTCCTCGTCACGGATCCGATCGTGGCGCTGCTGACCATCGGCTCGTCGCGGGTGATGGTGCCGCTGCTGTTGATCTCGGCGGGCTTCATCGTGTTCACGCTGGTGTTCGGCCGCGCGTTCTGCAGCTGGATCTGCCCGCTCGGCACGATGATCGACGGCGCGAAGCACGTCTTCAAGCCGAAGGAGGAGCGCTTCAGCCAGGGCACCCACGAGTGGATGCAGAGCTGGAAGTACTACATCCTCGTGTTCATGGCCTTCGGCGCGCTGATGAGCGCGCAGTGGGTGTTCCTGTTCGACCCGCTGGTGCTGATGTTCCGCGGGTTCACGTCGCTGTACCCGGTGGCGGCGAGCGCGCTGCCCGAGAAGTGGGTGCCGGCGGGGCTGCAGGCGAAGGTGCACGAGGTGCCGCTCATGCCGGTCGCGCTGCTCTTCGCGAGCATCGGGCTCACGGCCATCACTCCGCGGTTCTGGTGCCGGTACCTGTGCCCGCTGGGCGCGTTCTACGGGCTGCTCTCGAAGCAGCCGCTGTTGCGCCGGCGCGTGAAGGGCTGCGACGTGTGCAAGGGCCGCGAGATCGAGAAGGAGTGCGTGAGCGGCTGCCGCATGGGCGCGGTGCCGGTGAAGCCGGGGCGGACGCAGAACCACGAGTGCATCCGCTGCTTCAACGGAGCCGGCGGCTGCCACAAGGAAGCGATTCAGTTCGGGTTCATGCTGCCGGTGATCGAGAAGTCGGATCAGTCGCTCGATCTCGACCGGCGGGCGTTCATGACGGGCGGAGCGTCGGCGATGCTGCTGGCTCCGGTGACGGCGCTGTCGACGTATCACCGGGGCGGGAAGAACGACGTCATCCGGCCGCCGCGGGTGATCGACGAGGACACGTTCACCGACCAGTGCATTCGCTGCGCGATGTGCGTGCAGGCGTGCCCGACGCAGACGCTGCAGCTGACGAACCTGGAGGCGGGAGCGGCGGGGTTCTGGACTCCGGCGATCACCCCGTCGGCGGGCGGGTGCATCGCGGGGTGCAACGCGTGCTCGGTGGCGTGCCCGACCGACGCGATTCCGGTGTTCGGGAAGGCCGAGTCGGACAAGTGGGGCGTGAAAATGGGCACGGCGGTGCTCGAGACGAACCGCTGCGTCTCGTACACCGAGAAGGCGAAGTGCATGAAGTGCGTCGAGATCTGCCCGACGAACGCGTTCGCGATCGAGAAGGGCGACGGCTTCCCGACGCGGCCGGTGTCGGTCGACTACAACCGGTGTGTCGGCTGCGGGCTGTGCGAGCTCGCCTGCTCGCACGTGGTGTTCGGTGAGCCCGCGATGCTGACGTTCTCGCACGGGCGCGGGCAGCCGACGACGCTCGCCGAGATGCCGACGGAGAAGATGCCGAAGCTCTGGTAAGCCGGCAGCCATGAAGTCGCGCACGAAGCCTCCGCCGAAGAAGACGGTGAGCGGGCGCGGGCGAGGCCGCACCGAGGAGGTGCCGACCTGGCAGGAAGACCCGACGGAGCCGGAGCGCGACTCCGAGGCCACCGCCGAGCTGGACCTCGACGACGAGGTGACCGCCCCTGAGGCGCGGCCGCGGTACGGCTCGGGCCGGCCCGACGCGAAGAAGACGGCGATCGCGGTGCTCGAGCCGCGGCCCGACCCGAAGGTGAACGCGCCGCCGCAGAGACGCCGCCGCGCGGAGCTCTCGGCGGCCGGGACGCCGGCGACCGGGCTGGCGGTGCTGACGCCGCTGGCTCCGGGAATGCGCGAGCCGGGCGCCTCGGCGCGAAACGAGATCGTCGAGGTCGACACGGGGGACATCGTCGAGGAGCCCTCCGTCTCTGCGGTGCGGCAGCGCACGAGGGTTCCGCTCGGCGGCCAGCTCCCGAGCGCGAAGCAGAAGCGCCCCCGGCGGAAGTGACGTCTACGCGGTTGGCGAAAGCAGCGGGCTGCGCTTTCATCGGCCGCCCCGTGACGTACGACGACTTCATCCGCAAAGGCCTCGACCCGATGGTGGCGAAGCTCTTCCCGCTCTACGGCCCGCGCCGCAGCTGGCGCATCGAGTACGTGAGCCACGAGATCAGCCCCTCCGCGGGAGCCGAGTTCTACGGCGGCATCCTCCGCATGGTGATCAAGACGGTGGAGCGCGGGTTCGACGAGAACAAACAACCTCCGGAGGAGGAGCTCACGGTCGGCCGCATTCCGCTCACGAACGCGAAGGGGCGGTTCGTCATCGCGGGCGAGCAGCGGCCGATTCCGACGCCGAGGGCGATCGCGATTCTCACGAACGGCGTGAAGCAGTTCGTGCGCGGGCTCGAGACGGCGAGCGCGCAGGTGAAGCACCCTCCGGCGTCGTGGCAGCGCGAGCTGCCGCCCGAGCTGAGCACCGACCTGTGCCGCGAGATTCTGCGCGAGCTGAAGGAGACGCAGATCGTGCCGGTGCTGACGCCGGTAAGGCGGTAGAACGCGCGTCATGCGCTTCGCCGCCGCGTGCCTCGCGCTGTGCACCGCCGGTTGCCTCGACTTCGCGAAGGCGCGGCAGAACTGCCGCGCGAACGGCCGCTGCGGCACGGGCGGAGGAGCGGCAGGCGGCGCGGCGGCGGGTGGAGCCGCGGGCGGCTCGAGCGGCGGCCTCGCGACCGCGGGAGGCACGGCGGGCGGCTTCGCCGTCCGCGACGGCGGCGACGGCAAGTGGGAGTGGCAGCACCCGCTTCCGACGGGCAACACGCTCAACGGTGTGTGGGCGGTGACGCAGAGCGACGTCTGGGCGGTGGGCCACCAGGGCACGTTCGTGCACTTCGACGGCCTGAAGTGGACGCACGTGCCGAGCCGCATCACCGAGAACCTGCGCGACGTGTGGGGCAGCAGCCCGACGAATCTGTGGGCGGTCGGGGAGCGCGGCGTGGTCGCGCACTGGGACGGGATGACGTGGCAGCAGATCACGCCGTTCACCACGCTGTCGCTGTTCGGAGTTCACGGCACGGCGGTGAACGACGTCTGGGCAGTCGGGCAGGGCGGAGGCATCTTCCACTTCGACGGCAACGCGTGGACGCAGTTCACGAGCCCGGTCACCACGTACCTGTGGAAGGTCTTCGCGCTCGACGCGAGCAATGCGTGGGCGACCGGCGGCGCGGGCCGCATCGTGTATTGGAACGGCGCCGGGTGGGCCGAGATGGCGAGCCCCGCGACGGGGCTGATGTACGAGGTGTTCGGCACGGCGCGGCCAGGCGAGCTGTGGGCGGTGGGCGAAGGCGGGCAGATCTACGAGCTCGACGACGCCGGCTGGGGCCGCGTCGACAGCGGCGTCACCTCCGAGCTGTGGAGCGTCTGGGGCCACCCGCCCCTCGAGGTCTACGCCGCCGGAGCGGGCGGAGTGATGCTGCGGCGCTCCGGGGGCACGTGGTCGCCCATCATGAGCGGAACGTCGTTCGGCCTGCCGTCGATTCACGGCTTCGCGAACGACACCTGGGCGGTCGGCGAGTACGGCACGCTGCAGCGCACCCTCTCGCTCGGCGGAAACTGGGCTCCGGTGATCGCGGGCAACACGAAGATCTTGATCGGCATCTGGGGCGCGGCGGCCGACGACGTCTGGGCGTGCGGCGAGGCCGGAGCGATGCTGCGCTACCGCGCGGGCGCGTGGGGCGTCGCGAGCTCGAACACGGGGGTGGCGCTGAACGACGTGTGGGGCGCGAGCGCGTCGCAGGTCTGGTCGGTCGGAAACGGCGGCGTGGTGATTCGCTTCAACGGCACCGCGTGGAGCGCGGTGGACGCGGGCCTCTCGGAGCCGCTGCGCGCGGTGTGGGGCTCGAGTGCGAGCGACGTCTGGGCGGGCGGCGACAACGGAGCGCTCGTGCGGTGGAATGGCGCGGCGTGGTCGCCGGTGAGCGGAGCGGCGGCGGCGGACATCTACGACCTGTGGGGCGCGGACGCGGGCGACGTGTGGGCGGCGGGGACGGCGGGCACGCTGCAGCACTGGGACGGGACGGGCTGGTCGACGGTGGACGCGGGGGTGACCGCGAGCCTGCACGGCGTGTGGGGAGCGTCGGGGAGCGATGTCTGGGCTGCGGGCTCGGCGGGCACGGTGGTGCGGTGGAACGGAGCGCGGTGGGACGCGGTGGACAGCGGGGTGTCGTCGACGCTGTGGGGTGTCTGGGGTTCGAGCGCGGACGATGTCTGGATCAGCGGCTTCGAGGGGGTGCTGCTGCACTGGAACGGGACGGCGCTGGAGCCGGTGCGGAGCGGGACGCTGGGCTCGCTGATCGGGATCTGGGGCAGCGGGCCGGGTGACGTGCGCGTGGTGGGGTACGGCGGCGCGATTCTGCGCGGGCCGTGAAGTAGAAGCGGGGGATGCGAATCGGAATCGTAGGGTCGGGGATGCAGGGCGGTGCGCTCGGCAAGCTGTGGTCTCGCGCCGGGCACGAGGTTCTCTACAGCTCGCGGAACCCGGAGGGGCTGAGTGCGCTGGTGAAGGAGACACCGCGGTCGAAGGCGGTGACGACGGAGGTCGCGGCGCGCGACGGAGAAGCGGTGTTCGTGGCGGTGCCGTACGCGGCGATGCCGGAGCTGGCGAAGACGCTGGCGCCGCTGCTGCGCGGGAAGCTGGTGCTGGATGCGGGGAACGTGATGGCGAGGCGCGACGGAGCGCTCGCCGACGAGGTGAAGAAGGCAGGTCGCGGCTCGGGCGGGTGGACGCAGCAGCTGCTGCCGGGAGCGCGCGTCGTCAAAGCGTTCAACACGGTGCACTTCCAGAACCTGCTGGACGACCAGAATCTCGGAGTGCCGCTGGCGGGGGACGATGCGGCTGCGGTGGAAGAGGCGGCGAAGCTCGTGCGCGATGCGGGGCATGACCCGGTGGTGGTGCCGGGAGGAGTCGCGGCGTCGGCGAAGTTCGATTTCGGAACGTCGGTGTGGAACACGAACATGAAGGGCAGCGAAGTGAAGAAGGCGCTCGGCCTGTAAACGAGTCCCCTCTCCCCTCGTAGGGGAGAGGGACAGGGTGAGGGGCAAGTGGAGACACGCGCGCACCCAGCGGCACAAGTCGGCACCGCAGGGCGTCGCGACCCTACACGGGGTGCCGTTAGGTTGATCGCCATGAAACAGCTCAAGCGAAGCGCAGTGGTGATCGCCCTGTTTGCAGTCCCAGCGTTCGCGCAGACGGTGACGGTGCGCGTCCCGGCGCCGCCGGTTCCGCAGCCGCACGTGCAGGTGAGAGTGGCGCCAGCACCCGCACCGGTGGTCCCAGTGCCGGTCGTGAGAGCAGCGCCGGTGCCGGCACCGATCGTCCGGGCACCCGGCGTCGTAGTGAGGGCGAAGCCGGGTAAGCGTCACGGCCACGTGAAGTGGCGGTGACCGAGTGCTGGCTCAGGGGCCAGCGACGCGGTGCAGGAGCGAGACGCGATCGAGGCCGCCCAGGCCGCAGCCACCTCCGCCGACGAACGTGATGTCGTTTTGCCGCAGCTCATCGAGCCGGGGGATCGCCGAGTTCGTCGTAGTGCCGTTCACGTGGCGGAACGCGATGAGCCTGGGCGTGATGATCTCGTAGCGCTCGGAGCCGGCCACGTGACTGCAGAAGCCCTGCGAGCCTTCGCCGATGGCGGCGAAAGAGCCGGACTCGAGCGCGAACCCTCCGTCGGCTTCGATGCGCACCCGGCCGGTTGCGCTGTGCTCGGTCTCGATGTTCTTGTTGGTGATGTCCCAGGTGCCGACCATGGTGATGGCGAGCACGAGGCTGAGCTCCTCGAGCGCGGACTGGGCGTCGCTCGACTGTAGGCTGCTGCGCGAGGTGCTCTCGACGATGACGTTCTTCGCGAGGACGCGCGCGTTCGGGTCGACCTTTTCGCAGGAGGCGAGGCTCAACAGCGCGAGCCACGCGCCGGTCACGGGTCCGCTTCGAGGGGTCGGCATGAGCGAGAGCATATGTCGGCCCGGGATGCCCAACGAGGCGACGGCCCCGCAAGGTTGGAGCCATCGGCCTTCGAAGCCGAGGGTCGGGGGTTCGAATCCCTCTGGGCGCGTCAGTCGAGCGTGCCTTGTAGCCACCGCGCCTCGAGGTCGCGTCCGGCGAAGCAGACCGCGTCGGTCTCGGCCGCGGACTGCAGCGCGGCGAAGTCTGCCGGGCTCACTTCGCCGACGATCCGGGCTCGTTCGCCCGAGCACAGCGCCTGTTGCGCCGTCTGGTCCACGTAGACCGGGGCTGCCTTCTGCGCTGCTTGCAGCCAGCCTTCCGGCAGCGCCGAGCCTTGCGGTACGACCACCGCCACCCGGCGTTGCAGATCTTCGCCTCGCCACTTCAGGTGCCGCGATAGATACGACGGCGCTCCTGCGTCCAACCTCGCTCTCACCACGTCGATGAGATCCAGCGGGAAGCCGCTTCGCGCTACCAGCACCACGTCCAGCGTGCAGTACGGATCCACCGCCAGCCTCGCGTCGATCGCTCGCGCGATCTCCGCTCGGCGCGCGAACAGGTCCAGACCATCTGCCCACAGCGCGGCGTGCCTCGGCCCCGGCCTCCCTGCGTCTTCGAGCTTGATCGCGTCTGCGTCCACGAGGTGCGGCCTTGGCTCTTCGTCCAGGCGGCGATCCAGTCGCTGCTCTGCTTCTTCGAGGACCGAGCGCAGATCGTCCTCGCTCATCGTCGCCGTTCGCCGCACCCGGTACGGCGGTGCGGCATCGAACTCGACTCCGTCGGCCGCCGCGGTCGCGCGCATCGCCGTCCCCGGCAGCAGCGACAGGTTGAAGACCTGCGCCTCGTCGCCGAGGCCGTTCTGTTCCAGGAAGTCGATTCCCTCGAGCACGTCCTTCGACGTATCCCCGGGCAGCCCCACGATCAGATCGACGAGCAACGACACGCCCTCTCCGTGCAGCATCCTCGCCGCCTCCGCCACCTTCTCGGGGCTGCCTCCCCGCTTCACGCGGCGAAGCGTCTGCCGGTTCACCGACTGCAGCCCCAGCTCCAGCTTGTCGAACCCCGCCCGCTTCAGCTTCTTCGCCAACGAAGGCGTCAGCCCCTCCGCCCGCACCTCCGCGAAGAACGTCAGCGCCCGGTCGTGGTTCACGTCTGCCAGCGCGTCCAGCAGCTCCTCGAACCCCGGCCGGTGATTGAACGTCGGATCCAGGAACACCAGCTCCCTGGCTCCGCGCTCTTTGAGCGACGCCACCAGCTTCGCGCTCTCAGCGACGTCCAGCGTCCGCAGCGCTCCGCTGCTCTTCGGGTAGAAGCAGAACGTGCAGTGCGAGCGGCACCCGCGCACCGTCTCCAGGTACGTCGAGCGCCGCGCATCTACCGGCACCAGGCCTTCCAGGTACGGCGACGGATACCGCGTCAGCGCGAAGTTCGCCGTCGCCGGCGGCCCGAACGGCTCTCCGTGCAGCGCCACGTTCGGCATCCCGCGGACATCGCCGCCGTCGAGCAGCCGCTCCATCAGCGGCGCAAACGTGTCCTCCGCCTCCCCCGTCACCGCCACGTCGAAGCCCGCCTGCGACAGCACGAACGGGTTGTCCGCCGAGACCTCCGGCCCTCCGATCAGCACGCGCGTCCGCGGCGAGCGCTTCTTCACTTCGCGCGCGAGGTGCAGGCTGCGCTCCACGTTCCACAGGTAGAGCGACAGGCCGAGGAAGTCGGGCTCGTCGCGCGCGACGTAGTCCGCGAGCTGCGCGTCGCCGTACGTGTCCGTGATGTCCGGCGAGACCACGTCGAGCTCGAGACGTCGGCCGAGGCCTTCGACGCGGGCGGCGACTCCGAGGCAGCCGGCCGCCAGCGGCACGTTGCCGGTCGCCGCCAGCGCCGCCGGCGGAGGTACGGGAAGCTGCACCAGCCGGAGCCGCCGCATTCACCGCGCATGAAGCACACTTCGGCGGGTGGTTCTAGACGCCCAGCGCCCGTCGCAGGTCCGGCGCTGAGCGGCGGCTCACTCGCGCTCTCTGCCCGTCCGCCAGCACTGCCTCCGTGATGCCGTCTTCCACGTTGAGGCTCTTCACCTGCGTGAGTTGGATCAGCTCGGCCCGGTGCACTCTCATGAAGCCGTGTGCGGTCAGGCGTGCCTCCAGCGAGTCCAGCGGCTCTTCCGTCATCTGCTCTTCGCCGGCCGTCGTGAAGAGCGTGTACTTGTCCGACGACCAGAAGCGCACGATGTCCTTCGCTTCGAAGAAGCGGATGACTCCGCGCTGCGTCGTCACGATGCGCGTTCCCTTCGCCGGCGAGACTGCTTCCAGCGCTGCTGCTGGGATTCTCGATGGCGTGCGGTTGCGTAGCTTCTCGACTGCCGCTTCCAGCCGCTCCGGCCTCACCGGCTTCAGCAGGTAGTCGACGGCGTTCACCTCGAACGCTTTCACTGCGTGCTCGTCGTACGCCGTCACGAAGATGATGGGCGGGAGATCGCTCCAGCGCGCCGCCAGCGAGAGGCCGTCGAGCTTCGGCATCCGGATGTCCAGGAACAGCGCGTCGGGTTTCAGCTTCGCGATCTGCTCCAGCGCTGCCTCTCCGTCTTCTGCTTCTCCTGCTACTTCTACGTTCTTCAGCTCGCTCAGCATGCGGGTCAAACGCCGCCTTGCTGGTGCTTCATCGTCGACCACCAGCACCTTCATCGGGTGTTCCCCCTCACCCCGGCCCCCTCCCCTACGAGGGGAGAGGGGGCGCTCGTTCGACTCATGTCGCTATTCCCGTCGCGGGCAGCTCCACTCTCGCCAGGCAGCCGCCTCCAGGCGCCGGTGAGAGCTCCAGGTTGCTTGCTTGCCCGTAGAGGAGCTTCAGGCGCTCCTTCAGCTCTCTGACCGACGTGCCGCTGCCGTGATGCGGGCTCTGGCCCGGACCTGGCCCGTCGTCGATGACCTCGACCGTCACCTGGTCTCCGCTCTTCGTCACCTTCAGCGTCACTCGCCCCCTGCTGCGTTCGGCGAGTCCATGGAGGACTGCGTTCTCCACCAGCGGCTGCAGCAGCAGCGGAGGCACCGGGTAGTCCGCCGCCGCCGGGTCCAGCTCCACGTGCGTCTCCAGGCGATCTCCGAAGCGCGCTCTTTGAATCGCCAGGTAGTCCTTCACCATCTCCAGCTCCCGGCTCAGCGGCACCGTCCGCGTCTTCGTCGAGTCGAGCGCGTAGCGGAAGAGATCGGCCAGGCGCTCCAGCGTGCGCTCGGCCAGGTTCGGATCGTCGGGGATCAGCGATGCCACCGTGTTGATGCTGTTGAACAGGAAGTGCGGGTTCGTGCGCGCCTGCAGCGCCGTCAGCTGCGCCCGCAGCGCGGCCTGCCGTTCGATCAGCGCCTGCCGCTCCGCCGTCTTCGCCTTGATGCGCATCCGCTGAAACGCCAGCGACGGCCACAGGCACGCGCACGAGAACACGACGCTCACGACGATGAACTTGCCGACCCCGAAGTCGTTGCCGCAGATCGCCACGTGCGGCGGGTAGAGAAGCACCGCCAGCGGGATGCCCAGCACGAACGGCACCGCGATGTGGAACGCCGTCTGCGCCCGCCCCAGGCCCGGCAGGAACTTCGGCACCACGTACCGGTAGAACAGCCAGTACACGCCTGGGTTCACCACGAACGTCATCTCCATCGCGATGAAGTCGCGGACGACCGACTCCCAGCTCTGGCCGAACAGGTTCGGGTTCACCAGCGGCGTCGTCGCCAGCGGTACGAACAGGCACACCACCAGCATCTCGATCGGGAGCAGCGGTGGCGGTGTGGGGTCCAGCTCGACCGAGTTCGACATCCGAAAACAGCATAGCTGCGGGCGCTTGGGCGGGTGGCGGACGGTCCGATGGGCGGTGGGTTCCGGCCGACGAGCGGCTTCGTTAACGCTTCCGGCGCTCCCGGTACCTACAATGGCTGACCTCTCTCATGGCCGCCGCCCGCCCGGTTTCCGTCGCCGCGCCCTCCGAGGGAGACACCGCCCGTGCGCGCTGGGTCGGCTGGGTCGCCGCCGCCCGCTTCGGCGACAAGGGCGCGTTCGCCTCGCTGCACTCGCACTTCGCCGGCATGGTGCACGCGATCGTCATCTCCCGCGTCAGCGCTTCCGACGCCAAGGACCTCGTGCAGGACGTCTTCCTCGTCGCCATGCAGCGCCTCTCGACGCTCGAGGACGACGCCGCGTTCGGTGGCTGGCTCGCCCAGGTCGCGCGCAACCGCGCGGCCAAGCACGTGCGCGACGCTCCGCAGACGGCCGAGCTCGACGACGAGCTGCCGGGGCACGTGCCGAGCGACGAGGCTCCGGATACGCAGAAGGTGCTGAAGGCCCTTCGCGAGCTGCCCGAGGCCTACCGCGAGACCCTCGCGATGCGGCTCATCGAGGGCTTGAGCGGGCCCGAGATCGCCGAGCGCACCGGCCTCACGCAGGGCAGCGTGCGCGTCAATCTTCACCGAGGCATGCAGCAGCTGAAGGCTGCGCTGGGAATGGAGTCATGAGCGACTATCTCTTCGACAAGGATGGCGAAGACGCCGACGTCGAGAAGCTCGAGCGCTCGCTGGGGGGCCTCAAGTACCGCGGCTCGCCGCCCGAGCTTCCCCAGGAGCGCGCGCAGAAGGCTCCGGTGGCCGTCGCGCCGTCCGCTGCCGTCTATCGCCCGACCGGTCCCGCCTGGACCACCGGCCGTGGTCCGCTCGCGATCGCCGCCGTGCTCGCGATGTGCTCGGGCCTCGTCGCGTACAGCTCGATCAAGAAGAAGGAGGCCGACGTCCGCCGCGGCTGGAACCTCGTGCCCGTCGTGGTCGCCGCCGTCGACGTCAGCGAGGGCACCGTCGTCACCTTCGACATGATCTCGCAGCGCAGCGTGCCGGAGCAGTTCATCACGTCGTCCGTCGTGAAGCCGGACTCCGCGAGCTACGTCGTCAATCAGAAGGTCCTCGTGCCCGTGCAGGCCGGCGACCCGCTGCTCTGGTCGCAGTTCGAGACCACCAAGGCGGCCGAGCGGCTGTCCACCAAGGTCCAGAAGAAGGCGCGCGCGATCACCATCGAGGCCGCGAAGACCGTCGCCGTCGGCGGCTGGGTGCGGCCGAACGATCACGTGGACCTCATCGGCACCTTCAAGGATCCGCAGACGAACGAATCCGTCGCCGTCACGCTGCTCCAGAACGTCATCGTGCTCGCCACCGGCAAGATCACCGGCACCACGAACGTGAACCTGATCCCCGAGTCTCAGCGCGAGTACTCCAACGTCTCTCTGCTCGTCATCCCCGAGGAGGCCGAGATTCTGGTGCTCGCTGCCGAGCTCGGCGGGCTCACCATGTCCTTGAGGAACGAGGACGACGTCGACGTCCTCGAGGAGCGCGGCCGCGCCACCATCAACACTCTGCTGTCCGGTGAGCGAACCCGCGTGCTGCAGTCGAAGCGGTTCAACACCATTCAGGTGATTCGCGGCGCGGGGGCTAACACTCCTTCGCCTTGAGGGTCTTGGGTCATGGGGACGCACTGGCTCCCTCACGCGCGTCCGTCGCGTCGCCTGTAGAGTAGGCCCGTGAGTGCCGCTCTCTCAGGCGGGATCTCGAACCGCTTCCTTGATGCAGCGCTCGAGGACGAGCTCCAGGCTTTTCGCGAGCAGCTCCTGGCGCGCAGCGCGGGCAACAACATGGTGGTGGCGCTGGTCACCGTGATCGCTGCCCACCTGACGATCTGGATCTTCGAGCCCGCGCAGCGGCTCCTCTTCACGGGGATCGCGCTGGGCTTGCTCTACCCCGCGCAGGTCGCCACCATCGCGCTCGCGCCGAGGGCGAAGAGCCGCACGGCCATCCGCCGGCTTCAAGGGCTCCTCGTCTTGTCCGACCTCGGCGCGCTGGCAGCCATCCTCGCCATGCAGGTGCGCCTGGTCTCTCCACTGCTGCTGCTCGGCGCCACGATCATCCTCCTCTTCGACGTCGCCGTCGTGAATCGCCGGCCGATGGCACATGTCAACGCGGTCGTAGGCGCGATGGTCGCGGCGTATGCCGGCACGATCGCCTGGCAGTTGGGACGCCAGCAGATCGACCTCGGCGTGTTCTGGCCGTCAGCGACCATCGTGCTGCTCGCGGGGTTTCAGTGCGTGTTCCTGGCACGCGACGCGGACACCGTGGTGCGGCGCATCTTCCTCGCCGAGCGCGCCGTCGCGGAGCAGCGCGCGAGGATCGAGGGCCTCCTCAAGCAGGAGATCAGCCACCAGGTCGCTGAGCGCTCGCGTGCGCTCACCGCGTCGCTCGCGCAGGTCGACTTGGCGCCCCCCGCTCAGCGGCTCGAGCCCGGCAGCCAGATCGACGCGCGGTACCGGGTCGTACGTCCGCTGGGGCAGGGAGCTATGGGCGCGGTCTACGAGGTCGAGCGCCTCACGGACCAGCGGCGGCTCGCGTTGAAGATCATCACCGGCCTGCTGACCGGCGGGCAGGCCGCGCGGTTCGCGCGCGAGGCCGAGATCGGGGCGCGGCTGCAGCACGAGAACCTGGTGCAGATCGTCGACATCGGCATCTCGCCCACCGGCACGCCCTACCTCGTCATGGAGTTGATCGAGGGCAGAAGCCTCGACCGTTGCCGCGGCGAGTTCACCGACCCACGACGGGCCCTGCCGCTGCTCGCTCAGATCGCTGCCGGGCTCGATGCCCTGCACGAGGCGGGCGTCGTGCACCGCGACCTCAAGCCGGCCAACGTCCTCGTGAGCGGGGCAGAGGCGCCGCACGCCCGCATCTCCGATTTCGGCATCTCGCGGTTTCGCGCGCTCGCCGAGCCGAGCCCGCTCGCCGACACCGTGACGCCTTCGGGCGGAGGGAAGGGCCACGCGCTCACGCGCACCGGCGCCTTGATCGGCACTCCGCTCTACATGGCGCCGGAGGCAGCGCGGGGTGGCCAGGCCGTCGACCGCCCCGCCGACGTGTTCGCGTTCGGCCTCATCGCTTACGAGCTGCTGGCCGGCCGGCTGCCCTTTGCTGCGCCGCCGGCGCTCGAGCTGCTCGCCGACCGGCCGATGCCCCCCGCAGCGCCACTCGACGCGCCGCAGGCCGAGCTGATCATGGCGTGCCTCTCAGAGTCGCCGGAGGCGCGCCCGCTGATCCGCGATGTGCTGCAGCGGCTCAGGGCCTGGCGACCTTCATGATCCCAGCCTCGGTACTGCCCGAGTCGCAGGCTCCGAGGAGCAGCGCAGGTGCCACACCGTGCAGTCACTCGCATGTGCCGAGCCTCCCCGCCGCCGAGTCGATGGCCTGACACGCGCGCCCACCGCAATCGGAGCTGGAGCAGCAGAAGCTCCTGCAGATGCCGCGCGTGCAGTGGTAGCCGCCGACGCAGAACGGCCCGTTCTCGTTGTCGCAGGCATCGCCCGGGCCCGCCAGGTTGGGCGGCGGGTAGCAGCTGAGCGCGAAGCCCGCAGGGGTCTCGCCGAGGTCGCAGCTTTCGTCGCCGGCACACGGGTTGTTCGTGAGGGGGTTGCACGAAATCTTCACGCTCTCGTCCAGGCAGCCGGGTGGCGGTGGGGGCAACACCTGGCAGTAGCGCCTGGAGTTGTAGGTGACGCAGCGGCCATTCCACGGGTGGAGCCCGGCCGGGTCTCTGACGTCGAAGGAGCAGTCTGCGTCGGTCGTGCAGCTCCACACGCACTGGTAGCTGCCCACGCCGAACTCGAGGCAGCTCGAGCCGCAGTGGCAGTTGTCGCTGACCGGCCCGCAGGAGCCGATGGTCGAGTGGACGCCGCAGTCCTTGACCCGGGCTCCGCTCTCGCCGCCGCTGCCGGCGCTGCCGCCCGCGCCACCGAGGCCGCCGCCGGGTGACCATCCACTGCTCCCGCCGCCTCCTCCGCCTCCTGCTTCATGCGGCGGGGCCGAACAGCTCGTCGTCAGAACGACGAACGCAACAAGGAGCGGTCTGTACATGACGAGACCTGGAGCAGGGAACATGCCCGCCCGACTCACGGCGCTTGCCGATGCAAGCGGGCAGAACGGCGTGGTCTGCCTCCGCCCCCGGGGCGTGCGCGACGACGGGTCGTCGGCAGCGACGAAGGTTCGTCGCTGCAACGCTTGACTCGGCGGCGCTCTGCGGGCACTGGCCCCCCGTGGAAATGTCGGCCGCCGAGCAGTGGCAGGTCATGCGCAGGCTGCTCGACCGGGTCTCGGCGCACTTCGAGAGCGACGTGCTGGTGGACGAATGCCTCGACGCGCTCGTCGAGGGCCTCGCCGCCGATCGCGGCATGGTGGTTTTTTCGGAGGCCACGGGCGCGCTCCAGGTCGTGCACGCGCGCACGGGCAAGCGCCCGATGTCGCCCAGCGAGCAGGCCGAGATCAGCAAGACGCTGGTGCGGCAGGCGCTCTCGACGGGGCGGTGCGCGGTGTGGAACCTCGCGGCGCCGGACTTGAGCGCGAAGAGCCTCATGGCCCTCGGCATTCCCGGGGCGCTCGCAGCGCCCCTGCCGGCGCGCGCCGGGCGAATGCCGCGCGGCGTCGTGTACGTTGACTTTCGTGATTACCTGCGCGTCGCCGACGAGACCCAGATCGAGCTGTTCGCCTCGGCCGTGATCGTGATCGGAGCCCTGCTCGAGCAGCACGCGCTGTCGCAGAGCGCGCGCTCCGATCTGACGGAGGCGCGCGCGCACGTGACGCAGTCGCGCCGTACGCCAGGCCTCACCGAGCTGCTCGGCTACACCGGCCTCGAAGAGCTCGCCGACGACGTTCGCGCCGCGGTGCACGGCGACGGCCCGCTGCTCATCCTCGGAGCATCGGGCAGCGGCAAGACCGTGCTGGCGCAGGCCATCGCCGAGGCCAGCGGCCGGCGGCCGATCGTCCGTGCGGTGCTGGGCGGCAGCGACGATCTCAACACGATCACGTCGGAGCTCTTCGGGCACGAGCGGGGGGCCTACTCCGGGGCGACGGCGCGGCGCAGCGGGCTGGTCGAGTTCGCCCGCGGAGGCACGTTGATCCTCGACGAGCTCCTCAACCTCCCGCCGCACGCGCAGCAGCTGCTCCTCGACTTCACGCAGTTCGGGACGTACCGCCCACTCGGCTGGGCGAAGCCGGAGCCGAAGGTCTCGCAGGTGCGGCTGATCTGCGCCACGAATGGCGACCTCGGGGCGGCGATGAGGGACGGCCGGTTCCGCAGCGACCTCTACTACCGGCTCGCCGGCAGCGTCCTGAACCTGCCCGCGTTGCGGGAGCGGCGTGCCGACATCCCGCGCCTGGCGCAGGCGGCGCTCGATCGCCTCGGCGCTCCGGCGCTGCCGCTGGCGGACGACGCGCGCGAGTGGCTCGCGTCGCCCGAGCACGATTGGCCGGGCAACGTGCGGCAGCTCCAGCAGGTGATCGCGCAGGCGCACGACCGGGCGCTGACGCAGAAGGCGACGCACCTCGCGGCGGAGCACCTGCGGGGCAGGCCGGGCGGTCTGCGTGAGGAGGGGCCGCCGCCGTCTGCAGCTTCCGATGGCGGTCCGCTCCTCGCGCGGTGGGCGCAGCTTCAGGAGGCGCGCGCCACGCTCGACCAGAGCGAGCGCGCGCTCGTTCGTGATGCGCTCGCGAAAAGCGGGGGCGTCGTCGCTCAAGCCGCCCGGGAGCTCGGAGTCGCTCGTACGACGCTCGCGAGCAAGCTCGCGGCGCTGGGCATCGACCGGAAGTGAAGGTCCGCGCGTCGCCCGGCTGCGAGCTCACGGTTTGGCGATGACCCAGACACCCGAGCCACCGTCCTCGAGGGCGCTGAGGTAGTAGATGCCGTCAGCGGTCTGCGCCATGCGACCGGTTCCGCGTGTGGATGCCAGGGTGCGCTCGTTGCCGCCGTCGTAGCCGAGCATCGCAACGCGCCCGCCGCCGTCTGGGAAGGTCTCGCCGAAGTAGATGCCGGCAGGGTCGAGGAGGATCGCATTCGGTGCCGTCGCCTGGTGGAACACCTCGGTGACGCCGCCATTGCCGACCCGACTCCTGAAGATCTGACCCGAGCCGGGACACGTCCAATAGAAGTGGCTGGAGTCGAGCGCCGAGTGCTCACACCCGCTCTGACCGCTGGCGAGCGTAATCGGCGAGCCCGACCCGTCGCGGAGCGTCTTTCCCGCGCCGCTCGACGTCGACGTCGAGGGGTACCCGCTGTTGACCCAATAGACCCAGGTGCTGTCGACCTGGAGCGTGATGGGCGCCGGTTGGTTCCTGGCCAGCACGCGCACGCCGCCGTCACCACCGCAATTCAAGCACAGCACGCTGTCCTGGCCGAAGTAGAGAGAGAAGAACTGCGCCCCGTCGTCGAGGGCAAGGCCGGTCGGGTACAACAGCTCATAGCCCGACGCGATCACCTCGCGGCCGCCGTCGGCAGCGCTCTTGCTGACGCGGTAGAGCTCGCCGTGGTCGTCACCACGGACGAACGAGTACGCGTGCAGTTCATCGAGCTGCAGCGCCCACGTGAAATCGTCGCTGGTGCTGAAGAGCGGAGCGGCGGCGCCACCTTCGCGGGGCATTCGATAGACGCCGCCCGTCCCACCGAAGCTGCCAGCCAGGTAGATGCCGGTCGAGTCCACGGCGATGTGCGACGGGGAGTGGCTTCCGAGCACCCGCGGCTGACACAGGCTCGCGGCGCACACTCCGCCGAGGCAGCTGTGGTTACAGCGCCCGCAGTGGTCGCTGTCGCGGGTCAGATCGGCGGTGCAGGACCCTCCCGCCGCGCCGCCTGCGGCTCCTCCGGCCGCACCACCACCACCGTCGACGCCAGCGCCAGCGCCGCCCGCACCTCCGCCGCCGGTCCCACCACCCGCTCCGCTCGAGCAGCCCATGCATGCACCCTGGCCACTGCCATCGGGCTCGCAGACCTGCACACCTTTGCTCGTCGAGCCGGGGCACGCACAGGACTCGGTCTTCCCGGGTGTGCAGGTGTCGCCGCGGCTGCACGAGACGACGGCGACGGCCAGACCCAACACGGACAACGCACGCATGCACCGCAGTTTGATTTGCATGGCGGCGGCACCGAGCAAACGCCGGGCCGTCGTGGCGCAGCCTCTCCCGAGAGAGCAGCTTGCCTCGACGCCGGCGACGAACCCTCGTCGGTGACGACGACTCATCGTCGGTGACCGTGCCCGCGTCACATCGCGAGAGCTGCAACTGCACGACTCACCGTGCGCGCGCGGTGGCCGCCGGCTTGCTCATCCGAGGCGCATGACCACTCTCTCGTTGCTGCTCGTCGTGTCGCTGTCGCAGTCCTCCCCGATCGCAGAGGCCTCGCGCGTCGAGCGCCCGTCGCGCGGCGCTTCGATCGCGGCGACGGCAGCCGGCGGCGCGCTCCTCACCGTCTCGTCGGCGACGCTGATCAGCGCGATGGTGTTCTGGATCGATGGGCTCGACCTTGCGCCCGGCAACGGCAGCCGGCTCAGCAGCAGCGACTCGGTCGATCTCATGGTGGCGGCGGCGCTGACGGGAGTCGCGGTCGCGACCGGTGTCGCCGGTGCCCTCCTGTTCTGGCTGGGCATGCGGGCTCTGCGCGAGCTCCCCTCAGGCACCGCGGGGCTGTGGGTTTCGCGCGCGAGGCCCGGTGCTCGCCGTCGGCTCGAACGGTGGCACCCTGGGACTGAGGCTCGTTTTCTGAGGACGAGCTCACGGCGTCTTCAGGTGCGCCACCTTCAGCCTGGACGGGAACGAGGCTCAGCTCCGAGCGCCTGCACCACCTCGGCGATGGAGGGCCGCCCCTCCGGATCCTCACGGACGCAGCGGAGAATCAGGTCCGCCTGTGCAGGCGGTACCTCCGGTGGGAGCGGTGCCGCGGCGGGCATGGGTCTCCCGGCCATCACCTCGAGCACGACGGGAGCCGCAAACGGGAGCCGCCCGGTCAGCACCTCGCAGGCGACGACTCCGAACGCGAAGACGTCGGCCGCGGGCCCCATCGCCTTGCCGCCGCGAACGGCTTCGGGCGGCATGTACAGCGGAGTGCCCAGCATCGCCCCGGTGAGCGTGAGCGAATGGCCGCGGGGGCCGGGCGCCGGCCGGGGGCGCTCTCCCAGATGATCGACGGAGTCGGCCACCGCCCACAGCCCGGAGATTCCGAAGTCCGAGATGTGCGCAGCAGGTTGGGCGTCGTCGCCCGAGAGCAGCACGTTGGCGGGCTTGAGGTCGCGGTGCACGACGCCTGCGGCGTGGAGCGCAGAGAGACCCGCCGCGATCTGCTGGAGGATGGGAGTGGCCCAGCCGATCTCGCCGAACCGCGCCTGCCGGTCGGCGAGGGTGCCGCCGCTCACGAGCTCCATGACCAGGTATGGAGCTCCGGCGGGCGACAGGCCCACGTCGACGATCTCGATCAGGTTCGGGTGCTTCACGCGGGCGCCGATCTCGGCTTCGCGCGCGAACCGCGCCGCTTGCGCCCCGACGACGTTGCCGGTGACCGCCTTGAGCGCGAAGCGGCGGCCATCGGTCAGCCGCTCGACCTCGTAGACGGCGCCCATGCCGCCGACACCCAGGCGGCGCAGGACGCGGTAGCGGGCGTCGAAGCTCTGTCCCGGCTCGAGGCTCGTCGCGGGCAGCGCCACGTTCGCCTGCGCGAGCGTCTCGCCCAGCGAGCGCGACCGCTCGGCCACCTGGTGCCGGACCTCGGCGTTCAGTGCGCGCTCCGTGACCAGGAGGTCCGCGGCGAAGCCGAGCTGCGAGTGGATCTGCCGCATCACGACCACGGCCAGCCCGCCCGCCGCCCCGAGCGAGAAGACACAGGCGACCGCGTCGGAGGCCTGCCCCCCGAGACGGATGATGAGCACGGTCTCGAGCACGATCGAGGTCGCCGAGGTGAGGACGACGTTGCGTGCTCGGAGCGAGAGCATCGAGAGCACCGTCAGCACCGCGAACAGCGAGGCGGTGTAGAGCGCGACGTTGAGCGGCGCGTTCACGGAGCCGGCGACGAGCTGCCCCGCGAACACCATCGGCACGTCGACCAGCGGCAGCAGGAAGAAGGCGTACGCAAGCAGCTTCGGGAGCCGCCTCGCGAGCACCCAGACCGCGACGGCGGTGCCGAGGTAGCCAGCGAGGATTGGAATCCAGACCTCGAACTCGGGCCGGTGAAGCACCCAGCCGCCGACCATCTGCATCGCGAGGGCGCCCGCCCCCAGGCAGACGCGAAGCAGGACGAAGATTCGTGCGTTGCGCTCGCGCTGCTTCTCGAACAGCTCCGCGAGCGCTTCGGCGTTCCCCTTCACGAGTGGAGAACCATATCAGCGACGCTCGTTAACGCCGCGCCGGTGCGCGGCTCCTTTCGAGCATCATGCTCAAAGGAAAATCCCCGCTCTTCGTCGCGCTCGCGCTCGGCCTCTTCGCCGGCATCATCGCGTACAGCGCGATCAAGCGGCAGGAGGCCCGCGTCCGCTCCGGCTGGAACCTCGTGCCCGTCGTCGTCGCCGCCGTCGACATCTCCGAGGGCACCGTCGTCACCTTCGACATGATCTCGCAGCGCGCGGTGCCCGAGCAGTTCGTCACCTCGTCGGTCGTCAAGCCCGACTCCGCGTCGTACGTCGTCAACCAGAAGGTCCTCGTGCCGGTGCAGGCCGGCGACCCCATGCTGTGGTCCCAGTTCGAGACCACCAAGGCCGCCGAGCGCCTCTCGCCGAGAATCCAGAAGAAGGCCCGCGCCATCACCATCGAGGCCGCGAAGACCGTCGCCGTCGGCGGCTGGGTACGTCCGAACGACCACGTCGACCTCATCGGTACGTTCAAGGATCCGCAGACGAACGAGTCGGTCGCCGTCACCCTGCTGCAGAACGTCATCGTGCTCGCGACCGGCAAGCTCACCGGCTTCACGAACGTCAACCTCATCCCCGAGTCTCAGCGCGAGTACTCGAACGTGTCGCTGCTCGTGCTGCCCGAGGAGGCAGAGGTCATCGTCCTCGCCGCCGAGCTCGGCGGCCTCACCATGTCGCTGCGCAACGAAGAGGACGTCGACGTCATGGAGGAGCGCGGGCGCGCCACCATCAACACGCTTCTCTCCGGCGAGCGCATGCGCGCGTACCAGGACCGCCGCTTCAAACAGATCCAGCTCATTCGCGGCGGCGCCACCGAGAAGGTGAACGTGCAGTGATGCCCGAGCTCGCCGCCTCGCTGCTCGCTGCCGCCGTCTTCGTCGCCGCCGCCACGCGCTCAACGGGACGCTTGAGGAGCGCCGGGTCTTCGGGCAAATCCCACCGCCGTGAGACACATTCGCTCGACCTTCGCGCTCGCCGCCGTCCTCGCCTCGTCCATCGTGCTGGCTCGCGGCAAGATGATCACCCTCGAGACCAAGAGCATCCCTAAGAACGTCAAGACGCTCTCCGAGTCGATGCCGAAGCAGAAGGACCCGGCGAAGCGCTCGGCCCAGGCGCTGGTGCTCGACGACCTGCTCATGGCGCAGCCCGAGGTGCAGGACCCGGCGCTCTACGATCAGCTCGCGCACAACCTGTTCAACGACGTCACGCAGCGCATGGCCGAGCCGACCGACGTGTTCAGCACGAACTCCGCCATCGACAGCTACGCGCCGCGGGTCGACTTCCTCTTCCGCGAGACCGTGAAGGTGCGGCCGGGCCGCGTGCCGAAGACGTTCAGCCGCCGCTACGCGCTGAAGGTGCAGGGCAAGAACATCGACCGCGTGTACCGGAACCAGCCGGTGAAGATCGACTTCGTGGCCGCCGCGACCGACGACGAGTTCTATTCGTGGACCGACAGCCGCGGCTGGGGCGTCATCGTTCACTCCGCGCACGTCGACGCCCAGAACGGCGTCGCGCGCATCGCGTGCACGTTCATGGCTCCGGGCACTGCTGAGAACCCCGGCGGCCGCTTCGTGCGCCCGTCGTGGGTGGGCTTCTACAAGCAGGGCAAGCCGGGCCTCGGCGGCTTCTATACGATGGGCCTCGAGCAGGTGACGTCGAACGACTGGCGCGAGCAGCCGATCAACATCGTGCCGCCCAAGACCGAGGGCAACGACCTCACCAAGAAGCTCGCGATGCACGTGTGGATGGAGCAGGTCGCCGCCATTCCCCCGCGCCTCAAGTTCCTCCCGCAGGAAGAGGCACTCTTCGAGCTCGACGACGAGGGCCCGAACAAGTTCGACGCCGCTCAGCCGCAGTTCATCGAGCAGCACCGCGACGACGAGTCGCCGATGGCCCGCGCCGCCGTCGAGCTGAAGCTCGCCGAGATCGGCGGCAACTGGCAGCCCGACAGCGTGTTCCTGCTCACGAAGCAGGTGCGGCACCCGATCGTCCGCGAGCGGCTCGAGGCGCAGCTGAAGAAGGCGCCCGCGACGTGGAAGGCTCCGCCGCTGCCGCCGAACTTCGAGGTCGTGCCGGTGTGGAAGCCGCCGGAGCCGAAGACCGATGGTGGGACGGCCGACGGTGGCGTGAAGAAGGCGGGCACCGACGGCGGCGTGAAGAGCGACGGCGGTCGCTGAGGTCAACCGCCGTCGCGCGGCGCCACGCCTCCATCGCGCGAAGCCGGCGGCGGTGGTGGTGACTTCAGCTTCCAGCTCAGCTGCGCGCGCTGCGCGTCTGCCCAGCCGCCGATGCGCTCGGTCGAGAGCAGCAGCGGGCCGAGCTCGGCGCCGGCGGCCAGCATGCCGGCGAGCTCCGTCGACTGCACCGCGTCCATCAGCGGCACCTGCGCGAGGCCCTGCGCGAGCAGCTTCGGGTCGACGTTCAGCTCCGCGCCGTGCGCCTGCGCAGCCGCCGCGACCGGCAGCGCTTTGTACGCCGTCTCGAGCACGGCCGGGTCGTTCGACGCGAAGACGTGGTTGCCGCGCACGCCGGCGCGCAGCTCGCCCTCTTTGAGCAGAATCGAGACGCCGCCGCTGCCCTCGAGCAGCTTCGCTCCGCGCACGGTCATCAGGCCGAGCAGCGCCTTGAGGGCGGCGTCGGGCGCGTGCGTCTCGGCGAACACGACGCTCTTCACCGAGAAGAAGCGGCCGGGGTCGGTGCGCAGCGAGCCCACGACCTTCACCTTCGAGACGACGAGCAGCGAGCTCCCGGTGAGCGTCGGGCCCAGCGCGCGCACCGCCTGCTTGAACGGAGCGTCGTCGCACGAGGGGCACAGCGCCGCGAGGCGCAGCGCGATCTCGTCGAGCACCGGCTGCACCGCCGTCGGGTCCGTGCGCATCTTCAGCGTGAGCAGGCCCGGCGCGGAGTACGCGGCGTACGGAGAGCTGCCGCCTCCGGCGAGCCCGGCGAGCGGCATGTCGCCCTTCGCGGCCGCGGTCGCGGTGAGGCCCTCGGCGTTCATCGCGATGACGGCGCGCTGCGTGAGCAGGTAGCCGACCCCGGGGAAGCCGGCGAGCAGCTTCCAGGTCGCTCCGGCCGGGGCCTTGCCGAGCCACTTGCTCATCTCTTTCAGCGCGGGCTCGACGCTCTTGCCCTGCATGCGCGCAGCGCAGGTCTCGTTGCCCTTCACCACGTAGCCGAGCAGCACGCGGTCGAGCGCGTCGCGGACTCCGTACGTCGTGACGCCTCCCTCGGTCGTCTTGAACGGAGTGCCCAGCGCCTTCATGCGGTCGGCGCACTGCGCGTGGAAGCGATCGAAGCTCTTCACGTTGACGCACGAGACCTCGAGGTCCTTGCGGAAGATGAGCGTCAGCGGCCCGGTCTCGTCGATGCCGGCCGCAGCCGCGCTCTCGGGGCGGGTGATGTCGAAGCGCAGGAGCGGGTGCACCGACTCGCGCCAGTTCTCGCTGCGCAGGAGCACCGAGCGCTCGCCGCCGACCGCGAGGAAGTCGGAGAACTGCGTCGCCTTGTCGAGCCTCGGCAGGTGGATCGCCTGATCGAAGTCCGAGGGGCCGCGCGGACCCGCGGCGGTGATGAGCAGGACCCCGATCAGCCCCAACATGCTGTGCGCCGTAACATGCTTCCGAGACGACCGCTGCTTTGGGAAGCGAAAGCGTAAGGGGCGTCGTAAGCGGCTTGGATTGGGGCTGGGGCTTGGACTGGGAGCTAGCCGTCGAGGTGCTCGCCGGACATGCCGCAGCTCTTCTCGGTCTTGCCCTTCGACGGCACGTTCAGCCCGCGGTCGAGCTGGATCTCGCCGACGCGGCCGATGAGGCCGTCGACGAGGTGCACCTGGCCGCCGGGCACCGTGCGCGCCGGGCGGATCTTCGTGACCGCGCGCGCGAACGGCTTGCACTCGCCGAGGCGGTAGAGCGTCTGCTCGCCGGTCGTCGGGTCGAACTGCGCGTAGAAGTGCGTGAAGACGCCCTCGAGCTTCGCGGGCCCTTCGATCTCCGACGTCTCGCCGGCCTCGTTCATGATCGTGAAGCGGACGCGGTCGCCGACCATCGCGACGTCGTACGCGAAGCGGCCGTTCGGATCTCCGCGTGTGATGAGGTGTCCGATTCTCACGTCGTCGACTGGCGCCTTCTTCTGCTCGTCGGTGAGCCCGTAGTCGAACGAGATGTTGAAGCGCGTGTCGGGGCCGAGCTCCGGAGCGTCGGGCACCAGCATCCCGGTCGAGCCGTCCCACACCGGGCCGAAGAAGTCGATCTCGTAGCCGCTCGGCGGGTACTGAACCGAGTGGCCGCGGCCCGTCATGTCGAGCAGCCACGGGCCGGGCTTGCGGAAGTCCCAGTTCGCGAGCTGCCACTTGAAGGCCGACAGCGGCATGCGCGGCTGAGCCGCTCTCGGCGCCTCGACCGGCACGGGCTTCGGGGCCGTCACCGTCGCGACGCTCACCGCGGGCGGTGCGGTGCGCACGACGAAGAACGCCGCGCCGGCGAGGAGCGCGGCGAGCCCAAGCGCTCCCGCCGTGAGCGCGGCCCACGGAGCTCTCCTCGACGGTGCCATGCGCGCGATACGGCCCGGGTCATCGAGCGCCGCGAGCGCTTCCGCCGCCGACGCGAACCGCGCGTCGGGCCGGGCAGCGACGAGGCGCGAGAGGAAGGCGCGGGTGCGCTCAGAGACGTCGACGCGGGCGAGGTCGAGCTCCATGCCCGCGCCGGCGAGGTGCTCGGGCGGCTGGCCGGTGAGCAGGTGCACGAGCGAGGCGCCGAGCGCGAAGAGATCGCTCTTCGGGCTGACGCTGCCGCCGAGCTGCTCGGGCGCGATGTAGCCGACGGTGCCCACCAGCGTGGAGCGGTGCGTGCCGGCGCTGCGGACGTCGCGCGCGGTGCCGAAGTCGACGACGTGAATGCGGCCATCGGCGGCGGCGATCAGGTTCGCGGGCTTGAGGTCGCGGTGCACGACCGCGGGCCGCAGCGCGTGCAGCCAGACGAGCACCTCGAGCACCTGGCGGGCGATGCCGAGCGCCTCGGCCTCGGTGAAGCGGTGGTGCGCGAGCTTCTGCTCGAGGGACTCGCCGGCGACGAACGCCTGCGCGAGGTAGAGGCGGGTGCCGATGCCGGTGCCCTCGGTGAAGGCGGCGACGAAGCGGGGGATGCGGTCGTGCGAGAGCTGCTGGAGGAGGCGCGCCTCGCGGTCGAACGCCTCGAGCTCCTCGGCGCTCGGCACCATGCTGTAGACGAGCTCTTTGACGGCGAGCTTCGCGCCCTGCTCGTCCTCGGCGAGGTAGACGCGGCTGTGCGGGCTGACGGCGAGCTGCCGGAGCACGCGGTAGTTGCGGATCCGCGAGGCGGCGCCGCAGTGGCCGCAGCGGGCGCCCTCGACGGGCTGAGCGCACGCGGTGCACGCGGTGGAGCCGTGCGACGGCGGCGCGGTGATCACGCGTTCCACGCCGCTGAGCTTGCCACGGAGGCGATCAGGGAATCGATCAGCGGATCGATTCGGCCCGATCAGAAAATCGATCTGGAGCCGATTTTTCGGCCTCGCACGCGGATCCGGAAGCGTATAGGGTGCGCCAACTTTCGGCGGGGGATCCGCCGATTTTCGAGAGGGAGGCTTCACACAAATGGCGTTCCAGGCACGCAAGCTGAAGAAGGGGCTTTTCGAAGTGGTCGGTCTCGAGGCGTTCATCGAGCAGAAGCTCGCCGTGTTGGCGAGGAAGCTCGGCGTCGGCTCGGCTCCGAAGAAGGCGGTCAAGAAGGTCACCAAGGCGGTGAAGCCGGCGAAGGCTTCGAAGCCGACGACCACGGTCAGCCTGCTCGTGCAGAAGCTGGGCAGCCACCCCAAGCGCGCTCAGTTGGTGCGCGCCGGCAAGCAGAAGGATCAGCTGCTGCGCTCGCTCATCCCGCTCTACCTCGCGCAGAAGCTCGCGAACGTCGAGATCACCTCGGGTGACACGTCGGACTTCTGGGCGCAGCACGGCGTGAAGTACCTCGCGCCGAACGCGGCGAAGGCGCTGCGCGAGCACGTCGGCTTCGCGCGCCGCACGAAGCTCGGCCCGCAGATCACGCCGAACGGCATCAAGTACGTCGAGGCGGCGCTGAAGGGCGCTCCGCTGAAGCGCGCGGCGTAAGCAAAGTCTCGCAGCAGCAGATCGGGCCGGGGCGTGACAACGCCTCGGCCCTTTGTTTTGGTTTTTCCCGAGGAAGAGACCATGTGCAGAAACATCCGGGTGCTTCACAACTTCGAGCCGCCGGCGACGGCGGAAGAGGTTCACGCAGCGGCGCTGCAGTTCGTGCGGAAGGTGAGCGGGCTCTCGAAGCCGAACCTGCACGACTTCGAGCTGCTCGAGCGGGCGGCGAAGGTCATCACGAAAGAGACGAAGCGGCTGCTCAACGAGCTGCCGAAGCGCGGTGAGCCGCGCACGCGCGACGGTGAGATCGCGAAGGCGCGGGCGAAGTGGGTGAAGCGCGAGGAGCAGATGTTCGAGCGGTTCAAGAGTCTGCAGTCGGCAGTCCGCAGTCGGCAGTAACTGCACACCGCCGACTGCAAGCTGCCGACTGCCGACTGCCGACTGCCGACTCCTAGGTCCACCACCCGATGCCGAACGACATCGACAGGTAGCGGTTCGCGATGTCCATCGACGCGCTGACGCTCCACGCCGCGCCGAGGTTGAACAGGAACAGCTCGAAGCCCCAGGTGAAGTGAGGCCGCACCGAAGAGCCCTCGAGGAAGGGCGGCTCGAGGTAGCCGCCCGAGCGCAGGCGCAGGCGATGGTCCACCGCCTCGGCCTCGAACCCGAGCCGCGGTACCACGGCGAGCTTCTCGCCGACCGCGACCGGCATCGTGCCCTGCACGAACGGCTTCAGCGTCGTCGCGTTCTGCACCGGAAGAATCACGTCGAGCTCGAGCGCCACCAGGAAGCGGCCGGGCGGGCGCGGGTCGTCGGGGTCGAGGTCGTGTGGAACGTTCGCGTAGTTGTACTCGGCCGGCAGCTCCTTCAGCGCCGACGCCGAGAGCCGGTTGTACCGCCACGAGCCCTCGCCGAAGCGCGCGCTCGCGCCGACGTACAGCCGCGCCGGAGAGACGACGCCGTTGAACACCTGCCGGCCGCCCAGGTACGGCACCATCGCCGGGTCGAACTGCGGCGTGCCGCGCGTCTCGCTGACGCCGTGAATGCCGATGCGGAACGGGAGGAAGGCGGGGCGCCAGAGCGCGGCGGCTCCGAGGTTGAAGCCGCGGTACTCGTAGTGCACGGCCGCGACGTCGAAGCTCGCGATGGCGAGGAAGATGCCGAAGCCGAACACGAGCTGGTCGCGCCACGCGTTGAACCCGAACACCACCGAGCCCTGCAGCGCCTCGGAGCTCAGGCACGGGCTCAGGTTGCAGTAAGAGCGGCGGGAGCCGCGGAAGTAGGCGCCGACTCCGAAGCGGGAGAACTGGATGAGGCCGCCGCCCTGGTACTCGACCGGCGCGATGATGTCGGGCGCCGCGCCTTCGTTGTCGATGTCGCGCAGGGTGGGGAAGGGCGAGAACAGCACGGAGGCGTTCAGGTCCCAGTCGAAGCCGGTCTTGCGGCGCGGGTGGCGCTGCGCGACCGCCGCGTAGTTGAACGGCAGGCTCTCGGAGCCCTCGCTGATGCCGACCGCCGCTCCCGCGAGCGCCTGCAGCCGGCTCGCCGTCACCAGCGGCGCCGGGTTCACGTACAGGATGTCGCGGTCTTGCGCGGCAGCGGCGGTGCCGCACAGCAGCGTGAGGGCGACGATACGCATCGGGCGCATGGCAATACGGCCGGGGGGCCGGAATCGTCAACCGCATCGAATCGTCAACCGGTTGGCGATGGTGCGAGGTGAATCGTCAACCGCGGCGATCGTCGCCGGTTGGCGATCGGCGAAGATCGAATCGTCAAGTACGGCCGAGCTTCGTCAACGTGTTCTTCCGGCTCTGCAACGCCGGAGCGAACTTCGGGTCGACGGCGAGCGTGGCGTCGAGCGCCTTCAGGCACTCGTCGAGGCGGCCGAGCGAGTTGAGCGCCGAGGCCCGGTTGTAGAGCGCGGGCACGTGGCGCGGCTCGAGCTGGAGCGCGCGGTCGAACGCGTCGAGGGCGCCCTTCGCATCGCCGGCGATGAGGCGCGCCATGCCGAGGTTCGTGTGCGGGTCGGGCAGCTTCGGCCCCAGGCCGCAGCACTCGTCGAGCAGCTGCGTGGCGCGCTTCAGCGCGTCGCGGTCGCCCTGCTTCGCGAGCTCGAGGAGCGCTCCGGCGAGGTTCGCCTTCGGCTCGGGGAGCAGCGGCTCGCGCTCGACGGCGCCCTCGAACAGCGCGACGGCGCGCGGCAGGTCGCCGAGCCTGAGCGCGACGTGGCCGCGCGCGAGGTGCCAGATGAACGAGGCGCGGGTCTGGTCGTCGGCGCGATCGAGCAGCGCGGCAGCGCCCGCGGCATCGCCGGCCTGGAGCTTGTCGTGAGCGGCGTCGAGGACCATCAGAACGTCCACGAGAGGGTCGACCACGCCCACTGCTTCAGGTTCGTCCAGAAGCTCTCTTTCTTCAGCTCCGCGGCGGTGACCTGCTGGGTCTCGGGCAGGCCGCCGGCGAACCGCTGCTCGAGCTGCTTCGCCAGGCCGTCGTCGCGGGTGGCGATGACGATCTCGCTGTCGCGGCCCTTCGAGCGGCCGTTCAGGTTCGCCGAGCCGACGATGCTGTACGCGCCGTCGAACGTGGCGGTCTTCGAGTGCAGGGTGTCACCGTGCTTCTCGTAGATCTTCACGCCCGCGGCGATCAGCTCGTCGTAGTAGTAGCGGCCCGCGTCGGTGACGGCGGCGAAGTCGTTCGACTCGCGGCTGTTCGTCATGATCTTCACGTCGACTCCGCGCTTCGCGGCGGCGATGAGCGCGTCGCGCAGCTCCTTCGGCGGCACGAAGTAGGCGTTCTCGATGGTGACGCTCTTCTGCGCGGTGGCGATCGCCTTGAGGTACAGGCGCTCGACGTTGCGGTCGCCCTCTTCGTCGGGCCGGTGCTGGACGACGCGGGCCGCGATGTTGGCGGCCTTCAGCGGCTGCGGCTGCATCATGCCCGCGCGCTCGGCGGGTGAGACGTCGGGGCCGAGCTCCTTCCAGTTCTTGAGGAAGGCGGCCTGGGTGTCGTTGACCGCGGGGCCCTCGAGCAGCACGTCGACGTCGCGCCATGGCTCCTCGCCGGCGGGGTTGCCGCGCGAGAACACCATCTTCGCGGAGCCGCCGAGCGCGTACTCGTTCGCGATGTTCATGCCGCCCTCGATCGAGGCGCGGCCGTCGACGATGAGGTGCTTCTCGTGCCAGCGGTCGTTCAAGTCCCAGAACTGCGTGACCATGTTGCCGTAGGGGCGGACCTCGACGCCGGCCTCGCGCATGAAGTCGAAGATCTTCTCGTCGGCGCGGTTGCTCCCGACGGCGTCGTAGATGACGCGGACCTTCACGCCCTCCTTCGCCTTGGCGGCGAGCTGCTTCGCGAGCGACCAGCCGGCCTCGTCGGAGTTGAAGATGAAGGTCTGGAAGTTGATCGACTCCTTCGCCGACGCGATGAGCTCGTCGCGCTTCGCGAACGACTGGACGCCGTCGAACAGCGGAGTGACCTGGTTGCCCGCGCGCGCGCGCGAATTCGTGGCGCGGTCGAGGTACGACTCGAAGGCGGGGTCATCGAACGCGGTCTTCGGCCGGGGCGGAGCGGCGGCGGCGGCCACCGACTTCGTGCCTGAGGCGAGCTTGCCGTTGCCCTTCGCGGGCTGCCAGACGGGCTTCTTCTGAGCGGTCTTCGCGGGCGCCTTCTTGGCGGGCGGCTTCGGGAGCGTCCTGTGCGTGCGGCTTGCGCTGCCGATCTTCGGAGGGTCACCCACGGCGGGGCACCATAGTAGAGATGAGGCGTTCTGGCCCGCGTCGGCGAATACGATCTGATCCGGAAGCTCGCCACCGGGGGCATCGCCGAGGTGTGGCTCGCGCGCGGGCCGGGCGGGCTGGCCGCCGTGAAGCGGCTGCTCCCGCACCTGCGCGAAGACGCGGACTTCCTGGAGCTGTTCACGGGCGGCGCGCTCACCGTGATGCCGTTCGAGCATCCGAACATCCCGAGGCTGCTCAGCGCCGGGCCCGAGATGATCGCGATGGAGTACGTGCACGGCCAGGACCTCGCCCGGGTGCTGCGCAAGACGCGGCCGCCGCTGCGGCGCCCGCTCGCGTACCGCATCGGCGCCGAGGTCTGCCGGGCGCTGCACTACGCGCACGGCCGTGACGTGCTGCACCGCGACGTCGGCACGCAGAGCATTCGCCTCGGCTACGACGGCTCGGTGAAGCTGCTCGACTTCGGTCTGGCGCCCGCGCTCGACGTCGCCACGACGCCGGTCATGGGGCGGCGCTTCACGAGCATGGCGCCGGAGCAGGTGATGGGGGCGCCGCTCGACGCGCGCAGCGACGTGTTCACGCTGGGCCTCGTGCTGTACGAGCTGCTCACCGGCGTGCGCCCGTTCCGCCACGACAGCGACATCGAGACGCTGCGGGCCATCATGGCCTGCGAGCTGGAGCCTCTGCCCCAGGCCGGGCCGGTGGTGCTCCGCGCGCTCGCGCGCTCGCCGGGCGATCGGTACGCGGACGCGGCCCGCTTCCTCGAGGCGCTGGAAGCCGAAGGCGCGCTGGCGGCTCCGCACGAGCTCGCCGCGCTGGTGCGCTCGTCTTTCCCCGACGAGGAGCGGCTGCTGCTGAAGCGCGCCGACCGGGTCGCGGCCTTCTGGGAGCGCGGCACCGTGACGCTCGAGAACGAGGAGACCGGTGCGCGATGGTTCGTGACACCGGCCGACACGCTGAGCCTGCGCGGCGGCACGGTCGAGATCACGGGCGCCGAGTTCGGCACACAGGCCGTCGGCGAGCGCCTGAGCATGGACTTCGTGGAGAGCGTCGCGGCAGCGTCGCAGTGCCGCGTCGCGCGACACACGAGCGGCTGACGCGGCACGTGTCCGTCATCGCGTGAGCGCACGCGTGGTCACGCCATTGCAGCGTTCCCCCGCCGCTTGCGGGTACAGTCCGCGTTCGGGAGAGGAAAACAACACATGATCAAGTGGCTCACGGGATGCGTGGTCCTGGTTCTCATCGGATGTTCGGGCGGCGGAGGGGGCGGCACGGGCGGAGGCTCCGGCAGCACGGCGGGAGGCTCGGGCTCGACGGCCGGAGGCAGCGGGTCGACCGCCGGTGGCTCTGGCTCCACGGCCGGCGGCACCGCGACTGCGGGCGGCACCGCGACTGCGGGCGGCATGGAGATGCCGGTTCCGACCGAGCTCATCGGGCTGTCGGCGGGCTTCTACAACACGTGCGCGGTGCTCGCGAACAAGACGGCGAAGTGCTGGGGCCGCAACAGCGACGGCCAGCTCGGCATCGGCACGACGGACAACATGGATACGTACCGGGCTCCAGTGCAGGTGATGGGGCTGACGACCGTCGAGCAGATCTCGGTCGGCTACGAGCACATCTGCGCGGTGCTGACCGACCGCACGGCGCGGTGCTGGGGCAACAACGGCAACGGCCAGCTCGGCAACAACACGAAGGTCGACAGCTCGGTGCCGGTCACGGTGATGGGCCTCTCGAACGTGGCGTCGATTCACGCGGGCGTCTCGATCTCGTGCGCGGTGCACATGGACGGCACGGTCTCGTGCTGGGGCCGCGGGGGCGACATCGGCGACAACGGGGTGATGGAGTCGCTCGTGCCGAAGGTCGTACCGGGCCTCACGGGCGTCGCGCAGCTGTCGGTCGCGCCGAACGGCGGCACGACGTCGCCGATTCACGTCTGCGGCATTCGCACGAACGGCACGGCGTTCTGCTGGGGCACCGGCGCGGCGGGCGCGCTCGGCACGGGAGATCAAAACTCGGCGCGCGCGCCGGTGGCGGTGCTCGGCCCGGGCGACGCGGGCATCACCGACGCGGTCGAGATCACGGCGGGCGGCTCACACGGCTGCATGCGGCGCGCGGCGGGAGTCTCGTGCTGGGGCTTCAGCTCGTACGTCGGTGACGGCACCGTCAACCAGAGCCTCGTCGCGATTCCGATCGACGGCGGCACGACGCTCGCGGCGGTCGAGGCGGGCAACGACTTCACGCTCGCGCGCACCGCGGGCAACAACCTGATGTGCTGGGGCCGCAACGGCCGCGGCCAGTGCGGCGACGGCGCGATGTTCACGCCGGGCGGGCCGAACTACCTGGCGCCGTCGCCGTCGTCGACCATGAACGTGTCGCTGTTCTCGTCGGGCGGTCAGCACGCGTGCGCGTACCAGGCGGGCCCGCGCGTGACGTGGTGCTGGGGCTCGAGCGACTGGGGCGAGCTCGGCTGGGACCCGGGGCAGTTCGTGCGCCGCAGCTCGGTGCCCGGCTTCGTGCGCTGGTAGGGGTTCGTCATTCCTGGTCGCCCGCCGGCAGGACCCGGTCTGTCGCCGGCTGTGACGCTCGCGCGTCACCGCTGGCCGGCGTGCGACGAACTCGACCGATGAGTTTCGGAGGCAGCGCCCGTCTCGTTGGGCGCTGCACTCCACTCATTGCTCGAAAGCGAACCCATGGAAAACCCGACTCTCCGCGTCGTCACCACCCGTGGTCCGATGACGTTCCCCTCGCACGAGGCCGGCCGGCCCGTGCACAACCAGACGGCCGGAGCGCCACAGTCCGTCGAGGCCGCCCGCTCTCTGAGCGACCTGAGCCACAACGTCTTCGTGCCGCTGAACGACCCGAAGTCGAACGAGCTGCTCTTCGTCGACGTCTGGTACGACCCGGCGGGCATCAAGACGTTCTTCTCCAACAAGCAGGTGGAGGAGGGCGGGAAGGCGATCTTCGCGAGCTACGAGCGCACCATCTGGAGGCCGTCGCCGGACATCTTCAGCTACAGCCTGCCGGCTCCGTACGGGCGGAAGGACGTGTTCCTCGGCATGATCCGCGGCACGGTGAAGTCGCGCGAGACGGGCGTCAAGCTGTTCAACGAGGCGCGGCTCAACGGGCTGCAGGCGGCGCGGCGCATGGGCAGCGTGATGCACGCCGTCTATTTCCGCGAGCCGGTCGCTGGCGGGGACACCACGCTCGAGGTGCTCGGCATCGACCTGTGGGCCGACCTCGACGGGATGCAGACGTACTACCAGAAGCACGACAGCGAGCTGCAGCAGGTGTTCGCGGGCAAGCCCGAGGCGACGCTGTGGAAGCGGCCGGCGGGCGAGTGGGTCGAGTGGTGAGTGGCCGAAGCGGGTAGAATGGGGTCCACACTGGGGGGTGGCCCATGGGCGCAGGCGCCGTGCTCATCGTGGTTCTTGCCGCGGCGGCTGCGAAGCCGGCTCCGGCTCCGGACGTCGCACCGCCTCCGCCTCCACCTCCTGCGGCCGCAGCTCCGGCGCCGGCTCCGAGCGCGCCGTTCTCGAAGCCGATCTGGGTCTCGGCCGGCCCGGGCCCCGCGGTCTTCTTCCAGGGCGGGCAGCCCGCGTTGCTGACCTCGGTGCGCGGAGCGATCGAGCTGCCGGTCAACGACCGCATCTCGCTGCAGGGGCTCGTGCCGTTCTCGGTGCTGTACGCGGCGGTGAGCGTGCTCGGGCTGCGCGCGACCGTGTGGGGCCTCTCGGTGGTGCCGGCGGCGCGCTTCTACGCGCGGGTTCACGAGCGCATCCGGGTGATGTTCCACCTCGGCCTCGGGCTCGCGCACTACCGCAGCAGCGTCGAGCAGACGTTCGTGGGGTACGTGACGACGACGAGCTGGGTCGCAGAGCTCTCGGTGGTCGTCGGCGTCGAATTCAAGCTCACCGACTCGGTGGCGCTGTTCGCGGAGCCGGCGGCGATTCACACCGGGTTCTCGAGCTCGGCGGCGGGGACGTGGTGGTCGGGGCTGCTCGGCCTCGTGGTGAAGCTGCCGGTCGGAGGTGGCTCGTGACTCGCGCGGGGCTCGTTTTGCTGCTGGGGCTGTGTGCCGCGAGCTGCAAGCAGCGGCCCGCCGCGGGCTGCCAGGGGGTCGGAGCGGCGTGCTCCAGCAACGCCGAGTGCTGCTCGTTCGGCTGCGTGTTCGGGCAGTGCCGCTGCAACCCGGTGCAGAACGGGCTGTGCGCGACGTCGAACGACTGCTGCCCGGGGAGCCACTGCGTGGACAGCGCGTGCACTCCGGGCTGCCGGCCGGAGGGCGACCTCTGCAGCGTGGCGAGCGAGTGCTGCAGCAACGCGTGCGTCGACGGGAAGTGCGGGCCCACCTCGGCGTGCCGTGCGATCGGCCAGACCTGCACGGCGGCGCTGGGCTGCTGCGGTGACGGGCAGTGCAACGGCGGCATGTGCACGGCGCTCATGTGCGTGGCGGCCGCGAGCCCCTGCACGACGAGCGCGCAGTGCTGCGCCGGCCTGGGCTGCCCGCTCGGGACGTGCAGCGCGACGTGCCGCGACGAGGGCGGCGTGTGCACGAACGACAACGACTGCTGCGTGGGGCGGCGCTGCGTCTCCGGCGTCTGCCGCCGCGGCTGCGTGCCCGAGGGGGGCGGCTGCGGCGTGATGAGCGACTGCTGCGACGGCCGGCGGTGCGCGGCCGGTGTATGCGCGTGCGGCACGCTCGGGGTCGGGTGCCAGTCGTCGACCGAGTGCTGCAACGGGTTCCGCTGCACGGGCAACCAGTGCCGGCCGAGCGCGTGCCTGGCGGACCGGGCGGCGTGCCTCGACGGCACGGACTGCTGCACGATGGCGTGCGACGCGGGCACGTGCTGCACGACGCGCAACGCGAGCTGCGGCGCCGGAGCGCAGTGCTGCGGCACCGACGTCTGCCGCGGGGGGAGCTGTGCGGCGTGCAGCCCGAGCGGAGCGTCGTGCGACAACGCGAGCGACTGCTGCGACAAGACGCAGCAGCGCAGCTTCATGTACGGCACGTGCTGCTCCGACGGGCCGGCGGCGTGCGCGGGGCCTCAGAGCTGCTGTGGCGGGACATGCGACGGCGGGGTGTGCTGCAACCCGAACGGGACGCAGTGCACGCAGGGCGGGCGCGGCTGCTGCGGCGGGCTCATCTGCGGGCCGCCGGGGACTCCGCGGCAGGGCTCGTGCTGCCTGCAGAATCAGAGCGCGTGCACGCAGAGCAGCGACTGCTGCGGGTTCACGTGCCAGGCCGGCGCGTGCTGCGGGCGCATCAACCAGCCGTGCGGCGTGAACGGCGACTGCTGCGGAGGGAACTGCGACGGCGGCGTGTGCCGGTGCGCGGGGATGAACGCGCCGTGCGCCGAGACCGCGTGCTGCGATGCGATCGCGAGCTGCATCGCGCCGCTGGACGGCGGGCTGTCGCGGTGCTGCCGGACGTCGAACTCGGTGTGCAGCTCCGGGGCCGACTGCTGCTCCGGGAGCTGCCGGCCGAACAACTCGTGTAACTGACGCTTCGGGCAGCGCACGTCACGCCGGCCGACGAGCGACGGCCGGCGGTCTCCGCGCGGAGACGTCAGATGTCGGTCTCGACCAAATTTGAGTGTGGGGGAAGACATCAGATCTGATGTCTCCGGGAGTCCCCCTTGGAGCCCAAGACCGACATCAGATCTCCCCGCGAGCGCGAAGCAGACTGCGCTTCCTCGTTGGCCGGCGCGCCAGCCTGCGAGAACCGCCACGCTGCAAGCCGAGGGTACGCATCAATCCACGCGGCGCGAGCTGCCGCACCGGCCGGGGCCGGAGGCCGACACCTCAGGGCCCGCGGCCGAGCGTGATGACGCGGTCCGCGAGCGCCGCGACGGTCGCGCTCCGACGCTCCTCGTCGCCGAGCTTCCGCCAGCCCACGTCGAACTGCGGGTCGGTGAGCTGCGGCGGGCGCTGGATGCAGCGCACGATCACCTGCCGCCGGACGTCGTCGCGCTTCTTCTCGAGCGCCTTCGCGGCCTCGCGCGCGTGAACGTCCGCCATCACCTCCGGGTTGAAGCAGATCTTCACGTGGTCGAAGCGGAACCCGCCGCGCCCGCCGGACACCGTGACCTCGGTGCTGCGGCAGCCCCAGCCGGGCCGGCAGTCCAGGTCGTCCTTGCACTTCTGCTGCGCCCGCTTGCTGATGCAGAGGTGGCCGGGCTTGGTGCCGAAGTCGTCGTCGCACTTCTCGCCGATGCCGGCGCCCCAGAGCTGCCGTCCGCCCCAGACGAGGCCCATGATGATCGCGACGACCGCGACGAGCGCGAGCGCGCCGCTGATCAGCTGTTTCTTCTGGTCGGGTGCCATGCCTCTCGTTGACACCCGAGTCAGGCCGAAAGTGAAACGCCGCCGAGTCGCGAGGACCCGGCGGCGTCGTCACCACGAGAACGGATGACCGCTCAGTACCGGTAGTGGTCGGGCTTGAACGGGCCCTGCACCGGCACTCCGAGGTACTTCGCCTGGTCGGCCGTCAGCGTCGTCAGCTTCGCGCCGACCTTCGCGAGGTGCAGGCGCGCGACGTGCTCGTCGAGCCGCTTCGGCAGCACGTTCACCTTGCCGGCCTCGGGCTTGAACCCGGCGTCGATCGCGCCCCAGAGCGCGAGCTGCGCCAGCGTCTGGTTCGTGAACGAGTTCGACATCACGAAGCTCGGGTGGCCGTTCGCGCAGCCCAGGTTCACCAGGCGGCCGCGCGCCAGCAGGGTGATGCGCTTGCCGTCGGGGAAGATGAACTGGTCGACCTGCGGCTTCACGTTCTCTTCACGCACCTCGGGGTTCTTCTCGAGCCACGCGACCTGAATCTCCGAGTCGAAGTGGCCGATGTTCGCGAGAATCGCGCCGTCTTTCATGGCCTGCATGTGCTTGCCGGTGATGACGTCGCTGCAGCCGGTCGCGGTGACGAAGATGTCGGCGTACGAGGCCGCCTCGTCCATCGTGACGACCTGGTAGCCGCACATCGCGGCCTGCAGGGCGCAGATCGGGTCGACCTCGGTCACCTGAACGCGGGCGCCCAGGCCCTTCGCCGCCTCGGCGCAGCCCTTGCCGACGTCACCGAAGCCGGCGACGACGACGACCTTGCCGGCGATCATGATGTCGGTCGCGCGCTTGATGCCGTCCATCAGCGACTCGCGGCAGCCGTAGAGGTTGTCGAACTTCGACTTGGTGACCGAGTCGTTCACGTTGATGGCCGCGCACTTCAGCTTGCCGTCGCGCGCCATCTCGTAGAGGCGGTGAACGCCCGTGGTGGTCTCTTCCGAGAGGCCGCGGATGGGGTCCTTGCCCGAGAACAGCTCGGGGTGCTTCTGGTGGATCCAGAGCGTCAGGTCGCCGCCGTCATCGAGGATGAGGTTCGGGCCCTTGCCGCCCTCGAACGCGAAGATCTGCTGCTCGAGGCACCAGTCGTACTCTTCCAGCGTCTCGCCCTTCCACGCGAACACGGGGACTCCGGCCTTCGCGATGGCGGCGGCGGCGTGGTCCTGCGTCGAGAAGATGTTGCAGCTGGTCCAGGTGACCTCGGCGCCGAGCTCCTTCAGGGTCTCGATGAGGATCGCGGTCTCGATCGTCATGTGGAGACAGCCGGCGATGCGCGCGCCCTTGAGCGGGCTCTTGCCCTTGTACTCGGCGCGGAGCGCCATCAGGCCCGGCATCTCTTTCTCGGAGTTGCGGATCTCTTTGCGGCCCCACTCGGCGAGGCTGATGTCCTTCACTTTGTAGGCGGGGAATTCGGTGCGGTGGTTCACGACTTGCTCCTCTTTCTTGCGACGTATGCGTGCCAGTCGAGCGCCCGGTCGGGGCCCTCGGCGTGAAACGCGGGTGGGACTTCGTACTGCGAGCTGAGCGACAGGTTGGCGGCGTCGAGCCAGGCCTCGACCGCGGACGGCTGAAAGCCCATCCACACGTCGCCTTCTCTCTCGCGCATGGAGTCGTCTTCATGCGGGAGGTAGTCGAGCACCACGAGGTGGCCGTTCGGCTTCAGCAGCCTGGCGAACGACTGCACGGCCGCCTCGGGGCGCGACGCGTGGTGCAGGGTGCGGCCGGCGAAGACGAGGTCGGCTCCGCCCGCGGCGTCGCAGCGCTGCGCGAGGCCGGCGTCGTCGTAGGCGCCCTCGAACACCGAGACGTTGGTGAAGCCGCGCGAGGCGACGCGCTCGAGCACGCGCGCGAGCTGGCTGCGCGAGCGGTCGACGGCGATGACGCGTTGGTAGAGCGGAGCGAGCACGTCGAGGTTCCGCCCGTCGCCGGTGCCGACGTCGACGGCGAGCGAGCGCGCCGGGAGCACGCCGGACAGCGCCGAGAGGTGCGCGAGGTGATCGATGGCGCTCGGCGGCGCGGCCGCGGCGTCGGTCTTCTCGAACCGCTCGAGGCCCTTCTCTTCGCGCGACGCGATGATCTTGGGCAGCCGCGCGAGCGAGCCGTCTTTGAGGCAGAGGCGGCGGCCCTCGGCGAGGGCCTCGGAGACCAGCGGGTCGTCGCCGTTCACGCGGCGCACCCAGGTGCGCGTGCCGTCCTTGCGCGTCTCGACGAGGTGGGCGGCTTTGAGCGCCGCGACCTTGCGCGACAGCTGCGGCTGCGAGTCTTTGAGCAGGCTCGACAGCTCGCCGACCGAGAGCTCGGCCTCGCCGCAGAGGGCGAGGACCTGCAGCCGGCCCTCCTCGGCGAAGAGGCGGAACAGCTCGGAGCGGGGGGCGGCCTGGGCCATCACCCAGAGCTTCTATACGTTCATGCGCATGAATGCAAGCAGTCCCTGGCGAGCTACCCGAACAGTGGGAGCAGCCGCGGCCGGAAGGGCGCGTAGTGGGCCTCGGTCGAGATCTCCTTCTTCATGTCGCCGAGCTTCGCGTACCTGCAGGCGACGGCGTCGTTGACGCGTGCGGCGGCGCCTTCGGCGTCGCCGAGCTCGACGTGGACACCGAGCGCGTTGAAGTAGATGTCGGGCAGCTTCCGCCCGTGGGGGAGGCAGCGCTCGAGGTAGCGGCGCGCGCGGACGCGGTCGACGCCGAGGTGATTGTTCGAGCTCTGCACGGCCCACAGCGCGAGCGAGAAGCAGTTGTGCTCGTCGTGGTCCACCTCGACGAGGGCGTCGAAGATCGCGAGCGCGTCGGCGAACCGCTTCTTCTCCATCATCAGTTTCCACGCGACCGACGACCACTGCATCGGCTCCTTCGTGAGGACGCCGCCGGGGCCGACCCTCAGGGTCAGGACGTCGACGCGCTCCTGGTGGTCGAGCGCGAGCAGCGTCTTCGCGTGGGAGTCTTTCGCCGGGTCGAGCGGGGGAATGTCGCCGGCCGCGACGGCGGCGCGCAGGCCCTCGACCGAGCTCCACGCGTCTTCCGCGGCAGCCTTCTGCTTCTTCCTTTTCGCCGGCGGGGCGGCCGCCGGCGGGGCGCCGCTGAGCCACTCCTCGAAGTCGAACGCCGGAGCCTTCTTCGACTTCACCTTCTTGGCCGCGAGCCAGGCCTTCAGCGCCTTGCGGCCGGCCGCGGGGCTCTCGTCGAGGTCGCCGACGCCGGTCGCGCCGGTCGCGAGCAGCTCGAGGAGCTTCTCGAGAGACGGCGCGACGGTGCGCAGCTCGCCCTCGGACCCGAGCAGCACGACCGCCTCGGGGCCCTCGGCCTTCGGCCGCAGGAGCGCGAGCAGCGAGCCGTCGGGCAGCGTCAAGAACGCGTAGCCGTGCTGCGCGAGGCGCTCGGCGTGCTCGGGCCGCCACTCGGGCGGAATCGGCGCGGTCTCGAGGGCGTCGAACGACCCGATGGAGCCGTGCGGCTGCTCGCGCAGCCAGGCTCCGAAGGTCACGAGCAGCGGGTGGACACGGTGCGGCTTGGGGGCCCTCGACACGTCGACGTGGTAGGTCGCCATCGAGCCGCCTGTGTAGCAAGCGCGTCAGAGCTTGCGGACGAGTTTTCCGTCCTGCCAGCTCATCGTGAACTCGTCTTCGTCGACGTCCTCGTGCTCCGGCTCCCCGCCGATGACGGTCTTGGTCGTCACGTGCAGCTCGTTGCCGGTGAGGCGCAAGGTGACGTCGTTGGCGGTGACGCTCCACAGCTCGGCGAGGTCGGGGCCGTAGGCGGTGACGATGGAATTCTGCGAGTCGAGGCCGGGGCCTTCGCCCCAGCTGTCGTTCTGCAGGACCAGGACCTTGCCCTTCGGGGTGTCGAGCGTGCCGGCCGCGGTGAGCTTGCTGCCCCACTCCCAGCCCTGGCTCCAGTTGCCGAGGTCGATGGACTTGCCGCCCTTCGCGAGCTGGAGGCTGGCCGACATCGTGCGCTCGGTGAAGCCGGGGCCGTGCTCGATGACGCCGGCCTCGCAGACCTCCAGCACGAACGCGTCGCCGATGGGCGTGCGCTCGCACGGAGTGTCGTCGGCCGGCGCAGGCTTGGGTTGTTCTTTCGGCGCGCCCGCCTCCTTCTTCAGCTTGCCGGCATCGATGCTGAGCGCGAGCACCTTGCGCGAGGCGCAGCACACGTTCTTCTCCTTCGTGCTCTCGCAGAGCGTCACCTCGAAGGCCTCGCCGACCTGGCGGAAGCCGCCGAGGCAGACGGTCGCGGTCGCGCGCGGAGTGTCGAAGCCCTCGGTGGAGATGAGGGCGCCGGTGCGCGCCATCAGCGTCGCGCGCATCAGCTCGCCCTTCGGGGTCTCGAGGTGGCTGAGCGTGAGCACGGAGTCGCCGGTGGTGACCGACTCGGTGTGGCGCACGCCGGCCTTCGGGGCGATGACGGGGCACGCGGGCTTCTCGCCGGTGACGCGCCGCGCGTAGGTGCCGGCGTAGAGGCTCTTGAAGAGCTTGAGCCGCGGAGCGAGCTCGGCGGAGCTGCAGACGCCGAGCAGCACGACATGGAAGCCCGGCTTCATGCCCTTCACCTTCGCGCTCTCGACGAGCCGCGGGTGGCCGGCCGGCAGCGTGTAGAGCCCCTTGAACGGAGCGGAGGCGTCGTTGAACGCCTTCAGCCACTTCTCGGCGTCGGCCTTCGTCTTGCCGCCGCCCCAGACGATGGCGGCGGTCGCCGGAGTGGCGCTCAGGGCTGCGGTCGTGAGCAGGGCGCAGAGCATCGTGGCATTGTAGCGGCGGCATGCGGTTCGGCGTTCCGCTTCTTCTCTGCATCAGCGCGTGCGTGTGCGATCGGCCGCCGGCCGCGAGGCTCGCGGTCGAGGGCTCGCCGCTCGACTTCGGCAAGGTGCTGGCCGGCAGGAAGCTCGTGCGCTCCGTGACGGTGAGGAACATCGGGACCGCCGCGGTCGGGGTCGCGCGCGTGCAGTCGCTGACGGCCGGAGCTCCGTTCGCGGCCTCACTGACGCCCGTGACGCTCCAGCCGGGAGAGGCGGTCGAGATCACCGTCACGTACACGGCGCCGGCCGAAGAGCGCGTCGATCAGGCGAGGTTCCTCGTGGCGGGTGACGCCGAGGCCGAGTTCTCGGTGAAGGCGGAGTCCTTCTTCGGAGACTGCCAGTGGCCCCGCGCGATCGACTTCGGCGGAGTGCCGGTAGGGCAGACCGGCGAGCAGAACATCACGGTGACGAACACGTCGCCCGAGGCTTCCGCGTGGTCGATCGGGCCGGTCGCCCCGCCGTTCAGCGTGGAGCCTGCTTCGCTCGAGGTTCCTCCCGGGGGCTCGGCCACCGTCACGCTGCGCTTCACACCCGTCTCGGCGCACGAGTTCACTGCGACCACCACCACGACCGCGGTGGGCTGCCCGCCGCCGACGATCGAGCTCCGCGGCACGGGGGTCGACGCGTTGCTCGCCTGCGAGCCCGTGCCGCTCGACTTCGGCTTCGTCACGCCGGGCGTCACGCGGAGCCGCGACCTGACGCTGAAGAACTTCGGCCTGGCGCCGGCGGCGGTGACCGGCCTCGCGACGGTGGTCGGGGCGAGCCCCAGCACCGAGTTTTTCGCGCAGGCGACGTCGGCTCAGGTTCCGGGCGCGAGGCGCGGCTCCGATGGAAGGCTGGTGCCCGGCACCGCCGCGCTGCCGCTGTCGTTTCGCCCCGCGCAGCTCGGAATCCGCAACGCCGCGCTGAGGTCGGCGGAGGGCCTGCACTGCCCGCTGGTCGGACAAGGAGGCGGGCCCGACATCGACGTCTCGCCGCTGATCCTCGAGGTGGGGAACATTCCGTACTTCGCGCAGGCCCCGACTCCGTTCTCCGTCACGCGGTACCTCTCGATTCGCAACCTCGGCACGGCGCCCATCACGCCGGACCCGGCCGGCAACCTGCGCCTCGACGCGATGCCGTTTCAGATCAGCGCGCGCAACGGCATGTCGGCACTCTCGCAGCTCTGCGTCGGCGCCTTCGACTCCGCGACCTCGACGTGCCTCAACGCGCTGCCCTCGGGCTACGACCCGGCCGTCGGCCTCGTCGCGATGGCCGGCCGCAACGAGCTGCGGCTGCCGATCCGCGTGCAGCCGAACGCGCCGAACCTCACGCTCGAGTGGGACGTCACCGTGCGCTCCAACGACCCCGACGAGCCCGCGGTCACCGCCATCGTGCGCGCGCACTCGGTCGAGCTGCCGCCGTGCAGCTACACGCTGACGCCCGTCGCCCTCGACTTCGGGCTCGTCACCGAGCCTCGAGAGCTGTCGTTCGAGATCAGGAACAACGGCGCCAACATGAACGAGAGCTGCCTCATCACCACGATCGATCTCGCGCCGGGCTCCTCGGGCGTGTTCCAGCTGCCCGGCGGGCCGATTCACCAGGTCGAGCTGGGGCCCGGCCAGTCGCGGCGGGTGACGGTGCGCGCCGCGCCGCTGGCCTCCGTGGGCCCGCAGACGGTGACCGGCAGCGTCGTGTTCGGTATCAGCGATCCCTCGGCGGCGGTGCGCGCCGTTCCGCTCGGTGCGCGGCTCGGCGAGGGGTGCCTCGTCATCTCTCCTCCTGCGGCCGACTTCGGCACCGTCCGCACGACGTGCCGCTCGCCGGAGCGGACCTTCACCGCGTTCAACCGCTGCAGCTCGGCGGTGACCGTCGCGCTGTCCGCTCCGTCGGCGGGCTCGGGCTACGTCGTCGGTGCGTCGCCGGCGAACACCATCGCTCCGCTGTCGTCGACGACGTTCTCGCTGCGGTTCCAGCCGGCGCGCACCGGCCTCGACCTCGCGACGTTCCAGCTGCGCGCGATCGAGCAGGGCGACACCATCGACTACGTCGTTCCGCTGACGGGTGCCGGCGATCTGGCCGGCCTCAACACCGAGAGCTTCACCGGCGAGCAGCGCGCGAAGGCCGACGTCCTGTTCGCCGTCGCGAACACGAGCTCGATGGCCGACGAGCAGGCCGCGTTCGAGACGCAGCTCGGGCCGCAGCTTCAGTCGTTGGCGCAGCACGCGAGCGCCGCCGGCTACAGCCTCCACTTCGGCGTCATCACGCCGGACCTTGGCGCCACCACGCCGGGTCAGCTGATCGGAACGCCGGCGGTGCTCACGGGCGCGGGCCCGCAGCTCGTGCAGCGGCTGCGGGCGGGCACTACGGGCAGCCCGTCGCAGGGAGTCGCGGATGCGGTCGTTCGTGCGGTGACCTACCCGCTCGCGCTGGCGGGAAATGCGGGGTTCTTGCGCGACGACGCGGCGCTGACGGTCATCGCGTTCACGGACGCGGCGGATCAATCGCCGCTCCCGGCCTCGTACTACGCGGCGAGGCTGCGCGACCTGAAGCGCGGCCGGCCGGACCTGGTCTCGTACAACGTCTCGGGCCCCTCGTGGCCGGCGAGCGGGAGCTGCCCTGTCGACGACGCGTGGCCGGCGGCCTCGAAGCTGAGGGCGCTGACGCTCGCGCTGGGCGGGGAGCACGCCGAGATCTGCACCGCGAACCCGGGCACGTTCTTCACGCAGGCGATGGGGCGCGCGTTCGGGGGCCGCTCGAGGTTCGGTCTCACGGGAGAGCCCGACGTGGCGGCGGGGCCGGTGCTTCTGAAGATGAACGGGATGATCGTCGATCAGGTCGACTCCAGCGGAGCGCCGGTGTGGCGGTACGACGGAGCGGCGAACAGCGTCAGCTTCGAGCCGCTGTTCGTGCCCGCGCCGGGCGAGGCGCTGACGGTCACGTACACGGCGACGTGCCACTGAGAACGTAGCGCTGCGGCACCCCAACACGGTTGTCAGACAACGGCCTGTGGGGGCGTGGCGGGGGCGGCCAACTCATCAGGTCAGACAACTCGGCACCGGCGGTCGGAGCACTCGTCAGACAAGGGCCTCGACGGTACCGAGTCATCAGGTCAGACAAGTCGGGCGCCCCCCCGAAAAGGTCGAAGGCAGTTGTCTGACAGGTCCTCGCTGGGACTGCGACGGGTTGTCAGACAACTTCCGGCTCGCCACCCGGCCGGCGAAAGCCCGCCGTTTCCGCGTTGGCCAGTCGCGCCAAGGCCTGTACGCCGGCAGCGAAGCAGGCCCATCTCGATGAAGCAGCACGAGCGCGCCGGCACGAGCGACGAGGCCAGTGGCCGGAGGCCGCTCCTCCGCGGCCACTGGATCAGCGCGAAGTGTGTCGCAATAGAGTCGCCCAGACCCTTACGGCAACTGCGCGGTGTCAGGGTTCGATGATAGGACTCGGCCTCGACCTCATGAACAGCCCCGCCGCCTACCTGCTGCTCAGCTCGATGCGAGTCGTGTCTCAGCGCCCGCTGCAGGGCCTGTTCGTCGAAGGCAGCCAGGACGGCGCGGTCTTCCGCCCGACGGGCAACGTGCAGGGCCAGGGCGAGCTCGGCGAGGCCGGCAGCTCGGGCTGGCTCGAGCTGGCGTCGGGCACCTTTCAGCCCGATCGCACCGGGCGCCCGCCGTTTCCGCCGTACGTGAAGGGCTACCTCACTCCGCAGGGCGAGTTCCGCCCGTCGTCGCGCAGCGTCATCTACTAGGGGAGAAACACCGCCATGCCGAACATCAGCAACCCGATTCAGCGTTTCTTCTGGGAGAACCTCACGCGCGGAGGCCTCGACCTCGTCGACGCCGGCCGCGTCGAGCAGCTGATCGACTACGCGAAGAAGAACCAGATCACGACCTCGACCGCGACGCCGGTCGCCGCGGGCGGCACGCACGAGGTCGACACCTTCGAGACCAGCGCGCTCAAAGGGCTGCTCGACGCCAACGAGTGGCGCGGGCTGCTCACCGACGACGGCGTGCGCCGGCTCGAGCAGGCGCTCAACATCACCGCGGGCACCACCACGCACGTCTACGGCAAGGACGCGCTGGGCAGCGTGCCGCAGGGCACGATTCGCGGCAACCTGTCGACGATGATCGGCACGCGCGGGCTCAAGCTCGAGCACACCGCCGAGCTGTTCAAGCACGAGTACGCGCAGCGCAAGGCGCAGCTGTTCGAGAACCCGCGCATCAGCGAAGAGGAGCGCGGCAAGCAGGTGCTGTTCCTCCTGCAGGACTACGCGAAGGTGCTGAAGGCGGCCGGCGGCGGGCCCGAGCTGACGAACGAGCGCCAGGAGCTGCTCAAGAACTTCTTCGAGAGCCCGGTCGCGAAGGTCTACGGCTCGAAGGACCCCGACGACGACCTGCTCTGCACCGCGTGGGAGATCGTGTGGGGCACCGACCCCGAGAAGGCCGAGAAGGGCTTCAAGGTCGACACGTCGAAGTCGTGGTCGGCGTACATGTCGATGAACGGCGAGTTCAAAGAGACCGCCGCGAAGATCGACGCGTACCTGGTCGCGAAGGGCGAGGTGCCGAAGGTGGCCGCGTTCGAGTCGAAGAGCCCCCTCAACTGGATCGTCGGCGAGGAGACCGGCAACACGAAGCCGGCGTACACGTTCAGCGAGTCGAGCGCGATCAAGTCGACCGGCGTCGACTTCGCCGCGAAGCTGCTCGACGACGAGTCGAAGCTCGGCAAGCGCGTGCTCGACCCGTCGTTCGATCTCAAGGTCGACTTCTTCGCGTGGGGCAACTTCGTCACGCTGAACAAGAGGGCGGGCGAGAAGCTGCTCCCGCAGCGCGACTCCGACAAGGCGCCGCTGACGGTGGAGATCGAGAACGTCGGCGACGCGCACTGGAAGCCGGTGTTCAAGGACGCGAGCGGCGCGGTGGTGCCGGCCGAGCAGGTGACCGCGGTCATTCTCGACGCGCGCGGCAAGGTGAAGGGCGACGGCGCGGCGACCGGCTCGTACAGCGCGAGCTGGTGGGGCTTCTGCGACCGCAACGCGATGCAGGGCCTCGTCACCATGAAGTACGGCTTCCCCAAGCCCGAGAAGGACGTGACGCTGAAGGTCGGCGACAAGTCGTTCACGTTCACGAAGGAAGACATCACGCTGATGGTGGGCCGCCGGCTGACCGAGGTGTTCCCGGTCACGACTCAGGCCGGCAACCGCTACGACGATGAGCCCGACCAGGTGCACCTGAACGACGGCACCACGCTGCACGGCAAGATCGGCGACGCAGTGAACTTCTACCAGCCCGACACGCACCGCATCGGCGACAACATGGTGCTGACGGCGCAGTCTGCGGGCGCGCCGCAGGGCTCGCTGCTGGTCGGCGACCGCGACGTCGACGCGGCCCAGATCGACGAGCTCATGCGCCTGCCGCCCGACCCGGGCAGCCGCGACGTGCAGGTGTCGATCAAGCTGAAGGACGGCACCGAGGTGACCGGCCCGCTGAAGAGCAAGTTCTCGTGGGACGGGGCCGCCCGCGGCGCCGACGGCAGCATGACGATCAAGGCGTCGGCCGACGTGCTCATTCGCGGCGATCTCAAGATGACCGACGTGCGAGGCGAGGCGAAGCGGGTGCCGCTCGGCGACGTGTCGTACTTCGTCCGCGAGGACCAGAACGAGATCCTGGCGGAAGAGGCGCTCGCGTACATCATCCGCAACCAGGGCATCTTCTGCGCCGACTCGTGGACGGGCTCTTCCGTCGCGAACGGCACGCGCACCATCGACAGCATCAACCGATGGGCGGCGGGCGACGCGAACCTGCCCGACTGGGTGCCGAGCGCCGACGAGCGCAAGACGCTCGAGGGCGTGCGCGGCAAGGTGAAGAACCCCGACAACCTCTACTTCTTCCAGCTCGGCAACTCGGGCTCGAGCTACGGCGGCCTGAAGTTCTGGCTCGAGTTCGACGAGAACAAGAACGTGATCAACTCCAAGATCACCGACGGGCAGTGGGACTTCCTGTGGGGCGTCGAGGGCAAGCCGAACTGGGACGCTCGCGCGACGTTCAACAAGCACGTGCCGAACGACCTCGTGCTTCAGCTGTACGTGAACAGCCTGAACGACCCGAACCTCGCGAACGACGTGCTGCCGGGGAACTGGCGCGACCAGGTCCTGCCCGCGACTCCGACCACTTGACGGCTGGCGCGCATGCGCCGACCTCCTCATGCTGCGCAGCGGCGATCGCATCGAAGACGCGATGGTGACGAAGGTCGGCTGACCCGGCGGTCACGACGGCAGTCGCCGGAGGTGGCCGAGGCGGTAGAGCTCGCCGCTCAGGCCGAGCAGCACGAGCCCGAAGACGAGGGCCCATGCCGCGATGACGCCGCGCATGGCGAGCGCTCCGCCGCGGGGGGACGCGACGAGCATGAGACCGAAGCAGAGCGAGATCACGCCGCCGGTGCCGTGCAGCCACTCGCCTGCGAGCTCGCGCCGCATCGTCATCGCCTCGATGATCGCGATGGTCCCCGTCCACACCGCCCACAGCGCGATCAGCGACGAGAGCATGCCCGAGGGCTCGGACCACAGGAGCGGCAGCGCGCCGAGCGAGATGCCGGCGACCCCGTGGAAGAAGAGCAGCAGCGAGCGCGCGAAGTTTGCGCGTGCGATGCGCAGCGCCAGCGCCAGCGTCGCCAGGCCCTCGGCGATCGCGTAGCCGCCGAAGGCGATCGCCAGCATCGGCAGCGTCAGGGTCTGCACGTGGGCGAGCACGTAGACGCCGAAGATGATCGCGGCCGCGCCGCGGCACAGCGGGACCCACCACCGCTCCGAGAGCGCAGCGACCAGGGAACCGGGGACGTGCATGGGGAGCTCCTTTCGAGTGCCGCACGGGTACTGCGACGCTCGTGCCGCGCAGTCCCTGCGTGCCCGCGCGCGCGTTGCGCCGTTCGAGCAGCGCTCCGAGGGCCTTCTCGCTGCGGGTGCTCGCGCCCGCACGTTTTCCCGGGTGCTCACGTCCCCTCGGCATGACCGTCACTTCGACCCGAAACGTCCGTTCCGTCACCCGCAACCGCTCGACGCAGGGCGTCAACACGCAGCTGCCCGCGCGCGGGAAGGGCTTCCGGAGCTACAGCGCGCGCTGGCGCCAGTACGGCACGGCGGCCACGGTGCGGTCGCTGCAGCGCATCGCGGGGCGCTACAACGACGTGACCGGCAAGACGCTCGAGATCGGCAGCATGTCGAAGAAGGGCGGTGGCCATATGGCGCCGCACAGCTCGCACAAGCGGGGCATCGACGCGGACATCCGCCCGCCTTCGAAGAACGGCGGCCCGACGACGTGGCGCTCGGGCTCGTACGACCGGGCGGCGACGCGCCGGCTCATCGCCGAGATCCGCCGCGAGAACCCGCGCGCGAAGATTCTGTTCAACGACCCCGTGCTCATCCGCGAGGGCCTGACGCGGCCGTACCGCGGCCACGACAACCACCTGCACGTGTCGCTGCGCTAGAGGCCGGGGCCGCCATGACGAACGACGAGCTGCGCGCCGACATGCTGGCCGACCCCGCGACGGCCGACCTCGCCGAAGAGCAGGGCATGACGGTCGACGAGTACATCGCCGAGACGCTGAAGTACCTCGACGACCCCGACGCCGGCTTCTGCGGCGGGCGCGACAGCCCCGACTGCGAGGAGGGTCACCTGGACTCAGGCAGCGGCTTCGACGCCGCGGCCGCTCCGGTGATTCCGGGCGTGCGGCCGGGCGAAGGGGTCGCCGCGCGCGGAGCCGTGTTACCGCGCCGTATCGGCCTGGTGAGGGGCTAGTACGACAGCCCGGAAGTTCGTGCCGTGCTGGGCGGCCGATCCATCCCCGCTGGCTGCGTTGCGCTCCCTGTAACGCACCGACAAGTGCGACTCGGTCGCGACGCCTTGCCAGCGGGGCGCCTCGACCACCGATCACGGCACGGACTTCCGGGCTGTCGTACTAGCTTTCGCGGAACGAAAATGGTTCCGCTCGGGGCGATCTCCTAAGCTCGGGGAGACGTGGCTCTCTCCCTCACCGCCGGCCGGCGGTTTGCGCTGTTATCTCTCCTGGTGCTGCCGGCCGCAGCTCTCGCGACCGCGAGCGACGCGAACCGCGCCCAGCTCCTGCTCAAGACGCTCAGCTACGACAAGCGGCTGGGCAGCGGCAGCGGCGCGCTGATCGTCGGCGTCGTGGGGCCGGACCCGGCGCGCACGCAGCTGGTGCAGAGCCTCAACCGCGAGGCGCCTCCGCCGATCAAAGACCACCCGGTGCAGGTGATCGACTGCGGCGAGCAGGGCGCGTGCGAGGGCGGGAAGGTCGCGAAGGCGCTGCTGCTGGTCTCGGGCACGAGCAAGCAGGTGCTGCAGACGATCATCTCGGCGGCGCACGGGGCCGGCTGCTACACGCTCGGCCTCGAGGCCGACCAGGTCTCCGCCGGAGCGATGGTCGGCCTCACCGCCGACAACCGCACGCTCTTGAACAAGGACGCGCTCGTGCGCGCGCAGGTCGAGTTCGAGCCCGGCTTCGCGCGCCGCGCCCAGCTCGTGGGGCGCGGCGACGACGCGCCGATCGAGCTGCCGCAGGGAGCGACCCCGCCGGTCGAGCTCCCGGGCAACGCCCGGCCGAAGTACCCGCAGTCGGCGCTCGAGTCGGAGCTCGAGGGCGAGGTGCTCGTGCGCGTCGTCATCAAGGCGGACGGTAAGGTCGGCGCGCTGCAGCTGCTCGAGGGCGACGCCGTCTTCGCCGAGCCGACCCTCGCGGCGATGAAGACCTGGCAGTGGTCGCCCGCGATGCGCGACGGCGTGCCCATCACCGTGTACCGGGTGATTCGCGTGCCGTTCAAGCTGCAGTGACTCACGGCGCGAGGCCGAGCGCCTCGCGGGCCTTGCGGTGCGCGCCGCGCGTCGCCTCGAGCGCATGCTCGCCCGCGAGCCGGCGAAACGCGCGCTCGTGAAAGCGCTCCTCGGGGAGGATGCGGAGGAACACCTCGCGCACGTCGGCGGGCGCCGACGGGTCCGAGGCGATCGCCTCGATGCGCTCGAGCCGCATGGCCTCGGCGTGCGCTCCGACGGCGCAGCCGGTCTCGAGGTCGGCGATGGCCGCGAGCGGGCCGCTCCAGTAGCGCGTGGGCTTGTCTTCGATGCGCGGCTCGATGCCGCGCGCGCGGAGCAGCTCGGCGACCCACCCGGCGTGCTTGTGCTCCTGGGCGGCGATGACGGTGAGGATGCGGCGGGCGCGCGGGTTCGCGGAGGCGTAGCGGTCGCGCAGCGCCTCGATGCGGCCCACCGCGGTCGCTTCGCCGCGGTACTGGTCGAACAGCCAGGCCCGCAGCTGGGCGGGGTCGGACTTCGTCTCGCTCCACCACTGCTCGCTGGTCTTCATGCTCCCAGGGTAAGAAGCTCAGCTATCGGCAGGAACTTCGAACTTTGGATACCCTATCGCCACAGCCGATTGTCGACGCCGAGCTGCTCCGGGCGTTCGTGACGTTCGCCGAGGAGCTCAACTTCACGCGGGCGGCGCGGCGGCTCGGGCTGTCGCAGCCGGCGTTCTTCGAGCGGATCCGCCGGCTGTCCGACCAGGCCGGCGTGAAGCTCTACGAGCGCGAGGGGCGGGCGCTCGAGCTCACCGCGCAGGGCGTGGAGCTGTGCGCGTTCGGGCGCGACCTGCTCGCCCGGGGCGCCGCGTTCGCGGGGCGGCTGCGCGGCGAGACGCGGGAGTCGGTGACGCTCGCGGCCGGCGAGGGCGCGTACCTGTACCTGCTCGGGCCGGCGTTGAAGGCGTTCGCGAGAGACCCGGCGCAGCTCGAGGTGCTGACGCTCGGCGGCCCGTCGGCGAGCGCGGCGGTGCAGCGCGGCGAGGCGCACCTGGCGGTCGGCGTGTTCGACCTGGTGCCGCGCGGGCTGCAGGCGCGGGAGCTCTTGTCGGCCCCGGTGTGCGCGGCGCTGCCGAAGCGGCACGCGCTGGCGCGCAGTGCCCGGGTGCGGCTCGCCGAGCTCACCGGGAGCCGCTTCATCATGGCGCCGGAAGGGCAGTCGCACCGCGCGCTGGTGGGGCGGGCGCTCGCGAGCGTGGGCGCGACGGTGACTCCGCCGGTGGTGGCCGACGGGTGGCCGCTGATGCTCGCGTTCGTGGCCGCGGAGCTCGGGGTCGCGGTCGTGAACGGCACGTGCCGGCCGCCGGCGGGCGTGGTGCTGCGGCCGATTCCCGAGCTCGGCGTGGTGAAGTACCACCTGCTGTCGCGGGCCGGGACGCATGGCGACGCGGTGGAGCGGCTGGCGGGCCTCATTCGCCGCTCGGTGCAGTCGTAGGGGTCAGCCCTGCAGGCCCAGCCACTCGGGGTTGGCTTCAGTGCCGTCGAACTGCGTCGTCGTCTTGAAGCCCTCGAGCGCTCCGCCCTTCGAGGCCTCGAGCGAGTGCTTGAGCAGCGACGCCATCTCGAGCTCGTTCATCGGCTTGAAGCCGGCGGCGACGCGCAGCGCCTGCTCGAGCACGTCTTCGCTGTCGCAGCCGGTGATGGTGACGTCGGCGCCGGCGCTCATCGCGTAGCGCAGGCAGTCTTCGGCGCTCGCGACCTTCGCGCGGACGATCGCGCCGGCGGCGAGCGGCTTCATGCCGAGCACGCCGATGCCCTCGGCCTTGAGCCGCGGCAGCACGGTGCGCTCGAAGCTCCTGAAGTGGTGGTCGAGCACGTTGATGGGCAGCTGCACGGTGTCGAAGCGCACGCCGGCCTTCGCGGCGCCGTCGAGCATCGAGAGGTGAATCGACGGGTCCTTGTGCCCCGTAAAGCCGATGAAGCGGAGCTTGCCGGCCTTCCTCGCCTCGAGCAGCGCCTCGACCGAGCCGCCGGGCGCGAAGACGCGGGCGGGGTCTTCGGGGCGGATCATCTCGTGGAGCTGCACGAGATCGATGACGTCGGTGCGCAGGCGCGCGAGCGACTCGTCGAGCTGCTTCAGCGCCGAGGCCTTCGTCTGGCCGTCGATCTTCGTCATCACGAACGCGTCGCCGCGCCTCGCCCACAGCGCGTTGCCGAGGCGCCTCTCGCTCTCGCCGCCGTGGTAGTCCCAGCAGTTGTCGAAGAAGTTCACGCCGTGGTCGAGCGCGCGGTGCACGATGCGCGTCGCGACCGCCGCGTCGGCCGGGATGCCGAGGTGGTAGCCGCCGATGCCGACGAGCGAGACGTCGACCCCGGTGCTGCCGAGCTTGCGGCGCGCGACGGTGCCGGCGGGCGAGCTGCCGTTCGTGCCGCGGTGGCAGGCGGCGAGGGTCAGCAGGGGCAGCGACTCCAGCAGCGCGCGGCGCGAGCAGTGTCCGAACATGGGACGTGAGCCCTCACGGCGCCGAGCGTGGGGCGCCAGGGAAACACGCGGGTGTTACCGGCCGGTGCCGCCCGTCGTGCATCAGTCGGTGCGCCGGAGCACGTCGGCCCAGCCTTCGCTCAGGTGACTGCGCACGAGCCACCGCAGGTCCGCGAGGTTCGGGGTCGAGAGCAGCCCCGCGCCGCGCAGCTCCGCGACCGCGGCGTCGACCACCTTCGCGCGGGCCGCCGTCAGCCACCGCGTCACGGTCACCGGGTGGGCGCCGTGCGCCTTCGCGAGCTGCGCGCTCGAGACCCCGTCGAGGAAGTACATGCGCAGGAGGTTCCGCTCCGACGGCTCGAGCGCGGCGAACGCCCTCGCGAGCGCCTGCTGGAAGAGCGCGCTCGCCTCGTGCTTCATGAGCGAGAGCTCCGGCGAGGCGGCCGAGGCCTCGAGCTGCTCGAGCGCCTGTGCGTCGTCGTCGTCGCCGCGGTGCCGCCCCTCGGCCGACGAGAGGTTGATGCCGAGCCGCATCGCCGACGCGCGCAGCCACTTCTGCAGCGAGCCCAGGCCCTGGTACGCCGCGAGCTTCGGCGACGGCGGCGCGAGCACCACCTGCCGGAGCTTCTGCGCGAGCTCGTCGGCCAGCGAGGCGTCGAGCTTGAGCCGCTTCGCGGTGCGCTGCGCTTCCTGCACGAGCCAGCCGTCGACGACGCCGAGGGCGGCGCGGTCGCCGGCGAGCGCCCGCTTCGCGAGGCTGAGATCAGCGGAGTCCAAGGCTCCACCTGAGATTAGTCCGTCTGGTACCTTGCTCCATCGATGTCCTGCCCGTCGGATGAGACACTCGTGCAGTTCGTCGAGGGCAATCTCGACGAGACCGGGCGCGGCCAGGTGCACGCCCACGTCGATACCTGCGCCTCGTGCCGCAAGGTCGTCGCGCAGCTCGCGGTCGACAGCGACCCCAGGCTCGACCGCACCGACCCCTCTCCCGGCGCCGCGCCGGGCCTCGCGAAGGGCGCGCGCCTCGGCCGCTACACCGTCGAGCGCTTCGTCGGCTCGGGGGCGATGGGCGCCGTCTACCTCGCGACCGACCCCGCGCTCGCGCGGCCCGTCGCGCTGAAGCTCTTGCGGCAGGCGCCGTCGCGCGCGGGCTCCGAGCTGCAGCGGCGGCTGTTGCGCGAGGCGCAGGCGATGGCGCGGCTGTCGCACCCGAACGTGGTCTCGGTCTACGAGGTCGCGACCGAGGGCGAGCCGAGCTTCGTCGCGATGGAGTTCGTCGAGGGCGCCTCGCTGCGCGCGTGGCTCCTGCGCTCGCGGCCGTGGCAAGAGACGCTGCGCACGCTCATCGCCGCCGGCCGCGGGCTCGCCGCGGCGCACGCGCGCGGCCTGGTGCACCGCGACTTCAAGCCCGACAACGTGCTCATCGGCGCCGACGCGCGGCCGCGCGTCACCGACTTCGGGCTGGCCGCGGCAGCCGGCGAGCTGCCCGAGGCAGCGCCGGCCCCGGGGCTCGACGCGCCTGCGCTGGCGACTCCGCTGACGCGCACCGGCGCGCTGCTCGGCACGCCGGCGTACATGGCGCCCGAGACGCTCGAGGGGCGCGAGACGACGGCGCTCAGCGATCAGTTCAGCTTCTGCGTCACCGCGGTCGAGGGCCTCGCGGGCCGCCGGCCGTTCGACGGCGCGTCGCTCGCCGAGCTCGTCGAGGCGCGCAAGCGGCCGCCCGAGCTGCCGTCGCGCGGGCCGGTGCCGCGGGCGGTGTGGCGCGCGCTCGAGCGGGGGCTCTCGGCCGACCCTGCCGCGCGGTGGCCGTCGCTCGACGCGCTGCTCGACGCGCTCGACGCGGTGCTGAAGCCGCGGCGCTGGCCGCTGGTGGCCGCGGCGTCGGTCGCGGCGGCCGCGCTCGCTCTCGCGGCGCTGGCGGCGGGGCGCTCGGCCCCCTCGTGCGAGGTGCCGGCGGACGCGCTGGGCGGCGTGTGGGACGCGGCGGTGCGCGATCGCGTGCGCACCGCGATGCTCGCGACGAACGTGCCGTACGCGCAGGTCGCCGCCGCGCGCGCGCAAGAGACGCTCGACGCGCGCGCCGCTGCGTGGATGACCGCGCGCCGCGAGGCCTGCGAGGCGACGTGGGTGAAGCGCACGCAGTCGGAGCAGCTGCTCGACCGTCGCATGCGCTGCCTCGACGCCGCGAAGGAAGAGCTCCGCGCCGCGGGCGTGCTGTTCTCGAAGATCGACGAGGGGCTCGTCGGGTCGGCGGGCGGCGTGCTCGCGGCGCTTCGGCCGCTCGAGTGGTGCGCCGACGAGCGCATGGTGTCGGCCTCCATCGCTCCGCCGCCGCCGGACCAGGCGGCCGAGGTGGCCGACGTGCGCACGGGCCTGGCCGGCCAGCGCCCGATCATCGCGGCGAAGCCCCCGGCCGCGGTCGAGCGCCTGACCGGGCTCGTGAAGCGCGCGCGCGCGACGAAGCACGGCCCGCTGCTCGCGGAGGCGCTCGTCGAGCTCGCGGCGGCGCAGGTCGCGGCCAGCGACGCGAAGGCCTCGGAGGCGAGCGCGCGCGAGGCGATGGCCGAGGCCGACGCCGCGGGCGACGACTTCGATCGCGCGCGGGCGCTGATCGTGCTGCTCGAGGCGGTCGGCGCCGAGCAGGCGCGGTGGCCCGAGGGCGACGCGCTGGCGCAGAGCGCGGCGGCCGTCATCAAGCGGCTCGGCGGCGACCCGACCTTGAGCGCCCGGCTCGAGCTGCAGCACGGGCGGCTCTACTACACGCAGTCGCGCTACGACGACGCGCTGCCGCACTACCGGCGAGCGTTGGAGCTCAGCGAGCAGCGCTTCGGCAAGGAGCACCCCGCCGTCGCCGACGTGCTGCAGCTGCTCGCCATCTGCACCGGGTCGAAGGGGCAGCTCGACGAGGCGCGCGCGCTGTACGAGCGGGCGCTGAAGATTCGCGAGACGGCGCTGGGCCCCACCCACCCCGACGTCGCGGCCACGCTGAACACGCTCGCGATCGACTCGGCCGATCGCGGCGACCACCAGAAGGCGCTCGAGCTGTTCGAGCGCGCGCTCGACATCCGCGTGAAGGCGCTGGGGCCGGGGCACTCGCGCGTGGGGCACGTGCTGACGAACATGGCGGGCAGCTACCTCGCGCTCGGCGACGCGGCGAAGGCGGCGGAGACGGTGAAGCAGGCGATCGACCTCGAGGAGAAGTCGATGGGCGCCGACCACCCGGGCATCGCCGAGCCGTACCACCTGTGGTGCGAGGCGCTCGCGGCGCTGGGCAAGGCGGCGGAGGCTGAAGCCGCGTGCCGGCACGCGGTCGAGCTCGCGTCGAAGAAGTCGCCGACGCACGTGCGCGTGGGGCTCGCGCACCTGTCGTGGACCGAGGCGCTGCTCAAGCTGCAGCGGCCGGCCGACGCGCTCCAGCACGCGAAGCTGGCGCGGCCTCCGATGGCGGCGCGCATCGAGGCGTCGGACGCGTACATGATCCAGCTCGACGTCGCCGAGGCGTCGGCGCTGGTCGAGCTGCACCGCGAGAGCGAGGCGAAGCCGATCGCCGAGCGCATCTTGAAGTCGCTCGAGGTGAACCACACCGCGAGCCCGGAGCTCGTCGCGCGCGCGCGGAAGGTCGCGCTCGTGGCGCGTGGGCCCTGAGGCCTGTGGCGTTCTGGCGCCCGGTGCACCCGCAAGCCCGTGACCTCCGGTCGGGGCGCAGCGCGTGCACCCGGGCGCTGCATGGCCTCTCTGCGACTCGTCATCTTCAGCCTCGGGTTCATCGCGCTGGGCGCCCTGGCGCAGACCGGCGCCTCGGGGCCGGCCGCCGCGCCGCCGAACCCGACGGGGCCCGGCGCGGTCAACCCGGCGACGCCCACGACGGGTCAGCCGGGCAGCGTCACCGTTCCCGGTAACGACCCGACGGCCCCCGGCTCGACCAACCCGTCACAGCCGCTCACCGGCCAGCCCGGGAGCCTCACGGTGCCCGGCAACACGCCCACGGGACCCGGCTCGACGAACCCCGTCGCGCTGCCGACGCCCGACAACCCGACGCCTGCGAACCCCGTCGTCTCGCCGACGCCGGACAACCCGAACCCCAACCCGTCGGGGACCCTGTTCCAGAGCGGGACCGGCGGCGGGCCGGGCGGCACGGGCGGTGCGAGCGGTGCGGGCGGGCTCAACCCGGGCTTCGGCGGCGCCGACGCAGGCGGCGGCTTCGCGGTCGACGGCGGGTTCGCGTCGCGTTGACCTACGCGGCCTTGCGCGGCAGCTGCACGTGAAAGGTGCTGCCGTGGCCGGGCTGGCCGTCGGACTCGACCCACACCTTGCCGCCGTGCTGCTGCACGATGCCCTCGACGATGGTGAGGCCGAGGCCGAGGCCGCCGTAGCGGGCGCCGTGGGCCTGCCCGAAGCGCTCGAAGATGACCTGCTGCTCTCTTTGGGGATGCCGAGGCCGTGGTCCTTCACGAAGAGGTGCACGCCGTCGCCCTCGGCCTCGGCGCCGACGAGAATCTCGCCGCCCTCGGGTGAGTAGCGCACGGCGTTCGACACCAGGTTGGTCAGCACCTGATCGAGCCGCTCGCGATCGGCGGTCAAGAGGAGCCCGTCGTCGACCTTGCACTTGAAGACGTGCCGCTCGGAGCTGCCGTCGACGCGCTCGTGAACCTCGCGCACCAGCTCGGCGAGATCGAAGTCTCGAGGCTCGAGCGCGAGCCGCTGGTGCTGAATGCGCGTCACGTCGACCATGTCGTCGACCTGCCGGGTCATGCGGTCGACCTGCCGGTCGATGAGCGCGAACGCCTTGCCCGGGAACTGAGCGGGGTCCGCGCCGTCTTTCTTCAGCTTGCGCAGCGCGAGGCCGACCTGCGCCTTCGCGGCCGCGAGCGGTGAGCGCAGCTCGTGCGACGCCGCGGCGAGGAAGACGTCCTTCGCCTGGTTCGCGACCTGGAGCTCGCGCTCCTTCTGCAAGAGCGACTCCTCGGCGCGGCGGCTGCGGTCGATGTCGGCGGCGCTGATGATCCACCCGGCGACGAGGCCGCCGTCGTCGTACTTCGGCACGCCGCTCAAGCCATGCCAGCGCCACGTGTCGGCGCGGTGCCGCAAACGGCACTCGAGCTCGAACGGCTCGAACGCGGGCCGGGCTCTGCTCCAGGCGGCCTCGACGGGCGGCCGGTCTTCGGGGTGAACGGCATCGAGGAAGCCGGTGAGCTGCGTCGCGCCGGCGGGGAAGCACGACCAGGCCTTCTTGTTCGCGTAGTAGCACTCGCCGCTGGTGCGCATCGCCCAGATGCAGACCGGCACGGCCTCGATGACTCTGCGGAAGCGGCGCTCGCTCTCCATCTCGAGCTCGGCGCGCTCCTGCACGCGCAACAGCTCGGCCTGCTGCTCGACCAGCTTCGTCTTCCGGTACAGCTCGACGAACACCGACACCTTCGAGCGGAGCACGTTCGCGTCGAACGGCTTCACCAGGTAGTCGACGGCGCCGTGCTCGTAGCCCTTGAAGACGTTCTCGGGCTCGCGCGAGAGCGCGGTGAGGAAGATGATCGGCAGCGCGCGCGTCGACGGCCGCTCGCGCACCAGCGACGCGACGCGGAAGCCGTCCATGCCCGGCATCTGCACGTCGAGCAGCACCAGCGCGAACTCGCGATCGAGCAGCTTCCACAGCGCCTCTTCGCCGCTCGTGGCCTTCACCACGTCGACGCGCAGCGGGGCCAGCACCGCCTCGAGCGCGATGAGGTTTGCCATGCGATCGTCGACGATGAGCACCGAGGCAGGAATCTCGCCGACGTTCGGCGCCGGGGCCGGTGACGGCCTCGGCGGCGTGTAATCGATGTTGCGCGGCATCGCTCAGCTCCTCATCCAGACCTTGAGCAGCTGGATCAGCTGATCCGAGTCGACCGGCTTGGGGAGGTAGTCGGACGCGCCCGCGGTGATGCACCGGTCGCGGTCGTCTTTGAGCGCCTTCGCGGTGACCGCGATGATGGGCAGCTCCCTGTGCTTGGGGTTCTGTCGAATCGCGCGGATGGTCTCGTAGCCGTCCATCTCGGGCATCATCACGTCCATCAGCACGATGTCGAACGGCTCGCTCGTCTCGAGCGCCTCGAGCGCCTTCTTGCCGTTGCTCGCGTAGGCGACGTTCATCTTGTGGCTCTCGAGCACGCTCGAGAGCGCGAAGATGTTGCGCACGTCGTCGTCGACCACCAGAACGCGGCGGCTCTGCAGATCTGCGTCGTCGTCGAGCGCGCGGGTCACGGCCTTCTGCACGCGCTCGGGCAGCTTCTCGTGCACGCGGTGCAGGAACAGCGAGGTGTCGTGCAGCAGCGCGTCGGGCGAGCTCCGGCCGTTCTTCGTGATGACGCTCGCGGCGTAGCGCTTGAGGCGCACCTCCTCCTTCGGCGAGAGGTCCTTCCCCGTGTAGACGACGATCGGCAGGTCCTTGTGCTTCTCCTGCCGCTTGATGTCCTCGAGCAGGCCGACGCCGTCCATGTCGGGCAGCAGCAGGTCGAGGATCGCGCAGTCGAACCGCTCCTTGTCGAGCGCGGCGAGCGCCTCCTTGCCGGTGCGGGCGAGGGTGACCTTCACGTCGTCACCTTCGCTGAACAGCGCGTTGATGCCGGTCGCCTGGGCGTCGTCGTCTTCGACGAGCAGGAGCAACCGGGCGCTCTTGTCGAGGAACTGCGAGATGTGCGTGAGCGCGCCCTCGAGCGCCTCCTTCGTGACGGGCTTCTCGAGGTACGCGAACGCGTTGAGCGCGGCGGCGTTGTTCTCGCGGTCGACGACCGAGATGACGTGCACGGGAATGTGCCGCGTGCGCGGGTTGCGCTTGAGCCGGTCGAGGATGGTGAGGCCGTCCATCACCGGCAGCTGGATGTCGAGCGTGATGGCGTCGGGCTTCAGCTCGTTCGCGAGCGCGAGGCCGGTGTCGCCGCGCGTGGCGACCACGACCTTGAAGCCGCTCTCGCGGGCCATGCCGAGCACGATCTTGGCGAACTTCACGTCGTCTTCGATGACGAGCAGCACACGGTCGCCCTCGCGAATGTGCTCGCGGTCGTCTTCGATGTCGGTCGACAGCCGCGTCGGCGCCGGCTCGGGCACCGCGGTGAGCAGGTTCGCTCCCGGCTTCGTGACCTGCTCGTCGTCGTGCGCGGCGGGAGCGGGAGGCGGAGGCGCCAGCGGCGACGGCTTGGGAGTCGGCCCGGCGTCGTCCGGCTCGGCCCTCGGCCCCGAGTACGTGTCCGGGAGGTAGAGCGTGAACGTGCTGCCCTGGCCCGGCGCGCTCTCGACGTGAATCTCGCCGCCGAGCAGGCGCGCGATCTCGCGGCTGATCGACAAGCCGAGACCCGTGCCGCCGTACTTGCGCGCGGTGCTGCCGTCGGCCTGCTGGAACGCCTCGAAGATGAGCCGCTGCTTGTTCTTGGCGATGCCGATGCCGGTGTCGATGACCTCGAACGCGAACACGTTCCTGGCGCGCTGCAGCGCCTCGTGCTCGAGGCCCTTGCGCCGCTCGGCGAGCTTCACGTGCAGCTTCACCGAGCCCTGGTCGGTGAACTTGAACGCGTTCGAGAGCAGGTTCTTCAGGATCTGCTGCAGCCGCTGCGGGTCGCTGAAGATGGTGTGCGGCACCCCTTCCGCGACGTCGATGGCGTACTCGAGCTTCTTCTCGTCGGCGACGGCGCGGAACTGGCGCTCCATGCCGGCCTGGACCTCGCGCAGCCGCACGTGGCGCGGCTCGACCTGCATCTTGCCGGCCTCGACCTTCGACAGGTCGAGGATCTCGTTGATCAGCGCGAGCAGATCGCCGCCGCTCGCGTGAATCGTCTGTGCGTACTCGATCTGCTTGTTCGTCAGGTTCGCGTCTTTGTTCTCGGCGAGCAGCTTCGCGAGGATGAGCAGCGAGTTCAGCGGCGTGCGCAGCTCGTGCGACATGTTCGCGAGGAACTCGCTCTTGTACTTCGAGATGAGCTGCAGCTGCTCGGCCTTCTCTTCCAGGCTCGCGCGCGCGAGCTCGACCTCGCGGTTCTTCACCTCGACCTTCTTGTTCTGCTCCTCGAGCAGCTTCGCCTTCTCTTCGAGCAGGAGCTTCTGCTTCTCGAGCTCGGTGTTCGACTTCTTGAGCTCGTCTTGCTGCTGCGTGAGCTCCTTCGACTGGCTCTGCAGCTCCTGGGTGAGGCCCTGCGACTGCTGCAGGAGCTCCTCGGTGCGCATGTTCGCCATGATCATGTTGAGCACCACGCCGATGCTCTCCATCAGCTGGTCGAGGAAGATCTGGTGAATCGCGCTGAAGGGGTGGAAGGAGGCCAGCTCGATGACCGCCTTCACCTGGCCCTCGAACAGCACCGGCAGCGTGATGATGTTCAGCGGCGCGCTCTCGCCCAGGCCCGTCACGATCTGCACGTGATCCGACGGCACCCGCGTCAGCAGAATCGGCTTCTTCTCGAGCGCGCACTGGCCCACGATGCCCTCGCCCATCGCGAAGCGGTTCGAGAGGTGCTTGCGCTCCTTGTACGCGTAGCTCGCGGTGAGCTTCAGCAGCTGCGAAGGCCCCGCCGAGTCCATCAGGAAGAACGCGCCGTAGTGCGCCGACACCAGCGGCGTCAGCTCGCTCATGATGAGCCGCGACACCGAGTCGAGGCTCTTCTGGCCCTGCATCATGCTCGAGAACTTCGCGAGGTTCGTCTTCAGCCAGTCCTGCTCGGTGTTCTTCTGCGTGGTCTCACGCAGGTTCGTGATCATCTGGTTGATGGTGTCTTTGAGGCTCGCCACCTCGCCGAGCGCGTCGACCGAGATGCTGCGCGTCAGGTCGCCCTTCGTCACCGCGGTGGCGACGTCGGAGATCGCGCGCACCTGCGTGGTGAGGTTTCCGGCGAGCTGGTTCACGTTGTCGGTCAGCTGCCGCCACGTGCCCATCGCGCCCGGCACCTTCGCCTGGCCGCCGAGCTTGCCCTCGATGCCGACCTCCGACGCGACCGTGGTCACCTGGTCGGCGAACGTCGACAGCGTCGTGGTCATGTTGTTGATGGTGTCGGCGAGCGCGGCGATCTCGCCCTTCGCGTCGACGCCGATCAGCTTCTGCGTCAGGTCGCCGTTCGCGACCGCGGTCACCACCTTCACGATGCCGCGCACCTGGTTCGTCAGGTTCGAGGCCATGAAGTTCACGTTGTCGGTGAGGTCTTTCCACGTGCCGGCGACGCCGGGCACGCGCGCCTGGCCGCCGAGCTTGCCTTCGACGCCGACCTCGCGCGCCACCGTGCTCACCTGCTCGGCGAACGTCGACAGCGTGTCGGTCATGCCGTTGATGGTCTCGGCGAGCGCGGCGACCTCGCCCTTCGCGTCGATCTGCAGCTTCTGGCGCAGGTCGCCGTTCGCGACCGCGGTGACGACGCGCACGATGCCGCGCACCTGGGTGGTCAGGTTGCGCGCCATGTGGTTCACGTTGTCGGTGAGGTTCTTCCACACGCCGTCGACGCCCTGCACCTCGGCCTGGCCGCCGAGCTTGCCCTCGGTGCCGACCTCCTTGGCGACGCGCGCGACCTCGCTCGCGAACGAGTTGAGCTGATCGACCATCGTGTTGATGGTGTTCTTGAGCTCGAGGATCTCGCCCTTCGGGTCGACCGTGATCTTCTTCGACAGGTCTCCGCGCGCGACCGCGGTGGTGACCTGGGCGATGTTGCGAACCTGGTTCGTCAGGTTCGAGGCCATGAAGTTCACGTTGTCGGTGAGGTCCTTCCACGTGCCGCTCACGCCGGGCACCTGGGCCTGGCCGCCGAGCTTGCCCTCGCTGCCGACCTCCTTCGCGACGCGGGTCACCTCGGAGGCGAACGCGCGGAGCTGATCGACCATGGTGTTGATGGTGTTCTTGAGCTCGAGGACTTCGCCGCGCACGTCGACGGTGATCTTCTGGCTCAGGTCGCCGTTCGCGACGGCGGTGGTGACCTTGGCGATGTTGCGCACCTGGTCGGTGAGGTTGCCGGCCAGCACGTTCACGTTGTCGGTGAGGTCCTTCCACGTGCCCGAGACGCCGGGCACCTGGGCCTGGCCGCCGAGCTTGCCTTCGGTGCCGACCTCCTTCGCGACGCGGGTCACCTCGGAGGCGAACGCGCGCAGCTGATCGACCATCGTGTTGATGGTCGACTTGAGCTCGAGCATCTCGCCCTTCACGTCGACCGTGATCTTCTTGGTGAGGTCGCCGTTCGCGACCGAGGTGGTGACGAGCGCGATGTTGCGAACCTGGTTCGTGAGGTTCGACGCCATCGAGTTCACGTTGTCGGTGAGGTCCTTCCACGTGCCCGAGACGCCGCGCACGTCGGCCTGGCCGCCGAGCTTGCCCTCGGTGCCGACCTCCTTCGCGACGCGGGTGACCTCGGACGAGAACGCGCGGAGCTGCTCGACCATCTGGTTGATGGTGTCTTTGAGCGCGAGCACCTCGCCCTTCGCGTCGACGGTGATCTTCTTCGAGAGGTCGCCGTTCGCGACCGCCGTCGAGACGTCGGCGATGTTGCGCACCTGCTCGGTGAGGTTGTTCGCGAGCAGGTTCACGTTGTCGGTGAGGTCCTTCCACGTGCCGCTCACGCCGGGCACGACGGCCTGGGCGCCCAGCCGCCCGTCGACGCCGACCGTGCGGGCCACGTTCGTGACCTGCTCGGCGAAGATGCCGAGCGTCTTCGTCATGTTGTTGAGGGTGTCGGCGAGCGCGGCGATCTCGCCCTTCGCCTCGACGCCGACGAGCCGCTGCGTCAGGTCGCCGTTCGCGACCGACGTCACGACCTTCACGATGCCGCGCACCTGGGTCGTCAGGTTCGACGCCATCTGGTTGACGTTGTCGGTCAGGTCCTTCCACACGCCGCTGACGCCGCGGACCTCGGCCTGGCCGCCGAGCTTGCCGTCGGTGCCGACCTCTCGCGCGACGCGCGTCACTTCGGCGGCGAACGAGTTCAGCTGATCGACCATCGTGTTGACGGTGTTCTTGACCTCGAGCACCTCGCCGCGGGCGTCGACGGTGATCTTCTTCGACAGGTCGCCCTTCGCGACCGCGGTCGTGACCTCGGCGATGTTGCGCACCTGGTTCGTGAGGTTGCCGGCGAGCACGTTCACGTTGTCGGTGAGGTCCTTCCACGTTCCGCTCACACCCGGCACCTGGGCCTGGCCGCCGAGCTTGCCGTCGGTGCCGACCTCCTTCGCGACGCGGGTGACCTCGCTGGCGAAGGCGGCGAGCTGGTCGACCATGCTGTTCACGGTCGTGCCGATGCGGAGGAACTCGCCCTTGACGGGCTGCCCCTCGATCGAGAGCGCCATCTTCTGCGACAGGTCGCCGTTCGCGACGGCCGACAGCACGCGCGCGACCTCGGTGGTCGGGTGCACGAGGTCGCCGACGAGCGCGTTGAGGGACTCGATGACGGTGCCCCAGCTGCCCTGGGCGGAGCCGAGCGAGGCGCGCTCGGCCATGCGGCCCTCGCGGCCGACGACGCGCTCGACGCGCACGATCTCTCGGGTGAGCGACTCTTTGAGCGCGGCGTTGGTGTTGTACGCGTGCGCGAGGGCGTCGAGGAGGTCGCCGCGGCCGGACTGGGGCAGGCGGACGGTGAAGTCGCCGCGCTCTGCGGCGCGCATCGCCTCGAGCAGCGGCAGCAGGGCAGCCTCGGAGACGAAGCGCGCGCTCATCGCGTCGCGCGGCGCGCTGGGCTTCGCGGGGGAAGACCGCGGAAGTCTCAACGTGTCGGTGCTGCCGCCTCCGTTCCGCTTCTTCGTGTTGCCGTGGCCATTTCCATTCGGGGGAGCGGGGGGGGTGGGAGCGGGCATGGGGTGCGGCGGCCCCACGTGCAACCGAAAGGCCACGTTCCAAGCGTCGGATCAGGCCTGTTTCGCACCGGACGGTAACGATCGGCCACCGCGGACAGCACCGTACGGTGACGCCGCGCTCAGCGCAGGCGAAAGATGCCGGTCTCGCCGCCGGCCCAGACCGCGGTTGGGGTGGCCCAGACGGTGTAGAGATTGAGACCTCCGCCCATGTACTGCACCGGAGCGCGCGCCCAGCTGACGCCGTCCCAGTGCACGACCGCGCCGCCGGTGCCGACGGCCCAGACGTCGCTCGGCCCGCTGCCGCGCACGCAGTAGAGCAGCGTCGCGGTGGCGCCGCCGAACGGAGTCCAGCGGGCGCCGTCCCAGTGGCGGATGACGCCGGCGTCGGGCGCGGCGCCGACCGCCCAGACGTCGCTCGGGCTCGTGCCCCACAGGCTCTGCATGTCGGCGCCCGGCGCGATGGAGACGTCGCTCCAGGCGGTGCCGTTGAAGTGCTGCGCGAAGCCGAGCGCGCCCGCGGCCCAGATGTCGTTCGGGCCGCTGCCCCACACCGTGTAGAAGTCCTCGGTCTGGGTGCTGACGGAGCCGCCCCAGCTGCTCCCGTTCCAGTGCCTGATGCGCCGGTTGCGGCCGACCATCCACACGTCGTTCGGCGCGCTGCTCCACAGACCGAGGCCCGAGGCCGTCGGGGTGCCGCCGACGACGCCCCAGCCGGCGCCGTCCCACCGGCGGTGCTCGTCGCCGCTGATGAGCCAGACGTCATCGGCCGCGGTGCCCCAGAGTCCGCGCACGACCGGCACGCCGGCGTCGACGAGCGCCCACGAGGCGCCGTCACCGTGCATGAGGGCGCCGGAGCCTCCGCCGGCCCAGAGGTCGGTGGGGCCGCTGCCCCAGAGCGCGAGGTACTGCGCGCTGCGGCCGCTGGTGACGGGCGCCCACGCGACACCCGAGAAGCGCCGCACGGTGCCGTTGTCGCCGGCGACCCACACGCCCGCGCCGCTGCCCCAGACGGCGCGGAGGCTCTGCGTGGTGCCGCTCGCCTGCGGCGGCGTCGTCCAGCTCGAGCCGTTCCACCGGCGTAGGGTGCCGTTGGTGCCGACGGCCCAGACGTTCGTCGCGCTGTCGCCCCACAGCGCGGAGAGCTCTCCTCCGAAGTTGCTCGCGACGATCGACCAGCTCGTGCCCTGCCAGCGGCGGACGACTCCGTTGGCGCCGGCGACCCAGACGTCGTTCGCCGATGAGCCCCAGACGGCGAGCAGGTTCGAGAGCGTCTGGCTGACCTCGGTCGACCACGTGCCCGAGAGCCACCGGCGGATGAGGCCGCCCTCGCCGACGGCCCAGACCTCGGTCGGGCTCGCGGCCCAGAGGCCGTTGAGCCGAGCCGTGGTGCCGCTCATGACCGGCGACCAGGCGGCGCCGTTCCAATGGAGCACGGTGCCGTCGTCGCCGGCGACCCACACGTCGCTCGCGCTGGTGCCGGAGATGGCGTGCAGCGGAGACGTCGTGCCGGTCGAGAACGGGGTGAAGGCGGTGCCGTCCCAGTGGAGCAGGGCGCCGGAGTCACCGGCGAACCAGACGTCGTTCGCGGCCGAGCCCCACACGGCGCGCCACACGCCGGTGGTGCCCTCGCGGTGGCTCGCCCAGGCCGTGCCGTTCCAGCGGAGCAACGTCGTGTGGCCCGCGGCCCAGACGTCGTCGGGGCCGCTGCCCCAGACGGCGTTCAGGTTGAGGGCCTCGGGCAGCGGGCTCTGCAAGAGGTACGGCGCCATCGGCATCACGACGTTCGACGGGAGCGTCGGGGGGCTCGTGCCCCGCGAGTTCGTCGCGGTGACGGTGAACGTGTAGTGCACGCCGTTCGTGAGGCCGGTGACCGTGGCGGTCAGCGGGTTCATGACGGGAATCGTCGCGGTGAGACCGCCGGGCGACGCGGTGACGGTGTAGCCGGTGACGGAGGCGCCGTTGCCGGTGGAGCCGCTGAAGGTCACCGAGGCCTGGCGATCTCCGGCGGCGGCGGTGGGCGTGCCGGGGATGGCGGGCGTGCCGGCGATCATGGCGGTCGTGGGAACAGAGGGAGCGCTCGTGCCGATCGCGTTCGTCGCGGTGACGGTGAACGTGTAGCTCATGCCGAGGGTGAGGCCGCTGATCGTCGCGCTGGTGGTGGCGCTCGTCGCCGTGACGCCGCCGGGGCTCGAGGTCACGGTGTACAGCGTGATGGGGCGGCCGTTGTCGGCCGGCGCCGTCCAGCTCACGTTCGCGCCGGTGTTGAAGGGCGAGGCGCGCGGGCTCAGCGGCGCGCCCGGAACTCCGGCGGGGACCACCGCGTTCGAGGCCACCGAGGGTTGCCCGGTGCCGACCGCGTTCGTGGCGCTGACGGTGAACGTGTAGCTCGTGCCGTTCGTGAGGCCGGTGACGGTGGCGTTCAGCGCGCCCGTGGTGCTCGCGGTGAAGCTGCCGGGCGTCGAGCGCACCGTGTAGCCGGTGATGGGGCTGTTTCCGTTCGAGAGCGGAGGCATCCACGTCACTTCGGCGAGCGCGTCGCCGGCGTCGGCGATAGGCCCCACCGGCCGGCCGGGCAGCGTCGAGCCGCCGGCGCTGCCGCCCGCGGTGGCTCCTCCGGCCGTCGCTCCGCCTGCGGTCGCGCTGCCGCCCGCGGTGCCGCCTCCGGCAGTGGAGCCACCCGCAGAGGCGCCGCCCGCCGTGGCGCCGCCTGCCGTGGAACCACCCGCCGTGGAACCACCCGCCGTGGAACCACCCGCCGTGGAACCACCCGCCGTCGAGCCGCCTGCCGTGGAACCACCCGCAGTCGAGCCGCCGGCAGTCGAGCCGCCGGCAGTGGCGCCGCCTCCGGCAGTGCCGCCGTCGGGAAGCGGCGAGCCGCCGCATGCTGCGATCAGAAGTACCGCACCCAGCCGTCGCATGTGAGCCCCTTTCGACGTCCGGGGCTCATTCTCATTCGATGCGCAGCCGGAAGACACCGCTTTCGGCCGCGGTGAAGCCCTCGACGACGAGCCAGTACGTCGTGCCCGTCGCCGCCATCCACGTGAGCGACTCCGACTGGCCACCGCCCGCCGAGTCGTCGAGCGCGACGCACGAGGCCGGCGCGCACGAGCCCTCGAGCCGCGCCAGCGCGATGTCGAACCCGCCCTCGGGCGTCACCGTCGCCGTCACCGCGCGCGGCGCGCCGGTGTGCGTATACGCGAACACGAGCTCGGGGCCGCTCAGCGGCACTCCGCTGCACGCCATCGGGTACGGCGGCACCGTCATGCTCGAGTAGTTGTTCGCCGCGAGCCGCGTGCTGTCGACGATGGAGTTGTCAGTGCCCGGGGGGCTGAGCTGAATCGCGCGGGCGCTGGCGCAGACCTCGTTCGGCGGGAAGCCGATGCGGCCGTCGAGGCGGAAGTCGCCGCCGGTCGCCTCGCTGTCGATGCCGATGGAGTACGTGCCGGCCGCCTGGTTGATCGTCACGCCCGACAGCTGGCCCGCCGTGCCCGCGGCGTTGCACGCGAGCTGCGGCGCCATGCCGCAGGAGCTCTCGACGAACACGACCGAGCGGTGCGGCGTGAGCGGCGTCACCGCGAACGTGACCGGCAGGAACATGCCGGCGTCGGCGTCCCCCGCGTCGAGCGTGTACGAATAGTAGACGTCCCGGCCGACGGTGCGCGCCGCCGTGAGGCACGTCGGGTTCGGCCCGGCGGCGTTGTCGTTCGTCGCGAACTGGGTGGAGCCCACGAGCGTGAACGTCGGGTTCGCGACGTCCCACCCGGTGATGGGAAGCGCGTTCATGCAGGTCTCGTTCGTGGGCAGCGGCGTCGGCGGCAAGAGCTCGACCGAGAGGTCGAACGCGCCGCGCGCCGAGATCGATTGGCTGTCGACCCAGACGGCGTAGGCGCCGGGCGTGAGCCGCCGCAGCGTCGTCTGCGCGGGGCTCGGCGTCGTCGAGGCCGCGCACGCGAGCTCGTTCGCGGTCGCGCCGCTCGCGCACTGCGCCAGCGGCCGCACGTAGACGACCGGCGCCAGCGCGGACCCGGCGCGCGGCGTCACGCGCACCGCCACGTCCTGCACCGCGGTCGTCGTGAACTGGTAGACCACGTCGAAGCCGGCGTTGCCGGCGCCTGCAGAGCAGGTGGGCGAGGGGTCGGCGGCGACGTTGCTGTTGTTCGCGCCGGCGGTGGTGCCGGTCGTGAGCGCGGTGCCGCCGTCGAACGCGAGCACCTCGGGAGACGCGCACGCGTCGTTGATGGGGATGGGCGGGGTCGGCGTCGCGCGCAGCGTGAGGTCGAAGCGGCCCGTGCTCATGAACTGCGAGTCGACCCACAGCCAGTACGTGCCGGGCGGCTGGGCGATGATCGCGCCCGTCACGGGCTGCCCGGCGCCGTTCTGCAAGAGGCACACGACCTCGTCGGCCGCCAGGTTGCTCGTGCACGTGTTGCGGCGCAGGTAGACGACCGGCGCGAGCGTGCTGCCCGCGGGCGGCGCGACGGAGTAGTCGACGTCCGAGACGACGGTGGTGGTGTACGAATAGACGACGTCGTTGCCGCTCTGCCTCGCGCTCGTCGAGCAGGTCGGGCTCGGGTCGGTCGCCATGTTGCTGTTGTTCGCCTGCGTGGTGTCGGAGGAGGCGGTCGCGACGCCGGCGTCGAGGTCGAGCGCGATGGCGCTGGCGCAGGTGTCGTTCGTGGGCGGCGGCGTGCCGGGCCGCGTGAGCACCGAGAGGTCGAAGCGGCCGACCGAGCCGGTCACGGCGTCGACCCAGATCCAGTACGTGCCGGGCTGCTGGTTGAGCAGGGTGAAGCTCACGGGCTGACCGGTCGCTCCGTTCGCGGACTGGCAGGCGACCTGATCGGCGAGCGCGGGGCTGCCGCACATGTTGCGCCGCAGCGACAGCACCGGCGAGAGCGTGCTGCCCGGCTGGGGCGTCACCGTGATGACGAGGTCCGTCGGCAGGGTGAGGGTGTAGGCGTAGACGACGTCGCGGCCGGTCGAGCGCGCGCTCGTCGAGCAGGGCGTGGCGTCGGTCGCCATGCCGCTGTTCGTGGCGAGCGTGTTGTCGCCGGAGACGGTGAGCAGCGTGCCTCCGTCGACGGCGGTGCCGCTCGAGAGGTTGAGCACGGTGGCCGTCGTGCACTCGTCGTTCGGCGGCGGCACCGTCGGCGGCTCGAGCACGATGCTGACGTCGATGAGGCCGGTGCTGGCGCCGAACGTCTCGACGAAGAGGAAGAGGTCGCCGGTGCGGTTCAGCAGGTTCAAGGTCTCGGGGGCGCCGGCGGCGACGCCGTTGTCGGAGCAGCCGAGCTCGGTGCCTCCGACGCACGGGCTCGAGCGCACGTAGATGACCGGGTTCGCGGTGCTGCCCATCGGGCGCACGGCGCTGATGCGCACGTTCTGCGCCATCGCGAGGGTGAGGCGGTAGACGACCTCGCGGCCGCGCGCGGCGGTGTTGCAGGTGCCGTCGTAGTCGTCGCCGGCCGCGAGCGACGGGTCGACCTGGAAGTTGAGCATGGTGCCGGTGAAGGTGAGCGTCTGCGCGGTGGCGCACGTGTCGTGGGTGGGGATCATCGAGCCGCCGCCGGCGCCGCCGGCGCCGCCCGCGCCGCCCGCCGTGCCGCTGCCGCCTGCGACCGCGCTGCCGCCGGCGGTGGCGCCGCCGGCGCCGCCGGTGCCTCCCGCGGCGCCGGTGCCGCCGGCTTCGCCGCCGCCGGCGGTGGCGACTCCGCCGGAGCTGCCGCCGTTGCCTCCGGCCGTCGCGCCGGAGCCGCCGCCGGCTCCGCTGGCCTCGCAGGTCCCGGTGTTGACGTTGCACGCGAAGCCCGGGTTGCACGTGACGTCCTTGCAGAGGTTGCCGGGGACGGTGGGCGGGCTGCAGGCGAACAGCACGGCGGGGAGAACCGCGACGCGAACGAGGGCAGGGCGCATGGCGGCCGCGGACCTTACGGGACTTGAAGACGCAGGTCGAACCAGGGAGTCTCGCGCACCCATGACGCCCGCTCTCGTGGTCCTCTCGCTGTTCGCCGCGGAGCCGAAGCTGGGCTTCGCGGGCTTCTCGGCCGACGGTAAGCGCTTCGCGTGGATCGCGCCGGGCGCGTCGAAGGCGATGAAGAGCCAGTTCGTGAAGATCATCTCGCCGGGCACGACCGAGCCGGAGATGTCGCTCCTCTTCCCCGGCGACAGGGACTCCGAGAGAGAGGCGCACGAGAAGCTGAAGGGGTTCTCGGACAAGCGCACGCCGGCCCCGAAGGACCTGAAGATCGAGTCGAAGCTCGCGGCGAGCCCGCCCGAGCTGACGCTCGTGCGCGGCGCGAAGCGCGCGAGCGTCGAGATGGGCAAGTACCCGTTCGAGCCCACCGACGTCGCCGAGCTGTGGGGCGTGTCGGCCGACGGCAAGCACGTCGCGATCTGGATCCACGGGCCCGACGTGCCCGGCCTGCTCTCGAAGGGCGGGGGCAACGACTTCCAGCTCTACGTCATCGCGCCGGTGCCGTAGCCGCCGCGCCCGGCCTGCGGTCGATCAGCAGCCAGATGATCGCGGCGATGCCCGCCGCGGCTCCGGCGCCGACGAGGCCGTAGCCGACCCACTGCCGCATCGCGGCCGATTGATCCGACGCGGGCGCGAGCAGCGAGGTGAGGATCAGCACGCCCCCGCCGATCGCGACGAAGATGCCGGCGCTGCCCAGAATCAGCGGCGCGTTCGAGTGCTCTTTTTCGGGCGGGGGCGAAGGCGCGGGCACTGGAGCGATGAGCTGTGGAGCCGCTGCCTGCTCGACCACCGGCTCCGGCACCGGCGCCGGGAGCTTCTCGAGCACCGCGGTCAGCTTCGGCCGCGTGCCCGCCACGGCGGTCTCTTCGCGCTCGAGCGGCTGGTACCCCTCGTGCGTGAAGCGGAACACGTAGCGGCCCGGGTCGAGCGTGAGGCTGAGCGGCGTGGGGCCGAGCTCCTCGCCGTCGCGCGCGACCATCGCGCCCTCGGGCTCCGAGAACCACTCGAGGTGCACGAGCTGCTGCTCCAGCTGCTCGCGCAGCTTCGCCGCCTTCTTGTCGCGCGGCTTCTTCGCGAGCCACTCGTCGACGAGCTCGAGCGCCTGGCCGAAGTGCCCCGCCTTGCGCTCGCACTCGGCGCGCTTGAGCGGAGGCTTGACCCGTTCGCAGGGCACGGCCGCGAGCAGCAGCGCGAGGAGGACGGTTTGCATCGTCGTGCGCCCGCACATATAGCCGCGCGCCATGCGCCACATCATCGCCGTCGCCGCCGTCGTGACCGTCGTCGCCTGCTCGGGGGCTCCGCGGCAGCAGTGCGACAGCACGAGCTGCAACGGCTGCTGCGACACCAACGGCAAGTGCGAGCCCGGAGTGTCGACCTCGTTCTGCGGCGTGCGCGGCGCGGCGTGCATCGCGTGCCTCGGCGGCACCGTGTGCGACCTCGGCAACTGCGTTGGCGCGGCGGCCGGCGGCTCGGGCACCGCGGGAGGTGCGGGCACCGCGGGAGGCACGGCGACCGCCGGAGGCGCTGCGACTGCGGGCGGCACGGCGACCGCCGGCGGCACAGCGACTGCGGGCGGCACGGCGACCGCGGGCGGCACGGCGACTGCGGGCGGCACGGCGACTGCGGGTGGCGCGGCGACTGCGGGCGGCACGGCGACTGCGGGCGGCACGGCGACTGCGGGCGGCACGGCGACCGCGGGCGGCACCGGCACCGCGGGTGGAACGCCTACCGCGGGCGGTACCGGCACGGCCGGCGGCACGGCGAGCTGCACGCCGGGCACGACGTTCTGCCTGAACGCATCGACGCTGCGCACGTGCACGGCGGGCGGCGTGCCCGTCGACACGGCGTGCGCCGCCTCGGGGGCGTGCCTCCAGGGCACGTGCGTCAACGGCTGCGCCGACGTCGCCGACGCAGGCACGACGGCCGGCTGCGAGTTCTGGGGCTCGTCGCAGGACAACGCGGTCGACCCGCTCTTCCGCGGCGGCGTCAGCAGCGGCCAGGGAACGACACCGAGCCAGTTCGCGTTCGTCGCGGTGAACACCACCGACGTCGCCGGCACGGTCAGCGTGGTGCGCTACTTCGGAGGGAGCCAGCAGACGATCTCGTCCACGACGCTCCCGCCGCGCAGCGCGGCGTCGCGCGGCGTCGCGGTCGTTCACGTGCCGTGGCAGTCGATCACGCCGAGCGCGTCGTTCTCGAGCTCGACCGGCCGCGCCCGCTACGGCTACCGGCTCACGTCGGACGTGCCGATGACGGTGTTCCAGTTCAACCCGGTGTCGTCGCGGCTGCAGACGGCGACGACCTGTACGACCACGAACGGCCTGCCCGACTGCGCCTGCGGAGAGGGCGCGGGCTTCAACTCGACGAACTGCCTGCTCTTCCAGGACACCACGGGCGCGGGCACCTGCGCCCCGGCGACCGGCGGCGCCGGGCGGCGGTGCGAGTACAACGCGTTCAGCAACGACAGCTCGCTCTTGCTGCCGGTTCACCTGCTCGGCACCGAGTACACCGCGCTCTCGACCGAGGTGAACGCCTTCTCGCCGAACCGCGACGGCGGCTCGCTGACCGGCGAGGGCAACGGCTACGTGCAGATCATCGCCACGCAGGACAACACGACCGTGACGGTGCTCTCGAGCGCGGTGACGCGCGACGGCGGCCCGGCAGTGCCCGCGATGTCGAGGGGCTCGACCGCGAGCTTCATGCTGAACGCGTTCGAGGTGCTGCAGCTCGCCTCCACGACGCTCGGCAACGGCAACGTCATCGCGTGCGCACCGAGCCCGTTCGGCGGCACCAGCTTCATCTGCCGCATCGACAACGACCTGAGCGGCACGACCGTGAGGTCGGACAAGCCGATCGCGGTCTTCGGCGGCGCGGCGTGCGGAATCGTCCCGACGACGCAGGTCGCCTGCGATCACCTCGAGGAGCAGGTGCTGCCCTCCACGCTGCTCGGCACCCGGTTCGCCGCCGTGCGGAGCGCGCCGCTGGGGCTGCAGAACGGCATGTCGATGAGCGTGGCGCCGGACCAGTGGAAGATCGTCGCGACGTGCCCCGCCTCGCAGTGCCCGAACGGCACGCTCATCACCACGAGTCCCCCGCCGCAGGCGTCGCTCGTGCTCGGCCCGAACAAGTGCCTGACGGGCTCGCTCGCCGCGAACAACTGCCGGCTGCCGGCCGGCGCCGCGATGGAGTTCGGCAGCAACGTGAGCTTCACGCTGTCGGCCGACGCACCCGTGCACTTCGTGCAGCTGCTCCCCGGCTCGGGGGCCACGGGCATGCCGACGTCGGCGGTCGAGGGCGACCCGTCGATGATTCTGGTGCCGCCGGTCGAGCGCTGGCGTTCGCGGTACACCGTCTACTCTCCGCCCGGCTTCCGCTCGAGCTACGTGAGCATCGCGTACGAGACCGCGCTCGTGACCGAGGTCCGCGTCGACGGCACCGTCGTGACCACCACGGCGCTCGGCGGCTATTCGGTCGCGAACTACGGCATCGGGCCCGGCGCGCACGTCATCGAGGTCGTCTCTCCGGGCGGCGCCGGCGCCGGCGTGACGGTCTACGGCTACGACCCGTACGTCAGCTACGGGTACCTCGGCGGCCTGTAGCAGCCTTCCCCGAGTGAAACCTCGATGCGTCTGCGTCGATGTCGGCGTCGCTCTCACGTGAAAGCGCGCTGACAGACGAAGCGCGCCAGTGCGGCGTCCACGTTCCGTGTGCGCTGTCCAAATCCGCTTCAAGCGCACATGTGCGCGCGGCGAGAGCCCGGCGAATGCGCGTGTGGAACGCAGCGTGCGTTGTGTCCCGGCAGATCGAGCGCGCGGCAAGTGAGTCGCGCGCGTTTCACCGAGGGCGAAAAAATGAAAGCACGTCACCTCATCGTTTCACTCTGCATCACCGGCTGCGGCGCGAGCGACCTCGACGTCCGCGACCCGAACGAAGATCTCGAGAGCAGCGCCGCGTTCTCGGAAGAGGCCGCGCTGCGCGCCGCTCCGACGTACGACCGCGAGTTCGACGCCGCCGGCGAGGCCTACGGAGTTCCCGCCGCGCTGCTCAAGTCGCTGTCGTGGGCCGAGACGCGCTACGAGATGGTCAAGGGCGACCCCGACCACGAGGGCCAGCCCGCGCGCTTCGGCCTGATGGCGCTGTGGGGCGACGCGCTGACGACCGGCGCGCAGCTCGCGGGCGTCACCGAGGAGCAGGCGAAGACCGACCCCGCCTCGAACGTGCTCGCGGCCGCCGCGTACCTCGACTTCCTCGCCCGCGCGCGCGGCATCGATCGCGCGAACCCCGAGGCCTGGCCGGCGGTGCTCGAAGACTGGGCGCGGCTCGACGTCCCCGAGGCCCGCACCGAGTTCGCGCGGGCGGAGGTCTTCGGCGCGTTGAAGCTGGGCGTCGGCGCTCCGAGCGAGCGGCTCGCCACGTTCAAGCTCGCCGAGCAGGCCGGCGACATCGCGTTCGCGGAGCAGCGGCTCACGGCCGGCCCCGACTACGCGCCCGCCATCTGGCGCCCGTCGCCGAACTTCAACTCGCGCGGCGGCGTCGCGCCGAAGATGGTCATCATTCACACGTGCGAAGGCGCGTACAGCGGCTGCTGGGGCTGGCTGACGCGCACGGCGGCGCAGGCGAGCGCGCACTACGTGGTGTCGACGGGCAGTGAGATCTCGCAGCTCGTGCGCGAGTCCGACCGCGCGTGGCACATCGCGGCGACCTACAACTGCAACCTGAACTCGCAGACCGACTGCTTCCGCAACGGCACGTCGAGCAACAACTTCACCATCGGCATCGAGCACGCGGGCTTCGCGTCGCAGTCGTCGTTCCCCGCGGCGCAGATCGACGCGTCGGCGCGCCTGACCTGCAACATCACGAAGGACCGCGGCATCATCCGCGACCGGTTCCACATCGTCGCCCACGGCAAGCTGCAGCCGTACAACCGCACGGACCCGGGCCCGAACTGGCCGTGGACGTCGTACCTCGCGAAGGTGAACTCGTTCTGCGGCGCGACGCCGACGCCGACTCCGACTCCGACTCCGACTCCGACGGGGCAGATCATCATCGACAGCAACAACGCGCGGAACAACCAGTCGGTGGGCCGCATCGAGGTGTCGGCGAACTGGGTGAGCGCGACGGCGACCCCGGGCTTCTACGGCACGGGCTACTTCTACGCGTCGACCGCGCCGGTCTCGGACGGCGCGTCGTTCTGGTTCAAGCTCGACGCTCCGGCGACGAAGACCATCGACGCGTGGTGGACGGCGGGGACCAACCGGGCCGCCGCGGCGCCGTTCGTGGCGTTCAACGCGTCGGGCGCGAGGGTCGGCTCGGCGACGGTGAACCAGACGACGGGCGGCGGCGCGTGGCGCACCGTCGGTACGTTCGCGTTCTCTGCGGGCTGGAACCGCGTGGTGCTGTCGCGGTGGACGGCCGAAGGCAAGGTCGTGATCGCCGACGCCGTGCGCGTGCGCTGACGCCTCACGTCAGCTCGTAGACGACGTCGACGTAGAACGTCGCGCCCACGGTGCCGCTGCCGCGGGCCGCCCCGCCACCGGCCGAGACGAAGGTGGCGGCCGTCTGCGCGCCACCCGAGCGGGGCGTCACGCTCACCAGCCGCCCGAGCTTCTGGCCCGCGGCCGTCGCCGCCTGCTCGGCCCGCTTCTTCGCGTTCTCGACCGCGTCGGCCACCAGCTGGTCGTTCATGCCCTGCAGCTTCTCGGACAGCAGCTCGAGCTGGCTCACGCGCGCGCCCGTCTTCGCGACGCCCGCGAGCAGCGCGTCGAGCTTCTCGAGCGAGCGCAGCGTCATCACGTAGTGCTTCGTCAGCTTGTGCCGGGTCACGCTGCGGCCGGTGGTGCGGTCGGGCTCCTCCTGCGCGGTGAGCGAGACCGCGGCCAGCTGAACGTCGACGCCGTGCTCCGCGGCCGCCGCCGTCAGCGCGGCGAACGCCTTGCCGCTGTCCTTCGCGGCGCTCTCGGGGCTCTGGCCGTCGCCGACCGTATAGACGTGGATGTCGATGCGATCGGCCGGGGCCGCCGCCCGCGCCATGCCCGTCACGTGCAGCACGGGCTTCGGCACCGGCACCGGCTCCGCGGCCAGGGCGGGGAGCGTGAGCAGCAGAGACACGGCCAGCAGGGCAGGGTTGTGCATGCGGCCCTGCAACGCGCGAGCGCCCCGTTCGATCTACGAGACCGACACCTTCAGACCCGAGAAGCCCGCATTCCCCGACAGCGCGTCGATGACCGCCGCGTCGGTGACGTCGTTGATGCTCGCGCCCGCGTGGGCGGCCGCCACCTGCAGCTGCACGCCGTCGCGGCCGTGGCCCCAGCCATGCGGCATCGAGACGACCCCGCGCATCATGTCTTCCGTCAGCTCGAGCTCGACCTCGACCGAGCCCGCCGCCGACGACAGCCGCACCTTCTGGCCGTCGGTGAGCCGGCGCTCCTGCGCGTCGGCCGGGTGCATCAGCAGCGTGCAGCGCTTCTCGCCCTTCACCAGCCGCTCGCTGTTGTGCATCCACGAGTTGTTCGTGCGCAGGTCGCGCCGGCCGATCAGCACCAGGCCGTCGCGCTGCGCCGACGCCGAGGCCTCGAGGCGCTTCACGTCCTCCAGGAGCTTCGCGGGCGCGGCGTCGATGCGCTTGCCCGGCAGGCGCGCAGGCAGGCACGGCTCGAGCGCTCCGAGGTCGAGCCCGTGCGGGCTCTGCTCGAGCTTCTTCACCGACAGCTTGTGCGGCCCGGTGCGGAGCAGCAGGTCGAGCACGCGCTTCGGGCCCAGCGCGCCCATCGCGGCCGCCTCGGCCTTGAAGCGAAGCGAGCGCAAGAGCTCGGGGTCGCCGATGAGGCGCGTGAGCGTCGCGAGAATCTCCCAGTCGTGGCGTTGCTCGGGCCTGCGCTCGAACAGCGCCGGCGACCACTTCGCGACGTTGCGCACCGTGAGCACGTTGAACGCGACGTCGTAGTGCTCGCGCTCGAGCGCGAACGTCGGCGGCAGAATCACGTGCGCGTGTCGGGTCGTCTCGTTCAGGTAGAAGTCGATCGCGACCATGAGGTCGAGCTTCGGCAGCGCGCGCTCCAGCGCCGCCCCGTTCGGAGTCGACAGCACCGGGTTCCCCGCGTTCGTGATGAGCGCCTTGATCTGTCCCGGGCCGTCGGTCGCGATCTCTTCGCCGAGCGCCGCGGCCGGCAGCTCCGAGCCGAACTCCGGCAGGCCGCGCACCCGCGAGCGCCACTTGCCGAAGTGGCCGCGGCCGAGCAGCGCCGGGTTCGAGACGATGTCGACCGCGGGCCGCGTGAACATCGCGCCGCCGGGCTCGTCGAGCCGGCCCATCACGAGGTTGACGCAGTTGATGAGCCAGGCGCACAGCGTGCCGAACTCCTGCGTCGAGACGCCCATGCGGCCGTACGCCACCGGAGCCTTCGCCGCCGCGAAGTCCCGCGCGAGGCCGCGCAGCGCGTCGGCCGAGACTCCCGTGGCGGCGGCGGCGCGCTCGGGCGGAAACGCCTCGGCCGCCGCGCGTACGGCGTCGAGGCCGTCGGTGAACGCGGCGAGCCGGCCCGGCCGCGTGAGGTTCTCTTCGAAGAGCACGTGCAGCATCGCGAGCAGCGCGAGCGCGTCGGTGCCGGGCCTGATGAAGTGGTGCGCGGTCGCGAGCTGCGCGGTCTCGGTGAGGCGGGGGTCGACGACGACGACCTTGCCGCGGGAGCGGATCTCTTTCAGCCGGCGCGGCATGCCGGGCGCGGTCATGAGGCTGCCGTTCGAGACGGCGGGGTTCGCTCCGAAGATGAGGAAGTGGTCGGTGCGGTCGAGGTCGGGCACCGGGAAGAGGAGCTGGTGGCCGAACATCAGGTACGAGGCCAGCATGTGCGGCAGCTGGTCGACGCTGGTCGCCGAGTAGCGGTTCTTGGTGCGCAGCGCGCGCAGCAGCATCGGCGCGTAGAGAATGGAGCCGAGGTTGTGGACGCTGGGGTTGCCCAGGTAGATGGCGACGGCGTCGCGGCCGTGCTCTCGCTGCACGCGCTGGATGCCCGTCGCGGCGCGCTCGAACGCCTCGTCCCACGAGACCTCGCGCCACGCCTTGCCCTCGCGCACGCGCGGGGTCTTCAGGCGATCGGGGTCTTCGTGCACGTCCTTGAGGCCGAGCGCCTTCGGGCAGAGGTAGCCCTTGCTGAACGGGTCGTCGGCGTCGCCGCGAATGTCCGTCACGCGCCCGCCCTCTTCGGTCACCACGATGCCGCAGGTCGCTTCGCACAGCGTGCAGGCGCGCAGGTGTTTCATGAGCGCGGCACTCTACATGTGCAGTACACAGGGGCGCGATGACCACTCGACGCAGGTTGCTGCAGGCTTTCGGAGCCCTGGCGGTCGCTCAGGGCTGCAGTGGAGTTCCCGGGATGTCCGACGGAGGCACCGCGGGCGGCGGCGCCGGCGGCTCGGCGGGAGGCGCCGCGGGAGGGACGTCGGGCGGCTCTGCCGGCGGCGCGGCGGGCGGGGCTGCGGGTGGGGCCGCCGGCGGCACCGCGGGGGGGACGGCGGGCGGCGCCGCGGGAGGCGCCGCGGGCGGGAGCGCGGGCGGCTGGGCGAGCGGCACGACGGCGCTGCTTGCGGGCAAGAACTACGGCAACCCGTTCGCGGGCGGCATCGGGCCTGCGTGCAACCTGTTCGCGGCCTCGACGCGCGGGCCGTGCCACGCGCCGACCCTCGTGCGCCGCGACGTCAGCGAAGGCCTCACCGGTCTGCCGATGCGTCTCGAGCTGGTGGTGGTGAACGCGATGTGCGCGCCGGTGCCGAACGCAACGGTCGAGATCTGGATGACCGACGCGGCGCTGGGGCTCTACTCGGGCGACATCGACGGCAACGGCAACGAGGCGTTCTGCACCGGCAACAACCCGACCGCGCTCGCCGCGAGCTGGGGCCGCGGCGTGCAGACCGCGGGCGCCGACGGCCGCGTGACGTTCGACTCGTTCTTCCCGGGCTGGTACGGCGGCCGCGCCACGCACATCCACTTCGAGGTCACGGTGGGCGCGATGTCGTACGTGACGTCGCAGCTGTTCTTCGACGAGGCGCTCAAGCGCGACGTCTACGACACGCAGCCGGTCTACAAGCGCACGAACCAGGCGGGCTACGTGCCGAACGCCAACGACGGCGTGCTCTCGGCGCTGCAGCTGTCCGAGGTCGTGTGCCGCACGGCGAGGCAGAGCGACGGCAACCTGCTCGCGTGGAAGGCGATCGCGGTCAACGCGTAGCCATGTCGCGGACCGTGTGGTTCATCGCCGGCCTCGCCATCACCGGGCTCGGTGTGTGGCTGATGTTGACCGATCGCGCGACGCCTCCGCGCACCGACGGGCTGTGCTTCGTGAGCGAGCAGCAGGTGCACTGCCTGCCCGGCGGAGCGCTCACCACCGGCCCGCGCGCCCACTTTCCCGCCGGCGTGCTCGACGGGCGGCTGCTCGTCCTGGAGTCGCAGGGCGAGGGCGACGACCACGTCGAGCGCCTGCTGCTCGTCGCGTTCGACGGCGGCGTCACCGAGCTGCACGGCGACGCCCGCCGCGCGCGGGCTCCGGCCGCGGGTCCCGGCTTCGTGGTGCTGGAGTCGTCGCGCTCGGGCTTCTCGGACCTGTGGCGCGTGTGGCTCGACGGCGGCGCCGAGCAGCTCACGAACGACGGAGAGGCCGGCAGCTTCGAGCCGCAGCTGTTGCTCGACGGCGGCATCATCCACACGTCGAGCCGCGACGGAGACCCCGAGCTGTACGCGTGGCCGTCGGCCGCGCGGCTGACGGTCAACCCGGCGGAGGATCTCGCGCCCCGCGTGTCGCCGGCCGGCGAGATCGTCTTCGTGTCGAGCCGCGGCGGCAGCGATCGGCTGTACCTGCTCACGAACGGCGGCGAGCCGCGGCTTCTGCATCCTGCGGAGCTGGACCCGGGGCCGAAGGCGCCGGCCGCGCGCGAGGACGTCGAGCGCGACGCCGTGTGGACGGACGACGGCAGCGAGGTCGTGTTCGCGGCGCGCAGCGGCGGCGGGCGGCTGCGCGTCTGGGCCGCCGACGTCGCGAGCGGCAAGGCGCGCGCGCTCACCGACGGCAGCGAAGACTGCGACCAGCCCGCGGTGTCGGGCTCGCGCCTCGCGGTCGCGTGCGGTGAGCCGCCGTCGATCGTGGTGATGCCGCTCGAGGGCGGCGCGTCGACGCGCGTGGCGAGCGGCTGGCTGCCGCGCTGGGTTCGCTAGAGCACGAGGCCCAGGCCGGCGCGCAGCTGCAGCGCGGGCTCGAGGTAGACGACTCCCGCGGCCCAGCCGTCGGACTTCGCCTCGACTTCCCACCACAGCTCGGCGATGCCGAGCGGCCGGTACGCGAGGCGCACCCGCGCGAGCCCGCCGGTGAGGCCCTTCTCCGAGAGGAAGAGCCACGGCTGAACCCAGCCCATCAGCGTCGCCGAGACGTCGAAGCCGGGGCCGAACGGGTAGCGCACGAGCCCGACCTCGAGCCCCGGCCAGCCGCCGTGGCCGTTGACGTACTGGTGGTAGACCAGCGCGACGTCGCCGAACGGCAGCGAGAAGAGCAGCTCGAGGTCGCCCGAGTGGCCGAACGACGTCGGGTAGTACGCGAAGCCGAACATCCACGAGCCGAGGTCTTTCGGCAGCGGCATGCGGCGCACTCCGAACACCTGCGGCGTGAGCAGCGGCACGAGCGAGAGCCACATCGACCAGGTGAGGTGCAGCCGGCCCTTGTGCCCGAGGTGAGCGGTGTCGCGGTAGCGGTCGATGCCGTTGCCGAGCGGGTGCGGCCCGCGCGCGGAGTACGGCTCGCCGCCGCGCTCGGCGTCGTACGCCCACGCGGTGCAGTCGGGGCCCGCGAAGTCGCGGCGCAGCTCGTCGGACTCGACCGCGTTCGCGGCGTCGATGGTGCTCTTCAGCTGACCCGTGGCGCAGCCCGCCTGGTAGATGAACGTGTTGGCGACGTTGAAGAGGTAGCCCGGCAGGTCGCGCCAGGCCGGGCGGTCGTCGAAGAACCAGTCGCGGCGCAGCGCCGTGGCCCAGGCGCCTTGCGCCTCGAGGCCGGCGGCGAACAGGCGCACGAAGTCGCGCGGGGCGCGGGCTTTCAGGTTTGCGAGCTGCGCGTCGGTGACGCCGTAGACGGACACGGTCGCCTGGAACGGGCGGAGGTCGTTCACGCCGTTCGTGGCACGGATGCCGTTCTCGAAGAGCACCGCGCGGTGCCACTCCTCGTGCACCCAGCCGGTGCCGAGCGGGAACTGCGACGAGAGGAACCACCAGGCCGCGAGCAGCGGGGCTTCGATGAGCCAGCGCAGGGCCGGGTGCCAGGAGGCCAGCGCCACCTCGCCGAAGAGGTCGATCGCCCAGTTGCCGGTCTCGAGCCAGGCCCGGCCGAGGCCCAGCGACTGCTGCATGCTCAGCGCCGCGTGGTCGGTGTTGAACGGGTGGTCGGCGATGGGTGCGCCGATGCGCAGTGGGCCGCTGGCGGAGGACAGGCTTGCGGCGAGGAGCAGCGCGAGCACGGGCGGTGCGTGTAGCACGTGGCGGGTGCCGTACCTCGACCGGCGGGTTCCGCGCTCCAGGCAGGACCGTGCCTGGTGGGGTTGGGATACGAGATGAGAGTCTCGTCTCTGGGTGAGACCCGCGTCTCGGACAGTCTCCTCTCGATGCGTGCTCCGCTCTTCGCGGACCTGCGTCGAGCGCTGCCGCGGCCGTCTCATCGCTCGCGAGACTCGCGTCTCAGATCGGCTCGTTCAGCGCCGTCAGCTCCGACCAGTCAGGCTCATCGGCAGACTCCGCCCGCGGGGCTTGCGGCCCCATCAGCGACCAGACGATCTCGCGCATCGCCCGCCGATCCAGCCGGTCGAGCCTCGGGTCACCCGCGCTCAAGGCCATCGCCCAGATGGCGCGCGTCACCGCGACCGGCGCCTGGAGCCACGTCGCCATGCCGCCAAGCATTTCGCGCTCCACCTGCTCGACCTCGTGCATCCCGTAGCGGGTCGCAACGTGCGGCCGCAGCGCCATGAACGCCCGCCCACATGGCGTGAAGAAGAACGTCATCATCGCCGACCACCACTGCTCGAGCTCCAGCCGGCGGTCGCCGCCGCCAGCCGGTAAGAGCCCGTTGAGCTGATACAGCGTTCGGCGGTGCGTCGCCGTCACCAGCGCCCGCCAGCTCGGATACTGCCGGTACAACGTCGCTCGCGAGAAGGACACGCGCTCGGCCACCTTCTCCATCGTGACCGCTTCGACGCCGAGCTCGATGATCAGCGCGTACACCGTCAGGTCGGTTTCGTCTTGGAGCTGAATCTGCGTCTGCATGAACTGCCCTCCGCGCGAGAGCGTCGCATGCGGGTCTGACAGCCATCGGATCAGGCAGAGTGCGCCGCATGAACCTCGTCATCCCGGCGCTCGTCGTCGCCGCCGCCGCCGTGCAGCTGCTCCCGCTCGCGGGCCTCAACGCCGCCGCGCTGCCCAAGCTCTACGGCATCGCCCCGCCTGATCCGGCGCTCGCGCTGCTGCTCCGCCACCGCGCCGTGCTGCTCGGCCTCGTCGGCGCCGTGCTCCTCGCCGGCGTCGCCCGCCCCGCCTGGCTGCCGCTCGCCCTCGCCGTCGGGCTCACCAGCAAGCTGTCGTATCTCGCGCTCTGGGCCCTCACGAAAGACCGCAACGCGCAGATCACCCGCGTCGCCCGCGCCGACATGATCAGCTCCGCGCTGCTCGTCGCCGCCGCCGTTCTCGTGGTTGTATGGGCGCCGTGAAGCGGCTCCTGCTCGCGCTGTGCGCCGTCGCCTGCTCCTCGCCGCCCGGCCTGCCCGACGGCGGAACGGCAGGCGGGAGCAGCACCGCGGGAGGCTCCACCGCCGGCGGCACCAGCGGCGGCTCCTCCACCGCGGGCGGCAGCAGCGCCGGCGGCGCGACCGCAGGCGGCAGCGCCCAGCCCGTCATCGGCCAGTGGGTGCAGCTCCCCTCGCTGCCCGTGCAGCGGCAGGAGACCGGAGTCGCCGCCCTCAACGGCGAGCTCTACGTCGTCGGCGGCTTCATCAACTCCACCACCATCGTCCCTACCGTCGAGGCCTACGACCCCGACGCCGGCACCTGGCGCGACGCCGGCAGCCTGCCCATCTCGATTCACCACGCCAACGTCGCCGCGCTCAACGGCAAGCTCTACGTCGTCGGCGGGCTCGTCACCGGCTTCGCCGCCACGCGCGCCGTCTACGAGTACGACCCCGCGACAAGGCAGTGGACCCCCAAGACGCAGATGATCCCCACCACCGAGCGCGGCGGCTCGGGCGTCGCCGTCGTCGGCAATCACATCTACATCGCCGGCGGCTTCCGCGGCGGCGCCGTCGCCGACTTCTCGCGCTACGACCCCGTCACCGACATGCACGAGGTCCTCGCACCGCTGCCCGCCCAGCGCGATCACCTCGTCGCCGGAGCCGTCGGCCCCGTCATCTACATCATCGGCGGCCGCAACAGCGGCATCGCCGCGGTCACCCCCCGCGTCGATCGCTACGACACGCGCGACGGAGGCTGGTCGCTCGCCGCGCCCATGCTCACCGCGCGCGGGGGCGCCGCGGCCGGAGTCTCGGGCTCGCGCATCCTCGTCGCGGGCGGCGAGGGCAACCGCGCGCCCGGCAACCCCAACGGCGTCTTCCCGCAGGTCGAGGTGCTCGACACCGCCCTGAACGTCTGGCTCGATGGCGGCGTGATGCGCACTCCGCGCCACGGCACCGGCGGAGCCGTGATCGACGGCGTCTTCTACATGCCCGGCGGCGCCACCACCGAGGCCTTCGGAGCCACCCCCACCGTCGAAGCCGTCCCGTTTCCCCCGTAAGCGCTCTTGCGCAAAGTGGAGTGTCCGTGTCCGCTGGATCGGTTGTCCACTGGCCAACACCGGCCGCACAAGTGCTTGGAAAAACGGCGCTTGACCGCTGGCCCAGCGCATGCTGATTGCCGAGTCAATGCAGCGCCTGACCCTCGTGGGATGCCTCGTCTCTTTACTGGCCTGTGACGGCAAGATCGAAGCTCCCTTCGCCAACCTCACGCCCGACCCGAACGGCACGGGCGCGGGCGTCGGCACCGGCGGAAGCGGCAGCGGAACCGGCGGCGGCAGCCAGACCGTGGACATGCCGTGCGTGCCCGGCACCGGCGCCGACCCGATGCCGATGCGGCGCCTCACGCGCGCGCAGTACGACAACGCGGCGCGCGACCTGCTCGGCTCCACCCAGTCGCACGCCGACAAGCTGCCGGTCGACGAGAAGACCGGCCTGTTCCTGAGCAACGTCAGCGGCAGCGTCTCGTGGAACATGCTCGAGCAGTACGGCATCACCGCCGAGGAGCTCACCACCGACGTCGCGCGCCTCCGCTCCGCGGTCGACGCCTGCGACGTGCAGGCGACCGGCGAGGCGACCTGCGCCGACCGCTTCATCGCGCAGTTCGGCCACCGCGCCTTCCGCCGGCCGCTCACCGCCCCCGAGCGCGACCGCTACCGCGCCCTCTACGACGCCCACCGCGCCAGCACCGGCCACGACGACGGCATCCGGTTCGTCGCGCGCACCATGCTGCAGTCGCCGAACTTCCTGTACCACTTCCAGGAAGACCTGGCGGCGAAGCTCGCCTTCTTCATCTGGAACAGCGTGCCCGACCGGGAGCTGCTCGCCGCCGACCTCAGCACCCGCGCCGGCGTCGAGGCTCAGATCACGCGCCTGCTCGCCGACGACCGCGCGAAGTCGGCGCTCGCCACCTTCCACCTGCAGTTGCTCGGCGTCGACGCGGCCCACGTGCCGAACAAGTCGCCCACCGTCTACCCCGGCTTCGACGCCGCCCGCTGGCGCGCGATGGTCGACGACACCTCGCGCTTCGCCGACGACACCGTGCGCAAGGGCGACGGCAAGCTGACCACGCTCCTCACCGCCTCGTACTCGGTGAACCCCGGCGACGTGCGCGCCGGCCTCCTCACGCAGCCCGCGGTGCTCGCCGGCCTCGCGAACCCCGACACGACCTCTCCCGTGCGCCGCGGCGTCATGATCCGCCGCAACTTGATGTGCCAGACGCTGCCCGACCCGCCGCCCGACGCTCCGACGATGGTGCCGCCGGCGATGGGGCAAGAGACCACGCGCATGCGCGTCACGCGCGTCACCTCGCAGAGCGCGCGCTGCGGCTCGTGCCACGGCTTCATCAACGACGTCGGCTTCGGCTTCGAGAACTACGACGCCGTCGGCGCCTGGCAGACGATGGACAACGGCCTGCCCATCGACGCCACCGGTCAGCTCACCGGCACGAAGGCCTCCAACGGCCCGTTCGACGGAGCGCGCGAGCTCGCCACCCGCCTCGCCGGCTCGCGCGAGGTTCAGGAGTGCTACACGAAGCAGTGGGTGCGGTTCGCGCTCGGCCGCATCGAGCAGCCGCGCGACAACTGCGAGGTGCAGGACCTCGCGAAGGCCCTCGGCGAGACCAGCGACATTCGCGCGCTCATTCGCAGCATCGCGGTGAGCCGCGCGTTCGCTCCGGAAGGCATCGTGCCCGACCCGGGCGGCGGCACGGCGGGCGGCAGCGGCGGCACCGCGGGAGGCTCGGGCAGCGGCGGCGGCATGGGCGGCACGGCCGGCGGCGGCATGACGCAGACCACGACGGTGCTGCTCGCGTCGGGCGCTCAGCTCAACGGAGATCAGTCGGTGACCACGAGCGACGGCACCCACCGGCTCGTCTACCAGCTCGACGGCAACCTCGTGCTCTATCGCAGCAACGGCATGCCGACGTGGTCGAGCGTCACCGCGGGCACGACGGTCGGCGTCACCGCGATGCAGGGCGACGGCAACCTGGTGGTCTACGACCAGGGCGGCGCTCCGCGGTTCAACACCGGCACCCACGGCAACCCTGGCGCGCAGCTTCACTTCGAGCCCTCGACGGGCAGAATCCACGTCATCACCGTGACGGGCACGAGACTCTGGAGCGCACCGTGAGCCGACTTTCCCGCCGCACGCTGTTGAAGGGCCTGGCCGCGAGCCCGCTGGTTCCGCTGCTCGAGGCGCACGGGCAGGTGGCGTCGATGCCGAAGCGGCTGCTCCTGTTCTTCACGCCGCACGGCACCATCTACGACCAGTGGAAGCCGGGCGGCTCCGACGTGAGCTACTCGCTGGGCGGAATACTGCAGCCGCTCGCCGCGCACCGCTCGAAGCTGGTGGTCATCGACGGCATGCGGATGAACGGGGAGTACCACCCGAACTGCTCGCTCGCTCCGCACCCGATCGGCATGGCGACGTTGTGGACGGGCTGCCGCGTCAACGACATCGAGACGGTGGTGCCGGGCGGCAACGTGCCGGTCGGCGTCTGGGCGACCGGGCCCTCCATCGATCAGGTCATCGCGAACCGGCTCAACGCGGGCACGCCGTTCCGCTCGCTCGAGCTCGGCGTGCAGACGAGCATCAGCCAGTGCGCGTTTCGCACCGTGTACACGGGCGCGCGCAACGCCATCAACCCGCAGACCGACCCGCGGGCCGCGTACACGTCGCTGTTCGCGGGCATCAACGCCGACGCCGCGCGGCTCGCGCGCATCCGCTTCGAGAAGCAGAGCATGATCGACGTGAACAAGGCCGAGGTCGACTCGCTCTTGCGGCGCGCGGGCGCGCACGACAAGGCGAAGCTCGAGGCCCACCTCACGGCGCTGCGCGATCTCGAGCGGCAGCTCGCGCAGAACACCGCCGGGGCGTGCTCGCCTCCCGCGCAGCCCGCCGCGATCGACACCGGAGCGGTGCCGAACCGGCCCGAGGTCTTCGATCAGCACGCGTCGGTCATCTCGGCCGCGTTCGCGTGCGACCTGACGCGCGTGATCAGCCTGCAGTACTCGAACGGCCACGACAACGTGCCGTACCCGTGGCTCGGCTACAACGGAGCGCACCACGACAACCTGAGCCACGACGAAGGCTCGGCGGGGCCGCGCGCGACCCGCATTCAGATCTGCACCTGGTTCTCGCAGAAGTTCGCCGTGCTGCTCGACAAGCTGAACGCCGTTCGCGAAGGCAACGGCACCATGCTCGACAACACGCTCGTCGTCTGGGGCACCGAGGTCGCCACGGGCGCTCACAACTTCGACAACGTGCCGTTCATCGTCGCCGGGGGCGGCGCGAAGGGCGTGCGCGTCGGCCGCCTGCTGAATGCGGGCGGCGCTTTTCATCACCGGCTGCTGGTGTCGATCGCCCAGTACATGGGCTTCAACGACATCACGCGCTTCGGCGATCTCGACGCCGGCACGGGCGGGCTCCCCGGCCTGCTGACTTAAACTGACCGAAAACTATTTTCCGGTCAGTTTGGTTTGCGTTGCGCTCGTGCTCCGGGCTAAGGGTTCCCTCACCATGCCCACCATCAAGCGCACGACCGGTAGCCACGAGGTCCACAAGGCGAAGACGGACGAGGTGAAGGAGCAGAAGCCGGCAGCCGAGAAGCACGTCGGCAAGGCGACTCCGAGCAAGAGCCAGCAGGTGCTCAACCGGAGCGACTTCAGCGCGGGCGCGGCGACCGCGACCTCGGCCGCGACGGCGGTGCGCAACCCGATCGTGACCGACACGGTTCAGAACAACGTGACGGTGGTGTCGACGGCCGATCGCCTGCTCGGGAAGATCGGCTCGCTGTTCGGCGGCGGCGACCGCGAGCTCGACGCGCTCTCGGAGAAGGTGACGAAGCTGAAGCAGCAGGTGCTCTCGGACGACAACCTGAGCCAGGCCGAGCTGTCGCAGGTGCGCTCGGCGCTCGTGCAGGCCGAGAAGGACTACAAGACGGCGGCGGCGAAGCGCGGCTTCCCGGTCGGCGAGTCGCGGCCCACCACGCCCGAGGCGTTCAAGGTCTACCAGGAGCAGCAGCAGATCCACTTCGAGTTCCTCGCCGGCAAGGACCTGAAGGGCGGCGTGCTCGGCGAGCTGCAGAAGGCGGTCGCCGGCGGAGATCAGAAGAAGATCGACGCGCTCGCTGGCAAGGTCGCGGCCGACCTCGTGATGTCGTCGTCGCCGGCGATCGCGAAAGACAAGATCGGCATGCTGCGCGCGACGCTGTCGCAGCTCGACGATCGCGCGACGCAGCTCGCGGTGCTCGAGGCGGTGCGCGGCAAGCTGCCCGCCGAGGTCGCGAAGGCCGGCGCGTCGAGCCCGGTCACCGTGGTGTCGTTCGACAGCGCGGCGAAGTTCAGCACCGCGGTGAGCGTGCACAAGACCGAGCTGCCGCCCGAGATCAAAGGCACCGGCAAGATCTTCCCGAACAAGCCGATTCCCGGCTGGGAGGCCCAGAACCGCGCCGCGGTGAAGGCCGGCTTCGACGACATGGAGAAGAACGGCACGCTGTTCATCTCGAAGATCCCGCCCGGGCAGACCGCGAAGGTCGCGATGAAGCTCGACCTCAACACCGGCCTCGACGGCCCGCCGTCGGTCACCGACCCGGCCGGCACCGCCGCGACGATCGCCGAGCTGCTCGAGCGCGCCGACAAGGCCGGCAAGGGCATCAAGCTGACCGTCGGAGACTCGTCGGGCTTCGAGAACGGCCCGCTCGGCCGCACCTCGATGGACATCATGCGCGACACGGGCAACTACCACTACGCGCTGAAGGCGGGCCTCGAGTTCGAGGCGAAGAAGGGCACGCCGGGCGCGGCGGAGTCGCTCGCGAAGATCGTGGCCGCCGAGAAGAAGGGCGTCTTCTTCGGCAGCAAGGATGACAAGGTCTCGACGCCGGCCGACCTCGCCGCCGCCGAGAAGGCCGCGAGCCGCGTCGTCGAGTGCATCGACTACGACAAGGCGGGCTTCGTGAAGGTCGAGCCCGAGCTCGGCCCCAACGGCCTCGCGGCGTGGGGCACGCGCGAGTTCCAGATGGCGAAGCCGTGGGTCGAGGCCGACTTCCGCGTGCACGCCTCGCGCGGCCTGTCGAACCACCTCATCGCGAACTACACCGGCTCGCAGAAGGGCCTCATCGGCCTGCACGCGATCGGCCTGCGGCCGCTCGACCAGGGCATGGACAAGCGCGGCGCGAACCCGATCGACGTGATGAACATGATCACCCGCACGCAGGCGCCGGGCACGCTGTTCTCGCTGCGCTCCGGGGCCGACCCGAACCTCTTCGACAAGATGAAGTCGCTCGGCAACAAGGAGCTCGAGGCGCAGTGGGCGAGCGCCGAGGGCAAGTGGGGCGCGCTGAGGGACCGCAAAGAGGCGTACGGCGCTTTCAAGGACGAGATCGACACGCTGCAGAAGGAGCTCAACCAGCAGCGCGAGAGCGGCGTCGATTCGATCACCCTGATGGAGAACATGCGCCTGGGCATCCGCGACGCGCTCGAGCGCGCCGACGGCAAGAGCCCCGGCTTCAAGCAACAGTTCTGGGACACCGCGTTCGAGTCGACGAAGGTCGCCCAGCGCGTCGGCTGGGAGCTGCGCGGGCTCGTGCCGAAGGAGATCCGCGACGAGGAGATCGGCGCGCGCATCGGCCTGCTCTCGCAGCTGCCGTACCAGTCGGACCTGGTGGTGCAGACGCAGCCGAAGATCGGCGAGGGCGGCGGCCCCGACGCGTACCAGAACGTGCGCGACGTCGGAGCGGTCATCGTCGGCACCCACGAGTCGGCCACCGACACGCTCGCGTGGGAGCTCGCCGGGAAGCAGGGCTCGATGTGGAAGGACAACTACCCGGCGCGGTTCGGCATTCAGTTCGGCGTCGGCCCGATGCACCCCGACGAGATTCAGCGCCTCGATCAGTGACGCTGGTCATCTGATCAGCGAGAGTGCGCGGCCTCACGCCTCACCGGGGGTCGCACATGCTCGAAGGCCAGATGATGGATTACCCGCTCACGCTCACGCACTACCTCGAGCGCGCGGGCCGCTACTTCCCCGACGCCACCGTCGCATGGCGCCGTCCCGACAAGTCGATCGCCCGCTACACCTACGCGCAGTTCGCGTCGCGCTCGGCGCAGCTCGCGAACGCGCTCGCGCGGCTCGGCGTGAAGCCGGGCGACCGCGTCGCGACGCTGTGCTGGAACCACCAGGCCCACCTCGAGGCCTACTTCGCGGTGCCCGCGATGGGCGCCGTCGTGCACACGCTGAACCTGCGGCTGCACCCGAACGAGCTCGGCTACATCGCGAACCACGCCGAGGACGTCGTGGTCATCGTCGACCGCTCGCTGCTCCCGCTGTTCTCGAAGTTCAAGGAGCAGGTGAAGTCGCTGAGGCACGTCGTCGTCGTGCCCGACAGCGGGCCCGTCGCGGCCGCAGAGGGCCTCGACTACGAGGCGCTGCTCGCCGCCGAGCGCCCGGAGTACGCCTGGCCTCAGCTCGAGGAGAAGAGCGCCGCGATGCTCTGCTACACCTCGGGCACCACCGGGAACCCGAAGGGCGTGCTGTACAGCCACCGCTCGACGGTGCTGCACCTCATGGCCGTCTGCACGCGCGACGGCCTCGGGGTCGGCGAGCAGGACGTCGTGTTTCCCGTCGTGCCGATGTTCCACGCGGCCGCGTGGGGCCTCGCGTACGCCGCGGTCGCGGTCGGCGCGAACCTCGTCTTCCCGGGGCCGCACCTCGACGCCGAGTCGCTGCTCCAGCTGATGGAGAGCGAGCGCGTCACCTTCGCGGGCGGAGTGCCCACCATCTGGCTCGGCATCCTCGCGCTGCTCGACAAGGAGCCCGGCCGCTACGACCTGAAGGCGATGCGCGAGATGGTGATCGGCGGCTCCGCGGCGCCGCCGTCGCTGATCGACGGGTTCGAGAAGCGGCACGGGCTCAAGGTGCTGCACGCGTGGGGCATGACCGAGACGAACCCGCTCGGCACGGTGTGCCGGCTGCGGCGGTGTGTCGCGGGTGCGACGGAGGAGCAGCAGCTCGAGCGGCGCGCCACCCAGGGCTACGCCGCGGCGTTCGTCGAGACGCGCCACGTGTCCGACGACGGCAAGGTGCTGCCGTGGGACGGCAAGTCGATGGGCGAGCTCGAGGTGCGCGGCCCGTGGGTGGCGAAGGGCTACTTCGGCGGAGAGGGGAAAGACCGCTTCACCGCCGACGGCTGGTTCAAGACCGGCGACGTCGTGACGATCGACGCTTACGGCTACGTGAAGATCACCGACCGCTCGAAGGACGTCATCAAGTCGGGCGGCGAGTGGATCAGCTCGGTGGCGCTCGAGAACGCGCTGATGGCGCACCCGGCCGTGCTCGAGGCCGCCGTCTTCGCCGGCCGCCACCCGAAGTGGGACGAGCGGCCCATCGCCGCCGTGGCGCTGAAGAAGGGCGCGGCGGCCGCCGAGGACGAGCTGCGCGCCCACCTCGCCGCGCAGTTCCCGAAGTTCTGGCTGCCCGACGCGTTCGTGTTCGTGGAGCAGGTGCCGCGGACCTCGACCGGCAAGTTCCTCAAGTCGGCGCTGCGCGAGAAGCACGGCGAGCTGCTCGTCACATCAGCTGGTAGCCGAAGCTGACGCCGCCGCCCATGGGGAAGGGCGTGGTGTCCCGCGGAGTGCCCGTGACGTGACCCGAGACCTGCGCACCCGCCCAGCCGTCGAGCGCGATGAAGAAGCGGTTGCGCCAGATGCCGACGGCCTGCGGCCCGAGGTTCACCGACAGACGGACGTGGCCGGCGAGCACGGTGCTGGCCGAGTCCATCAGCACGAGGGGGCCGTACTTCAGGTCGTGGCGCGTGCCGCCGAGCATCGGGCCCGCCGCGACGGAGAACAGCCCGCCGCCGAACGTGTACTCGCCGAGCAGCGAGGCCGAGGCGACCGTCACGCCCGGCCAGACGCTGAGCTGGCCCAGGCTGTAGACCGCCCACCGGTCGGACAGCTGGACGCCGAGCTGCAGCGCGCTGCCGGTGACGCCCGCCGAGCGGAACGGGTAGCCGCCCAGGTTCGCCCAGGCGCCGGCGCCGAGGCGGAAGCGCGGCGCGTCGACGCGCACCGCGTTGCCGCTGCTCACCACTTCTTCGGCGACCGACGACGTCGCGGCCAGCGCCACCAGGGTCAGGACTCGTGCGTTCATGGGCGGCTCCGTTGAGCAGCCGCCGTGCCCCTCACCGGGTCAAGCAATCCGGAACGTTGCGGCCTCCCAAGTCCACCGGGTGCCTCCGGTTCCCTGGGGCGGGGGCGGGGCGTTGTCTCGTGTCCGAGACAACAGCCCTCTGCTGCTCAGTTCTGCGCGCGCAGGCTCTTGCAGAAGTCGATCGCGGCCGTCGGAGCCCCGTCGTTCCACATCGACTGGCACACGAGCACGTTCTTCGGAGCCTGCACCGCCGCCCTCGCCATGTGCATCTCGACCTGCTTGTCCGCGATCGTGAGGTACTTGCCCTTCCCGTCGGCGATGTCGAGCTGCTCCTCGATGGAGGCGCCGCTGCCGGAGCCCTCCTTCCTCTGGCCGGCGACCTGGCTCGCGTACTGGTCGGGCGGAGCGAGTACGACCGTCACCCTCGGTGACCCCTCGGGGCCTTCGAAGATGACCGAGGGCCAGCCCGGGCCGTTCTTCTCTTGCGCCTGCTTGTAGCCCGCCGGCAGCTTCGCGCAGAAGCGGCCGCCAGGGTCCGCGTAATAGTCCTTCGGGCACGGTTCCGACTTACAAGCGACGAGCGTGAACGCTGCCAGCACGGCGGTGAGACGAGCGATGTTCATTGCGGCCTCTCGTTGGGGTGAGTGAGACGCACCGCCCAAAGCAAGCGCCGCGCCCGTTTCGAGGCGCGGCGGCTGAGGCCTTTGCGGGTGCGGTGCCGCTCGTGTCGCGCGACAGCTCAGCGCTTGGCGGTCGAGCTGGTGCGGCCCTCGAACACGCTGTCGAAGCTGAGCGACTTGCCGTACGCGGCGTTGGGCTGGACGATCGGCGACTCTTCTCGCGCCGCGGCTTCGGGCGCCGGCGGAGCCTCGGCTGCGAGCGCGACCGGCGCGCCGCGGCTACGGTGCGCGTCGGCGTAGTACGAGACCGGCTGCGCGAGCGCGACCATCGCGTCCGAGCTCCAGACCGGGTCGCTCTCCTTGCGCAGGATCGTGGCGCCGGCCTCGTAGTCTTCGAGGTTGAACAGCGCGCTCGCGAACGCGAGGCGGGCGCTGCGGCGCGTGCTGTCGTTGATGATGGACCCGGCCCAGTTGCCGCTCTTCTCGAGCAGCGCGATCGCCGACTCGGGCCCCAGCGTGTGCGCGACCTCTTCGGCGACGCCCATCACGAAGTCGCAGCGCTCCGCCGGGTCGGCGATGCGCTCGAGCTCGGTGACGGCGCGGGTGACCGACTGCGTGGCGAGCGTCGAGTCCTTCGCGCGGCGCGACAGCTGCGCGACGCTGACCCAGCCCGCGAGGACGGCGTGGCCAGTGAGCTGCGGGCCGGCCGAGTTCAGCGTGTCGGTCGCCTGGCGCAAGGCGTCGCTCACGCCCTCGGTGCCGTACTGGTTCAGGATCTGGTTCGCGATGTTGAGCTGGCGTGTGAGGCGGATGTCGGCGTCGGGGATGTGCCGAGCCTCTTGCGCGGCGAGCACCATCAGCTGGCGGCTCCGCTTCGTCGAGTGTTGAACGGGGTCGGTGAGCCGCTTCTGGCTGGCGCACGCGGCGAGAGAGACGAGCGCGACGACGAGGATTTTTCTCATGGTGCGCTGCTAACGAATGGTCAGCGCACCAGATCTACCCAGCCGCCCTCGTTCGTGATGACCGCCACCGTGCCGTTCGACGAGAACCCGATGCGGCGCGGCGAACCGCCCGTATTCAGGACTCCGACCTGCGTGCGGGTGGCCCGGTCGACGCGCGCCACGTTCCCCGAGCCGGGCCGCGTCAGGTACAGCTGGGAGCCGTCGGGCGTCAGCGCCATGCCGAAGCCGCCCGTCGCGCTCATCACCTCGTCGAGGATGAGGCCGGTCGCCGTCGACAGCACCGCCAGCGGCCCCGTCTCGCGCGCGACGTACAGCTCGCTGCCGTCGGGAGAGATGACGAGCGCCTGCGGTTGTTGCCCGGGCGTGAAGCGGCGGCCGACGGTGAACGTGTTGAGGTCGACCTCGGTCACCTCGCCGGAGTCGCGCGCCGAGACGTACATCAGCGGCTGCGTCGGATGAAACGCGATGCCGTTCGCGTGCGACCACGTGCCGCTGAGGGTCGAGAGGAGCGCGTTGGTGGCGGGGTCGAGGCGGACGACGGCGGTGCTCGCTCCGGAGACGTAGAGGAAGCCGCCGTGCAGCGCGGGGATGTACGGCGTGATGCCGAGCGAGACGGGCGGGCCGGTGACCGAGAACGTGCCGCGGTCGATGACGCTCATCGTCTGCGACGACTGGTTCGTCACCCACACGCGCGTGGCGTCGGAGACCAGCCCGGTCGGAGTGTTGCCGACCGCGACGTTCCCCGCGTGAACGCCGAGCGTGGTGTCGATGCGCGCGACCTGGCTCGCGCTCGCGAGGCCGACGTACGCCGTGTCGCTCGAGTCGGTGGCGAGCCCGAACGGGCCGCCCGCGAGCGTGATCTTCATCCACGGGTTCGCCGGGTGCATGGTGTTGCAGCCCGTCGGCTTGAGGCTGGTGTCGAGCATGCACGCTCCGGAGCGGCACAGCCGCGTGCCGGTGCAGTCGGCGGCGCCGCATGAGGTCCCGTCGGCGGCCGCGCGCAGGCCGCAGCCGGTCTGCAGATCGCAGAAGGAGGTCTGGCACGGGTCGGTGGGTGCGGGGCAGCTGCGCGCCGTCTGCACGCAGGAGCCGGCGCGGCAGGAGCCGGACTCCATGCAGGCGTTCGCGACGGGGCAGCTGGTGCCGTCGGCGAGCGCGGAGCTCACGCACGCGCGGGTCGTCTTGTCGAACGCCGCGCGCATGCAGGTGGGCGCGGCGGTGCAGGTGCCCAAGTCCTCGGCGATGCCCTCCAGCTCGAGCACGGCGTCGAGGCCGGCGGCGAGCAGCTTGCCGGTAAAGGTGCCGGCCGTCGTCGCGGGGAAGCGGACGAGCAGCTCGACGGTGCCGCCCGCGGGCAGCTCGACGCCCTTCGGAGTGACCTCGAACGGCCCCTCGACGTCGATGCGCACGCTGAGCTTCTGCTTGGAGTCGTTCTTGATGACGACCGTCTCTTCGACGGCATCGCTGACCCACGTCGGCCCCAGGGTGAGCTCGCGCGGCTCGAAGCGGACGGTCGCGTCGGTGGTGGTGACCTTCGGGGAGCAGCGGCTGCACCCGAAGGAGCAGACGGCGAGGGCGAGAACGAGGGGCCGCATCATGCGGCCGGAGGAGTCCGCGACCGCCCGCTTGTCGCGCAGGCCTTCAGCCCCGCGAGCTTGCTGGCGAAAAGCGCGACGTGGGCACGACGGCTCCGCAGGAAGCGGCTGGGCTTCTGCGCGCGTGAGGTGAGCCTCTGACGCTCCTGCCGTCGCCGGGCGCCCGCCTGGAGCTCACCTTCGCCTGCGCTGCGATGCTCTCCCCGTGCGACGCGAGCGTGCCAGCCGCGCGGTGATCCGGGGCGACCCCGCCGGGCGCGGGGGGCGCTGGGTCATGAATCAGTCGTCGAATGTCACCAGGAATCTGGTGACAACGCGCAACCCATTCATGGGCTGCCGGCCTGTCGGCCCCCCTGGAGTGCCCAAGACGTGCCGGCGTCTTCGCTGCGGTCGCACGATCGGAGGGCGCTCGGGAGCATCACGGCACGGCGATCACCGACCCCAGGCGTGCGCAGGAAGCAGCACCACGGGTGACTGCCGCGAGCTCAGCGTGGGTGGCCCAGCCGTTTCCTGTCGGCCCAGCTACCCTGCGCGCGCTTCTTCGCATCACGCCGGTGGCGCTCCTGCTCGTGGGCTGTGGCGGGCCTGCTTGTCGAGAGCGTCAGCTCGTCGGTCAGCCGCGGACGTTCACGCTCGGGCTCAGCCACTCGTGCGACCGCGCAGCCCGCCTGACTGCCGCCGTCACGGCGCCCGACCCCGACGGCGCCGCGCAGCCCGTGACCGCGACCGAGGTCCGCTTCGACGACTCTTCGGCCCCGTTCATCGAGGTGACGCTCACGGCCACGAAGGCCGGCCGCCATCGAGTCGAAGCGCGCCTCGAGCGCAGCTCGGCACCTCGGTCGCCGACGTCGTCGCGAACTGAAATCGGCCTTGCGCATGCATACTGGATGCATATACATGCATTCTTGATGAATACGCACATCGGCATCTTCGGCGGCTCCGGCTTCACCGGCATCGAGCTCGTCACGCTGCTCGCGAGGCACGCGGGTGTCCGCATCACCACCGTCACGTCAGACCGCTGGGTCGGCGAGCCGGTTCGCGGCGCGCCGTCGATGAAGTACGTGAGCCATGACGAAGGTGCAAGCGCGAAGCTCGACGTCGCGCTGCTCGCCACTCCGGCCGAGGTCTCGCTGAAGCTCGCGCCGCAGCTCCTCGTGCGCGGGAGCCGGATTGTCGACCTCAGCGGCGCCTTCCGCCTCAAGGACTCGAGCCTCTACCCGAAGTACTACGGCTTCGAGCACACCGAGCCCAGGCTGCTCGCAGAGGCCGTCTACGGCCTGCCTGAGCTCGGCCGCGCGAAGGGCCGCCTCGTCGCGAACCCGGGCTGCTACGCCACCGCCGCCGCGCTCGCGCTCGAGCCGCTCGTGCGCGCGAAGGCCATCGACCCCGCCGGCATCGTGGTCACCGCCGCCTCGGGCGTCTCGGGCGCCGGCCGCAGAGCATCCGAAGAGTATTCATTCATGGAGATCGAAGGCGACTTCCGCGCCTACAAGGCGCTGAGCCACCAGCACACGCCCGAGATCGCCCAGACCGCCGGCGTGAAGGACCTCGTCTTCGTCCCGCACCTGCTGCCCATCCAGCGGGGCATCTTGAGCACCGCGGTCGCCACCGTCACCGGCGACGTGACCTCCGTGCTCCGCGACGCCTACGCCAAGGAGCCGCTCATCAAGCTGCTGCCGAGCGCCGACGCCGTCCGCATCGCGCACGTCGCGCGCACGCCGTACTGCCTCATCGGAGCGACCGTGCGCGGCGACAAGGTCGTCGTCGTCACCGCCATCGACAACCTGCTCAAGGGCGCCGCCAGCCAGGCGGTGCAGAACCTGAACCTCATGCTGGGCCTCGACGAGACCCGGGGGCTGTTGGAGTGAACGTCGCCAAGGGCTTCCTCTTCGCGGGAGTGCACGCGGGCATCAAGCCCCAGCGCAAGGACCTCGCGCTCGTCTACAGCCCGACGGCGTGCTCCGCCGCGGCGTGCCAGACGGTGAACAAGGCGAAGGCCGCTCCGGTCATCGACGCCGAGCGGCGGCTGCCGGCGGCGGGCATCCACGCGGTGCTCATCAACTCGGGCAACGCGAACGCGCTCACCGGCCCCGCGGGCGTCGAAGACGTCGGAGCGGTGACGGCGGCGGCGGCGAAGGCGCTGGGCCTCGAGGGCGGCGTGCTGATGGCGTCGACCGGCGTCATCGGCGTGAAGCTGCCGCGCGAGAAGATCCTCGCGGCGCTGCCGAAGCTCGCGCAGTCGGTGGCGGCCGCTCCCGAGACGGCGGCCGAGGCCATTCTCACCACCGACACCCGCGTGAAGCTCGCGTCGCGCACCTTCCGCGTCGGGGGGAAGACCGCGACGCTGTCGGCGATCGCGAAGGGCAGCGGCATGATCGCTCCGCAGCTGGCGACCGTCATCGCGGTGGTCGTGACGGACGTGGCCATCACGCCGCCCATGCTGCACCAGGCGCTGCAGGCCGCGATGCCCGACAGCTTCAACGCGCTCACCGTCGACGGCGACATGTCGACGAACGACGCCGTGTTCGCGCTCGCGAACGGGCTCGCGAGGAACACGCCCATCTCCGACCCCGGCGCCGACTTCGCCGCGTTCTGCAAGGCGCTCGACAGCCTCTGCGTCGAGCTCGCGCGCGAGGTCGCCTCCGACGGCGAGGGCGCCACGAAGCTGATCGAGGTCGAGGTGAAGCACGCTCCGACCGACGCGATCGCGAAGGACATCGCGAAGAGCATCGCGGGCTCGCCGCTCGTGAAGGCCGCGATGTTCGGCTGCGACCCCAACTGGGGCCGCGTGCTCGCGACCGTCGGCGCCCGCGCGGGCTCGCAGGGCTGGGCGCTCGAGCCGGGCCAGGCGAAGGTCTCGATTCAAGATCTCACCGTCTTCGACAAGAAGCCGGTGCTGGCCGAGCCCGAGCGGCTGCGCGCGCGCATGCGCGAGCCGCAGGTGAACGTCGACGTCGACCTGCGCGCCGGCAAGTCGTCGGCGAAGTCGTGGGGCTGCGACCTGTCGTACGACTACGTGAAGATCAACGCCGACTACACCTCGCTGATCCGCCCCGCCGCGGACGGCAGCGTCGAGAAGGACGATCGCCTCAGCAACTACTCGCCGAAGTTCAAGGTCACGCTCATCACCCAGGCGCTCGGCTACATCTCGCGCTTCTCGGGCAAGCGCTGCGTGCTGAAGGTCGGGCGCATGATGCTCGGCAAGGACTCGCTGATGCAGTCGTTCTGCGAGGACGTGGCGCTGCTCAAGAGCGTCGGCATGGTGCCGATCGTGGTGCACGGCGAGGCCCCGGGGAGCGAGGCGCAGGACGCTCAGCTGCGCGAGCTGCTCGTGAACGCGTCGACGAACGCGGGGCTGGTCTCGCTCATTCACCGCAACGCGGCGACCGCCGTCGGCATCAGCGGCCACGACGGCGCGCTGCTCAAGGCGAAGGCGGCGCCGCCCACCGCCGACGGGTTCGCGCTCGGCACCATCACCGAGGTGAAGACCGAGCTGCTCGAGATGTTCCTGGCGAAGGGCTACGTGCCCGTCATCGCGCCGGTGGGCATGGCGCAAGACGGCTCGCAGGTGCCGCTCGACGGCGACACGGTGGCCGCCGAGGTCGCCGCCGCGCTCGGAGCGAACAAGCTCGTCTACCTCTCGGGCCGCGCCGGCATCACCGAGAAGGACGAGCTGCTCCGCCAGGTCACGAGCTCGCAGCTCGAGGCGAAGCTCGGCACCGGCGTGTTCACGCGGAACGTCGAGAACAAGTCGCGCGGCGCGCTGACCGCGCTGCAGAAGGGCGTCGAGCGCGTGCACCTCATCGACGCGCGCGTGCCGCACTCGCTGATCGCCGAGCTGTTCACCGATGAAGGTGTGGGGACTCTGGTGACTCATGGTTGAGCGCTCGCATGTGGCGCCGCGCGGTTGGGCCTGGGCCTGGGCCAGCGCAGGGGAGATTGGCCAGGGATTCTGTCGGGCAGGGTCGCCAGGTGACGGCGGGCGCCGGAAGCCATGCCCAACCCGGGGAGCGCCCCATGGCTGACGCCGCCATCGAACGCCGTGAGACGATCCGCCGTCTGATCCGCTCGCGCGTCGTCTCGACGCAGGAAGAGCTCGGCGAGCTGCTCGCGGCCGAGGGCCACGACGTCACCCAGGCCACGCTCAGCCGCGACCTCGCGCGCCTCGGCGCCCGCCGCGCTCCGCGCCTCGAGGGCGGCTCCGCCTACGAGCTCCCCGACGCTCCCGTCGCCGAGAGCCCCGACGGCCTCGCCCGCGTGCACCACCTCGTCACCAGCATCGACGACGCCGACGCGATGGTGGTCGTCCGCACGCTGCCGGGCGCCGCCTCCGTCGTCGCGCTCGCCATCGACAAGGGCCGCCCCGAGGGCGTGCTCGGCACGCTCGCCGGCGACGACACCATATTCCTCGTCCCCACACGCGGGACGCGGCCGGGCAAGGTCGCGAAGACGCTCCGTACCCTCTGGAAGAAGGGAAACTGAAATGAAACGCGACTTTCTGAAGCTGAGCGACCTCTCGCTCGACGAGCTCAACGCGCTGTTCCACCGCACGAAGGTGCTCAAGGCCGCGCGCAAGGAGCGCAGAATCATCAGCACGCTGCAGGGACGAACCCTCGTGCTCATCTTCGAGAAGTCCTCCACGCGCACCCGGCTGTCGTTCGAGGCCGCGATGTCGCAGCTCGGCGGCCAGGCCATCGTGCTGCCGGTCGCCGACTCGCAGATGGGCCGCGGCGAGAGCGTCGCCGACACCGCGCGCGTCATGAGCGGCTACGCCGACGCCATCATGCTGCGCACGTTCGAAGACTCGCGCCTCGCCGAGTTCGCGAAGTGGTCGGCGGTGCCCGTCATCAACGGCCTCACCGACGGCGGCCACCCGGTGCAGCTGCTCGCCGATCTGTTCACGTTGCTCGAGCGCTTCGAGAAGCTCGAGGGCCTCAAGGTCGCGTTCGTCGGCGACGGCTCGTCGAACATGGCGCACAGCTGGGTCGAGGCCGCCGACCTGTTCCGCATCGATCTGCGCATCGCGGCGCCGGTCGGCTACCGGCCGAAGGGCTCGGCGAAGGCGTTCACTCCGCAGGAGGCCGTGAAGGGCGCCGACGCCGTCGCCACCGACGTGTGGACGAGCATGGGCCAGGAGAAAGAGAAGGCCGCGCGGCTCGCCGCCTTCAAGGGCTACATCGTCGACTCGCAGCTGATGAGCCTCGCGGCGCCGCACGCCGTGGTGCTGCACTGCCTCCCGGCCCACCGGGGTGAAGAGATCAGCGACGACGTGCTAGAGGGCCCGCGGTCGGTGGTATGGGCCGAGGCCGAGAACCGGATGCACGTGCAGAAGGCTCTGCTGGAGAAGCTGATCCTGGAAGGGCAGTCGTAATGAAAGTCTTCGTCATCGGCTCGGGCCCCGCCGTCGAGGGGCAGGTCAGCGCGCTCGCGGTTCGGGCGCTGCAGGAGCACGGCCACACCGTCGTGCTGCTCGACCCCTCGCCGGTGAGCGCGGCCGCCGCGCAGCACACGTACCTCGAGCCGCTCACCGCCGAGGCCGCTCAGCGGATCATCGCGGCCGAGAAGCCCGACGCCATTCTCGCGGGCATCGGCCGCGGCGCCACCGAGCTGGCGCTCGAGCTGCGTGCAGCGAACGGCGACTTGAAGTGGCTGGGCCCGAAGCCCGAGCTGCTCGCGAAGGGCGCTCCGGCAACCGGCGACACCGTGGTCGAGGTCGCGGGCGAGCTCGCGCTCGGGCAGATCGAGGTGAAGGGCGACACGTGGACCTGCCCCGCGCCGAAGCACCGGCCCGAGCTCGACGAGGCCGCGGTGAAGGCGGTGAAGGCCGCCGGGTTCGTGGGCTGCGCGCGCGTCTTCTTCTCGGGCGGCCAGCTCGCCGGCATCGACCCGGTCGTCGGCGGCGCCAGCGCGTTCGCCTCGAAGGCGCTCGGCGTCTCGATTCCCCGCCTCGCCGTCCGCCTCGCGCTCGGTCTGCCCGTCGACGAGCGGCCTTCGAAGGGCCCGGTCGCGGTGCGCAAGGCCTCCGGCGGAGTCGAGGTGATGACGCTGTCGAACCCGAGGCCGGCGGCCGCTCCGGGCAAGAGCGTCGTCGTGCTCGAGGCCGGCGCCGAAGCCGCCATCGAGGCCGAGGGCCTGGTGCCCGTCGTCATCGACGCGAACCCCTCGAACTTGAGCGGCTCCGCGGCGCGCTACTTCGAGCCGTGCGAGCTCGAGGCCGTGCTCGCCATCTGCAGGAAAGAACAGCCCGCCGGCGTCATCGTGCAGCTCGGCGGTCGCCCCGCGCTCGCCATCGCGCAGGCCCTCGAGGCGCAGGGCGTGAAGGTCTTCGGCACGCGCGGCGACGACGTCTTCCGCGCCATCGATCGCGAGCACTTCTCGAGCATCGTCGCCACCGCCGGCCTGCAGCAGCCCAAGCACGGCGTCGCGAAGACGTGGGAAGAGGCCGACGCCCTCGCGAAGGACATCGGCTTCCCGCTGCTGATCCGTTCCGGGAACGGGCTGGACTTCGTGGCCGACGTGGCCGCGCTGAAGGCCGCGTTCAGGCCCGGCATGCACCTCGAGGCGTTCGTGACCGACGCGATTCAGGCCTCGGTCGAGCTGTTGCGCGACCGCACCGGCAAGGTCGTCGTCGGCGGCGTCGTCGAGAACGTCGAGCCCGCCGGAGTCCACGCGGCCGACGCGGCGTGCACGCTGCCGCCGCACTCGCTGAAGCCCGAGCTCATCGAGAAGCTCAAAGACGCGGCGACGGCGATCGCGAACGGCCTCAACATCGTCGGCCTGCTCGACGTGCAGTTCGCGCTGCAGGGCAAGGCGGTCTGGGTGCTCGAGGCGAACCCGCGCGCGGGCCGCACGCTGCCGTTCGTCGCGAAGGCGACGCGCGTCGATCTCGCGGGCCTCGCGGTTCGCGTGATGCTCGGCCGCACGCTCGAGGAGCTCGGCTTCACCGAGGACCTCGAGGTCCGCCACTGCGCGGTGCGCGAGGCGGTGTTCGACGAGAACGTCCAGCTCGGCCTGGGCATGCGCTCGACCGGCGCGGTGATGGCGGTGGCCGAGTCGCTGCCCGTCGCGTTCGGCAAGAGCCAGCTCGCGGCCGGCACGGCGCTGCCGAGCGGCGGCACGGTGTTCATCTCGGTGCCCGACGCCGACAAGCCGGCGGTGGTCGACCTGGCGCAGCGGCTCATCGCGCTGGGCTTCTCGGTGACCTGCACGAAGGGAACGCAGGCCTACCTGCAGAAGAAGGGCGTGACGTCGTCGCTGATTCGCAAGGTCTGCGACGGCTCGCCGCACGTGGCCGACGCGGTGCGCGCGAAAGAGGTGTCGATGGTCATCTGCGCGGTCAGCCCCGAGGACTTCGAGGACGGCCAGCAGATTCGCCAGGCGGCGCGGCTCGCGGGCGTGCCGAACTTCACGACCGTCGAGGCGGCGCGCATGGCGGTGGCGGCGCTCGAGGCGATGGCGGCGGTGTCGCGCAGCGTGGTGCCGCTCGAGGCGTTCGCGCGCCGCTGAGCACCAGCAGCGCCCCGGCCGCGAGCTCGAGGTAGCCGTGGAACGTCGCGAGGCGCAGGTAGCCGTCGCGCGCCGCGACGAGATCGACCACGCCCCACGCCGCGATGCCCAGCGCGATCGCCGCGCACACGCACAGCGGCGCGAGCCCGAAGTCCTGCACCAGCGCCCGCCAGCTCGCCGCGAACGGGCGCGGCGCCGGGCGCTCCCGCGCGTCTTCCGGAATCAGCCGCAGCCAGACCACGTAGTGCACCGACTGCAGGAACGCGAACGTCAGCACGAGCCGCGACGCGAGGGCCGGGTCCGCGAGCGGCGCGATCGACTCCGCCGGCGCGCCCAGCACCGGCCCCACCGCGCCCGAGAGCAGCAGCGCCACCCCGGCGACCACCGCCGCCAGCGGCCAGGCCGCGGGCGCTCCGCGGGGGCGCAGCCTCCACCACAGGAACAGCGCGACGCCGTTGTGCGCGTGCAGGAACACGAGCAGGAACGTGTCCTCCCACGCGAGCGCGGCCCCCGTCAGCGCGGCCCACGCCGCGAGCCCCAGCGCGGTGCGCGGCCACGACGCCCGCGCGCCGAGCACCGCGACCGCGACGGCGAGCAGCCCCACGGCTGGCGGCGCTCCGAGGCCCACGGCGGCGAGCGGCACGCCGGCGAGCGCGCAGAGCACCCGGCGGCGGTGCAGCCCGGGCTGCACCACCAGGTAGCGGACGTCGGCGAGCAGGTGCGGCACTCCGAACAGCAGCGGCCCCACCGCGAGCAGCCACAGCGGCGTGGCCACCGTCAGCGAGAACGACAGCGCGATGAAGGCGGTGCCGGCGAGCCCCACGCGGCGCGCCCGATCGGCATAGAGCGCGGCGGCGAGCGGCCTGAGCCACCGGTACACCGCGGCCCGCAGCGCATCGGCGGGAGCGAGGAGCGCCTCGACCATCGCGTCACCCCACCGCGCGGTTGTTGGCCGCGCACGACTTCGCGCGCTCGATGCGCTTCTCGTAGGCCGAGCGGTCTTTCCCCGGCGCGGCGCGCTCGAGGCAGCCGCGCGCCATCGTCATCAGCGCGATGCGCCGGTGCGAGTACATCGGGTGCTCGCCGGGGCACGCGCCCGCGGGCAGGGCGTCGTCGATGAGCTTCGCGAAGAGGGCCTCGGCGTCGGCGGCCTTGCCCTGCTCGAGCAGGGCGTAGCCGCGCAGCGACGGCGAGAGCGCAGCCGCGTACTCGCCGAGCAGGGCGACCGCCGCCTTTCTCTCGGCGGCCGGCAGCGGGCCGCACGAGCGGCTGGCGATGGCGGCCTCCGACGAGAGCAGCGCTCCGTCGTCGCCCCACGGGCCCAGCGTGGTGAGCGGGCTGCCGACGGGAGCCTCCAGGCTCTTGCCGCCGAACACCTCGGCGTAGAAGCGCACCGAGGCGAGCTGGGTCTTGAGCTTCGGCTCCTTCTTCAAGGCGGCGATGACGGGGTCCAGCTCGCGGGGCTCCATCTGGGGCGGCGGCTCGGCCCTCGCGCGGGCGAGCGTGAGCACGGCGAAGGCGGCGACGGCGGCGGCGGCGAGTGCGGAGCGCATGGGCGGGAACTCTAGATCTTTTCCGCGCCCCGCCCGTTGAAGCTCCCACACCCCTTTCCAGGAGTCTTTTCATGAAGATGCTGTCCCGGGCCGCGGCCATCGCGCTGAGCCTCTTCGCCGTGTCCGCCTCCGCTGCCGAAGCCGAAGTGAAGCCGCCGCCCCGGGTGCAGATCGCGCTCTTGCTCGACAACTCCGGCAGCATGCAGGGCCTCATCAACCAGGCCCGCACCCAGATGTGGAAGCTGGTCAACGAGTTCGCCACCGCGAAGCAGAACGGCAAGCCGATTCGCCTCGAGCTCGCGCTCTACGAGTACGGCGAGCGCCCGAAGATGCTCTCGCAGTTCACCACGAACCTCGACAAGGTCTCGGAGCAGCTGTTCGGCCTCGGCATCCGCGGCGGCGACGAGTACTGCGGCCAGGTCATCTCGGACGCCACGAAGCAGCTCGAGTGGAGCGGCAACCCCGACGACCTTAAGCTCATCTACATCGCCGGCAACGAAGAGTTCACGCAGGGCCCGGTGAGCCCCGAGGCCGCCATCAGCGCCGCGAAGAAGAAGGGCATCGTGGTCAACGTCATTCACGCCGACTCGGGCAGCGACCCGACGTGGACGGCGGGCGCGAAGCTCGCGGGCACGCCCTTGATGCAGATCAACCACAACGCGGCGGTCGCGACCGTCGTCGCCCCGCAGGACCAGCGCCTCGCCGAGCTGAACGGCCAGCTGAACAAGACGTACATCGGCTACGGGGCCCAGGGCAGCGCGGGCCTGGCGCGGCAGCAGGCGATGGACGCGGCGGCGCAGAAGGCGGCTCCGGCGGCGCAGGCCGAGCGCGCGGTCAGCAAGAGCACGGCGAACTACAAGAACGACGACTGGGATCTCGTCGACGCGAAGAAAGACGGCAAGGTCGCGGTCGGCAAGCTGAAGAAGGAAGAGCTGCCCGCCGAGATGCAGGGCATGAACGAGCAGCAGCGCGAAGAGTACGTCGCGAAGAAGGGCGAGGAGCGCGCGAAGCTGCAGAAGGAGATCGCCGAGCTGTCGAAGCAGCGCGCGGCCTACGTCGCGGAGCAGGAGGCGAAGAAGCCCGCCGAGGCGACCCTCGACAAGGCCATGATCGACTCGGTGCGCACCGCGGGCGCCGCGAAGGCGATCAGCTTCCACTGACCCGTTGATCCACTGACGCAGCCGCCAAGGTTGCGCAGCGACGGAGTGGAGCCTCTGCGCTCCACTCCGTCTTCGTTTGCGGGCTTGGCCACGGGCACAGGCGTTGCTCAGCGCGGGGCCCAAAGGCCGGCAGGTGCTCGAAGGGGACGCGCATGAGGGTGCGAGGTTTTCGAGTCGTCGCAGTGGCGGTGGGTGTGCTGGGGGCGTGCATCACGGTCGAGGGGGGCAACAACACGAACCGGAAGGCTCCCGGAAACGGGTCGACCGGAGCCGGCGTCACCGTCGGCCTCGGCGACGTCGCGGTGAGCACCGACGGCCGCTTCTTCCTGTCGGAGCGCGACGACGAGCTGATGATCGGCAGCGCGGCGTCGTGCGACACGCGGGGCACGGGCATCTTCGAGCCGTCGCGGCTCGGGTTCGCTCCGAACGCGGACGTGGCGTACGTGAGCTCGAAGCGCCAGCAGCAGGTGGTCGCGGTGCGGCTCTCGACGCGCGAGGTGCTGTGGCGGCTCGACACGCTGGTGACGGAGGACGACAAGCCCGAGCTGCGCGTGGCGCCCGACGGCAGGCACCTGCTCGTGGTGCAGTGGAGGTCGATCGACGTCGTCGACGCGCTGACCGGCCAGGTCGTGCAGCGCAAGGCGATGCCGCGCGAGATCGTCGACGTCGACTTCCTCGGCGGCGACGAGCTCGCGGTGACGCTCACGCACACGTGGGTCGTCACGGGCGAGAACCCGCGGGCGGAGACGCTGATCGAGCTGTGGTCGATCGCCGGCGGGCCGATGGAGGAGATCTCGGTGCCGAACTGCTCCGAGCGGCTGTCGGTGGGGCCGGCGCCCGAGACGGTGGCTCCGGCGCCGCGGCTCGCGGCGTTCTGGTCGCGGCAGAGCGCGGTGGCGCACGCGCCGGCGCGGCTCGACGCCCCGCTCGGGCTCGCGATGAAGCCGGCGCGCTATGCGTTCCTGGCGCCGACGCGGTGCCGGTTCGACCCCATCTCGGTCATCGATCTCGCGAACCGCCGCTTCGTCGAGAACCTCCCCGGCTTCGGGCCGGTGACGCTGTCGCCCGACGGCTCGACGGCGATCGGCTTCCTCGAGCCGGGCGCGTCGGGCGGCGACTTCTACGCGCTGATGTTCATCAACACCCAGACGCTGGAGTGGACCTCGATCGCCGTCGGCCACGTGCTCCCGCGCTTCACCATCACGCCCGACGGCTCGGTGCTGCTGGTCGATGACGACGGGCTCACCGAGAACGGCACCCAGATTCTCGACGTCGCCGAGCGCCGGTTCCGCCCGGTCATCGGCCCGAAGGTCGGCCTCGACGACTTCGCGCTGTCGACCGACTCGCGCATGGCGTGGATCGTGAGCGGCGGTGACCTGTTCGCGCTCTACGTCCAGGGCGGCACGGTCGAGAAGCGGCCGCTGCCGTACGTGGTGAAGACGCTGAACATCTCGCCCGACGACGCCGTGCTGTACCTGCACGACACCTCGCAGACCGTGCACCTCTACGAGCCGCAGAACCTGAAGCAGCGCTGCCAGGTGAACCCCGCGCCGCAGAGTCCCTAACGGTCCCTAACGGAGCTGCTCCGCGAGCCAGTCGATGAACACGCGCACCCGGCGCGAGAGCTGGCGCCGGTGGGGGAAGAGAATCGAGACCGGCATCGGAGCGGCGCGGAACCGCGGCAGCACGTCGACGAGCGCCTTGGCGTTCAGCTCGTGCTCGAGCGACAGCTCCGGCGTCTGGATGAGCCCGAGGCCCGCGACCGCGGCGGCGACGTAGGCCTCGGCGTTGTTGACCGTGACGCGGCCCTTCACCGGCAGCTCCTTCCATTCGCCGCCGTCGGGGTACTCCCAGCCCGCGGGCTTCTGACCGAACGAGCCCGCCCAGTGCACGACCTCGTGCTTCGCGAGGTCCTCGAGCCGGCGCGGCACGCCGTGCTTCTTCAGGTACGAGGGGCTCGCGACGTTGACGAGCCGCATCTCGCCGATGCGCCGCGCGACGAGCCCCGAGTCGCCGGCGCCGCCGACGCGCACCACGCAGTCGTAGCCCTCGCGCACCAGGTCGACGGGGCGGTCGGTGGTGCCGATCTCGAGCTCGAGCGCCGGGTGCTCGGCGAGGAACTCGGGCAGCCGGGGGATGACGCGAAAGCGCGCCATGCGGCTCGGCAGATCGAAGCGGATGCGGCCCTTGAGCGTCTCGCCCGTCTTCTGGAACAGCGTCTCGAGCTCCTCGGCGTCGGCGAGCAGCTCGCGGCACCGCTCGTAGAACACCCGCCCGTCGTGCGTCAGGCTGACGCGGCGGGTCGTGCGCTGCAGGAGCCGCGCGCCCAGGCGCTCCTCGAGCCGCCCGACCGCGAGCGACACCGAGGCCTTCGGGAGCCCGAGCGCCCGCGCGGCGCCCGTGAAGCTCTCGAGCTCGGCGACGCGCGCGAAGACGGCCATGGTCTCGAGTCGGTCCATCGTTCAGAATTCGCGAACAGTGTGTCGCGAATGCGGTGCATTGTTCAAGCAGCGCCGCGGGCGTATCTCTTCGTCCATCAACCGAAACAGGAGGCTTCACATGGACACGAAGATCGCAGTCATCACGGGTGGCAGCCGGGGCCTGGGGAAGAACGCCGCGCTGCACCTCGCGAAGCGCGGAGTGCACTCGGTCATCACCTACCAGACCAACGCGGCGGCGGCGGCCGCGACGGTGGCCGAGCTCGAGAAGCACGGCGTGAAGGCGGTGGCGCTGCAGCTCGACACCTCGAAGCCCGGCTCGTTCGGGGACTTCGCGGGCGCGCTGAAGGCTGCGCTGCAGCAGACGTGGAAGCGCGACCGCTTCGACTACCTGGTGAACAACGCGGGCACCGGGCTGCACAAGCCGTTCGCGGAGACGAGCGAGGCCGACTTCGACGCGATGCTGAACGTGCACCTCAAGGGGCCGTTCTTCCTCACGCAGAAGCTCTTGCCGCTGATCGCCGACGGCGGGCGCATCTTGAACGTGTCGACCGGCCTCGCGCGGTTCACGGTGCCCGGCTACGCGGCGTACGCGTCGATGAAGGGCGCGATCGAGGTGCTGACGCGCTACCTCGCGAAGGAGCTGGGCGGGCGGGGCATCGCCGTGAACACGATCGCTCCGGGGGCGATCATGACCGACTTCGGCGGCGGAGCGCTGCGCGGCAGCCCGCAGATGCAGCAGATGCTCGCGGGCTTCACGGCGCTCGGGCGCGTGGGCGAGGCCGACGACATCGGGCCGGTCGTCTCGAGCCTGCTCGTCGAAGAGAACCGGTGGATCAACGGCCAGCGAATTGAGGCCTCGGGCGGCATGTTCCTCTGAGGTATCGTGCGCGGCGACTTTCTTCGAGGGGGTCGCCCACGTGATGCGCTCGTTCGCCGTGCTCTCGCTGCTCGTGCCGTTCGCCGGCCTGTTCACCGCGGCCAAGGCCGATGCGTTCTGCGGTTTCTACGTCGCGGGCGGCGGCGCCGAGCTGTTCAACCACGCCTCGCAGGTCGTGCTGATGCGCGACGGCACGCGCACCGTGCTGTCGATGCAGAACAACTACCAGGGCCCGCCGGAAGACTTCGCGATGGTGGTGCCGGTGCCGGTCGTCTTGAAGAAGGAGCAGGTCAAGACGCTGCCGCGCGACGTCTTCACGCGCATCGACCAGCTCTCGGCGCCGCGGCTCGTCGAGTACTGGGAGGTCGACCCCTGCTACGTCGAGGAGCGCTACCCCGAGGAAGAGGGCGACGTCGAGTACAAGAAGGAGGACAAGCCCAGGAAGATGAAGGGCGGAGGCGAGCCGCTGGTGAAGGTCGAGGCCCGCTTCGAGGTCGGCGAGTACGACGTCGTGATTCTCTCGGCGAAAGACGCGCTCGCGCTCGAGACGTGGCTCAAGCAGAACAAGTACAAGATCCCCGCCGGGGCCGAGCCGCTGTTCAAGCCGTACGTCAGCCAGGGCCTGAAGTTCTTCGTGGCGAAGGTGAACGCGAAGAAGGTGACGTTCGACGACAAGGGCATGGCGAAGCTGTCGCCGCTGCGCTTCCACTACGACAGCGAGAAGTTCGAGCTGCCCGTGCGGCTCGGCCTCATCAACGCGAAAGAGAAGCAGGACCTCATCGTGCACATCCTCGCGAAGAACCAGCGCTACGAGCTCGCGAACCTGCCGAACGTGACGATCCCGACGAACATCGATCTGGCGCCGTCGGCGAAGAGCGAGTTTCCCTTCTTCTACGTGAGCCTGTTCGACCGCACGCTCGCGAAGAACCCGGGCGCGGTGGTGACCGAGTACGCGTGGCAGGCGACGAGCTGCGACCCGTGCCCGACCTCGCCGCTGTCCGACGCCGACTTCGCGACGCTGGGCTCCGACGTGATGCCGCCGAAGAAGGGCGACGAAGACCGGTACAACCCGGCGAACCAGTTCGTGCTGACCCGGCTGCATGCGCGGTACGACAAGGCGTCGCTCGGCGAAGACCTCGTGTTCCGCGCCGCGAAGCCGATCGTGGGGGGGCGCGAGTTTCTGACCGACGGCAAGAACCTCGAGCAGGGCTCGCGCAACGACTCGTGGAACAACTTCCAGGGGCGGTACGCCGTGCGGTACCCGTGGAAGGGGCCGGTGAAGTGCGCATCGCCGGTGTACGGGCGGTGGGGCGGGCCGTGGCCGGCCGAGGCGGCACAGGCGAGCGCGCCGAAGCCGGCGCAGGACACCGCGTTCGTGGCGAGAGACCCCGCGAAGGTCGAGGCGCTGGCCGAGAGCCCGATCGCCGAGCTGCAGGTGAAGGGGAAGAAGGGCCGTGCCGGCGAGCCGCTGCGGCCGGCTGCTGCGCCACCGAAGAAGTAGCCCGCTGCGTTGCCGAATGTAGCTGCACGCGCGAGCTCAAGAACCGCCTCAGCCACTACCTGCGCCGAGTCAGGCGCTGGCCGGAGCAAGGCCGCCGGTCGAGGTACGGCACGCGGCACGGGGGTAACTCCGATGGCCGGCTGAACGAGCCGATCTGAGACGCGAGTCTCGCGGGCGATGAGACGGCCGCGGCGGCGCTCGACGCAGGTCCGCGAAAAGCGGAGCACGCATCGAGAGGAGACTGTCCGAGACGCGGGTCTCACCCTGAGACGAGACTCTCATCTCATCCCAACCCCACTCGGCACGGACCTGCCTGGAGCGCGGAACCCGCCGGCCGTCGCCCGTCGGCCAGTCGGACGTGCGCGGCCAGGCCAGCCCGAAGGGCGCCCGAGAGGGCGCGCCGGCAGGCGCTGGCCGGAGCAAGGCCGCCGGTCGAGGTACGGCACGCGCCACAGCCGGTAACTCCGATGGCCCGGCTGAACGAGCCGATCTGAGACACAAGTCTCGCGAGCGATGAGACGGCCGCGGCAGCGCTCGACGCAGGTCCGCGAAAAGCGGAGCACGCATCGAGAGGAGCCTGTCCGAGACGCTGGGCTTGTCCCGCTGGAGTGGACACTGAACCGGAGGACTGTCTCAGTGTCGGCAATGGATGATGGCAAAGTGGCGGAGTCAAAGAAGAACGAGGCCCGATTCACGGACGAGTTCAAGGC